>Ga0207709_10000022_pt1 | contig 383573 bp, 318 predicted proteins | sample KBSM34metaG_FD_184397 | JGI IMG/M metagenome (GOLD analysis project Ga0207709, IMG submission 184397) | Miscanthus rhizosphere microbial communities from Kellogg Biological Station, Michigan, USA - KBS M3-4 metaG (SPAdes) (version 2) | ecosystem: Host-associated > Plants > Roots > Rhizosphere...
AGCGTTACACGCTGCTGTCAACACCTCTTTTTCTCCGCTTTCGACCGAGAAGATCGAACCGTTGAAAGCGCCAGAAAAACCGGCATTTCCAACTCCTTCCAGGCTTCGATGATCTGAAGCAAACCGCTATCGAAAACCGTGCAACTCATTGAATCTCAAGGAGTTTTCCGTTTCGACTGCGCCGGAAGTGGGGCGAATTATAGACCTCCAGAATCTGCCGTCAACCCCTAATTTCACAAATCTGTCATATCAGTCAAAAAAGCCCGAAAACGAGAAGGCCGACCTTAAAAGGTCGGCCTTCTTTGCGTTGCCCTTCTACTTACAAGCTAGGGAATGCGAACTGCGAAGCTTCATGACTCGCACGCTGTGGCCAGCGCTGGGTGATCGCCTTGCGACGCGTGTAGAAACGCACACCATCCGGGCCATAGGCATGCAGGTCGCCGAACAGTGAACGCTTCCAGCCACCGAAGCTGTGGTAAGCCACCGGTACCGGCAATGGAACGTTGACGCCGACCATGCCGACTTCAATCTCGTCGCAGAACAGACGCGCCGCTTCACCATCACGGGTGAAGATGCAGGTGCCGTTGCCGTATTCGTGATCGTTGATCAGTTGCATCGCCTCTTCCAGGCTGTTCACCCGAACGACGCACAACACTGGCCCGAAGATCTCTTCTTTATAGATGCGCATCTCAGGGGTGACGTTGTCGAACAGGCAGCCACCCAGGAAGAAGCCTTCTTCATGACCGGCAACGCTCAGACCACGACCATCGACCACCAGGGTCGCGCCCGCCGCCACGCCGTCTTCGACATAACCGCTGACTTTGTCGCGGGCCTGACCGGTAACCAGCGGCCCCATGTCCAGACCGCAAGAAGTACCGGCACCGATCTTCAGCGCCTTGATCTGTGGAACCAGTTTGGCGACCAGTGCGTCCGCTACCTGGTCGCCCACACACACGGCCACCGAAATCGCCATGCAGCGCTCGCCGCAGGAGCCGTAAGCCGCCCCCATCAGTGCGCTGACCGCGTTGTCCAGATCCGCATCCGGCATCAGCACCGCGTGGTTCTTCGCGCCACCCAGTGCCTGAACGCGTTTGCCACGCTTGGTACCTTCGGCATAGATGTATTCAGCAATCGGCGTCGAGCCAACAAAACTCAGCGCTTTGACTTCCGGCGCTTCGATCAGCGCGTCCACCGCAGTCTTATCACCGTGCACTACACTCAGCACGCCTTTCGGCAGACCAGCTTCCAGCAACAGTTGTGCGATCAGCAGCGTCGAGCTTGGATCACGCTCGGACGGTTTGAGGATGAAGCAGTTACCGCAGACAATCGCCAGCGGATACATCCACAGCGGCACCATGGCCGGGAAGTTGAACGGAGTGATACCGGCCACAACGCCCAGCGGCTGGAAATCCGACCACGCATCGATGTTCGGGCCGACGTTGCGGCTGTATTCACCCTTGAGGATTTCCGGGGCTGCGCAAGCGAACTCGACGTTCTCGATACCGCGCTTCAGCTCACCGGCGGCATCTTCCAGGGTCTTGCCATGTTCTTCACTGATCAACTGTGCGATGCGCGCTTCGTTCTGCTCCAGCAGTTGCTTGAAACGGAACATCACCTGGGCACGTTTGGCCGGTGGCGTATTGCGCCAGGCCGGGAACGCAGCCTTGGCGGCATCAATGGCTTTCTGGATGGTTTCCTGGCTGGCCAGCGGCAGCTTGTGGATAGCCTGACCGGTGGACGGGTTGAACACATCGACCGCGCGGCCGTTCTCGGTCACCAGTTCGCCATTGATCAAATGCGGGATAACGCTCATCGAAAACTCCTGAATTCTTGTGCGCAGGCGCCCGCAAGGGGCACCTGCTATTGGCGTATCTATATAGAAGGAAAAATCAGTCGAGCTTGTTCAGCACTTCGCCGACCGCGTCGAACAGACGATCAAGGTCTTGCGGCTTGCTGTTGAAGGTTGGGCCGAACTGCAGGGTGTCGCCGCCGAAGCGCACGTAGAACCCTGCTTTCCACAACGCCATGCCGGCTTCGAACGGACGCACGATGGCGTCGCCGTCACGGCCCGCGATCTGGATCGCACCGGCCAGACCGAAGTTACGAATGTCGATGACGTTCTTCGCACCTTTCAGACCATGCAAAGCGTTTTCGAAATGCGGTGCGACCTCGGCCACGCTCTGTACCAGGTTTTCCTTCTGCAGCAGATCGAGGGCTGCCAGACCTGCGGCGCAAGCCACCGGGTGCGCCGAGTAGGTGTAGCCGTGCGGGAATTCCACGGCGTATTCCGGGGTCGGCTGGTTCATGAAGGTCTGGTAGATCTCGGAGCTGGCAATCACCGCGCCCATCGGGATCGCGCCGTTGGTGACTTGCTTGGCGATGCACATCAGGTCCGGGGTCACCCCGAAAGTAGTGGCGCCGAACATGGTGCCGGTACGGCCGAAACCGGTGATCACTTCGTCGAACACCAGCAGGATGTTGTGCTGATCGCAGATTTCACGCAGGCGCTTGAGGTAACCCTGTGGCGGAACCAGCACGCCAGCGGAACCGGCCATCGGCTCAACGAACACCGCTGCGATGTTCGAAGCATCGTGCAGCTCGATCAGCTTCAGCAGTTCATCGGCCAGTGCGATACCGCCCTGCTCCGGCATGCCACGGGAGAAGGCATTGCTCGCCAGCAGAGTGTGCGGCAGGTGATCGACATCCATCATCGCCTGACCGAACAGTTTGCGGTTGCCATTGACACCACCAAGGCTGGTGCCGGCGATGTTCACACCGTGGTAGCCACGTGCACGGCCGATCATTTTGGTCTTGGTCGACTGGCCTTTCAGGCGCCAGTAAGCGCGGACCATTTTCACTGCGGTGTCGGCGCACTCGGAACCGGAGTCGGTGAAGAACACGTGATTCAGGTTGCCCGGCGTCAGGTCGGTGATTTTCTCCGCCAGCTGGAACGACAGCGGGTGGCCGTACTGGAAGCCCGGCGAGTAATCGAGGGTGCCCAACTGCTTGGCCACCGCTTCCTGGATTTCCTTGCGGGTATGCCCGGCGCCGCAGGTCCACAGACCGGACAGCGAGTCGTACACCTTGCGGCCCTTGTCGTCGATCAGCCAACTGCCTTCAGCACCGACGATCAAACGCGGGTCGCGCTGGAAGTTACGGTTGGCGGTGTACGGCATCCAGTGCGCGTCCAGCTTCAGTTGGCTGGCCAGTGGCGACGACGCGTTTTCAGGCATGTTCATCGGGCAAAACCTCGCAGGGCAATAAGCTTCAGGGAGATAGAAAGCGTTGTTGCAGCTAAATTGCCACGGGGATAAAGTCGGTGAAATCCAACTCTTCTAACCTTCAGTTAGAACTCTGCTAAACAATGAGAACAACAGTATGAGCAGTCGTCGCCCCGATCCACTGGCCCAGGTCAGTGACTTTGACATTCGCCTGTTGCGAATTTTTCGCAGCGTGGTGGAGTGCGGCGGCTTCTCGGCAGCAGAAACCGTGCTCGGCATCGGTCGCTCTGCGATCAGCCAGCAGATGAGCGATCTGGAGCAACGCCTCGGCCTGCGTCTTTGCCAGCGCGGGCGCGCCGGTTTCTCCCTGACCGAAGAGGGCCGCGAGGTTTATCAGTCGGCGTTGCAGCTGTTGAGTGCACTGGAAAGTTTCCGCACCGAGGTCAACGGCCTGCATCAGCACCTGCGCGGCGAGTTGATCATCGGCCTGACCGATAACCTCGTCACCCTCCCCCACATGCGTATCACCCATGCACTGGCGCAGTTGAAGGAGCGCGGGCCGGACGTGCAGATCCAGATCCGCATGATTGCCCCCAATGAAGTCGAACAAGGCGTGCTCGACGGCCGTCTGCATGTCGGTGTGGTGCCGCAGGCCAGTGCGCTGTCGGGACTGGAGTATCAGCCGCTGTACAGCGAACGTTCGCTGCTTTATTGCGCGGTCGGCCATCCGCTGTTTTACGTCGATGACAAACAACTGGATGACGAACGCTTGAACAGCCAGGACGCGATCGCACCGACCTTCCGTTTGCCGGCGGAGATCCAGGCGCACTATCAGGCGCTCAATTGCACCGCCAGCGCTTCCGACCGAGAAGGCATGGCATTCCTGATTCTGACTGGGCGTTACATCGGTTATCTGCCGGATCACTACGCCAGTCTCTGGGTGCAACAGGGACGGCTGCGTGCGCTCAAGGCCAGCACGCGGTTCTATGATTTGAGCCTGGCCTCGGTCACCCGCAAGGGCCGGCGTCCGCATCTGGTGCTGGAAAGTTTTCTCGAAAGCCTGGCCGCGACCCGCTGATGAGCGGCGTTTTATTGCCCGGGGCTTGTCGCAGGCCGATGGTTGCGCTATCAACGCAACTGGTTGCACCCCACAGACAAACCCGGAAGTGCCTATGACCTTTGAAGTCCCTGCCCACGGCGGAAAACCTGCCAGCCGCATTCGTCAAAAGAACGAAGAGACCATCATCAAAGCCGCCGAAGACGAATTCGCCCGTCACGGTTACAAAGGCACCAGCATGAATACCATCGCCACCAAGGCCGGGCTGCCCAAGGCGAACCTGCATTACTACTTCACCAACAAGCTCGGGTTGTACGTGGCAGTACTGAGCAACATCCTTGAGCTGTGGGACAGCACCTTCAACTCCCTCACGGCCGAGGACGATCCGGCCGAAGCGCTGACCCGCTACATCCGCGCGAAGATGGAGTTTTCCCGTCGCCAGCCACAAGCGTCGCGTATCTTCGCGATGGAGGTGATCAGCGGCGGCGAATGCCTGACCGAGTATTTCAACCAGGACTATCGCACCTGGTTCCAGGGCCGGGCCGCCGTATTCCAGGCGTGGATCGACGCCGGCAAGATGGACCCGGTGGATCCGGTGCACCTGATCTTCCTGCTGTGGGGCAGCACCCAGCACTACGCCGACTTCGCCAACCAGATCTGCCGGGTGACCGGTCGCAGCAAGTTGACCAAACAGGACATGGAAGACGCCGGCAACAACCTGATCCGCATCATCCTCAAAGGCTGCGGCCTCACTTCTTCTATATAAGTCGTTTTATGCCATTCACCCTCAGCGGCTTTTGCGAATTCCGCGAAGAGATTCGCAAAAGCCGTTTCATCACCTTCGCCGCGCCGATCGGCAGCCCTGCCGAGGCGCAAGCCTTCATCGAGCAGCACAGCGACTTGAACGCTTCGCACAATTGCTGGGCGTGGAAACTCGGCGATCAATACCGCAGCAACGACGACGGCGAACCCGGTGGCACTGCCGGGCGGCCGATTCTCGCGGCCATCGAAGCGCAGGATTGCGATCAGGTCGCGGTGCTGGTGATCCGCTGGTATGGCGGCATTCAACTGGGCACCGGTGGCTTGGCCCGGGCCTATGGCGGCGGTGCAAACAAGTGCCTGCAGGCAGCGCCGAAGATCGAGTTGATCAATCGCGTGCCCGTGCGTTGCGCCTGCGCTTTCAGCGAACTGGCACTGGTGAAGTTGCGGGTGGCGGATCTCGGCGGTCTGGTGTTGGAGGAAAACTTCACCGCCAATGGTGTCGAGCTGCAACTGGCCGTGGGCGAAGCGCACATCGAGCTGTTGCAGAATCAGTTGGCCGACCTGAGCCGTGGGCGAATCCTGCTGCAGCGTTGAACCCTCGCCACGTTTTAGGGCACAAGCCGATTGGCTCATACCCGGGACTTGCCCACATCCGCTGTGCACCCGGCTGTGGATAACCTGAGCACAGGAGGCTGTAACCCTTCTGTCACGTGGCTTTGCGGGATTTGTTCACTTTTCGTCCAATCGCCTGACACAACGAACAATTTCACATAAAAACAATCGCTTAGCGTTGTTTATCGCCTTTAGAAGAAAGCCCGGCAGTGCTTATGCCCGGGATTTTGTCTTGCGCACAAATACTGTGGAGCAACCTGTGGATAAGCCGTTCATGGCTGGCGCAGTCGCAGGTTCTGCATGGCTCCGGCGGGACTGGTCGTTTTTTGATCAGCCGGTTGCGGGCAAAACTGGAGCCTGATCAAAGGCTTTGCCCTCAAGTGGTGCCTCGCAAAACGTCGAAATCATTTCACAGGCTCTACGCCACAGGCTGGCAAACAGCGGCCTTCCGCGTTCCTGACTCAATGGCCAGGAAATTGCTTTATCCACAGGCACAACTCCAAGCGACCCGAGCCTGTCATGCCAAACCCCACGTCCACACCGCGCCTGCAACTGCGCCACATCAGCAAACGTTATCCCGGTTGCCTCGCCAATGACGCCATCGACCTGAGCATCGCCCCCGGTGAAATCCACGCGCTGCTCGGTGAAAACGGCGCAGGTAAAAGCACGTTGATGAAGATCATCTACGGCGTCATCCAGGCCGATTCGGGCGAGATGCTGTGGCAGGGGCAACCGGTGATCATGCGCAATCCGGCCCAGGCGCGGCAGTTGGGCATCGGCATGGTGTTCCAGCATTTCTCGCTGTTCGAGACCTTGAGCGTGGCGCAGAACATCGCACTGGCGATGGGCCCGGCGGCCGGTTCGCCGAAACGACTTGAGGCGAAAATCCGTGATGTATCCCACCGATATGGCATGGCGCTGGAACCCCAGCGACTTGTCCACAGCCTGTCGATCGGCGAGCGGCAACGGGTCGAGATCGTTCGTTGCCTGATGCAAGACATTCGCCTGCTGATTCTCGATGAGCCGACCTCGGTGCTCACGCCGCAGGAAGCCGACGAGTTGTTCATCACCCTGCGCCGGCTCGCGGCCGAGGGCTGCAGCATTCTGTTCATCAGCCACAAACTCGGCGAGGTACGCGCCTTGTGTCACAGCGCCACGGTATTGCGCGGTGGTCGGGTGGCCGGGCATTGCGTACCGGCGCAATGCACCGACCAACAACTGGCGCAGTTGATGGTCGGCGAGTCGGCGGCGCTGAGCGGCGAGTACCCGAAAGTCAGGGGCGGCGCAGCATTTCTGCAAGTCAGCGGATTGAACTGGCACAACCCCGATCCGTTCGGCTGCTCGTTGACCGACATCGACTTGCAGGTGCGCAGCGGTGAAATCGTCGGCATCGCGGGAGTGGCCGGCAACGGTCAGGACGAGTTGCTGGCATTGCTCAGCGGCGAGCAGACACTGCCCCGCGAATCAGCGGCAACCATCCATCTTCGAGAACACGCCGTCGCCGATCGGCGCCCGGATGCGCGACGCAGACTCGGCCTGGCGTTCGTCCCCGCCGAACGCCTCGGGCATGGCGCGGTGCCGGACATGAGCCTGGCGGACAACGCCCTGCTCACCGCCTTTCAACAAGGCCTGGTCAGCCACGGCTTGATCGAGCGCGGCAAGGTCGAAGCCCTCGCCCAAACGATCATCCAGCGCTTCGGCGTTAAAACCCCGGACACCCAGACCGCCGCCCGCAGCCTGTCGGGCGGCAACCTGCAAAAATTCATTCTCGGCCGGGAAATCCTCCAGCAACCGAAACTGCTGATCGCCGCGCACCCCACCTGGGGCGTGGACGTCGGCGCGGCAGCGGTGATTCATCGCGCCCTGATTGCCTTGCGCGATGCCGGTGCGGCGATCCTGGTGATTTCCGAAGACCTCGACGAACTGTTCCGGATCAGCGACCGCCTCGGCGCGCTCTGCGGCGGGCGACTGTCGGCGTTGCAGGACACGGCGCTGACCCGCCTCAGCGACGTCGGCGGCTGGATGGCCGGTCAGTTCGACACCCCTCAATCACAACCGGCCACGGTTTAACGGAGTTTTCCCATGTTGCTTTCCCTCGAACCCCGTGGTCGCCAATCGCGCCTGATGTTGTGGTGCTCGCCGGTGCTGGCGGCGGTGCTGACGCTGGTCTGCGGATCGTTGCTGTTCGTCGCCCTCGGCCATGATCCGCTGAAAACTTTGCATACCTTGCTGATCGCCCCGGTCAGCGACCTGTATGGCGTCTCCGAGCTGCTGGTCAAAACCTTGCCGATCCTGTTGTGTGCGTTGGGCCTCGCAGTGGCTTATCAGGCGCGGATCTGGAACATCGGCGCCGAAGGCCAGTTGCTGCTCGGTGCGTTGGCCGGCAGTGCGCTGGCGGTGAACATCATCGATCTGCAAAGCCGCTGGGCGCTGGTACTGATCCTGCTCACCGGCACCCTCGCCGGCGCCGCGTGGGCCGGGCTCACCGCCTGGTTGCGCACGCGCTTCAACGCCAACGAAATCCTCACCAGCATCATGCTCAATTACATCGCGCTGAACCTGTTGCTGTTCTGCGTACACGGGCCGCTGAAGGATCCGGCCGGATTCAATTTTCCCGAGTCAGCAATGTTCAGCGATGCCAGCCGCCTGCCGCTGTTGATGGAGGACGGTCGGGCACACATCGGTGTGTATTTCGCCTTGCTTGCGCTGGTCGCGGTGTGGGTGTTGCTGCAGAAAAGCTTCGTCGGTTTCCAGATAAAAGTGTTGGGTCTGGACAAGCGCGCGGCGGGATTTGCCGGTTTTCGCGAGAAGCGGCTGATCTGGCTCGCGCTGTTGATCAGCGGCGCACTGGCCGGGCTGGCCGGTGTCTGCGAAGTCACCGGCCCGATCGGCCAACTGGTGCCGCAGGTCTCGCCGGGCTACGGCTATGCGGCGATCACCGTAGCGTTTCTCGGGCGGCTTCACCCCATCGGCATTCTGTTTTCAAGCCTGTTGATGGCGCTGCTGTACATCGGTGGCGAGAGCGCACAGATGACGCTGAACCTGCCGCAGGCAATCACTCAGTTGTTTCAAGGAATGATGCTGTTTTTCCTGCTGGCTTGTGACGTGCTGATCCTCTACCGACCACGCCTGAACCTGCGCTGGGTGCGGCGCACTTCAACCACCGCCGTAACTGCCGGAGCGCTGTGATGGATATCGATCTGCTGAGCAATATTTTCTACGCCATGGTGCGTTGCGGCACGCCACTGCTGCTGGTGGCGCTGGGCGAACTGATCTGCGAAAAGAGCGGCGTACTCAACCTCGGGCAGGAAGGCATGATGCTGTTTGGCGCGGTGATCGGTTTCATCGTCGCGTTCAACAGCGGCAACCTGTGGTTGGGCGTGGTGCTGGCGATGCTCGCCGGGATGCTGTTGTCGTCGCTCTTTGCGCTGGTGGCGCTGGTGTTCAACGCCAATCAGGTGGCGACCGGGCTGGCACTGACAATTTTTGGCGTCGGCCTGTCGACCTTTGTCGGCGCGGCGTGGGTCGGCAAACCGCTGGCCGGTTTCGAGCCGCTGGCCATTCCCTACCTGAGCGAAATCCCGCTGATCGGTCGCATGCTGTTTGCCCAGGATCTGCTGGTGTACCTGTCGTTCGCGCTGTTTGCGCTGGTGGCGTGGGTGATCGTGAAAAGCCGTGTCGGGCTGGTCATTCAAGCGGTGGGCGAGAACCCGGACGCGGCCAGTGCCATGGGCTTGCCGGTGTTGATCGTGCGCACACTGGCGGTGCTGTTTGGCGGCGCAATGGCCGGGTTGGCCGGCGCATATCTGTCACTGGCGTATACGCCGATGTGGGCCGAGAACATGACCGCCGGCCGCGGCTGGATCGCGCTGGCGCTGGTGGTGTTCGCCAGTTGGCGGGTGTGGCGACTATTGCTCGGGGCGTATCTGTTCGGACTCGCCAGCATCCTGCACCTGGTGGCGCAGGGGTTGGGGCTGGCGATTCCTTCGAGCTTGCTGGCGATGCTGCCGTATGTCGCGACCATTCTGGTGCTGGTGGTGTTGTCGCGAGATGCGCTGCGTACACGGTTGTATGCGCCGGTATCACTGGGGCAGCCGTGGCAGGCCGGTCATTAAGCCGTGACGGCTCGCGACAGCGGCCGAACCGGCAACGCTTGAGCAATGCCCCACGCCACTTCGAGAACCAGGAAACCCACCACCAACGAACTGGCGCCGTGGGCCAGGGCATACGTCATCCACGCGGCGAACAGAAACCGGGTCACCGCGTCGTAGCGCCCATAAACCGGCTGCGGATCACGAATCCGCAGCACCGCCCACATGCACACCACCGAACCGAACAGATTCGCCATCAACAAATGCGCAGGTTCGAACGGCGGCAGCTCGCCGGGCAGCTCCAGCGCCTGACTCAGCGTCGTCAACAACCCATGCAACACAGCAAAACTCCACGGCGTGACAAACGCCGCCGTCACGATCAGGTCATACCAGGCACTGCCGCGCACCAACTGCCGATACTGCGTTGAAGTCCACATCATCCTTGCTCCGAAAATTCAGGGAGCAACCACGGTAAAGCCTGGAGTATGCTCCAGGGTCAAACACTTTCGAGACCTGCAAGATGCGCATCGGTGAGTTAGCCCAGGCCTGCGATGTCAGTCGTGACACGCTGCGATTTTACGAGGAGCGCGGATTGATCGCGGCGCAACGCAGCGCCAACGGTTATCGCAACTATCCGCCGGAGATGGTGCAACTGGTGCTGTACATCAAGACGGCGCAGCGTCTGGGCTTTACCCTTGGCGAGATCGGCAGCAGCGTTGGCGCGCTGTGGCAATCGCCAAACCCCGACACCACCGTCACGCAACTGCTGCAAGACAAGCTCAAGCTGGTCGAAACCCGCATGGCCGAACTCGGCGAGCTGCGCCACGAATTGCAGCATCGGCTCGGTCAACGCTGTCCATTGAACCCGTGATCTTTCAACTTTCAAGGAAAGCCCGTCATGTCCGCACTGAATCCTGCCAAGCACGCACTGATCATTGGCGCCTCCCGGGGCCTGGGTCTGGGCCTGGTGAAAACCCTGCTGGCCGACGGCTGGCAAGTCACCGCCACGGTTCGCAACCCTTCGAATGCCGAGGCGCTGAAAGCACTGGGCAACGTACAGATCGAAAAACTCGACATGGACGACCAGCAAGCGGTGATCGCTCTGAGCCAGAAGCTCAAGGGCGAGACGTTTGACCTGCTGTTCGTCAACGCCGGGGTCAAAGGCCCTGAAGTGCAGACCCCGGGCGGCGCAACGCTGGCCGAAGTCGGTCAACTGTTCTTCACCAACGCCGTGGCTCCGATCAACCTGGCCCAGCGCTTCGTCGGGCAGATCCGCGATGGCAGCGGCGTGCTGGCGTTCATGAGTTCGGTGCTCGGCAGCGTGACCATGCCCGACGCGCCGGAACTGGCGCTGTACAAGGCCAGCAAGGCAGCACTGAACTCGATGACCAACAGCTTCGTCACTCAGTTGGGCGAGCAGAAACTCACCGTGCTGTCGCTGCATCCGGGATGGGTGAAAACCGATATGGGCGGCGAAGGTGCCGACATCGACGTGGAGACCAGCACCCGAGGCCTGGTGGATCAAGTGGATGCGTTTGCCGGCAAGGGCGGCCATCACTTTGTGAACTACAAGGGTGAAACCATTCCCTGGTAATCACTGGACCCTGTGGGGGCTGGCTCCCACAGGGTTATCCCGGTGTCTGGTCGGGTTGGACTTGCCCGTCGCAACATTTTGTTCGAAACTCCGCACCTCGTCCTTCGCGGCGACCCTGGATCAGCAGACAGGGCAACACTGAGCTGGCAACCCTGAACCCCACTTTCAGAGGAGCCGGCCACAATGCCTGCGACCCGTATCTGGTTAAAAAATCCCCTCGCCATTTTCACGGCCAACGGTCTCGATGCCCGTGGCGGTCTGGTGCTGCAAGACGGTGTGATCACCGAAGTGCTCGGCGCCGGCCAGCAACCATCGACACCGTGCAATGAAGTGTTCGATGCCCGTGAACACGTGATCCTGCCGGGCCTGATCAACACCCATCACCACTTCTACCAGACCCTGACCCGCGCCTGGGCGCCGGTGGTCAATCAGCCGTTGTTCCCGTGGCTGAAAACCCTGTACCCGGTCTGGGCGCGCCTGACGCCTGAAAAACTCGCCCTCGCCACCAAAGTCGCGCTGGCCGAGTTGCTGTTATCGGGTTGCACCACCGCCGCCGATCACCATTACCTGTTCCCGGATGGCCTGGAAAACGCCATCGACGTGCAAGTCGAAACCGTGCGCGAACTGGGCATGCGCGCCATGCTCACCCGTGGTTCGATGAGCCTCGGCGAGAAGGACGGCGGCCTGCCTCCGCAGCAGACCGTGCAGGAAGGTCAGGTGATTCTCGACGACAGCCAGCGCCTGATTCACGAGTACCACGAACGTGGCGACGGCGCGCAAATCCAGATCGCCCTGGCGCCGTGCTCGCCGTTCTCGGTGACCCCGGAAATCATGTCCGCCAGCGCCGAACTGGCGAACAAGCTTGATGTGCGCCTGCACACTCACCTGGCCGAAACCCTCGACGAAGAAGACTTCTGCCTGCAACGCTTCGGCCTTCGCACCGTGGATTATCTGGACAGCGTCGGCTGGCTCGGCCCGCGCACCTGGCTGGCCCACGGCATCCATTTCAACCCCGACGAAATCGCCCGCCTCGGCGCGGCCGGCACCGGCATCTGCCACTGCCCGAGTTCGAACATGCGCCTGGCCTCCGGCATCTGCCCGAGCATCGAACTGACCGATGCCGGCGCACTTTTCGGTCTCGGTGTGGATGGCTCGGCGTCCAACGATGCGTCGAACATGATCCTCGAAGCCCGTCAGGCCCTGTACATCCAGCGTCTGCGTTATGGCGCCGAGAAAATCACCCCGGAACGCGTGCTGGGTTGGGCGACCAAAGGATCGGCGAGTCTGTTGGGCCGTACCGACATCGGCGAACTGGCGGTGGGCAAACAGGCGGATCTGGCGTTGTTCAAACTGGATGAACTGCGCTTCTCCGGCAGTCATGACCCGATTTCCGCATTGCTGCTATGCGGTGCGGACCGAGCGGATAGAGTGATGATCGGCGGCAAGTGGCGCGTGATTGACGGGCAGGTTGAAGGGCTGGATCTCAAAGGTCTGATTGCCGATCACAGCCAGGCAGCTCGGCAGTTGATCGCCGGCACCTGATCCAAGCGGAAGTCTGAATGTGGGAGCGGGCTTGCTCCCACATTTGGTGTTGTGATCGGCTCAGAGGCCCAGCAGCGACAACATGATGAACGTCGCAAACAGCACGAAGTGGGTCATGCCCTCGATGGCATTGGTCTCACCGTCATTGAGGTTGATCGCGCTGACGATCAGCGTGATGAAGATCATCACCGTCTGCACCGGCGTCATCGCCATCTGAAACGGCTGCCCCGTATAGAGCGCCATCGCCTCCATCACCGGTACCGTCAGAATCACCGTCGACAGAGAAGCCCCCATCGCAATGTTGACCACCGACTGCATACGGTTGGCCAACGCCGCACGCAACGCGGTCAGAATCTCCGGCGCTGCCGAGATCGCTGCCACCAGAATCGCCGTGATCACCGGCGGAGCACCCGTCCCTTCCAGGCCCAGGTCGAGGGTCTTGGACATCACCTCGGCCAGTGCGCCAATCACCACTACACCGAACACCAGAATACCGATCGACAGCGCCAGGCTGGCCGGTTTCGGCTCCTGCTCCACGGGCTCTTTCCTGCGGCGTTTGTCCGGGTAGCTATAGCTGAAAAAATAACTGTGCGGCCCGACCTGCATCCGCAGGAACAACGCGTAAAGCAGCACCATCGCGCCGATGGTGAACGCCGAATAAATTTTCCAGTTGGCCTCGGGAATGAACTCCGGCACCACCATCGACACGCCCATGGCGGTGAGGATCATCACGCTGTAACTGCGGGCCGAATCGTCGTTGTAGGACTGCTCGCCATGTTTGATCCCGCCCATCAGCGCGGCGAGGCCGAGGATGCCATTGATGTCGAGCATCACCGCCGAGTAGATCGTGTCGCGCACCAGCGTGGCCGAGGCTTCGTTGCGCATCATGATCGCCAAGATCACCACTTCCACCAGCACGGCGGCGAGCGTCAGGATCATCGTGCCGTAAGGGTCGCCGACTTTTTCCGCGAGCAGTTCGGCCTGATGGGCGACGCGCATCGAGGCGGCAACGATGAAGGCGATCAACACCAGCCCTGCTGTCAGGGCGACGACCTGGCCGCTGTGCAGCAACCAGTGCTCCATCGGATACGCGACGAGGGCGGCGATCAGGGCCAGCAGCAGAAAGCTTTCTTGCTTGAGGATCGTGAGCATGGCGAGCCTTTTGGCGCAGGGGTTCGAATGAACTACTGACTGCGGGGCGGCGCTAATGGTTCGTTACACCTTAGCGCACCAGTGGATGGCGTCCTTGTACGGACATGCACTTTTATTGGCCTTTACGGCCTCTTCGCGAGCAAGCCCGCTCCCACAGGGATCGCGGCGTTTTTGTGGGAGCGGGCTTGCCCGCGATGGGCGCGCCTCGGTTTCAAGCCAGATTGTTGTCCGCTTGGTCAGCCTTTTGCATTGCTCTCCCCACACACAACAAAAGGGAGTTCGCGTTCATGCAAAAACGTCCACTGCAAACACTGCTGTGCATCGCCATGGGCCTTGGCCTCAGCCTGAGCGCCAGTGCCGCCGATCCACTGAAAGTCGGCTTCGTCTACATCGGCCCCATCGGCGACCACGGCTGGACGTATCAGCATGAACAGGGGCGCAAGGCGCTGGCGGAAAAACTCGGCACACAGATCACCACCAACTACGTGGAAAACGTCGCCGAAGGCGCCGATGCCGAGCGGGTGATCCGCAACATGGCCAAGGACAACTACGACCTGATCTTCACCACCTCTTTCGGCTACATGAACCCGACGGTGAAAGTCGCCAAACAGTTTCCCAAGGTGACCTTCGAGCACGCCACCGGCTACAAGCAGGACAAGAACCTCGGCACCTATCTCGCACGCACCTACGAGGGCCGTTATGTCGGTGGTTTCCTCGCGGCGAAGATGACCAAGAGCAAAAAGATCGGCTACGTCGCCTCGTTTCCGATCCCGGAAGTGATCCGCGACATCAACGCCATTCAGCTGGCCCTGAACAAGTACAACCCTGGCACGGAAATCAAAGTGGTGTGGGTCAACTCGTGGTTCGATCCGGGCAAGGAAGCCGACGCCGCCAACGCGCTGATCGACCAGGGCGTGGACGTGGTGTTCCAGCACACCGACAGCCCGGCACCGATCCAGGCCGCCGAACGGCGAGGTGTTTACGCCGTGGGCTACGCTTCGGACATGGCGCACTTCGGTCCGAAAGCGGTGCTGACTTCGATCGTCAACGACTGGGCGCCGCACTACATTCAGGCGACCCAGAGCGTAATCGACCACAACTGGAAATCCCAGGATTACTGGGGCGGGTTGAAAGAAGGTACGGTCGAACTGCCGATCAGTGATCTGGTGCCGGCACCGGTGAAGGCCGAAGCCGAGCAGATCATCGCCGACATCAAGAGCGGTGCCCTGCAACCATTCACCGGGCCGATCAAGGATCAGGCCGGGGTCGAGAAAATCCCGGCGGGGGTCAGCGCCACCAACGCGGAACTGGCGTCGATGAATTACTACGTCGAAGGCATGAAGGCCGAGATGCCGAAGTAATTTTTTGTCAGCCACCCAAAACCCTGTGGGAGCGGGCTTGCTCCCACATTGGTTGTTCAGCGTATTCAAGGATTGTGTATGGATCAGCTTCCGATCATCGACATCTCTGCGCTCTACTCCGACGACCAGAACGCCTGGCCCGCCGTCGCCGAACAGATCGACCACGCCTGCCGCGAATGGGGCTTCTTCTATATCAAGGGCCATCCGATTTCTGCGCAGCGCATCGAATCCCTGCTCGATCACGCCCGGCACTTCTTCGAATTGCCGGCAGCGGAAAAACTCAAGATCGACATTACCCGGACCGTCCATCACCGCGGCTACGGCGCCATCGCCACCGAGCAGCTCGACCCGGACAAACCCAGCGATCTCAAGGAAACCTTCGACATGGGCCTGCACCTGCCGGCCGATCATCCGGAGGTGCTGGCGGAAAAACCCTTGCGCGGCCCCAATCGTCACCCGGCCATTCCCGGCTGGGAAGCGCTGATGGAACAGCACTACCGCGACATGCAGGCCCTGGCGCAAACCCTGTTGCGGGCCATGACCCTGGCGCTGGGCATCGAGCGCGACTTCTTCGATACACGCTTCAACGAGCCGGTCAGCGTGCTGCGGATGATTCATTACCCGCCGCGCCACACCGCCAGTTCCACCGAACAGCAAGGCGCCGGCGCGCACACCGATTACGGCTGCATCACGCTGTTGTATCAGGACACCGCCGGCGGTTTGCAGGTGAAAAACGTCAAAGGCCAGTGGATCGACGCACCGCCCATCGACGGTACCTTCGTGGTGAACCTCGGCGACATGATGGCGCGCTGGAGCAATGACCGTTATCGCTCGACCCCGCACCGGGTCATCAGCCCGCTGGGCGTGGATCGCTATTCGATGCCGTTTTTCGCCGAGCCGCACCCGGACACACGCATCGAGTGCCTGCCCGGTTGCCAGGACGCACAGCATCCGGCGAAATATCAGACCACCACCTGCGCCGAATTCCTGCTGTCGCGCTTTGCCGATACCTACGCCTATCGACGGGAACAGGAAGCGGTGTGATGGATCGGTTGGTCAGGTTTTGCCAATTGTTTCGGCGCGCATCTGTAGAATGCCGTCATTGCACCTGATGAGAAAAGAATATGTACGACTGGCTCAACGCCTTGCCCAAGGCTGAACTGCACCTGCATCTGGAAGGCTCGCTGGAGCCCGAGCTGCTGTTCGCCCTGGCCGAACGCAACAAGATCGCCCTGCCGTGGAGCGATGTCGAAACCCTGCGCAAGGCTTACGCTTTCAACAACCTGCAGGAATTCCTCGACCTGTATTACCAGGGCGCCGACGTGCTGCGCACCTCCCAGGACTTCTACGACCTGACCTGGGCCTATCTGCTGCGCTGCAAAGAGCAGAACGTGATTCACACCGAGCCGTTCTTCGACCCGCAGACTCACACTGACCGTGGTATCCCGTTCGAAGTGGTGCTCAACGGCATCGCCGCCGCGCTGAAAGATGGCGAACAGCAACTGGGCATCACCAGCGGTTTGATCCTGAGCTTCCTGCGCCACCTCAGCGAAGACGAAGCGCAGAAAACCCTCGACCAGGCGCTGCCGTTCCGTGATGCGTTCGTCGCGGTGGGCCTGGACAGTTCCGAGATGGGTCACCCGCCGAGCAAGTTCCAGCGCGTGTTCGATCGTGCCCGTCACGAAGGTTTCCTGACCGTTGCCCACGCCGGCGAAGAAGGCCCGCCGGAGTACATCTGGGAAGCCATCGACCTGCTGAAAATCCAGCGCATCGACCATGGCGTGCGCGCCATCGAAGACGAGCGCCTGATGCAGCGGATCATCGACGAGCAGATCCCGCTGACCGTGTGCCCGCTGTCGAACACCAAACTCTGCGTGTTCGATCACATGTCGCAGCACAACATCCTCGACATGCTCGAGCGCGGCGTGAAGGTCACGGTGAACTCCGATGACCCGGCGTACTTCGGCGGTTATGTCACCGAGAACTTCCATGCGCTGCACACTCACCTGGGCATGACTCAGGATCAGGCCAAGCGCCTGGCGCAGAACAGCCTGGATGCACGGTTGGTAAAACCGTAACAGCACAAAGCCGTTCGAACACGCCCGTGTTCGAACGGCTTTTCAGGTGTCAACGCACAACCGCTTCCGTCAACTCTTCCAGCGTCTTGCCCCGGGTTTCCATCCCGAACAGCCACACCACCCCCGCCGCCACCGCAAAGCACAACGCCCCCAACGCAAATACGCCGCCCTGCCCGGTGATCGGAAACACCAGACCGGTAACCAACGGCCCGAGCAGCGAGCCCACGCGCCCGATGGCCGAAGCGAACCCCGAGCCCGTCGCCCGCGCCGATGTCGGGTACAACTCCGGCGTGTAGGTGTAGAGCACCGCCCACATGCCGAACAGGAAAAACTGCATCAACAGACCCGTACCGATCAGCAGCGCCACGTTGCCGCCAAACACCGCGCTCTGGCCGTACAGAAACGCCATCACCCCGCCGCCGAGCAACGTGACGATGCACACCGGCTTGCGTCCCCAGCGCTCCACCAGCCAGGCCGCCATCAGGAAGCCGGGAATCCCGCCGAGGGAAATCAGCACCGTGTAATACACCGACTGGGTCACCGCGAACCCCGACTGTTGCAGCAACGCGCTGAGCCAGGAGGTCAGGCCGTAGAACCCGAGCAGCGCGAAGAACCACAGGCTCCAGATCATCATGGTGCGCTGTCGGTACAGCGGCGACCAGATCTGCCCAAGGGCCGACAGGAAGTTGCCCGGAGGCGTGATCATCCGAGGCAGGCGAACCGGCTCCGGCAACGCGACCCCGCCCAGCGACTTCCGTACCCGGTCCTCGATCGCGCACAACACCTTGTCCGCCGCTTCGTGCTTGCCCGCCTGTTCCAGCCAGCGCGGCGACTCGGGAATGAAAAAGCGGATCGCCAGCACAAACACCGCCGGCACCGCCAGCACCAGAAAGATGTCGCGCCAGCCAATCAGTGGCAGCAGGAAGTACGACAGCACCCCGGCAGCGACAAAGCCCAGCGGCCAGAAACCGTCCATCAAGGCGATGTATCGCCCGCGACGTTTTGCGGGGATCAGCTCCGACAGCATCGACTGGGCGATCGGAAACTCCATGCCCATGCCGACTCCCAGCAAGATGCGGAACAGCGTCAGACTCTCGACCGTTTGCGCCGTGGAACACAGGTAACTGGCCAGCCCCCACAACACAATGCTCCACTGAAACACCGGTTTGCGCCCGAAACGATCGGCCAGCAGCCCGGAGAGCGACGCCCCCAGCACCATGCCGAAAAAGCTCGAACTGGCGAGCAACCCGGCTTCGGCGCTGCTCAGGCCGAACTCGGTTTTGATCGAGCCAAGCAGGAAGGTCATCATCGCCAGATCCATGGAGTCGAAGAAAAACGCCAGGGCGATGATGATGAAAATGATCCGGTGATAACCGCTCACCGGCAGCCGTTCCAGTCGATCGGCCGCGCTGTAGCTTGCCGTGTCCATGCCACCTCCTCTATCCGAAATGTCCGCAGATCGAGTGTGCGCGATAGACGTCAGGCGTTTGTGCCAGATGCGACCTGATCGCAGTCGTGGGCGACGCCAGTCATCAGGACAATGACAACGAGTGCTCTACAACGCCATTTCCAGCTCGGTTTCCCGGGCAAACCGGTGAATCTCCCGCTGCCCCGCCGCCGTCAACTGCAAGGCGCGGGAATCGTTGGGCAGCATCAACCAGCCAGACTGCATGAACAGCTGCAGCAACGCCGCGCCCAGCGAGCCGCCCATGTGCGGCCGACGCTCGCTCCAGTCCGGGCAAGCGCAGGCCACCTGGACATTGCGATGAGCCAGTGCCTGGATGAAGACCCCGCGACTGGCCAGTTGCGTCGCCCCCTTGTGGGTGACGACCACACGGTGTTCAAGCTGTTCGATCCACCCGGCATCGAGCAGGCGTTGATACAGGTCGGCCGCCAGCGTACCGCCCAGATGGTCATCACAAAAACGCGCACGCAGCAGGGAAGACGGGGCGGCCTGTGGTCTGGCAATCGGTGTCGAGCGCTTGAACACGTCGGGAATTTTCTGCGGAGCGCTGGCGATCGAGGCACTGGCCAGTGCCTCGATCGCCGCGCCGACTTCGGGAGCGGCGAGGCGGAAGAAACGTTTGCGCCCACGGACCTCGACCTTCAACAGACCGCCAGCGGACAAGCGCCCCAGATGTGCGCTGGCCGACGAGGGCGAAAGCCCTGCCAGCAGCGCCAGTTCCTCGGTCTGCCGGGCCGAGCCATCCATCAGCGCCCACATCATTGCGCTGCGTTTGGGATCGGCCAGCAACGTGGCGATCTGGCTGATGCAAGGTGCATGTTCCATGTATTCACTCCCTGTTGAATCGTATCGTCTACTGCCCGCAGACATCTTGACCCGTAATCAGTCGTCGGCCAAACCGCGCAAAATGCCCTGAGCAAAAGGCAAGGCAACAACCCCGGCCACCGGCATTCGCTGCATTTGGCGCAGCCACCACCGCCACCGGTCAGTGACGATCTGATCGTGCCTGTGCCAGCGCGCCGGTGCAGGCTTCAGGCGGACGCTAGTATAAGCGGGTTGATAGCGGCGTCCTGCGCTGGAGCGGGTGCGGCTGGTGATTGTTCCTGACAGAAATTTCGCTATTTACCTGCGACTAATGATCAACCTGCGGAAAAACGGGAAATCGGCTACTCAATTCGGCGCAACGACTGGCGAGCATCTCCCTCAACAGGTTCACCGGCTTACTCAATTGAGCGCGATGGGCGCACAGCAGATTCAGCGGAGCCCGTTCGCAGAGCAAACCTGGCAACAGCACTTTCAAGCGTCCGGCGAGCACATCGTCGGCCACATCCAGCCACGACTTGTAGGCGATACCCGCTCCCGCAACCGCCCACAGACGCACCACGTCGGCGTCATCGCTGAAGCGATCACCACTGACGGTCAGGCCGACTTCGCGCTTGCCATCGTGAAAGCTCCAATGGTCATGCACCCGGCTGCCCAGCATGTACAGCAGGCAATTGTGCTGCGCGAGCTGTTCCAGTTGTGTCGGTTCACCGTGTTTCGCCAGGTAGCCAGGGGAGGCGCACAGAACTCGCCGGTTGTTTGCCGCAATGGGCAGCGCCACCAGGCTGGAATCTTCCGGTTCGCCATAACGAAGGGCGATGTCCACGGGCTGACGAAACAGGTCAGCAATGCGGTCGCCCAGCAACAGACGCACCGTCAGCCTCGGATGTTCACGCTGAAACTCGTCGAGCCACGGCAGCAGCAGGTTGCGGCCGAAATCCGAGGGCGCCGACAGTTGCAGGATCCCGCTCACCTGATCCTGCCCGCTGGCCAACAAGCGGCGTCCTTCATCCAGATTGCTCAACGCCGCCCGGGCATATTCGAGAAAGCCCTCGCCCTCGGAGGTCAACCGCAGACTGCGGGTCGAGCGCGCCAGCAATCGTGCGCCGAGCTGTTGCTCGATGCGCTTGAGCGCCGCGCTGGCCACGGCGGCGGACATGTCCATCACCCGTGCCGCCGCCGACAGACTGCCCAGGTCCGCCGCCCGGACAAATAACTGCAAGTCATCGAACCGCAACATCATCAGCCTCGATTATCAAAAAAATATTGAAAGAGACTGCTCTTTTAGCCGGTTTTATCTCGTACAGAAATAGCCAATCATGCCTCCCATCGAATTCATCCCCTTTCGGAGCCGACCATGTCCCAACCCTTCACCGCCATCGCCACCCTGATCGCCAGACCGGGTCAGCAGGACGCTCTCGAACAGCACCTGCGCGCACTGATCGAGCCGACCCGCGCGGAAGCCGGTTGCGGCCAATATGACCTGCACCAGGATCTGGCCAACCCGCTGGCTTTTTACATGATCGAACAGTGGGCCAGCGACGAAGCCCTCCAGGCCCATGACGCCAGCGCGCATATCCAGCATTTCCGGGCGCAGGCCGCCGGGTTCCTCGAGCATTTCGAACTCAAGCGTCTGCGCGCCATCGCCTGAATCCTTCCTGACATTCACTTTCGGAGTTCTCCATGAAAGCCATCGCCTATTACGCGTCCCTGCCGATCAGCGACGAAAAAGCCCTGCAAGACATCGAACTGCCGGAGCCGGTTGCCGGCCCGCGCGATCTGTTGGTGGAAGTCAAAGCCATTTCGGTCAACCCGGTCGACACCAAGGTTCGCCAGAACGTCGCACCTGAAGGTGGCTCGGCCAAGGTGTTGGGCTGGGACGTCGCCGGCGTGGTGAAGTCGGTCGGAAGTGAAGTGACGCTGTTCAAGGCCGGCGACAAGGTTTTTTACGCCGGCTCCATCGCCCGGGCCGGTGGCAACAGTGAACTGCACGTGGTGGATGAGCGGATCGTCGGCCACATGCCGAAAACCCTCGGCTTCGCCGAAGCCGCCGCCCTGCCGCTGACCGCTATCACCGCGTGGGAGCTGTTGTTCGAGCGCCTGCAGATCCGTGAAGGCAATACCGACGAAGGTCAGAGTCTGCTGATCGTCGGCGCGGCTGGCGGCGTGGGTTCGATCCTCACTCAACTGGCCAGCCAACTGACCGGGCTCAACGTGATCGGCACCGCTTCTCGCCCACAAACCCGCGACTGGGTGACCGCGCTCGGCGCCGACCGGGTGATCGATCACAGCCAGCCGTTGAGCGAAGAATTGAAGCGCGCCGGCATCGACCACGTGACTCACGTCGCCAGCCTGACCCAGACCGACCAGCATCTGGACCAACTGGTCGAGGTCCTGGCGCCACAAGGCAAACTGGCTTTGATCGACGATCCGAAAGCGCTGGACGTGACCAAGCTCAAGCGCAAGAGCCTGTCGCTGCACTGGGAGTTCATGTACACCCGCTCGCTGTTCGAAACCGCGGACATGATCGAGCAGCACAAACTGCTCAACCGCGTGGCCGCGCTGATCGACAGCGGAACGCTGAAAACCACCGTCGGCGAGCATTTCGGCACGATTAACGCGAGCAACCTGCGCCGCGCCCATGAACTGCTCGAAAGTGGCAAAGCCAAGGGAAAAATTGTTTTAGAAGGTTTCTAAAACTCGAAAAACCGCAGCCTTCGTCAGCGCCGGATGTGGCTGGCTCGGGGCTGCGGTGTTTTTTGCCGTCAGTCAGATGCTTGAGCCTTGTCACAATTGCGATCGTATTCAGGTCTACAATCGAAACCTCTGCGAGGCAATCTTTTACGTACGGGAGGTCAGCAATGAAGATCCTGATAAAAGAAGTGGCAAAGTCCCAATGGCAAGTTCGCCTAGACCAGCACGCCGTGACCTTCCGCAGTGAGGCCGAAGCTCGCGCTTTCACTCGCACCCTCGAAGCGCGTCTGCACGCGCCCCATCAGATTCCCGATCCCGGCCAGCAACGCGCTGTCGGCTGAGGCTTTCGTTACTGGATTTCAGCCTGCGCCTTTGCCAGCGCCCGGGCATTCTGCATGCGTCGGGTGAGCGTCGCCGCGCAGACGACCAACAGACCGCACAGGCTGATGACCATGGCCATCGGCACGGCGGTGCCATCGTGCAGAATTCCCACCAGCGCCGAAGCCCCGGCGGCGACGCTGAATTGCATACTGCCTAGCAAGGCGGAAGCACTGCCGGCGCGACCGCCCTGCCCGTTCATCGCACACGCCGCCGCATTGGGGCTGATGCAGCCAAGGCTGGCCACGCAGACGAACAACGGAATCAGCAGTGGCCACAGGGCTTCGGTGTGCAAGGCGCTGACCGCGAGCAGCGTCAGCCCGGCGCCCAGGTAAACCCAGACTGCCCGCGACAGCAGGAAGGCCGGACCACGTTTGGCCAACAGTCGCGCATTGACCTGGGCCACCAGAATGAACCCTGCCGCGTTGGTGCCGAACAGCCAGCCGAAATGCTCGGCCGGTACGCCATACAACTTGATGAAAATGAAAGGCGAGCCGGCAATGTAGGCAAACATCCCGGCGATGGCGATACCGCCAGTCAGGGCATGGCCCATGTAGACCGGGTCGGTCAGCAATCGACCGTACTGACGCAGGGCACCGGACAACGGCTGACGCGGAACATGCGCCGGCAGACTTTCCGGCAGGCCGAGCGCCACCGCCAGCCCGGCGAGGGCACTGAACGCCGTCAGCACCAGGAAGATCGACTGCCAGCCCGTGGTGTTGACCAGCAGACCGCCGAGCATCGGCGCCAGAATCGGTGCCAGCCCCATCACCAGCATCAGCTGCGAGAAGACTTTCGCCGAACCCACCGCGTCGCACTTGTCGCTGACCACCGCCCGGGCAATCACCATCCCCGCACAACCACCCAGCGCCTGCACGAGCCGCGCTCCGATCAGCCACTCCAGATTCGGTGCATAGGCGCAGGCCACTGACGCCAGCGTGAACAGTGTCAGACCGATGAGCAACGGAATCCGCCGGCCGAAGCGGTCCGCCACCGGGCCGTAAGCCAGTTGGCCGATGGACAGGCCGAAGAAGTAAGCCGACAGCGTCAGCTGAACGTCTTTCTCGTCGGTACCGAACGCCAGCGCCATGGTGGGAAAAGCGGGTAGATAGAAGTCGATCGCCAACGGACCGAAAGCGGTCAGGGCACCGAGAATCAAGAGGGTACGGAAGTTCATCAGGCGTCCAGGTCGGGCAGACAATCGGGTTGAGTGTGCAGCCCGACAGTCTAGCCGCGCGAGGACGCCTTGAACATTCCGGTAGCTCGCTAACTATTAAAAAGATCAGGCGAGTTTGATCGCATATCCTTCTTCGCTGATCGCTTCGATGACCTGCTCGGCACTCAGCGCACTTTCGACACCGACTTCCTTCGCGGCCAGATCGACCCGCACGCTGGCGGTCGGATCTTTGCTCTGCACCGCCTGGGTGACGGCTTTGACACAGTGACCGCAGGACATGCCTTCAACAGTGAACACTTGCATGGAATGACTCCTTTGAGTGAGGTTGCCGGCAGTGTCGAGCTTGCCACGATGGCAAGGTCAAGTTCTGCAAACAACTGCCGGGCTGGCAATCGGCGCCGCGCTCGGCCAAGCTGCGTGCATCAATGACATGAATTCAGGAGATTCAGCCATGCGCTGGTCAGCTTTCAGCCTGTTTGGCGTACTCAGCCTTTTTGCCTGCCTGCCCCAGGCCAACGCAACCGGCGAGGATTACGCCGTTCTGATCATCTCCCGCGAGCGTCTGGAAGTGCCGACCTCCTGCGAGATCGGCGTGTACATCCAGGATCAGTTCGCCGGGCGACTCCTTCAGGAGCAGTCCACCTCGTTCAACCTGCCCCACGGCACGTTCTCCCTTCGTCTGAAGCTGGAACCGAGCCAGGTGCCGGGTTGCCAGCCGGGCATGCTGGCACCGCCGGCGCAGGAAATCTCGCTCAAGGCCGGGGATGTGGTGAAGTACCGGATCGCGGCAAACGCCAAAGGGTTGTACCTGCGGCCGGCCGCTCTCGAATACTGAGCGTTTCGAAAATGGGGGGAGCAGGTTTGCTCCCCCCATTTTTTTTTGGCGCTTGACCTTGCCAGCATGGCAAGGTTGATCCTGTAGGCATCCACTACAGGGAGTACGACCGATGTCCGATTCCATCACGTTCGATCTGCCCATCAGCGGCATGACCTGCGCCAGTTGCGCCGGCCGCGTCGAGCGCGCCTTGAGCAAAGTCAGCGGCGCCAGCGCCGTCAGCGTCAACCTCGCCACCGAACAGGCCCGCGTACTGGCACCCAGCGACAGCCTGCCGGCACTGATGGAGGCGGTCGAACGCGCCGGTTACAGCGTGCCGCAGCACACCGTGGAATTGAACATCGACGGCATGACCTGCGCCTCCTGCGTCGGTCGTGTCGAACGCGCGCTGAACAAAGTCCCGGGGGTAAAAAGTGTCAGCGTCAACCTCGCCAATGAACGCGCTCATCTTGAGCTGCTTGGTGCGGTCGACCCGCAAACCCTGATCGCCGCCGTGAGCAAGGCCGGCTATTCGGCCAGCCTCTTCGAACTTGAACACCAGACCGACAATCATCAGCAACGCCTCAACCACGAGCGTTGGGCGTTGATCTGCGCCATCGCCCTCGCCTTGCCGCTGGTGCTGCCGATGCTGCTGCAACCATTCGGCATTCACTGGATGCTGCCGGCCTGGGTGCAATTTGCCCTCGCCACTCCGGTGCAATTCATTTTCGGCGCACGGTTTTATGTGGCCGCGTGGAAAGCCGTACGCGCCGGGGCCGGCAACATGGACTTGCTGGTAGCGCTGGGCACCAGCGCCGGTTACGGCCTGAGTCTCTATGAATGGGCGACCGCCGCCGGGCGCATGCCGCATCTGTATTTCGAGGCCTCGGCGGTGGTCATCGCGCTGGTGCTGCTCGGCAAATATCTGGAAAGCCGCGCCAAACGCCAGACCGCCAGCGCCATCCGCGCCCTGGAGGCGTTGCGGCCGGAGCGGGCGATTCAAGTCATCGATGGCCGCGAACAGGACGTTGCCATCAGTGCTCTGCGCCTCGGCGATCTTGTACTGGTCAAACCCGGTGAGCGCTTCCCGGTGGATGGCGAGGTGCTGGAAGGTCAGAGCCACGCCGACGAAGCACTGATCAGCGGCGAAAGCCTGCCGGTGCCCAAGCAGCCGGGCGACAAGGTCACCGGCGGCGCGATCAACGGCGAAGGCCGCTTGCTGGTAAGCACCACGGCGCTCGGCGCAGAAAGCGTGCTGGCGCGGATCATCCGTCTGGTGGAAGACGCACAGGCGGCGAAGGCACCGATCCAGAAACTGGTGGATAAAGTCAGTCAGGTGTTCGTGCCGACCGTGTTGCTGCTGGCCCTGGCCACGCTGATCGGCTGGTGGCTGTACGGCGCGCCACTGGAAACCGCGTTGATCAACGCCGTCGCGGTACTGGTGATCGCCTGCCCCTGTGCCCTCGGCCTGGCAACACCCACTGCGATCATGGCCGGCACCGGCGTGGCCGCGCGGCACGGGATTCTGATCAAGGATGCCGAAGCACTGGAGCGCGCCCATGAAGTCAGCAGTGTGGTGTTCGACAAGACCGGCACCCTGACCTCCGGCACCCCGCGCATCGCTCATTTCAGTGCGATCGATGGTGACGAAAACGCCCTGCTGACAGCCGCCGGCGCGCTGCAACGCGGCAGCGAACATCCGCTGGCCAAAGCGGTGCTGGACGCCTGTGCCGAACGCCATCTGAGCGTGCCGGATGTCAGCGACAGTCAGTCCCTGACCGGCCGAGGCATCGCCGGCCATCTCGACGGTCGACGTCTGGCGCTGGGCAACCGGCGCCTGCTGGAAGAAAGCGGTCTTAACGCCGGAAACCTGAGCGAATCCGCCAAGGCCTGGGAAACCGAAGGTCGCACACTGTCCTGGTTGATTGAGCAGAGCCCCGAACCCCGCGTGCTCGGTCTGTTCGCCTTCGGCGACACCCTCAAGCCCGGCGCGCTGCACGCGGTGCAACAACTGGCGGCGCGAAATATCCACAGCCACCTGCTGACCGGCGACAACCGAGGCAGCGCTCGCGTCGTCGCCGAAGCGCTGGGCATCGAAAACGTCCACGCCGAAGTGCTGCCGGCAGACAAAGCCGCCACCGTCGCCGAACTGAAAAAAACCGGGGTCGTGGCCATGGTCGGCGACGGCATCAACGACGCTCCGGCACTGGCCGCTGCCGACATCGGCATCGCCATGGGCGGCGGCACCGACGTGGCCATGCACGCCGCCGGCATCACCCTGATGCGCGGTGATCCACGGCTGGTGCCGGCCGCGCTGGAGATCAGCCGCAAGACCTACGCGAAGATCCGCCAGAACCTGTTCTGGGCCTTCGTCTACAACCTGATCGGCATTCCGCTGGCGGCGTTCGGCTTCCTCAATCCGGTGCTGGCCGGTGCGGCGATGGCCCTGTCGAGCGTCAGCGTGGTGAGCAATGCGCTACTGTTGAAGACTTGGAAACCCGAGGATCTGGAGGACAACCGATGAACATCGGCCAAGCGGCCCGCCACAGCGGCCTGAGCGCGAAGATGATCCGTTACTACGAGTCGATCGGCCTGCTCAAGGCCGCCCATCGCACCGACAGCGGCTATCGCGTCTACGGCGACGATGACCTGCACACGCTGGCGTTCATCAAGCGCTCGCGGGACCTGGGTTTCTCGCTGGAGGAAGTCGGCAAGCTGCTGACCCTCTGGCAGGACCGCCAGCGCGCCAGCGCCGATGTGAAGGCTTTGGCCCGCCAGCACATCGACGAGCTGAATCAGAAGATCCGCGAACTCGGCGAACTGCGCGACACCCTGCAGGATCTGGTCGAACACTGCCACGGCGACCACCGCCCGGACTGCCCGATCCTCAAGGAACTGGCGTCGGGCTGCTGCGCGCAACCCGCCCGCGCCTGAGCAGCAGGATTTTCATCGACAACACTGTGGCGAGGGGAATGCCGTGGAACAACAGCACCACGGCTCCCGGCGCCCACCACGCATAGAACGGTGCGGCGATCAGCATGCCGACGCCGAACCCGGTCATCTGCAACAGCGTCAGGAAACTGAAAATCGGCAGGCGCAGGGGCTCCGGCTCCCGTTGCAAGCGCGACATCAGGCCGACTTCCGAGAACCCGTCACCCAATCCGGCCGGCAGCGAAAACAGCAACAGACCGACGACGCTGTGCTGCTGGAACATCAGGATGAACCCGCAAGACATCAGCAGCACGCCGCCGAAATAGCGGCGCTCGAGATGGATGTTTTCCGAGCCGTTGAGGCGACTGGCGATGCGCGCGCCGAGCAGTTTGCCGGCGGCCCACACCGCGAGCATCAGGCCCAGCGTGGTGCTGGCTGAATCCGGCGTGAGCAGTCTGGAAATGATCGGGAAGCCGACGTTGTGCGCAGCGCTGCCAAGGGTGTCGGCCATGGTCACCGCCAACATCGCCGCCACCACCGGAGCGCTGCGCAGGCCTTGCAACAACGCCGACCATTCACCTTGTTTAACACTGGATTCAACCACTGGCTCAGGTGCACTGAACCGCAGCGGCACGATCAACAGCGCCGCCAGCAGGTAGGTCACCGCGTTCAGCGCAAACACCGTTTCAAAACCAAATCCCGCGACCAGCAACCCGGACACCAGACTGCCGCCGACCATCGCCATGGACGAGGCGGACGTGATCCAGGCATTGGTCTTGAGCAACTGCGCCGACTCGATCAATCGCGGCAACTGACTGTTGAGACCGATGGCGAACATCGAGTTGCCAAATCCCAGACCGAACGCAATCAGCGGCAGCAACAACGCCTGCTGACTGACCGGAACGATCAGCAACAGCCCGAGCACAGCGGCGCGCAGCAGATCGAAGGCAATCAACGGCAAGCGGCCGCTGCATCGGCGATAGAACGCGGTGCCGATCAGGCTGGCGAAAATCCCGCCGCCCACGCGACTGGCGAGAAAAATCCCCACGCTCATCGCGCTGTTGCTCAGCAGATAGACATAAGTGGCCAGCGCAACCATGTTGAGGAACGCGCCGAAATCGGAAATCAGCCGGGCCGTGATGATCAGCCGGGCGTTGCGGGACGTAGTGCTCACAATCAATCCTTGAATGTGTAAAACCCGGCCGAAGCCGGGTTTTCTTCTTCAGATGCTCACTGCATCCAGGGTGGCGGAGGCGGTTCGTCAGACTTGCCCTTGGGCTCGTCGTCCGCCGCGCGGATGGCTTGCTTGCGCTCCTCATCCAGACGCGCCGCTTCGATCTCGCGCAGTACCCCGCCGACATCGGCCAGGTCCTCGGGATCGTCGAACTCACCGGTCAGCACGCTGGCCGGGTGCAACGTCCCAGCTTCGTACAACGCCCACATTTCCTTGGCGTATTTGGTTTTCTTCAACTCCGGGGCAAAGCGACCGAAGTACGACGCCATGTTGCCCACGTCACGCTCCAGCATGCTGAACGCGTGATTGTTGCCGGCGGCGTCCACCGCTTGCGGCAGGTCGATGATGACCGGGCCGGTCGGCGTCAGCAGCACGTTGAACTCCGAGAGGTCACCGTGCACCAGACCGGTACACAACATCAGCACGATCTGCGAAATCAGGAACGCGTGGTATTCGCGGGCCTGATCCGGTTCCAGCACCACGTCGTTCAGACGTGGCGCGGCATCGCCATATTCGTCGGCCACCAACTCCATCAGCAGCACGCCTTCAAGGAAGTCGTACGGCTTGGGCACTCGCACCCCGGCATTGGCCAGGCGGAACAGCGCCGCGACTTCGGCGTTCTGCCAGGCATCTTCGGCTTCCTTGCGCCCGAACTTGGACCCCTTGGCCATCGCCCGGGCCTGTCGGCTGTTGCGAACCTTGCGGCCTTCCTGATACTCGGCCGCCTGGCGGAAACTGCGTTTGTTCGCCTCCTTGTAGACCTTTGCGCAACGTAACTGATTGCCGCAGCGCACCACATAAACAGCTGCTTCTTTGCCACTCATGAGTGGACGCAGCACTTCGTCGACCAGACCGTCCTCGATCAGGGGTTCAATGCGTTTTGGAGTCTTCATCAGCTTTTATTGTGGGTCCTTTATTACCAAACACGCGAATGTCACTCGTTATACGGCAATCCTCGCATCACGGGGAGGGGTTGCCGACCTGTGAACCTGTGGATGCACACACTGTGCCGGATCAAATACGTCAATCCATCGCCCTTGTATCGACCGCTGCGAATCATAGCCGAGCCCACCGAACTTGTTGTCGCAAGGACTTGAGGGCATTTGCGACAGAATCTGACATCCCGCCGCACACAGCTCGTAAGAATTTTCTCTTCCGGCCTCAATTTCCCTCTCGTGCGGCCGAATTCCTCTGTGACAGAGGAATTTGTCCGACAATCGTTCCCAAAAAAATGTCGATGTCGCATCCAAGGAAACGGGTGAGAAATAGGTTTTTCGGCTGCCAATAACCGCGAGTCATCTGCACTGCGTGGGCCTACAAGAAAATCTGGAGCGCGGATGAACATCAAACAGAAGTTGACCTGGGCGTTTGCAATCATCGCCTGCTTGCCCGTGGTGCTGGTCGCCACGCTGGTGGTACTGAACCTGCGCAGCGATGCCCGGGACGATTTTGTCGACAGCAGCGGGCGCGAGATCCGTCAGGTCAGCAATGCCATGCAGCTTTTTTTCGACGGCATCAGCCAGAACGTCGATTACCTGGCGGCGCAACCATTGGTCAAAAACGCCGACGGCAGCGTGCGCAGCCGCATGAGCGCCAACGCTTCCGACACCTCGGATGGCGAGATCGACAAACAACTGTTTGCACTGTTCGAGGGGCTGGCCAAAGCCCACCCTGCCTACTCCTACGTTTCTTATGGATTGAACAGCGGCGGCTATGCCTTCTGGCCGGGCGATCCGAAGATGGCCAACTACGACCCGCGCACCCGCCCGTGGTACAAGACCGCCATGGCCAACCCGGGCAAGACCCTGCGCACCGAAGCCTACTACTGGGCCGGCGATGACGCGGTACTGGTCAGCACCGTGCGCGCGGTCGCCAACCAGTTGGGCGCCCAGGGTGGCGTGGTCAACATTGACGTGTCGCTCAAGCAACTGACCGAGATCGTCAAACAGATCAAGCTCGGTGAAAGCGGTTACCTGATGCTGATGGAAAACACCGGTACGGTGCTGGTCGATCCGAAGCAACCGGAGCACAACTTCAAGCGACTCGACAGCCTCGGCGACGGCTACGCGCAACTGGCCAAGGCCGGCAAAGGCCTGGTTGACATCGAGCTCAACGGCGAGCGCTACATGGCCAATGTCTGGCCATCGGAGCAACTGGGCTGGACCTTCATCGGCCTGATCAAACAGAACGAAGTGATGAGCTCGGCGACCCGCCTGACCTGGCTGATCGCAATCATAGCCGCGGTGCTGGCGGTGTTCTTCGCCGTGGTCGGCGCCAGTTTCGCCAGCCTGATCGTGCGGCCGATCCGCAGCGTGGCCAATGGTCTGGAAGGCATCGCCCAGGGCGAAGGCGACCTGACCAAGAACCTCGACATCCGTGGCAGCGACGAAACCGCGCAACTGGCCAACTGGTTCAACCAGTTCCTCACCGCGATTCGCAGCCTGATCCAGCACATCGGCGGCGCGGCCGGGAAAATCCTTGCCACTTCGCAGAGCTCGACCCGGGTCTCCGGCGACATGGCTGAAGCCGCCGGCCGTCAGCGCGAAGCGGTGGACATGGTGTCGACTGCGTTTCACGAAATGGTCGCCACCGCCAACGAAGTCGCCCGCTCGTGCAGCCAGGCGGCGGAGTCGGCCGACAGCGGTCAGCGCCAGGCCCGCGAAGGTCAGCAACAGATCGATGCGGCGGTGCACAGCGTCGATCAACTGAGCCAGGAGCTGGAACAGTCGGCACAGTCGATGCAGCAACTGGAGCGTGACAGCAATGACATCCAGTCGATCCTCGGCACCATTCGTTCCATTGCCGAACAGACCAACCTGCTGGCGCTCAACGCCGCCATCGAGGCGGCGCGGGCCGGTGAGCAGGGGCGTGGTTTTGCGGTGGTGGCCGACGAGGTTCGCGCACTGGCCAAACGCACGGCGGATTCGACGGCGGAAATCGACGGCCTGCTGGGCAACCTCGCCAAACGCACCAGCGCGGTGACCCAGCAGATGCGGGCCAGCCTTGATGTGTCACAGCAATCGGTGGCACGCATTGGCGAGGCGCGGGAAAGCTTTGGGCAGATTCGGGAATCGGTGGATGTGATTCGTGACATGAACACGCAGATCGCGACGGCGGCGGAAGAGCAGCATCAGGTGGCCGAGGACATCAATCGGCACATCAGCCAGATTCATGGTGATGCGCAACTGGTGGCCGAGCTGGCCAATTCGGCGCGGCTGGATTCGCAGAGTCTGGCGGGTTTGTCGAATGAGCTGGATGGGTTGGTGCGCAGGTTCCGGACTTGAGATTGGGGGGGCCCTGAAAAGCCCCCTCACCCCAGCCCTCTCCCGGGGGGAGAGGGAGCCGACCGAGTTGTCTTGCGTCATACATCGACCTGAAAAAAAGTGTCGATTATGGATTCACAGCCAATCTCTCACGTCGGTGAACCTCTCCAATATCCCCCAATCAGTCCCCTCTCCCTCCGGGAGAGGGTTAGGGTGAGGGCAAGCTTTTGCTCCTCTAGCGCTCGATGATCGCCGTCACACCCTGGCCACCAGCCGCACAAATCGAAATCAACCCCCGCCCCTGCCCCGCCGCATCCAGCAACTTCGCCAGGTTCGCCACGATCCGCCCGCCCGTCGCGGCAAACGGATGCCCCGCCGCCAGCGAGCTGCCCTTGACGTTCAAGCGGCTGCGGTCAATCGACCCCAACGGCGCATCCAGCCCCAGTCGGGTCTTGCAGTACTCCGGATCCTCCCAGGCCTTCAACGTGCACAACACCTGCGCGGCAAATGCTTCGTGGATTTCGTAGTAGTCGAAGTCCTGCAAGGTCAGCCCATTGCGCGCCAGCAAACGCGGCACCGCATACACCGGCGCCATCAACAGCCCTTCGGCGCCGTTGACGAAATCCACCGCCGCCGCTTCGCCGTCACGCAAGTAAGCGAGGATCGGCAAGCCGCGTTCCTTCGCCCACTCTTCGCTGCCCAGCAACACCACCGAGGCGCCATCGGTCAGTGGCGTGGAGTTGCCGGCGGTCAGCGTGCCCTTGGCGCTTTTCTCGAAGGCCGGCTTCAGGGTCGCGAGTTTTTCCAGGGTCAGGTCCGGGCGCAGGTTGTTGTCGCGGGTCAGGCCGAGGAATGGGGTCATCAGGTCGTTGTGCCAGCCTTCGCTGTAGGACGCGGCGAGTTTGTGGTGGCTTTCGAGTGCCAGTTGATCCTGTTCTTCGCGAGGAATGTTCCAGGTCTGCGCCATCAGCTCGCAGTGCTGGCCCATCGACAGGCCGGTGCGCGGTTCGCCGTTGCGCGGGAATTCGGGGATCAGGTGTTTCGGGCGCAATTGCAGAAAAGTCTTGAGCTTGTCGCCGGTGGTCTTGGCGCGGTTGGCTTGCAGAAGGATCTTGCGCAGGCCTTCGCTGACGCTGATCGGCGCGTCCGACGTGGTGTCGACGCCGCCGGCAATGCCGCAGTCGATCTGGCCGAGGGCGATCTTGTTCGCCACCAGCAACGCCGCCTCCAGGCCGGTGCCGCACGCCTGCTGTATGTCATAGGCCGGCGTGGCCGGCGACAGGCGCGAGCCGAGCACGCATTCGCGGGTCAGGTTCATATCCCGTGACAATTTCAGCACCGCCCCCGCGACCACTTCGCCCATGCGCTGGCCGTGCAGATTGTAGCGTTCGATCAGACCTTCGAGGGCGGCGGTGAGCATCACCTGATTGCTCGCGGTGGCGTATGGGCCGTTGGAACGGGCGAACGGAATACGGTTGCCACCTATGATCGCGACGCGGCGCAGCTGACTCATGAAAAACTCCTTGTGAAATATCCAGTCTGAAAATCGGGCACTGAAAACCCTGCCGGGCCCCAAAAACACCGGGGGCAAACTACTCTGCTGTTCTAGCGTAGGCCTTATTGCGTGGATCGAACGATTGATTGCCCTTCGCAGTCCACACTTTGAACCCCATCTTCTGGAGAGCGTTCCATGTCTGACCGCTATATCGACTTCGCCAACTCGTCCATCGGCCATCGTCTGGTCGGGGCCCTGGGCCTGCCGTCGCCGGTGCGGCTGGAACGCTGGCAGGCCGGGCGCCTGCGGCCGGTGGACGGTGCGCTGCTGATCGGCGGCGGGCCGCTGGCCGAAAGGGTCAGCGCATTCGCCAATCGCCTGACTGACGCGATTTACCGTTACGGCGACCAGCCGGCAACTGCCACCCAATGGATTCCCGGCCATGGCCCGAAACTCAAGGCCGTGGTGTTCGATGCCAGCGATCTGCAGCACACCGACCAGCTCAAGCAGCTGCGCGAGTTCTTCCAGCCGCTGATCAAGAACCTCGACAGCAGCGCGCACCTGGTGATTCTCGGCCGCGCCCCGGAAACCCTTCGCGAACCGTTTGCCGCCAGTGCCCAGCGAGCGCTTGAAGGCTTCTCTCGCTCGCTGGCCAAGGAGTTGCGCAGCGGCGGCACGCTGCAACTGATCTACGTCGGCGAAGGCGCCGAGGATCAGCTCGAAGGGCCGCTGCGGTTTTTCCTTTCGCCGAAAAGTGCGTTCGTCTCCGGGCAGGTGATCAGGCTGACAGCCTGCGCTACCCAGGTCACCGACTGGACGCGCCCATTGGCCGGGCGCAAGGCGCTGGTCACTGGCGCGGCGCGGGGCATCGGTGCCTCCATCGCCGAAACCCTTGCGCGGGACGGCGCCGAGGTGATTCTGCTCGACGTGCCGCCCGCGAAAACCGATCTGGAAGCCCTGGCCGCCCGACTCGGCGGGCGCGCCATCACCCTCGATATCTGCGCCGAAGACGCCGCCGCGCAGCTGATCGAACAGTTGCCGGACGGCCTCGACATTCTGGTGCACAACGCCGGCATCACCCGCGACAAGACCCTGGCCAACATGACGCCCGAGTTCTGGGACGCGGTGCTGGCGGTCAATCTCAACGCCCCGCAAGTACTGACCAAGGCCCTGCTCGACAGCGGCACCCTGCGCGACAACGCACGCGTGATTTTGCTGGCCTCGATCAGCGGCATCGCCGGCAATCGCGGGCAGACCAATTATGCGGCGAGCAAGGCCGGATTGATCGGCCTCGCCCAAGCCTGGGCGCCGACGCTGCTGGAGCGCGGCATCAGCATCAACGCCGTGGCGCCGGGATTCATCGAGACCCAGATGACTGCGCACATTCCGTTCGGCCTGCGTGAAGCCGGCCGGCGCATGAGTTCGCTGGGCCAGGGCGGCCTGCCGCAAGACGTCGCCGAAGCCGTGGCCTGGCTGGCACAACCGGGCACCGGCGCGTTCACCGGGCAGGCGCTGCGGGTCTGTGGACAAAGTGTTCTGGGGGCTTAGGCATGAGCATCGAATGGCATACGTTGCACCAGGAACCGAGCCTGCCAGGACTGTATGTCCGGGCGGCGACCCGACGCAAGATCACCGGCACCACCTTGCCCGACAGCGGCTTGCGCTGCGCCGTCGAGGTGGATGGCAAACGTCTGGCGGCCTATCGCAAGGTCTGCGGTTTTGCCGATGACGGCCTGCTGCCGCCGACTTATCCACACGTCCTGGCGTTTGCGTTGCAGATGCAATTGCTCACGGCCAAAGACTTTCCATTCCCGCTGCTGGGGCTGATTCATCTGAGCAACCGCATTCGCGTACTGCGGCCGATGGGCGGGATCGGTCGGGCGCAGGTCAGCGTTCGGGTCCACAACCTGCAACCGCATCCGAAAGGCGCGACGTTCGAGCTGCTGACCACCCTCGACGATCAGCTTGGCCCACTCTGGGAGGCCGAAAGCCAGATGCTCTGCCGAGGCGTGAGGCTGGAGGGCGAAGCGCTCGAACAGACGTGGGAACCCACGCTGCCACTGATGCAGGTGGCGCAGTGGAAAGCCCCGGCGGACATTGGCCGGCAGTACGCCAAGGTCTCCGGCGACTACAACCCGATCCACCTGAGTGCCGCCAGTGCCAGGCTGTTCGGCTTCCCCACCGCCATCGCCCACGGCTTGTGGAACAAGGCCCGTACGCTGGCTGCACTGGCAGATCATCTGCCACGGGCCAACCTGGAAATTGCTGTGTACTTTCGCAAGCCGGTGCGCCTGCCGAGCGAAGTATCGCTGTTCGCCAGCGCTGCGGGATCCAGCGGTGAATTACGTCTGATCGGTGCCGGGGATCTGGAACATATGGTCGGCCACTGGCAACCGATTGCCTGAGTCGACCCACCGCGCCAGTCGCTACCCCGCTTGTTGCGGGGTGCGACCCGCCCCGCGAAACATGATTAATTGTGTGTATATAACTTAAGTTTTTTCCCCCGCCATCCACTTCCTTGCCAAACACCCGGGCTTGATTCTCAAGGCTTTTTTTGCGCGCTTATATCCTCGGCATTAGTCGCTAAGCTGCAGATTCACCCCTCTATATAAAGGCATTAATACCAACTCGAGAATGGCATGAATCCAACCTTGCGATTGATATGAGCACAACGGGCGAAGGCATTGCCGACAACAGAATCGGTGAGCCATCGAAGACAACGAACGTTGTGACAGGTGCAAGGAATTACCCTCATGAAAACTCAAGTGTGGTGCAAATCGGCAACAGCGCTGGCATTGATTCTCTCTCTTGGACTGACGGGCTGCAGCAGCGGCGGTGGCGGTCATCACAGCAGTTCCGGCAGTTCGTCACCGGACAGCTCCACCGCAGGCACTGGCGGAACAGGCGGAACATCAGGCACCGGGACCGGCACTGCCGGCACTGATAACGGAACGGGAACAGGTACCGGAACTGGAACTGGAACCGGGGCGGGCAATGGCGGCACTGCGGGCACCGGTGGCACCGGCGGGACCGGCACAACGAATCCGACCAATCCCACGGACCCGACCAACCCGACGAATCCAACCGATCCGACCAATCCCACCAACCCGAGTACTCCTTCACCCCTGGTCACCTCGACCCTGGTGCAAGACGTTGGCAACACCGTCGCAGGCGTCGGCAGCGGCGTCGGCCAGGTCGGTGACTCGCTCAGTGGCGTACCTGTGGTCGGCGGGGTTGTGCAAAGCGCTGCCAAAACCGCCGGCAACGTCGTGACCACACTGGGTGACGGCGTAGCCAACGGAATCGGCAAACTGGGTACGACCGATAATGGCCTGGGCGTGACAGCGTCGGCCGTCGGCGGCGTGGTGCAGGATGTCGGCAACGGTGTGTCCGACCTGAGCGGCCAACTGGCGAATGCCACAGGCAGCGTTCCGGTAGTCGGCGGCGTGGTCACCAAGGTCGCGCCGCTGCTCGGTGGTGTCGGTGAAAAAGTCACCATGATCGGCGACACCCTCAGCACAGCGACCACCACCGGCCCCCTCGGTTCGCTGACCAAAAACGTCGGCAACAACCTGGTGCCGGTGATCGCCATGGTCGAAAGCACCACCGACAGAATCGGCAGCACCACGGGCCTGGGTGTGCCGTTGAACGGGATCGTTCAGAAAGTCGGCAGCACCGTCAACGGCGTGGGCAACAACGTCACCGCGGCCGGCAATGGCAATGCCTTGACCAACACCGTCGGCGGTGCACTGAGCAACGTCGGCACCACGGTTGGCAAGGTCGGCGGTGTAGTCGACAACGGCACCGGATCGGGAACCGGCGCCGGTAGCGGCCTGGGCAACAATGGCCTGCTGCAGACTGTCGGCGGCGCGGTGGCCAATGTCGGCACCGGGCTGACAGCCGGCAACGGCGCACTCAGCGCACCCGGCGGCGTACTCGCATCGACTGGCAACACCGTGGCGTCGCTCAACACCGTGCTCGGCGGTTCGGGCACACCGATCACCGCACCCACCACACCACTGGCAACCCTGGGCAACAACGTCGGCAGCGGGATCGCTCCCGTCACCACCGCCGTCACCGGTCTGACCCAGAACGTCGGCAGTACCACCGGGCTCGGCGCTCCGGTCGCCAGCGTCACCAGTCAGGTGGGCGGCGCGGTCGGCAATCTGGGCAGCACCCTTGCGAGCACCAACAGTAACCCGGTCGTGACCGCTGTCGGCAACACCGTCACCACCGTGGGCAACACCGTCACCGCCGTCGGCGGACTGGTCAACGGCGGCACTGCGACCGGCGGCACTGGCACAGGCGTGGGCGCAGGCCTGGGCGGTGTTCTCGGTGGCCTGACCGGCGCCCTGGGCGGCAACAAACCCTGAATTGCACCTGGCCGATTCGACGGCCTAACCTACAGCGCCTACGCTTGGTTGAGGGCGGAAGATTCCCACGAGTCTTCCGCTTTTTTCTCAGGAAAACCCTGCCTGGTGCTGCGGTTTGAACATGGAGTGTCCTATGCGCGTAATGGCATCCCTGCTGTTCCTCAGTCTCAGTTCCTCTGCCCTCGCCGACACCCTGCCCAGCTTTCTCAACAGCAATGAAACCATTCGCAATTTGCCGGTGCCGAATCTGCCGGCCGATGCTTACCGGCCGAACGCTGCGCCGCTGCAAGTCCCGGAGCCCGGTGCCGCAGCGACCGAACCGCTGAAGATGGGCACGAAGATCAAACTGAAAACCGTGCAGATCGAAGGGGGCACGCTCTACCCGCTCAACGAACTGGCGGAAGTCTTCAAACCCCTGATCGGTCACGAACCCAGCCTTGCCGATCTGATCGAAGCCACCCGCACCATCACCCGGCGCTACCAGAACGACGGCTACCTGTTGTCCTATGCCTTCTTGCCGCAACAGACTTTCGATGGCGGAGTGGCGCGGGTGGTGCTGGTAGAAGGCTACGTGCGGGACGTTGAGGTTCAGGGCGATATCGGCCGGGTCAAAGGCCTGATCGATAGACTGGCAGCGAAAATCCAGGCCGAGCGCCCGCTGACCCGCAAGACCTTCGAACGCTATACCACGCTGATGACCCGCATCCCTGGCGTCACGCTCCAGGCCCAGGTGCCGCCACCCGGTACCACCGACGGCGCGACCACGCTGCTCGCCCAGGCCAGCCGCAAACCGTTCACCAGCACCCTGAGCACCACCGAAGACAATCGCAACGGTACTCAGGCCTTGTTGGGCGTAAGCAGCAACTCCCAGACGTCGATGGGCGAACAATTGACCCTCAGCGGATTGTTTCCGCCCGGGAAGGACCACGAGCATTACTACCGTCTGGACTACAGCCAGTTCCTCGATGACGAAGGCACGCAACTGAGCCTGTCGGCTTCACGCTATCGCGCCGACCCCGGCACCAACGTGCGGCTGAACAACGGCCTGGAACTCAAGCCCCACCGTGAGAACGACCGTTACTCGATCGGTTTCAGCCTGCCGCTGATTGCCGCCTCGAATGAACTGCTGACGGCCGGAGCCCGTCTGTACGCGGTCAATGACAAGACCCGCTACAACGTCATCGGCTACCCGCTGAGCGTTGAAGAACGCACCGATGTCCGCGCCCTCGCCTTCGAAAGCGACTGGCGCAAGGCCGACGCCCGGCAACTGCAGATTCTCAGCGGTGGTGTGTATCAGGGGCTGGACAGCATGGGGGCGCACACCAACAACAGCGCCATCGATCTCAACTTCCTGCGCCTGCGGCTTTCCGGGGTGCAGAGCGACAAGTTCTTCGACAACTGGCAAGGCGTGCTTTCGGGTGCACTGTACTGGACCGATGACACCCTGCCCGACAGCGAGCGCGCGGTGTTCGGCGGGCAGAATTTCGGCCGCGGCTACCCGGACGATCAGGCATCCGGCGACAAGGGCTGGGGCGTGGCCTACGAGATCAACTACAGTTTCAACCGCGACGGCAACTGGGTGCGCATCCTGCAGCCCTATGTCGTGCTCGACCGCTCCCGCAGCTGGTTCAATCAATTGCCGGTGCAGGCCAACAGCTTGTCCTCGGCGGCCGTGGGTCTGAGGTTCGGCGATGCCAAGTACTACAACATCGCTCTGGAAGCGGCCAAACCGATGTCGGATGAAGCGCTGGACACGTTCAATCGCCGGCCACGCTACAGCGTCAGTTTCAGTTATCAGCTGTAGTCGGCCGGCTTCGCATTCACCCAGGGCTTGGGAAACAGGTTGTCGAGGGTTTCCAGCAACCGCACGTGATAGATCGGCTTGCGAAACAGGTCCAGCACCTGCAACCGCAGCATGTCGCTGACATCCTCCATGTCCGCATGCCCCGAGGTCACGATCACCGGCAAGTGCTGGCGCGAAGTGTGTTCGCGCAGCCGCTTGATCAGCGACATGCCGCTCTCCTCCGGCATGCGCAGGTCGGTGATCACCAGGGCGATATCGGGATGACGGGTCAGATGATGCAGGGCGAGTTTCACCGACGTCGCGGTATGACAGACGAAGCCCTCGCCCTCCAGCAACTCCGCCAACTCCAGCAACGCATCCTCTTCATCGTCAACCAGAAGCAACTGTTGGCGGGGCAGCGAGGAAGCAGTCATGGGTCAATCCCTGAAAAACTGAAGGTGGAATCGAGTGTAGTGCGAGATTCGCCACCCATCGAGTCAGGGTAACTGCGTCGGCGCAGTCTGTGCCGTGCCACCCAGGGCCACGAGGATGTTGTTGAAGATCGCCAGCACCTTGGCGCCTACCGGCGTCACGAACACCACCACCACAATGGCGACCATTGCCACCACAATTGCATACTCGATGGCCGACGCGGCTTCGGTGCTTGCCAGGAACGAGCGGGCACGCAACATCAGGTATTCGAAGAACATGGACATTCTCCTTCATGCCCGGGGTCTTCCGGGCACCGGAAAGCCAATGATCAGGGCAATGCCTGTGCGCTTTCTCTCAGCGCCAGACAGGCATCGACAGAGGGAAGGGAAATTCGGTCAAGGTATGCCGGGTTTGGTCGGGGCCGTGCCACCCAGCGAGGTCAGTATCGCGCTGAAAATGTTGAAGACCTTGGTGCCCATTGGCGTCACGAACACCACGACCACCACCGCTACCATCGCCACCACGATCGCGTACTCGATAGCCGAAGCCCCTTCGTCACTTTTGAAAAACAGTCGTGCCCTGGCCAGCAGATAATCGAGAATCATACGTCCACTCCTTTGCGCTCCTGGCGCCGATGTCGCTACAGCGGCAAAGCTTCCACCGTGCCATCTGAGCATTGTCAACAAAGCCCCCGTCAACAACTGTAAGAACGGATTAATCACAAAGGATTAATTGCATCGTCGCTCCCCTCATTTCGACTGCTAATTGGCCAACCCCCATACTTTCGTAGGTTATTTGCCCGCCAGTAATGGCGTTTTGGCTTGTTTCAGCTAGCGTGGAAATAGCGAAATAGTTGGATGTTCATAGCTGCCTGATTGCGATGTTCCCTTGGTAGGAAGTGCGGGCTGGTAGTGCAGCAGGAAAGGGAGAGCCGTCATGAACAGTCGTGTCACCATGGGCCTTGCCGCCGTGCTTCTGCTGGGGGCCATCATTGTCGGCTACTGGGGCCTGGTGCTCAGCCGGCAACCAGCGCCAGTTGCCGAGGCACCTGCGCCAGCGGTGGTCACCGTCGAAAAATCCGTCGCCGCCGCTGAAGACCAGACCCGCCAACCCGTCGTGGTGCTGGTGCGCGATGTCCCTCCATTCACGCCCCTCACTGCTGCCGACCTGGCCGTTGAAAAACTGCGCAGTGCACCTGCCGGCAGCCTCGGCACAATCGAACAGGCCGTGGGTCGCACACCGTGGCGCCATCTGAGTGCCGGAACCTGGCTCAACGATGAAAGCTTCGAGGCCGGCGGAACGCTGGCGCGCATGATCCACAAAGATGAACGCGCACTGGCAGTGTCGGTCGATGAAGTCATTGGCGCGGCCGGACAATTGATTCCCGGTGATTACGTCGATGTGCTGTTGTTCCTGCGCCAGGACGCCAGCAACCCGCAGCAGTCGGCGCAGATTGTGGTGCCGGCCATGCGCGTGCTGGGTGTCGGCGAGCAATACGGCCTGACCAATGATGGGCAACCGTCTGCTCCCGCGTTGAGTGCCGACGACAAGCTCAAACAGGATCAGCGCCGGCTCACGGCGCGCACGGTGGTGCTGGCAGTGCCGGAACAACTGCTGAGCCGGATGATGCTCGCCACCCAGGTCGGCACCTTGCGCCTGGCTGTGCGCAGCAGTGAAGAACAGCGCCTGGCCAAATACTGGGCCGGCGAAAATCAGGCTCCGGACAAACTGGTCGCCGCCAACAGCCAACTCTTCCAGTTCACCCAGCTTGCGCTGGGCGCTGCGCCGAAAGTCCCGTCCGGCGGCGAGCACAGCGGCGCAGCGCGGCCTGCGGTGGAAGTGATTCGCGGCAATCAGATCACCCAACAGAATCCATGACTGAGCAAGGATCCAAGTGCATGCAGAGTCGTTCCTGGCCGACCTTCAATCCCCTGCTCCGGGCCTTGCTGCTGATGGGACTGTCGATCAATGCCGCGCAGGCGGCGACCGGCAATTGCTCGGCCCTCGGCCGCTTGCCACCGGTGATCGAAGTCAACGAAGGCTGGCAAAAGGATCTGCAATCGCCGGTGGCAATCACGCGCCTGGCCATCGGCGATCCGAAAATCGCCGACGTGCACGCCACCGGCAACGCGTCGTTCCTGGTCACCGGCATGGCCCCCGGCGCCACCAGCCTGATGGTCTGGACCGGCTGCTCCAGCGAGCCGCGCCAGAGCATGGTGTTTGTCCAGGGCGCCGCCACCGGGGCGCTGACCGGCACGGGCTCACCGCCTGCGGAGGATGCGCTGCTGCCTTCGCAAGTGCAGACCGACATCCGTTTCGTCGAAGTCAGCCGCACCAAACTCAAGCAGGCCTCGGCCAAACTGATCGGCACCCGCGGTAATTTCCTGTTCGGCTCCCCCGGGACACTGCCGCCCATCGATGGCGTGCCGCAGCCGCGACTGCCAGTGGATAACTCGCTGTTCAACTTCTCCTGGATCGGCGGCAATACCATGGCGATCATCAACGCCCTGGAGGGCAGCGGCTTCGCCTACACCCTGGCGCGGCCAAGCCTGGTGGCGCTGAACGGGCAGAGTGCGAGCTTCCTCGCCGGTGGCCAGATCCCGATCCCGGTACCCAGTTCCGGCAGCGACAGCGTCTCCATCGAATACAAGGAGTTCGGCATCCGCCTGACCCTGACGCCGACCATCATCAGCCACGACCGCATCGCCCTGAAAGTCGCACCGGAAGTCAGCGAACTGGACTTCAGCAATTCCGTGCAGATCGCCGGAACCACGGTACCGGCCCTGACCATCCGCCGCACCGACACCAGCATCTCCCTCGCCGATGGCGAGAGCTTCGTCATCAGCGGACTGATCAGCACCAGCAACAGCTCCCAGGTCGACAAGTTTCCGGGGCTCGGCGATATCCCGGTGCTCGGGGCGTTTTTCAAGAGTTCACAGATCAAACGCGAAGAGCGTGAACTGTTGATGATCGTCACCCCGCATCTGGTGCGTCCACTGTCGGCGGAAGCGCAACTGCCTTCGCTGCCGGGAGAAAAACTGCGCAACTACGACCCGAACTTCTATCGCATGTTCTTCATGGAAAACGGCAACTTCGACAAGCGCAGCGGGTTGTCCCAATGAGCCAGAGCATGAGCCAGACCTTTCTCGCCATCACCCGCAACAGCACTGATCTGGAATGGCTGCAAAGCGCTCTCGCGCCCTTGGGGCAAGTGGTCAGCGCCGGTACGGGCAGCCTCGATGAATTGCTCGCGCTGGTGGATGTCACCTTCGCCAGCCTGGTGTTCGTCGGCCTCGACCGTGAACACGTGGTTGCCCAGAGCGCGCTGATCGAAGGTGCGCTGGAGGCCAAGCCGATGCTGGCGATCGTCGCCCTCGGCGACGGCATGGACAATCAGTTGGTGCTCAACGCCATGCGCGCCGGGGCAAGGGATTTTGTCGCCTACGGTTCGCGCTCCAGCGAAGTCGCGGGGCTGGTACGCCGCTTGAGCAAACGCATGCCGCCGGTGACCCACACCACGCAGTCGGGCGGGCTGACGGTTCTGTACGGTGTGCAGAGCAGTTCCGACGGCGCGTTGCTGTCCAACCATATGGCGCTGGTGGTGCAAAAGAGCGGGCAACAGACGCTGCTGCTGGACCTCGGCCTGCCCCGTGGCGACAGTCTGGCGCTGTTGGGTCTGGAAAGTTCGTTCCACTTCGGCGATGCCCTGCGCCACTTGCGCAGGCTCGACGCGACGCTGATCGACAGCGCCTTCACCAGCGCCGAAGCGGGTCTGCGGATTCTGGCCTATGCCGACACTGACGAGCCACTGGAGAGCACCAGCGCCGCCGAGCTGTACATGTTGCTCAGTGCCTTGCGCCAGCACTTCCAGCACATTGTCGTGAACCTCACCGGCCAGCCTGACAGCGAAGCCTTGCGCACCTTTGTCAGCCATTGCGACAAGCTGATCTGGTACACCGACCAGAATGTGCTCGATTGCCGGCGCAACCTGGCGGTGTTCAATCTGTGGCGGGAAAAAGGCATGAAGCTCGATCACGGACGGCTGTTGGTCGACCGCTATCTGAGCAACGTCGCGCCGGATGCGGACACCCTCGGCAAGACCTTCAATCTGGAAGTGATCGCGGTGCTGGCCCTGAGCCCGGAGCTGCGCATGAACGCCAAGAACCAGGGTGTGAGCCTGTTTGAACTGGCCCCCCGGGAGAAACTCACCCAGAGCCTGCGAGCGCTTGGCGAGCGTCTGGCCAAACGCTCCGAAGGCCTGACCAAACCCAGGATCACCTGGTTCGACCGGTTGCGAGGCAGCTCATGAGTCCGGAAAAACTCTTCGGTGCCCCTGCTCGCGGTCAGTCGGGCAACACCGACCACGAAGGTCTGAAACTGGTCCTGCATCGCTACATCATCGATGCTATCGAGGAGTCCGGGAAAAACCTGCTGGAAGGCTCTCGGCAGTTGCTGGCGCAGTTCGTCACCGACAAGGTCGCTGAGTACATCGCCCGTCTGCACCTGGCGATTTCCCGTTACGAGATGGAGCGCCTGGCGGAAGAGATCGTCGATGAACTGACCGGTTTCGGCCCGCTGGAGGTGTTGCTGCGCGACAGTGCCGTGACCGAGATCCTGGTCAACGGCCCGCACCGGGTATTCATCGAACGCGACGGCGTGCTGCACCAGAGCGACTTGCGCTTCATCGACGCGCACCACGTCGAACGGGTCATGCAACGCATTCTGGCGCCGCTCGGGCGACGGCTGGACGAGTCGTCGCCGATGGTCGACGCACGCCTGCCCGACGGCAGCCGGGTCAACGCGATCATCCCGCCGATCGCCCTCGACGGGCCGTGTCTGTCGATTCGGAAATTCCGCAAGGACATGCTCAAGAGCAGCGACCTGATCGCCATGCAGACCATCGACCTGGCGATCTTCGATTGCCTGCAGGACGCGGTAGGCAAGCGCTGCAACATTTTGATCAGCGGCGGTACCGGTACCGGCAAGACCACGCTGTTGAACATTCTCAGTCAGTTGATCAACCCCCACGAGCGCCTGGTGACCATTGAGGACGTCGCCGAATTGCAGCTCGGTCATCCGCACGTGGTGCGTCTGGAAACCCGGCCGCCGAATGCCGAAGGTCATGGCGAGGTCAAGGCCAGCGACCTGATCCGCAACGCCCTGCGAATGCGTCCGGACCGAATCATTCTCGGCGAAATCCGCGGCGTCGAAGTGCTCGACGTGCTCACGGCAATGAACACCGGTCACGACGGTTCGATGAGCACGGTCCACGCCAATAACGCCCAGGATGCGTTGCTGCGGCTGGAAACTTTGGTCGGCCTGACCGGGCGCACCGTGGCCGAACGCACCCTGCGGCAGATGATCTGCGCGGCGCTCGACGTGATCATTCAGTTGACCCGCATGCCCGACGGCCGCCGCTGCGTGAGCGAAGTGGTTGAAGTCGTCGGTGTGCGCGAAGACGTCTACGTCACCAACACTTTGTTCCGCCTCGATCGACGCACCGGGTTCGGCTTCCTGCGCGAAGCGGTCAATCCGGCCGGCGACAAGTTGCGGCACGAGTCGAGTCTGGGCTGAGCGCATGGAGCCTTCGTCATGATCGGACCGGTGATTCTCATCGTCATTTGCCTGATGCTGCTGGTGCTGTCCATCCGTCTGTTCCTGCAGGGTGTACGCAAGACCGCCAACGAACGGGTGCTCAAGCGACTGGCTGCCGGGCAACCGCAGACAGCGCCCGGCAAAACTTCGTGGACAGGGCTCGAACGCATGTTCCTGAAGGCCGGCCTGGGCCGCCCCGGCGAGCGTCTGGGGTTATGGCTGGCGTTGTGGGCCATCGCGATGATGCTGGGTTATCTGACCGCCGACTGGATCGGCCTGCTGATCCTGACGCTGGCGCCGCCCCTGGTGTTGCGCCTGTACATCGCCTGGCTGTATCGCCGCCGGCTCAATCGCATGATCGAGCAACTGCCGCAGCTGCTGGACCACTCGGTGCGCAGCCTCAAATCCGGGCGCACCCTGAGCGACGCCGTGCTGGGCGGCATCGATTCCTGCGAGGATCCGTTGAAGACCGCGATGGGCCGGGTGCAGCGCAACGTGCAACTGGGGGTGAACCTGCCCGATGCGGTGAGCGACTTCGCCGAGCTCTACGAACAGGACGAACTGCGCATGTTTGCCCTGGGCCTGAAGGTCAATCACCGCTACGGCGGCAATGCCAGCGAATTGCTGGAAAACCTGATCAAGCTGATCCGCGAACGCGATCAGGGCGCCCGTCAGCTGCGCGCCCTGACCGGCGAAACCCGCTTGACCGCGTGGGTGCTCGGATCACTGCCTGTGATCCTGGTGAGCTACTTCATGCTGACCAATCCCGGCTACATGCTTGGCATGTGGAAAGACCCCGGCGGCCAGACCATGCTGATCGTCGCGGTGGTGCTGCAGGTGATCGGCAGCCTGGCGCTGTGGCGCATGTTGAGGAGTGTCTGAGATGGTGATCCTGGCCAGTCTCATGCTGCTGCTCGGGGCGCTGCTGCTGGTCGGCAATCATTTGCTGAGCGAACGTCGCCGGGTGCGTCAGGTCAACCAGCGCCTGCAGGGCCATCTGGTGCGAGAGAGCCGCTTGCGCACCTTGCTGCGGGCGCTGGGCAACAGCCGGTTCGGCCAGCGTTCGGTGAGCATGGACAGCGAAACCCAGACCTTGCTCAACCGCCTCGGCTGGCGCCGGACCAGTGAACGCTCGCTGTTTGCCGCGTGCCAGATCGGTACACCGTTGCTGGCGCTGGGTATCGGTTTGTTTCTGCAGGAGGTGTTCTTTCCCCAGGCGCCCAAGGGCTGGCTGGTGCCGATGCTCGCCACCGGCACCGGTTACCTGCTGCCCAAGCGCCTGCTGGCGTATGCCGCCGCCCGACGGCAGAAAATCATTTCGGTGGAGGTTTCGACGTTCATTCCTCTGCTGCGCATCCTGTTCGAGTCCGGCATGGCGGTCGAACAGGCACTGCGCGTGTTGAGCATCGAAGGACAGAAACTGCTGCCGGAACTGACCAGCGAATTGCGCCTGATCCTTGCCCGCGTCGACTCGGGGCTGGAGCTCGGCCAGGAATTGAACAAGTCGGCGGTGATGCTGGCGGTGGATGAATTCACCGACACCTGCGTGATCCTGCAACAACTGATTCAACAGGGTGGCGGCGCGATGAAATCGCTGCTGGCGCTCAAGCAACTGCTCGATGACCGACGCCTGACGCGTTTGCAGGAATACATCTCGAAGATGTCGGCGAAGATGTCGGTGGTCATGATGCTGTTCCTGTTTCCGGCCTTGCTGATCGTACTGGCGGGCCCCGGATTTACCGCAATCACCCGGGCATTTGCGTCCTGACATGGAGAGCGTTTGATGAAAGCACTGATGGTGGTGGCAAGCCTGTTGCTGCTGGGCGGTTGCGCAACGGACGGTCAGGCGCCGTGGACCGCCATGCTGGCGCCGAGCAGTTGCAGCAAGCTGAGCGCCGAGCAGGAGCTGTCGCTTAATCTGGTGGACGACCTGGCCAACGACGGCAAGCTGCACGCCAGTCTGGCCAACCTGCAAGGCCTGCCCGACAACCTCGTGGAGGTGCGTCTGCGCAAGGCCAAGGTCTATCGTCTGCTGGGACGCAATGAAGCCGAACCGCTGTATCGCGGCCTGCTCGGCACCTGTCTGAGTGCCGACGCCGAACACGGCCTGGGTCAGCTGTATGCCGCCCGTGGCGACAACGGCCAGGCCCAGGCGCACCTGCAGCGCGCCGTGCGACTGGCGCCGACCAATGAAAACATTCACAACGATCTGGGCGTGGTGTACCTCAATCAGTTGCGGCTCGAAGACGCGCGCTTCGAGTTCCTCACGGCCATCGAGCTCAAGCAGAACAATCAATTGGCGACGCTGAATCTGATCACCCTGCTGATCTACCAGAACAACTGGCAGCAGGCTGCCGAAATCGTCAGTCGCGCACACCTGACTCCGGAACAGTTCACCGACGCTCAGGAGCGGGCGGAAAAACTCAAGTCGCCCGTCAAGGCGAAAGCCGCCGCGGGCAATCAGGTCGCGGTAGTGGCTGACCCGCAACCGGCGACCATCAAGTGATCCTCAAGGAGGTGCCATGAACATCGTCAAGACACTGTGCTGCGTGGGGCTGCTGAGCCTGCCGCTCGGCGCACAGGCCATCGACGCCGGGCCCGCCTCGGCCCAGCAGCAGGAAACCGAGGGCTGGCTGTTGCTGCAAAGCCGCAACAAGGCCGCGTCCCCCGATCCGCAGGCGGCCACGGCCACCGAACGTGAACTGGCCATGCAGCGCTGGCTGAAGAAATACAAATATGACATCCCCGACTTCTATGACCCCGATGCCGGGGGCAAGATCGAGAGGAAGAACTGACTGGAGGTGTCGACGTTCCTGGCCGCCCGATGGCGGCCAGGAGCAACGAGCTAGTGCGCGGTAACCCGCTGACGTAAAGCCGCAGCACGCGGCGTAAGCGCCAGCGCCAGTTGGGTGCGGTTGTGCATGTGGGTCAGGCGCAGCACCTGCGAGACGTAAAGTTTCACGGTGTTTTCGGTGATGCCCAGCTCGCAGGCGATCTGGTAATTGGTCTGCCCCTTGCCCACCAGGCGCGCCACGTCCAGTTGCCGCGGCGACAGCTGATTGAAAATGGCCGGGATCTCCAGCACGTCGGTGTCACCCGATGCCTGCTCACTGACGGGGGCCGGCCCGCGGCGCACTTTGTCCAGATCCTGATACAGATCATCGATGGACGACGACAGGTCCTGCAGTTTCTGATTCAACTGCCCCAGTTGCAGGGTTTTGTGCCGCTCCTGCAGAACGGTCTCCTGACGCTGCAGGCCTTCGAGCAGTTCATCCAGATTGACCGGCTTCTGGTAGTAGTCGGCAATCCCGGCACGCAGCGCCTTGATCACATCCTGTTTGTCGGCGCGGCCAGTGAGCATGATCGCTTCGAACACTCGCTGCTTGCCGGCCTGGCGCTGCAGCTCCTGCACCAGCTGGATGCCGTCCAGGTCCGGCATGTGCAGGTCGCACAGCACCAGACCGATCGCCGGATCCTCGGCAAAACGCTCGACCGCCTCTTTGCCGGACCCGCAGGGGACACAGCGATAGCCGCTGCTCTCGAGAAACTCACAGAGTTCCTCGACGATCAGTGCCTGATCATCGACCACAAGAACTTTTACCGCAGATGTAAGCTTGTTCACGTGCCACTCCATGCCCGGGCCAAACCTGACCGTTCCTGTACTGTCAGCCGTTGGCTGTATAACCAGTACATTGAAAGTAGACGCACTTTCCGACTATGTACATAAGACTAGTGGCGTTTGGCGACTAATGGATCCAAGGTAGTGCGAGTAAAAAACCGATCAGCACGAACGGCGCAAATGGCAGCTTTTTTGACATCGATGGCGCCATATATCGAAGACGTTGCCTAACCCCTTGACTCATATGAAGCCAGAGTCTTGGCGCCAGCAGGATCCAGACAAGGCTCGCAACGCCGGCGCCGATAAATATCCCGAGCAGCGATGTACCGTCCGTCGCAAGGCCAAGGGCTGTCATTAATTTCACATCCCCGGCCCCCATGCGCCCCATGAAATACCCCGGCAGGGTGAACGCCAGCGCCACCAGGCAGGCCCAGCCGCCCTGTTCCGCTGCGGCGCCCATCCAGGTGGTTCCGCAATACAGCAGATAAACCAGTGCCAGGGCGCCAACGCCCAATGTCAGGAGGTTGGCGATTCTCCGTTGCCGGGCATCCTGGGCTGCACACAAGCCCAACCAGATCAGAAGAACAAGGCTTTGCATCCGGTAAAAACCGTCCGTTTTGGCTGAATGATTCTATGCTGATACTACGCAGTGACTGTCAGGGTAGACGCACGGATGAAAACCGGCTCTCGCAAGGCGCAAAAAGGTGCGGTGGCGATCGAATTCGCCCTGGTGTTCGTGATCTTTTTCGCGGTGTTTTACGGCCTGGTCAGCTATGCCCTGCCGTTCGTGCTGATGCAAACGTTCAATCAGGCCACCGCCGAAGCGGTCCGCCGCAGCGTCGCCGTCGACCCTGCGACGCCCAACTACTCGACGGTTGTCATCAACACCGCCAATGCCGCTCTGACGCAGCAGTTTTCAGGCTTGCCAACATCCCTGAACGTGGTGGTAGGCGTGGACACTTCAGCAACCTATGACTCAACGCTGGGCACGCTCACCGTCAGCGTCAATTACCCCGTCAGCAAACTCAATCAGGTCATTCCGTTTCTGGTGTTGCCAGGCATCGGCACCGTACCCAGCCTGCCCACCAACCTGACCGCCAGCTCGAGCCTGAAATTTTGACGGCCGGGGACAATCTGTTCGGCCGTCTGCTCAAGCGCGCCCCGCTCGCCGGGGACCTGCCGGACGTGCTCGGCTCGCCCGCGACGGGCCTGCATCTGTACCTCGATGGCGAAGGCGCCGTGTTGCAAATGGCCGGCCCCTTGCGCCTGTTGCTGGCACAGCAGATACCCCATGACAAACCGTTGCCACTGCACAACTTACTGCTACCCCACAGCACCCTGGCGATCGAAGGCCGGCCGCAGGAATGGCAAGGGCAACTGCTGGACCTGGACTTCACCGGCCTGGGCGAACAGACCCTGCACCTGCGCGGCTGGGCCCAGCCTCTGGGCCACGGCTGGCTGCTGCAACTGATCGACATTGCCGACCTGCTGTCCGAACGCCGGCAAGCGCATCAACGCGAGGCGTGCCACGGGATTGCCGAGCAGATCAGCAAGCAGTTGCGCAGTTGCAGCCTGGGACGACTGCCGATGGTCGTCAGCGATCAACTGCAGATAATCGCGCAGCGCTGGCAGATCCCGTGCGTGGCACTCGCCTTGCTCAATGAGCAGGAACAGGTGTGGCAGATTCACTGCCAGTTCCACGCCCACGATGCGCCCGCGCTATGGCAGGACGGCCAGCGCCTCGGCACGCCGCTGGACAGCCTCAATGGCACCGGCCCGCAGCGCCTCGGGGCGCATTACGGCCAGTATGAACACACACGGGTGCAGGGGTTGTTCGGCAATGCCGAGGGGTTCGCCGTGCCCTACAGCGATGATCGTGGCGTGATGGCGTGGCTGCTCTGCGGCTTTTATGCGGTGGACAAGACCGCGCCGTATCTGACCGACCGTGACTGGCTGATGCTGGCCGGGGCGCTGGCAGGTCCGTTGCTCGGGCGTTTGCGTGAGCAGCAGCATCAACTGCAGCTGGAACGCCTGGAGTCGTTGCAGACATTGCTGGGCACCGGCTGGTGGGAAATCGGCAGCAGTGGCGAACACATCCAGCTGGCCCCGACACTGGCCGCCATCCTGCAACGGGACAGCTCGACGCTGACCCTGGAAAACTGGCTGAATCTGATCCACCCCGCTGACCGCGAAGAAGTGCGCAGCCGCCTGCAGGACCTGCAGGTGCACGGCGAAATCCTTGACCTGTGCGTGCGTTTGCATCTTCGCGACAGCAGTCAGACCCCGGCGTGGTATCGCCTTCAGGGGCAGGTCAGCGGTACCGGCGATCACCGTCGGCTGGCAGGCTTCATGCTGGACATCAGCGACATCAAGAATCAGCAGCAACTGGCCGCTGCGGCCCATGCGCGACTGGACAATCTGATCGCCAGTTCACCGGCGGTCATCTATGTCCAGCACTACGTCGAGGGCGCGTTGCTGCCGGCGTTTTTCAGCGCCAGTCTGCAACCGTTGCTGGGCTGGAACCTGGAAGACTGCGATGCCGGCGCACTGGTGGAGCGGATACACCCGCAGGACCGGGCCCTGTATTTCGAACGCACCCGCCAGCTGTTGCGCGAAGGTTTGGTACGTGCCCGCTATCGCTTGCGCGACAGTCGCGGTGATTACCACTGGCTGCTCGACGAGGCCCGCCTGCTGCGCAATGACCTCGGCCTGCCGGTGGAAGCCGTCGGCCTGTGGCTGGACGTCACCGAGGCGACGCTGGCTGCCGAACAAGTCAGACAGAGTGAAGAGCGCTACCGGATTCTGGTGGAGGACTCGCCGGCGATGATCTGCCGTTATCGTCCGGACCTGATCCTGACGTTCGGTAACCAGCCGCTGGCGAAGTATCTGGAATGCGCTCCCGAAGATTTACCGGGGGTCAATCTGGGCAGCTGGATGTCGGACGTACAACGCGCAGACTTCGTCGAGCGTCTGGCGTTGTTGACCCCGGAGTCCCCCGTCAGCACCGCCGAAATCAACCTGCAATTGCCGGGGCGCGAGCATGCGTGGTGGGTGTGGTCGGATCGGGGCGTGTTCGATGAGCACGGGAAACTGATCGAAGTTCAAGCCGTTGGCCGCGACAACACCGAAGTGCGCCGCTCCCAACTACAACTCACCCAGAGCGCGAAAATGGCCACCCTCGGCGAAATGGCCACAGGTCTCGCCCACGAAATCAACCAGCCGCTGAATGTCATGCGCATGGCCATCGTCAACGTGCAAAAGCGCCTGAGCAACGGCGATGTGCAGATCGACTACCTGACCGACAAACTCAACCGCATCGACGCCCAGGTCCAGCGTGCCGCGAAAGTGGTGGATCACATGCGGGTGTTCGGCCGTCGCTCGGAAATCGAACAACAGTTGTTCAACCCCGCCAGCGCCATCGAAGGCACGCTGTCACTGCTGGCCGAAGGCATGCGCGGCAAAGGCGTGGATTTGCGCATCAGTGAAACCGCGTTCGAGGTTCAGGTGCGCGGATACGTTGATCAGCTTGAACAGGTGCTGATCAACCTGATGGTCAACGCCCGGGATGCGCTGCTGGGCAAACGCGAGTCCGATCCGGCGTTCAAGCCGTGGATCTCGATCTACGCCGAACGGGATGAAGAAAAGGTGCGCCTGTGGGTCGAGGACAATGGTGGCGGCATCGACCCGCGTCTGCTGGAGCGGATTTTCGAGCCGTTCTTCACCACCAAACCGGTGGGCATCGGGACCGGTCTGGGGTTGTCGGTGAGTTACGGAATCATCGAAAACATGGGCGGCCATCTGAGCGTGTGCAACTCGGCGGACGGTGCGCGGTTCTGCATCGAACTGCCGATTGCACCCGATGACTAGATGACGAGATACGCCTTGCCGGTCTGGCCGCAGGTCATGTTGGCGCCGACATCAACATCCATCAGGTTGATCCCCAGCCCCTTTAGCAGGTTATTGAGCAACGGGTCGAGCAGCGGGCTGACCAGGTTGGTGATCAGCGGTTGCAGGATTGCCGTGACGCTACTGATCAGGCCCGCCACACCCGCTACAACGGAGCCCAGCGGATTGCTGCCAATCGGTTGGTAGACAATCAGATTGATTCCGGCGAGCGTGCTCGACAGGCTGTTGACGATGTTGCTGGTGGGTACGACGGAAATCACGCTCGGCGGCTGTTTCAGGTTGGGTGGCGTGGCGAACGGTGTGCTGCTGGAAAACACCAGATCCTGAGTGTTCTGCGCCACGCTGGTATCGACCATGATCGCGATACCGCCGGCGCCGTATTGCACGTGGGTATTCGAGTCACAGCTGCCAATACCTAAAATCGTATGGCAGGTCACAATGCCCAGATCCACCAGCGGCAACGGGGTGACCGTGGGTTCGGCAGAGGATGAAAACGCGTTGGTCGGGTCAATCTTGCCCAGTTTGAGGTCGGCAATCGAGGTGATGGTGTGGGCCGTCAGGCTTTTGGTGCCGGTATTGCCGGTCGGGCAGCTGTAGTCGGTGACATAACTGATGGCGCCGCCGGCATCCAGGCTGATGTCGATTGTCGGTGACGGCAACAATAACGGGTCCATTCGTTGGCAACTGAGGCAAAGGAGTGAGTTGGCCAACGAGACCAGATTCAGGGTCAACAGCTGATTGACAGTCGTGCTCAGAGTGCCGACCAACCCCAATACCGCGTTGCTCAGCCCGGCCACCCCGCTCAACACCGGCAGATTCACCGAGAGCATCGTGCGAATCTGCGCAGTGCGCACATAAATCCGGTTCGGCCCCAGAGGGTTGGCCTTGGCCAGCGCCGGATCACCAATCGCCGAGAACTGCGGCGGCTCGATCACCTTGACCCGCACCGTAACATTCGCCAACCCCAGCACGCTGATCGGCAGGGTCGCGGCCACCGCACTTTTGCTGTTGGCCAGTTGAATCACGCCCTGAACCAGTTGTAACAGTTGCAGATTGGCATCCAGCCCGGCCGCCGTGGTGCCGGTCTGCAGTTGCAGGATATCGCCGAGCTTTACCGGCGCAGCATTGATCGCCGCCACTTGCAACTGACCGAGCGCTGTAATCACATCGGCGGTGGCACCGTTGAGTTGCACCACGGTAGCCGCAGCCTGGATCAATTGGGTCACCGTGGCCTGGGTATTGAGCAACTGGCTGTAATTGCCGGCGGCCACGTTGAGGTTGATTGCCAGTTGATTCAGGTAGCTGAGCAGATTGATGTCGGTGTTGAGCAAGCCGTTCCAGCCCAGGGCCGTCAGATTGACGTTGCCGCCGAGCAATCCGGAAAACAGCGGGTTGAGGATGTTCGATTGCGCGGTGTCGATACTGGCCAGATTACTGCGGATGTTCAATTGAGCGACGGTCGGCTTGGGCTTGGCCGCCACCGCCGAAGCGTAGAGCACGGTATTGAGACTGACCGGTGCGGCACTGAACAGCGCCTGCACGCCGCCGGCAAAACTGGTGGTCACGGTGCGGTTGGCCGCGACCTTGACCGCCTCTGATTGCGTCGCGTCAACCGTAAACGTGCGCAGGCCGGTGGCGGCTGTCACCAACTTTCCGCAATCGATCACAAGGACGTTATTGGCATCGGCGACAAACCCGTTGCGTGTCGCACTTTGCCCGGCGTAGCTGGCGGCAGTGAGGCCCGGCAGGCAGTTGCCGCCACGGCTGACCGCCTCCAGTGCCGCGTTATCCACCAGCCGCTGCAATTTGCGCTGTTCCATGTACAGACGGCCGGTGTCCACCACCAGCAACATCAGGATCAGCGCGAGGCTGAGGGTGGCGGCCGCCATCAAGCCGATGGCCCCGCGCTGCCGGGCGGGGCCGCGACACTGCGAAAGACGCGACATGGGGCACTCCTTTGCCGGCGCACGGCCGGGCGCAAGCTCCATTGGTGGATGTCAGTGTAGACGCGGCGTGACGACACGGCTGGCAACACGCCAGCCGTGCGTGCGGAAAAGAAAAACGGGAGCCCTTGGGCTCCCGTTCATGGCGCTCACTCAGCGCGGAGGGTAGTTCGACAGAATCCGCGTCACCGTTTCATGGATGGCGCTGCTGCGATCCGCCGGGTTCGGCGTGCGACTGAGCATCTGTTCATCGCTGCCACGCCACACCAATTTGCCGTCCTTGCCGTCGAGCAGGTCGATCTGGATCGTGGCGACCTTGTAGGTGATGTTGCGGGTTTCGTTGTACATCGGTGCGCCCCAGTAACCGTTCCACGGGCCACCCCAACCACCGCCATAGTTGGTGGTGACCTGCTGCTGGCGATCCTCGACGATCAGGTAGGCCTGCACACTCAAGTCACCTTTGGTGCCCGCAGCGGCCGGGCGCAGGCCGCGCTGGTCCAGTTGATCGGCGACCGACTGGCGGATCCGCTGTTCCGTCAGGTCGCTCTTGATCCGAGGATCGTCGGGGCGGTACTGCAGGGCAGGTTCTTTCCAGCTCCAGCTGCGGTAGGCGGCGAAGTCGCGGCTGGCGTCAAAGTCATGATTGACCTGGTTGGTGGCGCAGGCACTGAGCAGCGCGGCCACAGCCAGTAAAGCAAAACGGCGGAACATGGTTTTTCTCCGGTGGAAAACATGAACCTGAGGGAGCTTCCGGTTCACGGGAAGCTAACTGGGAGGATACGCCGACATGGCCTTTTCGACAGCCTCCCGGATCGCATCGGCACGGTCACTCTGGTTGCCCTGAGTGCCGGTTTCGGCGCTGGCACTCCAGACCGGCTGGCCGGTGCCGGCGTCGAAAAGATCGACCCGCACCACCACGACCTGCTCCTGATAGGTGCGGACAATGGGCACCGTGTTGTACATCCCGTAACCCCGGCCGTAACGGTCATAACCGCCGTATCCACCGTAGTAACCGTAATCGTCCTGGACCTGACGCAGGCGGGTTTCCAGGCTCAGGTTGGCGCTGACGAACAAGTCGGCCGGGCGATTGTCGTGCAGCGGGCGCAAGCCGCGCTGGTCCAGTGCACTGCTGACGGCCTCGGCCACTTGTGCCGAATCCGCCCAGGCACTCCCCGGCGGCAGGCGCCCGTTGAGCCACGCCCAACTGCGGTAACGCCCGTAATCGCGTGGCGGCGCGGGGTAAGCGCTGCGGTCAAAGGTGGTCGCAGCTTGCGGTGGCGCCGGCGGCAAGGGCCGCGACTGTGCCACATAAGGGTTGCTGCCCTGGCAGGCGGCCAACCCCAGACAGATCAGCAATAACCCTGAATGACCTTTCATTTCATGCTCCGATCAGATCGGCCGGCAGATCCAGTGCAAGTAGCGCCCAAGCCCGGCGAAGCTTGGGTGACGACGGTGGGCGAGTTCCATCTCGAGCAAATCAATCAACTCGGCGCGGGCCTGGAATTCCACCGGCATGTAATCGTGGAAAACCCGCACCCCGCTCTGGGTTTCGACCTGCCACAACCCTTCGAGTTGCGTGGCCAGCTCCCGAGGATCGAGGGGCTGCTGCGGGGTCAGGCTCTGCTTCTCGCCGGCCATGTCGTTCTTGCGCATTTTCTTGAAATGGCCTTTGAGCAGGTTGCGATAGACCAGCGCATCACGGTTGTAGAACGCCAGCGACAGCCATCCGCCGGGTCTGGTCAGTTGATGCAGCACCGGCAGGATCGCGTGGGGTTCGGCGAGCCACTCGAGCACCGCGTGACAGATCACCACGTCATAGGGTTCGGTGAGTTGACCGAGCAACGCCTGCCACGGCGCCTGAATGAACGTCGCTGTCTGCCCGGCCTCGGCAAAACGCTGACGCGCGCCTTCAAGCATCGGTTCGGCCGGCTCGGTGAAGGTCACGTCGTGCCCACGTTCGGCCAGCCACAGAGACATGTGGCCCAGGCCACCACCGATGTCCAGCACCCGCAACGGACGATCCGGCAAGGCTTCTGCAAGATCGGCCTGCAGCACCGCGAGGCGGATCGCGCCTTTGGCACCGCCATAGATTTTTTCGGCGAAACGGGTCGCCAACTGATCGAAATGACGGTCGCTCATCAGCTGAACCGCCGTTCGCTGTCGGCGAGCTTGCTGCGCACCACTTCATTCATGTCCAGCCCCAGTTCGCTGCACAGCAGCAACAGATAAAGGACGATGTCCCCGACTTCCTGGCCGGCGTGGGCCAGTTTTTCGGCGGGCAGTTCGCGGGACTGGTCTTCGCTCAGCCACTGGAAGATTTCCACCAGCTCGGCCATTTCCACGCTGGCCGCCATGGCCAGGTTTTTCGGGCTGTGAAATTGCCGCCAGTCATTGCGGTCGCGAATGGCGTGCAGGCGTTCGGTCAGTTCAACAAGGTTCATCGATTTCTCCTGAAGGCGTATAGCTTCGAGGGGATGCTGCGCGAAGGCAAGGGGCAGCCACCACCCGGCAAACCCTCTATGCTTGCAGGGAACTCGACCGCCCCCGCCGCGGCCCAAGGCTCAGCTCTTTCATCAGGATGAAAACATGCAGGTAGAAAGCTTCTTCGAATGGCTGGGCCAGGCGCTCGGCTCGATCATCCGTTTCATCGTCGACGGCCTGAGTGGCCTGTTCAACGTGCTGAGCCATGCCGGCGGCAACTTCGTCGACGGGCTGGCGAAGGCCCTGGGCATGGACACTTCGATCATCAGCATCATCGCGTTGATCGTTGGCCTGATGCTGCTGTGGTCGGCGATCCGCGCCTTCATGAATGCGTCGATCATTGCCGGGATCATCTGGTTGCTGCTGGGGCTGTGGCTGCTGAGCTGGATCATTCACTGACACCTCCCGCTACAATGCCGCTCCCCAAGGAGCCCGCATGTCCAACCTGATCGCCGACTGGCGCGACCGCCCGACCCATCGCCGGGTCTGGGCCCTCGCCGCCCCCATGATCCTCTCCAACCTCTCTGTGCCGCTGGTGGCGCTGGTCGACAGCACCGTCATCGGTCACCTGCCCCATGCCCACCAACTGGGCGCCGTAGCGGTGGGCGCGAGCCTGTACACCGTTCTGGCCTGGGCCATGGGTTTCCTGCGCATGGGCACCACGGGGTTCGCCGCGCAGGCGGCCGGGCGCAGCGATGGTGCCGCACTGCGGCAGATTCTGCTGCAAGGCTTGTTGCTGGCAATGGGGCTGGCGCTGCTGCTGGGGGCCGTGGGCGTGCCGCTCAGTGGCATCGCCCTGCATTTCATGCAACCGTCGCCGGAACTCAATGAACTGACCCGCGACTTCTTCTACACCCGCCTGTTCGGGCTGCCGGCGGCGCTGGCCAGTTATGCACTGGTCGGCTGGTTTCTTGGCACCCAGAACGCCCGGGCGCCGCTGGCGATTCTGCTGACCACCAACCTGATCAACATCGTGCTGAACCTGTGGTTCGTCATCGGTCTGGACTGGGGCGTGGTCGGCTCGGCCCGGGCCTCGGTGGTCGCCGAATGGTGCGGCGCCCTGCTCGGCCTGGCACTCACCCACAAGGCCTTGCGCGCTTACCCCGGGCATATCGTCTGGGCGGCATTGAGGGTGTGGCAGAGCTGGCGACCGCTGCTGGGGGTCAACCGCGACATTTTCATCCGCAGCCTGGCGCTGCAATCGGTATTTTTCCTGATCACCGTGCAGGGCGCCCGACTGGGTGATGCCACGGTGGCAGCCAACGCGCTGCTGCTCAACGGCCTGCTGCTGACCGCCCATGCGCTGGACGGCCTGGCCCACGCGGTCGAGGCCTTGTGCGGACACGCCATCGGCGCCCGTGATCGCCTTGCGCTGCGTCGTTCGCTGGTGGTCGCCGGTGGCTGGTCGTTGCTGGCAAGCCTGGGTTTTGCTGTGTTGTTTCTGTTCGCCGGGCACTTGTTCATCGAAATGCAGACCGATATTCAGAGCGTGCGCGAGACCGCGTTCATCTATCTACCCTACCTCGCCGTGCTGCCGTTGATTGCGGTGTGGAGCTACTTGCTCGACGGCCTGTTCATCGGCGCTACCCGCGCCCGGGAAATGCGCAACGGCATGCTGCTGACCGTCGCTTTGCTGCTGCCGTTCGCCTGGGCGTTGAGCGGGCTGGGCAATCACGGACTGTGGATTTCATTCCTGCTGTTCATGGTGCTGCGCAGCCTGACCCTCGGCACATTGGCGTGGCGACTGCGGCGCAACGACGGCTGGCTTGCCGGCGGTGTTCATTGAGGCGGCGTGTGCCGGATAAACTCGTCGATCTGATCGAGCACCGGCAGGAATCGCGCAAAACCTTGTGTCAGGGTGGGTCGTTCTGCCAGCGTCGACGCAGATGATCGAGCCGCTCTTGCTGGGTCAATCCTTGCGGCGGTTGCATCAGTTCTGCACGCGGATGCAGCAGGCGTAGCCACAACCAGTCGTCCAGCACGGCCCGCTCGCTGAAACCCAATGTCAGGCCTTGTTCAACGTGGGAGGACAACGCGCGGTAATCGGTTCCCGTCGATTGGCTCCAGCGCCAGATATGTTGTTCCAGCAGGCAGCGGTGCAAGTGTTCACGCTGATGACGGGTCAGGGACTGCTCGATGTTGAGTGGCTCGACGTCCAGCCCAGGATTGCGCAGTTGCTGCCAGCCCTGGATGCCGCTCGCCCGGTCGGCCCAGGTACCGCCGAACCAGCGCAGCCAACCGATCGGCCCGAGCCAGCGGCTCAACTGGCGCGCATCGCAGGCGTCGAAAAAGTAGCTGGCCGTCTGCCGGTCGTAGTAATTGAGCAGCGCACGATGATTCAGACCGACAGAAACCGTCAGCATCCGTTGCAAATGTTCACGCAGCGATTCGCTTGAGGCATCGCTGCCCAGCAACAGCCCGCACCAGATCTGCGGGTCTGTATGACATAACGCCGACAGCATCGGACAATCGCGCAGATCGACCAGCAACGGCCCCTGCTCGCACACGGGCTGAAACTCCGTACCCTCGAACAGCTTCAGGCTCGGCACATCCGGGAAACCCTGGCGCAATACACTCAAGGCCTGCGCCGCATGCGCAACGTCCAGCAACAGCCACTGCGCACGTTGCCCCGGCGCTGTACCGCTCATCGTCCATCGCCAGGTTTGCGCCCCGCGAGCAGCCGACAACTGCACACGGCCTCCCGACAGTGATGAAAGCTGCCGCCCCCGGGCATCAGGCACAGCAACAACAGGGGCTCGGCGCCACGCAGCCATTGTGCGATCCCTTCACTGGCCAGCGTCTCGGGCAATGGCGGCGGTTCATCATCCTCATGGCTGCCGTCGTATGCCGGTGGCTGCAGGACTCCGCTGATGACCGGCTGCTCGGGATCACCCTCAAGAAAACTGACCACCACTTCGACACCCTCGCGCAATGCCTTTGTCGCCGTGTCGGCCAATGCCGGAGCCAGTGGCAGCCAGCAGTGGCTGGGCGCTGCGCCCTCGCCCTGGTAGAGCCAGTCGAACTGCACCGCAACGGGCCTCGAACGGTCAGGTCGGGGCTCATCGACCGCCACGACCCAGGCGCGTTGCAGACTGCTCATGCTCAGCGCCGGGCGTTCGACGGCCGGCGCATTGACCTGCAAGTGTTCGACGGCACAGATTCGGTTGCTGTAAGTGGGCTCGAGCAAATGATCGGCGCGATGCTCGACTCGGGTCAGCAACCAGTTCGTACCGCATTGCGCAAATGGCTGCGACGACAGGCTCAGCCATTGACCGCAGCGCAGGGTCGGCACGTCGGAGTGCCCCTGCGCCGATCGAATCCGCCGGGCATGTTCACCGGGGCCACAAGCCTGTTCCCGGGTCGCCCAGCGGCGCACCGCCGGCGCCTGCCCCTCAACGTCGAATCGCACCGCCTCTGATGGCGGCAGCAACGCCGGATCATCGCCGAACACCAGGCAGTGGCTGTCCTGCCCATGCTCGAAGTGATAGTGAATCCGTGCCTGTGCACACAGGCGCTGCACCAGTTGCAGATCCGATTCGCCGTATTGGGTGCAGAATCTGCGGGCCGGATGCTCGACCTGCAATTCGAAGCGGCGCCGGGAACCGGTGATTCCATGCTCCCTGAGCACTTGGTCCAGAATCTGCGGAACAGACCGGCCACTGAAAATCCGCTGGCTGTGACGCAGCCCCAGGCAACTCAGCCGGGGCCCCAGCCGCGCTCGGCACAACCTAGGCCCATGGCCATGTTCGTGCTGGACAAGCCCCTGCAACTGACCGTGAACGCCGTTGCCCGACGGCCCGAAGGACAGGCGTGCCGAGCGATAGAGCAGGCCGGCAAGGTCCAGATGAGGATCGTCGATCAACACATCGATTTCGAACGCAAAAGGCTCGCTGATGGCCTCGCTCCCCGTAAAGGCCAGGACTTCGAACGGGGCGGACAGACCCGCTACATCGAGGCGAAACGACGGCTCGTCGGCTGGATCGAACATGGATGATTCTCTACAGGAGGGGCGGGCGGGGATTCTCGCCGAGAGCCATGGCCGAGTAGAGAGCCGAAGTACAAATTAGGAAATGACCTACGTGAAAAGCAGACGACATCACTTTTCTCGTGAGGACGACAGTCAATTCGCTAGTCGAAAAAGACAAGTCTCACCAGGTTGTCTGAAAACTCCGATTAATACGGAACAATTTCAGACAACCTGATGGATTCGGAACCTGCCGTCAGGAAGACAGGTAGGAGGAACGGGTCAGACCCAGGCGCAGTGCATCGAGGAACTGGGTACGCTCGCTGGCGCTGATGCGGGCACTGGCGCACTTGTCGCGGTAGTGGGTCATCAGCTCTTCCGGCGACAGGTGTACGTAGCGCAGCATGTCTTCGATGGTGTCGTGGGTTTCGATCCCGGCGTGGTACACACTGCCGTCGGCGTTCTGGTAGATGTTCACCGAGTCGGTGTCACCGAACAGGTTGTGCATGTCGCCGAGAATTTCCTGATAGGCGCCGACCAGGAACACGCCCAGCAGGTAATCTTCACCTTCGTTCAGCGCGTGCACCGGCAGGCTGGTCTCGATGCTCTGCTCGTCGACGTACTGGTTGATCTTGCCGTCGGAGTCGCAGGTCAGATCCTGCAGCACCGCGCGACGCAGCGGCTCTTCATCGAGACGGTGCAGCGGGATGATCGGCAGCACCTGATCGATGGCCCAGGTATCCGGCAGGCTCTGGAACACCGAGAAGTTGCAGATGTACTTGTCGGCCAGCTTGTCGTTGAGTTCGTCCAGCACCTGGCGGTGCGAACGCTGACGCGCCTTCAGCGAGTTGTGCAGGCGACGGCACACGGCGAAGTAGCATTGTTCGGCCAGGGCTTTTTCAGCCAGGGTCAGCTTGCCGTCGGCGTACTGGGCAGCCACGTCGCTCATGTAGTGGGTGGCGCGCCAGTAAGTTTCGGTGACCATTTCAATGTCGGTCGGGCCGAGCAGGTCAACCAGCCACTGCACGGTTTCCGGCAGCGCGTCCTTGTTCTCGATCTGCGGCACGTCGTCGTTGTGTTTCTCGACGTCGGTCACCTGCACCACCAGCATCGCGTGGTGCGCGGTCAGCGAACGGCCGCTTTCGGAGAAGATGTGCGGATGCGGCAAGGCCTGCGCGTCGCAGAACTCCTTGAGCATGCCGACCACGACACCGGCGTAGTCGTCCATGTCGTAGTTGATGGAGCTGGCATTGCGCGAGTGGGTACCGTCGTAGTCGACACCCAGACCGCCACCGACGTCGATGTGATCGACCGGCAGGCCCAGATTGCGCAACTCACCGTAATAACGGATCGCTTCCTTGAAGCCGTGCTGGTAGTCGGCCAGGTTGGCGATCTGCGAACCCATGTGGAAGTGCAGCAGGCGGATGCCCTGATCCAGGCCCGCCGCGCGGAAGCGCTCGACCACCGACAGCAGTTGCGCCGCCGACAGACCGAACTTGGACTTCTCGCCACCGGTGTCCGCCCACTTCGACGAAGCCAGCGAGGACAGGCGAACACGCAGGCCGACCTGTGGCTTGACCTTCAGCGAAGCCGCTTCTTCGATCACCAGGCCGACTTCGGATTCTTTCTCGATCACGATGAACACGTTGTGGCCGAGCTTCTGGCCCATCAGCGCCAGACGGATGAACTCGCGGTCCTTGTAACCGTTGCAGACGATGGTGCCGCCCTTCGGCGCCAGTGCCAGCACTGCCAGCAGCTCGGGCTTCGAACCGGCTTCCAGACCGATGGAAACGTTCTGGGTGGCGATGATGTTCTCGATCACCGCTTCCTGCTGGTTGACCTTGATCGGGTACAGCGCGGTGTACTTGCTCTGGTATTCCAGACGCTCGATGTTGGCATCGAACGCACCGGTCAGCTGACGGACGCGGTCTTGCAGGATGTCGGGAAAACGCACCAGCAGCGGCAGGGACAAGCCACTCTTGCGCAACTGGTCGACTTGTTCGAACAGATCGATAGGCGAACTGCTCGGGCCGTTCGGACGAACTTCGACGCGACCGGCGTCATTGATCGCGAAATACCCGGCCCCCCAATGGCGAATCCCGTAAACACTGCGGCTGTCCGCAACTGTCCATTGGCTGCCATCGTCTTTGCGTGTGCGTCGTACGGACATCGAAGTCCCCTATAAAGAAGTCATAGTGCGTCGCCTGATCTCAGGCCGGCGCAGTCTAAAGAATGAAAATGACGGTTCGTCAGCGGGGCGGTAGACCGCGCTGACAGCGTTGAGTTTAGAAACCGGTCATGAACAGGCTCTGTGAAAACCATGGAAACGACGCCGGAACCGATGACGATCAGTGCCGGATCAAGCCGCAGGTGGTTTTCACAGAGGCTGCTAGCCGCCGGACTTCTTCGCCTTGAAACCGTGCTTGATCAACTCGGCCAGGAGCAACTCGACATGATCGCCCTGGATCTCGATGACCCCGTCCTTCAACGCACCGCCGGTGCCGCAACGTTTCTTCAACGTTGTCGCCAGCTCCTTGAGTGCGTCTTCGGCCAGGGGCACGCCGGTGATGGTGGTCACCGTCTTGCCGCCACGGCCCTTGCTCTCGCGACGCACGCGGGCAATGCCGTCACCGGCCGGGATCACGGTTTGTCTGCAGATACAGGCGTCCACCGGCTTGCTGCATTCCGGGCAATGACGACCTGCGTCGGTGGAAAATACCAGGCCGCCCAGGGCGGCGAAGGATGCGGCTTTTTTGGCCACCGGCAATCCTCTTGGGAGGACAAAGACTGATCGCAGCCTTGGGCAAGGCTATCGACCGCGAAGCCCCACTCAGGCAGGGGCAGCGCTACTGCACCGGTTGCTCCTGAAAACAGGCCGGTACAGCTTGAAAAGGTCGCGCAGTGTAACGGCAAAAACGCCGATTGCTAAGTGCCAATCGGCGCCAATTTATGAGTTCTTTGCGACGTCGCTTTGCTGAGCCTTCAGATAGCGTTTCAACGCTGCCAGAGAGTCCGGGCAATAGGGCTTCAGCTTGATTTCGCGCATCACCTGATCGACCGGAATGAAGCGCGCTTCGAGCACCTCTTCCGGTTGCAGGATCAACGGCCCGTCCCACACCGCCGAAAACGCCGAACACCACAGGCGATTGCCGGTGTCTTCGAAGTAGAAATGGTCGTGGGCCGTCAGCTCTACGCCGCTCACCCCCAACTCTTCCTCCAGTTCACGGGCCGCCGACTCGGCGTAGGTCTCGTTCGCCTGCACCATGCCGCCTGCCGCCACGTCCCAGTAACCGGGATAAATGGCTTTGCTCAACGTGCGCCGATGCACGCAAAGCTCACCGGCGGAGTTGAACAGCATGATGTAGGTGCCACGACCGATCAGCCCGCGCTCGCGCAGGTCGGAACGTACCAGGGCGCCGAGCAGGTTGTCCTGCTCGTCGACCCAGGCGATCTGTTCGGCATCCGAGGCGGCGCGGTGGGCCGCCTCTCTGGCGCTCTCGTCCATGACTCAGCCCTGATTGAGCAGTTGACGCAAATCGATCACGGCGGCGTTGGCCCGGGAAATATAGTTGGCCATGACCAGCGAGTGGTTGGCCAGCACACCGAAGCCGCTGCCGTTGAGGATCATCGGGCTCCAGATCGGCTCCTGAGACGCCTCCAGTTCACGAATGATCTGACGCACGCTGACGGTCGCGTTCTTCTTCGCCAGCACATCGGCGAAATCGACTTCGATGGCGCGCAGCAGGTGCGACAGCGCCCAGGCCTGGCCACGGGCTTCGTAGAACACGTTGTCGATCTGCATCCACGGAGTCTCGACGACTTCCTCGTCGACCTGCGGCACTTCACCCACCGCCGGCACTTCGGTTTTCAGCGCGGTGTTGAGCTTGACCCGGCCGACACTGGCGGACAGCCGTTGCGACAGCGAACCGAGACGCGTCCCGACGTCGCCCAGCCAGTTGTTCAGGTTGTCGGCGCGGGCGTAGAACAAGGCGTTTTTCTGGGTAGGGTCAGACAGGCGCGCCTGATAGCGGCTCAGGGAATTGATGCCTTCCTGGTACTCCGACTCGCTGGACGGCAGGATCCAGCTCTTGTTGTCGAAGTTGAAGCGTGGTTCGGCCTTGGCCAGATCGGCATCTTCAGCCGACTGCGACTGCGAGCGGGCAAAGTCCTTGCGCAAGGCACGGGTCAGGTCGCGCACCTGGACCAGCACGCCGTATTCCCAGCTGGGCATGTTGTCCATCCACAGGCCCGGCGGGAAGCGGTCGTTGGAAATGTAGCCGCCCGGTTTGTTCAGCAGAGTACCGGCGACGGTCTTGAGGGTTTCGACGGTGGTGTAGCCGACCACCATCTGCTTGCCTTCCTTCTCGGCAGCCAGCTGGGCGTTCTGCGCCACGGGAAACAGGGCCGGTTCCTCGCTCCAGTACCAGCCCAGGGCGATGGTCACCAACAGATAAATACCGACCAGCGTGGCCAGCGCGCGGCTGAACAACAGGCCGCCCACATAGCTGCGGGCGGCGGATTTCGGCTCGGCGGCACGTTCGGGCGCACTGCTCGCGCGATTCTTCCAGTCCAGCATGGCGATATCCTTTCAATCTTGGGTTCAACGGTTCGACAGCAACCATACAACAACGTGCCTCTGGCCCGCACCCGTCAATAATGACAGGGGGTGACTCTTTGGACCGGGCGTCGTGCACTAAGGGATTCCCTGATACCCGTCGCCCCGAGAAATGCTTGCCGATACCCACGGAAAAACTCGTGTTCCCTCAGGTTTTCGTTACGCATTTTCGGCAGAAACTGCTTCTCGACACGCCACAAAGTGCCCTGTTCACGGGGCCTCTACCGACGATCCGGTTCGAAGCAAAACCCGCCGGTCAGAAACTGAATGGTGACGCACCGCAGATTATTGACGTACGACACTGATGTAACCGGAAAGAGGTGCTAGCATAGAGCCACCAGTCGATCTCAGCATGCACCCTAACTAGTAGTCAGGATATGACCGAGCCAGAAGACCCCAGCCGCGAGCGCCTCAAGCACCACTTTGCCCAGCGGGTAATTCATCAGGCACGTCAGATTCTTGAGATATGGCAGCGCCTGCAACGCAGTGAGTGGTCCACTGCCGACCTCGCCGAACTGAGCGAGGCCAATCTGCGCCTGCTGCGTTTTGCCGAGCGCTTCGAACAGCCCGAGCACACCCAACTGGCCCATCACATCAGCCAGTCGCTGGAAGCCGTCGACGCCAATCGCGGGCGCCTGAGCAGCGGCCTGATCACCGATCTCAACCGTTTGATGCAGCGTCTGTCGCGCACCGGCCTGCGCCATGGTGATCAACTCGACCAGACCTTTCTGCCGCCCCTGCGCAAACCGATCTACGTGATGCTTCAGGATCACGACCGCGCCGAACGACTGGCCAAACAACTGGAGTTCTTCGGTCTCAGCGCCCAGGCGCTGGACAGTGTGTCGGCGTTTCGCTCCTCGATGGTCGAGCGTCTGCCGGCCGCCATCGTCATGGACGTGGACTTCAGCGGCGCCGGCGTCGGCCTGAAACTCGCCGCCGAAGCCCAGCAAGGTCTGGAAGAGCCGTTGCCACTGCTGTTCTTCAGCCTGCATGAAACCGACACCCCTACCCGCCTCGCCGCCGTGCGCGCCGGCGGTCAGGAGTTCCTTACCGGCACCCTCGAAGCCTCGAGCTTGCTGGAGAAAATCGAAGTCCTGACCTGCGTCGCTCAGTACGAACCTTATAAAGTGCTGATCATCGACGACTCCCGCGCCCAGGCGATGCACACCGAGCGCCTCCTCAACAGCGCCGGGATTGTCACCCGTACCCTGATCGAGCCGATTCAGGCGATGGCCGAGCTGGCGGATTTCCAGCCGGACCTGATCATCCTCGACATGTACATGCCGGCCTGCACCGGCACCGAGCTGGCCAAGGTCATCCGCCACAACGACCGTTACGTCAGCGTGCCGATCATTTATCTGTCGGCCGAAGACGACCTCGACAAGCAGCTCGACGCCATGAGCGAGGGCGGCGATGACTTCCTGACCAAGCCGATCAAACCGCGCCACCTGATCACCACGGTGCGCAACCGCGCCGCCCGTGCGCGCAACCTGAAAGCACGGATGGTCCGCGACAGCCTCACCGGCCTGTACAACCACACGCACATTCTTCAGTTGCTGGAAGACTGCTCGTTCCGCGCCCGCCGCGAAAACAAGCCGCTGAGTTTTGCAATGCTCGACATCGACCATTTCAAACGGGTCAACGATAGCCATGGCCACCCCATGGGCGACCGGGTGATCAAGAGCCTGGCGCTGTTCCTCAAGCAGCGTCTGCGCAAGACCGACTTCATCGGCCGTTACGGCGGCGAAGAATTCGCCATCGTCATGCCTGACACCGATATAGAAGCCGCGCACAAAGTGCTCGACGAAATTCGCCAGCGCTTCGCTGAAATCCATTACCCGGCCCAGCCACAGGATCTTTGGTGCACCTTCAGCGCCGGGGTAGTGGAGATGCACGACGACTCCGACAGCCTGATGATGGCCAGCCAGGCCGACGAGGCGCTTTACCGCGCCAAGGGTGAAGGCCGCAATCGGGTGCAGACCGCGCGAGACTCAAAGCAAAGTGCCACTTTTTCACCGGAATCCACCGATTCGGTCATAACCTTGTAACAGAACAGAAATAAATTCAGGCACTTACCATTTCTGCCGTTGGTAGCCGTCATGCGCCTGAAGTTGCTCACCAATCTCAACACGCTGTTGCTGGTCGCCGTCTGCGTGGCCCTCGGTGCCACGCTGTGGTGGTCGCAAAAAGCCCTCGAACGCCCGTATCTGCTGATGGAGCGCTACCTCGGGCTGTCACAGCAATTTCAGAATGAAGTCGCGCGCAACGTCGAGGACTATCTCGGCAGCGGCGATGCCTTGCGCCTGAGCAGCGCCAGCCAGGCCATCGACAGCCTGCAGAAAGAACTCGGCGAGCTGCCGCCCGCCCTGGCCGACACCCTGCGCCCGAGCCTCACCAGCCTCGATGAATTCAGCAAGACCGACCTGCTGGCCGCCGGCAAACTGGCCGGCGATCCGCAGGCGCTGCTGTTGCAGGCCGAGCGCGAATTGAGTGCCAGCCTCGATCAGCTCAGCACCTATGCCGGCGGCAACTTGACCTATCTGGCGCCGTTGCTTGCCGCCTCTCAGCATCTGGGCAAGTTGTCGCTGGCCCGCGACAAACTGGTCAGCAGCGGGCGCAGTGAACTGGCTGCCGATGTCGAGCGCGAGATCACCAACATCCGCACCCAGGCCCAGGCAATCGATGCCCTGCCCTTGCTCGGCGTGGTCACCCGTAGCGAATCCGGCAGCGACGATTTCGCCTCGATGATGGGCATTGAAAACACTGAAAAAGCCGTCGCCGAAGACGCCGGCGTCGGCCTCAAACGCGAACTCAACAGCTTGCTTGGCCGCTATCCGGCAGAACTGGCCCGCACCCGCGACCAGATCCAGAAACGCACCGAACTCAGCACCGCGACCTACCAGAAAATCGCCGCCGTTCAACAAGCCATCGCTGGCCTTGAGCCAGTGGTACGTGCCCAACACGGGCAGATCCAGAGCGAAGTGCGCCTGATGCAAGGTGTGATGATCGGCTTGATCCTGTTGATCGCCCTGCTGATCGACACCCTGCAGCGACGTCTGGCTCGTACCCTGACCAATCTCGCGCCCGCATTGTCGACTTGGGCCGAGGGTGATTTCAGCCGTGACATTCATCTGGGCAAGACCAACCGCGAACTGCACGACATCGAAGCCTCGCTCAATCGCCTGCGTGCCTATCTGGTGGATCTGGTCGGGACGATTCGCGGCAATGCCGAACAAGTGGCGGGCAGCAGCCGCACCCTGGCCGAACTGAGCAACGACCTGCACAGCGGCGCCGAGCATCAGGCCGGCGATACCGCGCTGATCCGTGACTCCCTGAGCGAACTGGAAGCGACCATCCAGCAGGTGGCCGGCGATGCCCGTCAGGCTGCGGACGCCAGCCGTCACGCGGGACAGGCCGTCGAGCATGGGCAAAAGGTCATCGGCCTGAGCCTCACCGGCCTGCATGCGCTGGTCGGAGAAGTGCAAGGCAATGCGCAGATGATCGAACATCTGGCGCAAGAGTCGGCCACCATTGGCGGCGTACTGACAGTGATCCGTTCGATTGCCGACCAGACCAATCTGCTGGCCTTGAATGCCGCGATCGAAGCCGCCCGCGCCGGAGAAATGGGCCGCGGGTTTGCCGTGGTGGCCGAGGAAGTCCGCTCATTGGCACAACGTACCGCCGGCGCCACCGCAGAAATCCAGACCTTGATCGCCGGCCTGCAAACCGCCGCCCGACAATCGGTCGAAGGCATGCGCGCCCAGGTGGAACACGCCGAAGCCACGGCCAATCAGGCGCAATCGGCGGACGGTGCGCTGGACAAGATCGTCGGCGCGATCCAGACCATTTCCGACACGGCAGTGCGCATCGCCGAGGTCACCGCGCAGCAAAGCGGCGCGGTCAGCGAAATCCGCGATCACAGCGAACGCATTCATCAATTGGGTGGGGATAACTTGTTGCGCATCGGTGAAGGACGCGAACAGGGGGAGAATCTGCTGGTATTGGGCGGGCAACTGCATACAGCGGTGCAGGCATTCCGCGTCTGATCGCGATTGTGCCGGGTTTGGCCGCGCGAATGACCGGATCTGATCACTCAGTCACATATTTCGCGCAAACATCGGAGATCGTGCTGGCTATTGCAGAGAACTGGACAGTCACAAAGTCTTTGCGGCATAGTCGCCGGGTTCTGATGAAGGCTCACCCATAACAAGGAACACGCAGATGGCAACGCTACTGGTGCTGCACGGCCCCAACCTGAACCTGCTCGGCACCCGGGAACCCGGGACCTACGGGTCGACCACCCTGGCGCAGATCAATCAGGATCTGGAGCGCCGCGCCCGTGACGCCGGCCATCATCTGCTGTATCTGCAAAGCAATGCCGAGTACGAATTGATCGACCGCATCCACGCCGCGCGCGGCGAAGGTGTGGACTTCATTCTGATCAACCCAGCAGCTTTTACACACACAAGTGTCGCATTACGTGACGCGCTGCTGGCGGTGAGCATCCCATTCATCGAAGTGCATTTGTCCAACGTGCACAAACGCGAACCTTTCCGCCATCACTCTTACTTCTCCGACGTAGCGGTGGGAGTGATCTGCGGCCTTGGCGCCAGCGGTTATCGACTGGCCCTGGAGGCTGCACTAGAGCAGCTTGAACAACAAGCTATACGCCCCTGACCGACCCTTGGGAGTTGATGATTCATGGATATCCGTAAAGTTAAGAAACTGATCGAATTGCTGGAAGAGTCCGGCATCGACGAGCTCGAGATCAAGGAAGGCGAAGAGTCCGTACGCATCAGCCGTCACAGCAAGACCCCGGCGCAGCAGTACTACGCACCGGCTCCGATGCAGGCTCCGGCCGCTGCACCTGCCGCGGCTGCCGCTCCGGTTGCTGCTGCAGCCGCTCCAGCGGCCGCTGCTGCTCCAGCGCTGAACGGCACCGTTGCCCGTTCGCCGATGGTCGGCACCTTCTATCGCAAATCTTCGCCAACCTCGCCGTCCTTCGTTGAAGTCGGCCAGACCGTGAAGAAAGGCGACACCCTGTGCATCGTCGAAGCCATGAAGATGATGAACCACATCGAAGCTGAAACCAGCGGTGTGATCGAGTCCATCCTCGTCGAAGACGGCCAGCCGGTTGAGTACGACCAACCGCTGTTCACCATCGTTTGAACTGCGGAGAGCCTTTGATGACTGCGAAGTTGGAAAAAGTTCTGATCGCTAACCGCGGTGAGATCGCCCTGCGGATTCTGCGTGCCTGCAAAGAGATGGGCATCAAGACCGTCGCCGTTTACTCCAAGGCCGACAAAGAGCTGATGCACCTGGGTCTGGCAGACGAATCCGTCTGCATCGGCCCGGCTTCTGCCGCGCACTCTTACCTGCACATCCCGGCAATCATCGCGGCCGCTGAAGTGACTGGCGCTACCGCCATTCACCCAGGCTACGGCTTCCTCGCGGAAAACGCCGACTTTGCCGAGCAGGTCGAGAACTCCGGCTTCGCTTTCATCGGCCCGAAAGCCGAGACCATTCGCCTGATGGGCGACAAGGTATCGGCCAAGCACGCGATGATCGAAGCGGGCGTTCCCACCGTTCCAGGTTCCGACGGCCCACTGCCGGAAGACGAAGAAACGGCGCTGCGCATCGGTCGCGAAGTTGGCTACCCGGTGATCATCAAGGCCGCCGGTGGCGGCGGTGGTCGCGGCATGCGCGTGGTGCACAAGGAAGAAGACCTGATCGCCTCGGCGAAACTGACCCGCTCCGAAGCAGGCGCGGCGTTCGGCAACCCGATGGTCTATCTGGAAAAATTCCTGACCAACCCGCGTCACGTCGAAGTGCAGGTTCTGTCCGACGGCCAGGGCAACGCCATCCATCTGGGCGACCGCGATTGCTCGCTGCAACGCCGTCACCAGAAGGTTCTCGAAGAAGCGCCGGCTCCGGGCATCGACGAGAACGCGCGCAAGGAAGTCCTGGCTCGCTGCGTCAAGGCGTGCATCGACATCGGCTACCGTGGCGCCGGCACTTTCGAGTTCCTGTACGAGAACGGTCGTTTCTACTTCATCGAAATGAACACCCGTGTTCAGGTGGAGCACCCGGTTTCGGAAATGGTCACCGGTATCGATATCGTCAAGGAGATGCTCAGCATCGCCGCTGGCAACAAGCTGTCGTATACCCAGGATGATGTGGTCATCCGCGGTCACTCGCTGGAATGCCGGATCAACGCTGAAGATCCAAAGACCTTCATGCCGAGCCCGGGCACGGTCAAGCATTTCCACGCACCAGGCGGCAACGGCGTTCGCGTCGATTCGCACCTGTACAGCGGTTATGCCGTTCCGCCGAACTACGACTCGCTGATCGGCAAGCTGATCACTTACGGCGCCACTCGCGACGAAGCCATGGCCCGCATGCGCAATGCCCTGGACGAAATCGTGGTCGACGGGATCAAGACCAACATCCCGCTGCACCGTGACCTGACCCGCGACGAAGGCTTCTGCAAAGGGGGCGTGAACATTCACTACCTCGAGCACAAGCTGGCTGGCGAGAAGCACTAAGCTTCAGCCCGCACCTGACAAAGCCGCCTTCGGGCGGCTTTGTTGTTTCCGAAGGTTTCATCTGCTCATACATTCCCCGCTCCCACAAAAGCGTCGAGCTCGCGTAAACTTGCGCGCTTCTCGCAGGCCGCTAGGCTGCAATCAATCTTTTTCACAGGTGCCCGCCATGCCTTGGCTGCAAGTACGTCTGGCCATCAGCCCGGAACAAGCCGAAACCTACGAAGACGCTTTCCTTGAAGTCGGCGCCGTTTCGGTGACCTTCATGGACGCTGAAGATCAGCCGATCTTCGAACCGGAACTCAACACCACTCCGCTGTGGGCACACACCCACCTGCTGGCCCTGTTCGAGGGCGGCACCGAAGCGGCGCCGGTACTGGCCCATCTCGAACTGCTGACCGGCAGCCCGCTGCCCGAGCACCACAGCGAAGTGATCGAAGACCAGGACTGGGAACGCAGCTGGATGGACGGCTTTCAGCCGATGCAATTCGGCCAGCGTCTGTGGATCGTGCCGAGCTGGCACGCCGCACCGCAACCCGATGCAGTCAACCTGCTGCTGGATCCGGGCCTGGCCTTCGGCACAGGCACCCACCCGACCACCGCCCTGTGCCTGGAATGGCTCGACGGCCAGGATCTGAAAGACTGCAACGTGCTGGACTTCGGCTGCGGCTCGGGGATTCTGGCCATCGCCGCCCTGCTGCTCGGCGCGAAAGAAGCCGTCGGCACCGACATCGACGTGCAGGCGCTGGAAGCTTCGCGCGACAACGCCGGGCGCAACGGCATTGCCGACGAACTGTTCCCGCTGTATCTGCCGGAAGACCTGCCACAGGTCAAAGCCGACGTACTGGTGGCCAACATCCTGGCCGGCCCGCTGGTATCCCTGGCGCCGCAGCTGTCAGGCCTGGTCAAGTCCGGCGGACGCCTGGCGCTGTCCGGGATCCTCGCCGAACAAGGCGAAGAAGTCGCCGCCGCCTACGCGCAGGACTTCGATCTCGACCCGATCGCCAATCGCGATGGCTGGGTGCGCATCACTGGCCGTCGGCGCTAGAATGACCGCCTGCTCAATCCGGATCGCCGCATGACCGACAGCTTCGTCACCCAGTGCCCGCATTGCCAAACCAGTTTCCGCGTCAGCCATACTCAATTGAGCGTGGCCCGCGGGGTGGTTCGTTGCGGCTCCTGCCTGCAAGTGTTCAACGCCGCCAAGCAGCTGCTCGAACAACGCGCAGGCAAGGAAGCAGTCACGCCGACGGCGCCAGCCATCGCAGAACCGGCACCGGCAACCGAAGCACCGGTCGTCGCCAGACAACCCGAGCCCATCGAACCACCTGAACCTCGCGCCATCAGCCAGAAGCAGTGGAGCGCTGCCGAGCTGGATCTCGACAGCCTGGATCTCGATGAAGAGCTGGCTCGTCTCGAGCAGCGGGAAATCCAGCCGACCACCGAATTCGGCGGTGCGCGCCAAGAATCCCTCAGCGCTCGCCGTGACGACCACGAGCCGGATGACGAGCCTTGGTCGGACAGCCTGTTCAGCAAACCGGCAAATGAACGGATCGTCGAGCCTGAACACGCCAGCGATCCCGCCGATTTCGAACCGGTGAAACCGGAACGCACCGAACCTTCACTGTCGCTGGAGCCGGTCGACCTAGATGACGAGCCAGCCATTCCGCAGTTGCGCCTGCATGACCCGATCGATCCGGCTGCGCGCCACGAGCGCCTGTCGGCGAGCACGGAAATCGATGACGATCTGCCGGCGGTCGAACCATCCCGCAAAAAGCGCGAACGTGACGAACCCGGCGTACGTGCCGAAGTCCTGCAGGATCTGACCGACGATCCGCTGCAACTGGACTGGCAGAAGCGTCGCTCGCCCTGGGGCCGGCGCCTGCTCTGGCTGTTGCTGGTGCTACTGGCCGCCGGCGGCCTCGCCGGCCAGTACATCAGCTATCACTTCGACGAACTGGCCCGCCAAGACCAGTACCGCCCGTGGTTCCAGCAACTGTGCCCGCAGATCGGCTGCACGGTGCCGTCCAAGGTCGATATCGCCAAGATCAAGAGCAGCAACCTGGTGGTGCGCAGCCACCCGGAATTCAGCGGTGCGCTGGTGGTGGATGCGATCATTTATAACCGCGCACCCTTCTCGCAGCCTTTTCCGTTGCTGGAGTTGCGCTTTGCCGACCTCAACGGACACCTGATCGCCAGCCGGCGCTTCAAGCCCGGCGAGTACCTCAATGGCGATCTCGAAGGCATGGCGGAAATGCCCCCGCAGACGCCCATCCACATCGCCCTGGACATCCTCGATCCCGGACCGAAAGCGGTGAACTACAGTCTGAGTTTCCACTCCCCCGAGTAGAACGCTCCACTGCTTCAGGATTGACGGCAGTTTTCTGACTTTGCCCGGCACGACCAAACCGTCGGCAATAACGAAATGGCTGTTCAGATTTTGTTCAATTCAGCCTTTATCCAGTCATCGAGAGCGGGTATCATGCCAACCCTTTTTCGAACTCTCATGATCCGGCCCCACTTCAGGGAAGTCCTATGTCGGCGGTACGCATCGGCCCATATACATTGCAGAACGGCTTGATCCTCGCCCCCATGGCGGGTGTCACCGACCAGCCCTTTCGTCAGTTGTGCAAGCGTTTGGGCGCAGGGCTTGTAGTCTCGGAAATGGTCACCAGTGACATGAGCTTGTGGAATACCCGCAAGTCGCGCATGCGCATGATCCACGAAGGCGATCCCGAGCCACGCTCGGTGCAGATTGCCGGTGGCGACGCGCAGATGCTGGCGGATGCAGCCCGGGCCAATGTCGAACTGGGCGCACAGATTATCGACATCAACATGGGTTGCCCGGCGAAAAAGGTCTGCAACAAGGCTGCCGGCTCCGCGTTGCTGAAGGATGAAGCACTGGTTACCGAGATCCTGCACGCCGTCGTGGCTGCGGTTGATGTGCCGGTAACCCTGAAGATCCGCACCGGATGGGATCGCGACAACAAGAACGGCCTGACCGTGGCGAAGATCGCCGAGCAGGCCGGGATCACGGCGCTGGCGGTGCATGGCCGCACCCGCGCCGACCTGTACACCGGCGAAGCCGAGTACGACACCATTGCCGCGATCAAGCAGGCGGTGTCGATTCCGGTCTTTGCCAACGGCGACATCGTATCGCCGGAAAAGGCCCGCTACGTGCTCGACGCGACCGGTGCCGATGGCCTGTTGATCGGCCGGGCTGCCCAGGGGCGGCCATGGATTTTTCGTGAGATCGAACACTTCCTGCGTACCGGCGAGAAAATGCCGGCGCCGGAACTGATCGAGGTGGAACGCATTCTGCTTGAGCATCTGGCTGCCCTCCACGCCTTTTATGGGGATGTGATGGGCGTACGCATTGCCCGAAAGCATGTGGGCTGGTATCTCGCAACCTTGCCGGGCGCCAAGGAGTTTCGCGCCCGTTTCAATCGTTTGGATGGTACGGAAACACAATGCGCCAACGTTCGGGAGTTCTTCGCCGAACGTTACAAGAGCCTGACAGGGGACGGAGAAGGGGTGGCCGCATGACGATGATGACCGAGACTTTAGTGAGTGGAACAACACCCGTGAGCGACAACGTGAATTTGAAACAGCACCTCAATACCCCGAGCGAAGAAGGCCAGACCCTTCGCGGGAGTGTCGAGAAGGCGCTGCACAATTATTTCGCCCACCTTGAGGGCGCAGCCGTCACGGACGTGTACAACCTGGTGCTCTCCGAAGTCGAGGCTCCCCTGCTCGAAAGCGTGATGAACTACGTCAAGGGCAACCAGACCAAGGCCAGCGAGCTGCTCGGACTCAACCGCGGCACGCTGCGCAAGAAACTCAAGCAGTACGACCTGCTGTAAGCATTCAATCCAACCAGAAAGGCGCCCGCGTAAAACCGGTCGCCTTTTTTGCTGACTTCCCTTGCTTTTGATGGAAATTGAGATGACCGACCAGACTACCCGCCTGCCGATCCGCCGCGCCTTGATCAGTGTTTCCGACAAGACCGGGATCCTCGAATTCGCCAGGGAGCTGGAAGCCCTGGGCGTGGAAATCCTTTCCACCGGCGGGACCTTCAAACTGCTGCAGGACAACGGCGTGGCCGCAGTGGAAGTCGCGGATTACACCGGTTTCGCAGAAATGATGGACGGTCGGGTGAAAACCCTGCACCCGAAAATCCACGGCGGGATCCTCGGTCGTCGCGGTATCGATGACGCCATCATGAACGAGCACGGCATCAAGCCGATCGACCTGGTAGCCGTCAACCTGTACCCATTCGAAGCCACCATCAGCAAGCCAGGCTGCGACCTGCCGACCGCCATCGAGAACATCGACATCGGCGGCCCGACCATGGTCCGTTCGGCAGCGAAAAACCACAAAGACGTGGCCATCGTGGTGAATGCCAGCGACTACGCCAACGTTCTGGAAAACCTCAAGGCCGGCGGCCTGACCTACGCTCAGCGTTTCGACCTGATGCTCAAGGCATTCGAACACACTGCCGCCTACGACGGCATGATCGCCAACTACATGGGCACCGTGAACCAGGCTGCCGAGACCCTGAGCACCGAAGGTCGCAGCGAATTCCCACGCACCTTCAACAGCCAGTTCATCAAGGCCCAGGAAATGCGCTACGGCGAGAACCCGCACCAGAGCGCGGCGTTCTACGTTGAAGCCAAACCGGCCGAAGTCGGCATCGCCACCGCGACCCAGCTGCAAGGTAAAGAGCTGTCGTACAACAACGTGGCCGACACCGACGCCGCGCTGGAATGTGTGAAGAGCTTCGTCAAACCGGCCTGTGTGATCGTCAAGCACGCCAACCCGTGCGGCGTGGCCGTGAGCCCGGACGCCGAAGGCGGCATTCGTCAGGCCTACGAACTGGCCTACGCCACTGACACCGAATCGGCGTTCGGCGGCATCATCGCCTTCAACCGTGAACTGGATGCCGAAACCGCCAAGGCGATCGTCGAGCGTCAGTTCGTTGAAGTGATCATCGCCCCAAGCGTCAGCGAAGAAGCCCGCGCCATCGTTGCTGCCAAGGCCAACGTTCGCCTGCTGGCCTGTGGCGAGTGGTCGGCCGATCGCGTTCCGGCCTGGGACTACAAGCGCGTCAACGGCGGCCTGCTGGTACAGAGCCGCGACATCGGCATGATCGGCGCTGACGACCTGAAAGTGGTGACCAAGCGCGCCCCGACCGAACAGGAAATCAACGACCTGATCTTCGCCTGGAAAGTGGCCAAGTACGTTAAATCCAACGCCATCGTCTACGCCAAGAACCGTCAGACCATCGGTGTCGGCGCCGGCCAGATGAGCCGCGTAAACTCGGCGCGTATCGCTGCGATCAAGGCTGAGCACGCCGGTCTGCAAGTGGCTGGTTCGGTGATGGCGTCCGACGCGTTCTTCCCGTTCCGCGACGGTCTGGACAATGCGGCCAAGGTCGGTATCACTGCGGTGATCCAGCCGGGTGGCTCGATGCGTGATGCCGAAGTGATTGCTGCTGCCGACGAAGCCGGTATCGCCATGGTATTCACCGGCATGCGCCATTTCCGTCACTAATCCGACAACGGCCGCACTGAAGCCGGCATCTGCTGCGTTGGAGCCGACCTCGATGATGCTCATTGCCAAAAGGCAACTCCGCTCACCGAGGTCGACTCCGCCTTGCATCTACCGGCTTCATTGCGACCTCCTGGAGCGTGAAGCGCTTCAGGTTCTAAAACAGAATTAGCGTCATCCGAGGTTTTTGAAATGAATGTTTTGATCATTGGCAGCGGTGGCCGCGAACACGCCCTGGCCTGGAAAGTGGCTCAGGATCCGCGTGTGCAGAAAGTTTTCGTCGCACCGGGCAACGCCGGCACCGCGATTGAAGCCAAGTGCGAGAACGTCGCCATCGACGTGCTGGCCCTTGAGCAACTCGCTGACTTCGCCGAGAAGAACGTTTCCCTGACCATCGTCGGCCCGGAAGTCCCGCTGGTCGCCGGCGTCGTCGATCTGTTCCGCTCCCGTGGCCTTGACTGCTTCGGACCGACGGCGGGTGCCGCACAGCTGGAAGGCTCGAAAGCCTTCACCAAGGATTTCCTGGCTCGCCACAAGATCCCGACCGCCGACTACCAGAACTTCACCGAGATCGAGCCGGCCCTGGCTTACCTGCGTGAAAAAGGCGCACCGATCGTGATCAAGGCCGACGGCCTGGCCGCCGGTAAAGGCGTGATCGTCGCCATGACCCTGGCCGAAGCCGAAGACGCCGTGCGCGACATGCTCGCCGGCAACGCTTTCGGCGACGCCGGTTCCCGCGTCGTGATCGAGGAATTCCTCGACGGCGAAGAAGCCAGCTTCATTGTCATGGTCGACGGCAAGAACGTCCTGCCGATGGCCACCAGCCAGGACCACAAACGCGTCGGCGACGGCGACAGCGGCCCGAACACCGGCGGCATGGGAGCCTACTCCCCGGCCCCGGTGGTCACCGCCGACGTGCACCAGCGCGTGATGGACCAGGTGATCTGGCCGACCGTGCGCGGCATGGCCGACGAAGGCAACGTCTACACCGGTTTCCTGTACGCCGGTCTGATGATCGACAAGGCCGGCAATCCGAAGGTCATCGAGTTCAACTGCCGTTTCGGCGATCCGGAAACCCAACCGGTGATGCTGCGTCTGCAGTCGAGCCTGGTGTTGCTGGTCGAAGCAGCGCTGGCCCAGGCCCTGGACAAGGTCGAAGCCCAGTGGGATCCACGCCCGAGCGTCGGCATCGTGCTGGCGGCCGGCGGTTACCCGGGCGATTACGCCAAGGGCTCGACGATCAGCGGCCTGGACGCGGCAGCGGCTCTGGAAGGCAAGGTCTTCCATGCCGGCACCGCGCTCAAGGACGGCAACGTCGTGACAGCCGGCGGTCGGGTGCTGTGCGCTACCGCCATGGGCGCCAGCGTAGGTGCCGCTCAGGAGCAAGCCTACAAGCTGGCCAAGGCCATCGACTGGGAAGGCTGCTTCTACCGCACCGACATTGGCTACCGCGCCATTGCCCGTGAACGCGGCGAAACCCGCTAATAAGCTACGCTGTGTTTCCGGCAGGGGCTCATCGCCCTTGCCGGACTGTTCCGACGCTGCGCATCGTTATATTCTGGCATCAACCTACGAAGGGATTTCGCCGTGCGCTGGCTCAGGATTGCCATAGGCTTCACCGTCACCTTGCTGACCTTGCTCTGCATGCTTGCGGCCCAGGCCGCGCAAGGCAGTGGCTGGTCGATATTGCTCGACGATCAGGGCAACCTCCAGCTGAGCGATATCCGCTCCTCCCGCTACACCAATCAATTCAGCCCCATCGAGCTTGACCGCCTCACCGCGGCCGAACCGGATGGCGCACTATGGCTGCGCTTCAAACTGGCCCCCGGCAAGCACGAACAAGTGCTGCGAATCTTTGCCCCCGACCTGTCGCACCTCAATCTGTACGTCCTGGACGGCGAGCGACTGATCGAACAACGGGAAACCGGGACCGGGCAGGCCCAGGCCGAACGTCCGCTGCCCAGCACTGACTTTCTGTTGCCATTGCCGCAAAGCGACAAGACTCTCGACATCTACCTGCGAATGGTCTCCGATCACCAGTTGCGTCCGTACATCACTCTGCAATCGGCGGTGATGGGCGCGGCCAATCATAACCAGACGCTGATCTACGGCTTGCTGTTCGGCTGCCTCGGCATGCTGATCCTGCACAACCTGATCCGCTACGCCTACACCCGCTCGCGCAGCAGTCTGTGGCTGGCAGTGTGTGAAGGCCTGCTGACCCTGAGCCTGTTGCTGTTGCTCAACCTGGCCGGCCCATGGCTGCCGAACTGGCACGCGATCCAGACCCCCGGCGCCTATCTGGCCCTGCTGCTGACCGCCCCGTCCGGACTGATGTTCGCCTACCGATTTTTCGCTCCGCTCGGCGAACATCCGCTGAACAAGCTGTTGCTGGGCGACATTCTGTTCATCGTGATTTGCAGCCTGCTGCTGTTGTTCGTCAACACCTTGCCGCTGAACATCATTACCTATGCACTGGTGGCCCTGGCGGGCCTGAGCATGTTGCTGGTGGGGTTCTACCACTGGCAGAAGGGCTACCGCCCTGCCCGGTTGTTCGTCGCCGCGATGGTGGTGTTCAACATCGGTACGCTGATCATCCTCCCGGCCTTGTTGGGGTTGACCCTGGTGGCGCCGCAAGGCCTGATCATGACGCTGATGGGGTTCATCTGCATCAGCGGGCTGCTGATGAGCATCGCCCTGGGCGAACGCCAGCGCAGCATCACCGAAAGCCGTTTCAGCATCAGCCGCGACCTCGCCGCGAGCAACGCCGAAATCAACGCCAAAGCCGAATTCCTGGCCAAGATCAGCCACGAGATCCGCACCCCGATGAACGGCGTGCTGGGCATGACCGAACTGCTGCTCGGCACGCCGCTGTCGGTCAAGCAACGGGACTACGTGCAGACCATCCACAGCGCCGGCAACGAACTGCTGACCCTGATCAACGAGATCCTCGACATCTCCCGGCTCGAATCTGGCCAGATCGAGCTGGATGACGTGCAGTTCGACCTCAACGCCTTGATCGACGATTGCCTGAGCATCTATCGGGCGAAGGCCGAACAGCAGAGCGTCGAATTGATAAGCTTCATCCAGCCGCAGGTACCCCGGGTCATCAGCGGTGATCCGACGCGCCTGCGCCAGACCTTGCTGAGCCTGCTGGAAAACGCCCTGAAGAAAACCGAGGAAGGCGAAGTACTGGTCGTGGTCGCCCTCGATGAGCGCAGGGCCGGGCCACGCCTGCGTATTGCCGTGCAGGACAGCGGTCAGCCGATGGATCAGGAAGAGCGCGATGCGCTGATGCACGCCGAGCTCCACAGCAAGCATTTCCTGTCGGCCAACCGACTGGGCGGCAATCTCGGGCTGGTGATCGCACGGCAACTGATTCGCCTGATGCACGGCGAGTTCGGCATCAAGAGCGGTGGCACTCAGGGCAGCACACTGTGGCTGACCCTGCCGTTGGATCCCGATCGCCTGGAGCACCCGACCTCCGATCTCGACAGCCCGCTGCAAGGGGCGCGGGTGCTGGTGGTCGACGACAACGAAACCTGTCGCAAGGTGCTGGTGCAACAGTGCAGCGCCTGGGGCCTGAACGTCAGCGCCGTGCCGTCAGGCAAGGAAGCGCTGGCCCTGCTGCGTACCAAGGCGCATCTGCGCGACTATTTCGACGTGGTCCTGCTGGACCAGAACATGCCCGGCATGACCGGCATGCAACTGGCCGCCAAGATCAAGGAAGACCCGAGCCTGAACCACGACATCCTGCTGATCATGCTCACCGGCATCAGCAATGCGCCCAGCAAGATCATCGCGCGCAACTCGGGGATCAAGCGCATCCTGGCCAAACCGGTGGCCGGTTATACCCTCAAGACCACGCTGGCCGACGAGCTGAACCAGCGCAACCGCGGCCAGGCGGTGTTCCAGCCACAAGCGACCGGCCCGGCCACGGCCGTCAAGGTTCCGAGCGACTTCCGCATCCTCGTCGCCGAAGACAATACGATTTCCACCAAGGTGATCCGAGGCATGCTCGGCAAGCTCAACCTGCAACCGGACACCGCCAGCAATGGCGAAGAAGCCTTGCAGGCCATGAAGGCCCAGCGCTACGACCTGGTGCTGATGGATTGCGAAATGCCGATCCTCGATGGCTTCTCCGCCACCCAGCAACTGCGGGCCTGGGAGGTTGGCAATCAGCGTATCCGTACGCCGATCGTCGCGCTGACCGCGCACATCCTTGCCGAACACAAGGAGCGTGCGCGCCAGGCCGGCATGGACGGGCACATGGCCAAACCGGTGGAACTCTCGCAACTGCGCGAGCTGATCGAGCACTGGGTAGCTCAGCGTGATCAACACAATCGCACGGCGGCACGAACGCCCTGAACCTGGCGAGCGCTCACCTTCTCAACGGATCTTGCCGTGATGACGCCAGATCCGCCTGATAGACTCCGTTCAACTTTCGTCGGCGCGAGTTTCAATCATGCTCCATGTGTTGTTCAGCGTTTACCTGAAGATGCTGGTGCTCTACAGCCCGTTCTTCGTGTTGTCCTGCTTCATCAGCCTGACCCGGGGTTATTCGCGCAAGGAACAACGGCGCCTGGCCTGGAAAGTTGCGATCGCCACCCTGGTATCGAGCGTGTTGCTGTACCTGTTCGGGCGAGTGATCTTCGACGTGTTCGGCATCACCGTGGATGCTTTCCGCATCGGTGCCGGCAGCGTGCTCTTCATCTCGGCGCTGGGCATGGCGCAGGGCAAGTCGGCGGTGCAGGCCGACAATGTGCAGCAGGACGTGACCATCGTCCCGCTGACCATCCCGCTGACCGTCGGCCCCGGCACGATCGGTGCGCTGCTGGTGATGGGCGTCAGCCAGCCGCACTGGGATGACAAGCTGATCGCGATCATGAGCATCGCACTCGCCAGTTTTACCGTCGGCGTGGTGTTGTATCTGTCGAATCGAATCGAGCGGATTCTCGGCGATCAGGGGTTGCAGATCGTCAGCCGGCTCATGGGATTGTTTGTCTGTGCCCTGGCTGCGCAGATCATCTTTACCGGGGTGAAGGGTTATCTTGGCTGACCTGCCACCCCGCAAATGAAAAAGCGGCTCCGAAGGGCCGCTTTTTCATTTCTCAGCTATCGGGTTTCTCGCCATACCAGCGCGGCGTGTACACCCACTCCCCACCGGCAGCCCGTGGAAAAGTGCAGGTCGTGGAGGATCCCACCAGCACCATGGTGCGCATGTCCACCTGATCCGGTGTCAATGCGCCGAGTGTCGTCACCCGCAACGTCTGCCCCGGACGACCGATATCACGGCCCAGCACCACCGGTGTCTGCGGCACACGGTGTTGCGCGACGATTTCCAGTGCGCGCCCCAACTGCCATGGCCGGGCGCGGGAGATCGGGTTGTAGAACGCCAATGCCAGATCGGCTTCGGCGGCCAGATCCAGACGCTTTTCGATGATCGACCACGGCTTGAGGTTGTCCGACAGAGACATCACGCAGAAGTCGTGGCCCAGCGGCGCACCGGCCTGAGCAGCGGTGGCCAGCGAGGCGGAAACACCCGGCAGGATTTCCAGATCGACGCTGTGCCACGCCGGATCCGTCGATTCGTGCAACGCTTCGAGCACCGCCGCCGCCATGGCGAACACGCCCGGATCACCCGAAGAAACGACGATCACCGAACGGCCCTCAGCGGCCAGCCTGAAGGCATGACGGGCACGCTGCATTTCTTCGCGGTTGTCCGTGCAGTGCTGCACCTGATCGTCGCGGAAAGGACCGGCCATGCGCACGTAGGTTTCGTAGCCGAGCACATCGGTGGCTCGAGCGAGCTCGGCTTTCACCGCCGGCACCATCAGCTCCGCCGCACCTGGGCCAAGGCCGATGACAGCCAGACGTCCGCGCGGACGACCGACCTGCGAAACATCCAGCGGCTGTTCGGCCACGGCGATGGCTATATCGTGGGATGTTGTGATGATTCGAGCGTCAGGGACTGCATCGCGAGCCAGCTCACCGATGTCATTCGCTGGCGCAACAAAGCGCAGCGGCACCGCCAGCTCGAGCGCAGCTTCACGCAAGGCCGGACAGGCCATCTGAACGTCCGCCGCCACCAGACAGGCCAGCGATTGAATCGCCACCCCGGCCTGCTGCAACGCACCGCGAAGGGTGCCCGGCAGGACAGTCACGTCTGAACCGACCGCCACCGCCACACTGCGTGGATAAATCAGCAACTCACTGGAACTCGCCGCACGAGCATCACTGCCCACATGAATCGAACGCTGTGCCAGTGGATCTTCCGGCAGTTGTGCCTGCTCAAGCCACGGCGCAGCACCGTCGATGCGCACACTGTGGCCGGCGAGCAAATCAGAGACAAAACGTTTGCCCTGCTCCAGATCGCCTAGCGCGTAACCGCCGGGCGGGTTGAGCAGGCAAGTGCCGAAACGCAATTCGCCGCTGGTGGTGATCGCCGCTGCCACTTCAAGCGCAGCCGCGATCTCGCGGGCCATGACATTCACCCCGCCGAGGCCACCGAGCAGCGGCACCACGGCACTGCCGTCCTCAGCCACGGCGAGCACCGGTGGCTCGTTGCCTTTCTCCAGCAACAGCGGCGCCAGGGTGCGGATGACAATGCCGGCCGCGCACAGGGCAATGATCGGCGTGTCCTGTTGATACAGCTCACGCAGGGTCGTGCCGAACTCGCTGTAAGTCTGATCGGCACCTTCGACGCGTCCGCAGAGGCCGTGAATCTGCGCAGCCGGATAAACCTGTTGCAGGCGACGGGCCGTGGCCAGTGCGCCCTGGCCGAGAATAACGATGGCCGGTGTGGAATGGTTCATCAGCCTTGCCACCGTTCGCCGGGAACAATGATCAGCGAGAAGTACGGCGACGACATCGGCTCGACCTCATCCAGCGGCACGATCTTCTGGTTGGCCATGGTGGCGCGCTCGACGTACAGCGCACGCTCGGCCAGACCCAGTTCTGCCAACACGTCGCGTACTTTCGGGAAGTTGCGCCCCAGCTTCATGATCACCGCGGCGTCAGCATCGGCCAGACGCCGCTTGAGCTCTTCATGAGGCAGCACGCCGGACAGCACTGACAGGCTCTGATTGCGATACACCAGCGGCGCGCCCAGCACCGAAGCGCCGCCGAGCATCGAGCAGACGCCCGGCACCACTTCGGCTTCGTAACGGCTGGCCAGGCGATCGTGCAGGTACATGTAGGAGCCGTAGAAGAACGGGTCACCTTCGCAGATCACCGCCACATCGCGACCGACGTCCAGGTGCGCGGCCACTTCCTCGGCAGCGTCATCGTAGAAATCGCTGATCACCTGTTCGTAGGACAGCGGCGCCGGCAGCACTTCGGTGGTCACCGGGTACACCAGCGGCAGCAGATTCTGCGCGTCCTGCAGATGCGCTTCGATGATGCCGAACGCGTTGCCCTTCTTGCCCTTGGCCACGAAGTACGCCACCACCGGCGATTCGCGCAGCAGGCGCAGGGCCTTGACGGTAATCAGTTCCGGATCACCGGGGCCGACGCCCAGACCAATCAAACGTCCTTTAGCCTGCATCATTCGATCTCCGTGGCGAGGGCATTGACCGCAGCGGCGGCCATGGCGCTGCCGCCGAGGCGGCCCTGCATGATCACGAACGGCACGCCACGGCTGTTGGCGGCCAGCTCGGCCTTGGATTCGGCAGCGCCGACGAAGCCCACCGGGAAGCCGAGGATCAGCGCCGGTTTCGGAGCGCCGGCGTCGAGCATTTCCAGCAGATAGAACAGCGCGGTCGGCGCGTTGCCGATCACCACCACGCTGCCTTCCAGATGCGGGCGCCACAGTTCCAGCGCCGCTGCCGAGCGAGTGTTGCCCAGTTCACGCGCCAGCTCCGGCACGCTGTCATCGCGCAGGGTGCAGATCACTTCGTTGTTGGCCAGCAGGCGCGCACGGGTCACGCCCTCGGAAACCATCCGCGCATCGCACAGGATCGGCGCGCCAGCGGCCAGCGCATCGCGACCGGCCTTGCCGGCGCCTTCGGAGAATTGCAGCCCGTCGATGGCCTCGACCATGCCGCAGGCGTGGATCACCCGCACCGCGAGTTTTTCCAGATCGGCCGGGATGCGCGCCAGGTTGGCCTCGCTGCGAATGATCGCGAAGGAGTTGCGATAGATCTCCTGACCGTCGCGGATGTAATCAAGCATCAAGGGGGCTCCGTGAGCGGGCGGCGAGCAGGGCCGCGGCCGCTTCGATAGTAAGGTTGTGGGCGTGCAGCGCGCCAAAACCCGGCAGCGCTGCATCGCGAAAATAGAGATCGTAGTGACCGGGGCCCACCGCCAGCAGAGTCACCGCAGCCCGGTGTGCGGCGGCGCAGGAACGCGAGCAGCCGGACAGGTGCACATCCACGGCGTGCGGCAACAGCGTAGCCAGACGGCGGGCATCGTGTTTGGTGTCGGCAAGACCTTTGCCGCAGCCGTTGGCGCCGGTGCAGGCGATCAGGCGCGCCAAAGGATCTTCGACATGGGTCAGCAGGTTCAGCCTGCCCAATTCGTCGAGCACTTGAACCGCATCGGTTTCCCGCACAGCGGGCAGCAACAGACTCTGCCAAGGGGTGAAACGCAGGCTGCCGTCGCCAAAGGCTCTGGCCAATTGCGCGGCGCCACGCAGCATGTCCGGATCGAGGCGGCCGAGCGCCGGTGCGGCACCGACATAGACCTGACCGGCCGATTGCTGAGGATGAATGCCAATGTGCAAGCCCTCCGGCACGGTTTCACGTTGCCAGTCGCCGACGTTTTGCAAACTGATCCGCTGACCGAGTTTTTCCAGAAACACGGGCGCCGGACATTCGTCCAGCAGATGCCGCATTCGCGTCTGCTCCGGTCGGGCCAGATCGAGGAACAGTTCCAGCACCGCGACCACCAGCGCGTGTCCGTCCGCAAGCGCCACGGCGGCCAGCGGTCGATCCGTCGGGCAACCCGCCAGGCCGAACGCCAGCAGCGTATCGCCGTGATCTTCGAATGCCGACAACCAGAGGTCATGGGGATGTTCGAGCATCGCCAGCGCCTCACCACCGTCCAGTTGCACGGCGAACTTGGCACTCAGCTCGTGGAAGCGCGGATGGCTTTGCAGGGTCTCGAGAATCTGCCCGGCCAATGGGCGGGTATCGAAGCGCAACTGCGGGTCGATGCCGGCGACGGGGCTGAGCATCAGGTTGCGCACGTCGTCGCCCGCTGCGGTTCGCGGCCCGAGACCGGCGGCCAGCAGGCTGTCGATCAGCGCAGCGGACTGCTCGCCGATCCCGCGAATCTGCAGATTGCCCCGGTTGGTGGCCTCGATCGCCCCGCCGGCAAACCGCTCGGCGGCATTGGCCACCGCATCGGCCTGGTCGGCCGTGATCGAACCGCCATCGAGCTTGATCCGGCAGATGCCACCATCCAGCGCCTGGACGATACGCAGCAACCCCGGACAGGCCGAGGGGCGTATGGCGTTGGACATCGGACGTTCGTTCAAGGGCTGGCAGCTCTGTGGGAAAGGCGCTTCGCGGGCGAAGGCGCGGTATTATGCCTGCTTTGTCCGACGGCATGAAAAGTCTGCCCGTCGGAACGGCGCGTTTGCGGACACTTTTTTGAGAGGCTACAGATGTCACCCTGGCTGACAGTAGTAGGAATCGGTGAAGACGGCTTCAAGGGCCTGGGCAAGAATGCCCGGCGCGCCCTGATGGGCGCTTCGCGGATCATCGGCGGTCAGCGTCAGCTGGATCTGTTGCCGGTGTGCATCCGTGGCGAGCGCCAGTTGTGGCCGAGCCCGTTTTCCCTGGCCCCGGTGCTCGAGCGTCGCGGGGAAGCGGTGTGCGTGCTGGCCAGCGGTGATCCGATGTTCTACGGCGTCGGCGCGAGTCTGGCGCGGCAGGTGCCGGGGGCCGAGATGCTGGTTCTGCCGGCGCCGTCTTCGTGCTCGCTGGCGGCTGCCCGACTGGGCTGGCCGTTGCAGGAGGTGGTGATCGTGTCCTTGGTGGCACGACCGTTGGCCGCCCTGAATGCACAGTTGTCCAGCGGCGTGCGCCTGTTGCTGCTGAGCAATGACGGTCAGAGCCCGGCCGCCGTTGCGGCATCGCTGCGCGAGCGTGGATTCGGCGCCAGTCGCCTGAGTGTTCTGGAACATCTGGGCGGCAACGCCGAGCGCCGGATCGACGGCACCGCCAACGACTGGAACGACCCGCTCATTGCCGACCTCAACGTGATCGCCATCGAATGCCTGGCCGATCCGCAGACACCACGCCTGTCCCGCCTCGCCGGTCTGCCGGACTCGGCCTTCCAGCATGACGGCCAACTGACCAAACGCGACGTGCGCGCCATAACCCTCGCCCGCCTCGCCCCGACACCGGGCGAACTGCTGTGGGACGTCGGCGCCGGCAGCGGCTCGATCGGTATCGAGTGGATGCGTGCTCATCCAAGTTGCCGCGCGCTGGCCATCGAGGCCGATGACGGCCGACAGCAGTTGATCGAACACAACCGCGACGCCTTGGGTGTTCCCGGCCTGCAACTGATTCGCGGCAGCGCACCACAGGCTCTCGTCGGGCTGGAACGTCCGGACGCCATTTTCATCGGCGGCGGCGTGACCCGCGAAGGCGTGCTCGACACCTGTTGGGAGCAACTCAAACCCGGTGGCCGGCTGGTCGCCAACGCCGTGACCCTGCAAAGTGAAATGACCTTGATGAGCTGGCGCGATCGCCACGGCGGCGAGCTGACCCGCATCCACATCGCCCAGGCGCAGCCGCTGGGCGAGTTCGACACCTGGCGCCAGGCCTTGCCGATCACCCTGCTCGATCTGGTCAAACCCCTCGATGCGTGACGAAACCGCCGAACAACCCGCGCCCCTGCGCAGCGGCCTGACCACCGGCAGCTGCGCCACGGCCACCAGCCTTGCTGCCGCCCGCCTGCTGCTCGGCGGAGCGGTGGCGGACGCCGTGCAGATCGTGTTGCCCAAGGGCAAGCAGGTGCAGATGCGTCTGGAGTTCTGCCGGCTGACCGATGACGGCGCGGAAGCCGGGACGATCAAAGATGCGGGCGATGATCCGGACGTGACTCACGGCGCCCTGCTCTACTCCCGTGTGCAACTGATCGACGAGCCGGGAATTCGCTTCATCGCCGGTAAAGGTGTCGGCACCGTCACCCGCCCGGGACTGGTGCTGGCCGTCGGCGAACCGGCGATCAACCCGGTGCCGCGCAAGATGATCAGCGATCACCTGACGCTGCTCGCCGAAGAAACCGGCTATAACGGCGGTTTCGAAGTGACGGTCAACGTCGAGGGCGGCGAAGCCCTGGCGCTGAAAACCATGAACCCGCGCCTGGGGATTCTCGGCGGGCTGTCGATCCTCGGCACCAGCGGCATCGTCCGGCCGTTTTCCTGCGCGGCGTACATCGCCTCGATCCATCAAGGCATCGACGTGGCGAAAACCAACGGCTACCTGCACATCGCCGCCTGCACCGGCAACGCCAGCGAAGACACCATGCGCCGGGTCTACAACCTGCCGGAAATCGCCCTGATCGAAATGGGCGACTTCGTCGGCGCCGTGCTCAAGCACCTGCGCAAAGTGCCTGTGGATAAACTCAGCCTGTGCGGCGGCTTCGGCAAGATCAGCAAACTGGCAGCCGGGCACATGGACCTGCACTCGCGCCACTCGAGCATCGACCTGCCGCAACTGGCCGAGTGGGCGGCGGCGATTGGCGCCGACGACACCTTGCAGCAAGCCATACGCGGGGCGAACACCAGTCAGCAGGCATTGGCGATGGCCAGTGCGGCGGGTGTTGCCCTTGGCGATGAAGTTTGCCGCCATGCTCTGGAATTCGCCCGCAGCGTGGTGCCGGCTCAGGTGCAGGTCGAGGTGTTTGCGATTGATCGTCAGGGCGGCATCGTTGGCCATGCGGGGGCTTTTACATGAAACGGATTTTGTTGCTCGGCGGTGTGACTGAAGCGCTGGCCATCGCGCGCACGTTGGGGCCGGAACACGTTTACAGCCTGGCGGGCGTCGGCCGGGTCCCGACCGATCTGACGTGTCAGGTGCGCGTCGGCGGCTACGGTGGCGCCGAAGGTCTGGCGCAGTTCATTCGCGACGAGGGCATCGATCTGCTGCTCGACGCGACCCATCCCTACGCCGCACAAATCAGCCAGAACGCCGCCACCGCTGCAAAACTCACCGGCATCCCCTGCTGGGCCCTGCGCCGCCCGGCGTGGCAACCACAGCCCGGCGATGACTGGCGCGAAGTCGCCGACTGGGCCGAACTGATCACCGCCCTCGAACCCTTCCGCCGCCCCCTGTTCACCCTTGGCCGCGAACCGCTGCAACACCTCGATGAAATCCCCGCGCACCAGTTCTGGACCCTGCGCGCCCTCGACGTCTACCCCGGCAACGAACGCTGCGAAGTCATCGGCGCCCGTGGCCCCTTTCTGCTGGAAGATGAGCGGGCACTGTTCGAACGGCGGCAGATCGACGTGCTGATCAGCAAGAACAGCGGCAGCACCGCGACCGAGCCGAAGCTGGAGGTGGCGCGGGAGCTTGGGGTGCCGGTGATGGTGTTGAAGCGGCCGGTGTTGGCGGGGGTTGATCGGGAATTCATGAGTACGTCTGAAGTCCTGAAAGCCCTCTCCACGTCAGATAATTCCTGATTTCGAGCTAATCCTTGATTTGACCGGCAAATTTTCAGGAAGCAGCTGACTGTTCGTTCTTGCCACCTCACGCCAAGATTTCGATTCCTTTAATCCCCACAGATTTGCAGCGAGCAAATTCTTGAAGCGCACTGCAGCGCTCAAGATAAATGCGGCTTGTCAGTCTGTATCCCAAGGAATACGATTTCGACATGATCGAATTTGAACGATCCCCTGCATTTGCCGATTGGCTCGACTCGATGAAAGACACCAACGGCAAAGCTCGCATCATCGCCAGAATTCGAGGTGCAGAGCATGGAAATATGGGTGATTGCGAGTTCGTTGGCAGTGCCGTTTATGAAATGCGCGTTCATTACGGTCCCGGCTACAGGATGTACTTCACACGTAAAGGTAACGTGATTTATCTGCTACTGCTGGGGGGCGACAAGTCGACACAAAAACGAGATATCAAACGCGCCATCCGGATGGCGCAAAGCATCGGTAATGAGGAGTAAGTCATGACCGAAAAATTCACCCGCTTCGACGCTGCAGAGTTTCTTAAAACGCCGGAGGAAATGGCGGCTTACCTGGACGCCTGTTTTGACGAAGATGCTGGCGATGGCGTTCTCATCCGTGCAGCGCTTAATGACATTGCCCGCGCCCAAGGCATGACTCAGGTTGCGCGGGATGCAGGTCTGGGTCGTGAAAGCCTTTATAAAGCGCTGAGCAGCACTGGAAATCCGGAATTCGCGACTATCATGAAAGTCATGAAGGCGCTGGGTTTGCGGTTGCATGCCGTAGCAGGCTGAATCCTCTGCGACACCAAACCGCACGACGCTTTTTTACTTATCGGCCCTGATCAGGCTAAATAGCCGCGCCTGATCGCCCACCCTACGGACCTGTCCCATGAACCGACACCGGCTCGCATTTGCCTGGATCGCCTGCTTTGCAGTGCTGTTCAACATGCTCGCCATGCCGTTGACGGGAGCGATGGCGCAGGCGGCGCAGACGCCGGCCGAGCAGTTGCTGTGGAGCAGTTTCTGCACCGGCAGCGGGACGAAGATGGTAGCGATCGATATCGGCAGCCTCGATCAGAAAGCGCCGCAGAGTGGTGACAATCATTCGACCATGCAGCATTGCTGGTGCTGTTCAGGATCGGCGCCGGTGGTGGCGTTGCCGGGGCATTCGCCGCAGCTGTATTTCGCCCGATACGAAAGCAATCGCAGCGTGGCGCCCGCCTTGCTGCAGACTCCGACACCGCGCCAGCAATGGCCGAGCCTCAATCCCCGCGCCTCTCCTCTGGTTTGATTTGTTCCCGCATTTGACCTGCGTTTCAAATCGTTCTGGAGAACTGCCATGTTGAACAAATTCATCGTCATCGCTGCGCTGTTGCTGCCTGCGTGCTTCGCCCATGCCCACGAATACAAGGCCGGCGAGCTGGAAATCGCCCACCCGTGGTCGCAGGAACTGCCGCCGAACGCGCCGACCGTTGCCGCGTATTTCATCATTCACAACGGTGGCAAAACCGCTGACCGGTTGCTCAGCGTCGATTCGCCCATCGCCCCGACAGCCGAACTGCACGAACATGTGATGCAGGGCGACCTGATGAAGATGCAACAGGTGCCGAACGTGGCGATCCCGGCCGGTGGCAACGTGACCTTTGCGCCGATGGCCTATCACGTGATGCTGATGAATCCGAGCGACCGCAGTCTGCTCACCGACGGCAAGCGCTTCCCGCTGACCCTGCACTTCGAAAAGGCCGGTAACGTGACCGTCGAAGTCGCCGTGCAGAAGAAGCCACCGCAAGACATGCCGGAACACGCGCACGCCCAGTAACCCCTTCGGCAGACTCCGCCCATGCGCCCGCGCAGCGCCAGGTCGTCCGCGCAACGCCGTCAGACTGAACACCTGACCCGCGGCAGCTGGATCGCCCTGTTCGCCATGTTGATGATCTTCATCGGCCCGCTGATTTCCCAGTCGATGCCGATGGATCAGCACGCCTCGACCTCCATGCCGATGAGCATGGACATGTCGATGGACATGCCGGGCATGGATCATTCCGGGCACGGTGCACAGCCCTCGGCGGAACATTGCCCGCCGCAATCCTCGCACCACGTGCTGTGGGAAAAGTGCGGCTATTGCAGCCTGCTGTTCAATTGCCCGGCGCTGACCGGCGGCGGCAGCTTTGCCACTTTCAGCATTCCACTCGTCAACACCTTCACCCCACCCTCCCCGCGTCTGGGCCATGCCCGGCAGACCTTCTTCCCCGGCGCCCGCACCCGCGCCCCGCCCGTCGCAGCGTAAACACCCACCTCTGATTGCACACGGTTGAGAAGACAGCTTCAGGCTGCCGGCCGTGTCGTTTACGACTGTTTGATGGAAATTGTCATGTCCAGGTTTTCTGCTGTCCCACGCCCGGGTTGTGCCCCGGCGTCCTTTGCCCTGAACGAATCCCGCGTTCGTTTCAGGCACGCTACCGCCGTCCTTTGCGGCGTCCTACTTTCCCCGCTGGTCCACGCCGATGAACACACCGGCCATGCTGACGAACTGAGCCCGACGGTGATCACCGCCATCGCCCCGAGCTCGCCGCTGACCATCGTCACCAATCCGAAAGATCCGCGCCAACCGGTGCCGGCCAGCGACGGTGGCGACTACCTGAAGACCATTCCCGGCTTCGCCCTGGTGCGCAACGGCGGCACCAACGGTGATCCGGTGCTGCGCGGGATGTTCGGTTCGCGTCTTAACATTCTCACCAACGGCAGCATGATGCTCGGTGCCTGCCCCGGCCGGATGGACGCGCCGACCTCGTACATATCGCCCGAGACCTACGACAAACTCACCGTGATCAAAGGCCCGCAAACCGTGCTCTACGGACCGGGCGCCTCGGCCGGCACGATCCTGTTCGACCGCGAGCCGGAAAGCTTCGGCGAACTCGGTACCCGCGTGAATGCCAGCGTGCTGGCGGGCTCCCACGGCCGCTTCGACAAAGTCGTCGATGCGGCGGCCGGCGGATCGCTGGGCTATGTGCGGGTGATCGGCAACACCGCGCAGTCCGACGACTACCGCGACGGCAACAACGACATCGTTGCCTCGCGTTATGACAAGTGGAACGGCGACGTGGCGCTGGGTTGGACTCCCGATGCCGACACCCTGATCGAACTCACCGCCGGCAAGGGCGACGGCGAAGCGCGCTACGCCGGACGCGGCATGGACGGCTCACAGTTCCTGCGCGAAAGCCTCGGTCTGCGCTTCGAGAAATCCAACATCACCGATGTACTGGAGAAGCTCGAAGCCCAGGTCTACTACAACTACGCCGACCACGTGATGGACAACTACACCCTGCGCACGCCGTCCGGCACCGGGATGATGGCAGGTCCCATGGCGTCCAACGTCGACCGTCGCACCCTCGGCGCACGGATCAAGGCCACCTGGCGCTGGGCCGACATCCAGCTGATCACCGGGCTCGATGCGCAGACCAACGAACACCGTCAGCGCAGCGGCATGGGCATCGATACCTACAAGGATCAGCCGTACACCAAGGACGCCGACTTCCATAACTACGGGGTGTTCAGCGAGATGACCTGGTACGCCGCCGACCGCGACCGGCTGATTACCGGCGCCCGGGTCGACCGAGCCTCGGCCAAGGATTATCGCCAGACCACCGGCTCGGGAATGATGTCTCGCCCGAATCCGACTGCCGGCGATACCCGAGCCGACACCCTGCCCAGTGGCTTCATCCGTTACGAGCATGACCTCGCCGACAGCCCGACCACGCTCTACGCCGGCCTCGGCCACGCACAACGATTCCCGGATTACTGGGAACTGTTTTCGCCCAAGTCCGGCCCGGCGGGTTCGGTCAATGCGTTCGATTCGATCAAACCGGAAAAGACCACTCAGCTGGACTTCGGCGTGAACTACAAGGACGCCGATCTCGAAGCCTGGGCCTCGGGCTACATCGGCGTGGTGCGCGACTACATCCTGTTCGACTACACCCCGACGATGATGGGCATGAGCACCTCCCGCGCCGAGAACATTGACGCGCGGATCATGGGCGGTGAACTCGGCGCCGCCTACAAACTCACCGACAACTGGAAAGCCGATGCGACCCTGGCCTACGCCTGGGGCAAGAACAGCAGCGACGGCAAGGCCCTGCCGCAGATGCCGCCGCTGGATGCACGTTTCGGCCTCACCTACAGCGAAGACAACTGGAGCGCCGGCGCACTGTGGAGGGTGGTTGCCGCGCAAAACCGGATCGACCAGAACAAGGGCAACGTGGTCGGCAAGGATTACGACAAGAGTTCGGGCTTCGGCGTGTTCTCGCTCAACGGTGCCTACCGGATCAACAAGAACTGGAAGGTCAGTACCGGCGTCGACAACCTGTTCGGCAAGGCTTACGCCGAACACCTGAACCTGGCGGGCAACGCCGGGTTCGGCTATCCGGCCAACGACCCGCAAGCCATCAACGAGCCGGGGCGCACGCTCTGGACCAAGGTGGACATGAGTTTCTAACCCTCAAGGGCACTCGCTCCCCTTGAGGGAGCGAGTGACAACAAACAACTAGAAGATCCAAGCCAAGCGGAGCACTCGTGATGAAACAGCCCAAACCGAATTTCTACAACCTGGCCTGGCGTTGGCATTTTTATGCCGGACTGTTCGTCGCGCCATTCATGGTGATGCTGGCCCTGACCGGCATCATTTACCTGTTCAAGCCGCAGCTCGATTCGCTGATGTACAGCAGCCTGCTGAACGTTCCCGCCGGGCATCACACCGTGCCGGCCGACGACCTGCTGCAAAAGGTCAGAAGCGCTTATCCACAAGGCCAGGTCACCCAGTACCTGCCACCGGCGAACGCCGAGCGCAGTGCGCAATTCGTGGTGAAGAATGCCGGCCATGAGCTGAACGTGTTCGTTGATCCGTACCACGGCGACATCCTCGGCGAGCAGGATGCCAAGCAGAACCTGCAGGCGCTCGCCCGGGCGATCCACGGCGAACTGATGATCGGCACCGTCGGTGACCGGCTGATCGAACTGGCCGCCGGGTGGGGCGTGGTGCTGGTGGTGTCCGGGGTTTTCCTGTGGTGGCCGCGAGGTCAGGCAGCGGGGATTCTGTGGCCACGCCTAAACAGTCGCGGTCGCGTGCTGTGGCGTGACCTTCACGCGGTCACCGGGTTCTGGGGCGCGGCACTGCTGCTGGTGATGCTGCTCAGCGGCATGACCTGGACCGGCTTCTGGGGCAAGCAGTACGCCCAGGTGTGGAACGTGTTCCCGGCGGCGATGTGGAACAACGTGCCGACCTCCGACGTCGAGGCCGGCAGCCTGAACAACGCCGCGCGCCAGACCGTGCCGTGGGCGATGGAAAACACGCCGATGCCGATGTCCGGTGACCACGCCGAACACATGGCCCACGGCGGCATGCAACACGGCCCCGCCGCGCCGAGCATCCGCCTGCAGGATGTGCAGAACATCGCCATCGAGCGCAAGGTCGAGCCGGGCTACAGCATCACCCTGCCGACTACTTCCACCGGTGTGTTCACCATTGCGGTGTTCGCCGACGACCCGCGCAACGACGCGACCCTGCACGTCGATCAGTACACCGGCAAGGTGTTGGCCGACGTGCGTTTCGAGCAGTACGGCGCGGTTGCCCGGGCCACCGAGATCGGCGTGATGCTCCACGAAGGCAAGATGTTCGGCACCTTCAACCAGATCATCGTGTTGCTGATCTGCCTGATGATCCTGCTCAGCGCCGTCAGCGGCGTGGTGATCTGGTGGAAGCGTCGGCCCCAGGGCAAATTCGGCGTGCCGCCGCTGCGCCACGATCTGCCGAAGTGGAAAACCGGCGTGGCGATCATGCTGGTGCTGGCGGTGGTGTTTCCGCTGGTGGGGGCTTCGCTGGTGGTGGTGTGGTTGCTGGATCGGCTGCTGCTGTCGCGCCTGGGCCGACAAACTGAATCTGCCTCAACTTCATCATGAAACAGGCGAGATGCGCGAGCCAGACAGACCTTTAAACTGCCGGGGCTTAAACTCCGGCAATTTTTAGTGTTACTGTATAACGCAAATTTGCTGCTCTGCCCGCAGCCATGCACTGTCATGAGCCTGCGGGCTTTTCTTTTGAAGAAGTGATTCACCGCCCCGATGAACAAGTACCTCTTGTCCAGCCTCTGTCTGTTCGCCTTGAACAACAGCGCCCACGCCGACAACGCCCCGCTGACGCTGCCCACCGGCACCATCACCGCCCTGGCCAATGACGACCAGACTGTCAGCCTGACCACGCCGACCAGTGCCGGCTCGCGCCTGAACCTCAGCGCGATGGAAACCCCAGCCAGTGTCGAAAGCCTGAGCGGCGAACAAGTCCGCACCCGTGGCGACCGCAGCGTGCAGGACGCGGTGTCGCGCAGCACCGGCATCAGCCGCACCGGCACGCCGGGCGATGGCGGCACTTCGTTGCAGGCCCGGGGTTTTACCGGACAGAGTTCGGTGATGCAGTTGTATGACGGCAACCGCCTGTACACCGGCATGGGCACCGTGACCTTCCCGGTCGACACCTGGTCAGTGGAGCGCGTCGACGTGCTGCGCGGCCCGGCCTCGGTGCTGTACGGCGAAGGCGCGACCGGCGCGGTGCTCAACGTGATCCCGAAGAAGCCGTTCGCAGGCGAAATCGAAAACCATGTGCGGGTCGGCTACGGCTCGTTCGACAGCCAGCAGCAGGCGTTCGACAGCGGCGGTTCGCTGACCGACACCCTGAGCTATCGCCTCAACCTCAATCGCCTGCGCAGCAACGGCTGGGTTGATCGCGGCGACTCGTCCAGCGACTTCATCAGCGCCGCCCTGCGCTGGCAGGCCACTGACGACCTGACCTTCACCCTTGCCCACGATTACGGCGATCAGCGCCCGCAGAACGACTTCGGCACACCGCTGATCAACGGCCAGTTGAAAGACAGCCTGCGCAACAAGAACTACAACGTGCGCGACGACAAGCAGCACTACAACGATCAATGGACGCGCCTGACCACCGATTGGCAGATCAACAACGCGGTCAGCGCCAGCAACGAGCTGTATTACCTCAAGGCCCAACGCCGCTGGCAGAACGCCGAGAACTACAACTTCGATATCGCAAGCCAACAGCTTAGCCGCAGTGGTTACTTCGGCATTGGCCACAAACAGGAACAGGTCGGCGACCGCCAGACCTTCACCTTCAAGCACTCGCTGTTCGGCCTCGACAGCCAGACCGTGACCGGCGTCGATTACAACCGCATCCGCTTTCAGCTCGACAGCAATTCGCCGTTCAACGATGTATTGCCGAGCGGCAAGCCGCTGGATCGGTATCACCCGCAGACTGGCTATTTCGAGAGCGCCGACCCCTATCGCGATCAATTCGACAGCACCACCAGACAGATGTCGGTGTTCGCCGAAAACCGCACGCAACTGAGCGAGCGCTGGTCGCTGGTGACCGGTGTGCGCCGCGACTACGTGCACGTGGATCGCAACAACCTGGTCGACGGCAGCCAGAGCGACAAGACCCTGACCGGCAACAACTGGAAGGCCGGGCTGGTGTTCGCGCTGACGCAGGACACCTCGTTCTACGGCCAGGTCGCCACCAGCACCGACGGCGTCGGCGGTCTGATTTCCCTGAGCCCGAGCCAGCAGCAATATGACCTGTCCACCGCGCGGCAAACCGAGATCGGCCTGAAGCAGCTGTTCTGGGATCAGCGCGGCGAGTTCACGCTGGCGGCGTATCGCATCGTGAAGAAGAAGCTGCTGACTGACGACCCGGGCAACCCGACGCTCAAGCAACAGGTCGGCCAGCAATCGTCGAACGGCCTGGAAGCCAGCCTCGATCTGCAATTGCCACACGCCTGGCAACTGCAAGCCAACGCTGCAATCGTGAAGGCCAAATACGACGATTTCGAAGAAGTGATCAGCGGCGTGCCGGTGTCGCGTAATGGCAATCGCCCGGTGGACGTGCCACGGCGCACTGCCAATCTTTGGCTGAGCAAGGCGCTGACCGATGACCTGAAGGCCGGCGCCGGTGTGCGTTATGTCGATGCGCGTTATGCCGACATGGCCAATCGCAACGAGCTGCCGAGTTACACCGTGGTCGATGCGACGCTGTCGTGGAAAGCCCTGCGCAACACCACGCTGGGGTTGCAGGTGAACAATCTGTTTGACCGGACGTATGCACAAAGCCAATACAATGAGGGGCAGCAGTGGATTCTGGGTGAGCCTCGTTCGTTCTTTGTCACGGCTGACTACACCTTCTAGAACAGGAACGAAATGACCTCACTGTCCCTCACCGATCTCGCCTGGACACCCCTGGGCCACGGCCACTGCCATCACCAGTTCCAGCTGCGTGACGCCTCGCTGCAAGTGGCCGCCGGTGAGTTCGTCGGGCTGATCGGGCCCAATGGCAGCGGCAAGACCAGCCTGTTGCGCTGCGCCTACCGCTTCAGCCAGCCGGAACGCGGTGAGGTCAAACTCGACCACCACAACGTGTGGAAGCAATCCTCGCGCTGGTGCGCGCAACGCATCGCCGTGGTGCTGCAGGAATTCCCCGACGCCTTCGGCCTGACGGTCGAAGAAGTGGTCGCCATGGGCCGTACGCCGCACAAGGGTCTGTTCGATGGTGACACATTGGAAGACCGCCACCTCGCCACCCAGGCCCTCAAATCCGTGGGCCTCGACGGCTTCGAAGACCACGCGTTCGCCACCCTGTCCGGTGGTGAAAAACAGCGTGTGATTCTGGCCCGCGCCCTGACCCAGCAACCGCAACTGCTGATCCTCGACGAGCCGACCAACCACCTCGACCCACGCTATCAGCTGGAACTGCTGCAGCTGGTCAAGCGTTTGCAGATCGGCACGTTGGCGAGCATCCACGACCTGAACCTGGCCGCCGCGTTCTGCGACCGTTTGTATGTGATCAACCACGGTCGCATCGTCGCCAGCGGCACCCCGCAACAGGTCCTGACCGTCGAACTGCTGCGCGACGTGTTCGGCGTCGAAGCACTGATCGATTCCCACCCCCTCCACGGCTACCCGCGAATCACCTGGATAACCCGACCATGACTGTGCGCTCCCTGCTTTGCCTCGCTCTGTTGCTGGGCACCACTCAAGCCTTTGCCGAGGCCACGAAGTACCCGCTGACGATCCAGAGTTGCAACCGCGAAGTGACCTTCGAGCAAGCGCCGAAACACGCGGTCAGTCACGACATCAACATGACCCAGATGATGCTCGCCCTCGGCCTCAAGTCGAAGATGGCCGGTTACAGCGGCGTCAGTGGCTGGAAATCGGTAACGCCTGAAATGCAGAGCCTGCTCGACGGTCTGCCGGAACTGGCAGCCAAGTACCCGTCGGTGGAAACCCTGCTCAACGCCAACGTCGATTTCTTCTTCGCCGGTTGGGACTACGGCATGCGCGTCGGCGGCGATCTCACGCCGCAGACCCTGCAACCGCTGGGCATCAATGTGTATGAACTGACCGAGTCCTGCGCCTTCGTGATGAAGCGCCCGGCCGCCACGCTGGACGATACTTACAACGACCTGCGCAACCTCGGAAAGATTTTCGACGTGCAGGACCGCGCCAACGCGCTGATCGCCGACATGCAAAGTCAGGTCGCGGAAATCCGCAAAAACCTGCCCGCTGAAAAACCACGGGTGTTCCTGTACGACAGCGGCGAAGACCGCGCCATGACCTCCGGCCGCCTCGGCATGCCGCAGGCGCTGATCGACGCGGCCGGTGGGCGCAACGTGCTCGATGACGTCGAAGCGAGCTGGACCCGGGTCAACTGGGAAACCGTGGTCGAGCGCAATCCGCAGGTGATCGTGATCGTCGACTACAGCGAAATCACCGCCGAGCAGAAGATTGAATTCCTGCTGAAGAACAAGGCACTGCAATCGGTGGACGCGATCAAGAACCAGCGCTTCATCGTCATCCCTTACGTGCAGGCCACGCCGGGGATCGACAACGTGCTCGCAGTTGAAACCCTGGCCAAAGGGTTCCACGGCGAATGATCGATCGTCGCTATGCGCTGCTGCTGATCGCCCTCGGTGCCGTGCTGCTGGTGTCGTGCGTGGTGTCGCTGGGCTTCGGCCCGGCGCGGGTGCCGGTGGACGTGGTGTGGCGGATCTTGTTGCACAAACTGTTCGGTCTCGGCGTGCCGGACTGGAGCGCCGGCCAGGAGCACATCGTCTGGCTGATCCGCGTGCCGCGCATGTTGCTCGGTGCATTGGTGGGCGCCGGGCTGGCGTTGATCGGTGCGGTACTGCAAGCGGTGACGCGCAATCCGCTGGCCGATCCGCACCTGCTCGGCGTCACCTCCGGCGCCACGCTCGGTGCAGTGATCGTGGTGCTGCACGTCGGTGAAATCGTCGGCCTGCTGACCTTGCCGATCGCCGCATTCATCGGCGCATTGTTGAGCATGTTTCTGGTGCTGGGCATCGCCAACCGTCAGGGTCGGCTGGACAGTGATCGTCTGCTGCTGTGCGGCGTGGCCGTGTCGTTCGTGATGATGGCGATCGCCAACCTGCTGCTGTTCATGGGCGATCACCGGGCAAGTTCAGCGGTGATGTTCTGGATGCTCGGCGGACTCGGTCTGGCGCGCTGGGAATTGTTGGCGGTGCCGGCGCTCAGCGTGTTGCTCGGACTGATTCTGCTGATCGGCATGGCCCGTCCGCTGAACGCCTTGATGGCCGGCGAACAGACCGCCGTCACCCTCGGCCTGAATGCCCGGGCGGTGCGTCTGCGGGTGTTCGTGATTGCTTCGTTGATGACCGGGGTACTGGTGTCGATCAGTGGTTCCATCGGCTTTGTCGGGCTGATGGTGCCGCACATTGCCCGGCGTCTGATCGGTGCCGAGCACCGGCGCCTGCTGCCGGTGTGCGTGTTGCTCGGCAGCGTATTCCTCGTCTGGGTCGACGTCGCCGCACGCACGCTGATCGCTCCCGAAGACCTGCCCATCGGCGTCGCCACCGCGGCCCTCGGCGGGCTGTTCTTCATCGGCCTGATGCGCCGTCGCTGACTCTTCGGGGCGCGCCCCATTCTGGCGCACCCCGCTGCACCTTTGCATGCAACACGTCCTCCGATGGTGCGCGGACTTTGCGCGCAACCGCTCTAAACCGACATTTCCCTGCTCAAACACGACCGGGCACAGCCCTTGCAAAACACCCTTCAGTCGTTCGCATCTGCCAACCATAAAAAACTTTAACGTTCATGGAGATCGCACAATGAAGCGTCGCAGTTTGATCAAGGCTTTCACACTCACGGCATCGATTGCCGCGATGGGCATGACCTGGACGGTACAGGCCGCCGAGACCATCAAGGTCGGAATTCTGCATTCGTTGTCCGGCACCATGGCGATCTCCGAAACATCGCTCAAGGACATGGCGTTGATGACCATCGACGAGATCAACGCCAAGGGCGGCGTGAACGGCAAGATGCTTGAACCGGTAGTGGTCGACCCGGCGTCGAACTGGCCGCTGTTCGCAGAGAAAGGCCGGCAGTTGCTGACCCAGGACAAGGTCGCGGTGGTGTTCGGCTGCTGGACTTCGGTGTCGCGTAAATCGGTGCTGCCTGTGTTCGAAGAACTCAACGGCCTGCTGTTCTACCCGGTGCAATATGAAGGCGAAGAGATGTCGCCGAACGTGTTCTACACCGGCGCCGCGCCGAACCAGCAAGCGATCCCGGCGGTTGAATACCTGATGAGCGAAGAAGGTGGCGGCGCCAAGCGCTACTTCCTGCTCGGCACCGACTACGTCTACCCGCGCACCACCAACAAGATCCTGCGTTCGTTCCTGCATTCCAAAGGCGTCGCGGATAAAGACATCGAAGAGGTCTACACCCCGTTCGGCCACAGCGACTATCAAACCATCGTCGCCAACATCAAAAAATTCTCGGCCGGCGGCAAGACCGCTGTGATCTCCACCGTGAATGGCGACTCCAACGTGCCGTTCTACAAAGAGCTGGCCAACCAGGGCCTGAAGGCGACCGACGTACCGGTGGTGGCGTTCTCGGTGGGTGAAGAAGAACTGCGCGGCATCGACACCAAGCCGCTGGTGGGCAACCTCGCGGCATGGAACTACTTCGAGTCGGTGGAGAACCCGGTGAACAAGAAATTCGTCGCCGACTGGAAAGCCTACGCGAAGAAACACAACCTGCCAGGCGCCGACAAAGCGGTGACCAACGACCCGATGGAAGCCACCTACGTCGGTATCCACATGTGGGCGCAGGCGGCGGAGAAAGCCAAATCCACCGACGTCGACAAGGTCCGCGAAGCCCTCGGCGGCCAGACCTTCGCCGCGCCGTCCGGCTACACCCTGACCATGGACAAGACCAACCACCACCTGCACAAACCGGTGATGATCGGCGAGATCCAGGCCGACGGTCAGTTCAACGTGGTGTGGCAGACCGAGGGGCCGATTCGGGCACAGCCTTGGAGCCCGTTCATTCCGGGTAATGACAAGAAGCCGGATTATGCGGTGAAGAGCAACTGAGGCGGACTCAGACCTTGAGGCGGACTTGAGACCTTCCCCCTCACCCCAGCCCTCTCCCTCAGGGAGAGGGGGAAAGGGAGCAGATCTCCATCGTTTTCAAAGCCTGAGTTCGACTCTGTTTTTTCAGGTCGATGCTTGATGAACAGACAACTCGGTCAGTCCCCTCTCCCTCCGGGAGAGGGCTAGGGTGAGGGCTGGATTTCGCAGTCGGACACCGCTCCATCGGCCACCGCAACACAGGAAGCACCACCCATGCCCACTGCCTTTTACCGCGTCATCCTGGCCCTCTTGCTCCTGCTGCCCATGATGACCCATGCCAGCGACGCCGAAGACTTCGTCGCCGCCAACCCGACGCAACAGGCCAAACTGCTGGAAGCCTGGGCCGCGCAGCCCGATCCGGCGCGTGTCGAACTGATCAACGCCCTGCAACAAGGCGAGCTGACCGTCGACGGCCAACCCAAAACCCTGCGCCTGAACAACCGCCTGCGGGGTCTGATCGACACCGCACTGGCCAGCCACCAATTGCTCGCCGCCGACGCCAAAACCCGTCTGAGCGCCGCGCAGCAATTGCAGAAAAGCGCCAAACCGGCGCAGCTGAAATTCCTCGACCAGCAACTGGCTGGCGAACAAGATGAAAACGTCCACGCCGCCCTGAGCCTGGCGCTGGCCAACCTGCAACTGGTCGACACTGACCCGGCGGTGCGCCTCGCGGCCGTGCGTCTGCTCGGTGAAACCGGCGACCCATTGGCTCGCACCCGACTTGAAGGCCTGCTCGAACCCGGCATCGAAGCCGACGCCAACGTGCGCACCGCTGCTGAAACCAGCCTCGCCCAGGTCAAACGCAAATTGCTGGTTGGCGAACTGCTCGGTCAGGCGTTCAGCGGCATGTCCCTCGGTTCGATTCTGTTGCTCGCAGCCCTGGGGCTGGCGATCACTTTCGGCCTGCTCGGCGTGATCAACATGGCCCACGGCGAAATGCTGATGCTCGGCGCCTACTCGACCTACGTCGTGCAGTTGATGTTCCAGCGCTACGCCCCGCAGGCCATCGAGTTCTATCCGCTGATCGCGCTGCCCGTGGCGTTCTTCGTCACGGCCGCCATCGGCATGGCCCTGGAGCGCACGGTGATTCGTCACCTCTACGGTCGGCCACTGGAAACCCTGCTCGCCACCTGGGGCATCAGCCTGATGCTGATTCAGCTGGTGCGTCTGGTGTTCGGTGCGCAGAACGTTGAAGTGGCGAACCCCGCGTGGCTGTCCGGCGGGATTCAGGTGTTGCCGAATCTGGTGCTGCCGTACAACCGCATCGTGATCATCGCCTTTGCGTTGTTCGTGGTGGCGCTGACCTGGCTGCTGCTGAACAAGACCCGCCTCGGTCTGAACGTGCGCGCCGTTACCCAGAACCGCAACATGGCCGCCTGCTGCGGCGTGCCGACCGGGCGCGTCGACATGCTCGCCTTTGGCCTCGGCTCGGGCATCGCCGGGCTCGGTGGCGTGGCACTGAGTCAGATCGGCAACGTCGGCCCGGACCTGGGTCAGAGCTACATCATCGACTCGTTCCTGGTGGTGGTGCTCGGCGGTGTCGGCCAACTGGCCGGCAGCGTGTTCGCCGCGTTCGGCCTGGGCATCGCCAACAAAATTCTCGAACCGCAGATCGGTGCGGTGCTCGGCAAGATCCTGATCCTCGCGCTGATCATTCTGTTCATCCAGAAACGTCCGCAAGGCCTCTTCGCACTGAAAGGACGGGTGATCGACTGATGAACCAGCCTCTACTTGTCACGGCCACACAAAAGGCCGGTCCGAAAGTCACCCTCGCTGTCGGCGCGGTGGTTCTCGCCTTGCTGATCGCCCTGCCGCTGCTGTCGCTGTTGCCGGTGGACAATGCGCTGCACGTTTCCGCTTACACCCTGACGCTGGTCGGCAAGATTCTCTGCTACGCCATCGTCGCCCTGGCGCTGGATCTGGTCTGGGGTTACGCCGGTCTCCTGTCGTTGGGCCACGGTCTGTTCTTCGCCCTCGGCGGTTATGCGATGGGCATGTACCTGATGCGTCAGGCCGCCGGTGATGGTCTGCCGGCGTTCATGACCTTCCTGTCGTGGACCGAGTTGCCGTGGTACTGGAGCGGCACCGGCAACTTCCTCTGGGCGATGTGCCTGGTGGTGTTGGCGCCGGGGTTACTGGCGCTGGTGTTCGGTTTCTTCGCCTTCCGTTCGCGGATCAAGGGCGTGTATTTCTCGATCATGACCCAGGCCCTGACCTTCGCCGGGATGCTGCTGTTTTTCCGCAACGAGACCGGCTTCGGCGGCAACAACGGCTTCACCAATTTCCGCACGATCCTCGGTTTCGGCATCACCGAACCGGGCACTCGCGCGGTGCTGTTTCTGGCGACGGTGCTGTTGCTGGTGGCGAGCCTGTTCATCGGCTGGCGCCTGGCCCGCAGCAAGTTCGGCCGGGTGCTGACGGCGTTGCGCGATGCGGAAAACCGTTTGATGTTCTGCGGCTACGATCCGCGCGGCTTCAAGCTGTTCGTCTGGGTGTTGAGCGCGGTGTTGTGTGGTCTGGCCGGTGCGCTGTACGTGCCGCAGGTGGGGATCATCAACCCCAGCGAAATGTCGCCGACCAACTCGATCGAAGCCGCCGTGTGGGTGGCCCTCGGCGGGCGCGGCACCCTGATCGGCCCGCTGCTCGGCGCCGGTGTGGTCAACGGCATGAAGAGCTGGTTCACCGTGGCCTTCCCCGAATACTGGCTGTTCTTCCTCGGCGCGCTGTTCATCGTCGTGACGTTGTACCTGCCCAAAGGCGTGATCGGTCTGCTGAAGAAACGAGGTGAATCATGAGAGTCACGGCGAGCGCTGAATTCATGCTGGAACCGGCCTTTTTCCCGGTGGAGCCCAACAAGGACGAAGGCACCAGCCGCGACTCGATCGGCCTCGGGCAACGCGTCGGTCCGGGCCTCGACACCCGTCACGGCACGATCCTGACCCTGGAAGACATCAGCGTCAGCTTCGACGGCTTCCGGGCGCTGAACAATCTGAATCTGTACATCGGCGTCGGCGAACTGCGCTGCATCATCGGTCCCAACGGCGCGGGCAAGACCACGCTGATGGACGTGATCACCGGCAAGACCCGCCCGAGCCATGGCAAGGCGTGGTTCGGCGAAACCCTCGACCTGACGCAGATGAGCGAAGTGCAGATCGCCCAGGCCGGCATCGGTCGCAAGTTCCAGAAACCCACAGTGTTCGAAGCGTTGAGCGTGTTCGAGAACCTGGAGCTGGCGCAGAAAACCGACAAGTCGGTGTGGGCCAGTCTGCGGGCGCGGTTGAGCGGCGAGCAGAAAGACCGGATCAGCGAAGTGCTCGACACCATTCGCCTGACCACCTCGGTCAATCGCCCGGCGGGGTTGCTGTCCCACGGGCAGAAACAGTTTCTGGAAATCGGCATGTTGCTGATGCAGGACCCGCAATTGCTGTTGCTCGATGAACCGGTGGCGGGCATGACCGACGCCGAAACCGAGTTCACCGCCGAGCTGTTCAAGTCGCTCGCCGGCAAACATTCGCTGATGGTGGTGGAACACGACATGGGCTTCGTCGGCTCGATTGCCGACCATGTCACCGTGCTGCATCAGGGCAGCGTGCTGGCCGAGGGGTCGCTGGAACAGGTGCAGGACAACGAGCGCGTGATCGAGGTTTACCTCGGCCGCTGAAACTGCAAACACCTTTCCAATGCGGGGATTTGAGGAGATCTGGAAATGCTGCAAGTCGACAAGCTGCACCAGTATTACGGCGGAAGCCACATCCTGCGCGGCCTGAGCTTTGACGTGAAGGTCGGCGAAGTGACCTGCCTGCTCGGCCGTAACGGCGTGGGCAAGACCACGCTGCTCAAATGCCTGATGGGCCTGTTGCCGGCCAAGGAAGGCGCGGTGAACTGGGAAGGCCAACCGATCACCACGTTCAAGCCGCATCAACGGGTACACGCCGGGATCGCCTACGTGCCGCAGGGCCGGGAGATTTTCGGCCGGCTGACCGTGGAAGAGAACCTGCTGATGGGCCTGTCGCGTTTTCCCGGCAGCCAGGCCAAAGAGGTTCCGGCGTTCATCTACGAGCTGTTTCCGGTGCTGCTGCAAATGAAACAGCGGCGCGGTGGTGACTTGTCCGGCGGTCAGCAGCAACAACTCGCCATCGGCCGCGCACTGGCCAGCCGTCCACGACTGCTGATCCTCGACGAGCCCACCGAAGGCATCCAGCCGTCGGTGATCAAGGAAATCGGCGCGGTGATCAAGAAGCTCGCCGCCCGTGGCGACATGGCGATTCTGCTGGTGGAGCAGTTCTACGATTTCGCCGCCGAGCTGGCCGATCAGTACCTGGTGATGTCCCGGGGCGAGATCGTGCAGCAGGGCCGTGGAGAAAATATGGAAAGCGAGGGTGTGCGCGGCCTGGTTACGATCTAACCTGTAGCGTCCTAACGATAATCAGAAAACATGAACTTACCTTTAGCGACTGCCCTGTTTACCCCGAGCTGGCACGCCGAGCTTGAGCTGGCCTACGCCCGCTTCGGCGATTGCACACGACCGACCCGACGCCGGCACCTCGGCCCGCTGCGGGTGCAAAAGCACCTGTACGCCGAAGGGCCCGAGGTCTGCCAGCACATTATCGTCCACCCGCCGGGCGGGATTGCCGGCGGTGACCGGCTCGACATCAGCGCCCGCGTCGAACAGGGCGCCTGGGCACAGATCACCAGCCCCGGCGCGGCCAAGTGGTATCGCGCGGCGGGGCCCGCTTATCAGTCGCTCAACCTGCATGTCGCTGATGGCGCGACACTGGAATGGCTGCCCCAGGAAACCATCGTCTACAGCGCCGCCCAGGCTGAACTCACGACCGCGATCGACCTTGAAGGCGATGCGCGGCTGTTTTACTGGGACGTGGTGGCGCTCGGTCGTCCGGCAAGCGGCGAGCGTTTCGACCTCGGGCATTTCCAGGCGCATCTGGATATTCGCCGTGATGGCCGGTTGTTGTGGCATGAGCGTCAGCGCATCGTCGGTGATGACGGCTTGCTGGATTCGCCGATCGGGCTGGATGGCAATCCGGTGTTTGCGACGTTGCTGGTCACCGGTGAAGTCGACGCTGAATTGCTGGAGCGCTGCCGCTCGCTGGAGCACGAAGTGCGCGGGGATCTGACGCAATTGCCCGGTCTTTTGGTCGCCCGTTGCCTGGCCAGTGAAGCGTTGCTGGCGCGAGCGTGGCTGATCGATCTGTGGCGATTGCTCAGGCCTGCGCTGCTTGGCCGTGAAGCCTTGCCTCCCCGAATCTGGAACACCTGATTTTCTTCAACTGCCGACAATGGATTTCAAACGATGGACCTGACCCCACGCGAAAAAGACAAGCTGCTGATCTTCACCGCCGGCCTCGTGGCCGAACGGCGACTGGCCCGTGGCGTGAAGCTCAACTACCCGGAAGCCATGGCCTACATCTCGGCGGCGCTGCTCGAAGGTGCACGTGACGGCCAGACCGTGGCCGAGCTGATGCACTACGGCACCACCCTGCTGACCCGCGATCAGGTGATGGAAGGCATCCCGGAAATGATCCCGGAGATCCAGGTCGAAGCGACGTTTCCCGACGGCACCAAACTGGTCACCGTCCACCAACCGATCGTCTGAGGCCGCGCCATGACTTACACCATCCGCGATGCACTGCACGCCGACCTGCCGGCGATCCGCGACATTTACAACGACGCCGTGCTCAACACCACGGCGATCTGGAATGAATCCGCCGTCGACCTCGGCAACCGTCAGGCGTGGTTCAGCGCGCGCCAGGCCCAGGGGTATCCGATCCTGGTGATCGTCGACACCGACAACACCACCTTCGGCTACGCTTCGTTCGGTGACTGGCGGCCGTTCGACGGTTTCCGCCACACCGTCGAGCACTCGGTCTACGTGCGCAGCGACCAGCGCGGCAACGGCCTCGGCCCGCAACTGATGACCGCGCTGATCGAACGCGCGAAAACCTGTGGCAAGCACGTCATGGTCGCCGCCATCGAAAGCGGCAACGCGGCGTCGATCCGCCTGCACGAACGCGCCGGTTTCATCACCACCGGGCAGATGCCGCAAGTCGGCACCAAGTTCGGCCGCTGGCTCGACCTGACCTTCATGCAACTGACCCTCAATCCTGGCGCGGAGCCACCGCCCGCCAACAAGGAGTGACACCGATGAACCCCGCCCAACTGCGACGCGTCAATGCTGAAAGTTTTGCGCACTATCGTCAGGGCCTGATCGACCTGCTGCTCGACGCCGTGGGGTATGGCGCCAGCGTCGGCTTCATGGCCGACCTCGATGCCGCGCAGGCCCGTGCCTATTTCGATGAAGTGCAGGACAACCTGAACAAGGGCAGCGTCTTGCTGTGGGTGGTGGTCAAGGACGAACAGGTGCAGGCCAGCGTCCAGTTGAGCCTGTGCCAGAAAGCCAACGGCCTGAACCGTGCCGAGGTGCAGAAATTGCTGGTGCGCGAACACGCCCGGCGGCGCGGCCTCGGTCAGCAATTGATGGAAGCGCTGGAGCTGACGGCCCGCCAGTACAAGCGCGGCATGCTCTACCTCGACACCGAGGCCGGCTCCCCTGCCGAAGATTTCTACAAGGCCCTGGGTTACACCCGCGCCGGGGAAATCCCCGACTACGCCTGCGACCCGAGTGGCACCTATCGCCCGACGGCCCTCTATTACAAAGTCCTGCAAGGAGCGAACTGATGATTCCCGGCGAATACCGGATCCAGCCCGGCGACATCGAACTCAACGTCGGTCGCCGCACCGTCAGCCTGAAGGTAGCGAACAGCGGAGACCGGCCGATCCAGGTCGGCTCGCACTACCATTTTTTCGAAACCAACGACGCCCTGACCTTCGACCGCGCCGCCAGTCGCGGCATGCGCCTGAACATCCCGGCAGGCACCGCCGTGCGCTTCGAACCGGGCCAGAGCCGCGAGGTGGAACTGGTGGATTACGCCGGTCACCGGCGGGTGTTCGGGTTTGCCGGACGGGTCATGGGTGACCTCTGAGTCCGTGTGTACCGCTGCCCCTCACCCCAGCCCTCTCCCGGAGGGAGAGGGAGCCGATCACCGATAGCCGCCTCACCGCGATCAGTCCCCTCTCCCTCCGGGAGAGGGTTAGGGTGAGGGTTGATGGCTCACCGCTATTTTCCTGAAGGACGCTAGATGAAGATTTCCAGACAAGCCTACGCCGACATGTTCGGCCCCACCGTCGGCGACAAGGTGCGCCTGGCCGACACCGAGCTGTGGATCGAGGTCGAACAGGACTTCACCACCTACGGCGAAGAAGTGAAATTCGGCGGCGGCAAAGTGATCCGCGACGGTCAGGGCCAGAGCCAGTTGCTGGCGGCCGAGGTGGTCGACACCGTCATCACCAACGCGCTGATCATCGACCACTGGGGCATCGTCAAAGCCGACGTTGGCCTCAAGGACGGGCGCATCGCCGCCATCGGCAAGGCCGGCAACCCGGACGTGCAGCCCGGCGTGACCATCGCCATCGGCGCCAGCAGCGAAGTGATCGCCGGTGAGGGCATGATCCTCACCGCCGGCGGCATCGACACCCACATCCACTTCATCTGCCCGCAACAGATCGAAGAAGCGCTGATGAGCGGCGTCACCACCATGATCGGCGGCGGCACCGGGCCGGCCACCGGTACCAACGCCACCACTTGCACTTCGGGGCCGTGGCATCTGGCGCGGATGCTCCAGGCCGCCGATGCGTTCCCGATGAACATCGGCCTCACCGGCAAGGGTAACGCCAGCCTGCCGGAGCCATTGATCGAACAGGTCAAGGCCGGCGCCATCGGCCTCAAGTTGCACGAAGACTGGGGCACCACCCCGGCGAGCATCGACAACTGCCTGAGCGTCGCCGACCAGTACGATGTGCAGGTGGCGATCCACACCGACACCCTCAACGAGTCCGGTTTCGTCGAAACCACCCTCGGTGCGTTCAAGGGCCGCACCATCCACACCTATCACACCGAAGGTGCCGGTGGCGGCCACGCGCCGGACATCATCAAGGCCTGTGGTTTCGCCAACGTGCTGCCGAGTTCGACCAACCCGACCCGGCCGTTTACCCGCAACACCATCGACGAACACCTCGACATGCTGATGGTCTGCCACCACCTCGACCCGAGCATTGCCGAAGACGTGGCGTTCGCCGAAAGCCGTATCCGCCGCGAAACGATTGCCGCCGAAGACATCCTCCACGACCTCGGCGCATTCTCGATGATCAGCTCCGACAGCCAGGCCATGGGCCGCGTCGGCGAAGTCATCACGCGCACCTGGCAGACCGCCGACAAGATGAAAAAACAGCGTGGCCCGCTGCCGCAGGATGGCGAAGGCAACGACAACTTCCGCGCCAAACGCTACATCGCCAAGTACACGATCAACCCGGCGATCACCCACGGCATCAGCCATGAAGTGGGTTCGGTGGAAGTCGGCAAATGGGCGGATCTGGTGCTCTGGCGCCCGGCCTTTTTCGGCGTGAAGCCGACGCTGATCCTCAAGGGCGGCGCCATCGCCGCGAGCCTGATGGGCGACGCCAACGCCTCGATCCCGACCCCGCAACCGGTGCATTACCGTCCGATGTTTGCCAGTTACGGTGGCTCGCTGCACGCCACCAGCCTGACCTTCATCAGCCAGGCAGCACAGGAATCGGGTCTGCCCGAAGCGTTGGGCCTGAAGAAAAAAATCGCCGTGGTCAAAGGTTGTCGCGACGTGCAGAAAACCGACTTGATCCACAACGATTACCTGCCGACTATCGACGTCGATCCGCAGACCTATCAGGTCAAGGCTGACGGTGTTCTGCTCTGGTGCGAGCCCGCGGAAACCCTGCCGATGGCGCAGCGTTATTTTCTGTTCTGAAGAAAAACCCCGGTCGCCCGGGGCTGTCTCTGGCTAGCGAGCAGAGGTGTCCACAAAGTCCCGCGAGGTGCGTGGGTGAGCACCATCGGTTTCGACCGGTGCGGGCTCACCCGTTTCCAGCCGGGATAACTCAATCAGTTTCAGATTGCGCTTCAGTTCCCGCTCGATCTCGAGCATCTGCACGGCCTCCTGATAATCCGCACTGTGCAGGTCGTCCTCGAACCGGCCTTCGATGTCCGACTGTTTCTCTCTCATACGCTGATCCAGATCGCTGAAGGCCTGAGGATATTTCTCCTTGAGGTACTGTACCCAGTAATCGCGGCTGATCAGATCCTCATAGAACTGTGCGCTTTTTTCTGCGTTCACTACCGCGGCACGTGCAGCCGCCAGTTCTTCGCCCCGGATCGGCCGGGCAAACCGCATGTGGCTGGGTTGCCCCGGCAGACGCAGACCGTCTTCCCAGCCGGAGGTCAGAGCAATTCGATACTGCAGGCGTACTTCAGCCGGGTCCGCGTGGCGCCCCATGCTGCGGGTGGCGAGTTTTTCCACTTCGCCCAGGCGGAACAATTGCCGCGACAAGTCGAGCAAGGCGCGCCCCTTGTTCGCAAGACCGGGCTGCAAATGGCGCAAGGCGTTGTACTCGAACACCTTGACCTCGATTTCACTCAACGCCAGGGTTCGCCCGTCGACGCAGGTCGTGTGCGTGGTGGCCATGGAAAACAGCGTGTCACGCAGCTCCTGGCTGCCATCGGCGGCTTCGACGATTTCCCAGACCCGACGGGTCAGGTCGGCACGAAATACGCGGAATTCTTCGGTGTCCGGCATCCGCGACAGCAGGTGAAAGAACGCGGCGTTGTCGGGTTCGGCAGCCAGTCGCTGCCACATCGCCCGATAGCGTGCAGAGTCCTCCTCGGGCAAGTTTTCAATCCACGGTGTCACTTGCTGCTCAAGGACCGTTTCGGGGAGTGCCGGAATAACCTCGTCGGGTTCACTTTCGACCTCCAGGTCTTCGGCATCACTTTCGGTGGTGCTGTACATGTCATGGATCATCCGGTCGATGTCGGCATATGTCAGACCCAGCAGGTCGCGCCGGCCATGAGCATCGGCGTATTCACGCAGTCTCAGCAGACTCTGCTGCGATATTTCGTAGTTCTCCGCCAGGTTGCTGCCGGCCAGTAACGCCGTATGGCCGCCGTCAAACAGCTCGGGGGGGATCGATGCAATTTCATTGTTGCTCAAGTCAATCGCCTGCAAGCGTGGGGCCTGCAATGCGCCCTCCGGCCAGGCAGTCAGCAGGTTATCGCGCAGATCCAGCCGCACCAGCTGCCCGAAACCCGTGACGTTGAACGAACGCAGGCTGTTATGGCTGAGGTCCAGCCACTGCAACTGCGTCAGCCTCTGCAGCGCTTGCCCCGTAGCTGCGGAATCCGCAAGACCGGTAAGCGACAGCTCCAGCCGCTCGAGCCGATGCATTTGTGCCACCGGTTCGGGCACTGCAGGCAAGTGATTGCCGCTGAGGTTGAGCCGACGTACCTGCATGAACGCCCTGAGGAAACCACTGGAGCCTTGTGAAGTGAGCTTGACGCCCCCCAGGTTCAAGCTACTCACTGCCGCAAACGTCGTACCCGGCTCCGGCAGGTTGCCCACCTGCAGACCGTTGAGATCCAGTTCTCGATCCGGGACGCCATTCCAGTCGACGGTGCCTTCGCGCCAGCACTCCATGATGCGCTGCGCGGCGAGCTGACGGGTGCGCGATGACACGACCCAATCCATGCCCCGGGTTTCATGGGTGAACAGCCAATCGTTCAGACGCCGCGTCAGGGACTCGAAGTCGCGGTCCCATGCGTCGATTTGCGCGCCGATCTGCACCTCGGTCAGGCCCGCGTCCTGCATCCGCTCGATGGCCTGTTGCGCCCGAGCGTTGTCGTATTGCGGGCGCAGACGCCGGACTCGGGCGATCCAGCCCGCCGGTCCCTCGCCTGCCAGCGGCGGCGGTAACGGCAGCAGTCGTCGGGCGATCACTGAGCCACTTTCGATGGGCGGGGTTCGATGGCGCGGTTCTTCCAGCGCAAAGCGCTGCAACGATCCGGGCAACAGACCTCTGGCTGTTTCGATGCGCTGGCGCGCTGTGAGCAGCGAGGCTTTGGCCTGTGCAGTCAGCGGCGTACCGCTCAGGCTGGTATCGAGCAACAACGCGTCACGCGCCAGCAACGCGTCCGGCAGCGAGGTCAACCGGCTGTCACTCAGGTCCAGCCAGGTCAGTTCCGGCAGCAGCTCCGCACCCGTCGGCCATTCACGCAGGGCCGTTGCGCTGAGGTCCAGCGACTTCAGGCGATTCATTCCGCGCACATCGATACTGCTCAATGGGTTGTCATGCAGATTGAGCGTTTCAAGCGCCGGCAGATCCGCTGACTCCAGCGGCAGCGCAGACAAACCGCAATGGCTCAGGTCCAGTGTATCGACACCGCTGAAGGTACGAAGAAAACCACGCAGCTGTTCGAGCGGAACCTGCAGCCCTGCCAGATGCAGGCTTCTGACGTGGGTGAAGCCCTCGGCGGACAAGCTCGGAAGGCTGTCCATCGGCGAGCCGAGAATAGCCAGCACCGAGGCATCGTTGGGCGGGCTGACATAGAGGTTGTAGAACAGGCTTTCGGTACGTGCGCCATAGCGCTGGAACAACCCGCTGCGCCAACTGCTTCGCAACGCTTCGGCCACCGCCGCGCGTGCTGCACCGCCATTGAATACCGTCGGATCGGAACCGACCCATTCCTGAAGCCGGTTCAGTTCACTGAACTGCTCACTCAAGGTTTCGATCGCGGCAAAACGACTGCCGACGTCCGTCCACTGGGCCTTGAACCCCGGGCTCAAGACATCGAACAGGTTCGCTTCCATGTCGACAAAACGCTTGAGTTCACCGCGACAATAATCCGCAACCATTTCGTCCAGATCGAGCAGATGCCGAGGTTGACTGCGGACAAACTCATAGATCGGCTTGAACACCCGACGCGGAAATTTCGACCAGTCCAGTGACAGGCCGGACAACAATCGCTGATGGCCTTCATAGATTTCCACCGGCAGAGTATTGATCGCGGTCGCTCGCAGATTCAGACGCTCGAGTCGCGGCAAATCCAGAACGCCCTGCGGCCACTGGTACATCTGCGGACTGACGACTTCGAGCCTGCGCAATTGGCGCATGCCAGCGACGTCGAGCGTCATGGGCACCACCGGATTCACCCCGCCGGCGGTACAGTGCAGCTCCAGCTCTTCCAGCCGGGTCAGCACACGCAGACGTGACGCCACCTGGCCGGTGATCGGCGTGGAGAGTTTCAGGCGGGTCATGTGTCGCAGCGTCTTCAATGTCGCGAGCACTTTGTCGAACTCCGCCACGCTTGCGCTCAGGACCAGTTTCTCGACATTGGGAAACGCGGCAAGCGTATCGCCGACCACCGGGGTGTGCAGCGTCAGTTCGCGAACGTGGGCAAATTCCGCCGGCAATGAGGGCAACGGCACGTCACTTATGAGTGTCAGGCGTGCCGCTTGCCAATTGTGCTCGGCCAACGGTGCATTGCGCCAGCAGTCCTTGATGCTTTGCACCACGCTGACTGACTCGCCACGGGGAGCGCGCAGGGGCAGGCTCTGTGACACCAGCCATTGATCGAGTGTCGTTTCCAGCCTCTGCCACTCGCTCAACCGGTTGTTGAGCAAATGAAAAATCTGTTGATCGCTCCTGCCCAACCGCCACTGCTCAAGAATAAAGCCTCGGGCCTGGGCGTCATTCAATCCCGGATAAACGTTCTGCACGTGAACGGTCAACGCCGGGCTCGGCCCCGGCCCGTCACCACTGGCGGGATAGCCGAGCACGCCGGGCGCGATGCGTTGCGGCGGTTTGAACCATGGTTTTTCGGTGGTGCCTTCCCGCAGAATCCGGGCCGACTGGCCGCGATCGGCGAGCGCCCGTTCGATGATCGTGCGCTGCAGATCATTGCTCTGCCAGACATTCGGCAGGCCCAGCCCATGACGAGCCTCATCGGGCAAGGCATGCATCAACGAAGCGTAAAAATTGTCGCCTTTGTGCGGAATGCTGTTGAGCGGTTCATCGCGCTCATTGACAGCCTGATAGGCATCCCCGTACTTGACGAGGTACTTGCGCGTCGAGGCGGTTTCGCTGCCGATGGCGTCCAGCATCGGACCGTCAATGCTGCCCTCGCGGATTTCCAGACGCACGTCATTGGACCAGCCTGGCAGTCGTCCCAATGTCTGCAATGCGAGATGGCGGCTGTCGGCAGATGCCATGGTTTCACTGTGCAACCCGGCCATAGCTCGGGTCAGGCGACCCGTCTGGCCATACCAGCGACCGAGTTCCTGCAAATGCAACGGGACCTTCGCCGTACTGTCCAGCCTCGCCAGTTCTCCGGCATTCGCCTGACTCAGGACGGCGCTGGCCGCTCGCTCGGTCAGGCCGGGGATGATCCGTTGCAGCTTCGCCGTCCGGGGATCCACGGGGGCAGTACCTTTGAGCAGGCTGTCGAACAGCGCCGACTGCTGCGCGCTGGCAAAATCGGCCATCTGTGCGGCGAGCTCCCGGGGCCGTGCAGCCCGAACGCGCGCCGGCTCGCCACCCAACAGACGAACCGTCTCGGCTTCATCCAGTGCCGCGAGAATGCGCGCAGGCAATGCACCGCCAAGTACCTCGTCCCGACTGATGCGGATCGGCGCCTTGCCCCCGCGCTTCACCCCGTAGCCGCGCGCGGTGCCCGACAGATCGGCCGCATCGTAGACCTTCAACTGCCGCCCCCACGGCCAGCGTGGCATGTCGGGCAGCAGTGGCAGCACCTGCAGATAACGATCGTCAATGGCCTGTCGGCCTGCAATCTGCTCGACGATCAGCCCGGCATCCCGCTCGGCGTTGAGCAGACGCATGGCATCCGCCAGTTCCGGAGGGGGCAAGGCATTGTCCAGATGCATCCTGAGCAAGGCGTCATCGCTGACACCGGCCATATCGGCAAGGGTCAGCAGCTGCTCGTCAGTGAACGCATCGGTGCTGTAGCCGATGCGCCGCAAGAGTGTCAGCCGGTCCCAGTTCTGCGCACGCTCGAGCGTATGTCGCCAGGCGCCGGCGCCGTTGTGTGTCAGCAGCGGTTGATAAGCCTGGGGATCGTTTGGGTGATTGATTCGCCATGCACTGAGCGACTCGTCATAAGTCTGCCGGTACGTCTTGCCTTCAAGCCGAATGTAGTGGTTTTGCCCGACGCCGTACTGCCCCAATGCATTCGGCACTGCACGCGAGTCCAGCGTGACCGGACTCGCGTAGTCACTCAGATCCGGCCTCCACAAGCGGGTCGTGCCATCGGGCATCTGCACCTGATGCAGGTTCTCGATGACCGGTGTCGGTCTGGCTGCGGTCAGCCGGGCGAGCCCTTTGCCGGCACCCGCCATCAGAGCCACCAATGCGAGGTTTTGCGCGACATCGATCAGGTGTGCCTTTGCAGCCTTGCGATCCCCCTCACTCCACTCGATGGCGCCTTCAAAGGTTTCTTCGAGCAGTTGCCCTGCCATCACCACCATCATCACTTCGCCCAGCACCGGCACGAACATCGAAACGCCAGTCAGCACCAGCATGCCGATGTTCAGCAGCGAGGAGAGCTTTTCCGAGCGTACTCTGGCATCGATATCCGCCGTGGGCACGGCATGGCTGCGAGCATCGGTAATCAAGCGGTCGCGATGCTGTTCGAACAGGTAATTCCATAGATCGACGTTATCCGCCCAGATCCCGTGGCCCTTGCGGGAAAGGTCCACAGGATTCAGATACGGATCCGCATTCGGCACCTGCGCGACCGGTGACGCCGGCGGCAACTCGCGAATCCCGACAAGCGTCCCGCTGAGGGGATTGAAGGCCTTGAGAATCTCATTGAGCAGCGAACTGTAAGGCTCCAGTCTCTGTGCGAATGTCCGGTCGGGTGTGTCTTCGGTGAACTGACTGAAAAAGTGTGGTCGGTCCGCATAGGCGACAAACTGGCTGAAAAAGCGCTGGTAGGCATTCGGTTCTGCAGGATGAACCTGACTGGCGTCGCGAGCGGTGAAGCGCTGCTTGAACATCGCTTCGATTTCCCGGCCCTTGTAGCGTTTGAGCGGGTGATAGGGATCGCCCGGGATATACAGCATCGAATCGTCGCTGTAGCGGTACTTCTCGCAGATCGTGAACATCACACAACCAGTCATGCGCCGCCCCATCAGGCCCAGATCGCAGAACCAGATCTGCCGCTTGCCCTGACGCGGCGCCAGTTCGCCATTGAGGACCGAGCGAATCGATGCATAGTCTTCGCGCCCGATGTCGCCTTTGACCAGGGCCAGTTCGGCTGCCGCACGCAGGGCGGTCTTGTGCGCGTCGATGAATGTGTCGCGCAATGCATCCTCGGCCGCCGCGTCTTTGGGGTGCAGGAAATCCTTGAGATACGCCTGATATTTCGCCCCGATGTCCAGCGTACGACACAGACCGATGAACTGTTCGACGGTCAAACGGGTACTCAACGGCTGCAGAATGCCTGGCTTCGAGGTTTCAACGCGAAATCCCGACGTTTGATGAAACTCTCCACGTTTACCTTCACGGGCTTCGAAGTTGTGCAATGCAGCTTGCAGCAGAGGCAGTTTCATGACTTCGAAAAAATCGATTTCGATGGCAAAAATCCCCATCTCCACCGGTTTGTTCAGTACCAGCCAGGTCTTGTTGACGTCCAGCGTCACATTGAAACGGTCCTTGAGGGCCTGGGTCAGCAATGGCGCGGCGAAGCGGTCGATGTCCTGGAAGGTCGACATGGCCTTGTCCAGGCGCGACCGGGCAGCGAGACTGTCGGCCGCAGCGTCACCCACGGCCTTGCGTTGCTCGCGGGAAGCGCGCCTGTACCAGTGCGGCGGGGCGGAGTCGGCATTCTTCAAGGCCTCGCGCTGGCGCAACGGTGCATTGACCAGCCACTGCGGGCTGGATTGCCGAAGAAAATCGGCGTGCAGACTCTGCGTCACGACCGGTCCCGGCGGCGGTGCGACGTTGTCCGGCGAAAGTGAATTGACGGGGGTGTCGGACATGGTTTCGCTCCTTGAAATGGAGCGAAAAGCAGACCATGGCGCACTGCTGTGGCTGCGGTACATAGGTATCGCGGCAGGGTAACTTGTCAGCGGGAATTGCTGGCTCGAACGGCGCTTTCATTCCCGCATAAAGGGGCTAATATTCGAACGCCCCGCCTTGAATTTCCAGGAACCCGGACATGCGTTTATCCGAATTCATCCGGCAACACGCGGATCACATCGTCGAGGAGTGGGAACAGTTCGCCAGGACCATCACCCCGGCGGCCGACACCATGGATCGGGCAGCGCTGCGCGATCATGCCCGGGCGATTCTGCTGGCCGCCGCGCGCGACATGGAAACCGCACAGACTGCCAGCGAGCAGCTCGCCAAGGCCAAGGGCGAAGGCCCGGAGAAAACCCCGAGCCTGGACGAGGCCGGCGCCAGCCACGGTGAGTTGCGTCATACCGTGGGCTTCGACCTGGTGCAGATGACGTCGGAGTTCCGCCATTTGCGTGCCTGTGTGATCCGCCTCTGGGTCGGCAGTCTGGAATCCCCGGACATGGCGTACTTTCAGGACATGATCCGCTTCAACGAAGCCATCGATGAAGCCCTCGCCGAATCGACGGCGGCCTACGCCGAACAGGTCAACCGTTCGCGGGACATCTTTCTCGCCATTCTTGGCCATGACCTGCGCGCACCGCTGCAGGCGGTGAGCATGTCCAACGAATTGCTGATGCGCAAAACCACGCTTGAGGGCGATGCGCTGACTTGCGCACTCAACATCAAGCACAGCGCCCGGCACATGGCGGCGATGGTCAGCGACCTGCTGGAACTGGTGCGCAGCCGCCTCGGCAGGAGCCTGCCCATCGAACCGGCGCCGATGGATCTGGCCGATACGACGCGGGCAGCGATCGCCGAAGCCTGCGCTGCCAATCCCGAGTGCGACCCGACGCTGAAGATCGAAGGGGACACTCGAGGTGTCTGGGATGCGGGACGGCTGGATCAGTTGCTGCAGAACCTGATCGGCAACGCCCTGCAACATGGTTCGAACCCGCGCGAAGTGATCGTGACCCTGCGTGGCGAGAACGACGCGGTGCATTTGTCGGTGCACAACTATGGCGAACCGATCCCGGATGAGGCGATCGGCACGATATTCGATCCGCTGGTACGCAGCGCCGATGAAGAGCTCGGACAACCGTCCACCAGCCTTGGCCTTGGGCTGTTCATCGTCAAGGAGGTGGTGACCGCCCACGGCGGGACGATCGAGGTCAGCTCAAGCGAAACCGACGGAACGCTGTTCAGCGTGATGCTGCCAAGGAAGACCTGAAGCGGTCACTCGATCACCAGCCGCGCCAGACGCTGACGGAGCATACGGTTCTCGGCCCGCAGCTCCTGCACCTCTTCCAGCAGGTCCAGCGCCAGGGCGACGCCTTCCCATTCCAGCTCCAGGTCGCGCCGCAGCTTGGCGGCGCGTTTGGCCAGGACCAGTTCGTAGTCGGTGAAACGCCATTCCCGGGGCTGCGCGCCCTGAGGTTCGAGGATGCCGTGTTCGACGATTTCGATCACGTAGACGTCCGACAGATCGGCCGCCTCACAGAATTCTGCCATGTCCAGTTGAACGATCAGGGGGCTGCTCATGATGGGCTACTCCGTCGTCAGTATCAGAAGTTCTCTCGCGGATTGAAGGCGGCCTTCTTCGCCAGTTCCTGCCACAGTGCCTTGACGTCATCGCCGTTGGCTTTCGGCATCACGGCCTTGAGCTGGACAAACAGATAACCGCGCTCGCCGGCCTTGTTCTGCAGGCCGTGGCCCTTGGCGCGCATGCGCTGACCGTTCTGGCTGCCCGCCGGCACCTTCAGGTTGATCTTGCCGGTCAGGGTCGGCACGGCCACTTCGGTGCCCAGCGCCAGTTCCCACGGTGCCAGCGGCAAGGTGATGATCAGGTTTTCGCCTTCAACGTCGAATTTCGGGTGCGGCGCGAAACGGATGGTCAGGTACAGATCGCCATTGGCGCCGCCACCGATGCCCGGTGCGCCCTGGCCCTTGAGGCGGATGCGCTCGCCGTCGGTCACGCCCGCCGGGATCTTCACGTTCAGGCTCTTGCTGGTGTTGCTGATGTGCTGGCCGTTGGCGTTGTATTGCGGTACCTGGAAGCTGATCTTTTTCGATTCGTTCGACAGGGTGTCTTCCAGGAAAATCGGCAGTTCCAGTTCCACGTCTTGCCCTCGGCGCCCGGCGCTGCGAGATTGCCGGCCAGCGCCGCCACCGAAACCGGGACCGCGATTGCCGAAGATCGAACTGAAGAAGTCCGAGAAGTCACCGGTGTCGCCACCGCCGCCGCCAAAACCGCCACGGCTCTGCCAGCCCGGCGGGCCCTGGAACGGCTGACCGTGCTGGCCATAACGACGCAGTTCGTCGTATTCGGCGCGCTTGTCAGCGCTTTTCAGCGCTTCATAGGCTTCCGAGGCGTCCTTGAACTTGGCCTCGGCGTCCTTTTCCTTGCTGACATCGGGGTGATATTTGCGCGCGAGCTTGCGATAGGCCGCCTTGATCGCCTTGTCGTCAGCCGTTGGCTCCACGCCGAGTATCTTGTAATAGTCTTTGAAGTCCATCGAAGGAGTCACCATCCGTTATCGATTTCGCGCCATCTTCAGCATGCGCCGATTTGCGCGTGCCGGGTTGACCGATCTCAAGTTTGTGACCGGGTGGCGCAGCAGAAGTTTATCGGCAGTGGACGGCGGTTCTTGCGACCACCGGTGTGTCTGCCGGCCCATGCCAGCAAGTTTGGGGCAAAGCGCCCACTTTCAAGCAAGCTTAGTCGCTAAATAGCAGATGACCGGCCTTCGAATCTGTCGCGCACTGACATACACTGCGCGGCCGTTTTTTTGACCGGAACCGAAAGACCATGAAAGACGCCTCTCCAGCCCGTGCCTGCGGCATCGACTTCGGCACGTCCAACTCCACCGTCGGCTGGCTGCGCCCCGGCATGGAAACGATGATCGCGCTGGAAGACGACAAGATCACCCTGCCGTCGGTGGTCTTTTTCAACATCGAAGAGCGCCGCCCGGTGTACGGACGTCTGGCGTTGCACGAGTACCTGGAAGGCTACGAAGGCCGGCTGATGCGCTCGCTCAAGAGCCTGCTCGGTTCCAAGCTGATCAAGCACGACACCAGCGTCCTTGGCACCGCGATGCCGTTCAAGGACTTGCTCGGACTGTTCATCGGTCAGCTCAAGAGCCGCGCCGAAGCTGCCGCCGGTCGTGAGTTCGAGCAGGTTGTACTGGGCCGTCCGGTGTTCTTCGTCGACGACGATCCGCTGGCCGACCAGGAAGCCGAAGACACCCTGGTGGAAGTGGCACGCAAGCTCGGTTTCAAGGACGTGTCGTTCCAGTACGAACCGATTGCCGCGGCCTTCGACTACGAGTCGACCATCGAAAAGGAAGAGCTGGTACTGATCGTCGACATCGGCGGTGGTACCTCGGACTTCTCGCTGGTGCGCCTGTCGCCCGAGCGTCGGGGGATGGACAACCGTCACGACGATATCCTCGCCACCGGCGGCGTACACATCGGCGGGACCGATTTCGACAAGCAATTGAGCCTGCAAGGCCTGATGCCGCTGTTCGGCTATGGCAGCCGCATGAAGAGCGGTGCGCTCATGCCGACCAGTCACCACATGAACCTGGCAACGTGGCACACCATCAACTCGGTGTACTCGCAGAAATCCACCCTGGCCCTGGGCAGCATGCGCTACGACATCGAGGACACCGGCGGCATCGACCGTCTGTTCAAACTGATCGAACAGCGCGCCGGACACTGGCTGGCGATGGAAGTGGAAGAAACCAAGATCCACCTGACCCACAACGACAGCCGTCACGTGCCGCTGGATCGCATCGAGCCGGGGCTGAGCGTGGAACTGAGCCGCGCCCTGTTCGAAGCGGCGATCGATGCGCAACTGGAGCGGGTACGTGGCAGCGTTACGCAATTGCTGGCGGACGCCAACGTGGCGGTGGGTCAGGTCGATACGGTGTTCTTCACCGGTGGTTCGAGCGGCATCCCGGCGTTGCGCAACAGCGTTTCGGCGATGTTGCCCAACGCGCGGCATGTGGAAGGGAACATCTTTGGCAGCATTGGTAGCGGTCTGGCGATTGAAGCCATGAAACGCTATGGCTCGGTGAACTGATCCAAAAGCGGCGGTGCGCCCTTCGCGAGCAAGCCCGCTCCCACAGGTTCAGTGTGATCCTGTGGGAGCGGGCTTGCTCGCGAAAGGGCCAGTTCAGACGCTGGAAGTCTGGATCAAACCATCCCGCCCAGCTTCAACTCACTCTTCAGGTACGCGTAATAGATCGGCCCCGCCACCACCCCCGGCAGGCCGAACGCGGCCTCGAACACCAGCATCGCCAGCAGCAACTCCCAGGACTTGGCACTGATCTGCCCGCCAACAATGCGCGCGTTGAGGAAGTATTCGAGCTTGTGGATAAAGATCAGGTAACCCAGCGCGGCAACCGCCACCCAGATCGACAGTGACAGGCCGACGATGGTGATCAGCGTGTTCGACATCAGGTTGCCGATCACCGGCAGCAGACCGAGCAGGAAGGTCAGCACGATCAGGGTCTTGGTCAGCGGCAGCTTGATCCCGAACAAAGGCAGGATCACCGCCAGGAAGATCCCGGTGAAAAAGGTGTTGAGCAGGGAAATCTTGATCTGCGCGAAGACGATATTGCGAAACGCCTGAACCAGCAGGTGCAGACGGTCGAACAACGCAGCCGCCAGCGGCTTGCGCTTGGTGACGTCCGGCACGCGCTGCAAGGCGATGATCGCGCCGAGCACCATGCCGATCAGCAGCGTCACGAACATGTGCGCCGCGTCCTTGCCCACCAGTTGCAGGTCGGCCAGGTGTTTGCTCATCCAGTCGCCGATGGCCACTCGGAACTCGGCAGCGCTGGCTGGCAGGTAGGCGTCGATGAACGGCGGCAACTGCCCGCGCGCGCGGTCGACCACGCCCATGAATTTGTCGAGGGAAGCGCCGGGGTTTTCCGCCTCGTGCAGCAGGAAACTGATGGCCCCGGCAAAGATCAGCGCCAGCACACTCACCACCAGCGTGCCCAGCAACGCCACCGCCAGCCAGCGTGCGCGGCGACCTTCGATCAGCCGCTGCAGTTGCGGGGTGAGCATGTTGACCAGCTCGAACACCAGCAACCCGGCCAGCAGACTGGGCAGCAGACGCAATGGCAACACCAGCAACAGACCGCCGAAAATGATGATGCAACTGACCCAGAACACAACATGACGCTCAGAAAACGTTGGCATACAGCCTCAAAACGAACGGCGTAAAAGGATTGGCAGTCTGCCAGCGATCCATGGGGAGCACTAGGGATATGCGGTATATGTGGGTTTGGTGCCTGACTTGCGGCCCAGCCCTCACCCTAGCCCTCCCGAAACGTCGGACCGCCCGTAGGGAGAGGGAACTGACCGAGTAGATTTAGAGAATTCCCGCAACCTGACAGACCCGGTCGATTTCGGATTCAGCACCGCACATTCAGGTCGACATAAATACCAGCCATCCCCAAATCGGTCCCCTCTCCCTCTGGGAGAGGGTTGGTTCTCAAGTCGAACCCATCCCGCCGAGCCACCTCATTTTTTCTTCAGACAATCACTCATGAACGCCTTGCGCGCATCGCCGGTCAGCGCCTTGGTCTTGGCATCGGCATTACAGGTCTTCATCTTTTCCTGCTGCGGGGTCAGGGTCTTGGCGTCATTGGCGGCCGGCGCGGCCTTGAGGCAAGTGCTCATGAAGGCTTTGCGCTCGTCACCCTTGAGGCTCTTGGCCGTGGCGTCGGCGTTACACGTGGTCATCTTGTTCTGTTGCGCCGTGGCGGCGAAACCCTGGGAGCACAGCAGCAGACCGATCATCAACAAAGGGACACGCAACATCTTCATGGAGTTTTCTCCTTGTCGCCGCATCGATGGATACGGCCTCCGGCTGAGTGTAGTCAAAGCTTGTTACACCTTCCTAGCCTCAAGGTGACTGCGCCGGTATTGTTCCGGCGTACATCCGGCCTGCCGCGCAAACATGGCAATGAACGCCGAGCCGCTGCTGTAGCCGAGATCGAAGGCGATTTCCTGCACGCTACGCGTACTTTCCAGCGCCTCGATGGCCGCGAGATAGCGCAGCCGCTGACGCCATTCGCCGAAACTCATCCCCAACTCCCGCACGAATTGCCGGGCCAGCGTGCGCTCGCTGACATGCACCTGCGCCGCCCAGTGCGCCAGCGGCTCATTGTTGCCGGGCTCGGCCTGCAGGGTTTCGAGGATCGTCAGCAACCCGGGGCTGCTGGCGTATGGCAGATAACACTGATGAACCGGCGCCTGGCGCAGTTGATCCACCAACACCTGGGCCAATCTCTGGTCGGCCTCGAGCGCGGGGATTTTCACATCCCGGGCGGCGAAGTCCTTGAGGATGGCCTTGAGAATATCGCTGATCGCCAGGGTACAGGCCTGCGCCGGCAATTCGCAACAGACATCCGGCGCCAGGCACACCGCCCGATAATTGACCGGCTGATGGCTGTAGAAACTGTGCTCGACCTGCGGCGGCACCCACACCGCGTATTGCGGCGGTGACATGAAACGACTGCCGTCGACATCCATGTGCAGCACGCCGTGGGCCGCGTACTCCAGCGTGCCCCACGGATGGCGGTGCGGCGCGGCGTATTCGTGGGCGTTGAAGTCGGCGTAACGGAAATACACCGCCGATGGCAGTTCGCTGAAATCCAGCAGATCGATGTGTTTACTGTTCATGCTGTCCGGAATCAGAGGCAGGTTGTCCGGTTCGCAGTATAGGCCTGTATCCAGACAGAGGATAATCGCCGTTCATCAACGTACTGGTTTCTCCTCCCATGCAATACGCGTTTCCCCTGCTGGCGATTTTCATCTGGGCCGGCAACACCGTGATCAACAAACTGGCCGTCGGTGCGATCTTCCCCGCCGAGATCGGCTTCTACCGCTGGCTGCTTGCCGGCCTGCTGTTTACCCCGTTCATGCTCAAGAAAGTGATCGCGCACTGGCCGCAGATTCGCCCGAATCTCGGCAAGATCTTCATCCTCGGCGTGCTGGGCATGGCGGTCTATCAGAGCCTGGCCTACTTCGCCGCGACCCTGACCAGCGCCACCAACATGGGCATCATCCTGTCGCTGATGCCGCTGATGTCGCTGGCCATGGCAATCATCAGTCTCGGCCAGCGCCTGACCGCCGGCGCGCTGGTCGGTGCGGTGCTGTCGTTCGCCGGTGTGCTGGTGGTGGTGTCGTCCGGCAGCCTCGGCGCATTGCTGCAACACGGTGTGAACCTGGGTGACGCGATGATGCTGATCGCCACCCTCGCCTACGCGATCTACAGCACCCTGCTGAAAAAATGGCAGCTGCGCCTGCCGCCGCTGGTGTTGCTGTATTTGCAGGTGCTGGTGGCGGTGGTGGTGCTGTTTCCGCTGTATGCCGCGTCGCCGAAAACCGGCCTGACCCTGCAGAACATTCCGCTGGTGCTGTACGCGTGCCTGCTGGCCTCGATGCTCGCGCCGCTGGCGTGGATGCAGGCCGTACAGCGTCTGGGGCCGAGCCGGACCACGCTGTTCTTCAACCTGCTGCCGTTGATCACCGCGCTGATTGCCGCAGTGGTATTGAAGGAACAATTGGCGATGTATCACCTGATCGGTGGCTTGCTGACGCTGGGCGGGGTGATTCTTTCCGAACGCTGGACCACCGTCCTCGGTCGCTCCCGCACTCCGAGCGCCGCCTAGACCCCGGCGGCTTTCAACCGCGCCGCATGCTCGACGAACAGCCGCACCGGGTCTGCACCTTTGCCGACCAGTCCCAGCGACTGGTTGACGATGTCGAAGTGATCCATCGGGTAGTCATCGCCGATGACCGTGCCCAGGTGCGAGCTGTAGCGTCCGACCATGCCGTCGCACTGCCCCGGCTCGCGCACGAAGGTTTTGGCAAACAAACGACAGCTGCGGTTGGTGCCGTCGAACAGGTTGCCACCACGGTCGGTCTTGCCCGGTTGCAAGGTGCCGGACCACGAGTAATAACGCACCCCGTTGACCTCTTCCGGCCCGTGCCCGCCCCAGGTTTGCGGCAGACCCTGTGGATAACGCTGGTTGAACAGCGCCACGCCTTCGCTGGTCAGGGAATGGTGCGAGGCGTGGATATCCACCGGCAGTTTCGGCCCGTGATAACCGGTTTCCAGCAGCGCCATCAGCCAGCCGACAAAACGCAACAGCGCCTCGAGGATTCGGCCCTTGGCGCTGTCCGCCGGATAGTGTTTCGCCAGATAGTCGGCCAGTTCCGAACCGTGATTGGGCCCGGCCACCGATGTGACCGACGCCACCAGGTCCGGACGCTTGGCCGCCGCGTAACGCGCCGTCAGAGAACCCTGGCTATGGCCGAACAGATTGACCTTGGCCGCGCCGGTCTCGCGCAGGATTTCATCGATGCGCGTCAGCAACTGCTCGCCGCGCACCTCGGTGGAATTGAGCGGCGACACCTGCACCGCGATCACCGTCGCGCCACCCCGGCGCAACGCTTTGATGATCCCGTACCAGTACGGGTACAGCACCAGACGAATGAAACCGAGCATTCCCGGCACCAGCACCAGTGGATAACGTGTGGCCGATTCCTGCGACATGGGCAGACATCCCTGTGGTCGGTGGGTGGAGGCATGACGTGCAAAACGCCCGCCAAGCATCCTCCTCGATGATGACAACTCCACGACTAGCCTACTTCAGCCCCACCACCCCCGCCACAATCAGCCCCACCGACAGCAACTTCACCAGCGTCAGGCTCTCGCCCAGCAGGGCGAAACCGAGAAACACCGTGCCGAGCGAACCGATGGCGGTCCAGATCGGGTAGGCGATGCTCACCGGCAACTCGCGCATTGCCAGGGTCAGGAAGTAAATCCCGCCCACCGCCGCGACCACGGTGATCAGCGACGGCCAGAGCCGGGTGAAACCCTCGGCGTATTTCATGCCCATGGCGAAGGTGACTTCAAATCCTGCCGCGATCAGCAGAAACAGCCAGGCCACCTAGAACTCCCGGGCGAGATCGAGCAAGCGCTGCTCGGCCTCGGCCACCGACACCGCGAAGGTGCGCTCGGCGGACTCCTCGCCCTCGGCGGCGACCACCGTGACGTCGTTGATGCCGATGAACCCCAATGCCGTGCGCAGCCATGGATCGGCGTGGTTCAGTGCCTCCAGCTCGCCGCCCGGGCCGAAACCGAAACCGCCGCGACTGGTGACGATCAGCGCCTTTTTGCCGTGCAGCAGCGGCGTGTACTGGGCGATGCCGTTGTCCAGGGTGTGATCGAACGTGAGGCCCAGACGCACGATCTGATCGACCCAGGCCTTGAGGCCGCTGGGCACGTTGAAGTTGTACATCGGCGTGGAAATCAGCAGCAGGTCGTGATCGAACAGCTCGCCCACCAGTTGATCGCTGAGCGCCAGATCGGCCTGCATCGTTAGCGGCCGCGCTTCGGGTTCCGGATAAAACGCTGCCGCGACAAACGCTTCATTCACCGCCGGAATCACCGCCCGCCCGACTTCACGGCGAGTAACCTGAGCCTGTGGATGACGGACTTGCCAGGCGCTTAGAAAGCTTTCGGCCAGACGCCGCGAATGGGAACGCTCACCGCGAGGGCTGGCATGGATCACAAGAATCTTGCTCATCTGAATCTCCTTGGGACTAGACTTGAGTGACTGTGTGGCGCCAGATTGCAGGCATCACTTCATCGCCTCAAATGAGCAAAAATCAGTCTGGATGAATTGATTTCATCCATGGAGTTTTCATGTTCGCAGCCTTGCCCCTGACCGCCCTGCGCGCGTTCGAATCCGCCTCACGCCTGCTTAGTTTCAAGGCGGCCGCCGAAGAACTGGCGGTGACGCCGACGGCGATTTCCCATCAGATCCGCTCGCTGGAGGACTGGCTCGGCGTCGCCCTGTTTGAACGTCTGCCGCGTCAGGTGCGCCTGACCGAGGGTGGCGAGCGGCTGTTCCGCAGCCTGCATGGGGCGTTTCTGGAGGTAGCGCAAAGCGTCGACACCCTGCGCCCGCAACGCAGCGGCAGCAGCCTGACGCTGTCGACCACCGCCGCGTTCGCCGCGCTGTGGCTGGTGCCGCGCCTGGGGCGGTTTTACGCAAAACATCCGAACATCAATGTGCGGCTGGACACCCATTGCGAAGTGATCGATCTGCATCAGGACGCCAGCGTCGATCTGGTGTTGCGCTACAGCCTCGACGATTACCCGAACCTCTACGGGCTGTGCCTGTTCGATGAATCGTTCGGCGTGTACGGCTCGCCGGAACAGGTGGCGCTGGCCGCCCGCCGCACCCCGGCGCTGATCAGCGTGCATTGGCACAATTCGAAGCTCTACGCTCACGGTTGGGAGGCCTGGTGCGCCCAGTCGGGCGAAAACTGGTTGAATCAACACCCGGCCGTCCGCGAATACGACGAAGAGCATTACGCCCTGCAAGCGGCCATTGCCGGACAGGGGCTGGTGCTGGCGAGCAACATCCTGGTGTCGCAAAGCGTCGCCAGCGGTCTGCTGGTGCCGTACAAGGGCGAGGTCCAGGTCGATGGCGCCGGATACAGCGCACTTTGCGTACCGGGCCGCGAGCGGCACCCGCCGGTGAAGGCGTTTTTTGCCTGGCTGCGCGAAGAGGCGCAGCTTTCCGGGCATGTCCCGCGCTGAATCCGACAAAACTTTTTGCAGCGTTCATCACTCACAACCAGGTAACGATCACGTCAGCAGAACGTGACGCCAATCGGATTAGCCTCCAGGAGACTGAAATGAGTGACCTGCATTTGTCTGATGTTCAAACCCTGCGCGAGCGCGCACGCCAGCATGTGGAAAATGGCGCGGTGACCGAAAGCTACAGCGCCAACCGTGAAGAAGTGCTGCGCCTGCTCAACGAATCGCTGGCCACTGAACTGGTCTGCGTCTTGCGCTACAAGCGCCACTACTTCATGGCCAACGGCCTGAAAGCCAATGTCGCCGCCGACGAGTTCCTTGAGCACGCCACTCAGGAAGCCGAACACGCCGACCGTCTCGCCGAGCGCATCGTGCAACTGGGCGGCGAGCCTGAATTCAACCCTGACCTGCTGTCGAAGATGTCCCACGCGCAATACGTGGCCGGCAACACCTTGAAGGAAATGGTCTACGAAGACCTGGTGGCCGAGCGGATTGCCATCGACAGCTACCGCGAAATCATCCAGTACATCGGCGAAAAGGATCCGACCACGCGCCGGATCTTCGAAGACATCCTGGCTCAGGAAGAAGAGCATGCGGATGACATGGCGGATATCCTGAAAGACCTCTGAGTCCTCCAGATCCCATCGCGGGCAAGCCCGCTCCCACAGGTTCAGTGAAACCCTGTGGGAGCGGGCTTGGTCCGGGCGGCGATCCGACGAAGAGGCCCTGTCAATCACCGATCATTTTGTAGGTTTCACTGTGACGGGTGCCTTGCCCGCCTTCATCTGCTCCAACAGCGGCGCGCACTGGTTCGGCTCGCCACCGCTCGGCGCCACCAGCGCCAGCAGCCCCGCCGCCGGCGCGGCGATCACGCCCAAGGCCACCATTCCCGCCCCGCGCAACATCAGCGGCACCGCTTTGACCCCGGCATCCGGCTTGATGAACTTGCCACGCACGTACAAGGGTGAGCGCAGGGAAATCAGGCGCCAGCCCTTGGATTCCGGCGTCACCGTCAGATCCAGTTGCTCGGTGGCCATGTTCGCTGTGCCGTCGATGTAGATGATCGCGTTCTCGGTATCGAACACGAACAGCCGCGTGGTCCCCAGGCCGGTTTTGATGTCGAAGTCCGCCGCCGCGCAGTTGATCTTCACTTCCTTGTCGCCAAAGACTTTGCCGACCACGTAGTTACCGACGTTGAGCCCTGCCAGCTCCATCAGCTCACGGCTGATGGCGCCGTCGTTGATCAGCATCTTCAGGTTGCCGTTGGCACCGCCCAGCAGTTTGGCCACCGAGTTGCCCCGACCGGCGATGTCGGCGTCGCCGTTGAGCTCGCCGAAACTGGTCTTCATCGGTTCAAAGGTCGGGAACAACTGCTTGAGCTTGAACTTGCGCGCGGTCAGTTTGGCCCGGCCTTCCAGCGGCTCGGTGCGACCGTTGAGGCGAATCTGCGCATCGAGGTTGCCGCCGGCCACGCCGAAACGCAGCGGCTCCAGGCTCAGTTCGCCGTCGTTGAGTTTCAGGTGGGTATAGAGGTCGGTAAACGGCAGTTCTTCGCTGTGAACGATGCGCTTGCCGGTGAATTCGACGTCGGCGTCCATATCGCGCCAGCGCTCGGTCTTGAACTCTTCCACCGGCAACACCTTGTCCGCCGGCTGCTTGCTTTCGCCGCCACGAGCCTTCTGCTTGGCGTTGGAGTCGGCACCGATCAATGGCGCGAGGTCGGCGAACAACAGTTGATTGGACAGCAGCGCACCACTCAGCTTGGGTCGTGGCTGGCTGGCGACGTAAGCTAGATCACCATGGATGTCGCTGCTGCCGATCTTGCCGTTGAACTGTTCATAACGAAATTGCGCCCCGCCCGGCTCATGCAGCTTGGCGATCAAATGGCCGTCAGTGGCATAAGGCGGGGTGTCCGGCAGGGTCACGCCGGTCAGCGGATACAGATTGCCGAGGCTGGCACCCGCCAGTTTCAGGCGCAGATCGAGCGCACCGAGATTCAGCGGATCGGTCAGGGTGCCGGCGAGTTCGATGCTGGTGTCGCCGATCTTCGCCTGGGCCTGCAACGGAAACGGCTTGCTCGCATCCTGCAGGGCCAGCAGACCGCCGATCTTGCCTTGGCCGGCGAGTTTCTGGCCGTGGTACTGGCCGGTGACTTTCAGGCCGAAGGCGTAATCCTGCGGTGCACCACCCTTGTCCTGCGCGGTTTTCGCGGCTTTGTCGCCGACGATGTCGCTGAACGGAATCGGCTTGCCCAGCGGATCGACCAACAGGTCGAGGTTGGTCTTGAGGGTCTGGTCATCCAGAGTGACGTGGCCCTTGTCGAAGCCGATGGCACCGATGTCGACCACCCAGTTCGAGGGCTCGGCATTCGGATCCTTGGGATCGAACTTGAAGGTCCAGTTGGCGCGGCCATCGGCCAGGCGCTGCAATTGCGCATTGGGTTCGGTCAGGTCGATGCGTGGGATCGTCACCCGTTGCGCCAGCAAGGCCAATGGCGAGATGCGCAGCTCGACCTTTTTGAGGGTGACCATCTGCGGCTGCTTCGACCAGTCCGGGTTCCCCAGCGTCAGGTCTTCGGCCACCACATGCGGCCACGGCACCCAGGCGCGCCAGCCGCCCTCGTCGAGTTCGCGCCGCCAGACCACCGTCAGGTTGCCGTTGATGGCGAACGGTCGGTGCAATTCTTCCGAGACTTTGGCGTTGAGCGGCGGTTTGATCCGGTTCCAGTCGAAAAACACGATGATCAACACCAGCACCGCCAGAAGCAGCACAAGGGTGGCGAAGGTCCAGGCGAAGATTTTACGCGTGCGCGTCATGCACAAAGCTCCTGAAAACGACTGCATCCATTGGCACGACGCAGCTGAAACGGCAGGCCATGATGGCCCTCATGAAATCTGTGACTGACAAACAGTCCGCAGGTTTAATCCAAAGCCCTCATAGAGGGAAAAACGGTCGCCATTCTGACCGATCGGTCGAGCAGGCGTTACCGGCCCCGCACATTTGCGGAGCGCGAGTGGGTGGAAAATACCCACCGCAGTGCAAAACCGCCCGCCTGAAACGCCCGAGCTAGAGCCTCCCAAGCGAACAATCAATTCTGTTGATTATTACCATTGTGTTTATGAACTTTTATATCGACTTATCGAGAGTAGCATTGCCCTCGTACCCACTTTATCGCCCTCCCAAGGAGCAACCCATCATGAAACGCCAACTTCTGTTCAGTCTTACCCTCTCGATGCTGGCCAGCACCGCTTTCGCTCTGCCAGCTGCCGATCAAGCGACTCCGCAAGTCAAAACCAGCCACTCGGTGTTCAGCCAGACCGTTGCTGCTGATGGCTCGGACCGCACTCCACAAGGCCAGACCCTGGCTGAAAACGGTCGCAACCGTCTGGAAGAAAAAGGTCTGGTTCAAGATGGCTATGACAAAACCCCACAAGGCCAAACCTTAGCCGAAGGCGGCCGTGATCGTCTGGAAGAAAAAGGTCTGGTCCAGGACGGTTATGACAAGACTCCACAAGGTCAAACCCTGGCTTCCGACGGCTACGACAAGACTCCACAAGGCCAGACCCTGGCTTCCGATGGCTACGACAAGACCCCACAAGGCCAAACCCTGGCCGAAGGTGGTGGTGACCGTGTGATCGAACGCAACAGCGCTTTGAGCTAAGCCCATGGCGGCCTGGAAAAAAAGCCCAATCCCCGGATTGGGCTTTTGACTTTTCAGAAGCTGGTAAAGAAGAGTCCTGTATAAAGCAGTCGCGATTCCCTCCTGCATCCCCGCTGCCGTTCGACGCCGACAAAGCCGATTTGCTAGAGTGCGGCGCTTGTCTTGCCTAAGAACACACCCTTGCGATGCTGCCCCGCGCCGAACAGAAACAACAGACCCGCAACGCCCTGATGGACGCTGCCCGCCACTTGATGGAAAGCGGCCGAGGATTCGGCAGCCTGAGCCTGCGTGAAGTGACGAAAACCGCCGGCATCGTGCCCACCGGTTTCTACCGGCATTTCGCCGACATGGATGAACTCGGCCTGGTACTGGTCAGCGAAGTCGGACAGACCTTCCGCGAAACCATTCGCCTGGTGCGCCACAACGAATTCGTCATGGGCGGCATCATCGATGCCTCGGTGCGGATCTTCCTCGACGTCGTCAGCGCCAACCGTTCGCAGTTCCTGTTTCTGGCTCGTGAGCAGTACGGTGGATCATTGCCGGTGCGTCAGGCCATCGGCCGTCTACGGGAGGACATCAGCTCCGACCTGGCGGCGGACCTGGCCTTGATGCCCAAGCTCCAGCACCTCAATCGCGAAGGCCTCAGCGTAATGGCCGACCTGATCGTCAAATCGGTGTTCGCCACCCTGCCGGACATCATCGACCCGCCGGCCGAAGCCCTGCCGGAACATCTGACGCCACAGGCCAAGATCACCCAGCAGTTGCGCTTCATCTTTATCGGGCTCAAGCACTGGCAAGGGCTCGGCAGCACCGAGTAGCTCCCTGTTATTACGCACACAACACATTTCCCCCTGTGGGAGCGGGCCATGCATCACGGCTCCGATTTGGTGCATGCAAAAAATTTCATGCACCAAAACACCTCACAATCCTGCAACATCTTGAAACATCCACTAGTCTCCGACAGGGTTTTCCTACGTCTCGTCCGATTGGCAAGCCCCTTGCTCTAGCCTGAGCATTGTCCATTGCTGGAAGCTTTCCGATGCTGGTGATTCATCGCAGAATCGACCCCCAACCCGTCTGGGCCGCCGAGTTGCACCTGACCTTCGAGGCCCGGAGCAAAAGCCGCCTGCGCTGTTTCAGTGCCGAAGGCGAAGACGTCGGGTTGTTTCTGGAGCGCGGCCAGCCGCCGTTACATGACGGCGAATGCCTGCAAGCCGAAGATGGCCGGATCGTCCGGGTCTGTGCCCGCCCTGAACAATTGCTGCACGTCACCTGCGCCAATGCCTTTGAACTGACCCGCGCGGCCTATCACCTGGGCAATCGCCACGTCGCGCTGCAGGTCGGTGACGGCTGGTTGCGCCTGCTCGATGACTACGTGCTCAAGGCGATGCTTGAACAACTGGGTGCGCAGGTCGAATCGATCGAAGCCCCGTTCCAGCCGGAACACGGCGCCTACGGTGGCGGCCATCACCATTCGCGGCACGGTGACGAAGACTTCAACTACGCGCCGAAACTCCATCAGTTCGGCGTCCGTTTGTGAACCCGGCCTGGGCGCTGCTGCGCCTGGCCAGTCCGCAGCTGCCGATTGGCGGCTACAGCTATTCCCAAGGCCTGGAAATGGCGGTGGATAACGGCCGCGTCGACAGCCCGGACAGCGCTCGCCGCTGGATCAGCGATCAATTGCTGCTCAACCTTGCGCGGTTTGAAGCGCCCATGCTGCTCGCCCATTGCCAGGCCGCAGCGGACGAAAATTGGGATGAGCTGCTGCGTGTCTGCGAAAGCCACCGCGCCAGCCGCGAAACCCGCGAGCTGCATCTGGAGAGCCGGCAGATGGGCTACTCATTGCAGCAATTGCTCAACGGCTTGCCCGAACTCGATCAGGCCGCGCGGGATTTTCTCGAACACTGCGCCGAGCCGCACCTGGCCCTGTGCTGGGCATTGGCAGCCCGCGCCTGGCAGATCAGCCCGCAGGACGCCCTCGCCGCGTGGCTGTGGAGCTGGCTGGAAAACCAGCTCGCGGTGCTGATGAAAACCTTGCCGCTGGGCCAGCAAGCCGCCCAGCGCCTGACCAGCGAACTGCTGCCGCTGCTGCAACAGGCCCAGCAGGACGCCACCCGAATCAATCCCGAACACCTCGGCAGTGCCGCGTTCGGTCTGTCCCTGGCGTGCATGGCCCATGAACGCCAGTACAGCCGCCTGTTCCGTTCCTAGGGCCTATTTATCTGGAGAATCACATGAACACACAACCCCTGCGCGTCGGTATCGGCGGCCCGGTCGGTTCCGGCAAGACCGCGTTGACCCTGGCCCTGTGCCTGGCGCTGCGCGAGCGCTACAACCTGGCCGTGGTGACCAACGACATCTACACCCGCGAAGACGCCGACTTTCTGGTGCGCAACGAAGCCCTGGCGCCGGAACGCATCATCGGCGTGGAAACCGGTGGCTGCCCGCACACGGCGATCCGCGAAGACGCCTCGATCAACCTCGAAGCGGTGGATCAACTGAACCGGCGTTTTCCGGGGCTGGACCTGATTCTGGTGGAGTCCGGTGGCGACAACCTTTCCGCGACCTTCAGCCCGGAACTGTCCGACCTGACCATCTACGTGATCGACGTTTCGGCCGGCGACAAGCTGCCACGCAAGGGCGGGCCCGGCATTTGCAAATCCGACCTGCTGGTGATCAACAAGATCGACCTCGCGCCGCTGGTCGGCGCCTCGCTGGAGATGATGAACAGCGACACCCAACGCATGCGCAACGGCAAGCCGTTCGTGTTCAGCAACCAGAAAACCGGTCAGGGCCTGGAAGACATCATCGCCTTCATCGAACGCCAGGGCCTGCTGACTGCAGCCTGATTCACTGATCAACAAGGAAGCTTATCCATGACACTCAAACGCATTCTCGGCGCCGTCGCGCTGCTGCTGACACCGGCCCTGGCCTTCGCCCACCCCGGCCATGGCGACTCGGGTCTGGTGGCCGGCATCAGCCACCCGATCGGCGGCCTCGATCATTTGCTGGCGATGGTGGCCGTCGGTCTGTGGGCCGCGCAGCAGCAAGGCGCGGCACGCTGGGCGCTGCCGTGCACCTTTGTCGGCACCATGCTGATTGGCGGCCTGCTCGGGTTTGAAGGGCTGGAGTTGCCGGCGCTGGAAAGCGGGATTGCCGCCTCGGTGCTGGCGCTCGGTCTGGCGGTCGCATTGGCGGTGCGTCCACCGCTGGTAATGGCGGTGGCGTCGACGGCGCTGTTTGCGCTGTTCCACGGCGTGGCCCATGGCCTGGAGTTGCCGGACATGTCGAGCCCTTGGGCGTATGCCGCCGGTTTCGTGGTCGCGACCGCGGCCCTGCATGCGGCGGGTTATGCCGTCGTGCGTTTTCTGCCTCAGGCGGCCGCGCCGCTGGTTCGCTTGGCCGGAGCCGCTTCGGCGGTGACGGGCGCGTGGTTGCTGGCCGGTTGATTTCTATCGCCTGATCCGGCCTCATCGCCAGCAGGCTGGCTCCCACAGGATTGTGTACGCTGCAAATCCATTGTGGGAGCCAGCCTGCTGGCGATAGCGGCCTGACAGACACCGCGTCTCTAAGGCCGGTCGCTCTGTTAACATGTCGCGCAATCGCCCCTGCCGTGACGACGTCCGCCCATGCCCCACGCTTCCCGCTCCACCTCCCTGCCTGAACTGACCGCCCTGTTCGGTGAAGTGCAACAGCACTTTCTGAACGTGATCGTGCCCCTCTGGCAAGGACCGGGCTGGAACGCCGACATGGCATTGCCTTACGAGGCGCTGGACGCCGCGCATCAGCCGCTGGCACCGCAGCGCTATCGGGCCATGGCCTGCGCACGGCAGCTGTACCTGTTTTCCAGCCTGATCGGGGTTGTGGATAACGCCGAAGTCCGGGCGGCTGCGTTGTTCCGTTCCCTGCAACGGCACTTCCACGATGCCGAACACGGCGGCTGGTTCTATAGCATCGATCCCCAGGGCAAACCGCTGGATCAGCGCAAGGACCTCTACACCCACGCCTTCATCCTGTTCGCCTGCGCCCACTATTGGGACAAGTCTCGCGAGCCGCTGGTTGAATCGACCCTCAACGCCGCGCTGGAAGTTATCGGTCGGCGCTTCGCAACGGGCGACGGCCTCTACGAAGCCTGCCTGGACCGCGACTGGATCACGCTGGAAACCGGCCCGCTGCAAAACCCGCTGATGCACCTGGCCGAAGCGTTCCTGGCCACGCTGGCCGTGCGCGAAGATCCCCAGACCCAGCAGGCGCTGAGCGAGTTATGCACAGCCATGCACAAGCGCTTCATCGAACCGCAACAGGGCGTGTTGATGGAAAAACCGCTGGGGGCTGTGGATAACTGGTTTGAGCCGGGGCATCAGTTCGAATGGTATTTCCTGCTGGAATCCTCACCGCTGCTGCGCGGTTCAAAACTGCACGCGGCACTGGATCGTACGTTTTCCTTCACCGAACAACAGGGCGTCGAGGCCGACACCGGCGCGGTGCTGGCCATGCTTGATCCGCAAGGACACAGGAAGGATTCGACTCAGCGCATCTGGGCCCAGGCCGAATACCTGCGCGCCCTGACGTTGCGTCCGGGCAGTGAAAGCGCGGTGTTGCGCCAGTTGCAGGCGCTGCAACAGCGCTTCCTGCATGCCGGCGGCTGGCACGAGTGCCGTGACGATCAGGGCGAGGTCAGCCGCAAGGACATGCCGTCGACCACGCCGTATCACCTGGCGACCTGCTATGCCGGTCTGACTGAATATCTACGCTAACTGACCCTCCGCCATCGCCAGCAGGCTGGCTCCCACAGGATGTGCATTCCAATGTGGGAGCCAGCCTGCTGGCGATTGGTCCTCAGGCAATCCACTTCCTGTCGCCAGTGAAGCTGATGGTCAGCCAGCGCGCCGCGTCCGGCTTGCCCAGCTTCGCGGAAATCTCCTCACGCAGCACATCCAGCTGGCCGACGCTCTGCAGCCGGTAATCCGCCGGCAACACCACATGAATCTCGATGAACCGCGCCCGCCCGTGCTTCTGCACGTAGGACACGTAATCGTCGAAACCATGCTCGGCCTTGGCCGCGTCCATTACCTGGCGTACCTGATCGTCCAGCGTGTCCGGCGCAATGCCGAGCACATCCTGCAGCGCCGGGCCGAGGATCTTGAAGGCCGGCGGCAGCATGGTCAGGGCCAGCACGATAAGGATCAGCGGGTCGACAAATTTCGCCCACTCGCCATAACCCTGGGACTTGAGCAGCAACGCCGCGAGGAAACTGATCAACAGGCCCACGGACAACATCGCGTCCACCAGCCAGCTGATGTTGTCGAACTGGATCAGGCTCGATTTGAGCTTGCGATTGCGGTGGCGCACGTAGAAGAAGTAGGCGAACTCGACAACGGTGAACACCGCCGCGTAGATGATCACCAGGCCCAGCTCGATTTCACGACCGCCATTGATAATGCCGAACACGCCATTGAGAAACGCGTAAATGGCGATCAACAACAGGAAACTGCCCTCGATCAGCAACACCATCGGCTCCAGGTGCCAGAAGCCGAACTGGAATCGGTGATTGCTTTGTTTGGCGATCAGCTTCGCCGTGATCAGCATCAGGACTTTGATGAAGGTTGCAATCAGCGAAAAAAAGCCATCGAACAGGATGGACTGGGAACCCGAAACAAAACCGGTGGCGATCCCGGCGATCGACACGGCGAACATCAGGATGGTCGATTGTTTGAGCAGTGACTGCTCACCTCGGTTACTCACTTTGACTCCTCGAAAAACCTTGAAAACCGCGAGATGCGGCGGGTTGTTGAGGAGTGAGTCTACCTTACTGCCAGATTCTGGCCGTTTTGCCCTCTTCGCTGACTGTCTGGCGAAGAGGGCAAAACCGTATCAAGCCTTGTTACGCTCGATGGCGAAACCGGCCCAGGACTGGCTCACCGGCATCAGCTCCAGGCTATTGATATTGATGTGCGCCGGTGCATTCAGCACCCAGAAAATCGTCTCGGCGATGTCCTGCGGCTGGATCGGCTCGGCACCGGCGTAGGTCGCGTCATAACGCGCCTGATCACCGGCGAAACGCACCAGCGAGAACTCGCTCTCGCACAGGCCCGGCTCGATGTTGCTGACGCGCACGCCGGTGCCCTGCAGGTCACAACGCAGGTTCAGCGAGAACTGTTTGACGAACGCTTTGGTCGCGCCGTAAACGTGGCTGCCCGGGTACGGGTAGTTACCGGCGATGGAACCAAGGTTGACGATGCCGGCGCCGCGACCGTGGGCGATCAGACGCGGCAGCAACAGGCGAGTGCTGTACATCAGGCCTTTGACGTTGGTGTCGACCATGGTGTCCCAATCGTCGAGATCGCACTTCGGTGCCGGGTCCACGCCCAGCGCCAGCCCGGCGTTGTTGATCAGGCCGCGCAATTTGGCGAACGACGGCGGCAGGTTGGCAATCGCCTCCTCCATCGCCTTGCGATCACGCACGTCCAGCACCAGGCCATGCACTTCGGTCTGCTTCGACAGCTCGGCGCACAGCGCGTTGAGGCGTTCTTCACGACGACCGGTCAGCACCAGTTTCCAGCCGGCCTCGGCAAAACGACGGGCACAGGCTTCACCAAAACCGGACGTCGCGCCGGTGATAAACAGGGTGTTGGACATCGTGTTCTCCTTGCTTCGACCACCCGGGGCAGCCATTGGAATAGAAAATCAGCGGGCAGCATGCCCGGCCCTGCATTCACGAGCAACCACCGGCGGGCGTGGATTTCTGCTCAAAATTTGATCAACCCTCGCAACGCCTTGACGGGCGTGGCCTGTAGCCACATGCACGCACGTTATCCACAGTCCCTTCCACAGTTTCCGGGGGCAAGTGGAAATGCGCAAAGCCGCGCCACACAAGGCTTTGCGCCGCAAAAGCAAAGTTTTTCGCTTGACCCTGATCTGCCGATTATGCCGGGCAAGGCATTTTGCACGACCGGCCGATTACGGCGGTGATTGCGCAGGGCCAGTAATCACGGCCCTTAGCGGAGTCTTTCCAGAGTTTAATCACAGACTTATCCACAGGCTTGCCCACATGCAATCGTCTGTTCTGCCGCGGCTATAAAAAGGTTGACAAACGGGTACCCTGCAACAGTGAAAAGCCCTGATCAAAAAACAACCACGCGCCCGCAAGCCACGGTTTTAAAGGCTCTCAGCCAGCTACTCCCACGTTATTCACAGCCGGTTCCACAGCAAACGGGGACAAGTCAAAACTGTGGAAAAACAGCGATTTGCAGCGTCTATATGTCGCGCTTTGGCAGGTTGGGGATTTTGTTTTCCACAATTTCGGGAATCGCGTGGATCGTCGTGGATTGTGGATACAAAAAAGCCCCGAGACTCGCGTCCCGGGGCTCTGTATATCTATGGCAAACCTGAAAACTCAGTGCCCGCCGAGATAGGCGTTACGCACCTCCTCGTTCACCAGCAGCTCCTTGCCGGTGCCCGTCAGGCGAATCTCACCGTTGACCATCACGTATGCCCGGTCGGACAGTTTCAACGCATGGTTGGCGTTCTGCTCGACGAGGAAAATGGTCATGCCGGTTTTCGCCAGTTCCCGCAGGGTGGCGAAGATCTGTTTCACCACGATCGGCGCCAGACCCAGGCTCGGCTCGTCCAGCAGCAACAGCTTGGGCCGGCTCATCAGCGCCCGGGCGATGGCCAGCATCTGCTGCTCGCCGCCGGACATGGTCATGGCACGCTGGGTACGGCGCTCTTCGAGCCGCGGGAACAGCTCGAACATGCGCTGCATGTCTTCCTTGGCGTACTTGTCGCCGATCGGAATGGTGCCCATCAGCAGGTTTTCCTCGACGGTCATGTCGGGAAACACCCGCCGTCCTTCCGGCGACTGCGCGATGCCGTTGGAAGCGATGTAGTGCGATGACTTGTGGGTAATGTCCACGCCCTGATAGAGGATCTGCCCACCCGCCGCCCGTGGCTGGCCGAAGATAGACATCAGCAGAGTGGATTTGCCGGCACCGTTGGAGCCGATCAGGCTGACGGTTTCCCCTTCGTTGATCTGCAGCGAAACGTCTTTGAGGGCCTGGATCGGGCCGTAGAACACGTCCAGATCCTTGAGTTCGAGGATGGGTTGCGTCATACGACTTCCTCTTCGTCGGCGCCCAGGTAGGCAGCGATCACTTTCGGATCGTTACGAATGGCATCCGGACCGCCCTCGGCGATGACGATGCCGTGGTCCAGCACCACAATGTGATCGGAAATGCTCATTACCATGCCCATGTCGTGTTCGATCAGCACCACGGTCAGATCATGCTCGTCGCGCAGCAGCCGGATCATCGCGCTCAGCGCTTCGGTTTCCTGAGGGTTGAGGCCGGCGGCCGGTTCGTCGAGGCAGATGATCTGCGGCCGCGTGCACATGGCCCGGGCGATCTCCAGCCGGCGTTGCTGGCCGTAGGACAGTTCACCGGCCAGACGGTTGGCGCAGTCCACCAGATCCACCACTTCCAGCCAGTAGAACGCGCAGTCCAGCGCATCACTTTCGGCCTTGCGATAGCCCTTGGTGTTGAGGATGCCGGCCAGCATGTTGCGGTTGACCCACATGTGCTGGGCCACCAGCAGGTTTTCCAGCACCGACATTTCCTTGAACAGGCGAATGTTCTGGAACGTCCGGGCCAGGCCCGCGCGGTTCACCAGGTGGGTGCCGCCGAACATCTTGTAGTACAGACGACTGGCGAAGTTTTTCGGCGAGACGAAGTCGGTCGGCTTGAAGGATTCGCCCAGCAGTTTGATGACGTTGGTCTGCTGACCGCGCACGTTGAGTTCGATCTTGCCGCCGGAGGCCTTGTAGAACCCGGTCAGGCAGTTGAACACCGTGGTCTTGCCGGCGCCGTTGGGGCCGATCAGGGCGAAGATCGAGTTGCGTTTGACCTTCAGGCTGACGTCGCTCAAGGCCTTGATGCCACCGAAGTGCATCATCAGTTTTTCAACAGAGAGTACGACTTCACTCATGGCGCAGTCCTCTCATAGTGAATGGCACCTTTGCGTGGAGTGACCCCGGTACGGCTGATGCGGATCAGCCCGCGAGGTCGCCAGATCATCATCAACACCATCAGGATCCCGAACAGCAGCACGCGGTATTCGGCAAAGCCGCGCAGCAGTTCCGGGGCAACGGTCAACACGAACGCTGCGATCACCACGCCGATGGTCGAGCCCATGCCGCCGAGCACGACGATCGCGAGGATCAGCGCCGATTCGAAGAAGGTGAACGAAGTCGGGTTGACGAAGCCTTGATAAGTGGCGAAGAACACACCTGCCAGACCCGCGGTGGACGCACCGATGGTGAACGCCGAGAGCTTGACCAGCACGTGGTTGAGGCCCATCGAGCGGCAGGCGATCTCGTCTTCACGCAGGGCTTCCCAGGCGCGGCCGACCGGCATCTTCACCAGACGGTGCTTGATGTACAGCACGGCCAGCACCACCAGGAACAGCACCGCATAGATGAAGTAGTACTTCACGTCCGGGTTGTAGGCGATGCCGAAGAACTCGTGGAACGGTACCCCGCCATCCTTCGCCCGCTTGCCGAACTCCAGACCGAAGAACGTCGGCAGCGGGGCCGGCATGCCGTTCGGACCGCCGGTCAGGGACAGCCAGTTGTTGAGAATCAGACGGATGATTTCACCGAAACCCAGGGTCACGATCGCCAGGTAGTCGCCGTGCAGGCGCAGCACCGGGAAACCGAGGATGCAACCGGCAAGGCCAGCCGTGATCGCTGCCAGCGGCAGCACCGTCCAGAAACCCAGGCCGAGGTACTGATAACCGAGCGCCAGACCGTAGGCGCCGATGGCGTAGAACGCCACGTAACCCAGGTCGAGCAGGCCGGCCAGACCGACCACGATGTTCAGCCCCAACCCCAGCAGCACGTAGATCAACCCGAGGATGACCACGCCCAGCAGGTAGGAGTTGGACACGAACGGCACGGCCACGGCCAGTACGATCAGCAGCGGGATGATCCAGCGCAGGCGGGATTTGTGATCGGCGGGCAGCACATGTACGCCGGATCCGGTGCTCTCGAATCCTTCGAGAATGCGCAGGCCCTTGGGGGTTTGCAGGAACAGGCTGAGGGCAAAACGGCCAGCCATGACGATGGCAATGATCCACGCCACGCGGGTCGGTTCGAGGTTGAAGCTGTAGCCGTCGAGTACCACGCCGACAATCGGCCCGAACACGATCAGGGCGATCAGTCCGGCGAGAATCGCCTCAACCAGGCTTTTTTTGACATCAATGGATTTTGTAGTGGTTGAAGACATCGCTTACACCTTCGACACAAGAGGACGGCCCAGCAGGCCCTGAGGCCGGAAGACCAGAACAAGTACGAGCAGCGAGAAGCTGAACACGTCTTTGTAGTCGGAGTTGACCAGGCCCGAGAACAGCGACTCGGAGATCCCGAGGATGATCCCGCCCAACATGGCGCCAGGCAGCGAGCCGATCCCGCCGAGCACCGCGGCAGTGAACGCCTTGATGCCGATGACGAAGCCTGCGTAGAAGTCGAACGTGCCGTAGTTCATGGTGATCAGCACGCCGGCCAGGGCCGCCATCGCTGCACCGATGATGAACACATAGGAAATCACCCGGTCGGTGTTGATCCCCAGAATCGAAGCCATCTTGCGGTCTTGCTGGGTCGCGCGGCACATGCGGCCGAGCTTGGTGTACTTGATCACGTAGGTCAGCAGGCCCATCCCGACGAACGCCGCGACGAGAATGAAGATCTTGGTGTAGGTCAGCTGGACGAAGCCCGAGCCGACGTCGATGCGCCAAGCGCCGGTGAGCAGCGTCGGAACACCCTGTTGACGGGCGCCCTGGCTGATCTGGGCATAGTTTTGCAGGATCAGGGAGATACCGATGGCGCTGATCAGCGGTGCCAGTCGGGTGGAGTTGCGCAGTGGTTTGTAGGCGATGCGTTCGATGACCCAGCCATACACCCCCGTGACGACGATGGTGAAGACCAGTGTGCCGAGCATCAGCAGCGGGAAGGATTCGATACCGAAGTAAGCCAGCAGAGCCAGACTGATTGCCGCCAGGTAAGCGGAAATCATGTAAACCTCGCCGTGGGCGAAGTTGATCATGCCGATGATGCCGTAGACCATTGTGTAGCCGATGGCGATCAGGCCATAGACCGACCCGAGGGTCAGGCCGTTGACCAGTTGCTGCAGGAAAATACCATCCATAACGCAATCTCACGCAGTGAGAACCTGCACACCCTGCGGGCGCGCGGTTCTTCTAGGAAAAATACAGATTTACGTCGGAGCAATGTCAGACAGGCCACCGCAGCCCCCTCTGGGAGCTGGCTTGCCAGCGATAGCGGTAGAACATTCAACAAAGTTGTCGACTGTCAGACCGTCATCGCGGGCAAGCCCGCTCCCACAGGGAATGTGGCGTCCGGTTGATCAGGTGCCGTTATTTCTGTTTTTCCAGCTGGTGATATTTGCCGGTCGCGTCCCACTGGTAAACCACGTAGTCGGACACTTTCAGGTCGCCCTTGGCGTCCCAGGTCTTCTCGCCCATCACGGTTTTCACAGGGTTGGCTTTCAGCCATTTGGCAGCGTCTTCGCCCTTGTTGGACTTGGCGCCGTTGAAGGCGGCGGCCAGTGCCTGAACCGAAGCGTAGGCGTACAGGGTGTAGCCTTCAGGCTCGGTGCCGGCCTTGCGGAAGGCATCCACGACAGTCTTGCTTTCCGGCAGCAGGCGCGGGTCGGCGCCGAAGGTCATCAGCACGCCGTCGACGTATTGCGGGCCGCCGGCGGTGGTCACCAGTTCGTCGGTCACGATGCCGTCGTCAGACATGAACTTCACGTCTTTCAGGCCTTCGGTACGCAGTTGCTTGACCAGTGGACCGGCTTCCGGGTGCAGGCCGCCGAAGTAGACCACGTCGGCACCGGCTGCACGGATCTTGGTGACCACGGCGCTGAAGTCTTTCTCGCCACGGGTCAGGCCTTCGTACAGCACTGGCTTCACGCCGCGTTTTTCCAGTTGAGCCTTGGTCGCATCGGCCAGGCCCTGACCGTAGGTGTCCTTGTCGTGCAGCACGGCCACTTTCTTGCCCTTGAGCACGTCGACGATGTAATCGCCGGCAACGATGCCTTGCTGGTCGTCACGGCCGCACATACGGAACATGGCGCTCAGGCCGCGCTCGGTCACTTGCGGGTTGGTGGAACCCGGAGTGATGGCGATGATCCCGGCTTCGTCGTAGATCTCGGACGCAGGGATGGTGGAGGACGAACAGAAGTGACCGACCACACCGGCGACTTTCTGGTTGGTGAGGTCCTTGGCGACCGTCACCGCCTGTTTCGGTTCGCAGGCGTCATCGCCTTTGACCAGGACGATTTTCTCCCCGTTGACGCCGCCCGCCGCGTTGACCGCATCGGCCGCCGCTTGGGCTCCCTTCATGTACTGCTCGCCAAATGCCGCGTTGGCGCCGGTCATGGGCCCCGCCACACCGATTTTCACATCAGCTTGTGCAAACGCAGAAACACCCAGCGCAGTAGCGACTGCGAGGGCCAGAAAGCCTTTCTTGTAAAACGTCTGGGACATGAGGTGGTGCTCCAAGGTTTTTTTTAGTTGGCACTGCGACTTCACTGGATTGCTCAGAGCAAGGGCCGTGCCATCGGTTTTTTATTCTTCAAAAAGTCGCTGCTTTCTTGTTATTTCGACTGTTTCGTTCCCATTTTCATTGGGCGTGCAACCGTCTAAACCGCGGAAGGTGAAACCATTTGTTTTTTCAGGCGCAACCCGCACGCGCCATCATTGCAACCGCGGCGCCAAACGACGTGCAACCAGCCTGTAACAGCCCGCGTCACCGAACTGCACACTGCTGGTGCGGGACTGCTACAACCCGCACCATTACAGGCTAGTCGCTACATCGAAAAGCGCCGCTTCCGGCAACATATTTCAACACTCAGATAACGATGCGCAGGCACTGGCCCGCGTGATACAGCGAGAACCCGGCCTCGTACAGGCAACTGCGCAAGCCCACACCTGCCAGGGGCTGCATCGGTGCGAAAGGAATCGGCAATGCCTGAGGATTTCCGTTACACAGGTAGTCGGCGAAGGCCTTGCCGACCACAGTGCCGGTGGTCACGCCACGGCCGTTGTACCCGGTGACGGCCACCAATCCGGGGGCCGGCTCGAACAAGCGCATCAAGTGATCGGGGGTGAACGCAATGCGCCCGGTCCAGGTGCATTCCCATTCGACGGGCTTGAGGTTGGGGAAATAATGCTGCTGTACCCGGTCAGCCCAGGCCTTGAGAAACCAGGTCGGTTTCTGATTGCCGTTACCGAGACTGCCCAGTAACAGACGTCCATCCTTGTCGCGGCGGATGCTGCTCAGCACCTGGCGGGTATCCCACGAGCCCTGCCCGCCCGGGAGGATTTCCTGAGCGGCGTCTTCGGTCAGCGGCACCGAAGCGACCTGATAGTAGTAACCGGGGAAGAAATTGCGCTTGAGTTCGGTCCAGTCGCCTTCGGTGTAGGCGTTGGAGGCAATCACCACTTGTTCGGCCAGCACCGAACCCTGCCCGGTCTGCACCGACCATTGCTGGCCCTGACGTTCAAGGCGGGTGACCGGGGAATGATCGAACATTTGCCCGCCGAGACTCGCCACGGCTTTCGCCAGCCCGGTGACATACGCCATCGGGTTGAGCGTACCGGCACGCCGGTCAAGCAGCGCGGCGGCAATCTTTTGCGTACCGGTCGCCTGTTCACAGGCCTTGCCGGTCAGCAGTTCGACCGGTGCCCCCCGGCGTTTCCACTGTTCCTCGCGACTGCGCAGATCCGCCTCGCCCTTGGCGTTGTGCGCCATGTGCAGGGTGCCTTCGCGGCGTAACTGGCAATCGATGTTGTATTTATCCACAAGGCTGAACACCAGCGCCGGCGCCGCCCCGAGCATGCGGTTGAGCTGACTGCCGACCGCCTCGCCGAAGCCGGCCTCGATCTCGTCCGGTGGAATCCACATCCCGGCGTTGACCAGCCCGACGTTGCGCCCGGATCCGCCATGCCCGGCGCGATGGGCTTCGAGCACGCAGACGTTTTTGCCCTTTTCCAACAGATGCAGCGCCGCCGACAGCCCGGTGAACCCGGCGCCGATCACGCAGACATCAACCTTGACCTCGCCCCTGAGCGCCGCGTTATCCGGTCGTTGCGGCGTGAGTTTTTCCCACAGACATTCTTCGCGTAACGGCATTGCCAGACTCCAACAGAAACCTAACAAACACTGCATACCCTGTGAGAGCGGGCTTGCCCGCGAAAGCGGTATATCAGCCAATATCCATGCTGACTGACCCAGCGCTTTCGTCGGAACGCCGCCCGGAGCAAACCCGCTCCCACATGGGGATCTCCACTTGACCGAAGGGATCAGTCGAATGTAATGCCCTGCGCCAGCGGCAACTCCAGCGAGTAGTTCACGGTATTGGTCTGCCGGCGCATGTACGCGCGCCACGCATCCGAGCCCGACTCACGACCACCACCGGTTTCTTTTTCACCGCCAAACGCCCCGCCGATCTCCGCGCCGCTCGGGCCGATGTTGACGTTGGCGATACCGCAGTCGCTGCCGACCGCCGACATGAATTTCTCGGCCTCGCGCACATCGGTGGTGAAGATGCACGACGACAGGCCCTGCGGCACGGCGTTGTTCAGGCGCAGCGCCTCTTCAAAATCGCTGTAACCGACCACGTACAGGATCGGCGCGAAAGTCTCGCTGCACACCACGTCGCTCTGCTCCGGCATTTCAACGATGGCCGGCGACACGTAGTAGGCATTCGGGAATTGATCTTCCAGTTGACGCTTGCCGCCGAACACCCGGCCGCCCTCGCTCAGCGCCTGCTCCAGCGCGTCCTGCATGTTTTCGAAGCTGTGTTTGTCGATCAGCGGGCCGATCAGGTTGCCTTCCAGCGGGTGACCGATACGGACCTTGGAGTACGCGGCTTTCAGTCGGGTGACGATTTCTTCTTTCACCGATTCATGGGCGATCAGGCGACGCAACGTGGTGCAACGCTGGCCGGCGGTGCCGACGGCGCTGAACAGAATGGCGCGCACGGCCATGTCCAGATCGGCGCTCGGGCCGAGGATCATCGCGTTGTTGCCGCCCAGCTCGAGAATGCTGCGGGCAAAGCGTGCGGCGACTTTCGGCGCCACTTCGCGACCCATGCGAGTGCTGCCGGTGGCGCTGATCAGTGCGACACGCGGGTCATCCACCAGCGCTTCGCCGGCATCGCGGCCACCGATGATTACCTGGCTCAGGTGCGCCGGGGCATCGCTGAAATTCTTCAGTACGCGCTCGAACAGCGCCTGGCAGGCCAGCGCGGTCAGCGGAGTCTTTTCCGACGGTTTCCACACCACCGGGTTGCCGCAGACCAGCGCCAGCGTGGTGTTCCAGGCCCACACCGCGACCGGGAAGTTGAACGCACTGATCACACCGACCACGCCCAGCGGATGCCAGGTTTCACGCATGTGGTGGCCCGGACGCTCGGAGGCGATGGTCAAGCCGTACAACTGGCGGGACAGGCCGACGGCGAAGTCGCAGATGTCGATCATCTCCTGCACTTCACCGAGGCCTTCCTGCGTGATCTTGCCCGCTTCCCACGACACCAGTTCGCCGAGGTCGGCCTTGTATTCACGCAACACTTCACCGAACTGACGCACCAGCTCACCACGACGCGGCGCCGGCACCTTGCGCCATTGTTCGAACGCATGATCTGCGCGACTGATGTGCTGCTCCACTTCGGCCGGGCCTTCCCAGTTCACGGCGCCGATGCGGCTGCCGTCGATGGGCGAATGCACCGGCACTTTGCCGTTCTGGTACAGGGCCGGGTTCACACCAAGACGATCAAGCAATGCGGCAACCATGGGTCACTCCTCAAGCAAAAAACTGAATGTGTGCGGGCGCGTTTTCACGACCGGGCAGGCCTTTAGTTGTAGCGTCAGGAAGGCTGTGCAACAAACGACCTTTACGCGAGATATCATTCCGTTTATTCATGCTGCGCAGAAAGACAAGAAAAGGATCGCCCATGCTGAACAAACGCCACTTGCCGTCGATCACCGCGTTGCAGTGCTTCGAGGCCGTGACCCGGCACCTGAGTTTCACCCGGGCCGCCGAGGAACTGAACCTGACCCAGAGCGCCGTCAGCAAGCAGGTGGCGCAACTCGAAGAATTGCTGCAGCACTTGTTGTTCCGCCGGGTGCGCCGCCGTTTGCAGATGACCCCGGCCGGCGATCTGTATCTGGTGGAAGTCAGAAAAATCCTGACCCAGGTCGAGATGTCGACCCATTACCTGCGTTCCTACGGTGGCGAGACCGAAGTCCTGCGCGTCTCTACACCCTCGACCTTCGGCGCCCGTTGGCTGGTGCCGCGCCTCAAGGGCTGGCGCCTGCGCCATCCGTCGATTCATCTGGATCTGTGCAACGAGCAGGAGGCCGATGATCTGCTGCAAGGGCGCAGCGACCTGGCATTCTATTTCGGCCAGGGTTCACGCCCCGGTACTGAATGCCTGAAGTTGTTCGGCGAAGAGCTTGTGCCGGTCTGCGCGCCGAGCAGCCTGCCGGACACGCCGTTGACTGATCCAACGCAACTCACCGATCTGGTCCTGCTGCAGAATGCTTCGCGCCCGCAAGCGTGGCACGACTGGTTCGACAGCCAGGGTTTCCAGACCGAACACAGCTACCACGGCCCGCGTTTCGAAACCTTTTATATGTGCATCCGCGCCGCTCAGGTCGGCTGCGGCGTCGCCCTGCTGCCCAGGTTTCTGGTGGAAGAGGAATTGGCCGACGGCAAACTGGTCATTCCCTGGCAGCACGCCATGCCCAGCACCGACGCGTATTACCTGGCCTACCCGGAACACGCGGCGGAAGTGCCCAAGGTGCGGGATTTCGTGAAGTGGATGCTGGAGCAGATCGACAGTCCGGTTTGAAGTTGTATTCAGTCCCTGTGGAAGCGGCGTTGCGGCGGTCCGACTTACCCGCGAAGACGTCGGCAAAATCAACATTGATGTTGGACCCACTGGCCTCTTCGCGGGCAAGCCCGCTCCCACAGGGATCTGCGGCGATACAAAAAACGCTGGCACAACGCACCATTGATATGCGCCACTAGCGCCATTGATTGATACCGCGCCAACGCGCGGCCCGCCTGGAGACCCCGTTATGAGCGAGAGTGTGTTTGCCGATCGCATCGTGCAGAACCTGCTCGACACCGACTTCTACAAGCTGACGATGATGCAGGCGGTGCTGCACAACTACCCCAACGTCGAAGTCGAATGGGAGTTTCGTTGCCGCAATGCCGAGGATCTGCGCCCATATCTGGCGGAGATCCGCTTCCAGGTCGAGCGTCTGGCCGAGTTGAGCCTGAGCGCCGATCAGTTGAGTTTTCTCGAGCGCATCTCGTTCCTCAAGCCGGATTTCCTGCGCTTCCTCGGCCTGTTCCGCTTCAACCTGCGCTACCTGCACACCGGCATCGAGAACGGCGAGCTGTTCATCCGCCTGCGCGGACCGTGGCTGCATGTGATTCTGTTTGAAGTGCCGCTGCTGGCGATCGTCAGCGAAGTGCGCAACCGCTATCGCTACCGCGAAACGGTTCTGGAACAGGCCCGCGAACAGCTTTACCGCAAGTTCGACTGGCTCACCGCCAACGCCTCGGCCGAAGAACTGTCGCAGTTGCAGGTCGCCGATTTCGGCACACGTCGCCGTTTTTCCTACCGCGTGCAAGAAGAAGTGGTGAACGTGCTCAAGCACGATTTCCCCGGCCGTTTCGTCGGCACCAGTAACGTGCACCTGTCCCGCGAACTGGACATGAAACCCCTGGGCACCATGGCCCACGAATGGATCATGGCCCACCAGCAACTCGGCCCGCGATTGATCGACAGCCAGATCGCCGCCCTCGATTGCTGGGTCCGCGAGTATCGCGGCCTGCTGGGGATCGCCCTGACCGATTGCATCACTACCGACGCGTTCCTCGGTGATTTCGATCTGTTCTTCGCCAAGCTGTTCGACGGTCTGCGCCACGATTCCGGGGACCCGGTGCTGTGGGGCGAAAAATGCATCGCCCACTATCACAAGCTCGGCATCGACCCGATGAGCAAGACCCTGGTGTTCTCCGACAGCCTGACGCTGCCCAAATCGCTGGAGATCTTCCGGGCGCTGCGGGGCCGGATCAATGTCAGCTTCGGTATCGGCACCAACCTGACCTGCGACATTCCGGGTGTCGAACCGATGAGCATCGTGCTTAAAATGACCGCCTGCAACGGCCAACCGGTGGCGAAGATCTCCGACGAGCCGGGCAAGACCCACTGCAAAGACCCGAATTTCGTCGCCTATTTGCGACACGTTTTCCAGGTTCCTGCCGTTTCCAGCCTATCTAGCAAGGAGTGAATTCATGCAAGCCGTACAGCGTGAGATTGCTGAACAGCTCAAGGTCCAGCCGCCATTCGCCGACTACCATGCCCTTCAGGCCGAAGTCGCCCGGCGCATCACCTTCATCCAGGATTGCCTGGTCAACTCCGGCCTCAAGACCCTGGTGCTGGGCATCAGCGGCGGTGTCGACTCGCTGACTGCAGGCCTGCTGGCCCAGCGCGCCATGCGTGAACTGCGCGAGCGCACTGGCGACAGCGCCTACAAGTTCATCGCCGTGCGCCTGCCGTACGACGTGCAGTTCGACGAACACGACGCCCAGGCTTCGGTGGACTTCATCGCCCCGGACGAGCGCCATACCGTCAACATCGGCCCGGCGGTCAAATCCCTGGCCGGCGAAGTCGCAGCCTTCGAAGGCAAGCACGCGGTGTCGGTGGATTTCGTGCTCGGCAACACCAAGGCGCGGATGCGCATGGTCGCCCAGTACACCATCGCCGGCGCAGCCCATGGCCTGGTAATCGGCACCGACCACGCGGCGGAAGCGGTGATGGGTTTCTTCACCAAGTTCGGTGACGGCGCCTGCGACCTGGCCCCGCTCAGTGGTCTGGTGAAAAACCAGGTCCGGGCCATCGCCCGCAGCTTCGGCGCACCGGAATCGCTGGTGGAAAAAGTGCCGACGGCGGATCTGGAAGACCTGTCGCCGGGCAAACCGGACGAAGCCTCCCACGGCGTGACCTACGCCGAGATCGACGCCTTCCTGCACGGCGAGCCGGTGCGTCAGGAAGCGTTCGACATCATCGTCAACACCTACAAAAAGACTCATCACAAGCGGGTCATGCCGTTTGCGCCCTGAATTTCAGGCATGAAAAAAGCGTCCTTCGGGACGCTTTTTTTTGCCTGCGGCTTTCTTACTTCACAACCACTGTGCCTTTCATCATCGAGATGTGGCCAGGGAACGAGCAGAAGAAACCATAATCGGTGCCGGCTGCCAGTTTCGATACATCGATGGTCAGCGAGTCTTTCTCGCCGGCGCCGATGATTTTGGTGTGGGCGATAACGCGCTCGTCACCGTCCTTCAGGTAGTTCTTGTCGATGCCGGCGGCCAGGCCGTCGGTGGCGATCGGCTGCATGTCAGCGGTCTTGCTGACCACCAGGTTGTGGCCCATGACATTCTTCGGCAGGCTGCCGGAGTGGGTCAGTTCGACGGTGAAGGTCTTGCAGCTCTTGTCGATCACGATCTCCTTGGTGTTGAAGGACATCTGGTCGGTGGAATCGACGGTGGTTTTGCACTCGGCAGCCATCAATTGGCTGCTGGCCAGCGCCAGCAGGGATACCGCAACAACTTTGGAAAACATGGTGAATCTCCAAGGCAGGGTTAACAAAACACGAGTGGTGGAAAGACTGCCTGAAATCTTCGCAAGTTCCTATGACTTGAGTCAAAAATTGTATACAACTTTCAGGCTATGACACTCATCGAAACAATCTAACAGCCAGACGTTTGGCCGGGACGTATCTTCAGGGCTCAACTCAACTGGAGCATCAGTCATGTCCCTCAACAGCCTGTTGTACAGTCTGCTCGCCGCCTACGCCTGTGGCGCCAGCGGCACCTATGAAACCCCGAAACGCGAAGTCTAGCCCTTGGATCAAGGCGTGCCAGCCATTACCCTGTGACGGATTGACCCAGGAGGAAGGCATGTCTCTCACATCCGTTTGTGTATTTTGCGGTGCCAACGCCGGCACCACCCCGGCGTACACCGAAGCCGCCATCGCCCTCGGCACAGCCATTGCCGAGCGCAAACTGACCCTGGTCTACGGCGGTGGCGCTGTCGGCCTCATGGGGATCGTCGCGGATGCCGCACTGGCGGCCGGCGGTGAAGTGATCGGCATCATTCCGCAGAGCCTGATGGACAAGGAAATCGGCCACAAGAGCCTGACGCGCCTGGAAGTGGTCGACGGCATGCACGCGCGCAAGGCGCGGATGGCTGAACTCAGCGATGCGTTCATCGCCCTGCCCGGCGGCCTCGGCACGCTTGAAGAGCTGTTCGAAGTCTGGACCTGGGGCCAGCTCGGTTACCACGGCAAGCCGCTGGGCCTACTGGAAGTGAACGGTTTCTACGGCAAGCTCACGGCATTTCTCGATCACATCGTCGGCGAAGGCTTCGTTCGCGCACCGCACCGTGACATGCTGCAAGTAAGCGAATCGCCGCAAACGCTGCTCGATGCCCTCGATCAGTGGCAGCCGACCGTCACGCCAAAGTGGGTCGACCAGAAACCCGGTTAACCCCCGGGCACCGATACAGGGCAGAATACGCGCCGCTCAACCTCACCTTCGACCCCAGAGGATCGCCCATGGCCAAACCCAATTACTCCTTCGCCAAGCGTCAACGTGACCTGGCCAAGGAACAGAAGAAAGAGGAAAAGCTTCAGCGCAAGAAACAGATGGCTGAAGAAGCGGCACTGAACCCTGACGGTGAAGTGGCGACCGATGATGATGCAATTGATGTTGATGCACCGAAAGATCAGACGCCAGACGCCTGAGCACATTGCTGAAACCTTGAACACAATCCCTGTGGGAGCGGGCTTGCTCGCGAAAGCGTCGTGACATTCATGACTGAACCATTGCTTTCGCGAGCAAGCCCGCTCCCACATTTGATCTTCATTCCTCCAATGGCAACACGGTGACGCGGACTTCCGGGTCGTGATTGCCACCGCCCAGAATCACCCCGCGCAACGGCGACACATCGGAGAAATCCCGGCCCCAGGCCAGGGTGATGTGTTCCAGTGCCGGCTGCACATTGTTGGTCGGATCGAAATCCACCCAGCCGAGCACCGGGCAAAACACCGAAACCCACGCATGAGACGCATCGGCGCCAATCAATCGCGGTTGCCCCGGTGGCGGCCGTGTCAGCAGGTAGCCGCTGATGTAGCGCGCCGCCAATCCTCGGGAACGCACGCAGGCCAGCATCAGGTGAGCGAAGTCCTGACAGACCCCGCGCCGGCGCTCCAGCACCTCGACCAACGGTGTCGCGACCTGCGTGGCCTCGGCATCGAAGGTGAATTCATCGAAGATCTTTTCCATCAACGCCTGTACGCCCAGCAGCAGCGGTCGCCCGGGCGGGAAACAGCTTTCGGAAAACTCGACAAAGCTGCGTTTCAAATGAACGTAGGGGGATTGAAACCGGTAACGGCAAGCTTCCAGCAGCTCGGTGGACAGCGGCTGGCTGGTGTAGGTCAGCGAATTGCAGGTCTGCTCCCAGGCCGGGGACAGATTGAAATCCAGCGCCGGCCGCGCCAGCACCTCGACCGTCAGCCGGGCGTTGACCTGCAATTCATCGTGAGGCCGTTCGAACGCCAGGCGTGTCAGCGGATTGCCAAACACATCCTGCTCGTCACGCCGGGCGGTCGGTTCCGGACTGATCAGCAATTGCTGTTCGGTACAGCGCTGCCAGGCGCACTCACGGGGCCACAGGTGCGCCAGTTGCTGCGCCAGGGAGACCGGGCTGTCGTAGTGATAGCAGGTATCGTGAAGAATCTGGTAGTGGGCATTCATCAGACGGACACCGTGCGTTGGCTGACATCATCGACATGGGCGAAATGACGCAGGGCCAGTCGATCGGACACCTGGCCGCTGGCGTCGGCGATGTCTTGCAGCAGATCCGCCAGACCATCGAGGGCCGCGCGCACGCTGGATTCGCCGAACAGGGGGTGTTCCAGACACCCCAGATCGAAGCGCGCCAGACGCTCGACCAGTTGCGGCAACCCGGCCTCCCGAGGCGCATCAAAATCGTCGCTCAAACGCTTGAGCGTGCGCGTCACCAGTTTCAACTGGAACAACACCGCATGGGGGTTCTGCTCGTCCAGCAGCAACAGGTCGAGCACCGGGATCAACTGCGCCACCGCCAGATAACGCGAGCGATAGGTGATGCTGCTGTTGCCCAGCTCCAGCAACCACTCAAGCCCCGCTTGATCGAACGCCCCGGCGCCGCGCAGGAAACCCGCGAGACTGCTGCTGAGAAACTGCAGGCGCTCGATCCGCCGGCCAATCATCAGGAAACGCCAGCCTTCGTCGCGGGTCATGTCATCGAGGGCAAACCCGGACAGCGCCGCCAGTGACATCACCAGCCGATTGAGAAAATCCAGCAACTCGCCAAAGTCCGGCTCATCGGTGTCCAGCTCCGTCGCCTCGCGCTGCAATTCCACCAGCGCCTGCCAGTTCTCCCGCGAGAGCTTGCCGCGCACCTGCGACGCCGCCCACTGCAAGCGTTGCAGGTTGGAGCGCAGGCTGAACGACCAGTCCTCGCCAAGCAGGGCCGCGAGCAGGCGCTCTGGCAGCTCGCCTTCGTCCGGCAGCAGCATCAGGCGCTCGCCGAGCTCCACGGCAGCCTGCAAGGCTTGCGGATCATCCCCGTCGATGTAACGCGCCAGCATGATCCGCAGCAGCCGCGCGCTGTCGTCGCAGCGCTCGCAATAACGGCCGAACCAGAACAGGTTTTCCACCACCCGCGACGGAAGATAGGGATCGCGCCGCACCAGATCATGCACGCCGATGTTGCGCTGGGTCTTCCACTGCTCGCCGCTTGGCGGCCGGTCTCCCAGCACCCAAGTGTCCTTGCTCGCGCCACCACGCTGCATCGACACCACTTCGGCGTCGGCTTCGGCCGCCACCCGGGTCAGGCCACCGGGCAACACCCGATAACCATCATGACTGGCCACCGCATACATGCGCATGCCAATGGCACGCGGTTGCAACTGGCCGTCCTCGGGCTGCCAGATCGGCGCGTGGGACAGTTGCGCAAGTTCTTGCGCGACATAGGCATAAGGCCGGGCCTGCATGCGCTCGGCGAGACTCTGACGCTGTTTCTCACTCAGGTCTCGCCCGAAAACGGGAGCGAAGCTTTGGGACGGGAAGGCCGGTTTGATCAGCAACTCCGGCAGTTTTTCCAACGCCTGGGCCAGCACCGGTGCCTCCCCGCACCACCAGGTGGCGATGGAGGGCAGGATCAGTTCTTCGCCGAACAAGTACTGATTGATCTTCGGCAAAAAACCCAAGAGCCCCGGCGACTCGAGCACGCCGCTGCCCAGAGCATTGGCCACCAGCACTCGGCCCTGACGCACGGCCTCGAGCAATCCGGGAACGCCCAGCGCCGAATCCGTACGCAGTTCCAGCGGATCGCAGAAATCATCGTCGAGCCGACGCATGATCGCGTGGACCCGACGCAGACCGCTGAGGGTTTTCAGGTAGACCGTGGCATCACGCACCGTCAGGTCGCCGCCCTCCACCAGTGGATAGCCGAGCTGACGGGCGAGATAAAGATGTTCGAAATAGCTTTCGTTGAAACGCCCCGGGGTCAGCAACACCACCAGCGGCGCGTCATCGTCGCAGGGGGCCTGACGGGCCAGGGTTTCCTGCAAGGTGCGGAAGAATCCGGCCAGGTGCTGCACCTTCAGATCCCGGTACAACTCGGGGAAGGCCCGGGACACAATGGTGCGGTTTTCCAGTGCATAACCGGCACCGGATGGCGCCTGGGTACGATCCGCAGTCACCCACCAGCGACCGTCCGGCGTGCGCGCCAGATCCACCGCATACAGGTGCAGAAAGGCCCCGTCCGGCGGCGCGATGCCCTGACAGGGCCAGAGGAAGTTGTTGTGGCCAAACACCAGTTCTGCTGGCAGCAGCCCTTCGCGGATCAACTGTTGCGGGCCGTACAGATCCGCCAGCACCGCATTGAGCAAGCGTGCGCGCTGGGCGATCCCGGCCGACAGTTGTTGCCACTCGTCAGCGGCGATCACGTGGGGCAGCAGATCCAGCTCCCAGGGACGATCCGCCCCCTTGGGATCGGCATAGACGTTGTAGGTGACGCCGTTTTCCTGAATCTGTCGGGTCAGCAGCGCCTGACGCTGCACCAGTTGCGCCGGGGTGCTGCGCTGCAATTGGTCGAACAGCCGCTGCCAGTGCGGACGCACCGCTCCGCTGTCGTCGAGCAGTTCGTGATAGGTGCCCGCCGTCAGCGGGTAGCGGTCAAGCAGGTCAGGCATGGAAAGCTCGGCAGCCAGCAAGGAACGGTCAGACTAACGCAGGCACATGACGCCCGGATATACGAAAAATCCGGGCGTCGTGCCTGATTCAGAAACGTCGTAAATCGAGTGTCATCGGTAATTCGTCATTCGTTTCGACATTGGGTATCGGAAGTTTCCCCGGCGTATGTCCGATGCGGAAGAAACGCGCCATGCGCCGGCTCTCCGCTTCGTTGGCGTTGACCGGCAGCGTCTCGTAATTGCGTCCGCCCGGATGGGCAACGTGGTACTGGCAGCCGCCCAGCGAGCGCTGCATCCAGGTATCGAGCAGGTCGAACACCAGCGGCGCATGCACCGGGATCGTCGGTTGCAGGCAGTTGGCCGGCTGCCAGGCGCGGAAACGCACGCCGGCGACAAACTCGCCGACCCGCCCGGTCGGTTGCAGCGGCACCGGAATGCCATTGCAGGTCAGCAGATAACGCTGCGGCGGCAGCCCCGTGAGCTTGACCTGCAAACGCTCCAGCGATGAGTCGACGTAGCGCACCGTGCCGCCCGCCGCGCCCTCCTCACCCAGCACATGCCAGGGCTCAAGGGCCTGGCGCAACTCCAGTTCAATACCGTTGACGGCGTAATCGCCGACCTTTGGGAAGCGAAACTCCAGATGCGCCGCAAACCATTCGGCACGCAGGGGGTAACCGGCGTTGTTGAGCTCGACGATGACGTCGGCGAAGTCCTGCTCGATGAAATGCGGCAGCAGGAAACGGTCATGCAGCTCCGTACCCCAGCGCGCCAGCTTCGGCGGTGCATAAGGCTCGCGCCAGAACCGCGCCACCAGCGCCCGCAACAACAGCTGCTGAGCCAGACTCATGCGCGCATGGGGCGGCATCTCGAACGCGCGCAACTCCAGCAGACCGAGGCGCCCGGTGGCGCCGTCCGGTGAATACAGCTTGTCGATGCAGAACTCGGCGCGGTGGGTGTTGCCGGTGACGTCGATCAGCAGATTGCGCAACAGCCGATCCACCAGCCATGGCGCGCACTCTTCTCCCGGTGCGGGCATTTGCGCGAAGGCGATTTCCAGCTCATACAGTGCGTCGTTGCGCGCTTCATCGACTCGCGGCGCCTGCGAAGTCGGGCCGATGAACAGACCGGAAAACAGGTAGGACAGCGATGGATGGTTGTGCCAGTAGCTGATCAGGCTGCGCAGCAGATCCGGGCGGCGCAAAAACGGTGAGTCCGCCGGCGTCGCGCCGCCGAGCACGAAATGGTTTCCGCCGCCCGTACCGGTGTGGCGCCCGTCGATCATGAACTTCTCGGTGGACAGCCGGGTCTGGCGCGCTTCTTCGTACAGAAACTCTGTGCGTTCGACCAACTCGTCCCAAGTCGCCGACGGCTGCACGTTGACCTCGATCACGCCAGGATCCGGGGTGATGCGGAAGTTGCTCAGACGCGGATCGCTCGGCGGCTCATAGCCTTCCAGCAATACCGGGCAATGCAGCTCCTCGGCGGTGGCTTCGATGGCCGCGACCAGTTCCAGATAATCCTCGACCCGCTCCAGCGGCGGCATGAACAGGTACAACCGGCCTTCCCGGGCCTCGGCGCAGAAGGCGGTGCGGGTCAGCCAATGAGCGGACTCGTCGATCTTCGGTGCACGTTCGTCCACCGGAGCCGGCTCACGGTGATCGTTGAGCTGAGTCGTTTCGGGCAACTCGGGGAAATCCTGATTCGGATCGTTCGGATGAATGAACGGATACTCCGCCGCCTTCACCCAGGGCTGTGAACCCAACGGCAGGCGATAGCCCAGCGGTGAATCCCCCGGCACCAGCCGGCAATGCTCATCGCGCAGATACCAGCGCCCGCTCTGCCACTGATCGCCCTTGGCGGTGCGCGCCAGCGGCAGCACCTGGCCGATGACCTTATCCAGCCCCTGACTGAACACCTTGCGCAGTCGCGCACGTTCCAGTGGTTCCTCCAGACGCGAGTCTTCAGCGCTGACGTTGCTCGGCAAGGCGCCTTCGCGCCAGAGGTAATAGAAATTGTCTTCGTAGGCCGGGAACACAAAACGTGTCGGCAGTTTCAGGCGCTCGGCGACACTCGCCAGAAAGCGTCCGGCCAGTGCGCCATCGGCGCCGTAATCCTGCTGCTCGTCGGCGATCAGTGCGTTGTTGTGCCAGATCGGCACGCCGTCGCGGCGCCAGTAGCAATTGAGCGACCAGCGCGGCAGTTGTTCTCCGGGATACCACTTGCCCTGACCGAAATGCACCAGCCCTTTTGGCGCGTAGTGTTTGCGCATGCGCTGGAACAGCTCGGCGGAAAGCCGGCGCTTGTCCGGGCCGAGCGCAGCGGTGTTCCATTCGGCGCCGTCCGGGTCGTCGATGGACACGAAGGTCGGTTCGCCGCCCATGGTCAGGCGCACGTCGCCTTCCAGCAGGTCGGCATCGATCTGCCGGCCCAGGGCCTGGATCGCCAGCCACTGTTCATCGGTGTAAGGCTTGGTCACCCGTGGCGCTTCCCAGACCCGCTCCACGGACATTTCGTGGCTGAACTCGCACTCGCAAGGCTCCACCAGACCGCTGATCGGCGCCGCGGAAGACGGATCGGGACTGCAGGCCAACGGGATATGCCCTTCCCCGGCGAACAGCCCCGACGTCGCATCGAGACCGATCCAGCCCGCTCCCGGCAGATACACCTCGCACCACGCGTGCAGGTCGGTGAAATCCACTTCGGTGCCGGACGGGCCGTCGAGGCTTTTCACGTCGGCGGTCAGCTGAATCAGGTAACCGGAAACGAAACGCGCTGCCAGCCCGAGATTGCGCAGCAGTTGCACCAGCAGCCACGCCGAATCGCGGCAGGAACCGGAGGCGTGTTCGAGGGTATGTTCCGGGGTCTGTACACCCGGCTCCATGCGGATCAGGTAATTGATGTCTTCGCTCAGACGCTGGTTGAGCGCTACCAGGAAATCCACGGCCGGCAGCGGCGTACGGTCGATGGCGTCCAGATAGGCCTTGAATGTCGGCGTCAGCGGCAGGGTTTCGAGGTACGGCGCCAGTTCCTTGCGCTCATCGGCGGCGTAGGCAAAGGGGATTTTCTCGGCGTAGGGTTCAAGGAAAAAGTCGAACGGGTTGAACACCGCCATCTCGGCCAGCAGGTCGACCTCGATCCGCAGTTCGGCGGTTTTCTCGGGGAACACCAGCCGTGCAAGGTAGTTGCCCTGAGGGTCCTGCTGCCAATTGATGAAGTGCTGCTCGGGGGAGACTTTCAGTGAATAAGACAAAATCCGCGTGCGGCTGTGGGCAGCCGGGCGCAGACGCACGATCTGCGGGCCGAGTTCGACAGCGCGGTCGTAGCGGTAATGCGTGACGTGATGCAATGCGACATGAATCGACACGGCGTGCCTCCTGCGAGCCCAAGCGTATTCGAAAGCGCGCAAGACTTATGCCATGCAGAGGCTTGGGCGCTTTCCCGGAATGCTCAGGGCAGTACAGCACCAAAATCGGGCGATGCGGTGAAATGGTTTGGCACAGTTGCACGCAAATGTTGCGAGGCACAACGCAGAACGCCAACCCGAAGGTTGGCGTTCTGTTCAGCTCAAGTGCGTTTTAGCGCGGTACGACCGGCTTGCGTGCCGGTTTCGGTCCCTTGCCTTTCGCGGCTTCCTTGCGCTCCTTGGCGGCCTGCTGGTTGCGGGCGAATGCCGCGGCCTTGGCCTGTTCACGCTTGTCCCAGGGATTGCCGCCGTCGCTGGCGCGCGGTGGCAGGCCGTTGTGCTGGGTGAGGATCCTGGTGGTCTTCTCTTTTACGTCCTTCGCCACTTTATGGCTGCCGGCCGGCGTCGAGTTCTTGCGACGGGCACTCTGGTAGCTGTCGGTGGCCGGTTGATGCGTCGGGATCAACTGGTGCTTGCCCGGCCCGATCAGGTCGGCGCGGCCCATGCGGATCAGCGCTTCACGCAGCATCGGCCAGCCTTTCGGGTCGTGATAACGCAGGAACGCCTTGTGCAGACGACGCTGCTCCTCGCTCTTTACGATGGTCACGCCGTCGCTCTTGTAGGTGACCTTGCGCAGCGGGTTCTTGCCCGAGTGGTACATCGCGGTGGCGGTGGCCATCGGCGACGGATAGAACGCCTGGACCTGGTCGGCACGGAAGCCGTTGCCCTTGAGCCACAGGGCCAGGTTCATCATGTCTTCGTCGGTGGTGCCCGGGTGCGCGGCGATGAAGTACGGAATCAGGTACTGCTCTTTCCCCGCTTCCTTGGTGTACTTCTCGAACATGCGCTTGAAGCGATCGTAGGTGCCGATCCCCGGTTTCATCATCTGGTTGAGCGGACCTTCCTCGGTGTGTTCCGGGGCGATCTTCAGGTAACCACCGACGTGGTGCGTCACCAGCTCCTTGACGTACTCCGGCGACTCGACCGCGAGGTCGTAACGCAGGCCGGAGGCGATCAGGATCTTCTTCACACCCGGCAACGCACGGGCGCTGCGGTACAGCTGAATCAGCGACGAGTGGTCGGTGTTCAGGTTCGGGCAAATGCCCGGGAACACGCAGGACGGCTTGCGGCACGCGGATTCGATTTCCGGGCTCTTGCAGGCGATGCGGTACATGTTCGCGGTCGGGCCGCCGAGGTCGGAAATGACGCCGGTGAAACCCGGCACCTTGTCGCGGATCTCTTCGATTTCACGAATGATCGACTCTTCGGAACGGTTCTGGATGATCCGGCCTTCATGCTCGGTGATCGAGCAGAAGGTGCAGCCACCGAAGCAGCCCCGCATGATGTTCACCGAGAAACGGATCATGTCGTAGGCCGGGATCTTTTCCTTGCCGTACGCAGGATGCGGAACACGTGCGTAAGGCATGCCGAACACGTAGTCCATTTCTTCAGTGGTCATCGGAATCGGCGGCGGGTTGAACCAGACGTCGATCTCGCCATGCTTCTGGACCAGCGCACGGGCGTTGCCCGGGTTGGTTTCCAGGTGCAGCACGCGGTTGGCATGGGCATACAGGACCGGGTCGTTGCGCACCTTTTCCATCGACGGCAGGCGGATCACGGTCTTGTCGCGAGTCATTTTCGGGCTGGCCAGGATCTGCACGACCTTGGCTTCCTGCGGGTCTTCAACCGGGCCCTTCTCCTGCTCGATCGCGCAAGCCTGAGTGTCCTGGGTGTTGACGTACGGGTTGATGATCTTGTCGATCTTGCCCGGACGGTCGATGCGCGTGGAGTCGACTTCGTACCAGCCTGCCGGCGTATCACGGCGGATGAATGCGGTACCGCGCACATCGGTGATGTCTTCAATCTTGTGACCGTAGGACAGACGCTGGGCGACTTCAACGATCGCCCGCTCGGCGTTGCCGTACAGCAGGATGTCGGCGCTGGCGTCGATCAGGATCGAGTTGCGCACGCGATCCTGCCAGTAGTCGTAGTGGGCGATGCGGCGCAGGGAGGCTTCGATGCCGCCGAGCACGATCGGCACGTGCTTGTAGGCTTCCTTGCAGCGCTGGCTGTAGACCAGGCTCGCGCGATCCGGACGCTTGCCGGCCATGCCACCCGGGGTATAGGCGTCGTCGGAACGGATTTTCTTGTCCGCGGTGTAGCGGTTGATCATCGAGTCCATGTTGCCGGCCGCGACGCCGAAGAACAGATTCGGCTCGCCGAGCTTCATGAAGTCGTCTTTGGACTGCCAGTTCGGCTGGGCAATGATCCCGACGCGGAAGCCTTGCGACTCCAGCAGCCGGCCGATGATCGCCATGCCGAACGACGGGTGATCGACGTAGGCATCTCCCGTCACAATGATGATGTCGCAGGAATCCCAGCCGAGCTGATCCATCTCCTCCCTGCTCATCGGCAGGAACGGCGCTGGCCCGAAACATTCGGCCCAATATTTTGGATAGTCAAATAACGGCTTGGCTGCTTGCATGTCGATAACCGGTGTTGGCTTTCATTGAATTTCGCGGGCGCGGAATATAGCACAAATTTTGACCAATTCCGACGGCCGTGGTCGGTTTCTCTCCCCTTTGTCCCACCGGCCACACACCGGCTCCTAAAGATGCCCTTCAACTTATTCAAGGATGAATAAAGATGCCTGCAAAACCACCGTCAAGAAGCGTAACCACCGTCGAGGTGCATAACCCGCCTTTGCGATCAAACCATGACCACCTGCCACGGCACGACACCTCGCACGCTATCCGTCCTGCCGAGCCCAGCCTCATCAATGGACAGACATCGGACAGAATCCCGGACAGCACAGACCCGGACATGATCTCTCAAGCGCCTTCGGTGAGTGTCAGTGAAACTCATTCATCCCCGACCGCAATACCCGCACCACCTTTACTTGAAGCCTACAGGGTCGGCCCGAACATCCGATTGCCGGTCGCCGACGCATCAGGATTCAGAAGGTTAAAGGGCCGGCAGTTCGTCGATATGCACGATGGCAGCATCCTGCAGATCAGCCTGGATCCCGACACTGCCCTCTACCGGGCCAGACTGGGAAGTGAATCAAGGCCCTCGGGCCCGATTCTCTTCCATGATCCCGATAGCAACCGATGGCATCCGCTGATCGACTTCGAAAAGAGCCCACTCCCACTCTCCGCCAGCCGGCTGGCGACTTTCAGGACGCCTCTGGACTTCTCCGGAGCAGACCCGGACAGCGACGGCCTGCATCGTTTTGAAGGCAAGCGCTACGTCATCATCGAAAACCATGCCCATCAGGTGATGCGCGACGTTGACGCTTCATCTCCCCAGCGCAATGTCTGGCGCGTCGTCAATCCGAAGGATCCGGTCGCCGCCGACAGCGAAAATATCTATCGCGCAAGCCGATCCGGTGAAACGCTGGCCATCACCCGCAATTCCGATGGCATCTGGACAACAAGTCTGGATGGACTCAAGGGAGGCATGCGTCGTACTGCACAGACTCAGGACAGCAAAGCCTATTTGCTTCAAAAATATGAGCCCATCAGAAACGCCTTCGAGGCGTTAGTCACCTCCAACAAGCGCTATGGAGAACTCTGGGACAGTGCCCGAGATCTTCCTGAGGGAAGCCAGGCAGAGAAAGAGGCGCTGATCAGGCTTGAAGTGCACATCATCAAGCACACAAGAATGCAAGCCGAATACGTCAAGTCACTGATCGACAACAAGGACTGGTTGATCCTGCTGAAGGCCGGCGGGCTCTACAAAAGCGAACTGCATACTCAACAGTTGAACAGAGTCGACTATCTCAACAAGCTGATTGCCGCGATGGATCACAGGGTCTATCCGACCACGCATCCAATAACGGTCGAGTCGCTAAAGAGCAATTTTGCCCATCTCAACAAAAAGCTGAAGATCATGAATGATCGCCAGGATGTCATGGATCAGATTCGCAAAGCCGACCGTAGTGCAACATCAGATCTGGACGATATGAACCGTGGAGTACCCACCGTAGATCAGATCCATTCCACTCAATACAACATCTGCCTGCGCCTGATTTCCGACGACCCCGAAAATCCGCCGCCTTTCGGCATGCGCAGTGCAATGGCCTTGCACCTCTTGAAAAAGGATTTGCACCAAGTCTATGGTGACTCCGAAGCGCTGGCGCTGCATTTGACGCTGGAAAACATCAGGAGTGACAGAGCCGGGTTCGAATCTCTGGATACTTCAGCGGATCCGGTCAAGGCGCAATACGTCAGCCATGCATTGTCCCTGATGCATGTGTTCGAAACGAAAATCGACAACCGCCTGAACGCAATCCATGAACAGGTCGACAGCAACAGCCAATTACCTCTTTACGATCAGGACATCGATTTCGATTTTCTTCCGGAGCAGTCCGCTGCGGAGGCCGAGGCAACCGCCCCGCGGAAACTGTTCCGGACACGCCACCATGGCACTTACCGGGTTCTGGTGGGGGAGCAGGACACAGCAGCGGATGGCAGCATTACTCTCAAGGTTCCAGATCTTTTCAAGCCGCACCAGCCACCTCAACGCTACGAGAACATCGAAGGTGAGTGGCAACAGGTTCGCCCCGCCGTCGCGCTCACACCCAGACCACAACTTGTGAGCGACGCGACTGAATCCCTTCAACGCGTGAATGAATACGTAACCCAGGCCCGGATCATGGAAGCCCGCAAAGCCAATCCGACCAATATCGTCGAATTTTTGGGCGCAGAGACGGATCGTTTCAGGGATCTGGCGCAACGTCTGGAGGCCACTGATCGGGTGACAGAAGACGCCGAGGTCAGCGGATTGATCAGTCGGCTCAGAACCGCCGCGGCATCAATGGAGACCGAAGGACAGTCCATTCTGATACGGATGTACAAAAACAAGGATGTGCTGGATGTACTGCGCCTGAACTTCCTGCTCGATCACTCACAGCTGAAAGTCGTGAAAACGGTAGAACGCAAACAAATGGGCAAGGGAAGGGACAAGTCATTCCTCGATGTCTACTCGATCAACGACCGTTCAGACAATTCGCAGTTGTGGGAGGCCCACTTTCACTACGACAGGCAAGATCGCGCGGCGCTGGACTACACGCTCAAGGGTGCACACATGAAAACCCTGGGACAAAGCAAGCTCGGCAGCGCGTTTCAACAGCGCGAAGCACAGGCTGGCCGACCCCACCAGCGGATCTGGCGGGAACTCATCAGTCCGCGAGTTGCCCAGAAACTGTTTGATCACCTGACGTGATCAATCGCGTTACTCATCGTCATCGAAGTTGTAACTGCCCGGCGCGAGGTTTTCGAAGCGCGTGTACTTGCCGATAAAGGCAAGACGGATGAAGCCGATCGGGCCGTTCCGCTGTTTGCCGATGATGATTTCGGCGATGCCTTTGTGCTCGGTTTCCGGGTGATACACCTCGTCCCGGTACACGAACATGATCACGTCGGCGTCCTGCTCGATCGCTCCGGATTCCCGCAAGTCGGAGTTCACCGGGCGCTTGTTGGGGCGTTGTTCCAGGGAGCGGTTGAGCTGCGACAGAGCCACCACCGGGCAGTTGAATTCCTTGGCCAGGGCTTTCAGCGATCGGGAGATCTCGGAAATCTCGTTGGTCCGGTTGTCACCGCTGGAGCCAGGGATCTGCATCAGCTGCAGGTAGTCGATCATGATCAGGCCGATGTCGCCGTGCTCGCGCACCAGACGCCGGGTCCGGGCACGCATCTCAGACGGGCTGATACCGGCGGTGTCATCGATGAACAGTTTACGGTCGTTGAGCAGGTTGACCGCCGAAGTCAGACGCGGCCAGTCGTCGTCTTCCAGTTGGCCGGAACGCACTTTGGTCTGGTCGATACGCCCAAGGGACGACAGCATACGCATGATCAGCGATTCGCCTGGCATCTCGAGGGAGTACACCAGCACCACCTTGTCGCTGCGCAACACGGCGTTTTCCACCAGGTTCATCGCAAAAGTCGTCTTACCCATCGACGGACGACCGGCGACGATGATCAGGTCGGCCGGTTGCAGGCCGCTGGTCTTCTCGTCGAGATCGGTGTAACCGGTGGACAGGCCCGTGATCGAGTCAGCGGTGTTGAACAGGGTGTCGATACGGTCGATGGCCTTGGTCAACAGGTCATTCACGCCCACCGGGCCGCCGGTTTTTGGCCGGGCCTCGGCAATCGCGAAGATCTGCCGTTCGGCTTCGTCGAGGATTTCCTCGGCGGTACGACCTTCAGGGTTGAAGGCGCTGTCGGCAATTTCGGTGCTGATGCCGATCAACTGACGCAACGTCGCACGCTGGCGGACGATCTGCGCATAGGCCTTGATGTTGGCGACGGACGGCGTGTTCTTCGCCAGTTCGCCGAGGTAGCCCAGGCCGCCGACTTGCGAGGTCTGACCTTCCTTGTCCAGTTGCTCGGCAAGGGTCACGACGTCGATCGGCGAGTTCTGGTCGGCCAGCTTGGCGATCGCACGGAAAATCAGACGGTGGTCATGCCGGTAGAAATCGCCGTCGGAGACTTGATCGAGCACGCGCTCCCAGGCGTTGTTGTCCAGCATCAGACCACCGAGCACGGCCTGTTCGGCCTCGATGGAATGCGGCGGTACCTTCAGCGCGGCGGTTTGCAGATCGTATTGCTCGGGAGCGGAAATTTCGTTCATGGCCACTTTTTATTCAGGAAAAGCAGGGATTGCAGAAAGACAAAGGGCACGACCTGAAGACAGGATCGTGCCCGATGTTAACCGTCTGGCGAACAAGCCGCCAGTCGATCAGGTGTTGCTTAAGCTGCTACCACGACAACGCGCACGGTGGCTTCAACTTCGGCGTGCAGGTGCACAGCCACGTCGAATTCACCCACGTTGCGGATGGTGCCGTTCGGCAGACGAACTTCGCTTTTCGCCACTTCAACGCCGGAGGCGGTCAGTGCGTCAGCGATGTCGTGAGTACCGATCGAACCGAACAGCTTGCCTTCGTCGCCAGCGGTGGCAGTGATGGTCACTTCCAGCTCGGCCAGGTGGGCAGCGCGGCTTTCAGCCGATGCTTTACGGTCTGCGGCAGCTTTTTCCAGCTCAGCACGACGCTCTTCGAACGCAGCCAGGTTGGCAGCGGTCGCAGCGGTGGCTTTGCCGAAAGGCAGCAGGTAGTTACGGCCGTAACCGGCCTTAACGTTTACTTTGTCGCCCAGGTTGCCCAGGTTGGCGATTTTTTCCAGAAGGATCAGTTGCATGTGGAAATCCTCTTAACTTTTAACCTTCACCGTTCGCGTTATCGGTGTCTTTCGACACGTGACGACCGCGAAAATCAATCAGGCTGTCGACAATGGCCAAGACCACAAGCAACGGACCGAGCAAGTGCATGAAAGGCACGAGCGTGACGTATATCCCCACCAGCCAGAAACCGGCCAGCCGTTTCTGCGCCACCAGCCCGTGAACCAGAGCCAGACCAGCGAAGAACAGCGGCACACTGCACAACGGCAACAGAACCAGTGCGTGCAGACCGAAGAACGGTGCCACACACATGACGGCCAGAAGCGACAGCGCAACGCCTTTCGGCAGTCGGATGGCGCGAAACTCGCGACCGAAACCGCCGGGGTTATACAACAACGCCTGCCAGTAGCGCCCAAGAATCAGGCACAGCACGCTAAAAACCTGCAACGACACCGCTGTCGAGATGATCGACAGTGGAACCGCCAATCCCGTGAGAATCGCCTTCTGGTCTGCCGAGAATTTCTCGTAGACCTCACCCATCGCCAGCGGCAAGACTTGTTCAAACGTCTGCGCCAGCGCTTCGGTGAAGGAACCGAAAACGGATCCCAGGCTCACGGCAATCAACAATCCCACGGCCACGCTGACCAGCAGCACGCGATTCCAGGTGTGTTCGGCGCGTAAAACCAGCGCCAGACCGCAAGCCCCGAGCAGCACAATCAGTGCCGTCGGGTCTTTCAGGTAGTGCCAGCTCACCAACGCTGACAGCACTCCCACACCCAGGACGCTCAAGGCGTCCGAACCGCGCCGCAGGAGCACAAGGCAACCTGCAGCGGCACTCAACCAGAACAACAGCGGCAATGCCGCAGATCCGGCCACGACCAGCGTGGCCTGCATACGCCCCCGCATGATGAATTCAGCCAAGGCACGCATGCATTCGATCCCTTACTTACTTGTCGACTACCCGGTCTCAGCGGCCGTGGCTGTCGGTGTAGGCCAGCAGGGCCAGGAAGCGGGCGCGCTTGATAGCGGTGGCCAGCTGACGCTGATAACGAGCTTTGGTACCGGTGATGCGGCTTGGAACGATTTTGCCGGTCTCGGATACGTAGGCTTTCAGAGTGTTGAGATCTTTGTAATCGATCTCCTTCACGTCTTCAGCGGTGAAGCGGCAGAATTTACGACGACGGAAGAAACGTGCCATTTGATAGGCTCCTTAAAAGGTCCGTGGATTACTCGTCAGCGTTATCGCTGTTGTCGCTGTCGCTATCGCTGTCATCGCCATCGGCGCTGCCATCGTGCTCAGGACGTTCGCGACGCTCACGGCGCTCACTGCGGTTTTCTTCAGCCTTGAGCATCTCGGACTGGCCGGTAACGGCTTCGTCGCGACGGATGACCAGGTTACGGATCACAGCATCGTTGTAGCGGAAGTTGTCTTCCAGCTCGGCCAGGGCCTTGCCGGTGCACTCAACGTTCAGCATCACGTAGTGAGCCTTGTGAACATTGTTGATTGCGTAGGCCAGTTGACGACGGCCCCAGTCTTCCAGACGGTGGATTTTGCCGCCGTCTTCTTCGATCAGCTTGGTGTAACGCTCAACCATGCCGCCGACTTGCTCGCTCTGGTCAGGGTGGACCAGAAAGATGATTTCGTAATGACGCATGAATGCTCCTTACGGGTTGTAGCCTGCCGCTCAAAAACGGTCAGACAAGGAGTGAATGACACTTATGGACTTGCCGGCGCGGGGCACATGCGTGCCTGCCGTCACAGCAAGGGGCGCAATTGTAGAGAAGGGACTGAAGAGGTGCAAGGCAATTGGTGATTATTTGAACAGTTCATTCACTTTACCAATCTGCACCTTTGCACAGAACCAATGCGGGAGCGGGCTTGCTCGCGAATGCGGCATCACATCCAACACTTTTGCTGAATGACACACCGCTTTCGCGAGCAAGCCCGCTCCCACATTTGAATCGGCGTAAGGCTTAAGGCTTCTTGGCAGCCGCCTTGGCCTTGGCCCCGCGCTGGCGCTGGGCCTCGAACAGGCACACACCGGTCGCAACCGATACGTTGAGGCTGCTGACGCTACCGGCCATCGGCAAGTTCACCAGGTAGTCGCAGTGCTCACGGGTCAGGCGACGCATGCCTTTGCCTTCGGCCCCCATGATCAGGATGGTCGGGCCGGTCAGGTCCTGGTCATAGATGCTGACCTCGGCCTCACCCGCCGTGCCGACAACCCACAGACCACGCTGCTGAAGTTTTTCCAGGGTGCGCGCAAGGTTGGTCACGGCTACCAGCGGAATCACTTCCGCCGCGCCGCAAGCCACTTTACGCACGACCGGTGTCAGGGTGGCCGACTTGTCTTTCGGCACGATGACCGCCAGCGCACCGGCAGCGTCCGCCGAACGCAGGCAAGCGCCGAGGTTGTGCGGATCGGTCACGCCGTCGAGCACCAGCAGCAGCGGCGCGCCTTCGGTGCGATCAAGCAGCTCGTCGAGCATCGCCTCGCCCCAGACCTGGCTCGGGCTGACGTCCGCCACCACGCCCTGGTGCACGCCTTCGACCCAGGCGTCCATTTCGCGGCGCTCGGCCTGACCGACCTGAACGCGGTTTTCGTTGGCCAGCTCGATCAGCGTCTGTACCCGTGGATCGTTGCGGCTTTCAGCCAGCCAGATCTGCTTGACGCGTTTTGGGTGGTGACGCAGCAACGCTTCTACCGCGTGAACGCCGTAGATTTTTTCCAACTGACTCATGACTTCGCCTTCGGTTTACGTGCCCCGCCGCTTTTGGCTGGAGCGGAACCCGCTTTTGGCGGGCCCTTACGGTGTTTGCTCGGTTTGGCTGGCTTGCCGCCGGAAGCCTTGTCAGGCGCCGACCGTCCGGTCTTTCCCCCGGACGCCGCTTTACCACCGTTTTTGGCGTCGGCCAGCAAGGCCTTCTTCATCTCACGGCTTTTGCGCAGCTCGGCGTTTTTCGCCACGGCATCGCTTGGACGATAGGCCTCGACGGCCTTTTCCTTGGCCGGACGACGGCTGGCGGATTTTGCCGGAGCCTTCTCTTCCACAACCTTGGCCGCTGGAGCGGTCGTCTCGGTGCCACGCTTTTTGCGGCCGATCGGCGCGCTGATGGTTTTTTCAGCCATCTCGAAGTCGATCTTGCGCTCGTCGAGATCGACACGCATGACGCGCACTTCAACGGTATCGCCAAGACGGAAGCTGCGACCGGTGCGTTCGCCCGCCAGACGATGGTGCACAGGGTCGAAGTGGTAGTAATCGCCCGGCAGCGCCGTCACGTGTACCAGACCTTCGACGTAAATATCGGTCAGTTCGACGAACAGACCGAAACCGGTCACGGCAGTGATTACACCAGGGAACGATTCGCCCACGCGATCCTTCATGAACTCGCACTTGAGCCAGTTCACCACGTCACGGGTCGCTTCGTCGGCACGGCGCTCGCTCATCGAGCACTGCTCGCCGAGTTGCTCCAGCGCCGCTTCGTCGTACGGGTAGATGCGCGCCTTCGGAATGGTCATCGCACCGGCACGGCGAACGTGCGGGGTGTCCTGTTTCGAATGGATCACGCTGCGAATCGCCCGGTGCGTGAGCAGGTCAGGGTAACGACGGATCGGCGAAGTGAAGTGGGTATAGGCTTCGTAGTTCAGGCCGAAGTGGCCTTCGTTCTGGGCGCTGTACACCGCCTGGCTCAGGGAGCGCAGCATCACGGTCTGGATCAGGTGGAAATCCGGACGGTCCTTGATGCTCGCCAACAGGGCCTGATAGTCCTTCGGCGACGGGCCGTCCTTGCCTTTATGCAGCGACAGGCCGAGCTCGCCGAGGAACGCACGGAGTTTTTCCAGACGCTCCGGGGGCGGGCCGTCGTGGACGCGGTACAGCGCAGGGATTTCGTGCTTCTTCAGGAATTCGGCGGTGGCCACGTTGGCCGCCAGCATGCATTCCTCGATCAACTTGTGCGCGTCGTTACGGGTGGTCGGACGGATTTCGGCAATCTTGCGCTCGGAACCGAAGATGATCCGGGTTTCCTGGGTTTCGAAATCGATCGCGCCACGCACGTGACGGGCGGCCAGCAACACTTTGTACAGCGCGTAGAGCTGCTTGAGATGCGGCAGCACGTCGGTGTATTCGCCGCGAAGCTTGCGCCCTTCAGTAGCCTTCGGCGTTTCCAGCATCGCGCTGACCTTGTTGTAGGTCAGACGGGCGTGGGAGTGGATCACCGCTTCATAGAAGCAGTAGTCGGTCATTTCGCCGGACTTGGAGATGGTCATCTCGCAAACCATGGCCAGACGATCGACATGCGGATTCAGCGAGCACAGGCCGTTGGAGAGTTGCTCCGGCAGCATCGGCACCACGCGCTCGGGGAAGTACACCGAGTTGCCGCGCACCTGGGCTTCGTTGTCCAGAGCCGAGCCGATCTTCACATAGCTGGAAACGTCGGCAATCGCCACGTACAACTTCCAGCCACCGGAGAACAGGCGCAGCTTGCCTGGCTTGGATTCGCAGTAGACCGCATCGTCGAAATCCCGGGCATCTTCGCCGTCGATGGTGACGAACGGCAGATGGCGCAGGTCGACGCGCTTCTCTTTGTCTTTCTCTTCGACTTCCGGCTTGAGCTTGCCGGCTTCCTTCAGAACGGCTTCAGGCCAGACGTGCGGAATGTCGTAGGTGCGCAGGGCGACATCGATTTCCATGCCCGGCGCCATGTAGTTGCCAACGACTTCGATCACATCGCCTTGCGGCTGGAAGCGTGGAGTCGGCCAGTGGGTGATCTTCACCTCGACGAACTGACCGATCTGGGCGTTGGCGTTGCGGCCGGGAGTGACCAGCACTTCCTGCTGGATTTTCGGGTTGTCCGCAACGACGAAGCCGATGCCGCCCTCTTCGAAGTAGCGTCCGACGATGCTTTCGTGGGCACGGGACACCACTTCGACGATCACGCCTTCACGGCGACCACGGCGATCCAGGCCGGAAACACGGGCCAGGGCACGGTCGCCATCGAACACCAGACGCATCTGCGCCGGGCTCATGAACAGGTCGTCGGAACCGTCATCCGGCACCAGGAAGCCGAAACCGTCGCGGTGACCGCTGATGCGACCGAGGATCAGGTCGAGCTTGTCCACCGGCGCATACGTGCCACGGCGGGTGTAGATCAATTGAGCGTCGCGCTCCATGGCGCGCAGGCGGCGGCGCAGGGCTTCGATCTGGTCTTCTGTGGTCAGACCAAACTCTTCGACCAGTTGCTCGCGGGCAGCAGGCGAACCCCGGTCAGCAAGGTGCTGAAGGATCAGTTCGCGGCTGGGAATAGGGTTTTCATATTTTTCCGCTTCACGAGCGGCCTCGGGATCGAGGGACTGCCAATCGGCCATTAGAGAGTTTTCACCTTGTCTATATGCGGGTTAGTTTGGCATAGGCGCCATCAAACGGGAAATTTCCGACTCTATAAGGGACATCTGAGGCCTTGTATCGACGTCTGAAAGGCGTTTTGAACACCGCTGGTAAAAAAAACCATTTTTTTTGCTGGCAGGGGTTTACAGTTAAAAAGGCGCTCCGTATAGTGCGCGCCATCGACGACGTACACACGTTGCCGAGATGCCCAGATGGTGAAATTGGTAGACACGCCAGCTTCAGGTGCTGGTGACCTTACGGTCGTGGAAGTTCGAGTCTTCTTCTGGGCACCAATTTCGAGTTTGAGACTAGATCAGTTTCAAGACTCACACAAAAACCCGCGAAAGCGGGTTTTTTGCATTCTACGCCCCGCCTTTTTCTGAAAATGATTTATTAAAATCAAATCAGGGGTTTACAGATCAAAAGGTGCTCCGTATAGTGCGCCACATCAACAGCGGTAACGCTGAAGATGAAGCCCAGATGGTGAAATTGGTAGACACGCCAGCTTCAGGTGCTGGTGACCTTACGGTCGTGGAAGTTCGAGTCTTCTTCTGGGCACCAATTCAAATTCAAGGTCACGATCTTGAATTTCACAAAAACCCGCGAAAGCGGGTTTTTGCGTTTCCGGGGTTTGGAAAAACTCGAGAAACAGCGCCTACCAGACACACCTTCTCCCCCCGCAAGGCGCACTTGAGAAACGATATCGTTTATCATTGTTGCAAGTTTTTGCAATGCGACAGTGAGGAACCCTGCGAATGATGTTTCGAAATACCCTGCGCCGCGGCTTGACCTTCACCCTGCTCGGCCTGGCACTCGCCACTCCCCTCACCCAGGCTGCCGACGCGGTTTCCCTGACGCTCTACAACGGTCAACACAAGGAAGTCGGCGACGCGATCGCCAAAGCCTTCGAAGCCAAGACTGGCATTCACGTCAATGTGCGCAAGGGCAGCAGCAACCAGCTCGCCAGCCAGATCATCGAAGAAGGCGACCGCTCTCCCGCCGACGTCATCTACACCGAAGAATCCCCACCACTGAACAACCTCGGAGAACTCGGCCTGCTGGCCAGGACCGACGATGCCACTCTGGCAGTCCTGCCGAAAAAATATGTCGCAGGCAATGGCACCTGGATCGGCGTCACTGCACGGGTTCGCGTAGTCGCCTTCAACCCGAAGCTGGTCGATGAAAAAGACCTGCCCAAGTCGGTCCTGGATTTCGCCGATCCGCAGTGGCAAGGCAAGGTCGGTTTCGTGCCCACCAGCGGTGCCTTCCAGGAACAGGCCGTCGCCATCATCAAAAAGCATGGCCGTGAAGCCGCCGAAGAATGGCTGACCGGCCTGCGCGCCTTCGGCAAGACCTACAGCAACAACATGGTTGCCCTCAAGGCTGTCGAAAACGGCGAAGTCGCCACCGTACTGGTGAACAACTACTACTGGTTCGCCCTGCAACGGGAGAAAGGCAAGCTCGACTCCAAACTGCATTACTTCACCGGCGGCGACGTGGGCGGCTTGATCACCGTCTCCAGCGCAGCCGTGCTGAAATCCAGCAAGCATCCAAAAGAAGCCCAGCAATTTCTCGCCTACATGGCCAGTGAAGAAGGGCAGCGGGTAATCACCCAGACCACCGCCGAGTATCCGTTGCACAACGGCATGGAATCGGATCGCGGCCTCAAGCCTTTCAGTGAGCTGGAAGCGCCGGATGTGACCCCGGCCGATCTGGGCAATGCCGAGGAAGCGCTGGATCTGGAACGCGAAGTTGGCCTGAACTGATGAGCGCCTCGTTATCCGCCCCCGTCACGCGCGGGGGTTACGTGCCACGGCGCAAGCGGCCGTCGATCTGGCTGGTACTGCCGGTATTGCTGCTGGTGGTGATGAGTCTGTTGCCACTGGCCTACGTCGGCCTTAAAGCCTGGCAGGCGGGCTGGTCCGAGGCGCTGCATTTGCTGTGGCGCCCTTACGTGTTCGGCCTGCTGCGCAACACACTGGCGTTGATGGTCGGGGTAACGGTTACTTGCGGCGTGATCGGTCTGTCACTGGCCTGGCTGCTGGAACGCAGTAATCTGCCGGGCCGGCGCCTGTGGGGTGTGGTTCTTTGCCTGCCGTTCGCGGTACCGGCATTCGTCAGCAGTTTTACCTGGGTATCGCTCAGCGCGCAGTTCGAAGGACTCGGCGGAGCGATTCTGGTGATGAGCCTGTCGAAATATCCGCTGATCTTCCTGCCGGTGGCAGCCACGCTGCGCAATCTCGATCCATCCCTTGAAGAGTCCGCCCGAACGCTGGGACAGAATCGCCGGGGCGTGTTTTTCCGCGTCACCCTGCCCCTGCTCTGGCCTTCGTTGCTGGCCGGTTCGCTGCTGATTGCGCTGCACATGCTGGTGGAATTCGGCGCACTGTCGATCATTGGTCTGCAAACCTTCACCACCGCGATCTATCAGCAATTCGAACTGGAATTCAGCAATGCCAATGCGGCAATGCTGTCGGCGGTGCTGCTGGCGCTGTGTTTGATGCTGCTGTGGCTGGAACTGCGGGTACGCGGCAAGGGCCGCCATGTGCGGACCGGCCAGGGCGCGGCACGCCGGGCCGAACAAGTGCAACTGGGGCCTTGGGCGATTGCCGGCCAACTGTACTGCCTGATGCTGGCGATTGTCGGCAGCGGCATTCCACTGGGGATGCTGGCGTACTGGCTCGCCGTGGGATCGTCAGCGGCATTCCCGGTTGCAGCGATCACTGAAGCCTTGCTGTCTTCATTGGCGCTGTCGCTGGGTGGCGCGGGACTGTGTCTGGTGCTGGCGGTGCCGGTCGGGTTGCTGGTCGTACGCTACAAAGGCCAATTGGCGATCTGGGCCGAGCGCCTGCCCTATCTGCTGCACGCCCTGCCGGGATTGGTGATCGCATTGACGCTGGTGTATTTCGCCCTGCATTACCTGCCGGCGCTGTATCAGACCTCCGCGCTGTTGCTGATCGCTTATGCGTTGCTGTTTCTGCCGCTGGCTCAGGCACCGATCCGCACGGCACTGAACAAGGCCGCACCGCAACTGGAGGAAGCCGCACGCACCCTCGGCGCATCGTCGTTCACGGCATTCTGTCGAGTAACCCTGCCAATCATTTTCCCGGCACTGGGCGCAGCGTTTGCTCTGGTGTTTCTGGATGCCATGAAGGAGCTGACGGCGACACTGCTGCTGAGTCCGACCGGGCTCAACACCTTGGCGACCGAGGTGTGGGCACACACCGCGAACGTCGAGTTTGCCGCAGCGGCGCCTTATGCGGCGTTGTTGATTGTGGTGTCGGGGCTGCCCGTCTACCTGCTGACAACCCGAATGTATTTGAGCCGATAAAAAATCGCAGCCGAAGCTGCGATTTTTTTTGCCCGCACTATCAGGCCCGGAACTGCCCCAGACTTGCCTTGAGCTGCGCCGCCAGACCATCCAGCACCTTGCCGCTGGCCGTGGTCTCGACCACGGCCTGAGCGGCTTTCTCAGCCTGGGCATGAATCGTCTCGACACGCCCACGCACAGCCTGCGCGCCCTGCGCCTGATGCGCCGCGGCCTGGGTCGCCAAACCAATCGCCGCGTGCACCTGCTCGACCGACGCCTGTACCGATTGCTGCAGCCGTGCACTGTCACGCAGCACCAGCAAGCCTTCGCTGGCCTGACGCCCGGCCTGACCGATCGCCTCCACCGCCTCACGGGCGCCCTGCTGCAACGCCACGATGTGCGCCTGAATGTCACCGGTGGAGCTTTGAGTCTTGCTCGCCAGTGCGCGCACTTCATCCGCCACCACCGCAAAGCCTCGTCCGGTTTCACCGGCTCGAGCTGCTTCGATCGCAGCGTTGAGCGCCAGCAGGTTGGTCTGCTCGGCGATACCGTGAATCACGGTCAGCACCACTTCAATCTGTTCACTCTGCTGCGCCAGCCGCTCGATGACTTTCGCGCCGGTATCGACCTGCCCCGCCAGCGCCTCGATCAGGCTGCCGACCTTCGCCGAGGTGCGAGTGTTTTCGTCGGTGGCTTGGCGAATATCCACAACCTGCTTCAACGCCGCCTGCATCGCATGACTTTCCGACTGCGCCTCATCAGCCATTTGCGACAACGCGCGCAGGCTTTCAGCCACTTCATCGCGCTGCATCCCGGCCGCTGCATCAGCGCCAGCATTGCGCAGGGTCATAGCACCAATTTCCTCACCGGTACGCTGAGCCACATCCCCGGCCTCGCGCACGATCGGCTGCAACTTATCCACAAAGCGGTTGACTGCCGAAGCCATGTCGCCAATTTCGTCCTTGCTGTTGATCTGTACGCGCTTGGTCAAGTCGCCCTCGCCTGCCGCCAGGTCATCCATCGCAGCATTGAGCATCTTCAGGCGGTTGACCACGCGATGGCCGAGCACCACCGCCAACAGCAACAGCACGCCGGCACCCACCAGCGCCAGGCCCATGCCGATGCGCCAACGCAGGGTTGCTGCAGCGTCCTGCACGGTATTGGAGGTGTTGGCCTTCATTTCGGCCGCCGTGGACTGCGCCGATTGCAGGCGCGCACGCATGGCGGTGGCACTGTCGGCAGCAGCACCTTTGAGGCTGTCGCCAACCAGCTGGTCGCTGCTGGCAATCAACGCCGTGAAGCGCTGATCGAGCGCCGCCAGATCGGTTTCGACCGAGGCGGTCGAGACCCCCATCAGCACCTTGCCGATTTCCACGCCATTGGGGTTGATCGAGGCTTCGAGGTAGTAGACCGACGGATCGTTCTTCGCCGCATCCAGCACTTTATCCAGCGCTCGCTCACCCTGACCTTTTTCCAGAAGGGCCTTGTTGATCGGGTTTTCACGATTGAGATAACGCGTCAGATGCTGGCCGGTGGCATCGTCATACACCACGAACAGCACGTTGGGATTGCGTTGGGCCCGGCGGGCGAATTCGGACAGGGTCGGCACGTCGCTGTCCCACATGGCACGAGGCGCCACCGAGGCCAGCAACTGGGCCATATCATTGGCCGAATCCTTCAGGTCTTTTTCCAGAGTCGCACGCAGTTGCGCCTGCTCTTCCTTCAGACGCGAGGAAAGACCGGCGGTAAGACGCTGACGGGTACTTGAAGAGAGGTTGTCGAGGCTCGACGTGACTTCACGCCCGGCCTGCTCCAGCTCACCGGAGAGCTTCTGGCTGTCGGCGCCCAGGCGAGTGCCCAGGTCGGCTTCCAGCGCGGTGACGGTGCTCCGCGTCAGGGCAACGGCCACCAACACCTGCACCAAAAGGGCGATACCAAGGGTAACGAATACGGGCCGCAACAAACGGCTTTGTAACAGTGAGAGAACGGCCGACACTGTGAATCCCTCTACTTCTGACGCCATTAATTTGATGGCACTCTTGTAGACAGATTCACAGCAAAGGTCATGCCGTCCAACAGACATAAACGACAAAGGCCCCGATAAAGGGGCCTTTGTGTTTTTACATCAACGACTTATCAAGCGAACGGATGACGCAGAACGATGGTTTCGTTGCGGTCCGGGCCCGTCGAAATAATGTCGATCGGCGCGCCGATCAATTCTTCAACGCGTTTGATGTAGGCACGAGCGTTGACCGGCAGCTCTTCCAGGGTCTTGGCACCCACGGTCGATTCGGTCCAGCCTGGCACTTCTTCGTACACAGGCTGCAGGCCTACGTAGCTGTCAGCGTCAGTCGGAGCAACGGCATTGCCTTGCGCATCTTTGTAGCCGGTACAGATGTTGATGGTTTCCAGGCCGTCGAGTACGTCCAGCTTGGTCAGGCAGATGCCCGAGATGCTGTTCACATCGATAGCGCGACGCAGGATAACGGCGTCGAACCAGCCGCAACGGCGGGCACGGCCAGTGGTCGCACCGAATTCGTGACCTTGCTTGGCCAGGTGTGCACCGACTTCGTCGAACAGCTCGGTCGGGAATGGACCGGAACCTACGCGAGTGGTGTAAGCCTTGGTGATGCCCAGGATGTAGTCCAGGAACATCGGGCCAACGCCCGAACCGGTCGCCACGCCACCGGCGGTGGTGTTGGAGCTGGTCACGTACGGATAGGTACCGTGGTCGATGTCGAGCAACGAACCCTGGGCACCTTCGAACATGATGTCTTTGCCGGCGCGACGCAGGTCGTGCAGCTCAGCCGTCACGTCCAGCATCAACGGCTTGAGCAGCTCGGCGTATTCCTTGCACTCGGCCAGGGTCTTTTCGAACTCGATGGCAGGCTCTTTGTAGTAACCGACCAGCATGAAGTTGTGGTAGTCCACCAGCTCACGCAGCTTGTCTTCGAAGCGCGGCATGTTGAGCAGGTCGCCAACGCGCAGGCCACGACGTGCAACCTTGTCTTCGTACGCCGGGCCGATGCCGCGACCGGTGGTGCCGATCTTCAGTTCGCCACGGGCCTTTTCACGGGCCTGGTCCAGCGCCACGTGGAAGGACAGGATCAGCGGGCAGGACGGGCTGATACGCAGACGCTCGCGCACCGGTACGCCTTTCTCTTCCAGCTTGGTGATCTCACGCAGCAGGGCGTCGGGTGCAACCACCACGCCATTGCCGATCAGGCACTGCACGCCTTCGCGCAGCACGCCCGACGGGATCAGGTGCAGGACGGTTTTTTCACCGTCGATCACCAGTGTGTGGCCAGCGTTGTGGCCACCTTGGTAGCGCACTACGGCGGCAGCATGTTCGGTCAGCAGATCAACGATCTTGCCTTTGCCCTCATCACCCCACTGGGTGCCCAGGACTACGACATTCTTACCCATAACACTTGTCCTCATTCGCGCAAACTTGGTGCCGGCGGTGGCCGGCAGGAAAACTCAAGAAGCCAGTGGCGATACTTGCCAAAGCCCGTTCTGCTGGATCAATTGCCGGTCGCAGTCCGCATCACGGGCGGCGGCCAAAGGTTGTCCAGGCAACGCCTGAACGACACGCTGACCCTCACTGCGCAACTGGCAAACCTGCTGCCAGAGTGCCGCATCCGTACTGTCAGGCATCCAGATACCGCCAGACGGTAGCTCGACCTCAGCACGCCCCAGGGTCACCAGGGTTTTCAAATCGGTGGAAAAGCCGGTTGCCGGACGTGCGCGACCGAAGTCGGCACCGATGTCGTCATAACGACCGCCCTGAGCGATGGACTGGCCAACACCCGGCACGAACACCGCGAACACCACACCGGTGTGGTAGTGGTAACCGCGCAACTCGCCCAGATCGAAGTACAGCGGCAGTTCCGGGAAGCGCGCCGACAGTCGCTCGGCGATCGCCAGCAAATCTTCCAGCGCAGCCAATACCGGCGCCGGCGCATTGGCCAGACGCTCGCGGGCAGCACTCAGCACTTCACGGTCGCCGCACAGGTCGACCAGCGCACGCAGCATGCCTGACAGATCGGCCGGCAGGCCTTCGGTCAAGGTAATGACCTCGTCGATGGCCTTGCGTTGCAACGCATCGAACAACTGCTGCTCGACTTCCCCCGACAGACCGGCCGCCTGAGCCAGACCGCGGTAAATGCCGACATGCCCCAGATCCATGTGCACATCCGGCACGTCGGCCAGTTGCAGCATGGCCAGCATCAGGCTGATGACTTCAACGTCGCTGCTCGGGCTCGCATCGCCGTACAACTCGGCACCCAACTGGATCGGGCTGCGCGAGGACGACAAGGCACGCGGCTGGGCATGCAGCACGCTGCCGGCGTAGCACAGACGGCTCGGGCCTTCGCGACGCAGAGTGTGCGCATCGATGCGCGCCACCTGCGGCGTGATGTCTGCACGGAACCCCATCTGCCGGCCCGATTGCGGGTCGATGACCTTGAAGGTACGCAGATCCAGGTCCTGGCCCGCGCCGGTCAGCAGGGATTCCAGGTACTCGATATGGGGAGTCACGACAAACTCGTAACCCCAGCTCTGGAACAGATCCAACACCTGACGACGCGCAACTTCAATGCGCGCCGCTTCCGGTGGCAGTACTTCTTCGATGCCATCTGGCAGCAGCCAGCGGTCTACCGTTGCCATTACGCCATTCCCCTTAGATCCGGGCGGCCAGCCCGAGGGCGAGCCTTGAGTGAAGCAGAAAATGACCGGCTCGTTCAAAACGCACGCGCATGAACGACGCGGCGAAAGGCCTGTTACCGGCTTCGCCCATCACTTTCCTCGAAAAACTGTCGGGCCATTCAACCCGTTCTTCTGCAACAAAAACAGCAATCAAACATGCAGACGCAAAAAAGCCGGGAATTTCCCGGCTGCCGCATCATACACACGTTTTCCCAAAGGATCACCCCGCCCGAGGTTTTAGCCGCCGGGCGGAATGATTCAGGTCAACGTCGTATCAAGGCTTGGACTTTTCCAGGTAACGGAAGAAGTCGCTGCTTGGGTCGAGGACCATGACGTCGGATTTGTTCGCGAAGCTTTCACGGTAGGCACGCAGGCTACGGTAGAAACCGTAGAACTCCTGATCCTGACCGTAGGCCTTGGAGTAGATCGCAGCAGCCTGGGCGTCACCGTCACCGCGAATCTCTTCGGATTCACGATAGGCTTCAGCCAGCAGCACGCGGCGCTGACGATCGGCGTCGGCACGGATGCCTTCGGCCAGTTCGTTACCCTTGGCGCGGTGCTCGCGAGCTTCACGCTCACGCTCTGTGCTCATACGTTCGAACACGCTGCGGTTCACTTCCTTCGGCAGGTCGATGGCCTTGACCCGGACATCGACCACTTCGATACCCAGCTCTTTTTCCGCCATCTTGTTCAGCGATGCGGTGATGTCAGCCATCAGCGCATCACGCTCGCCCGACACCACTTCGTGCAGGGTGCGCTTGCCGAACTGATCACGCAGGCCCGACTCCAGACGACGGGACAAACGCTCGTCAGCAATCTGCTTGAGGCCGGAAGTCGCGGTGTAGAAGCGCTCGGCATCTTTCACGCGCCACTTGGCGTAGGCATCGACCATCACGGCTTTCTTTTCCAGGGTCAGGAAGCGTTGTGTCGGTGCGTCCAGCGTCATCAGGCGTGCGTCGAATTTACGCACCTGGTTAACGTAAGGCACTTTCACATGCAGACCTGGCTGAACATCGGCCTGAACCACACGACCGAACTGCAGCAACACCGCTCGCTCGGTCTGAGCCACGATGTAGAAGCAGTTCCAGCCAACCAGAACCACAACAACGCCAACGATCAGGGCGATCAGCGATTTATTGCTCATCAGCGGGTCTCCCTTGTACGCGTTTGCGGCAGGTCAGTGACATGCGGCGTGACGTCCGTGTTGTTGCTGGCGGCAGCCGAACCGGTGACCGGTGCATTGCTGCCCGAACTGTTCTGAATCATCTTGTCCAGCGGCAGGTAAAGCAGGTTGCTCTGGCCGTTCTTGTTGCCGGTCACGAGAACCTTGCTGGTGCTGCTGAAGACTTCCTGCATGGTGTCCAGATATAGACGCTGACGAGTGACCTCGGGCGCCTTGCGGTATTCGGCTACCAGCTTGGTGAAACGATCAGCCTCACCCTTGGCGCGCGAGACTGTTTCGTCGCGATAACCGTTGGCATCTTCAAGGATGCGCTGGGCCTGACCACGGGCTTCCGGCACCACACCGTTGGCGTAGGTTTCAGCCTGGTTGCGCGAACGCTGCTCGTCTTCACGGGCACGGATCACGTCATCGAAGGCTTCCTGCACCTCACGCGGTGCCGCTGCGCTCTGTACGTTGACCTGAGTGACGGTGATACCGGTGCGATAGGTATCGAGGAAACGTTGCAGACGCTCCTTGATCTCGCTGGCCATCAGCTCACGACCCTCGGTCAGCACCTGGTCCATCGCGGTGGAACCCACCACATGGCGCAGCGCACTGTCGGTCGCGTGTTGCAGGCTGATTTCCGGCTGGTCGACGTTCAGCACGAAGTCCTGCAGGTTGCTGATCTTGTACTGCACGGTCAGCGGCACTTCGACGATGTTCTCGTCTTCGGTCAGCATCTGGCCCTGCTTGGTGTAGGCACGCTCACGCGTGACGTTCTCCATGTACTTCTTGTCGATCGGCGGGAAGTAGATGTTCAGGCCGGGACCGACAGTCTCGTAGTACTTGCCGAAGCGCAGCACCACGGCTTGCTCCTGCTCGTCCACGACATATACCGCGCTATACAGCCAGACGGCCGCCAGCACGACAAGGCCGATGCCAAGCAGGCCGCCGAAGCCGCCGCTCTTGCCCGGACCACCACCATCGTCACCACGTTTCTTTCCACCACCGAACAACCCGTTCAGGCTTTCCTGCAGCTTTCGGAAGGCCTCGTCGAGATCCGGCGGCCCCTTGCGGTCGCCGTTGTTGCGACGCTTGCCACCCCAAGGATCCTGATTGTTCGAGTTGCCACCCGGCTCATTCCAAGCCATAGCGCTCTCCATCTGATAAAGCAAAGACGCACCCACGGCGCGCCGACCAATGCTACAGAATGCCTGCCGTTGCGGCACAACCGCTTTGCCAGGCTTTTATTGCAAAGTGTGTTGCTCGATGAACTCCGTCGGCACAACGCCTTCACGACTCACCAGTCGATTGAGCTCCGAGCGTGGCAATCGAACGGCCAGCAAGCTGACCCCTTCTTCGTCGTGTTCTTCTTTCTGTACCGCGCCCAGTTCGAAGAACTGCGCACGCAGACGCGCGAACCGCTGAGGCAGGCGCAAGGTTCCCACGAACAGGTCGCTGCCCAACAACTCGGCAATCGCCTGCTCGAGCAATTCCAGACCGGTGCCATCACGCGCCGACAGCCAAACCCGCTGGGGCTTGCCGTTTTCATCGCGCTGGATTTGTGGCTCAACGCCTTCAAGCAAATCGAGTTTGTTATAGACCTCGAGGATCGGCAAGTCCTGGGCACCGATCTCGCCCAGCACTACCATCACCTGCTCGATCTGCAACATGCGATCCGGTTCGGCCGCATCGATCACGTGCAGCAGCAGATCGGAGTTGCTCGACTCTTCGAGCGTAGACCGAAATGCCTCGACCAGTTTGTGTGGCAAGTGGCGGATGAAACCCACGGTGTCGGCCAGGACAATCGGCCCCAGGTCGTCCAGATCCAGACGGCGCAGGGTCGGGTCGAGCGTGGCGAACAGCTGGTCAGCCGCGTACACGTCGGACTTGGTCATGTTATTGAACAGCGTGGACTTGCCGGCGTTGGTGTATCCCACCAGAGACACGGTAGGGATATCCGCACGCGAGCGGCCACGACGCGACTGTTCGCGCTGGCTGCGCACTTTTTCCAGACGGCCCTTGATCTGGCGCAGGCGAACCCGCAGCAGTCGCCGGTCGGTTTCGAGCTGGGTTTCACCCGGGCCGCGCATGCCGATACCACCACCTTGACGCTCAAGGTGAGTCCAGCCGCGAACCAGCCGGGTGCTCATGTGGTCAAGCTGGGCCAGTTCTACCTGGAGCTTGCCCTCATGGGTACGGGCGCGTTGGGCGAAAATATCGAGAATCAGACCGGTACGGTCGATCACGCGACACTCGAAGACACGTTCGAGGTTGCGTTCCTGACTGGGCGTAAGGACGTGATTGAAGATCACCAGATCGGCTTCTTCGGCGTGTACCAGGTCGCGCAGTTCCTCGACCTTGCCGCTGCCGATCAGGTATTTGGCGGTTGGCCGATGACGCGGCACGTTAAAAAACGCAACGGTCTCGGCGCCTGCCGAATTTGCCAGTTCCTGAAACTCCTGCGGATCTTCGCGCGCCTCAGGGTCCTGTCCATCCAAGTGAACGAGGATGACTCGTTCACCACCACCGTGGCGCTCAAAGAACAAAGGAGACTCCTATCAGGCGTTACCTGGCTCAGCGTCACCTGCTTCGGATTCGGTTGCGCTTGGCAGACGAATTGGACGAACCGGCACGACTGTAGAGATAGCGTGTTTGTAAACCATCTGGCTGACGGTGTTCTTCAGCAGGATAACGAACTGGTCGAACGATTCGATCGTGCCTTGCAGTTTGATACCGTTGACCAGGTAGATGGAAACCCCCACTTTCTCTTTACGTAAAGTATTCAAGTAAGGGTCTTGTAGCGAATGCCCTTTTGACATGTGCCGCACTCCTTTAAGGATTCAATATAAAAAATAGGTAATCAGATGGCTTTTGCCGCCACACCCCCAAGGATAGACGGCAATTGCAAGGACTCAGCCCAATATGGAGATGGTCCCAAGGTATTTCAAGGTGCGTGGCAGATTGTCGCAATCCAGACTGTCGAGCCAGTGCAAATCGTCCCAGCTGCGCAGCCAGGTAAACTGGCGTTTGGCCAATTGGCGCGTGGCGATGATGCCCCGCTCCTGCATTTCGGCCGCCGTCAGCTTGCCATCCAGGTAATCCCAGACCTGGCGGTAGCCTACCGCACGTATAGACGGCAACCCGGCATGCAGGTCACTTCTATTACGCAGGGCTACGACCTCGTCGATGAATCCCTGTTCCAGCATATTTGTGAATCTTTGTTTAATGCGGTCGTGCAGTACCTGGCGATTTGCCGGAGCAATGGCCAAGTTCGCGACAGTATAGGGCAATTGTTGCCGTCCCGATGCCGCCGCTTCAGTACTTTGTACAGATTGTTTCAGCCGCAGTTCAGTCATGCTCTGACCGCTGACCCGATAGACTTCCAGCGCACGACTCAGGCGCTGTGGATCGTTCGGATGAATACGCGCCGCCGACTCCGGATCGATTGCCGCCAGTTGATCGTGCAGGGCTTGCCAGCCAAGGCGTGCAGCCTCTTCTTCAATCTGCGCGCGAATCTCGGGATCCGCCGCCGGCATATCGGCCAGACCTTCGACCAAAGCCTTGTAATAGAGCATCGTGCCGCCCACCAGCAGCGGAATTTTTCCGCGCGCGGTGATTTCGGCCATCGCCTGCAAAGCGTCGCGGCGGAAATCCGCAGCCGAATAAGCCTCGGCCGGGTCAAGAATGTCGATCAGGCGATGAGGGTACTCGGCCAGCAGCTCTTTCGACGGTTTGGCCGTGCCAATGTCCATACCGCGATAAACCAGCGCCGAATCGACACTGATCAGCTCGCACGGCAGCACCTTGGTCAGCTCGATGGCCAGGTCGGTCTTGCCCGCAGCGGTCGGGCCCATCAGGAAAATCGCTGGAGGAAGCTGGCTCATCAACGACCGCGCAGGAACAGTTTGTCCAGATCGTCCAGGCCCAGTTGGGTCCAGGTCGGCCGGCCATGGTTGCATTGACCGCTGCGCTCGGTGTTTTCCATGTCGCGCAGCAGGCCGTTCATTTCCGGCAAGGCCAGGCGGCGGTTGGCGCGGATCGCGCCGTGGCAGGCCATGGTGCCGAGCAGTTCATTCAAATGCGCCTGGATTCGGTCGCTGGTGCCGTACTCCATCAAGTCCGACAACACGTCGCCCACCAGACGGTTGGCCTCGGCCTGTTTGAGCAGGGCCGGGATCTGACGGATCGCCAGGGTTTCCGGGCCCAGACGCTGCAATTCGAAACCGAGACGCTGGAACCACGCCGCATGCTCTTCGGCACAATCGGCCTCGCGCTGACTGACCGCCAGCGACTCCGGCACCAGCAGCGGCTGACCGCTCAGGCCTTCGCTGGCCATGGCGATCTTCAGGCGCTCGTACATGATCCGCTCGTGAGCGGCGTGCATGTCCACCAAAACCAGGCCCTGGGCGTTCTCGGAAAGAATGTAGATGCCCTTGAGCTGCGCCAGTGCGTACCCCAGCGGCGGAATGTCTTCCTGACCGGCCGGCAGCGCGTTGGCATTGGCCTCGGGCAGCGGCGCGAAAAACTCGCGGTACGCGGCCTGAGCCTCGGCAACCGGCACGGTCGATTGCGGACGCGGCGTGTATTGATACTGATAAGCACCGCCAGCACTGGCGCTCGACGAGGTATTGAACGTCGGTTGTGCCTGCGGTTGCTCCAGCAGCGCGTTGGCGGCCAGGCGCATCTCGCCCTGCGGCCCGAATTCGCCGGCTTCGAGACCGGTTGGCCGCACGACCGCGGTAGTGACCGAACCGGCCAACTGATCTTCCGGCCGCACATCCCCCAAGGCACGGTGCAAGGTGCCATAAAGGAAATCATGCACCATGCGCCCGTCACGGAAGCGCACTTCGTGCTTGGTGGGGTGCACGTTGACGTCGACCGCTGCCGGATCGACCTCGAAAAACAGCGCGAACGTCGGATGCCGGCCATTGAACAGCACATCGCGATAAGCCTGACGCACCGCGTGGGCCACCAGTTTGTCGCGCACCGCACGGCCGTTGACGAAGAAATACTGCAAATCCGCCTGACTGCGGTTGAAGGTCGGCAGACCGACCCAGCCCCACAGGTGCAAGCCATTGCGCTCGATCTCGATCGGCAACGCCTGCTCAAGGAAGCCCGAACCGCAGATCGCCGCCACACGCCGGGCGCGAGCCGCGTCATCGTGAGCTTCGTGCAGGCTGAGGATGGTCTTGCCGTTGTGGCGCAGGTGAAACGCCACGTCGAAACGCGCCAGCGCCAGACGCTTGATCACTTCCTGCAGGTGATCGAATTCGGTTTTTTCAGTCTTGAGGAATTTGCGCCGTGCCGGGGTGTTGAAGAACAGGTCACGCACTTCCACCGAAGTGCCGACCGGATGGGCTGCCGGTTGTACCCGGGGCGCCATGTCACGACCTTCGGTTTCGACCTGCCAGGCCTGATCGGCGTCACGGGTGCGGGAAGTCAGGGTAAGACGTGCCACGGAGCTGATCGACGCCAGTGCCTCGCCCCGGAAACCCAGGCTCATCACCTGTTCGAGGTCTTCGAGGTTGCGGATCTTGCTGGTGGCGTGGCGGGCCAGTGCCAGCGGCAGGTCATCGGCGGAAATTCCGCTGCCATCGTCGCGCACCCGCAACAGTTTGACGCCACCCTGCTCGACATCGACGTCGATGCGTCTGGCGCCGGAGTCGAGGCTGTTTTCCAGCAACTCCTTGATCACCGAGGCCGGGCGCTCCACCACCTCACCGGCGGCGATCTGGTTCGCCAGCCTCGGGCTGAGCAGTTCGATACGGGCAGCGTTCAGAACCTGATTCATTCTTTGGACGCCAGTTCAGTGCCCGGAATGGTCAGGTGCTGACCGACCTTCAACTCATCGCTGCTCAGGTTGTTGGCACTGCGCAATGTGGCGGCCGACACCTGATAGCGCACGGCAATCATCGCCAGGGTCTCACCCGGGCTGACCCGATGATCACGTGGCCCCTGGGCGATCTTGCCCGAATCACGCAGCCAGGCAATGTAGGTGCCCGGTGGCGGGTTCTGCTGGAAGAACTGACGCACGCCGCTGCTGATCGACCGCGCCAGCGCCTGCTGGTGGCTCGAAGCAGAGAGTTTGTTCGCTTCGTTGGCGTTGGAGATAAAGCCGGTTTCCACCAGGATCGACGGAATGTCCGGCGACTTCAGCACCATGAACCCGGCCTGTTCTACGCGCTGCTTGTGCAACGGCGTGACCCGGCCGATGTTGCTCAGGACTTTCTGGCCGACGTTGAGACTGGAGGTCAGCGAGGCGGTCATCGACAGGTCGAGCAGCACGCCGGCGAGCATCCGGTCCTTGTCGTCGAGGCTGACGTTGCCGGCACCACCGATCAGGTCGGAACGGTTTTCGCTGTCGGCCAGCCAACGGGCGGTCTCCGACGTTGCGCCACGGTCGGACAACGCAAACACCGAAGCCCCGAATGCCGCCGCAGACGGCGCGGCGTCGGCGTGGATCGAGACGAACAGGTCGGCGCCCTTCTTGCGGGCGATTTCGGTTCGACCGCGCAGCGGGATGAAGTAGTCGCCTGTACGGGTCAGTTCGGCGCGGAAGCCTTTCATGCCGTTGACCTGGCGTTGCAATTCACGGGCGATCTGCAGCACCACGTCTTTTTCGCGCTGACCACGTGAGCCGGACGCACCCGGGTCTTCGCCGCCGTGGCCGGCGTCGATCACCACAATGATGTCGCGTTTGCCGGCCGGGGCCGGAGGCAGTTTGATCGCAGGTTCTGTCGGGGTTACCGGCACGGCCGGAACGGTCGCTACCGTTGGTGCGGGCGCAGGTGTCGGAGGTGGAGGCGCGGCATCGGCCGGGTTATCGAACAGGTCGACCACCAGACGGTTGCCGTACTGCGCGTTCGGCGCCAGCGAGAAGCTTTTCGGGGTGACGGCTTTTTTCAGGTCAATGACCACCCGCAAATCGGTCGGCGTACGCTGTGCCGAACGCATGGCGGTGATCGGCGTATTGGCCGTGGAGACTTTCAACGGCGCCCCAAGGGTGGCGCCATTGATGTCGATCACCAGTCGATCCGGTGCAGTGAGGGTAAAGACGCTGTGTTGCACCGGGCCGGTCAGGTCGAACACCAGGCGCGTGTTGTCCGGCGCCCGCCACAGGCGCACGCTGTTGACCTTCGTTTCGGCCACAGCGTTGACGGTTACTGCCATCAACATCAGTCCAGCGGCAGCCACCAACGCGCGAAAGCGCATACCTAACCCCATCATTTAATTGGTTTCCAATGCCAAAGCGGCACACCAGGCCTCGCCACGCGAGCCCTGGGACAAAATAGTCAGCGAACGCCCGCTGTCTTGCGGGCTAATGGTAATGGTCAGGTCAGGCTTTGGCAAAAAGCCTGCACCTTTATCGGGCCACTCGATCAGGCACAGGGCGTCGTCTTCGAAATAGTCGCGAATGCCGAGAAACTCCAACTCTTCCGGATCGACCAGACGATACAGATCAAAGTGAAAGGCGCGGACGTCGCCGATCTCGTAGGGCTCGACCAGCGTGAAGGTCGGACTTTTCACCGCGCCCACGTGCCCCAGCCCGCGAATGATGCCCCGCGACAGCGTGGTTTTGCCCATGCCGAGGTTGCCTTCAAGGAAGATCAGGCCATGCCCCCCGGTTACGCGGGCGATCCGTGCGCCAAAGTCGCTCATTGCCTGTTCATCGGCCACGTACAGGGTTACTTCAGACACGGTGCATGCTCCTCCAACAACTGACGAATGGCTGGAATGAGATCACTGGCCGCCAGCCCACGGCCGAATTTACCTTGTTGCGCTCCGGCGTTGGCGTGCAGCCAGACCGCCAGGCAAGCCGCATCGAAGACGTCCATGCCTTGAGCCAGTAACGCTCCGACCAGACCGGCCAGCACATCGCCGAGCCCCGCAGTGGCCATCGCCGGATGACCTTGATGACACAACGCCAGACGCCCGTCGGGATGAGCGATCAGACTGCCGGCGCCCTTGAGCACCACCACCGCTGTATATTTTTTGCTCAACGCCAGCGCGGCGGCCGGACGATCCGCTTGCACTTCTGCCGTGCTGATCCCAAGCAAGCGCGCCGCTTCACCCGGATGCGGTGTGATCACGCAATCCTGGGGCAGAGTAACGAAGCCGGACGCCAGCAGATTCAACGCATCGGCATCCCACACTTGCGGCAGCGGTGCATTGGCGGCGGCCGAGAGCAGTGCCCTGCCCCAACTGGCCTGCCCAAGCCCCGGGCCGACCACCAATACGGACACCTTTTCCAGCAGCCCCATCAATTGATTGGCCGAAGAAGCGCCCAGCGCCATGGCTTCCGGCACCCGGCTCAACGCCGCCGGCACATGTTCCGGGCGGGTCGCCAGCGACACCATCCCGGCCCCGCTGCGCAAGGCGCTTTCGGTGCTGAGCAGAATTGCCCCGCCAAAACCGTGATCGCCGCCGATCAACAGCACATGACCGAAACGCCCCTTGTGCGCAGCCGGCGCACGGGCAGCCAGATGCGGAAGGTTAGCCACGTTGAGCCGGCGAGCGGCGACAGGAATGTCACTGAAGGTTTCGGTCGAAGCCTGCAGATCGTTAAACAGCAGTTCGCCGACGTGATCCGCTGCCGCGCCCGTAAACAGCCCGAGTTTCAGGCCGATGAAGGTCACGGTGAGGTCGGCGCGCACTGCATCACCCAGCGCATGACCGGTATCAGCACACAACCCGGAAGGGATATCGACCGCCACCACCGGCAGTCCGCTGCCATTGATCGCCGCAATCGCGCAGGCATAAGGCTCACGCACGTCACCGCTCAGACCCGTGCCGAGCAACGCGTCAACGACGATACCGCGCAACTCGCAGGACACATCCCACGGGGCAATCGAGACGCCGTCAGCCACGGCTTCGGCGTGCGCCACCGCGGCATCGCCCTTCAGACGCTGCGGCTCGCCGACAGCCAGCACCTGAACCTGCCAACCCGCCCGATGGGCCAGCGCCGCCACCAGATAACCATCGCCGGCGTTGTTGCCGTGCCCGGCCAGCACCGTCATTTCATTCGCGGCCGGCCATTGGCGCACCAGCGCGCGCCAGGTGGCATGGGCGGCACGCTGCATCAATTCGAAGCCCGGCGTGCCGGCGGCGATCAGCCGTGCGTCGAGTTCGCGCACCTGCGCGGCGCGGTACAGCGCGTCGGGTAATTGATCTTTAGTGTGCGGCATGCGTCTTCGGGCTCCGATGTCTGGCAGAATTATACGCACCTCAGCTCCGGTTTCTCTCGCCTCATGTCCGCCATCACCACAGATCTGCCTGCCCTCGCCCAATCCATCAAGGACTGGGGCCGCGAGCTGGGCTTCCAGCAAGTCGGCATCAGCGGTCTGGACCTGGCCGAGCATGAGCAGCACCTGCAACGCTGGCTCGAGGCCGGCTACCACGGCGAAATGGATTACATGGGTGCCCACGGCAGCAAACGCTCGCACCCCGAAGAGCTGGTGCCGGGCACCTTGCGTGTCGTTTCCCTGCGCATGGACTACCTGCCGGGCGACACGCAAATGGCACAATTGCTGGCCAAACCGGAAAAGGCCTACATCTCGCGCTATGCCTTGGGCCGCGATTATCACAAGTTGATCCGTAAACGCGTTCAACAACTGGCGGACAGGATTCAATCCGAGATCGGTCCGTTCGGCTTCCGCGCCTTCGTCGACAGCGCTCCGGTGCTGGAAAAAGCCATCGCCGAACAGGCCGGCCTGGGCTGGATCGGCAAAAACACTCTGGTGCTCAACCGCAAGGCCGGCAGTTACTTCTTTCTCAGCGAACTGTTCGTCGACCTGCCCTTGCCGGTGGATGAACCCCACAGCAGCGAACATTGCGGGCGCTGCACCGCGTGCCTCGACATCTGCCCGACCAACGCCTTCGTCGGCCCGTATGTGCTGGATGCGCGACGCTGCATTTCCTACCTGACCATCGAGTTGAAGAACGCTATTCCCGAAGACCTGCGACCGCTGATCGGCAACCGGGTGTTCGGCTGCGACGACTGCCAGATCTGCTGCCCGTGGAACCGCTTCGCCCGCCCCTCCGGCGAAAGCGATTTCAAGCCACGGCACAATCTGGACAATGCCGAACTCGCCGAGCTGTTTCTGTGGGATGAAGACAAGTTTTTGAGCAGCACCGAAGGCTCGCCGTTGCGCCGGGCGGGTTACGAACGCTGGCTGCGCAATCTGGCGGTGGGTCTGGGGAATGCGCCTTCAACGATTCCGGTGCTGGAAGCGTTGAAGGCGCGACGGGATTATCCGTCAGAGTTGGTGAGAGAGCATGTGGAATGGGCGCTTGAACAGCACTCACGATCAGCACAGGCAAAACCTGCAGACACGGTGCTCAAGCCGTAGTCTGGACATTGAGTGTCGTTGCCTCATGCCCGTCGCTGTCCGGGTGCGTTATTCGCACCTATTTTTTTTCGTTGTAGTGGCCACCCACCTGCTTGATGGTGACAATCTTGTGCTTGGTGTTTTCCGTCAGATAAATGCGATCCCCCTGCGATAAGTAAAGATGCATCGGCTTTGCCCCGGAACTGGCCGGACCATACATTGGCGTATAGTCGGCGTGTATGAGCGCGGCGGCGGAGGTCGGGGAATTACCCGCCTCGATATGTTTCATGAACAGTTCAGCTCTGTCTTCCGTGGCCTTGCGCGCTTCTATTCTGACAATATTCATCTTGTCTTTGGGCCTGACCAGTGTCCACTTCACTTCTTCGGCAACCGGCTCAGCGGCTTTCCTGGCTTTTGCTGCAGCCTTGGCTCCTTTTCCCTTGATCATTCCTTTGGCCATCTCTTTGCCCGCAGCGCCTGCCCCCTTGCCACTCGCCCCTTGCGCCCAGGCGCCAGCGAGTTTCCTGCCAGCATTAATGCCCGCTCTGGCACCCGCCCCCAGCCCAGCCCCGAACGAAGCCAGTCCAAGACCAAAGGTGATCCAGCCCAATATATTCCCCGCTTGAGATTCCGGCTCCAGCTCATTGACCACCTCGCTGGCAATACTCGACAAGCCCGAAGTAACGGCCAGCCCCAAGGCCGCCACTGCCCAGGGCGTCGTCGCTCCCATCGTCAATACGCTGGCAACAATCCCGAAAACGCTCAATCCAACGCCCAGGATGGTTTGCCAGGAGATGTGTCCAGTGGGGTCAATACGATTGACAGGATCGCCCAGGCAATAGGCGTAGGCATTCAATCCGCCTTCACCAAACGGACTCATGCTGTCGGGGCTGAGAAAGCGCATCAAGGTCGGGCTATAGGCTCGGTATCCATTGCCCAACAGATACAGACCGGTAGCCGGGTCCAGTTGCTCGCCGTTAAAGCCCGCCAGACTGAACAAGCCACCTTCGGCGGGACGGTGCCCATAAGGGCTGTAAGCGCAATCGGTCAGATGCTCCTCACCCAGTTGAGCCAACACACTTTGCTGCTGATCGGTGCCGAACAGCTGAATACCGGAGCTCAATCCGAGTTGTTGCTGCCCTACAAGCAATCCACCGTGACGCACGACGCTGGATGAACGATTACCGCTGACTTCATGGGTGATCCGGCCTTCATGGTAATAACGCTGGGTAGTTACCGTATCCGGTTGCGCCAGTTCAACCAGTTGGTCGAACCCGTCGTAATGGTAGCCGCGAATGACCTTGCCTCCTGCACCGGTCAATTGCTCGAGTCGCCCGAACGCGTCATAGGCCAGGGTTCGCGCCTGATCATCCTTGATCATCCTGCCGTTGGCGTCATATTCCAGGGTCACTGCCGAGGGATAGTCGACGTGTGAATGCTTGACCGAGCTGAGTTGCGCAGGGTCCGGGTTGTCATAACCAAAGGTAGTCAGGTTCACACCCAGCGGGAAGCGCGTCTGTACGGTGAGCAGGTTATCCAGCGCATCGAATGTGAACGCCTGCTGAACAATCTCCTTGCCATAGGGATCCCGGGGCTTGTGGGTTCCGGCGCAGTCGTACTGGATCAGACGCCCGCGCCTGTCGTAGGAAAACTGTTCATCGCGCAACACTTGCGTACCGCGGCTGGACACCTTCCGCGCCAGTTTGCCAGCCAGTGTATAGGTCGACACCAGCGTCTGATCGGGCTGGCCCTTGACCTCGAAAGTACGGCATGTTTCACGACCGATATCATCGTAGGCAAACCGGGTGATCATTTGACGCTTGAGCGAAGTCTCTTCGGTCATTGTCCATTCCAGCAACCCGGTCTGAAGGTTGTAGTGGAATTCGGTTTTCAGTGAACCCTGCAAGGTTGATAGCAGACGACCGTGATCATCGTATTCGGATCTACGCTCCGTCCCCAGCACATCGATATAGGTAAGCGGTCGCCCCTCGAGAGAATAGGTAAAGGAAGTTGATCTACTGATCACCCCGTAGGTGGTCGTTTCGGATTTGATGCGCCCGGAAGGGTAATACGTAAAACGACGCTCTCTGCCGTTTTCACTGCAGGTCAGGGGATGACCATTGACCGGGTCGTAAGTCATGGTGGTGAGCAACGCACCCGCCTTGCGCTCCGTCAGTAAACCGCCCAGCTCACGCAAATAGGTGAAGTCGGTTTTCTTGCCGTCGGGACTCTTGTGCCACTGCGGCTGACGGAAGCCCGCTTCATAACCGGCTTCGGACTTGCGCCCGCCCACTGTGCTTTGCGTGAGACGATTCAAGCCGTCATAGGTTTGCCGGCCCAACATTTTGCCATCGACCTGGATACCGGCCGGCAACGCTTCGTCGCTGTGATCGGCGTAATCGGTTACCACCTCGCTGGCATCGGGCAGGACGCTGCGGGTCATCCGGTCGAAGACGTCATATTCATAGCGTGTGGTATTGCCGGCGGGATCGGTCTCGGTGGTCGTGCGCCCGAGGCCGTCATAGGTGTAAACCGTTTTGCCCAGACTGCTGTTCTTAAGGTTGAAGCTCTCGACACTCAGAGGCTTTCCGAACGAGTTGACGAGTGTGACTGTCTTGCCCATCCCTTGAAGCCAATTCGTTTGCTGGCGAGCGACCGGATCGACCTCGCTGTGTTCGATGCGCCCATCGGCATGGAGCGTCTTGCAGACCTGGCCCCAGTCATCGAATTCGTAGCGAGTCACCACTGAACAAGGTTTGCCGTCGCGCCAATCGGTCAGTGTCACTTGTATCCTGTTACCCGCCGAATCATGAACCGCGGAATAAAGGGTGCGAGTCTGAATAAGTCCCTCCTTGTCCGGATGGTCACAGTCCTTTTCCGCAACAGTGATCACCCGTTCCAGGCCGTCAACACTTACGCGTTGCTCGCCGCCAGCGGGATTCGTTCCCACTATTGTGGCCGGCAGTTTCTGGCTGGCGGATATATAAGACCACTGAGTAGAGCTCGCGAAGGGCGTTCCAGGGGCAACCGTCTTGCATACTGCCCGGCCGATTGCGTCGTACTCATACTCGATGTGCTCGCCATCGACACCGATTTCCGAGACCTGTAATCCAGTCAGTGTCCAAAGCACTTTCTCACTGGTCTGCAGCGTTCCATCAAATCCGTATGTACTGGACTTTACTTCCAGCCTGGTGTCCTTGAGCTCATAGGAAAATTCAGTACGGGTCTTTTTATCGTTACGGGTGACGCTTTGCTCTTGCGTGGCCCCATGTTTGAACGGGTCCTGCGGCGTATTCAGGTAACTTTTTTCGGTTTTCGACCGCTGGATCTCAACCCCCTCCACAAGCTCGAAAAAACGCTCCTCAACTGGCAGGACGAAGGCCAGCTCTGCACCTTCCAGCGCAGGATGCAGGGCATAGTCGTAGTAGGTAACAGTCGAGTTCCCTCCCCCGTCTGCCGGGATGACTGTCCTCTTTTTCTGGAACCTGGCGAAGCCCATCGGATCCTCTGGACAGTTGTCCCCACCGCTTGCCGGATAAAACTCCGACAAAGTGGTCATTCCATTCGGCTCGACAAGTTTGAGCAAGTTGCCTTCACCATCGAACTCAGTGACGGTGGTTTCCTGACGCGTCTGTTGGGTGCGCCGGTCGAGATAAGTCACCGTCTGAATCTTTGGCATGCGGAACTGAGCCGGCTGCTCATTGAATGGCTTGGTGACGGAACAATGGTATTCGGTGGCGACTGAGGTCTTGGCATCACCTCTTGTAGTGACCTCTGCGGTCAACAAATGGAACTTGTTGTAAGTGCGGTTGACAAGGGTGTGCACCGCCCCCTTGACCACCAACCGCTCGGTCGAGGAATAGACGTAGTTGGCGGGCGCCAGGTAGAGAGGATCTCCGTCATTGCTTCTGGTCGGGATGAGGCCCTGCCCGAGAAAGTTATGGTCGGAATACGAGTATTCCTTGCAGAGCCTGGGTTGGTGGTGCCCCGGATAAATATCGTGAGCGATGACAAATGGCAGTGACCGCTCCACGCCGTTTACGAAGAGGTGACCCTGGCGCTTGTAGCGAATGAATTCGACACCGCGCAACGGATTGACCACGCGCCACAAATAGATGGCCTGATCAATGACCTCATATTCCAGCTCCCAGCCTTTGCCGACCGGAAGCTCGATGGCCGTTACCCGACTATTTTTCAGGACCAGTCCGTAATCGGTAGCGACCGAAGTACCAGGATGCCGGGTCAGTATCACCTGACCTGCCTTGCGTGTGATTTTCAGCAGGCATCGCTGGGTGTCATTGACTTCAACCAACATGGGAAACTGATTGAACAACACATGCTTCAGCGTGATGCTCACACCGTTCGGGGCAATGATTTTTTCTACTACCGCGACCTGGGTGCCGGCCTGAACCTTGAGCAACTCACGCCGACCATCCTTGTACCGGACTTCATAGCGTCCGCCCCCCGTCTCCAGCACCTTGGCGGTTTGCAGTTTCATTTCCCTGAACTTCAGGCCGGCAGACGTCTCCACAGCCTTATAGCGTTCACCGTTTGCCAGCGTCATGACCTTGCTGCGCAAGTCGTAATGCGTCATGGTCAAAGACCAGCCGACGCCGAAACCGGTATCCACTTGATTCAGTGGATTGAAACCCAATGTCAGTGCAAGCTCAGGGCCATTCAGACCCGCCGAGTGCAACTTGCCCAGCGAAAATGAACACGTATACATTCCGGTGCGAGGGTCAACGCCTCCAGAAACAAACTCACCGAAGTTGAAAGCATTGGAGTGAGCATTGGAAGATGAATTACTTTCCATTGAAAAAGACGTCCTTTATTTCCATATTCAGATATTGGGAAATCAAGTGACCAGTGAACACTGGCTGGCCACCTGACAAAATCAGGCAAGCTGTTTCATTGACCGCCGGGACTCGCCCAAAATAAAGGTACGCTGTTCCTTGTCACCATCGAGCGAAAGCCTGTGTTCCGAGCCGAACTCATCAAGCACTGCAAACTCGAATGCACTTTCATTTTCCCGTGCCACTTGAAAGTCAGCGGAAATGTACTGAACAAGTGTCAACTGGCCGGGCACTTTGTTAATAGGTACGGTCACATAGCCCAGCGGACTGCGAAACGTTGTTTTCTGCCCATAAATCGGCGCCATGTAACCGTAAAAGTTTCTGCGTCCGTCCCGTGTATCGGGAATATTTCCGGACACGTAGACCAGCGCCGCCATTTCAGAATCATAAGGATCAAGCTTGACCTCACTGCTGTACCAGTCGAGGAGATGAACCTGTCTGCCCTCTGCGTGCAGTCCAATATGGTAAAGCTGGATCCAGTCGTAAGAGGCCCTCTGCTGCTTCTCTTCATATTTATTCAGCGAAAAACTGTTTAGCGAATACACTCTCGGCGGAATAGCTTCCAGCGTGACACTGCTATCGAAGCCAATTCCGTTCGTTCGCAGCGTCACGTTATCCATGGCTATTTCGGCAGCCACTTCCATGATTCCAGGCCGGGAGGCGGAAACCCAAAACTCAAATACTTGCACAGGATCGGAAACATCACTGATTCGATTGTCCTTGACTTGGCGAACTTCTGTAACGCGCGGCGCCCCACCCGACATTTCGTGGGCAAACCGATTCTCCTGCCTGGATACACTCCAGTCACCTTCCAGAGGTCGAGCACCGTTATAGGCAATCAGTCGCAGTGTCTGCAAGGCGGGATGCCCGTACAGTGACACGCCATCACCATTGCTATCGGCTCCTTGTACAAGCACCAACACACGCACTTGCATGCGACCGTTGGCGTAAAGCACTTTGTGCTGGCCAGACTTGGTAGCGTCGAGTTTAACTTCGATACGGGAAATACTAAGTTGTTCGTCAGACATTCAATAACACCTTGGCTAATAAATACATGACGTCCATACAAGGACGCGCCCAAGTATTGACGCATGACTAAAACAACAATAACAGCCAAGACACTCGACAAATTATGAACAGGCCATCCGAGGAAATACCTTAACATCAAACCCGGCAAAGCAAACAAACATTCAAAAAGGGAAACTCCAAATTACGAAATTCAAGCTTTCCATCCGTGCCCCTTTCGTTTCGGCATTCCCCGCAGCGCTTCTCTCCTTTATTTTGGCTTTACCGATAACAGAAGATGAAGCGCTACGTTATTTATTCGTATCAGATCGTGTTAGAAAAATACGCAGAACGTTACGCTTATCAACAATCAGCTACTGCTTGAGTCTGTCCCGAACCCACTTTCTGAAGAGTCACTTTCGTACTCCGAGTCTGAAAAAGACTCTTCCACTTTTATTTCTATTTTCCTATCCATGCTGGAACGGTCAAGATATTGGTCAATTCGCTGCCTGGAAGCGTTATTCAAGGGGTTGCCCACCAGACCGATGAATAGATTCTGTGTATCCAGAATATCGAACAACTCCTCCCCCACATCGACAATATTATTGTTCTGCAACGTCAATATTTCGAGCTCCTTGAGTGTTCCTACTCCCGAAGGCACATTTGAAAGATTGGCGTCATGCAGCATCAACTCAGTCAGATCCTGCATGAAGCCTACATGCGGAGCCACCGTCAAAGGGTTCTGTGACAGATTCAACAATGTCAGTGTTTCTATTCTCCCCAGCCCCTCGGCCGTTGCTTCAGAAAGTCTGAGCGAGCACCTGTTCAAGGTAAGTTGACGCAACTCACGCATTTGGAAGATCCCTGGCGCAAGGTCCTCCATTTTTACGCCGTTCACCATCAAATATTGAACGTTGGGAAAACTGTCGAGAAATGGACCGATCCGTGCCCCCGGATTTTTTGCGGTTAATATTAACTCTGTTACATATTCGAATCGGGTGGATAACCTTGGTAACTCACCAGAAAAATCGACATCAGCAGAAAAATGATAGTCACCATATTCCCATCTCGAAATCGACTTGCGCTGCCAGATATCCTGCAGCAACTTGCTGAATTGCTCGCGGGCCTGGCGCTGTTCGACAAGTGTCGGCGCTGACGACCATCCCGACGATTGCGAATGAGGTGATGACTCACCGGCACTCCATATCGCCAGTTCTTCACGCAGCATCGCGAACTCTTTTTCAAGCCGCTGTATCACGCCGGATGGATCATTCTTCAATCGCTGGTTAATAAACGCCGTCACCTCCTCATCCTTGAGTTGCGGATAAAGCTCACGCACGCTGTCTACAACTGACTTTGCCGATGTCGGATCGTTATCGGGTCCGCCTCGCAATCCTCCCGTTTGCGCGTATTGCACGGCAGCGGGATCGACAGAAATTGGCCGTGGAGCCATTTCCAGAACTTCGCTCACGACTTGGCGCGAGGGCAACGGCTGTGAACGCACCAATTGCCGTAACGCTTGCCCTCCTCCGTCCAGGACACCGAGCGCCTGACGCTGAACGGGCAATAACCGCAACCAGACTGACGAATAGAGATCGTTCATATCTTTGGCAGACGCGCCCTCGGGGCTGTCGATGACATACCCGGCGTCCTGTCTGACCAGTACATGAAGGAACGGCGCCTGAACATCGCCAACAGCGGTCGCGACTTTTGCGTTGTGACGAATTTCGATACGAACTGTCGACGGCCATTGCGCAAGGAGGCCGATCATATGCAACGCCAGCCGATCACTATCGAAACTGGATACCGAATCAAGGTAAATCCCTTCACAGGCTCTTGCCAGACGCACATCGCGCATTGCCAGCTGCGCGTCTTCTGCCATTTGTCGTGTCATTCCCGAATGACTGTGCACATACAGACGATCGGAGGCGCTTGCGTCCTGCCACAGCGCCTCGGCCACCGTTTTGGTCAGTTCCGGAAAACTGCGTCGCATCTGCAACGTGTTTTCATCACAGTCGAGTTCAAACGCACGCTCATGATCCTGGAAGAGCAGAGCCCGGTCCCTCTCGGCAAGATCGCCCTTGCGCGACTTCAGCAGCGCCAGCAGTTGTGGATCGAGCTGGGCGCGAACCAGCGGATCGGGATGCTGCAGTTGTGTGAAGAAAATCTGGATTTTCCGATCGAGGCTGAAACGCCTGAGAGTTTCCTGGAGCACCGCGAGGGAACGAGAATGAATGGGGAAATCACGCGCCAACGCTTCATCCATGCCACTCACCGCAAGGACACGTGTCATTGTAATTTCAGAGAAGTCGTCCACCGAATACCCCACGCGGTGAACCAGTTCAGCCGTCCGTCTGTGTATCGAATCCGTCCTTGCGAGACGATTGCGCGAATCACTGCTGTCCAGTGCGAGCCAGAACCGGCCCTCACCATCGGGCTTCAACAGCGGACCGGAAGGGTTGAGCTCTCTGGCTTGCGTGGCGCGAAGCAGACCACTCCCGGCATCCAGGACTACTTGCACGAAATGGCCGTCGGCGACTGCCACAAACTGACGCCCCTTGTACATCCGGATGCCCTGAGCATCGGCGTCGCCGAGGAGTGTTGAAGCAGGTATCCGGTAATCTGCCAGGGAGCGGGGCGCGGAAAGCATCGCAAGCTCGTCGATCGCAAAAGCAACCGGGTTCGCACTCACATTGCTCTCCTGCATCAATGCACCCACCTCTAGCCGGACGAAAGGGTTCGACGGTTCCAGTCGATTCGGTATGGATACCTGCGGTGCTACTGGAATGGGGGAGGTTGGTCGATGTGAAACATCGATGCTGAAATCGGGTGAATGGTTTGGGGCAGGAACAGTTTTGACCTTTGGCGTTTTGTCAGCCATTGAGTTCTCATCCTTGAGGAGTAGTTTACGCTGGCCCCCCGCAGAACCAAGGGGCCAACACAAGTCATAAGTACTGCACTTTTTATGCGAATACCCGACAATTGAACATCACAGAGTATCGATATCCGCCGTTAAAAGAGCATATATACCTACTACTCCTGCCGAATGTGCATCAGCAGAAAATGCTATCAACCTCGTTCAAGCGTGAAGTTGCGCGTATAAAAATCCAGCCTCAACGCTAGACTATGCTCGGTACCGTGTTGATCAATGGCGCGAAAGTGAAATATTTCGCCGTGCCTGGAACCAGGTGCAATTTCAGAATATTCGGACAGCGCCTGCACAACCGTCAGCTCTCCGTTGTGATCATTGACCCTTACAGAGTATGTTTGTGACTCTCTTGTAATGGCATCGGGGAAAAGATACGCAATGGGATCGCCATTAAATGGCAGTTTCACCTCCAGAGTATTCCGTTCCGGGCGGACAAAAGTGGCCCGCATAAAATTGGTTCTCGGCTCCTCTAACTTGTTGCCCCCAGCAAAAGCGTGGTCTTTCCCCGCTTCAGCTCCGTCTGCAATCCAATCAACCAGCTTGATCTGCTGCCCCTGCGGATAAAGCCCCAGATAATAGTTGAAGATACGATTACCGGGTTGCTCATTGCCGCGCCGGGCTTGATACCAGCGGAACTGTTCAATGGCATAAGCCGGAGGCGTTTGGGATTCGATCGTAATGCTGCTGTCATGGACGCTGGACAGCGTGGTTCCGTTGCTGAGAATTCTCAATCCGTTCAGAGACAGGCGCGCAGCGATCCTGGTCGTCCCGGCGACCGATGAGGATACCCAGAAGGTGCGAACCTGAGGATGAACGCTGTCATTTTCAGCATCGTCGTCGTAAACGACCTCACCTGTCGCCGACGTTTGCGTCTCAAGCGTATAACGCCCTTGTTCGGTGCTCGCCGCCCAGCCGTCACGTAACGTCCTGCCGGTACTGTAATGAATGAGTTCTATGCTATCCATTACACTTTCCGGCACGTGCATGAAGTTGCCGTTGGCATCCACTCCGGACACCAGAACTTGCACTTTCACCTGCATGCGGCCATTGCCGTATAGTGATTTGCTGGTGGTGCTGTCGCCAGCATCAAACTTTACCTTGAAGCTGGCCAGGCCTTCGAGAACAGGTGCGATGGTTTGCCCGCCCTGTGTTTCGCTCACATCTTCATTCATGTTGCATTTCCTTTGAGGAGTTTTATTCAAGGATTGGCATTGAACAATCCATCAACAAAAGAAATAACATGACCTTAAAACAATCAGCAAAGCGAAAAATGTAAGAAACATACACTTGCAAACCACCGAAAGGCTGCAAATGGTCATCTATTAAATCGTGACTGCAACAACTATCAATGCTCGTCGTTATAGACAAACTTTGGCATTTCCCAATGAAAACGAATCGCCAGCAATCGCAACAGAAAACCGCCAAACAAGGTAATCAGGATTGCCTGCTCACTCGGCACATTGAGATACAGGCACAACATGTAACACCAGGCCGCTGCAAAAGAGACGCTGGCATACAACTCACGGCGAAAGATCAGCGGAATGTCGTTGCAGAAGATGTCGCGCAGGATGCCGCCGAATACCCCGGTGATCACGCCGCTGACCGAAGCCACCAGCATGCCGTGGCCCATTTCCAGGGCGGTCATGCAGCCGATCAGCGTAAACGCCACCAGGCCGACCGCATCGAGCACCAGAAACAGCGAACGCAGGTGACGCATCCAGCGCGCCGTGAACACGGTGATCATCGCCGCGACCGTGGTCAGCACCAGGTATTCCGGGTGTTTGACCCAGGTCAGTGGGTAGTGCCCGAGCAACACGTCGCGCACCGAACCGCCGCCCAATGCCGTGACGCAGGCAATCAGCACCACGCCAAACCAGTCCATGCCGCGACGGCCCGCAGACAGGGCGCCGGTCATGGCTTCGGCGGTAATGGCAACGAGGTAGAGCATCAGCAACATGGTGGCGATCCTGGCAGGAAGGCGCGCAGTCTACTCACTTCGCCGAGGCACCAAAAGAGGGCGCCCCGGCGTGGGTGCCGATCTCAGAACTTGATGAAATGCTTGCGGTAGTGCTGCAGCTCGGCGATGGATTCGCGGATGTCGTCCAGCGCCAGGTGAGTGCTGCCTTTCTTGAAGCTGTCACGCACGTCCGGCGCCCAGCGCGCGGCCAGTTCCTTGAGCGTGGAGACGTCGAGGTTGCGGTAGTGGAAGTAGCTTTCCAGCGACTTCATGTGGGTATAAAGGAAGCGGCGATCCTGACAGATGCTGTTGCCGCAGATCGGCGACTTGCCCTTCGGCACCCACTTTTCGAGGAAGGCGATGGTTTCGGCTTCCGCTTCGGCCATGCTGATGCGGCTATCGCGCACGCGCTGGGTCAGGCCGGAGTTGCCGTGGGTGCGAGTGTTCCACTCGTCCATCCGGGCGAGGACTTCGTCGCTGTGGTGGATGGCGATCACCGGGCCTTCGGCCAGGGTGTTGAGATCGCTGTCGGTGACGATGGTGGCCATTTCGATGATCACGTCGTTTTCCGGATCCAGACCGGTCATTTCCAGGTCGATCCAGATCAGATTCTGCGGGTTTTGCATATTTCGGCTCCTGAGCAATGCTGCGCAGTTTAGCCTAGGGCGATGCCCGGGCGTGCTAAACTCGCGGCCGTTTTACCTAATCGCTGCATTCTTCAGACGGAACACCCATGGCCAAACGCCAACTCAATCGTCGTCAAAACTGGCGCATCGAAAAGATTCAGGGCGAGCGCGCCGCCCGCGCCGCCAAACGCGAGTCCTCGGCTGTCGAGGCGCTCGAAGGCGGCGACCTGGGCCCGGAACAGCACGGCCTGGTGATCGCCCACTTCGGTGTGCAGGTCGAGGTCGAGGCCGTTGACGGCGAACTGGCCGGCCAGGTCTTCCGCTGCCACTTGCGGGCCAACCTGCCAGCGCTGGTAACCGGCGACCGCGTCGTCTGGCGCGCCGGCAACCAGGGCATCGGCGTGATTGTCGCGCAACTGCCGCGCACCACCGAGCTGTGCCGTCCGGACAGCCGTGGTCAGCTCAAACCGGTGGCCGCCAACGTCGACATGATCGTCATCGTCTTCGCCCCGCTGCCCGAGCCCCATGCCAACCTGATCGACCGTTATCTGGTCGCCGCCGAACACGCCGGCATCCGCCCGCTGTTGCTGCTGAACAAGTTCGACCTGATCGACGAGCAGAACGCCCCGGCCCTGAACGCGCTGCTGGCGGTATACCGGACCCTGGGTTATCCGGTGCTGGAAGTCTCGGCGCACCATGGCAACGGCATGGAGCAGTTGCAGAAACAGCTCGACGGGCGCATCAGCGTGTTCGTCGGTCAGTCCGGTGTCGGCAAGTCGTCCCTTGTCAACAGCCTGCTGCCCGACGTGGAAACCCGTGTCGGCCCGCTGTCCGAACTGTCCGGCCAGGGCACCCACACCACGACCACCGCACGGCTGTTCCACTTCCCCGGCGGCGGTGAACTGATCGACTCCCCGGGCATCCGCGAATTCGGCCTCGGCCATGTCAGCCGTGCCGATGTCGAAGCCGGTTTCATCGAGTTCGACGACCTGCTCGGCACCTGCCGCTTCCGCGACTGCAAGCACGACCGCGAACCGGGCTGTGCCTTGCTCAAGGCACTTGAGGACGGACGCATCCAGCAGCAGCGGATGAACAGCTACCGCTCGATCATCGCCAGCCTGCCGGAAAACGGTTACTGAGCGTTCAAGTAGCCAGACACAAAAAAGCCGCGATCATCTCGCGGCTTTTTTGTGGATCACTGTTTCGGCGCGGGCGCCGGAGCAGTGGCCGGTGCAGCAGGCGCCGGGGCAGGCGCCGCGCTGCCCGGCTCGACCGGTTTCGGCAGCGGGTCGTCAAACAGATTCAACCGTTCGCGCAACTCGTGGGCCGGCACTGGCTGCTGATCCGCCGGCAAGGCATTCGGGTCGACCGGTTTGGCTGGATCGGCACCGTTCTGCCCTTCAGCCGGTTTCGCCGGCTCGGCACCTTGCGAACCTTCGATGGCGGCCTGGGCCTTCTTGGTCAGGACCACGATGTCGATGCGGCGGTTGACCGGGTTGAACGGGTTCTCCTTGTCGAACAGCGCCGACGAGGCGTAACCCACCACACGCGCCACTTGCGAATCCGGATAACTGCCCGCCACCAGCGCACGCCGGGCGGCGTTGGCACGGTTGGCCGAGAGTTCCCAGTTGCCGAAGTCGCCAGTGCCAGTGTACGGCTTGGCGTCGGTGTGGCCGCTGATGCTGATCTTGTTCGGCACCGCTTTGATGGTGTCGGCCATGGCCAGCAGGATGTCTTCGAAGTACGGCTTCAGGCGCGCAGAACCGGAGTCGAACATTGGCCGGTTCTCGGCGTCCATGATCTGGATGCGCAAGCCGTTCGGCGTGATTTCGAACAGGATCTGGTCCTTGAATTTCTGCAGTTGCGGGTTCTCGTCGACCTTGTTCTGCAGTTCTTGCAGCAGCAGTTCCAGGCGTTCCTTCTCGACCTGCTCGGCCATGCCTTCAACCTGTTCAGTATCGACTGTGACCTTGTCCGGTTGCGGCTGAGACTTCACTTCAGGGTTGAGGGTGTTTTCCGGCGCCAAGGTCGGCGTGCCGCCCAGATCGATGATGTACGGCGTGCCGCTCTCGGAGAAACCGACCGGGTCCTTGAAGTAACCGGCGATGGCGATCTTCTGCTCCGGGGTCGCGGTGGACAGCAGCCACAACACCAGGAAGAACGCCATCATCGCCGTCGCGAAGTCGGCGAAGGCGATCTTCCACGCCCCGCCGTGATGCCCGCCGGCGATGCGCTTGACGCGCTTGATGATTATCGGCTGGTTATTTTCCATGACTTAGCGACCGCGAACGGCTTGTTCCAGCTCGGCAAAGCTTGGACGGTGAGCCGGGTACAGAACCTTGCGACCGAACTCGACAGCCAGCGACGGCGGCATGCCGGAAGCCGAAGCCACCAGCGAGGCCTTGATGGCTTCGTAGACGTTCAGCTCTTCCTTGGCATCGTGGGCCAGGGAGTGCGCCAACGGACCGAAGAAACCGTACGCCGCGAGAATACCGAAGAAGGTACCTACCAGTGCCGCACCTACGTGCAGACCGATGGACTTCTGATCGCCTTCACCCAGGGAGGCCATGGTCACCACGATACCCAGTACCGCCGCGACGATACCGAAACCCGGCATGGCGTCGGCGATGCCGTTCACCGCGTGGGACGGATGCTCGAGGTCTTCCTTGAGGCTGTACAGTTCCATGTCGAACAGGCCTTCCAGCTCGTGGGGAGCCATGTTGCCGGACGACATGATGCGCAGGTAATCACAGATGAACGCGGTCATGCGTTCGTCCTTCAGCACCGCCGGGTACTTGGCGAAGATCGGGCTCGCGGCGGCATCTTCGATGTCGCCTTCAATGGCCATCATGCCTTCGCGGCGGCTCTTGTTGAGGATCTCGTAGATCAGGCCCAGCACTTCCAGATAGAACGTGTGGCTGAAACGCGAACTGAACATGCCCAGGGATTTCTTGAGCACATGCATCGTCATGTAACCGGGGTTGGCCTGGAGGAAGGCTCCGAGTGCCGCACCGCCGATGATCATCACCTCGAAGGGCTGGATCAGGGCGGCAATCTTGCCGTGGGAGAGCACGTATCCGCCGAGCACGCTCGCGAATACGACGATGATGCCGATAATTTTAGCCATAGGTAGAAAGGTACTTGTTTAAGTCGGGTTCAAGGTCATATTCGGAAGTTAAAAAATCTCTTCTTCTACTTATCGGCAAAACTGCGCCAGACTATAGCCAGTTCAGGCGAAAAGCCAATTTAGCCCATGCCGGGCGCGTCTACAGTCAGTGAAGATCTCGTCCAGACATGGCTAATGAAACGAACGTCCCACACGCAAGACCGACCACACTCGATGGCTGGGTGAAGCTGCTCGACGGCGTGCGCCTGCCGGTACCGCAAGAAGCACACGACCGCGTTTGCCGTGCCATCCGCGACAATCGCAGCTCGTTGCGCGACATTGCCGAGCTGATGCAGGACAGCCCGGCACTGGCCCTGAGCATCATCCGCGAAGCCAACCGTCACACCCTGGGCAGCATGACTGCGCCGGCGGAAAACCTTGAAGTGGCGATCAATCGTCTTGGTCTGGCCCGCACCGAAGAACTGCTGGCACGCCTGCCCGCCGAACCCCAGGCACAAATCCCCCAGGCCTTGCGCCAGATACAGATGATCAGCCAGCACGCGACCCAACAGGCCAACGGCTTTTTTGCCAGTCGCCTGGCGCGACTGTGGCAGGACATTCATTGGGGCAGCCTGCTGTTTCTGTCGCCGCTGTGGCCGTTGGCACTGACCTTTCCCAAATTGCTTGAAGAGTGGGAAGTGCGGGTTATCCACAAGGGCGAATCAGCGCGAGTCGTTGAAAAGCAGCTGTTCGGCGTGCGCCTGCTGAAAATCGGCGAAGCGCTTGTGCAAGCCTGGCGTCTGCCGATCTGGGTGCAGCAAGGTTACCGACTGCTGCTGACCGAGCAGCGCGAACTGGTCAAGGTCCTGCGCATTGCCCGCGACGTCGATCATCCGCTGCGCCAACAGAATCGCCTCGATGACGACCCGACCTTGCGCCGCTGGCTCAACCAGCCAGCCAACACCGTGCTGCTGGCCAACGGTCTGGCACTCTCGGCGCAACAGGCCTGGGACAGTCCGCACAGCGAGCGCTGGCAATACCTGACCAGCCTTTACCTGCAAATCTCGATGGACGAGGTGCAACAGCAGTTGCACCAACAGGCCGCTGTCAGCGCTCGCCATCACTTCATGCCCGACCTCTGGCACCCGGCGGTCTCGCTGCTGTGGCCGTGGGGCACCCGTCGTCTGCCCGCCGGAATGCTGCCGGCTGCGGCGCCGTCCGCTGAAGACCTGACCCGGTGGCGCCGGCAATGCGCCGAGCTGCTGGCCGTGCCAAGCCGCTTCACCAACGCCATGAGCCTGACCGTCGCCGCCCGCGATGCGCTGGTCGCCAGCGGCATGCGTCGGGTGATGATCCTGATGGCTGACCGCAGCCACGCCAATCTGCGCGTCCATCAAACCTCGGGGTTGCCGAAGGAAGCTGCTGCGCTCAATTTTGTCGTCAGCCAGAGCACCGTGCTGCAACGATTGCTCGCGCAGCAGGCGCAGGTGCGGATCACCCCGGACAACAACGCCCAGTTTTCCGCCCTGCTGCCGCCCTCGCTACGCGCCCTGTTTCGTGGCGAACACCTGTTCCTGCGCTCGCTGGTGAACAACGGCCGGGTCATCATGATCGTGGTCGCCGACCAGGGCGGCGGGCCGTTCGCCGACATCACCGTACAAGCCTTCGGCAAAACCGCGCAGTGCATCGAGAAAGCACTGCACAGCTTTAGCCAGCGCGGCCAATGACAGCTACAATCCTTCCCCTTTGTGCTCTGGAGACCTCACATGCCTGACTTCTCTGGCCTGGCGCTGGTGATCGAGCCGAGCGACCTGCTCCCGCGCCTCGACGACCGCAATCTGATTCTGGTGGATCTGACCAGTGCCGCCCGCTATGCCGAGGGTCACCTTCCCGGCGCACGCTTCGTCGATCCGAAGCGCACCCAGCTGGGCCTGGCACCGGCTCCGGGCTTGCTGCCGACAAAGGAAAAACTCGAAGAGCTGTTCGGCGAGCTGGGCCACAACAAGGACGCGGTCTACGTGGTCTATGACGACGAAGGCGGCGGTTGGGCCGGACGCTTCATCTGGCTGCTCGACGTGATCGGTCACGACAAATATCACTACCTCGACGGCGGTCTGACGGCGTGGCTGGCGGAAGGTTCGCCAATGTCGATCCAGGTTCCTCCAGCGGTGGGCGGCCCGGTAGCCCTGACCCTGCACGACGAGCCGACCGCCACCCGTGAATACTTGCAAAGCCGTCTCGGCGCCGCTGACCTGGCAATCTGGGACGCTCGCGGGCCGCTGGAGTATTCCGGCGAGAAAGTCCTCGCAGCCAAAGGTGGACACATCCCCGGCGCGGTCAATTTCGAATGGACGGCGGGCATGGACCAGGCGCGTCAACTGCGCATCCGTACCGACATGTCGCAGATCCTGGAAAACCTCGGGATCACCAAGGACAAAGAAGTCATTACCCACTGCCAGACCCATCACCGGTCCGGTTTCACTTATCTGGTGGCCAAGGCCCTCGGTTATCCGCGGGTCAAGGGCTACGCCGGTTCCTGGGGCGAATGGGGCAACCACCCCGACACCCCCGTCGAGCTTTAAGGATTTTTAAGGACAGTCATGAAAGAGCGTTTGTTTATCATCAGCCAGTACCTGCTGCCGCATCACTTGCTGTCGCGCCTGGCCGGCTGCATTGCCGAGTGCCGCGTGCGCTGGTTCAAGAATGCCTTCACCACCTGGTTCGCCAAGCGTTATCAGGTGGACATGTCGCAGGCACTGGTTGAAGACGTCACCGCTTACGAGCACTTCAATGCCTTCTTCACCCGTGCCCTGAAAGACGGCGCACGTCCACTGGACCCGACCCCGGGCGCGATCCTCAGCCCGGCCGACGGTGCGATCAGCCAGCTCGGCCCGATCGAGCACGGTCGCATCTTCCAGGCCAAGGGCCACAGCTTCAGCGTGCTGGAACTGCTGGGTGGCGACGCGGCCAATGCGGCGCCGTTCATGGGCGGTGAATTCGCCACCGTTTACCTGTCGCCCAAGGACTACCACCGCGTGCACATGCCGCTGGCCGGCACCCTGCGCGAAATGGTCTACATCCCGGGGCGGATCTTCTCGGTCAACCAGACCACCGCGGAAAACGTTCCGGAACTGTTTGCCCGCAACGAGCGCGTAGCGTGCATCTTCGACACCGAGCGCGGGCCGATGGCCGTGGTGCTGGTGGGCGCGATGATCGTGGCCTCGATCGAAACCGTGTGGGCCGGGCTGGTGACGCCGCCGAAGCGTGAGCTGAAAACCTTCCGTTACGACGAAGCCGCCCGTGCGCCGATTCATCTGGAAAAAGGTGCGGAACTGGGGCGCTTCAAGCTGGGTTCGACCGCGATCGTGCTGTTCGGGCCGGATCAGGTGAAGTGGGTTGAAGAACTGAAAGCCGGCTCGCCGGTACAGATGGGTCAGGCCCTGGCACTGTCGAACGCCTGAACCTGCTGATCCGCCCCTGCGCACGTCTGCGAAGGGGCGGACACGACCTGAGTAGCGCCGTTACTCTATCTGCCCACGGAAGCCGATCGGCCCTTCGTTGGCGTAGGTATTGGTGCCGCTGAGGTTTTTCCCGCCGTCACTCGACGTGACACTCAACGCGATAACGTTCTGGTTATCCCGACCGCCGATCACCCATTTGCCACCCGGATGCCAGGGGGCATCGTTGCCACCCCACTGGTTCTCGACGTTGTACTGGTTCTGACCAGTGCGCTGAGCCTTGAAGCCAATAGGGCCTTCGCCGGCGTAAGTCATGGTGCCGGTGAAGCTTTTGCCGCCATCGCCAGACTTGATGTCGATGGCGACGACTTTCTGGTTGTCCCGCGCGCCCAGGACCCAGGTTCCACCCGGATGCCAAGGTGCCGAACTACCGCCCCATTGGTTTGCCACTGCGTATTTAGACATGAACCTCATCTCCTTGAAGTTTTTCAGAGACCTGCCCGACGTTGGCGGCAAGCCGTGCAACCGTGCGTTTCCGATCGCACGCCAGAGAGCCTAGTAGCGCCAGCCGAAATGGCACCAGGCCAGCAGACCAATGGTAAAAAAGCCGGATAAACGCCTGCGAAACAGACCACAACTGCTAAAGTTTTTGGCATTGCCCTATTCGCCGCCGGAGCTGGTCACGGCATGAGTGAGCCTCGATCCCAACCACAACTGAGCGCCCCGATCCCGGCGCTGTTGCGCCTGTCATTCTGTGAAGCCACCCCGCGCGACCTCAAGCGCTGGATCGCCGGTCTGCCCAAGGCCAACATCGGCGAAACCGCGCGCCAGCTCTATCAGGGGCTTGGTGAACTCAATCAATTGCTGACACCCAGCGACAACCGCCTGCACCTGCTGGAGCTGTTGCGGCCCGAGGTGTATTTCGTCTGCCAGCACCTTGAGCGACATTTTCTGCATCAGGCGATCATGCTCGATGAGCGCTCGCGCAAGATCAGCAACCTGTGCCAGGCCCTGCAAAGCCATCTGGCCATCGGCTACAAACAGATCGTTCTGCGCATCGCCCCCAAATACACAAGGGATCGGGCAGCCTTGTTGAGCGTAGCGCTGCAACGTGCGACCCACGCGCTGAAAGGACAACTGCTGCGCGCCACGCAGCTGTACAGCCCGGCGCCGGAACAGCTGTGGTTTGAACTGCACCAATTGTTTCGCTGCGCCTGCGACTTGCAGCTGCAGCATCGCCGGGTCCGCGATGACCTGGCCAGCCTGGCCGGCGAACTGAGCGTCGAACAGACTTATATCGCCGCCCTGCTGCTGGGCAGCGCTCGCTGCAATCAGTTGCGGCAGAATCCGATCGCCCAACTCGCGCAGGTGCTCGAGCCCTGGAGCGCCTGGCTGAAACTGCATCCCGGTGCCCCGGGCGAGGGATTGTTCGCCATTTCTGCAGAGATCGACGCCGGCCCGCGTTATCGCAGCAAGTTTCGCAGCGAACAACAGCCCGACCTGCTCGGCTTCGATCCGCAACCGCTGGTGAAGGCCATCGAGGCTCACCTGCTGCATCAGGAGACTTCGACGCCGCTGCCCGTCCCATCCGGCCTGACCCTCGACACCCTGCAACATCTGCTCGCCACTTGGGGCGAGGCCGCCGAGCGCAGTTTTCAGCGCACCGTCGGCCAGGGCAACCTGACTGTGTGCGTCGGCATGAGCGCCCTGCACTTCTATCTTGGGGGCGAACGCACATTCAGCGAATTGCTCAAACACCCGGGCTCACGCGCCGCCAATTTCAGCCAGGCGGTGGCTCAAGGTGAAAAGGACAGCTGGAGCCAGGCCTTCGACGCCGCTCCGCAGAGCAAGGCCGACGAATTCCTGCCCTACGAGGAAATCCGCTACGAACCGCTGGCCGACGACGAAGGCGACGCTGACAGCCCGCCGCATTACCCGACCTATGCGTTGCCGGTCATCAACCACAGTCCGGGCGGTTACTGCCTGGCGTGGCCAAAAGAAGTGCCCGCCGAATTGCAGACCGGGGAAATGGTCGGCATCCAGGACACCACGAATCAGGGCTGGAGCATTGCCGTGGTGCGCTGGATCCGTCAGGTGCGTGGTGCCGGGACACAAATGGGTATCGAGCTGGTGGCCCCATACGCCCAGCCCTGCGGCCTGCAACTGGTGCGCACCCGGGACGATCACAGCCATTACCTGCGAGGTTTGCTGTTGCCGGAAATCAGCGCCATCGACTTGCCCGCAACGCTATTGGCGCCGCGACTGCCGTTTCAGGAAGGCAACAAAGTGCTGATCAACACCCAGGGCGAAGAGCACCGCGCCGGGCTGGATCGGCGAGTAGCGAGCACACACAGTTTCAATCAGTTCGCTTATCGCTCATTGGAGACCGCGCAGAATGGCGGGAGCGAGGAGGATTTCGACTCGTTGTGGAAATCCCTTTGAGTACAACCAGGTAATCCAGGGCGCTCCATTCGCGAGCAAGCCCGCTCCCACATTGGAATGCATTTCAAATGTGGGAGCGGGCTTGCTCGCGAAGGGGCAGCTCAGGCGGCAGAGCTTTCAGAGCTGCCCGTCGCGATCCCGGAAGCCCAACAGGTACAGCACGCCATCCAGACCGAGCGTCGAGATCGCCTGCTTCGCCGATTGCTTGACCAGCGGCTTGGCGCGGAACGCCACACCCAGGCCGGCAATCGCCAGCATTGGCAGGTCGTTGGCGCCGTCGCCCACGGCAATGGTCTGCTCCAGACGCAAACCTTCTTTTTCAGCCAGCTGTTTCAGCAGATCGGCCTTGCGCTGGGCATCGACGATCGGCTCGATAGCCACGCCGGTGCACTTGCCGTCGACCACTTCCAGCTCGTTGGCGAACACGTAGTCGATGCCGAGTCTGGCCTGCAATTGCTTGGCGAAGTAAGTGAAGCCGCCCGACAGGATCGCGGTCTTGTAGCCCAGGCGCTTGAGTTCGGCGAACAGGGTTTCAGCGCCTTCGGTCAGGCGCAGCGAGGCACCGATCGAATCGAGCACGCTGACATCCAGCCCCTTGAGCAGTGCCAGACGCTCTTTGAAGCTGGCGCGGAAGTCCAGCTCGCCGGCCATCGCCCGCTCGGTGATTTGCGAAACCTGGTCGCCGACACCGGCAGCCTTGGCCAGCTCGTCGATGACTTCGGCTTCGATCAGGGTCGAGTCCATGTCGAACACCGCCAGGCGACGATTGCGACGGAACAGCGAATCTTCCTGGAAGGCGATATCGACGTTCAGTTCCTGGGCCACGCTGAGGAACTCGGCGCGCAGGGCCTGCGGATCGGCGGCTTCGCCACGCACGGAGAACTCGATGCACCCCTTGCCCTTGTCCGCGGGAGTGTCCAGCGGCATGCGCCCCGACAGACGGTCGATGTGGTCGATGTTCAGGCCATATTTGGCGGTGATCGAGCTCACGGCCTGCAATTGGCCGGCGGTGACCTTGCGAGTCAGCAGTGTGACGATGTGGCGTTTCTTGCCCTGATTGCCCACCCATTGCTGGTAATCCTCTTCGGATACCGGGGTGAAGCGCACCTGCTGGTCGAGCTCGTAGCCCTTGAACAGGATGTCCTTGAGCACAGAATTGCCTGGCTCGGAGTCGGGGATTTCCACGAGGATGCCGAACGACAGCATGTCATGGATCACCGCCTGACCGATGTCGAGGATATTCACACCACCCTGGGCCAGAACGCCGGTAATGGCCGCAGTCAGACCGGGACGGTCGACTCCCGTGATGTTAATCAGGACGATTTCGCGCAACGCGCACCCCCGCAACTGGAAAAAAACCGCATTCTACCCACTTTCAGTGACCATCGGGCACCGCCAGCGCTTTGCCGGTCTAGGGCCTGTCGCTATACTGCGCGTCAACTTCACGGACAAAAGAGCCGAGCTCAGTGAACCGGCCCACGCCAGTTAAAACCGATAACTTCTTCCTGCTGATCTTCCGTGCACTGCGCCACCGCCGTGTACCGATTGCATTGCGCATTGCCAGCCATAACGTGATCCTGGTCGCCCTGGCCCTGGTGATCTATGCCTGCGTGATGGGCTTGCAGTTCAAGCAGGCCATGCACGAGCAGGCCGATGCCCTGGGCGAAAGCCTGACCACGCAGACCGCCACCTCCGCGACCGAACTGCTGGTGTCCAACGACATCCTCAGCCTCAACGTGCTGCTCAACAACCTGACCAAGAACAAGCTGGTGGCCCACGCCGCCATCTACAGCGTGGACAACCGCATCCTCGCCGAGTCCGGTCAGCGGCCCAAGCACAGCCTGCTGGGCGAAGCCGAGGGCATGTACGAGAGCAAGATCACCTTCCAGGACGTGACCGCCGGGCAATTGCGCATCAGCCTGGACATGGACCAGTTCCAGCAGCCGATGACCATCAGTCTGCAGAGCATGGGCATTTTGAGTGCGATCCTGCTGGCACTGTCCCTGGCCCTGAGCCTGCGTCTTGGCCGGCACATCTCCACGCCGTTGCTGCAATTGCGTGTGTGGCTGCGCCGGATCGACGAATACACGCCGGGGATTGACCGTCAGGACGAGATCGGCGATCTGGCCCGTCAACTGCACGCCAGTTACGCTCCGGAGCCAAGCATTCCCGAGCCTGAGCCGGAACCCGAGTTCGAGGACGATGACGTCGGGCCGGAATTCGAGGTGCGCAACCTGCGCGATCCGAGTTTTGACGAGAGCCGCCCGATGGCCGCGCAGAAACCTGCGCCACGCCATGTAGTCAGCACCGTTGAAGACGACGATGACGAAGACCCGTTTGCTGACCTGCGTGACGAATCCCTGAACGACGTCGCGCAACCGGCGGTGCGCCGCCCGACGCCGAGCGTTCCGCAACACACCGCGGTGCTGGCCGTGCAACTTGGCTCGCAAGAACAATTGCGCCGCTTGCCACGGGCACGTCTGGAAGAGCTGCAGGAGCGCTATCGCGACTGTCTGGAGCAGGCAGCTTCGCTGTACCAGGGTGAAATCGAAACCCTGAATGACGGCAGCACGCTGATGCTGTTCCACACCGAAGACAGCGGCGACGATTACCTGACCAACGCCATCTGCTGCGGCGAGCTGCTGCGGGCACTGGGCCATCAACTGCAGATCGAAGTCGCCGACAGCGGCATCACCCTGCAATTGCAGTTGGGCCTGACCCTGGGCGACGAACTGTTCGGACTGAGCCAGATCGACTTGCTGCTGACCGACTCCGCCCAGGACGCCCTGGCGCTGTCGCAACACAGCCGCAACCTGCTGCTGGTGGAGCGCAAGATCGGTGATGACGCGCTGATACGCCAACGTGCACGGATCCGGCCGATTGCCAGCCCTGAGGGTGCCTGCTGTGTTGAGCGCTTGATGGAGCCTTACCCGTCGATGCTCGAGCGGCAACTGGCGCGGATGCATGAGCGTCGGGCCTGAGGCCTTGATGTAAAGAAGCCCGCAGACGAGTGATTGTCTGCGGGCTTTTTTGTGCGCGGTGGTTTCGTGATTGCGCCAGACTTTGGAGCCCCCTCACCCTACGATTGGGGGATGTTCGGGATCTACACCGACCTGAAAGAACAAGACCGAATCCATAATCCAGACAGCAACCGAACACGATTTCACAAATCCATAATCGACTCGAGCTTTCAGGTCGATGGATAGCGGCAGACGCCTCGGTCAGTCCCCTCTCCCTTTGGGCGGTCCGACGTTTCGGGAGGGTTAGGGTGAGGGGCTTTTGATCGTCTACTCAGAACCCCAGACACAACAAAGCCCGCACAAGGCGGGCTCTGTCTTGACTCGTTCCAGCCTCAGAAGCGAAACACTTCCATATCCGTACGAATCGGCGAAGCCATCGGGATCTTCGGCTGTTTCTCGGCTTCCGCCGCCGGCGCTGCCGGCTTCGGCGCCGGTTTGCGCGGTGCTTCGGCAACCGGTGGCTGGTTGGCCAGCGGCTTGAGCGCGACCGACAGTTGCTCGGCCAGGCGCTGCAGCAGGATACCTTGTGCCTGAACCTGCGAAGCCGTGCCGCCACTGTGCAGCTCTTGCAGATGAACGATGCGGTTGTCCCGCACCTGACCACGACGGTCGATCAGGCGCCACTGAGCGTCGAGAATCGCCGGCTGCTTGGCACCGGAGTCCAGGCGAGTGATGGTCAACAGCACCTGTACATCCGGGGTGAAGCCTGCGGTGGCCGGTGCCAGCACCACGCGCTGACTGTCCAGACGACCGGCGACCTGACGCAGCAGCAATTGATCGATATCCGACGAAAGGCTGCCAGCCCAGCGACCATCGACCGCTGCCTGCAGGCTGCCGTCCGGTTGACGCTGCAGCAGGGTTTCACGTTGCAGGTAGTCGGCAACGACCACAGGGCCCAGCAAAACCGCCATGCCCGCGCTTTGCGCAGGCTGAGCCGGACTTCCGCTGTCCAGCTGATACAGCGACACCGGCTGGTGAACGCTGCAACCCGCCAGGCCAAGAACGCCGGCGAGCAGGAAAATAAGGGGGCGCAGAGAAGTCATCATCCCGTCCAGGTGGCCGCCACAAGGCTGACCACAGTGAAAATACTCAATATTTGTGAAGAACGCTCGGCCACGCCGGCGCTTGGAAAGGCCATATCATCCGTGAATATGCGTTCCGACTCCAGCGCCAAAGCGCCGATCTACGGGTTAAATCGTAGATCGGGCGCTCTAGAGAGGCGTTATCACTTGTTTTCTCCGTCGGAGAAGACAGAGCGAATGCCCCCTGGCCGCTTAATTGAGGTTTTCGACGAGCAGCGCGTCCACCCGCTGGAAGCCCCGTGGCAGTTTATTGCCACGACGACCACGCTCACCCTTGTAGTGTTCGAGGTCGTCGGCTTTCAGCGACAAGGTACGTTTTCCGGCCTGCAGCACCAGCGTGGCGCCTTCCGGAAGAACGGCGATGTCCGTGACATATTCTTCGCGACTGGCCACACGCTCACCGGAGATACCGATGATCTTGTTGCCTTTGCCCTTCCCTAATTGTGGCAGATCGCTGATTTTGAAGATCAGCAGGCGACCCTCGGTCGTCACCGAGGCCAGCCAGTTCTGTTCGCGGTCGGCCACCGGGCGCGGCGCGATCACCTTGGCGTTGTTCGGCAGGCTCAACAGGGCCTTGCCGGCCTTGTTCTTGGCTTGCAGGTCTTCGCCTTTCACCACGAAACCGTAGCCGGCGTCGGAGGCGATCACGTACAGCGCGTCGTCTTCCGGCATCAGTACGCATTCGAACGTAGCGCCAGGCGGTGGCGTCAGACGACCGGTCAACGGCTCGCCCTGGCCCCGTGCAGAAGGCAAGGTGTGCGCGGCCACCGAGTAACTGCGGCCCGTGGAGTCGATGACCACGGCTGACTGGTTGGAACGCCCCGCCGCCGAGGTCTTGAAGCCGTCGCCGGCCTTGTACGACAGGCCGGTGGCGTCGATCTCGTGGCCCTTGGCCGAACGGATCCAGCCTTTTTCCGACAGCACAACGGTCACTTTCTCGTTCGGCAGCAGATCGTGTTCGGTCAGTGCCTTGGCTTCGGCGCGCTCGACGATTGGCGACCGACGGTCGTCGCCGTAGGTTTCGGCATCTTTCAGCAGTTCGCTGCGAACCAGTTTTTTCAGCTTGGCTTCACTGCTCAGCAGGGCTTGCAGCTTGGCCTGCTCCTTGAGCAATTCGTCCTGCTCGTCGCGCAGTTTCATCTCTTCCAGACGCGCCAACTGACGCAGACGGGTGTCGAGGATGTAGTCGGCCTGGATTTCGCTCAGGGCGAAGCGTTCGATCAGCTTGGCTTTCGGGTGCTCCTCGGTGCGGATGATGTGGATCACTTCATCCAGGTTGAGGTAGGCAATCAGCAAACCGTCCAACAGGTGCAGGCGACGCTCGACCTTGTCGAGGCGGAATTGCAGGCGGCGACGCACGGTCAGCACGCGGAATTCCAGCCACTCCACCAGCAACGCACGAAGGTTTTTCAGCTGCGGCTTGCCATCCAGACCGATGATGTTGACGTTGACCCGGTAGGTCGACTCCAGCTCGGTGCTGGCAAACAGGTGTTGCATCAGCGCTTCGTGATCGACGCGGCTGTTGACCGGGATGATTACGATGCGGCACGGGTTCTCGTGGTCGGATTCGTCACGCAGGTCAGCGATCTGCGGCGCTTTCGACGGCTTGGCCTGCATCAGCGCGGCGATCTGCTCCAGCACCTTGGCCCCGGAGACCTGGTGCGGCAGCGCGGTGACGATGATGTCGCCGTCCTCGACGTGGTACACGGCGCGCATGCGCACCGAGCCCTTGCCGGTTTCGTACATTTTCAGCAGGTCGGCACGCGGGGTGATGATTTCCGCTTCGGTTGGATAATCCGGACCCTGAATGTGTTCGCAGAGCTGTTCGACCGTGGCCTTCGGCTCGTCGAGCAGGCGCACGCAAGCGGTGGCGACTTCGCGCAGGTTGTGTGGCGGCACGTCAGTGGCCATGCCCACGGCGATACCGGTGGTGCCGTTGAGCAGAATGTTCGGCAAACGCGCCGGCAACACCAGCGGTTCCTGCAGGGTGCCGTCGAAGTTCGGGCCCCAGTCTGCGGTGCCTTGGCCCAGTTCGCTGAGCAACACTTCGGAATAACGCGACAGCCGCGCTTCGGTGTATCGCATGGCGGCGAAGGATTTCGGATCGTCCGGCGCACCCCAGTTGCCCTGGCCGTCCACCAGCGTGTAGCGATAGCTGAACGGCTGGGCCATCAGCACCATCGCTTCGTAGCACGCCGAGTCGCCGTGCGGGTGGAACTTGCCGAGCACGTCGCCGACGGTACGCGCCGACTTCTTGTGCTTGGAATCGGCGTCCAGCCCCAGCTCGCTCATGGCGTAGATGATACGCCGCTGTACCGGTTTCAGACCGTCGCCGATATGCGGCAGGGCACGGTCCATGATCACGTACATGGAGTAGTTGAGGTAGGCATTTTCGGTGAAGTCAGCCAGCGACCGGCGTTCTACACCGTCCAGGCTGAGATCAAGGGAGTCGCTCATGCGGGCCTCATCGGTTCGTTGTCTGGCGCAGCAGCATGGTGCCACCGCGCTGGGTAAATTCAAGTTTGTTCAGGGCGCTCATGCCGAGCAGCACCTGATCGCCATGCAGCCCCGGCGCCACCAGTGCGCGGACGTCCCGCAGCACGATGTCGCCCAGTTGCAGGCGGTCGATACGGGTGCGATAGCCCTGGCTCAGGCCATTGGCCGTGCTCAGGGTCACACCGAAACCTTCTTCCAGCCGGAGGTCTTTAGCGACCTGCGCCGGGATTGCCACGTCGGTCGCGCCGGTGTCGAGCATGAACTCCACCGGCCGACCGTTGATCAGGCCGCTGGCGACAAAATGTCCCTGGGTGTTGCCGATCAGTTTCACTTCGATCACGCCGCCCACCTGCTCCGAGCTGACCACCACATTGGGATTGCGTTGACGCTCTTCCCACTGGCCAAAAAACCGCGTGGCCAGAAACAGCGCCGCGCACCAGGCCAGAATCATCAACACCCGACCGGCGCGCTTGCCTGGCGGTTGCTGGCTCAAGGCTTGGCACTCCAGCCACCCTCGGGTGCGGCGAAACGCCAGACGATCGGGCGGACTTCGCCATCGGCGCGAGGACCAAAATTGTTGTCGACACCGATCCAGGCGCCTTGAGCATCGACCACCAGCGCCTCTTCCAGCCCGAAGTTCTGCGAATAACGCCGATTGGCCTGCAACAGCTCGTCCGCATACGACCAGCAGAGCTCGACCTTGGCCGTCTGCGCATCACGACGACAGATCTGATAGGCGTTGCGTTCAAGGGTAAACAGTTTGCCGTCGAACAGGGACACGTCGGAAAAATCCCGATTGACCGGTCGGGCCTTGGGAAACTGCGGCGGTTGCATTTCCATCCCGCCTTCACTGAGCAGCACGCAGCGGCCGTCACAGTCCCATACCGTTTGCTGACGCTTGATCATCAACAGGCCACGGTTTTGCCGTTCGGCGGCGAGCCACATCTGATCGCCCGCCGGGTTGATCGCCAGACCTTCGAAGATCGCATTGAACTGCAGCAACATCCCGCTGGCCCGAGCTTCGCGAACCATCATCGGCGAGATTTTCAGCCACGCCGACGGCCCCTGCGCAGGCACTTGGAGCACCGCTGCATGACCTTCGCTGACAATGTAGCGATTGCCGGCGCTGTCGCAGGTGATCCCTTCGAAATCCAGATCGCCACCACGGACGAACGAGGCCGCCCAGGTTCGCGATTTGATGCCCCACGGCAAGCCGCTGTCGGGCACCGGCGGCGGATCGATGCGCACGGCCGTGGCCTGCCAGACCGGATCGCGGGTATCGAGTCGATAGATCTGGTCATCGTCCCGATCCGAAACCGTCCACAGCGCGTTGCCGCACAAGGCCAGTCCCGAGAGGTTGCCGCCACGCATGCCTTCGACCGGGTGTTCGGCGAGCACGCGCAGTTCTTGCGCAGGCTCTGCCGACACCGTCATCGAACCCAGCAGCAAGGCACCCGCCAAGGCCCAGCCAAACCGCATCAGGCCAGAACCTCGGCGAGGTTGCCCTTGGATTCAAGCCAGGTCTTGCGGTCGCCGGCGCGTTTCTTCGCCAGCAGCATGTCCATCATTTCCGAGGTCTGGGCGAAGTCTTCGCCGAGGGTCAGTTGCACCAGGCGGCGGGTGTTCGGGTCCATGGTGGTTTCACGCAGTTGCGGCGGGTTCATTTCACCCAGGCCCTTGAATCGGGTGACCTGCGGCTTGCCGCGTTTCTTCTCGGCCACCAGACGATCGAGGATCCCGTCGCGCTCGGCTTCGTCGAGGGCGTAGTAGATCTCTTTGCCCAGGTCGATGCGGTACAGCGGTGGCATCGCCACGTAGACGTGACCGGCGTCCACCAGCGGACGGAAATGCTGGACGAACAGGGCGCAGAGCAACGTTGCGATGTGCAGGCCGTCGGAGTCGGCGTCGGCGAGGATGCAGATCTTGCCGTAGCGCAGCTGGCTCATGTCTTCGGCACCCGGATCGACACCGATGGCCACGGCAATGTTGTGCACTTCCTGGCTGGCCAGCACTTCGCTGCCGTCGACTTCCCAGGTGTTGAGGATCTTGCCGCGCAACGGCAGGATCGCCTGGAACTCCTTGTCCCGCGCCTGCTTGGCCGAACCGCCGGCGGAATCACCTTCCACCAGGAACAGTTCGGAACGCATCGGGTCCTGCCCGGCGCAGTCCGCCAGTTTGCCCGGCAGCGCCGGCCCCTGGGTGATGCGCTTGCGCTCGACTTTCTTGCTCGCTTTCAGACGCCGGCCAGCGTTGCTGATCGCCAGTTCTGCCAGGGCCAGACCGGTTTCCGGGTTGGCGTTGAGCCACAGGCTGAACGCGTCCTTGACCACACCGGAAACAAACGCCGCCGCCTCACGGGACGACAGACGTTCCTTGGTCTGGCCGGAGAATTGCGGCTCCTGCATTTTCATCGACAGGACGAAAGCGATGCGCTCCCAGACGTCTTCCGGCGCCAGCTTCACGCCACGCGGCAGCAGGCTGCGGAATTCGCAGAACTCGCGCATCGCATCGAGCAGGCCCTGACGCAGACCGTTGACGTGGGTGCCGCCCTGCTCCGTCGGGATCAGGTTGACGTAGCTCTCAGTGACCGAGGTGCCGCCTTCCGGCAGCCACAGCAGCGCCCACTCGACCGCTTCCTTGGTGCCGGCCAGATTGCCGCAGAACGGCGCGTCCGGCAGACGCTCGAATTCGCTGACCGCGTCTACCAGGTAGGAGCGCAGGCCATCTTCGTAGTGCCACTCGACCTTTTCGCCGGTGCCTTTGTCTTCGAAGCTGATCAGCAGCCCCGGGCACAGAACGGCCTTGGCCTTGAGCACGTGCTTGAGGCGGCTGATGGAGAATTTCGGCGAATCGAAGTATTTCGGGTCCGGCGCGAAGTACACACTGGTCCCGGTATTGCGCTTGCCGACGGTGCCGATCACTTGCAGATCGGTGGCCTTGAAACCGTCGGCGAAGGTCATTTCGTATTCGTTGCCGTCACGCTTGACCCGCACCCGTACCTGGGTCGACAAGGCGTTGACCACGGAAATACCCACCCCGTGCAGACCGCCGGAGAACTGGTAGTTCTTGTTGGAAAACTTGCCGCCCGCATGGAGCTTGGTCAGGATCAGTTCAACGCCCGACACCCCCTCTTCCGGGTGGATGTCGACCGGCATGCCACGACCGTCGTCGCAGACTTCCAGCGAGTGGTCGGCGTGGAGGATGACCTGGATCGATTTGGCATGGCCGGCCAGGGCTTCGTCGACGCTGTTGTCGATGACTTCCTGGGCGAGGTGGTTCGGCCGACTGGTGTCGGTGTACATGCCGGGGCGTTTGCGCACCGGGTCGAGGCCCGAGAGGACTTCGATGGCGTCGGCGTTATAGGAGCTAGCGCTGGGAGTGGCCATAAGGTCTCGTCGTCAGTGTTCGGTGAATAAGGAATTAATGGGGCAACCGCTCACAGCGCGGTGAAATCGATTGCCTGAAACAAATCGGCGCCAATGCCGGCAAAACTCAGCAACGCCGGCAACTGCCCGGCAAACCCCTGGAAACTGTGGTCGCCGCCAGCCTGAATGCGCAAGGCACAGGCCCGGTAATACTGCTGGGCGTAGCGATAGTCCAGCGTTTCGTCCCCGGTCTGCAACCACACCTGATACCGCTGCGGATCCTGCGGTGCCGGCACTTCCAGTTCGGCCAGGGCCGTCACGTGGTCGTGGGTCAACTCCCAGGTTTCGTCGGTGTACAGGTTTTTCTGCGTCCCCAGGTATCCGTCGAACATCCGGTGCGGACTGACGGCCGGGTTGACCAGCAGGGCTTTCAAGCCGTGGCGCTCGGCCAGGTGAGTCGCATAGTAGCCGCCGAGCGAGCTTCCCACCAGCAACGGCCGGCCCAGCTCGGCGATTGCCTGCTCCAGCTGACCGATGGCTTCACGGGGGTGGTGATGCAGCGCCGGGACACGCAGTTGATCGCTCAAACCCAGTCGTTCCATCACCTCGACCAGCTGACAGGCCTTCTTCGAGGCCGGCGCACTGTTGAAGCCGTGGATATAGAGGATCGAACCGGACATTTGAGCTCCCTGGGTGTCGGCTAAAGAAAGCGGAGTTTACAGGGAGTCGGGGGGTGTTGGGCCAGCACCCGAGGAAATCAGCGCTGCGCCCCTGAATCAATAGCCGTTCGAGCCGTAATCCACCTGAAAATCGAACCCCGTGACACGCGCCACACCCGTCTCGATCCGCCCATCCGGCAGAAGACGCAACCAGCGATACCCCGGCGCCTGCTCGCCGACCTTGAAGTCGGCACTGCGCGGCTCGAACTGAATACAGGTCGACGGCGAGGCAATCAGCCGTACACCGTTGCGCTCTCGATCGATCTCTTGATGCACATGTCCCCACAACACGGCTCGGACCTGTGGGAAACGGTCGAGCACGTCGAAAAAAGCTTCGGGATTGCGCAAGCCGATCGGCTCCATCCAGGCACAATCGATCGATACGGGATGATGATGCAAGCAAACCAGATGATGCCGCTCCGGCGCTTCGCTCAGGGCGCGGGCGAGCAATTGCAGCTGGTCATCCTGCAAATACCCCGGCACCGAGCCCGGCACCGCCGAATCGAGCAGGGTCACGCGCCAGTTGCCGATGTCCACCACCGGCTCCAGCAGCGCACTCTGCACAGCGGCCATTTGCATGATCTGCGGTTCGTCGTGGTTGCCGGGGATCCAGCGGGCGGGCGCGTCGATCTGCGCGGTCATCTGACGAAACTGCTGGTAGGACGCCAGCGTGCCGTCCTGGGACAGGTCGCCCGTGGCGATCATCAGGTCGATTTGCGGCTGCTGCTCGAGCACCAGCTCAATGACCTTTTGCAGGCTCTCGCAAGTTTTCATGCCCAGCAGCGCACCGTCCGCCTCGGCGAACAAATGACTGTCGGACAGTTGCACCAGCAACGCCGCATCGGCGGTGGTCAGAGTCGATACGCTCGGCAAGGCGTTCTCCCAGGGCTGGATCGCCGGGTCGGAAAGGTTCGCAATTATGCTGGGGGAAGGCCCCGGGATGAAACCGCCGAACCGGACGCAGTTCACAACTTGCCGCTGTTATAGACGCTATCGAACGGCGGCGTACTCGTGACCGCAGGCCAGGCAATGACTCAGCCACTCTCCGAGAAACAGATTGAGCTGGGCCTTTTCGTCCGGCTGATGCATGGCCGCGTTGGGGTAAGGATAGATGCCGCGAAAGCGTCGCGCATGTTCGGCGCTGATCACTTCGGCCATGCGCGCGTCGTGGTAGACCTGCACTTCCAGTTGCGGCACCGGCAGCCACGGCAGACTGTGTTCCTGGCGTACTTGCAGGGTCGTGGTGTACGGGCAGGTCTGCAACACTTCGATGGCCAGCACGCCGAGCATCTGGTCGCCCTGGGTCACGGCGATGCGCCGTGCTTCGGGGTCGCGGCGCATGTCCGGCAACAGTCGCATCAGGCGCGCGTAGTTGGCCTCGCAGGCGGCTTGCAGGCCCGCGAGGTCGACACGATAGCGATCGCGCAGTTTGTTTACGACCATAACCCCCTCACTTCGGCGCGATTGAGCGCCAGCCACTGCAAGGCGATGATGCTCGCCGCATTGGCAATCCGACCGTCGCGTACGGCCTGCAGGGCATCCTCGAATGCCCAGACCGTAACGCGGATATCTTCAGCCTCTTCCTCCAGCCCGTGCAGGCCGCCGACGCCTTCGGTGCTGCAACGCCCCAGAAACAAATGCACGAATTCGTTGCTGCCCCCCGGCGACGGGAAATATTGCATCATCGGCCACAAAGCCTTGATGTCGAGTCCAGCTTCCTCCTGCGCTTCGCGGTGAGCAACTTCTTCCGGCACTTCTTCCTTGTCGATCAGACCGGCGACCAGCTCCACCAGCCAGGGGTTGGCGGTCTTGCCCATGGCGCCGACGCGGAACTGTTCGATCAGTACCACCTCATCGCGTTGCGCGTCGTAGGGCAGCAGGCATACCGCATCGTGGCGCACGAACACTTCACGATTGATTTCGCGGCTCATACCACCAGCGAACAGTTCATGGCGCAAATGCACGCGATCGAGCTTGTAGAAGCCCTCGTAGCATTGCACCCGCTGCACGATATCGACGGCGGTTGGAATGGCGTTGGCAAAATCGGTCATGGGCATCCTCGTCTACTGCAGATTCCAATACGAGGTTCGTCTTGTTAATGGCGACCTCGACTTCGCGCCATCCTAACGCGCCCGTGACGTTTGATGCAGCCCCTTTGCTGTCAGCGGGATGGACGGTGGAAGCGAAACCCACTCTAATTAGCTTAGTGGCGAACTGACCGCTTCGTTGAGAGTCGAAGCGGTAACTTTTTGCCTTCCCCTGCTTCAGAAAGGACGCCCATGTCGCTTTTCAAAATTGCCTCCGTGGCCGCCATCGCCCTGACCCTGGGCGCCTGCGCCAGCCTGTTCCAGCCCAACTACCGCACGCCGCTGGAAGCCACCCGCGACGCCTCGGAAACCCTGAAACCCGGTTGTTCCAACCCTGACTGCCCGCTGGTGAACATTGACACCCTGCACTTCCCGGCGGAGCCTGCGCTGGACGGCATCATCGAAAAACGCCTGCTGCAATTCACCCGCACCGAACCCGACGCACCGGTGGCGCCGACCCTGGCAGCCTATCGCGAGCAATTCCTGCGCACTGCCGGGCCGCGCAACAGCAGCTATTTGCAGGCCAAAGTACGCGAGCAGCATGACGGTCTGGTGATTGTCGAAGTGTCGAGCTACCTGGACACCGGCGGCGCCCATGGCACGCCGGGCCGCGGTTTCATCAACTATTCGCGCCAGCAGCACAAGGTGCTGAGCCTGTCGGACATGCTGGTGCCAGGTCAGGAAGAAGCGTTCTGGAAAGCGGCGCAAGTGGCGCACAACAGCTGGCTGATCAGCACCAAGCTCGATCAGGAAGCGGAGTTCGTGAAGAACTGGCCGTTCGTCAAAACCCCGCATGTGGCGCTGACCTACGGCGGCGTGATCCTCAAGTACGACGTGAGCACCCTCGCGCCTTATGCACTGGGCCACGTCGAACTGAAGATCCCTTACCCGCGCCTGAACGGCATCATCAAGCCCGAGCTGTTTCCCGGCCGTAACTGAAGGCCCGGCCCAGCACGAGTTGCAGCAACCCTGCCAGGACCAGCGCCGGCAGGGTTGCGCCGACATCCGGATACAGATTGGCCAGCAGATGATAGGTGCTGATGCCACCCAGCCAGGCCAGCAGCGCCGGCCAGCGCAACGCGGCCGAAGCCACTTGGCCACTGCGTTTGCGCAGGATGAAGTGATCCACCAGCACCACGCCGAACAGCGGCGCAAATACCGAGCCGATCAGCAGCAGGAAATTCTGGTATTGCGCCAGGGGCGCAAGCAGCGCGATCAAGGTGCAAATCACGCCGATGGCCAGCGCCAGATGCTCGACCTTCAGACGTAGCAGAATCCCGCTGGAGACCGCAGCCGAGTGAATGTCGGCAAAAGCGTTTTCCGACTCGTCCAGCAGAATCAGCAACAGCGGAATCCCCAGGCCGGCACCGGCCAGCGCCAGCAGCAGCGCATTGACTTCACCACTCGGCGCAAAGGCCAGGGTGTAGGCGACGCCCAGGCTCATCAGCCAGAAGTTGCCGATGAAGAAACCGATGGCCGTGCCACCGAATACGTTCTTCGCCTTCTTGCCGAAACGCGAGTAGTCGGCGATCAGCGGCAGCCACGACAGCGGCATCGCAATGGCGATGTCGAAACCCACGGCGAACGGCATCGAACCATCCCCGGCCTGTGCCCACAAGGCGCCCAGATCAGCCTTGGCGAACAGGTTCCAGGTCAGCCAGATGCAGGCGGCCAGAATCAGCCAGATACCCCATTTGCGCAGGATCTTGCGCACGAATGTCAGAGGCCCGCTGACGGCGAGCAAGGTCGCCAGTGCACCAAAGCACAACGTCCACAACATCGGACTGGCCCACAGCGAACCTTCGCTGAATGCACGGGTGCCGAGCAGGCTGGCCGCATCGCGCATGACGATGATTTCGAACGAACCCCAACCGATCAGTTGCAGCAGGTTAAGCAGCGCCGGCAGGCTCGCACCTTTGCTGCCGAGGCTGAGTTTCAGCGCGGCCATCGACGACAGCCCGGTGTCGCTGCCGATCACGCCAACGGCGGCCAGCAACAGGACGCCGACCAGGGTGCCGAGGAAAATCGCCAGCAGCGCTCCCGACAGGCCCAGCCCCGGTGCCAGCAGCGCGCCGGTCTGCAAGACCATCAGACCGATACCGAGGGAAAACCACAGGGAAAACAGATCGCGACCGCCGAATACACGCTTGTCGGCGGGCACGGCGAGGTCGGGGGAATAAGTACCGGGTTGAATGCTCAAGGGTGTTATCTCAGAGGGACATTTGTTGTTTTTTTGATCGCCATCGCGGCGGCGCGAACGCCGCCGGACTCAGGTCAGATCAAACCTTCTTGTACAGCTGACTGCCTTCCTTCTTGAACCGCTCTGCCTGTTCGGCCAGGCCTTGGGCGACGTCCACGTCGACCGCGTCGATCCGCTGGTTGGCCGCGTATTCACGGACTTCCTGAGTGATCTTCATCGAGCAGAATTTCGGCCCGCACATCGAACAGAAATGCGCGACCTTCGCCGAGTCCTTCGGCAGGGTTTCATCGTGATACGAACGGGCGGTGTCCGGGTCCAGACCGAGGTTGAACTGATCCTCCCAACGGAATTCGAACCGTGCCTTGCTCAAGGCGTTGTCGCGGATTTGCGCGCCCGGATGCCCCTTGGCCAGGTCCGCTGCGTGCGCCGCGATCTTGTAGGTGATGATCCCGGTCTTCACGTCATCCTTGTTCGGCAGCCCCAGGTGTTCCTTCGGCGTCACGTAGCAGAGCATCGCGCAACCGAACCAGCCGATCATCGCCGCACCGATACCGGAGGTGATGTGGTCGTAGCCCGGCGCGATGTCGGTGGTCAGCGGACCGAGGGTGTAGAACGGCGCCTCGTCGCAGCACTCCAGCTGCTTGTCCATGTTCTCTTTGATCAACTGCATCGGCACGTGGCCCGGGCCTTCGATCATGCACTGCACGTCGTGCTTCCAGGCGATCTTGGTCAGCTCGCCGAGGGTTTCCAGTTCGCCGAATTGCGCTTCGTCGTTGGCATCGGCAATCGAGCCCGGACGCAGGCCGTCGCCCAGCGAGAAGCTGACGTCGTAGGCCTTCATGATTTCGCAGATTTCGTCGAAGTGGGTGTAGAGGAAGTTCTCTTTGTGATGCGCCAGGCACCACTTGGCCATGATCGAACCGCCACGGGAAACGATGCCGGTCACGCGCTTGGCGGTCAGCGGCACGTAGCGCAGCAACACGCCGGCGTGGATGGTGAAGTAGTCGACGCCCTGCTCCGCCTGCTCGATCAGCGTGTCGCGAAACAGCTCCCAGGTCAGGTCTTCGGCAACACCGTTAACTTTTTCCAGTGCCTGATAGATCGGCACGGTGCCGATCGGTACCGGCGAGTTGCGGATGATCCACTCGCGGGTTTCGTGAATGTGCTTGCCGGTGGACAAGTCCATCACCGTGTCCGAACCCCAGCGAATGCCCCAGGTCAGTTTCGCCACTTCTTCTTCGATGGACGAACCCAACGCGCTATTGCCGATGTTACCGTTGATCTTCACCAGGAAGTTACGGCCGATGATCATCGGTTCCAGTTCAACGTGGTTGATGTTGGCCGGAATGATCGCGCGGCCGCGGGCGATTTCTTCGCGGACGAACTCTGGGGTGATTTCTTTCGGAATGCTCGCGCCGAAACTGTGACCGGCATGCTGCTGGTTCAGCAGGCCGGCAGCCCGGGCCTCCTGCAGCTTCATGTTTTCGCGGATGGCGACGTATTCCATCTCGGCGGTGATGATGCCTTTACGGGCGTAGTGCATCTGGCTGACGTTGGCCCCGGCCTTGGCACGGCGCGGGTTGTTGACGTGGGCAAAGCGCAGCTTGGTCAGCTCCGGATCGGCCAGGCGCTCCTGACCGAAATTCGAGCTCAGGCCTGGCAGGCGCTCGGTGTCGCCACGGTCGTCGATCCACGCCGAACGCACGTCGCCCAGACCTTTGCGCACGTCGATCACCACGTTCGGATCGGTGTACGGGCCCGAGGTGTCGTAGACGGTGACCGGCGCATTGATTTCGCCGCCAAAGTCGGTCGGGGTCACATCGAGGGTGATTTCACGCATGGGCACGCGGATGTCCGGGCGCGAGCCCTGAACGTAGACTTTTTGCGAACGGGTGAACGGTTGAACCGACTGCTCGTCGACCTTGGCCGAGTCACTCAGGTTGATCGCGTTTTTGGATTTTGTAGTCATCACGGGCTCTCCAGACAGCATCCAGGCAGTGGATTGTCGGAGCAGAACCTGAAAGGCACGGACGCACCAAGGCTGGTGCTGTGCATCGTCGTCGAGCGTTCGATTGTCGAACAATTTCCCGGACGAAGCACAAGAGGACTCGCCGGGTGACGAGAAATCTTGTTCCCTACGCAGGCGCTAACCTGATCAGGTTCAACGGGATCCGAAAATATTCGATCTCAGCCTCATAGCAAGGCACCCCGACAAGAACTTGGCCAGTCTAGACACAACCGGCAAAGAACGCCAACACCGTGGCAAACACCATGATGAATGGCGCAATTGCGGCGGCCGACAGGATTGTGAGGGCCTCAATGCGCAACTACACTCGCCTTGCCCTGCTGCGCCTTGACGCTATGCGGCCCGCGCCTTACCTTTGGCGCCCGGATTATTTCCATAATATTCATGCTAGGGATCGCCTCATGCTGCGCAAACTCTCACTGGCTGTTGCCGTGTCTTGTGCGTCCACCACAACGGTCTGGGCAGCAGAAGCGCCCTTGTCGACCAAGACCGATCTGGTCAGCGTCTATCAGGAAGCGGTCGACAACAACGCCGATCTGGCCGCCGCCCGCGCCCAGTACGGCGCACAGAAAGAAGTGGTGCCGCAGGCCCGCGCCGGGTTGCTGCCGAACCTGTCCGGTGGCGCTGAAGTCGCCAACGTGCGCACTTCGATCGACCAGCCCTCGGCCATCGCCAATCGCAGCGCGCACTCCTATCAGGCGACCCTGGCCCAGCCACTGTTCCGCGCCGATCGCTGGTTCCAGTACCAGGCCGCCAAGGACGTCAACGAGCAGGCCGCACTGCAACTCTCGGCCACCGAGCAGAACCTGATCCTGCAAACCGCCGAAAGCTACTTCAACGTGCTGCGCAGTCAGGACAACCTGGCCTCGACCAAGGCTGAAGAAGCGGCGTTCAAGCGCCAGCTCGACCAGTCCAACGAGCGCTTCGACGTGGGCCTGTCGGACAAGACCGACGTGCTGCAATCGCAAGCCAGTTACGACACCGCCCGGGCCAACCGGATCGTCGCTCAGCGGCAGGTCGATGATGCGTTCGAAGCACTGATCACCCTGACCAACCGCCAGTACAACTCGATCCAGGGCATCGTCCACACGTTGCCGATCCTGCCGCCGGCGCCGAACGACGCCAAGGCCTGGGTCGACACCGCCGCGAAACAGAACCTCAATCTGCTGGCCAGCAACTATGCCGTCAGCTCCGCCGAACAGACCCTCAAACAACGCAAGGCCGGCCACCTGCCGACCCTCGACGCCGTAGCCAAATACGAAAAAGGCGACAATGACGCCCTCGGGTTCGCCAACCCGAATGCCTTCGGTACGCCGTACAGTGGCAACGTCGAGCAGAGCACCGTGGGCCTGCAACTGAACATCCCGATCTACAGCGGCGGGCTGACCAGCTCCCAGGTGCGCCAGTCTTACGCGCAACTGGACCAGACCGAACAGCAGCGTGAAGGCCTGCGTCGGCAAGTGGTCGAGAACACCCGCAACCTGCACCGCGCGGTGAACACCGACGTCGAGCAGGTGCAGGCGCGCCGCCAGTCGATCATCTCCAACCAGAGCGCGGTGGAAGCCACGGAAATCGGTTATCAGGTGGGGACGCGCAACATCGTCGACGTGCTCGACGCCCAGCGTCAGCTCTACACCTCGGTGCGCAACTACAACAACACCCGCTACGACTACATCCTCGACAACCTGCGCCTGAAACAGGCGGCGGGGACGTTGAACCCGGGGGACTTGCAGGATCTGACGCGTTATCTGAAAGCCGACTACAACCCGGACAAGGATTTCCTACCGCCGGATCTGGCCAAGGCCGCCGAAGCACAGCTCAAGGCCCGGCCTTAAACAAAAAACGCAGCCCTGAGGCTGCGTTTTTTCATGCGCGTTCGATCAACCTTCCCAGGCCATCGAGCAAGCGCTGCAACGCGCCCTGATTGCGGCGCATCACACTCAGCCCGGCTTCCGCCATGCGCTGTGCATCGCGCGGCAATTCGAACAGCCGCTGCACTTCGGTCGCCAGCCCTTCGGCGTCATCCACTTCAGCCAACGCCCCGGCGCTGCGCAGTTGCGCGGCGATGTCGAGGAAGTTGAACAGGTGCGGGCCGCTGATGACCGGTTTCGCCAGGGCCGCCGGCTCCAGCAGATTGTGGCCGCCGTTGGCCACCAGACTGCCGCCGACGAACGCGCTGTCGGCCAGGGCGTAAAGAAACAGCAACTCGCCCATGGTGTCGCCGAGCAGCACCGAAGTCTGCGCATCGACGCTCGCGCCGGTGGAGCGACGCACCGTGGCAAAACCTTCACGCTGGCATAACTCGAACACCGAGTTGAAGCGCTCCGGATGGCGCGGCACCAGAATCAGCAGCGCATCGGGGTGGTTGGCCAGCAAACGGCGATGAGCATCCAGCACCACCTCGTCTTCGCCTTCATGGGTGCTGGCGGCGATCCACACCGGACGCTCCTGCGCCTGCCATTGGCCACGCAGTTCAGCGGCGCGTTGCAACAATTGCGGGTCGATGGTCAGGTCAAACTTGATCGAACCGGTGACTTCGACTGTCTCAGGGCGTGCGCCCAAATCACGGAAACGCTGGGCTTCAGCTTCGGTCTGCACGGCGAACAGACTCATCTCCGCCAGCATCGGTGCGGTCAGTTTGTTGAACCGGCCATAGCCCTTGGCGGAGCGCTCGGACAGGCGTCCGTTGGCCAGCGCCACCGGAATCCCGCGTTTGGCGCATTGGTGAATGTGGTTGGGCCACAGTTCGGTTTCCATGATCACCGCCAGTTTCGGCTGCACGCGATCCAGAAAACGCGCCGCCGCGCAGGGCAAATCGTAAGGCAGGTAGCAATGCTGGATACGCGGCTCGTTGGCGAACAGCGCTTGAATCCGCTCCGAACCCGTCGGCGTCATGCAGGTCACGGTGATCGGCAGCTGTGGATAACGTTGCAGCAGTGCGCGGATCATCGGCGCGGCGGCGATGCTTTCCCCCACCGAGACGGCGTGAACCCAGATGCCGCCCGGTTGCAGGATCGGCATGCCATAGGAGAAACGTTCGCCAATCCGCTTGGCATACGCCGGCGCCTTGCGCGAACGCAGCCATAGCCGAATCGCCACCAATGGCAGCCCCAGGTAAAACAGCGCGGTGTAGAGAGTTCTATTCATGGCGGCGGAGTTTATCGGCTTTTGCCGCCGATCGCCCGCAGGTGTATGGCAAATCGCTCCGCAAGCCAACGCGCCGCCGGACCCAGCGGTTCGTCACGACGCCAGACCAGTTCCACCACCAGCGCCGGCGGCGTCCATTCGCTGTCGAGCTCCACCATCAGGCCCTGATAGGCCGAGTACTGCACCACGTGACGCGGCAGCCAGGCCCAGCCGAGGTCGCGCACCAGCCATTCGGCCATCACGTAGAAACTGTCAGCGCGCCACACCTGCGGACTGGCCGGTTCGTTGCCGGGATAAAGGCTGGTCTGGGTCGACATCAACAACTGCCGATGCTGCGCCAGTTGCTGACAGGTGACGTAAGCCTGGGATGCCAGGGAATGGTTGACACCGCAGACCGTGACCATTTCCACGCTGCCCAACACCCGGCGCTCCAGCGCTTCGGGGATTTCATCGTGATAGAACAGCAACCCGAGATCGGCCCGACGCTCCACCAGTTTGCGCGAGACCTCGCCCTGGGCGGCGCTGGTCAGTTGGACTTCCAGACTGGGAAACTGCTCGGCCAGCGCAGCGAAGCTTTCCACCAGCGCCTGATAGGGCATCGCCTCATCCTGGGCCACCCGCAACTGCGCTTCCTGCCCGCGCATCATCGCCACGGCCCGGCCGTTCAGGCGTTCGCATTGACGCAACACTTCCCGCGCCTCTTCCAGAAGCGCCTCCCCGGCCTCGGTGAGAAGCGGCTGACGACCGCTGCTACGCTCGAACAGACTGACACCGAGGTCGTCCTCCAGCATGGCAATCGCGCTGCTGATCGCCGACTGCGCCTTGCGCTGCTGACGTGCCACGGCGGAGAACGAACGTTGTTCGGCGACCGCCACGAACGCGCGCAACTGATCCAGATTCCACTGCATGTCCATCGACAAACCCATCTTCAAAACAGATAGGTAATGACTTTACCCCATCTGGGAAGCCACTAGAATCGCGCCTCAGAAAGCAACGCTTCACACGAGGATTTTGAACATGAACGCTTACGTCTATCTGGCCATTGCCATTTGCGCCGAAGTGATCGCCACCGTTTCGATGAAAGCCGTCAAAGGCATCAGCACGCCTCTGCCCTTGGTGCTGGTCATCGTCGGCTACGCCATCGCGTTCTGGATGCTGACCCTGGTGGTGCGCAGCGTGCCGGTGGGCGTGGCCTACGCGGTATGGGCCGGCATGGGCATCGTGATGGTCAGCGTGGCGGCGCTGTTCATCTATGGGCAGAAGCTGGACGTGCCGGCGATGCTCGGCATGGCGCTGATCGTGCTCGGCGTGGTGGTGATTCAGCTGTTCTCGAAAACCGCAGGCCATTAACTGATTAATGCGTAACCCCCTGTGGGAGCGGGCTTGCTCGCGAAGACGGTGTCTCAGGCAACATTGTTGTTAACTGATAGACCGATTTCGCGAGCAAGCCCGCTCCCACATTGCCCGACACCTTCCCCTCTGTTGATCATCGACAAATCCCCTTTTCCCCGAGTCTGTATACTGCGCCCTCGTCTTGAACACTGAGGTCGTTGCATGCCATCTCCCATTTCCACCGACGTGCTGATTGTCGGCGCAGGTGTCGCCGGCCTCTGGCTGAACGCGCGCCTGCGTCGCCAGGGTTTTTCGACCGTGCTGGTGGAAAGCGCCAGCCTCGGCGGCGGACAGAGCGTGAAGTCCCAAGGCATCATCCACGGCGGCGCCAAGTACGCGCTGCATGGCGCGCTGACCGGTGCCTCGGAAGCCATCGCCGACATGCCACGCCGCTGGCGCGAAGCCTTGGCCGGCGACGGTGAACTGGATCTGACCGGCGTGCGCCTGCTGTCCGAAGCCCATTACCTGTGGTCGCCGGGCACCCTCGCGGGCAACCTCACCAGTTTCTTCGCCAGCAAAGCGGTGCGCGGCCGGGTCGATCAGGTCAAGGGCGACCAATTGCCGCCAGCGCTGCAGGACAAGCGTTTCAAGGGCAAGGTCTACCGCCTCGCCGAGCTGGTGGTCGACGTGCCAAGCGTGATCCAGCGCCTGGCTGATCTCGCCGGTGACGGTCTGCTGGCCGGTCAGAACATCGAGCCATTGCTGCAAAGCGGTGTATTGGTAGGCCTGAAGGTCGACGGTCGCGAGATCCGCGCCCAGCGCATCGTCCTCAGCGCCGGTGCCGGTACTGCGGCGCTGCTGGAAACCCTCGGTCTGACGCAACCGGCCATGCAACGCCGGCCGCTGCACATGATCCTCGCCAAGGGCCCGGGGCTGAAGCCGCTCTATGCGCACTGCCTGGGCGGTGGCACCAAGCCGCGAATCACCGTGACCACACATCCGGCCGCCGACGGCCAGTGGGTCTGGTACATGGGCGGCGACATTGCCGAATCCGAAGGCGTGGCCCGTGAGCCCGCCGAACAGATCGCCACCGCGCAAAAAGAAATCGGCCAGTTGTTGCCGTGGATCGACCTGAGCAACGTGCAATGGGCCACCCTGCGCGTCGACCGCGCCGAACCGCTGCAAACCGGACTGACCCGCCCGGACAATGCGTTCCTCGCCGAAGAAGGTCGTCTGCTGGTCGGCTGGCCTACCAAACTGGCCCTGGCGCCGGACTTTGCCGACCGGGTGATCGCGTCCCTCGAACGTGACGGCATCCAGCCAAGCCACCCGGCTCCGCTGCCCGAGTTGCCGAAACCTCCGATGGGCGTTCCGGCCTGGGAGCAACTGCTGCCATGAGCCTGCCGACCCTGCACGATTTGCATCGCCCGCTGGGCTGCACCGGCCTGCTGGTTTCGCCGTTGGGCCTGGGCACCGTCAAACTCGGTCGCGACCAGGGCGTGAAATACCCCAACGGCTTCCAGATCCCCGATGACGACGCCGCGCGCATGCTGCTCAAGCAGGCGCGGGAACTGGGGATCAACCTGATCGACACTGCGCCGGCCTATGGCCGCAGCGAAGAGCGTCTCGGCCCGCTGCTGCGCGGCCAGCGTCAGGATTGGGTGATCGTCAGCAAGGTCGGCGAAGAATTTGTCGACGGCCAGTCGACCCACGACTTCAGCGCCGCTCACACGCGAATGTCGGTGGAGCGCAGCCTGCAACGTCTTGAAACCGATTTTATCGACCTGGTGCTGGTGCACTCCGATGGCAACGACCTGGCGATTCTCAATGACAGCGAAGTCTATGCAACCCTCGCGGCGCTCAAGGCCGAAGGCAAGATTCGCGGCTTCGGTTTCTCCGGCAAGACCGTCGACGGCGGCCTCAAAGCACTGGAGCAAGGCGACTGCGCGATGGTCACCTACAATCTGAACGAACAAAACGAGAAGGCGGTCATTGACTATGCTGCTGCCCACGGCAAAGCCATTCTGGTGAAGAAGGCGCTGGCCAGTGGTCATGTGTGCCTGAGTCCCGGCGTGGATCCGGTGCGCGCCAGCTTCGAGTTGCTGTTCGCCGGGCCTGGCGTAGCCAGCGCCATTGTCGGAACAATCAATCCGCTGCACCTCGCCCATAACGTTGCGACCGTTGCCCAGGTCCTTCGTGGTCACTGACGCCGCCCCGCGGCCTTAAGCAGGAGCCGACATGCCGCGCACGCTCATCAGAAAGAACCCGAGCAACTTCAAGACGCTGCCGCTGTTCGTCGAAGCGACGCCCGAAGGCCTGACGTATCAGAGCGTCGGCATGCCGCTGAATTTCGCCCAGACCCTGCAGCGGCGCAAACCGGTCAGCGTGGCCGACGCCGAACGCTTTGCGCTGGAACTGGCCAATCTCGGCGTCTCGGTGCGCCTGACCCTGCACTGGCAGAATCGCGATTACTGGGTGCTGGTGCGCCAGCGGCGGCAGGATCGTGGTGACGTCGTCCTCAAACTGATTTCCGGCTACGTGCCGGCGCACGAATTGAATATCCCATTGCACACGGCGATCCAGGAGATCGCCGAAGAATGCCTGCTGGAAACTCCGGAAGGCTGGCTCGGCGGGCGCTTCAACGACACCTGGCTGCCGGCGCCGTACGCATCGGCGCTGCATTATCGCGAGGCCCTGCCCTTTCGCCTGACGCCGCTGTCCGGTTCGGCGCGGCCGGTACGTTGCGCCAATCTGCAATTGCTCGAACGGCCACGGGCCTACGTGCACTTGCCGACCGCGTCTCTGCAATTGATCTACGACCTGCGACTGGACGTGCCCAAGGAAGCCAAGAACCTGAGCCTGTTCCATGTCGACGAACGACTTGAGGGCGATCAACTCGTCGCCCGGCTCGACCGCAAGCGCCCCGATCTGTACTTGATGCCACTACAGGACGGCGAACCGCTCCCCGAGCTGTATACGCTGAAGAAAGGTCAGTTGTCCCCGGCCGGCACCCGAGGTCTGTATCTGGCGGAAAGCTTCGCCAGACAGGACGGCTGGCTGGTGCGCGATGAGCGGATTCGCTGGAAGGACTGGCTGCGTCAGCAGGGTTTGACGCCGCCGCCCAAGGACACGGGGCTGGCGCGGTTGCGCGGCAAGGCGAAGCAGCTGTTGAAGAAGATCGTGCCGCGCAAGAAAGTGAACTCCTGAACGGCAAAAGACCGCGCCTGCGAGCGACTCCAGAGAGTCGTCGCAGGCGCGGTCTTTATGTTTGCATCACTCGGATTTGCGGATTTTTTCCACAATCGCCGTGGTCGAGCTGTTTTCCACCAGCCCCAGCACCTTCACGGTGCCGCCGTAGGCCTTGACGATGTCGGCGCCGACAACCTGGTCGATGCCATAGTCGCCGCCCTTCACCAGCACATCCGGTTTGACCTCGCGCAGCAGGTTTTCCGGGGTACCTTCGGCGAAGCTGATCACCCAGTCCACCGCACCGAGACCGGCGAGAACCGCCATGCGCCGGTCAACGCTGTTGATCGGCCGGCCCGGGCCTTTCAAGCGACTGACCGAGGCATCGTCGTTGATCGCGACGATCAGACGATCACCCTGGGCCCGTGCCTGCTCGAGGTAGGTCACGTGCCCGGCGTGGAGGATGTCGAAGCAGCCGTTGGTGAACACGATCCGCTCGTTGTGCGCCCGGGCATCGGCCACCGCCAGAATCAGCTGCTCCAGACCCAACACACCGCGTTCCGAACCTTCCTCGCGCTGAATCGCGCGACGCAGTTCCGGGGCGCTGATCGCCGCCGTACCGAGTTTGCCGACCACGATGCCGGCCGCCAGGTTGGCCAGCGCCACCGCGTGGGGCAGCTCTTCGCCTGCGGCAATCGCAGCCGCCAGGGTGGAAATCACGGTGTCGCCGGCACCGGTCACGTCAAACACTTCACGAGCCCGGGCCGGCAGGTGCAGCGCCGGATGATCCGGGCGCAGCAGGGTCATGCCGTGTTCGCCGCGAGTCACCAGCAACGCGCCGAGCTCGAGGTCGTGCATCAGTTTCGCGCCCTTGCTCACCAGTTCGTGCTCATCGGCGCAACCGCCGACGATGGCTTCGAACTCACTGAGGTTCGGGGTGATCAGGCTCGCGCCACGGTAGATCGAGAAATCCTTGCCCTTCGGGTCGGCCAGCACCGGAATGCCTTTGGCCCGTGCAGCCTGAATCAGTGCCTGATGGTTTTTCAGGGCGCCTTTGCCGTAGTCGGACAACACCAGCACCTTGATGCCTTCGAGCAGATCGTCGACCTGCGCGCCAAGGGCCAGTGCGTCGGTGGCAAACGGTTCTTCGAAGTCGATACGCAGCAGTTGCTGGTGCCGGCTCATGACCCGCAGCTTGACGATGGTCGGCTGGTGCGCGATGCGCTGGAACAAGGCTCGCACGCCCGCGCCCTTGAGGCTGTTGCTCAGGCTGTCGGCGGCTTCGTCGTCACCGGTCACACCGACCAGCGACGCCGGCGCACCCAGCGCGGCAATGTTCAAGGCAACGTTGGCGGCACCGCCCGGGCGGTCTTCGATTTGCTCGACCTTTACAACCGGTACCGGCGCCTCAGGGGAGATCCGTGAGGTACCACCATGCCAGTAACGGTCGAGCATGACATCGCCGACCACCAAGACAGGGGCTTGATCGAATCGCGGCATGGACAACTTCATGGAGCAACCCACATACAAAATGAACAGGGGCGCGATATTAACACAGGGTTGGCGAAGGCTTGTGCGGCGGCTGCAACAGGATGAAACGACGGGTTTTTTTGCTTATTTTTTGTACAGAAACGCTGCCCATTGATGGCAGGCACAGACCCGGGGGTACCTCATTCATAACCGAGCATCTCGTAGTCACGTGCATAGACCCGCCGCACCAGGCGTCGGGTACGCAAGGAGCAGAATTCCCGGGCCGGCAGTGGACGCCGCTCCCGGGAACAATTGACGTATTGCAATCGGCTGGTCAGGCCCAGGTGCTCGCACACCAGGTGAAAATCCCGCTCCAGATGTTCCTGATAACCGATGAAGTCCAGCGCCAGACGGCCCAGTGAGTCGGTGAGAAAGTCGGTTTGCGCAGCGAAGTGCAATTGTCGCGCGATGTTTTCCGCATGCAGCCAGCGCGCAACGAAGTCATCGAAGTCGCGGTAATGCCTGACCAGTTGCTGCGCGGCGTGATCGCGTCCGCTCAGCTCGTTGCCCCGCAGAAAAGCGTATGCCGAATAGGCACGTTCCAGCGGATCGCGGACGAAAGCGAATTTGTATGCAGCGGCGAACTGCGCGGGAAACTGCTCTTCATACCAGTACAACGGCAGATGGCCGGGCCGCCAACCATCGAACATCGCGGTACACACGCTGCTGCCGGCGCATTTGGGCACATGAATGAACAGGCAGGAACGCTGTTCGAAGGCTTCGGGAAAGCGCAGGTTGGCCGACATTGACTTGTTCACCGCCTGTCTATCGACCACCGACAGACGCCCGAGCAGAAAAGCCCGCTGCGGCTTGGGCAGCAGCTTCCACAGATAGCGTTGCAACATGAAGATACCCGCGCGACGGGGATGGCCCCTCGATGGAAGTCAAAGTTCGTTCAGGAACCTTAACAAGCGCGGTGTCGGGTTTTATGCAGGTTTGGTCAAGAACGGTAAAGTTCCGGATACAAACCGCCGGGCGCATTGCGCGCCCGGCATTTGCAAGGCGGGCTCAGGCGATGTCTTCGGCCGGGGCATCGAGGCCCATGGCATTGAGGCGCGCGTAGTAGCCGTTCTGGGCCAGCAGCTCGCCGTGAGTGCCACGCTCGACGATACGCCCCTGATCCATGACCAGAATCAGGTCGGCCTTCTCGATGGTCGAGAGACGGTGGGCGATCACCAGCGTGGTGCGGCCCTTCATCACCTGATCCAGCGCAGCCTGGATGTGTCGCTCGGATTCGGTATCGAGGGCCGAGGTGGCCTCGTCGAGAATCAACACCGGCGCGTTCTTGAGCAAGGCACGGGCAATCGCCAGGCGCTGGCGCTGACCGCCGGAAAGCAGCACGCCGTTCTCGCCGACCTGGGTGTCCAGGCCTTCCGGCAGTTGCGCGATGAAGTCCATGGCATAGGCATCACGCGCGGCCTTCTCGATGTCTTCACGTGGCGCGCCGGCCAGATCGCCGTAGGCAATATTGTTGGCCACCGTGTCACTGAACAGCGTGACGTGCTGGGTCACCTGGGCGATGTGACGACGCAGATTCAGCAGTTTGTACTGCTCGATCTCCACACCGTCGATCAGGATCTCGCCCTTGTCATGGTGATAGAAACGCGGGATCAGGTTGGCGAGGGTCGACTTGCCGCTGCCGGACCGTCCCACCAGCGCCACCATCTGCCCCGGCTCGACCGAGAAGGTGATGTTGTCGAGTACCTGACGCTCGGTGCCCGGGTAGGTGAAACTCAGGTTGCGTACTTCGAGGCGACCGGTGACCACATCACGCTCGACCGTACCGGTATCGACCTCCGGCTCGACGTCCAGTTGCTCGAAAATGCTTTCGGCACCGGCCACGCCTTTCTGGATGGTCGAGCTGACTTCGGACAACTGACGGATCGGCTTGGGCAACAGGCCCGCCAGGGTGATGTAGGCCACCATGTCACCTGCCGAGGCATCACCGCGAAGAAACAGCACCAGGAACATCAGCACCGCCATCGCGGTGTAGATCACCAGTTGCAGCATCGGCGTGTAGATCGCGCCGGTGCGGGTCATGCGCAGTTGCTTGTCAGTGTTGCTCTGACTGGCATCGAGAAAGCGTTTTTCTTCGTAGGCTTCGCCACCGAAGCTGCGCACCACGCGATAGCCCTGGATGGTTTCCGAGGCAACATGGGTCACGTCGCCCATGGCCAACTGGATCTTTTTGCTCTGCTTGCGGAATTTCTTGCTGGCGGTACGCACCATCACGGCGATGAGCGGCAGGATCGCAACCATCACCAGCGTCAGCTTCCAGTTCATGAACAGCAGGGAAGCGAACAGGAAGATCACCGTCATACCCTCACGGATTACGACCTTGATCGCATCTGTTGCCGCCCCCGTGACCATGGTGACGTTGAACGTGATGCGTGAAATCAGGTGACCGGAGTTATGCTTGTCGAAATAACGGTTCGGCAGCACCAGCAGGTTGTTGAACAACTGCACCCGAAGATCATGCACCAGGCCCAGGGAAACCTTGGCCAGGAAATAGTTGCCCAGATAGGAGCCCAGGCCCTGCCAGGCCGCAATGAGGATGATCAACAGCGGTACGGCCTGCAGCAGTTGCAGGTCGCGCAGGTAAGGCACGGTGGGGAACAGTACTGCCTCTGGATTGGACAGACCGTCGACGAAATACTTGAGAATGTAACCGAGCATCGGCTGGGTCGATGCGAAAATCAGAAAACCGACGATGCTGATCAGAAACAGACTGATATACGGCCGGACGTAGCCGAGCAGGCGGAAGTAGATTTTCAAGCTCGAAGGGCTTGCGGCGGGACTGGAGTCGGTCATATCACGCGAAAGTCGATAAAAAGGACGCTGACTTTAGCACAGCTTCTTCAGGGTTCTGGCAATCGGGCAAAGGCTGTTATTGTTATGCGTCTTTTTCAGCATCAAATAGCCATCAACGTAATGGCCGATCAACTTCAGGATTGAATCTCACAGCATGCAACTTCGCGGCTTCAGCAGTACGTCCAGTCGAATATTCGATTTCATCAGCCTGTGGATACTTCCCGTCGGCTACTTCCTGCTCCTGTGTGCGCTGTTCTTCCTGCCTGGCCGCAGCCTGCATCACAAACTGTTTTATGGCCTGTTCAGCATTCCGGCGCTGATCGCCCTGTGCCTGCGTCCGCGGGAGTGCCGGGAACTGCTGCGCGAGCCGATGATTGTCGCGCTGCTGGTGTTCGTCGCCTGGGCATTGCTCAGTCTCGCCTGGGGACCGCCGGATGGCGAATCGTTCGGCGGCATGCTCAAGCCTCCCTTGCACACCCTGATGCTGTTCGTCGGCTGCTACCTGCTGGTGCGTTACCGCAGTGACATTCTGGCGCCGATGCTGTTCGTCGCAGCCATGGTCGCGCTGATCGCCACCCTCTGTTTCCTCATCCCGTTCATCCGTCATTACGAGCCGGGCGCACGCCTGATCGGGGGTGGCGCCTTCGATAACCCGCTGCTCAGCTCCCACCTGTTCGGATTCTTCTGTGCCTATTGGCTCAGTATCAGCATGTCCTGCAAGCATGGCCGCCTGCTCTGGCTCAGCCTGCCGGCCATGCTGATCATGTTCGCAGCGGTGATCGCGACCGGGTCCAGAACACCGCTGGTCGCCTTGACCCTGGCCGCATTCTGGCTGGCCTTCATTTGTTGGAACCGACGCTCGGTGGTGCTTTTGAGCGCACTGTCGGCCATTGGCATCACCGTGATCGCCCTGTTTTCGAAGATGATCACCGAACGCGGCGACTCCTACCGTTTCGAAATCTGGCAGATTGCCCTGCAAAAGATTGCCGAACACCCGTGGATCGGTCATGGCTATAACGCCGGCCTGGCGATCGACCCCGGTGTTGGCTACAACTTCCAGGAACCCCACAGTTTTGCCCTGGGGGTCCTTTATTATGTCGGTATTCTGGGCCTGTTGCCGTGGCTGTTTTTCCAGGCCTGGGGACTGCTGAGCAGCTGGCGCCAGCGCGTTCAGCCGCTGCTGATCATCGCCTCCACCTGGCTGGTGTTCGGTATCGGCGCCGGCCTGACAGAGGGCGGCGGTATCATCTCGCGGCCCAAGGAGCACTGGTTCCTGCTGTGGATTCCCCTGGCACTGATCGCCGCCTTGAGCATCAATCAGCGAGCCCGCCGCCTGTTGACCGTTCCCGTGCAGAAACTGTCGGCCACCGGCCTGCAACAGCTGGGCGCCAATGCCCAGGTGATTGAAGAGGACGGCCTCGGCCCCAAGGTCCTGCGCCTGACCGATGGCAGCTTCCTCAAGCTGTTCCGCCGCCGTCGCTGGTACACCTCCGGCAACTTCAACCCTTACTCCGAACGCTTCGCCATCAATAGCGAACAATTGCGCCGGATGGGCATCCCCACCCCGCAGGTACTGAACCTGTATCGCCTCGACGATGGCAGCAGTGCAGTGCACTACGCGCCACTGCCAGGCCATACCTTGCGCCAGGTGCTGCAAGGCATCACCGCGCCAGCAGTACGACAGGCCCTGGTCGAACGTTTCGGCAAATTCATGGCCCGGCTGCATGAGCAAGGCGTCTATTTCCGCTCGCTGCATCTGGGCAATGTGCTGGTGCTGGAGGACGGCGAGTTCGGGTTGATCGATCTGGCAGACCTGCGGATCTACCCTTCGCCACTGACTCTTTCGTTGCGCCAGCGCAATCTGCGACACATGCAACGCTACACCGTCGACAAGCGCTGGCTGTTCGAGGATCACCTCGACGCGCTGCTTCAGGGGTACGCTGTGACTGCGCCGAAATCCGCCGTAGACAACCTGCACAGGCAAGTGCTGGCCACCACCACTGCGGCCCGGGTTCAATGATGACCGCAACCAATCTTCTTATTGCACCGGCCGCTTATCTGCTGGCCATCGCAACCGCCGCGCTGTTGTTGCGCGCGGTTCCGAAAATAGCCCGCCATTTGCAGCATTCCGGTGAGAGCCGTTACGCCAGCATCGATGGCTTGCGCGGTTACCTGGCGTTTGGCGTGTTTGTGCATCACTCGATCATCACCTGGATCTTTCTGCGCACGGGCGTGATCGATTTTCCACCGAGCGCGTTCTATTCGATGCTTGGCCAGGGCAGCGTCGCGCTGTTCTTCATGATCACCGGATTCCTGTTCTGGGGCCGCCTGCTGGCCCAGGGTCGCGAGTTCGACTGGACGGCTTTCGGCGTCTCTCGGGTCTTTCGCCTGTATCCGCTGTACTTGCCGCTGATGCTGATCGTGTTCATCACGGTGTTCCAGCTACAGGGCTGGGAACTGAAAGTATCCACTGTAGAGCTGCTCAAGCAGACCCTGGCCTGGCTGACCTTTGACCGGCCGGACGTCAACTTGTACCCGCACACCGGCATGCTCATCTCCAACGTCACCTGGACGCTGGCCTACGAAGTGTTCTTCTACCTGGCGCTGCCACTGGCTGGCATGGTGTTCATCTTCCGAAGCAACTGGCGCCAGGTGGTGCTGTGTCTGCTCGGTATTTATGCGCTGTATCAAGTGGTCGGCTGGGAGCACTCGCTCAAGAAGCACTTCCTGGCCAGTTTCCTCGGCGGAATCGCTGCTGCGTACTGGGTACGTCGACCGCAACTGGTAGCCTGGAGCAAGACCCCTCTGGCCGGAGTCGTCGCCCTGGTTGCGCTGGCGATTGCCTTCACCGCCTTCAACAGGGCCTTCAAGACCCAGCCACTGTTTCTGCTGTCGCTGTTCTTCGTGATCGTGGCTTCTGGCAACACTCTGTTCGGTGCCCTCAAGCCACGCAGCATCCGTTGGCTGGGAGAGATCAGTTACAGCACCTATCTGCTGCATGGTTTCGTGCTGTGGCTGATGGTCCAGCGCCTGCCGCCGGCACTGCACCTCGATGGCCGGGAGGCCTGGGTCTACCTGCCATTGCTGGCAGCGTGCACCTGCCTGCTGATCCTGATCAGCAGCGCGACATTCCTGTACATCGAACAGCCGGGAATGAGCGCAGGCAGGAAGGTCGTGCAGTGGCTTCGCCAGCGCCAGCAGGGCAACAAGCGCATCGCAGAAAAAGCCGCCCGCTGATCACGGGCGGCCGCGGCCTCAGTCCTTTTCCAGTGGTGAAAACAGCAACCGGCCCAGACCGCGCCAGGTTTTCTTGTTCCACGCCTTGAACGGAATCTGCGCCAGCAGCTCCCGCGCCAGTTTGCGGTCGCGGTTGGCGGTTTTCAGGAACATCGAATTGAGCGACTTGTAGCGCACCTCGTCGTACAGCGGATGATCGCTGAACAGCGCGTAGGTGCGCAGGATGTTTTCGATCATGAAGCGATGGTTCTTGTAGGAGTTGGTGGCGTGCTTGCGGTAGCGAGCCATCACCACGTTCAAACCATCGATGAAATACCCGGCGCGTGTCACCTTCAGCTCGATGTACAGGTCTTCGAGGCGAATCGTCGGATCGAATCCACCCACCTTGTCCAGTGCTTCACGACGGATCATCAGGGTCGGCGCCGGCGGATAAGGCTTGCGCTCCAGGAACATGTCATCGAAGTCCAGACGACGGAACGGCACATCCCGGCGCTGGCGCTTTTCCGGGTAGAGGTTGCCATCGGCGTCCATCAACTCGATGTTGCCGGCGCAGATGCCGACCTCAGGCTTACCGTCCATGTAGGCGACCTGGGTGGCGATGCGGTCCGGGTACATGATGTCGTCGGAGCCGAACGGGACGATCAGGCTGCCCCTGGCCCGCGCAATGGCACCATTGAGCGTATTGGTCAGGCCCTGGTTCTGCTGCACACGGAAGTCAAAACCGTGCTTTGCCTGCAAGGCATTGATGCGCTCGACGCTGTCATCCTTCGAGCCGTCGTCGACCACCAGCAGCTCGATGTTTTTGTAGCTCTGGTTGATGACGCTGAGGATGCTTTCCTCGATGTACGGGCCGTGGTTATACGACGCGATGATCACGGTGACGATGGGTTGTGCATCACTCAGGGCGGTGACCTCACTCATGGCTGTTCCTTGCGGGCCTGTTCCAGGCCGGAGTCGATCAGGTTCAGGTATTCCTGGCGGAAGACCTCGATATCGTGCTGTTCCTGCAAATAGCGATAAGCCTGCTCACCCTTGGCCTTGAGCTCGTCATCCGACAGCCCGAGGTAGGCATCCAGCGCCGCGACCAGGCTCGGCACGTCCCTGGGCGTGATCGACAGGCCACCGGCACCTTCGATCAGCGGCAGCATGGCCGGCACGTTCGAGGCGATCACCGGCAGATGCCCGCTCATGCCTTCCAGCAAGGCCAGGCCCAGACCTTCGGCCAGCGACGGCATGGTCCAGATATCGAACGCACGCACGTATTGCAGAGCGTTTTCCTTGAACCCCAGCAGGTGGGCGCGACCGCTCAGGCCGAGTTGCTCGATCTCGGCGGCCAGCGGTGCTTGCAGGCGTCCGGCACCGATAATTGCCAGTTGGGTGTTCGGGTATTTGTCTTTCAGTTGGGCGAACGCCTGCAACAGGTAGGTATGGCCCTTGACCGATACCAGCCGTCCCAGAGCGCCGATCAGGCGCACCTTCGGATCGATGCCCAGCAACTCCCGTGCACGCTCGCGACTGTGCTGCAGGCCTTCAGCCTGTTCGATGTCGATGGCGTTGGTGATGGCGTAGGTATTCCGGTCAGTGAAACCGCAATCGCAGTCCAGCAGGTATTGCTTGACCGCCGGCGACACGCCGACGAAACGCCAGTGCCGGTCGATCAGGCGCTGAGTCTGACGACGGCGATAGAAGCGGTCGTACTCGCCGAAACCGTGGGAAATACCGATGCACAACGGCACCTTCAACCAGCGATTGAGCGTCAGCATCATGTTCACCGGTTTGAAGCGGTTGCAGATCACCACGTCGAACTTTTCCCGCCGGCAGAATTTGTACAGCTGCCACATCGCCCGCAGGCGCATGCCTTTGAGGGACTTGTCGGAAAACTCGAAATACACCGAACGGTCGGCCCGGCTGACGGCTTCGCCGGGACCGGGTTTACCGCGCAGAAACGCAGCGGTCACCTCGTAACGATCCGTCGGCAAGGCCTTGACGATCTGTTCGGCGAGGTCGGCGAAATCATGGGATTTGACGTTGTAGTCGGGCTGCAGCTGCAGCACCTTTGCGCGTTGACTCATGACTCTCCCCGGTGCGATCCCGTCGCGCCTGTTTCACTCTGCTTCAGCAGCCAGAACAGCTCCTGGCGCCTGACCGCTTTGCGGAAAAATTCGTTTTCGCCGTAGACCGAAGGCACTCGACCGGCCAGCACTCGCTGAACCAGTCGGCGCAGACGACGCTTGAACGGCGCCGGCGGCTGCAGGTCATGCATCATGCCCAGTGCCATGGCCTTGTCCCGCTGCAACTCGATCGGCAGCGGCAGACACAGCGGCTGCATTGCGAGCGTTGCATCGAACGTCGGCGGCAACGCAATGCCCTGCCCGCTGTCGCCCATCGGCCAGCGATCGTTGTCGTGCAAGTGGTTGGCGTAGCCGAGCAGGGTCGGCTGCCAGTCCAGGCCGTGCAAGGCTTCCATCACGGCGTCCTGGGCGCAGATATGGTCGGGATGTGGATCGAGTGTCGGGTGTGGCAACACGATCACATCCGGCCGCGCACGTGACAGAACGTCACGCAGGTCGGCCAGCAGGTTGTTCCAGGTCGGCGCGCCGTCGGCATCGCCGGGCAGGGCAAACGGATTCAACTGACGAAAAATCCGCGTGTCGTTCAGATCGGCTTCCCGCGAGCCCACCGGTTGATTCGGCGCAGCCTGCATCGCCGCCAGTTGCAGACAGAAGTAACCGAGCTGCACGCAATGTTCCTGCGGCACACCGGCCCAGCGCGGCACGGCGAGGCTGTCCCAGGCCCGCAAGCGACCCTTGAGCCGCGACGCCTCGACCTTGTTCAGGCCCATCTGCCGATAGTGTTCGGCTTCTATCTCGCCGGCGGTCAGGGTGACGATCCAGGCCTCGTCGGCCTGACTGTACAAACCGTAAGCGGCCAGCTCGGCATCGTCGGCGTGCGGCGCAATCACCATCACCCGCTGACGCCGGTAATCCGGCTGCTCCAGCGCCCACAGCACCGGCTCGCCGGACACCCGGCAAAAACGCCCGCGCAGACGCAGCAAGCCCTGAGACAGGGTCTGCGCCTGACCGCTGAGGTTCAGAAAACGCAGGCCGTTGACGCCACGTTCGAAAGTCTGGGCATCCGGATTCGATCCACCCGCCAGCTCGACCCGTGGATCGAAGAAACGCCCCAGCCAGCTACTTTTCACCCGCACGGCGAGAATCAGCGTTGCGTCATCCGGCAGCATCACGCCCTCATCGAGGCGCAATTGCTCACCGTGCAAATGCACTTTTGGCTGCGGTGTGAATGGTGGAAAGCTGTACTGGTAATCGTCTTTCGGCGAATAGAACAAGTGATCGGCGAACCACGCCTCGTGAACGATCCAGCCAATCACCGCCAGCACCAGCGGCAACCACCAGGCCACCAGCACGCCGAGGGCGATCAACACGATCAATGCGATCAACAAGCCGATGCGTTTATTGCGCCGGTGACGCTTGAGCAGTTGCTGTTTGCGGCTCATGGGCTGACTCATACGGTGAAGACCGGCACAGGATTGCACCAGCGATCCTTGTATTCACGGTCGGCACGACCGAAGGAAAAGCGCAGCGGCTTGTTCAGTGCCCGGGCATGTTCCCAGGCACTTTGCGTATTGAGGAAACTCAGGACGCTGCCGGGGCTGAATTCACGGGTTTCGGGATCGACGCCGCCGTTGATGTATTCGACGCTGATCCACTCCGGGGCTTCAACGCGATACACCAGTTGAATGGCAATCGGCGCATCGTTGAGGAAGATCACCGAGCCGATCAACAGCTCGCGCAACAGCTCGATGACTTCGGCCATGCGTGCTGCGCCAGTGGCCGGGAAACCCCAGCGGCGCTGGAACAGGTCGCAATAAATGGCTGCCAGTTCGGCACTGGAAAAATCGCTGACCGGCCGCACCACCCCGCCCGCCTCTTCCAGCAGGCGCAGTTCGCGGCGCTGGTTATAGCGAAACTTCTTCGACAGTTCTTCCGGGGTACGGGCCATGGCCAGTTGCTCGGTCTGCAACTTGAGGCCGCTGAAGCGGTTTTCGTTGAGCGCCGACAGGTAGCGTCCGCGATGGCGCAGCGGGGCCCGGGCATCGGCGGCGGCCGGCAGGATCAGTTCGGCGTTGCCGAGATCGAACAGGCCTTTCTTGCCGTTGCGCTTGAGCACGTCCTTGGACAAGGCCAGGTCGCGGCCCCAGGTCGGGATCGCCGCTTTGATCTCACCCTGCTGTTCCCAGGCCAGATAGCGCACCGCAATGCCGGCCAGATTCGCCAGCCGCTCGACGACCATCGGATGAGTCGCGACGCTGCCGCCGAAACGTTGCCAGGCCTGTGCATAAGTTGAGGCGTCAACGGGCGACCAGCCACGTTCGCGCCAGCCTTGAAATCGGTTGAGCATCAGCCCCTCGGTGCCAGATCGGTAACTTGCGGCAAATGCCAGAAGGTGTCGCGCACGGCGCGGTCGGAGAAGCGCTCGCGCAGGCGGTCGAACATCATCTCGGCGCACTGGCGACGTTGTTGCTCGTCCATACCGGCCAGATGTTTCAGGCCCTGGGCCAGATGTTCGGCGTCACCCAGCGGGAACAGAATGCCCACGCCTTCGACTACTTCCTTCGCCCCGCCGCATGCCGTGGCCAGCAACGGCACGCCGGCGGCCATGGCCTCCAGCAACACCATGCCGAACGGTTCGTGGTCGGAGCTCAGGGCAAACACATCGAATGCGCGGAAGTAATTGCGCGCGTCCGGCACCTGACCGAGAAACAGCACGCGATCACCAACGCCCAGCTCACGGGCCAGGGCCTTGAGTTCATCCTCAAGACGACCCTTGCCGAGAATCACCAGTTGGCTGTTGGCCGGCAGACCAGGCAATGCCGCGGCAAACCCGTGCAGCAACGTGGCCTGATCCTTGTCCGGGTGCAGGCGACCGACGTTGCCGACAATGAATGCATCCGCCGACAGACCGAGGGTCTCGCGAGCTTCACGGGCGGACACCTGACTCATCTGCAACGCCGAGACATCGATGCGGTTATAGAGGGTCTGGATACGCGCCGCCGGCCATTTCGGCAGGCAACGGCGCATGTCGTCGCGCACCGCATCGGACACGCCGAGCAGGCTCAGACGCTTGCGGAAAATGTGTGCAAAGAGTTTGCGCGAACCGCGTTTGTAATCGCCAAACGCGTGGTGCACGCCAATCACCGGCAGTGAAGTGCCGAGCAAAGCGATGTAGATCGGCTTGAAACGATGGGCGATGCAGAAACTGAAATTGCGTGAAGCGGCGATCTTGCGCAGATCGCCGATGGCGCCCAGCTTCAGGCCACGAATGGCCTTGGAGCTGTACTCCATGAACAACACTTCATCGGAGGCGCAGGCCGCGGCCACCTCGCTATCGGCGACCCCGGTCAGAAAGACCGTGGTGACCCGATAACCGGTGCCCGCGAACAGGCTGGCGTACTGCCGCGCGCAGTCGAGGAACGGCCCGTCATAGCCGTGACAGAACTGCAGCACATGGCGTTCAGCCGAGCGTGTCATAAGCGTTTGCGCCTTCTTTGACCACCAGGATGTCTTCCATGATCAGGTACTGCAGATCCGAGCCGAAGAACATGTTCAGGGCGTCGGTCGGCGAGCAGATCATCGGTTCGCCACGGCGGTTGAGCGAGGTGTTCAGGGACACGCCGTTGCCGGTCAGCACTTCCAGCGCCTTCATCATGTCGTAGTAGCGCGGGTTGTATTCGCGCTTGAGCACCTGGGCACGGGACGTGCCGTCTTCGTGGACGACTTCCGGCACGCGGATCTTCCACTCTTCCGCCACTTCGAAGGTGAAGGTCATGAACGGCGCCGGGTGATCGATCTTGATCATCTGTGGCGCGACGGTGTCGAGCATCGACGGGCAGAAAGGCCTCCAGCGCTCGCGGAACTTGATCTGGTGGTTGATGCGGTCAGCCACGCCAGCCACGCTCGGGCAGCCGATGATCGAACGACCACCCAGTGCACGCGGACCGAACTCCATGCGGCCCTGGAACCAGGCCACCGGGTTGCCATCGACCATGATTTTGGCGATCTGCTCCGGCATATTGTCAAGCTTGCGCCAGGTCGGCTTGTTCTCGTGACGGGCACATGCGGCGATCACGTCTTCGTTGCTGTACGACGGGCCGAGGTAGACGTGTTCCATCTTCTCGACCGGCACGCCACGGGCGTTGGACACATAGGCCGCTGCACCGACTGCGGTGCCGGCATCGCCGGAGGCAGGCTGAACGAACAGCTCCTTGACGTCGTCGCGGGCGATGATTTTCTGGTTGAGCTTGACGTTCAACGCACAGCCACCGGCATAGGCCAGCTTGCCGGTTTCCTTGAGCACGTCGCCCAGGTAGTAGTCGATCATCTGCAGCGCGATTTTTTCGAACAGCGCTTGAATGCTGGCGGCGTAGTGGATGTACGGCTCGTCGGCGATGTCACCTTCGCGCTTCGGACCCAGCCACTCGATCAGCTTCGGCGAGAAGTAGTAACCCTTGCCCTTCTCTTTGTAGCGACGCAGGCCGATCACGTTGGCGTAGTCGGTGTTGATCACCAGCTCGCCGTTCTCGAAAGAGGCCAGGCGCGAGAAATCGTATTTGCTGGCATCGCCGTACGGCGCCATGCCCATGACCTTGAACTCACCGTCCAGCATGTCGAAACCGAGGAACTCGGTGATCGCGCCGTACAGGCCGCCGAGGGAGTCCGGATCGAAGAATTCCTTGATCTTGTGGATCTTGCCGTTTTCGCCATAACCGAAGAACGTCGTGGCGTACTCGCCCTTGCCGTCGATGCCGAGGATCGCGGTTTTCTCTTTGAAACCCGAGCAGTGGTAGGCGCTGGAAGCGTGGGCCAGGTGGTGTTCAACCGGTTCGATCTTGATTTTCTTTGGATCGAAGCCCAGTTGCTCCAGGCACCAGACGATTTTGTTGCGATATCGCTTGTAGCGACGGTTGCCCATCAGGATCGCGTCGAGTGCGCGGTCCGGGGCGTACCAGTAACGCTTGGCGTACTGCCAGCGGGCCTTGCCGAAAATGCTGATCGGGGCGAACGGAATCGCGACCACGTCAACGTCGGACGGTTTGATGCCAGCCTGCTCCAGGCAGAACTTCGCCGATTCGTAGGGCATGCGGTTCTTTGCATGTTTATCGCGTACGAAGCGCTCTTCCTCAGCCGCCGCGACCAGCTTGCCGTCGATGTACAAGGCTGCTGAAGGATCATGGCTAAGGGCGCCGGACAGGCCAAGAATCGTCAATGCCACAGGGGTCTAGCCTCTTTAGTCTGCATTCAGGCGCGATGCGCCTTGAAAAATGATGTGCCCTCGCACCGGGCGAGAGACAGCTAAAGGGCGGGATTATAGCAAGGAATGTCAATGACGCTGACATCGGATTGAGCGTCGCGAAAGCCGGCGAATGGACGCGCATCCAAGCAGCGCTCAACCTGCGCGTAACCAAACCGATGGCTGATGCTCACTTGGCCTTTTCTACGACCAAAAATGTCGCCCCCTATATAAAAAAAATAAAAAATCATTATTAAAAAACAAAAAAAGAATATAGCCAACTGTCAAATCTGACAGTAGATAAACCTTCCCACACCTACCATCCTGAACACTCGGCAAGACATCATAAATACGAGCAGAGGGCTAACACCATGAAAGATAAAATATATAGCGAAAGAACGTTCGGCTTTTTCAGTGAAAAAAATCAATTAATTTCTCCAAGTACCACCCCATCCAATACTTCACTCGAACTTCCCGTACTCGCGTATAGAGCCTTCGCGACAAACGCCTTGCATTTATTCCACGGATCCCATTGGGGCGTTGTCCTTCCAATGGAGGTAGTACTGAACCTGCGGGTAGTAATGCCCGTCAGCACTCGAAAATCCGACGCTGGAAGCCTGATATATGTGCGCTGGTCAGCTGATGATGGCTCCGCCGAATATACGTCGACGCCACTCCCGGTTTCGATCCCCGGTAACGTCGAGCTGATCGAAATCCCCCCGAGCGAAATAAAAAAATTCGAACTAAAGACGCTAAAAATAAGCTATGCCTTTATTAAAGATGGCCATGAAACGCTGTCTCCCGAGTTACCGATAACTGTGGCGCCACAGTTACTTTACAAGCCAGCCATTATCGAGGGAGTGACTGACAACACATTAAAAATCTCAGACCACCCTCATGGCCTGACCACAACTATTCCTGCCATCAAAAACTTGCGGGAATACAACGCCATCTCAATGAACTGGATGGTATTTGACCAGAACCTTTTACTTTTCTCACATTCAGAAACAGTTCTCACCACCAATCCGGACAGCGATTGTCTTTTCCATATACCTGTCCATGCATACTCGCCTTATCAAGGCTTCAGCTGCACAGCCTTATATGAAATCTGGTTAGGCGCGGAGCTGGATCCAAGCTTGAGATGGAGTACAGGCGTTATCGAATTTGGGTTAATTTAACCCTTTCGTGACAAGCCATGACTACGAATCGCTGGGACAGCGGCGCAGATCAGTTATGGCCTCTACGCCAGTAAATACTGAGGTTGCCATCGCTGGCCTGACGATAGATCGTATAAGGCAGGCAAGCCGTATCGAATACCCCGGAAAGAGTCATGTCGAGCAGGACGACAGGCACCAGAATGCCAGTGGGATCAGGGGGCGCGTGCAACAGGCAGAAGTCGTGGGCGAGCCCGCTGTAGATGCGCGGGATCGACTGACAGTAGGTCTTCTGTTTGCGCAGGCTGCGCGTAGCAGCCTCGTCGCCCTGCAGCACAGTGACGGCGGTGCCGCAGCCAGACAATGCCAGGGAAAATGCGCCAATGGTAATAGCCGTTTTGATGGTCAAGATTTGCCCTCCGGGAACGTCGGGGCAAACTAGCATCGGAGGCTTATACGGGGCAGTTCATGGGTTCTGGTAAGGCCGTAGGACAAATCACAAGAATTTGTCGTCACATGCCTTACCCGATTTCCATTGCAGAAACGTCTTACCGGCTTGCGAAATAAATCACACAGCGCCCGATGCATCCTTGGGCAAACGCTGATCGATCACCTGATACAGCGCACTGCTCTCGGGCCAGTTGCGCATGAACCGCGCGCGATCCCGGGCATAGGCTGGAGCAAAGCTGCCCGCCGAACCGTGCTGACACATCGAATCCAGATCGATCAGCGCCCAGCGATCCTCATGCCAGAACAGGTTGTGGCCCTTGAAATCGCCATGACTGATGCGCTCGGCAATCAACCGCGCAAACAGCTGATCCAGCGCCTGCAACTCGGCTTCCGGCGCTGCGCCGCTCTCAACATACGGCGCAAAGCGCTCGATGATGTCAGGCCCGGGCAGGTACTCGGTGATCAGATACGCCTTGCTGCGCAGCCAGAAAAACCGGGTTTCCAGCACCGCCAGCGGTTTGGGCGTGGCGATACCGAGGAACGCGAGGCGATTACCCTCGCGCCAGGAATGCCAGGCGCGGCTCGGGCGCCAGAAGCGCTTGAGCCAATGAGCAAACCCTTTGATGTTGTAACGTTTGATCACCAGCGCACGCCCGGCCACTTCGATCTTGCCGACGCTCGCCGCGCCGCCGGTCTTGTACAAATGACCTTGATCGAGCAAGGCATCGGCCTGCTCCAGCACCGGCAGCATCGCGGACTCTTCCTCGCGACGGATCGACCGCAGACCGAAGGCCCCGCGCCGCACGCTAAACAGCGTGCATTCACGACCGACCTTGATCAGGAAATCCTTGAGCCGCCAGGCGCGCACCTTGTCGATCTGCTTCTGCAAGGCTTCCAGCGGCAACGCGTGCTCGCTGTTGCTCAGCAGGTAATACACCAGCAATTCTTCGGTGAACGGCTCCAGCGACTTGGGCAGCTGGGCGAAGAACACCCCGAGGTTTTCCAGCACTTTCTGACGGGACAACGGCTGGCCGGCATTTTCCGCACAGATGCCGGCGCCATCGATCAGATACAACTGGCCACCATGGCGCAGCAGGTTATCCAGGTGCAGGTCTTCCTGCCACAGGCCTTTGCCGTGTAACTGGCCAATGGCGCCGAGCGCTTCGGCCAGCACTGCCGATTGCTCATCCGCCAGCACCGGCAAGGATTCGACCTTGTTCCAGGCATCGCCCAGACTTTCAGCACCTTCGAGGAACTCGAACAGCAGCCAGCCACCCTCGCCGTCCTTCAAGCCATCGGCCAGCAGCAACGGCGTGGTCATGCCTTGGGCAGCGAGCAGCTTCACGCCTTCCAGTTCACGCTGAAAATGTCGCGCCGCCTTGCTGCCGACCAACAACTTGGCCAGCACCGGACGACCGCGCCACACGCCCGCACCGACATAACGCTGCCCCGGCAACACCCGCAACAGACTGAGCAATTGCAGATCGGCCGGGCCCGCCGCATCAGCCAGCCCAACGGTCAGAGGCAGGCTCGGCGTGCGTCCGGCGTTTTTCAGTTCGGACAACTGCATCAACGCGTCTCCTTGCGACTGCGCCGCGCGGTCAGCCGCGTGCCCCAGCTGTCGACCAGCGAACTGTCGACCGACTGATCGAGATACGCCGCCAGCAACTCGCGCAACTGGGCATCGCTCCATTCCGGAGCACGACGCAGCAGCGGCTCCAGGTCCTTGACCCGATCCCGCTGACCGAACAGCAGAGGGCGGGTCTTTTCCAGATCAATCAGTTGCGCCTGATAACCGGCGCCTTCGGCCCGCAGGAAAATATGCTTCGGATAGAAGCAGCCGTGCACCTGACGCACACCGTGCAGATGCCGGGCCAGCTGACCGCAGGCCTTGAGAATCGCCGACTGCTGCGATGCCTCAAGGTCCGACCAGCGCTGCAACAGCGAATCCAGATCATCCCAACCGTCGAGCGCCCGGGTCAGCAGGAGCGCGCGCACTTCGCCCGCGACGTTGCGCTGACCGAAAAACGCCGCCTGCAGCGCCGGAATCCCGAGCGAGCGATAGCGGCTGATATTGCGAAATTCCCGGGCAAACGTCGGCTCGCCAAACGGCGCATGCAGCGTGCGGGTCAGGTAATTGCTCTGACGCTTGAGGTAATAACCATGACCTTCGAGTTCGAGGCGGAACACGCTGCTCCAGCCGCCGCCGTCGGTGTTCGGCTCATCCACCGCGTCGAGCTGTTTGGCCCACAGCGCGTCGAAAGTACCGAGGCCGTGGCGCTCCAGCAGCGCACGGTCTTCAGCGGCGAGAAAATCAGTCATTCGCGTCCCTCGAAAAATCTCACCACGTGACGAATCCGTTTCTTGTCGGCGGCATTGAGCCGGTCACGCTGGCGGTATTGCAGATAGAAGCGCAGGCGCTGGGTGTTCGACAGGTGATATTTGGCAACCTTGTCGAGACAGGCCAGATCCTTGGTGATCCGGTACTTGAGCCAGAAACCGCGCCAGAAATCGCCGTTCGGGCAATCGATGAGAAACAGCTGTGCCTGATCGTCGATCAGCAGGTTGCGCCATTTCAGATCGTTATGGGTAAAGCGATGATCGTGCATCGTCCGGGTATAGACGGCCAGTTGCCGACTGATGCCGTCGACCCAACTGTGATTTCTCAGTTTGGGGTCGTTGCGTTCGGCCAATGCCGAGAGGTCCTCGGTGCGGGGCAGCTCACGGGTGATCATCGCCCCGCGATCGTAGGCTATGCCGTTGCGCTCCAGCCCCCAGGCCACCACTTCGGCGGTGGGAATGCCCCACTTGGCGAAGCGCTTGAGGTTCTGCCACTCCATCTTCACCCGGGGCTTGCCCAGGTAACGGCGCAAGCCCTTGCCGGCGCCGGAGTAGCGTTTGACGTAATAGTTGACGCCGTTGCGCTGCACGCGAATGACTTCGGACAACGGGTCGCGGGTCAGACGCTCGCCTTCAAGCGCAAACACCGCTTCAAGGCTGCCGAAATCCGCTGCGAGATCGTTGTATTCGGGCTCAAGATTCCAACCCGCCATCAGAGCGCATCCCCGTATCGCTGCTTGCGCTCGTAGAGCTTGTTGGCCTTGCCTTCGAGCCAGTTCAGCAACGGTGCTTCTTCAGCCAGGATCCGGCGCAGCGGTTGCTGGAAATAGCCCTTGAGGAAGCGCAGCTTGTCGCGGCGGGTCAGGCCGATGTCCAGCGCGGAAAAATATAGCGCCGCCAGATCCTTGTCGCGCCAGCGCCGGGTGATCGCCGGACGGGTCTGGGCGCGGTGCAGGTCGATCACCGAGAGTTTGAAATCTTCCGGGGTCACCGGCTTGTCGGTGTGCAGCAGAAAGTGGCAGATGTAGCAGTCGCGGTGGTTGACCCCGGCGCGGTGCATCATGCCGGTCATGCGCGCGACCTCGGCGATCAGCGCCCGCTTGAGCTTGGGCTGCGGTGGCTGTTTGACCCAGCCGATGCTGAAGTCTTCAAGACTGATGGTCGGCGCCAGCTCTTCGGTGACGATGAATGAATGCTGATCTGCCGGATTGCTGCCCTTCTCGCCGTACGCAACAGCGGTCATGGTCGGCACACCGACCTCCTGCAGACGCTGGATGGCCTTCCATTCCTGGCCCGCACCGAGCACCGGCAGCTTGGCGGTGAGCAGATTCTTGAAAATCTCGCCCCAGCCAATGCCACGGTGGATCTTGACGAAAAATCCGTTGCCGTCGACTTCCGTGCGCAAAGTCCGGCGGGCTTCCAGCTCGCGGTACACCTCGCCCTGCAAGCCCTCGACTTCCGCGAATGCATCGCGGCCAGCCCAGAGGCTCTTGAACGGTTCAGCCAGCATCAACTTCATTTATGCGTGCTCCGCCAGAATCACATCGGCCGCGTGCTGCGGCATGCTGTAGAGGTCGGCCGTCTCGGCGAAGGCCAGACCGTTGCGGCTCCAGGCCGCCCGTGCAGCGTCGTCGTTCAACATGTCAGTCAGGTACTGCGTCAGTTGCGCCTGATCGAACGGTTCGTCCAGCACTCGCCCGGCATCGGCCTCGGCAATGTAATGGGCGTAGCCGCAGACCGCGCTGACCAGCACCGGCAACCCGGCGACCAGCGCTTCAAGCAGCACCGTACCGGTGTTTTCGTTGTACGCCGGGTGAATCAACAGATCGGCGCCGAGCAGGAAACGCGGGATATCACTGCGCCCCTTGAGGAACGTCACGTTATCGCCCAGACCCAATGTTGCACTCTGCATCTGGAACAATTTGGGGTCATCCTGGCCGATTACAAACAGCCGGGTACGTTTCTTCAGCTCGGCGGGCAACGCGGCCAGCGCTTTCAGGCTGCGATCGACGCCCTTGGTCTTGAACCCGGAGCCGATCTGCACCAGCAGCAGTTCGTCGTCCTTCAGATTGAATTCGGCGCGGAAACCGGCGCGAATCTGGTCGGCATCCGCCGGACGGCGACGATCCTGGGCGATACCCGGCGGCAGCAGGTGGAAGCGCTCCAGCGGTGTGTCGTAATACTTGATGAACAGCGGCTGCTGCACTTCGGAAATCATCAGCACTTCGGTCTTCGCGTCTTTGGCGAACACTGCACGCTCGTATTCGGCGAAGTGGCGGTAGCGGCCCCAGCGGCGATACAGCGAATGGCGCAGGTTCTGCGCCTTGTCTTCGAAGCAGCCGTCGGCGGCGTAGTAGACGTCCAGCCCCGGCATCTTGTTGAAGCCGATCAGGCGATCCACCGGACGCTTGGCCAGGTCCGCCTCCATCCACGCGCTGAGCTTTTCGTTGCGGCGGTGATTGAAGAACGCCTTGACCGGCGCCACCAGCACTTCGAAACCGGGCGGCACGTCGCCTTCCCAGATCAGGGTGTAGACGCGGATCTGGTGCCCGCGCTTCTGGCACTCGAGGGCGATGCGCATGAAATCGCGCTGCAAGCCGCCGAACGGGAAATATTTGTACAGGACAAAAGCCAATTGCATCAGCGCAGCTCCTCAGCCATCAACAACGTGCTCAGTCGGCTGGCAACACGCTCGGGATTCAGACGCGTGAAGCACAGGGGCCACTCGCGTTTCAGGTCAAACTGACGGGCATCCTGCGCGGTCGGTTGATACGTACATTTCTTTTGCAGGCACGGCGCGCACGGGAAATCGCTGCCGAGGTGAATCTGCAGCTTGCCGTAGGCGCCGGTCAGGCCCGGATTGGTCGGGCCGAACAGGGAAATCGTCGGCACGTCCAGCGCCGCAGCGAGATGGCCGAGACCGGTGTCCACCGCAACGCAGGCCTGGGCGCCGGCCAGCACCTTGCCGACCCCGGCCAGGTTCAGTTTCGGCAGCACTTCGGCGTGTTTGAAACCGGCGGCGATGCGCTCGGCCCGGGCCTTCTCCAGCGGGTTGCCCCACGGCAACTTGATCCCGACGCCGAGGTAGCCGACCCGTTCGGTCAGCTCGCGCCAGTAGGCTTCCGGCCAGTGCTTGGTGTCCCAGGTGGTGCCATGGAGGAACACCACGTAGGCATTCTTGCGTGGCAATTCGACCAGACGCTCGACGTTGAGGCCGTAATCGCCCAGGCCTTTGGGCAAGTCGTAACCCAAGGCAATGGCAAACAATTGGCGCACACGCTCGACGGCGTGCTGCCCACGGGCCACCGCCAGTTTGCGGTCATAAAAACGCGCGGCGATCGGTTCCCGGGCGGAGCCTTTGTCGAGACCGGCCACCGGGGCCTTGACGTAGCGGGTCAGCCAGGCGCTTTTCAGCAAACCTTGGGCGTCGATCACCAGGTCATATTTGTTCGCCCGAACGGACTGCTTGAAGCGCTTCCATTCGCCACTGGTGATGGTTTTCCAGATATTTTTGCGCCAGCGGCGGATCGCCACCGGAATCACGTTGCCCACGGCCGGGTGCCAGGTCGGAATCTCGGCGAAACCTTCCTCCACCACCCAGTCGAACTTGATCCCGGGAATCGCCCGGGCGGCGTCGGTCAGCGCCGGCAACGCGTGAATGACGTCGCCCAGCGATGAAGTCTTGATCAGCAATACCCGCAACTTAATGAACCTCGACCACAGAGCCCTGCAAACGCTGCAAGGCATCGTTGACCGCGTCCGGCATCAGCTGGCGCAGGCAGTTGTAATGGCCGAAACGGCAGGTGCGGTCAAAGCAGGGGCTGCAATCGAGGCCCAGACGGACGATTTCCACATGCTCGGCCAACGGCGGAGTGAAACCCGGCGAGGTCGAACCGTAGACCGCCACCAACGGGCGATTCAATGCAGCGGCCACGTGCATCAGGCCGGAATCGTTGGAGACCACCGAGTCGGCGCAGGACATCAAATCGATGGCCTCGGCCAGCGAAGTGCCGCCGCTGAGGTTCACCGACTCTTCGCGCAGCCCCGGAATCAGCCGCGCGCGGATGTCTTCACCCACCGCGTGATCGTTCTTCGAACCGAACAGCCAGACCTGCCAGCCCTCGCGAATCCGCGCTTCGGCGACCTTGGCGTAATGCTCGGACGGCCAGCGCTTGGCTTCACCGAACTCGGCACCGGGGCACAGCACCAGTACCGGGCGATCGAGGGTCAAACCGAACTTGGCCAATGCGGCCTCGCGGGTGACCGGGTCGATTTGCAGGCTCGGGCGCGGATAAGGTTTCGGCAGTTCGGCGTTCGGCTCGTAGGCCAGTGCCATGAAACGTTCAATCATCAGCGGATAACGTTCTTTATCCAGCGTGCGCACGTCATTGAGCAGGCCGTAGCGGAATTCGCCACGCCAGCCGGTGCGTTTCGGGATGCCGGCGAAAAACGGCACCAGCGCCGACTTCAGCGAGTTCGGCAGCAGGATCGCCTGGTCGTACTGGCCGGCCAGGGATTTGCCGATCCGCCGACGGGTCGCCAGCTCCAGCGCGCCGTGGCCGAGCGGGAAGCTCAAGGCCTTGCGCACTTCGGGCATGCGTTCGAGGATCGGCCGGCTCCACTCGGGGGCCAGCACGTCGATTTCGCACTGCGGGTGGCGCTGTTTGAGACACTGAAACAGTGTCTGCGCCATCACCATGTCACCGACCCAACTGGGCCCAACGATCAGAATATTCATGTGGTTTCCATAAACGAACCGGGGAGGCCTTACGCCTCCCCGTCTCGAGAATCAGCTTAGCCCCAGCTCTCGCCAGATCCGCATCACCTGCCGCCGTTCGTCCGCGAACTGGTCGCCCGGTATCACTCCGGCGTCCTTCTGCAAGGCCTGCCGGTGGGCTGCGGAACGGTAGGCCTTGTAGGCCTCGCGCAACAGGCCGGCGTCTTCGACGGGCATCAACCCTTCGTGTTCCAGCTCTTCCAGAATGCGGATATTGTCCGTCCAGCGCAGCAGCGGCGGATGGCTTTGCGACCACGCCAGGGCCGCGTATTGCACCATAAATTCAATATCGACGATACCTCCGGCGTCCTGCTTGAGGTCGAACGGCGCCGTGGCCTCGAAGGCATTCGCCCCCGTACCGGCGGCCGTGCTCTTGCTGCCGAGGTTGTCGCGCATCTTGGCGCGCATCTCGCTCACTTCCTGTTGCAGCTTCGCCAGATCCCGCGTCTTGCCCAATACCTGGGCCCGCACTTTCTCGAACGCCTGGCCGACATCCTGACTGCCCACCAGCACCCGCGCCCGCACCAGGGCCTGATGCTCCCACGTCCACGCTTCATTTTCTTGATAGCGGGCGAACGCGCCAAGCGAACTCACCAACAGCCCGGATGCTCCGGATGGCCGCAGACGCATGTCCACTTCATACAGCTGGCCGGAGTTGGTCTGCGCCGTCAGCAAGTGAATGATCCGCTGGCCGAGCCGGGTAAAGAACTGCGCACCATCAATCGGTTTCGCCCCGTCGGTTTCCGCCTGTGGATCGCCGTCGTGGATGAACACCAGGTCCAGGTCCGAACCATGCCCCAACTCGATCCCGCCGACTTTCCCATAACCGACAATGATGAAGCCGGGATCGCACAACGTGCCGTCAGTGCGCAGCGGCGTGCCGTACTTGGCCACGGTCTGGCGCCAGGCCAGGGCCAGCACTTGCTCCAGAATCGCTTCGGCGAGCCAGGTCAGGTAGTCGCTGACTTTCATCAACGGCAGGCTGCCGGCGATTTCCGAGGCGGCGACCCGCAAGCGATGCGCCAGTTTGAAATGGCGCAGGGCTTCCATCTGTTGTTCGAGATCGTCTTCCGGAATGCGGGTCAGGCGCTCGCGCAGCTCGGCGGCCAGCTCCGGTGCCAGCGGCGGCTTGAACAGGCGACCTTCGTTGAGCAATTCGTCGAGCAGCAACGGGAAACGGGTGATCTGCTCGGCGATCCACGGGCTCGCGGCACACAGCGTCAGCAAGCGTCGCAGCGCGCCGGGGTTTTCCGTCAGCAACACCAGATAAGCCGAGCGCCGGGCCACCGCTTCGACCAGCGGCAGGACCCGCTCGAGCACCAGATCCGGATTGTCATGCTCCACTGCCTGAGCGAGCAGGCGCGGAATAAAGGCGTCGAGGCGTTCGCGCCCCAGACGCTGCATCGCCCGCAGTTGCGGACTGCTGCGCAGACCGGCCAGTGCTTTCAAGGCTTTGGTGGCGTCGGCAAAACCGCCCTCTTCCAGCTGACGGCAGGCGGCTTCTTCGTCCTGCGCCTCTTCCCACAGCGGCAGCCATTCGCCGCCGACCACCACTTCGCAATCGGCGCCCTCTTCTTCATCAGGGTCCGCGATCACTTGCGCAAAGTGCCAGGCCACCCGGCCTCGCCAGAACATCAGCTTTTCATGGAAAGCGTCCCAGTCGGCGAAACCGAGCATGAAAGCGATGCGTGCCTGATCCTGCGCAGTGTCGGGCAGCATTTGAGTCTGGCGGTCGGCAATCGCCTGGATCGCGTGTTCGGTGTAGCGCAGGAATTCGTAACCTTCGCGCAACTCGCTGATCACCGCTGGCGGCAGATAACCCTGCCCTTCCAGCGTGCCCAACACCTTTAATAGAGGACGCTGTTGCAGACTCAGGTCGCGCCCGCCGTGAATCAACTGGAAAGCCTGGGCGATGAACTCAACCTCGCGGATGCCGCCGGAGCCCAGCTTGATGTTGTCGGCCATGCCCTTGCGCCGGACTTCCTGCTGGATCAACTGCTTCATGGTGCGCAGCGCTTCAATGGCCGAGAAGTCCAGATAGCGCCGGTAAACGAACGGCCGCAGCATTTCCTGCAACTGCGCACCGGCCACTTGATCGCCGGCCACCACTCGCGATTTGATCATCGCGTAACGCTCCCAGTCCCGGCCCTGATCCTGGTAATACTGCTCCAGCGCATTGAAGCTCAGTACCAGCGCGCCGGACGAGCCGTAAGGGCGCAGACGCATATCGACGCGGAACACGAAACCGTCGACGGTCATCGGGTCGAGGGCCTTGATCAGGCGCTGGCCGAGACGGATGAAGAATTCCTGGTTATCCAGCGCACGCTTCACGCCGACGGTTTCGCCGCCCTCGGGGTAGGCGAAGATCAGGTCGATGTCCGAGGACAGGTTCAGCTCGACCGCGCCGAGCTTGCCCATGCCCAGGATGACCATTTGCTGCGGCAGGCCGCTGCGCCGGCCGGTGGGCGTGCCGAATTGCTGACAATGGCGGCTATATAACCATTGATAAGCCTGGTCGATGCTGGCGTCGGCCATGTCGGAAAGGTCGCGGCAGGTCTGCACCAGATCGGCCTGGCGGGTCAGGTCGCGCCAGATAATTCGCACCTGATGCCGGGCGCGCTGGCGACGCAGGACGCGGCCCAGCTCATCTTCAGTCTGCGCCGCCGTCGCCGCAGCAGCGATCTGCGCACATAACTCGCCGGGGGCGAACGGCCGGTCGAGTTCACCGGACTGTACCAGCGACAGCAACATCAAAGGGTCACGAACGCTCTGTTCAATCACAAAATCGCTGGCGGCGGTAACGCGGGCGAACTGCGCCCAGCGCTCCGGGGTCCAGGTGGAGAAGCCGTGATCGTCTTCAAGCTGAGCGACGGCCGTACGGAACGACTGCTCGGATCGGCTGACCAACGGCAGGAGAATGGCGGGCAGTTCGGCAAGCGCGGGCAGGGTCATGGTCTATCCTTGATCGGCGTGTAAATGGCCGCTTGTAGTGATGATTGAAAAACCGCTACGCGAAGGACTGTCGAACAAAAGTGAGAAATAGCTGAAATTTCTTTTTCTTTGGCAGCCAGCATCAAACTTTCACCTTTTTCGGATGGCCAAAGACCAACCTTAACGATTATTCTCACAACGCAGCCGGAGGCCACAAGCCTTTCATCTGTAGTTTTACTACTCGTCTATACATTCGAAAGGCTGAAATGCCGGATGATTTGTAGTAAAACTACACGCCGCCGGAACAACCTGTCGGCAATCCAAGAATTTTAAATCGTCTGCCCACAAGGCCAGTCGCAAACTCAGGCAACCGATTCTGGAAGCCTTTCCGCCCTGGAGCAAGCCATGCAAGACCTCGATCCCGTCGAAACCCAGGAATGGCTGGACGCCCTGGAATCGGTTCTCGACAAAGAAGGCGAAGACCGTGCTCACTATCTGATGACCCGTATGGGCGAACTCGCGACCCGCAGCGGCTCGCAACTGCCTTACGCCATCACCACGCCTTACCGCAACACGATCCCCGTTACCCACGAAGCACGCATGCCTGGCGACCTGTTCATGGAACGCCGCATTCGCTCGCTGGTACGCTGGAACGCGATGGCCATGGTAATGCGTACGAACCTGAAAGATTCTGACCTGGGCGGTCACATCTCCAGCTTCGCCTCCAGCGCGACCCTGTACGACATCGGCTTCAACTACTTCTTCCAGGCCCCGACCGACGAACACGGCGGCGACCTGATCTACTTCCAGGGCCATACCTCGCCAGGCGTTTACGCCCGTGCATTCATGGAAGGCCGCATCTCCGAAGACCAGATGAACAACTTCCGCCAGGAAGTCGACGGTCAGGGCCTGTCGTCCTATCCGCACCCTTGGCTGATGCCTGACTTCTGGCAGTTCCCGACCGTATCCATGGGTCTGGGCCCGATCCAGGCGATCTACCAGGCGCGCTTCATGAAGTACCTGGAACACCGCGGTTTCATCCAGCCGGGCAAACAGAAAGTCTGGTGCTTCCTGGGCGACGGCGAGTGCGACGAGCCGGAATCCCTGGGCGCCATCTCCCTGGCCGGCCGCGAGAAGCTGGACAACCTGATCTTCGTCATCAACTGCAACCTGCAGCGCCTCGACGGCCCGGTTCGCGGCAACGGCAAGATCATCCAGGAACTCGAAGGCGTGTTCCGCGGTGCTCAGTGGAACGTGACCAAAGTCATCTGGGGCCGTTTCTGGGACCCACTGCTGGCCAAGGACGTCGACGGCATCCTGCAACGTCGCATGGACGAAGTCATCGACGGCGAGTACCAGAACTACAAAGCCAAAGACGGCGCGTTCGTGCGTGAACACTTCTTCAACACGCCTGAACTCAAGGCGATGGTTGCAGACCTGTCCGACGACGAAATCTGGAAACTCAACCGTGGCGGCCACGACCCGTACAAGGTCTACGCGGCGTACCACGAAGCGGTCAACCACAAGGAACAACCGACCGTCATCCTGGCCAAGACCATCAAGGGTTACGGTACCGGTGCGGGCGAAGCGAAGAACACCGCGCACAACACCAAGAAAGTCGACGTCGACAGCCTGAAGCTGTTCCGCGACCGCTTCGACATCCCGGTGAAAGACGAAGAGCTGGAAAACCTGCCGTTCTTCAAGCCTGAGCCAAACAGCGCCGAAGCCCGTTACCTGGCCGAGCGTCGCGCCGCACTGGGTGGCTTCGTGCCTCAGCGTCGCGCACAGAGCTTCAGCGTGCCGACTCCGGATCTGGACACCCTCAAGGCAATCCTCGACGGCTCCGGCGACCGTGAAATTTCCACCACCATGGCCTTCGTGCGAATTCTCGCGCAACTGGTCAAGGACAAGGAAATCGGCCCGCGCATCGTTCCGATCATCCCGGACGAAGCCCGTACCTTCGGTATGGAAGGCATGTTCCGTCAGCTGGGCATCTACTCGTCCGTCGGCCAGCTCTACGAGCCAGTCGATAAAGACCAGGTGATGTTCTACAAGGAAGACCAGAAAGGTCAGATCCTTGAAGAAGGCATCAACGAAGCAGGTGCCATGAGCTCCTTCATCGCCGCTGGTACTTCGTACTCCAGCCACAACCAGCCAATGCTGCCGTTCTACATCTTCTACTCGATGTTCGGCTTCCAGCGTATCGGCGATCTGGCCTGGGCTGCCGGCGACAGCCGCACCCGTGGCTTCCTGATCGGCGGCACCGCCGGCCGTACCACCCTGAACGGTGAAGGCCTGCAGCACGAAGACGGTCACAGCCACCTGCTGGCTGCCACCATCCCGAACTGCCGCACCTACGATCCGACCTACGGCTACGAGCTGGCGGTGATCATTCAGGACGGCATGAAGAAGATGACCGAAGAGCAACAGGACATCTTCTATTACATCACCGTGATGAACGAGTCCTACCAGCAGCCAGCCATGCCGGCCGGTGCCGAAGAAGGCATCAAGAAAGGCATGTACCTGCTGGAAGAAGACACCCGCGAAGCGGCACACCACGTCCAGCTGATGGGCTCCGGCACCATCCTGCGTGAAGTCCGTGAAGCGGCGAAGATCCTGCGTGAAGAGTTCAACGTCGGTGCCGACGTGTGGAGCGTCACCAGCTTCAACGAACTGCGTCGCGACGGCCTGGCCGTAGAGCGCAGCAACCGTCTGAAACCAGGCCAGAAGCCTAAGCGCAGCTACGTCGAAGAGTGCCTGAGCGGCCGCAAGGGTCCGGTCATCGCCTCTACCGACTACATGAAACTGTTCGCCGAGCAGATCCGTCAGTGGGTACCGTCCAAGGAATTCAAAGTCCTGGGCACCGACGGTTTCGGCCGCAGCGACAGCCGCAAGAAACTGCGTCATTTCTTCGAAGTCGACCGTCATTTCGTGGTGTTGGCAGCCCTGGAAGCACTGGCTGACCGTGGCGATATCGAACCTAAAGTCGTGGCCGAGGCCATTACCAAGTTCGGCATCGACCCGGAAAAACGCAACCCACTGGACTGCTGAGGAGAAACTCTGTGAGCGAACTCATTCGCGTACCTGACATCGGCAGCGGTGAAGGTGAAGTAATCGAACTGTTTGTGAAGGTCGGCGACCGTATCGAAGCCGACCAGAGCATCCTGACTCTGGAATCGGACAAGGCCAGCATGGAAGTGCCGGCCCCGAAGGCCGGCGTCATCAAGAGCCTGAAAGTGAAGCTGGGCGACCGCCTGAAAGAAGGCGACGAACTGTTGGAGCTGGAAGTCGAGGGCGCCGCGCAAGCGGCCCCTGCTCCGGCTGCCGCTCCTGCCGCCAAGGCTGAAGCTGCACCGGCCGCCGCGCCTGCACCGGCTGCGCCTGCCGCTGCCCCTGCTGCCGCTTCGGTTCAGCAAGTGCACGTGCCGGACATCGGTTCGTCGGGCAAGGCCCAGATCATCGAGATCCAGGTCAAGGTCGGCGACACCGTCGAGGCTGATCAGTCGCTGATCACCCTGGAATCCGACAAGGCGAGCATGGAAATCCCGTCGCCTGCCGCTGGCGTGGTCAAGGCCATCAGCGTCAAGTTGAACGACGAAGTCGGCACTGGCGACCTGATCCTGGATCTGGAAGTGGCGGGTGCTGCGGCCCCTGCGGCTGCCGCTCCGGCCCAGGCTGCTGCTCCAGCCGCTGCTGCTCCGGCGCCTGCCGCCGCGCCGGCTGCACCGGTTGCCGACAGCGTTCAGGACATCCACGTTCCGGACATCGGCTCGGCCGGCAAGGCCAAGATCATCGAAGTGCTGGTCAAGGCTGGCGACAGCGTTGAAGCCGACCAGTCGCTGATCACCCTGGAATCCGACAAGGCGAGCATGGAAATCCCGTCGCCTGCCGCCGGCGTGGTGGAAAGCGTTTCCATCAAGCTGGACGACGAAGTCGGCACCGGCGATCTGATCCTCAAGCTGAAAGTCAAAGGCGCCGCTCCGGCTGCTGCCCCGGCTCCGGCGGCCGCTGCTGCCCCGAGCGCTCCGGCACCGGCCGCTGCTGCTCCGGCGGCCGCTGCACCTGCTGCTGCCGCTCCGGCCGCTGCTCCAGCCAAGCCTGGTGCGAAAGTTCACGCCGGTCCTGCCGTGCGTCAACTGGCTCGCGAATTCGGCGTCGAGCTGAGCGCTGTCGGCGCCAGCGGTCCGCACGGTCGCATCCTGAAAGAAGACGTGCAGGTTTACGTCAAAGCCATGATGCAGAAGGCCAAGGAAGCACCGGCCGCTGCCGCTGGCGCAACCGGTGGCGCGGGCATCCCGCCGATTCCGGTCGTCGACTTCAGCCGTTTCGGCGAAATCGAAGAAGTGCCGATGACCCGCCTGATGCAGGTCGGCGCTGCCAACCTGCACCGCAGCTGGCTGAACGTGCCGCACGTGACGCAATTCGACTCGGCGGATATCACCGAGCTGGAAGCGTTCCGCACCGCACAGAAAGCTGTTGCAGAGAAGGCCGGCGTCAAGCTGACCATCCTGCCGCTGCTGCTCAAGTCCTGCGCGCACCTGCTCAAGGAGCTGCCGGACTTCAACAGCTCGCTGGCACCAAGCGGCAAGGCGATCATCCGCAAGAAGTACGTGAACATCGGCTTCGCCGTCGACACCCCGGATGGCCTGCTGGTACCGGTCATCAAGAACGTCGACCAGAAGAGCCTGCTGCAACTGGCCGCCGAGGCCGCTTCCCTGGCTGAAAAAGCCCGGACCAAGAAGCTCTCGTCGGACGAGATGCAAGGCGCCTGCTTCACCATTTCCAGCCTCGGCCACATTGGCGGCACCGGCTTCACGCCGATCGTCAACGCGCCGGAAGTGGCGATCCTCGGTGTTTCCAAGGCAACCATCCAGCCAGTCTGGGACGGCAAAGCCTTCCAGCCGAAACTGATGCTGCCACTGTCGCTGTCCTACGATCACCGTGTGATCAACGGCGCCGCTGCTGCACGCTTCACCAAGCGTCTGAGCGATCTGCTGGCGGACATCCGCACCATCCTGCTGTAAAGCGCTCGGCCCTCCGGCAGCGGAGGGCCGACCGCGTTCCACGTTTTCGAGCGCCACACGCTCGTACCTCAACCCCGTCAACCTGGCGGGGCTTTTTTTGCCTGAAATATCCGACAGCCGTATTTTTCCCACAAACCTTGCTGATTTCAGCCACGAGCCAAGTCCCCTTCCTGTCGATCTTTTTTATACACAGGCAACTAATCTTTGCGCACCAAAGTTAGCCAATAAAAGTCAGTGCGCTTTCTTTTCAATTAACACTCATTCGAATGGATTCGAACATGCAGAAGCCGACTGTCGGCCCCATCATGGGTCACACAACAACTAACCAGACCCGCATTTTTATACGCGGCGAATTTCAAAATAATGTTGCAGTATTTGCCGGCATTCGTTATCGACCCACCGATTCGAAACAATGGCACACGGGAGGATTCATCAAACTGGACGCGAGACGTGATATGTCTGGCGTACTGGTTCTGGATAACTTGAGCGCCGACACCGATTACGAGTACCAGACCGGATGGTTCAGCCCGATGAGTCCGGCCCACACCACCGAAAGCGTGGCGGAGTTGCCGCTGCAATGGCCGCGGGAAACTTACCGTCTGCGTACCCGCAGCGATCAGGCCTTACAGCCACGCGCCTATATCCTCGGTTCGTGTCGCTACTTGCGCCTGACCGCCGGCATCCCCGTATTGCCGCAGCTGGGTGACCGGATCTTCGCCTCGATCAGCCAACTGATCGAAGGCGCACAACCACCGGTCAGCGCAATCATGATGAGCGGTGACCAGATCTACGCCGATGACTTGAACCTGATTGCACCCGACCGCGAATATAACGAGATCATTGCAAAGTATCGCGCGGCTTTTTCCCAGCCCAATATTCAACGACTGATGTCTGGCACTTCGACTTACATGATTCTCGACGACCATGAAATAGAAGATAACTGGCCAAGTCATGCCGACCCAGCCGATGAAACACTGTTTCGCAATGCAATGGCGGCTTACGAAATCTATCAAGCCAGTCACAGTCCGGCCTGTTCACTCACAACTAACGGCCAAGTAGAGCATTCTTCGCTGAAGCACTATTGGTATCAATTCAGCGATGGCGATATCGAATGGTTTGTGACCGATAGTCGAACCCGTCGCCACTTATCCAGCGACAACCGCCGCGTTCTGGATGAAGAGCAGGAACAGGCCTTGTGCAAGTGGCTGATCGAAAGCACCGCACGGGTCAAGTTTGTAGTTACCAGTGTCATGTTCTATCCGGATCGCAGAATGAACGGCGAGGACGCCTGGATGGGCTTCCCACAACAGCGCTTGCGGCTGCTGGAAACCATCCGCCGGCATCGAATCAGGAACGTGGTGTTCATCTCCGGCGACGTGCACGGTTCGCTGACCTCGCGCCTGACCCACAGCGAGGACCCGGAATTCGAAATCCACACCATCGTCTCTTCGCCGCTGCACAACAGCAAACTGCTGCCCTATGCCACGGCCGCGACGTTCATCCTCGATCAGCCGCTGGTTCGTACCGACACGGGAGACTATCGGCACGAACTGACCAGCCAGGTCATCAGCCAGGACAATTTTGCGCACATGGTGGTCGAGCCCGGGCACATCCAGGTCAACTACCACGACCGGGATGGCAGACACCTGCAAACGATCGACATTCCACTTCGCTGAAATGCAGCGGCATTACCGTTCCGGTCGCCAGAGAGCTCTGGAACGGTACTTTCAGAGCGATCCCGCATTACTTTCCACCACCCTCTGGAGAAATGCCCACAGCTGCCGACATATTCTTATAGCACTTGGCCTTCATGTCTCTTGTCAGTCGGTGCCGCAATGATGCAACCTTGCCGCAGGCAACAGTAAAGAGGGCGAGAGCCCGGCGCGTTCAGCAAATTTCCAAGCGAGTTCCCTTCATGAAGAGCCAACCCGATGCCGCCAGCCGTATGGCGGCCGAGGTAGTGACGCAGTTGCCTGTGCCCTCGCGGCTCGGCATGCTGCGTTTCGAGCGCCTGAATGAAGCCAGTTGGGCGATGCTGTTTCTCGATCCCAGCTGCGAACGCCAGTTCGGCCAGCCGGCCGTCGAACTCTGCGCCCTGGTCGGCTCGCCCTACGCCAGCCTGATGGAGCCCGAAGCGCGCTATCAGCTGCACGACGCGATCCAGCAACAGCTTGGCCAAAGCCCGCATTATATGGTGCGCTACACCCTGCACACCGCCGCCGGTGTCCTGAGCATTCTCGAACTCGGCGAGGCCTACAAACAGCACAACCGTCATTTGCTGCGCGGTTACCTGCTGGCGGTCGACGATGTATTTGACGAAGCGCCAGCGCTGCCGTGCGTCGACCTCGAAACCCAGAACTCGCGCCTGCAGATCGCCCTTGAGCTCAACCAGCGCGCCCAGCAGGAGCAATTGCAGCACCTGGAGCGGGTGCGCGCCCAGCAGGACCTGATCCTGCTGCTGGCCCGCCAGCGCTACAGCAGCCAGAACTCCCTGCAGGAAGCCGCCGAACTGATCACCCGCTGCGCCTGCGATATCTACGAAATCGACTGCGCCAGCCTGTGGAACCTCGAAGGTCAGAAGCTGGTGCCGATTTCCGCCTATCACCGCGCCACCCAGGAATACATCCTGCCGGAGGTGCTCGACGTCAGCGGCTTCCCCGATTACATGGACGCGTTGCACGGCAGCCGCGCCATCGACGCGCACAACGCGATGCGCGACCCGCGTACCCGCGAGATGGCCGAAGCGCTGCGCCCCCGCGACGTCAACGCCATGCTCGACGCCAGCATCCGCGTCGACGGCCAGGTGGTCGGCGTGCTGTGTCTGGAGCAGACCGGCGTCACCCGCGCCTGGCAGTCCGACGAAATCGCCTTTGCCGGTGAACTGGCCGACCAGTTCGCCCAGGTCATCAACAATCACAACCGCCGCATCGCCACCAGCGCCCTGCACCTGTTCCAGCGTGCGGTCGAGCAAAGCGCCAACGCCTTTTTGCTGGTCAACTGCGACGGCGTGGTCGAATACGTCAACCCGAGCTTCACCGCGATCACCCAGTACACCACCGAGGAAGTCCACGGCCAGCGCCTGTCGGAACTGCCGGCCCTGGAAAACCTCAGCGAGCTGCTGTTCGACGCGCCCTCGGCGCTGGCCAAGAGCAACAGCTGGCAGGGTGAATTCAAGAGCCGTCGAAAAAACCTCGAACCGTACTGGGGCCAGTTGTCGATCTCCAAGGTCTACGGCGACAACCGTGAGCTGACGCATTACATCGGCATCTACGAAGACATCACCCAGACCAAGCTGGCGCAGCAGCGCATCGAGCGCCTGGCCTACACCGACAACCTGACCAACCTCGGTAACCGGCCTGCATTTATCCGCAATCTGGATGAACGCTTCGCCCGAGACAGCGATACCCCGATCAGCCTGCTGCTGGTGGACATCGACAACTTCAAGCGGATCAACGACAGCCTCGGCCACCAGACCGGCGACAAACTGTTGATCAGTCTGGCCCGGCGCCTGCGCAACAGCCTGAGCCCGAGCGGCAGCCTGGCGCGGTTCGCCAGTAATGAATTCGCGGTGTTGCTCGACAATACCGCCCTTGAGGCCGGCCAACAGATTGCCAGTCAGTTGCTGATGACCCTCGACAAACCGATGTTCGTCGACAACCAACTCATCAGCGTCACCGGCTCCGTGGGCCTGGCCTGCGCGCCGCTGCACGGCCGCGACCCGCAGACCCTGATGCGCAACGCCGGCCTGGCCCTGCACAAGGCCAAGGCCAACGGCAAACACCAGGTGCAGGTGTTCACCGAGGCGCTGAACGCCGAGGCCAGTTACAAGTTGTTCGTCGAAAACAACCTGCGCCGCGCCCTGACCCAGAACGAACTGGACGTGTTCTACCAGCCCAAGCTGTGCCTGCGCAGCGGTCGCCTGCTGGGCATGGAGGCGCTGCTGCGCTGGAACCATCCGGAACGCGGCATGATCCGCCCGGACCAGTTCATCAGCGTCGCCGAGGAAACCGGCCTGATCATTCCGATCGGCAAGTGGATCGCCCGCCAGGCCTGCCGCATGAGCAAGGCGCTGACCGCCGCCGGCATGGGCAATCTGCAGGTGGCGATCAACCTGTCGCCCAAGCAGTTCTCCGACCCGGACCTGGTGGCGTCGATCGCCAACATCCTCAAGGAAGAAGCGCTGCCGGCCAATCTGCTGGAACTGGAGCTGACCGAAGGCCTGCTGCTGGAAGCCACCGAAGACACCCACTTGCAGCTCGACCAGCTCAAGCGTCTGGGCCTGACCCTGGCCATGGACGACTTCGGCACCGGTTACTCGTCGCTCAGCTACCTGAAGAAATTCCCGATCGACATCATCAAGATCGATCGCAGCTTCATCCACGAAATCCCGGACAACCAGGACGACATGGAAATCACCTCCGCCGTGATCGCCATGGCCCACAACCTGAAACTCAAGGTCGTGGCCGAAGGCATCGAGACCGCCGAGCAGCTGGCGTTCCTGCGCCGTCACCGCTGCGACGTCGGCCAGGGCTACCTGTTCGACCGGCCGATTCCGGGCGGCGAGCTGATCCAGGCGCTCAAGCGCTACCCCCGCGGCCCGCTCTGCCTGTAACTCACAGGGCACTATCCGCACACTTTGCCAGGTGATTAACTGGGCATCATTGGGCACACTGGCGGTCAGACTTTTTACATCCCATCCTGACTGAGAGGAACGATCATGGTTCTGCGCTCGGAAATTCTGGTGAACAAAAACGTGCTACCGACTAAAGAACAAGCTCTGCCCGGCCGCGAAACCCCGATGGCCCTGCCTGAAAAACACTTTGTTTTCACCGAGACGCCGTTGCTGGGCCCGTTCTTTCAGGACGTCGATTTCGCGATCTTCGGCCTGGGCTGTTTCTGGGGTGCGGAACGCCGCTTCTGGCAGCGCGAAGGTGTGGTCAGCACCGTGGTCGGCTATGCTGGCGGTTTCACGCCGAACCCGACCTACGAAGAAGTCTGCTCGGGCCTGACCGGCCATGCTGAAGTGGTGCTGGTGGTGTACGACAAGGCCAAGGTCAGCTACGAAGAACTGCTGGCGATGTTCTGGGAATTGCACAACCCGACGCAAGGCATGCGCCAGGGCAATGACATCGGCACCCAGTACCGTTCGGTGATCTACGCGACCCACCCGGAGCAACTGGAGGCGGCGCTCAAGAGCAAGGCCGTGTATCAGGCTGAATTGTCGAAAGCGGGTCTGGGTGAGATCAGCACCGAGATTGAACAGGCGCCGACCGTTTACTTCGCCGAGACCTATCACCAGCAGTATCTGGCAAAAAATCCGGAAGGCTACTGCGGGATTGGCGGCACGGGTGTTTGCATGCCACCGAGTCTGGCAGGTAACTAAGCCCGCCCTGATCGCTCCCGCGCTTAGCGTGGGAGCGATTGACGGTTGATCAGCTTTCGGCGATCAACCAATCCATCTGCCACCCACCTTGGGTCTGGCCCAGCTTCTTGGACAGCCACGGCAGCAGCTCACGCAACTCTTCCTCCAGCCCCCACGGTGGATTGGCAATCGCCAGCCCGGAACCGTTCAGGCTGTTCGGCGTGTCCAGCGGATGCACCAGCAGCTCCACACGCAGCAACTTCGGCGCACCAGTGCCGGCCAGATCCTGATAGAAACGACGCAGTGCGCGCTGGTCCTTCACCGGATACCAGATGGCCGCCACAGTCTGGCGCATCCGACCGATTGCCTCTTTCATCGACGCCGCACAACGCTGCATTTCATCGAGCTGTTCGAACGGCGGATCAATCAACATCACCGCGCGCTTCTCCTGCACCGGCAACATGGCGCGGGCGACATGCCAGCCCTCACCCAGATGCACCTTTACCCGACGGTCACCGGCCATGTTCTCCTTGAGCTGCACGCCGTCTTCGGGGTGCTTCTCGTTGAGCATCACCCGATCCTGCGGCCGGGTCAGACGCCGCGCCAGCTCCGGCGAGCCCGGGTAATAGCGCAACTGGCCATCCGGGTTCATCTCGTGCAGCACTTTCATGTAGTCCGCGGTCAGCGCCGGCAGATCCGGCTGATCCCACAACCGCGCGATGCCTTCCAGGTACTCGCCGGTACGGTTGGCCTGATCGCCCTGCAGGTCATACAGACCAATGCCAGCGTGGCTGTCGAGATAGGCAAACGGCTGCTCCTTGCGCGACATCAGGGCGATGAGGCGGGTCAAGGTCAGGTGTTTGAACACATCGGCGTGATTGCCGGCATGGAAGGCGTGACGATAATTCATGGCTGCTCCTGCGAGGGCCGTGAAGTTTACCTTTTACCGGGCGGCAAGTCAGGGGTTGGGGGCTGAGTGGGTGGTATTGCTGTCCGGGTACATCCTTGAGAGCCAGCTGAGGCAGATGGGATCGAAGGCAAAAGCAACATCAAGAAACAACTCGCCATAGATACTCTTCGTCCCTTGAACAAAGGGAATGCGAAGATCGGTCGCACTTAAAACCTGTAAAGAGGGACATTTACATGGGAAGAAAGGTGATCGGAATCGGCGCTCCGACCTCAACCGGCGGCGCAGTCCTGGAAGGGAACGCCGGAATCAACATTGATTACGCCGTAAGCACATCCTCCATCGGCCACATGGCCAGTTGTCCGGCATGCAGTGCAGGCAAAGGCCCTATCGTGGCAGTGGGCCCTCGAACAGTTACATTACCCGCCGGGCCAGTTGCACTCGAAGGTGATTACATCGCCTGCGGGTGTCCACCAAAATCCAACACGCTCTTGTTCGGTCAATCGTCTGTTTATGGTGGCGGTGAACATAGTGCTGCGAGCTTCTCTGCGATAAGTAGCCTTATTCCAAAGCCCAAAACGATACAACGGATAACCTTCTCGTACGGGGAAAGCCAAACTCCCGTGGATTCAGTGTCGCGCTTCTATACCGACCTGAATATTCATGTAAAAACATCCGGCTATTCACCCGGTGAAACGGTAACTGTCACGATCAGTGGCGCGACAGAAAAGACGTTGTCGGGCACTGTCGGAGCGAAAGGAATCGCGATCATCCCGAATGCTTTTCAAGGGGAAGCATTTGATATGGAAGGAGAGATCTAATGGCCCAGGTCAATATCAGTTCAGGCGGCGTGAGCTCCAACATCGTCGTCAAAAGACCAAAATTCAGCACGCTGTGGACTGCCTACGCAGAGGTCGGTCTTAAAAGCTCAATAGATGTTTATGCGCTTGTCGGGGGCAATGTCGAGGCTGCCAGAGCAGAAAAACCGGACGCCTATGCAAACGCCTGCGCTCTGAGAATAAGCAGAGGATTCAACTACGGCGGTTACAAAATCCCGAAAGGAACGATCATTCCCAGCAAATCCATCTATCGTCTGGCCGGCGCGGATCAGCTCCCCTACATCATGAAAGTCGCGGACTTTCTGGCTTTCCTGAAACACAATTGGGGGGCTCCCGATCACGAGTTGACGCTGAGCAACGCAGACTTCATCAATGGCAAGAAGGGCGTCATTATCATGGAGATCACTGGATGGAGCGATGCGACGGGCCATGCGACTTTATGGAATGGTAGCGCCACCGGAGACAACAGCGACTACCATCGTCCCGATAGCCATACCTATGACCGGCCAGACGTAAAGCTGGAAAAAATCAACTTCTGGGAGTTAAAGGGATGAAATTCCAGCTACTCATCGCACTAGGAATTCTGGGTATTTCCGGAAGTGCCCTTTCAGGTGAGGCCGAAATAAACAGTGCAAGAATCTCACTTAAGAATTATGGCCTCGCCAACTGCATATCGAGTCAATTCAAGTCTGAGTCCGACATAAAATCGGATCTTGGACTCGCGATTGGCGCCTACTCGGCCATGGGCAAGGGGCAACACGTGATACTGCAGAATGAAGATACGCTGGAGGTCACGCATGATCCGTATGCTGAGACTGAGAAATACATGGCAAGCGCCTACCTCAAAACGTCCTCTACCAGCAAACAGACTGGTAAAAACATAGTGTTTTATTCTTGCCTGGAAATTTATAACTCCCCGGAGTTTGACGCTTTCATCAAGTCGCAGGATCAGTATCTGCAAAACTGAAATCTTCTCGCCTGACTAAATGATCTTTCCAAAACGGATGTTGGAAGGATCTTTGGAAAGGGGTGAGTGGGCAGTCTAGCTGTCGGGTACATCCGTGAGAGCCCCCTCACCCTAGCCCTCTCCCGGAGGGAGAGGGGACTGACCGAGGTGATCTTTCGGTTTGCATCGACCTGAAAAATCACCGCGACCTAAGGCTTGGCCAAGCCAAGTTCACCACCGAAGTTGCAGGTCGGCGTACGTCACCCATTCACCTCGGTCGGTCCCCTCTCCCTCGGGGAGAGGGCTAGGGTGAGGGGATGGGATCTAAGGCCGGTCACGCAACCTGCGGCCAATCACATCTAAGACATCACAGCCGTCACGCAGCGGAATCACGCAGAGCTGGGCGAAGTCGCTGAGGATGACGGAGTCGCACTCGACTGAGCCGCGCATGCACATGTTTTCCAGGACCTGGATCACGGCGCGGATGCGGTAGTTGGCGGCGTCCATCAGGATGTCGAGCGGGGCGTGGGTGTCGATGAACAGGGTGGGCATGTCGTTGCAGTTGCTGGTCAGCGCCATGAGGCGGTTGTCGGGGTGGGGGATGAAGGGCTCGTAGGGTGGATCGGGTTTCAATGTTGGCACTGGAATGACTCCTAACGTATTGGGTGGAGCCGCCAACTCTCACTTCCACGCATTAGGTGGCGGCTGTACGCAGGTGTGGAAGACCGGGACGTTAGGCACCCGGCGCACTCGAAAGCGCCCCGCGCACAGCCACCAAAAACTCAAACGACAAAAACGTCTGACTGGTGCAGCTTGACGCGCCTAACGATAAAAGGGCTTCCACGCCCTGTCACCGATTTTGCGGTGACAACCAAAGACTATCCCCGCACCACCGCGCCCACCAGTTCACGCAAACCGCCGCAACTCGCAGGAAACGTCCGAAGCCTTTGCCCGGAAATTTCACTCTGACTCGTCCCGCAAGTAGTCCAGCAAAGCCGAAGCCGACGACTCGTCCGACGCTGAAACCGCAAAAAACCTGACAACCTTGCAGCGCAGGACATCGGCGGGAAACGCCTCGAACAACGCCGGCTGCTCCTCGCTCAACCACTGCAAGGTGTTGTTGATCCGGGCATCACCGCCGAATTGCGCCAGCTGTTTTTCCGGCACCGACCACCAGGGAAACTCTCGACCCGAGACCTGCGCCCTACCCCCGATCTCGACGGCCTGACCGTTGATCAAGCCTCGCGTGAGAACCGGCAGCAATTGCCCGGCATCCACCTCGGACGACTCAAGGATCGGCAACAAAAACCGCCCATCCCAGAACCGGAAGAACACCGCTTTTCCGTCCGGCATCAGCACCTGAGTCAAACTGCGAAAGTGCTCGACCACCGCCTCAAGCCCCGCCGAAGAAACCGCCAGCCAACCCCAGTCGCGAGACTCCGTGGTCGCCACCCAATCCAGAAACTGACTGTCAGCGTCGACGATTCCCACGTAGGGCATCACCGCATCCCACTCGGCGTAGATCGTTTCCGCCCAGATCGGCTTCGGCATCTGTGCATTCGAAGGCCAGGCTTTCAGCGGTTCTACCGCACTGGCGCTGCTGAAAATCGCGAACAACTGCTCCGACGATTTCAGCGGCTTATCCTTCAACCATTGATCAGGCTGCACAGACACCGTCCTTGCAGCGCTCGCATTCTTCGCAGAACGGCGCGTCTCCTTTAAGGCTCATGATTTGCGCGGCAGTCAGAATCGCAGCCGGTGCCGCCACCAGTGTTTCCGGCAACCCCGGCACTGTCGGCGCCGCACTCATCGCCGCCATCGGCGCACCACCCACCACAATCGGCACGCTGCTGAAGATCCCGCCGGGGCCGATGTTGATCCACTGCCCGCCCGCCTGAATCGTTGCGCTCGCCCCGCCGTCGATCACCACCTGCTGGCCGGCGCTGACGTGGAATTGAGCACTGGCGTTGATCGCCTGATTGCTCACGCGAATGTGCCGGTCGCCGGTCACCGTGAGGTGGTCGTCCTGCTTCACTTCAGTCTGGCGCTGGCCGTGGGTGATGTGCTGCTCATCGGCCTTCAGTTCATGCCTGGCAAGGCCCGTGACAACGACGCTGCGCTGGTTATCCACCTGCACCTGCTGATCATTCAGCACATGCTGCGTCCAGTTTCGCTGGGCCCGCAGGTAGATTTCCTCGGCCCCCTGGCGATCCTCGATGCGCAATTCGTTGTAGCCCCCACCGCCGGGACTGCTCTGGCTGCGGAAAATACTGCGGGTCTTGTCGGCCGGCAGATCAAGCGGCACCGGCGTGGCGGCGTTCGGCAGGCAACCCATGACCAGCGGTTTGTCGGCATCCGAATCGATGAACCCCACTAGCACTTCCATGCCGACCCGCGGAATCAGCACGCTGCCATAACGGTCATGAGCCCAACCGCTGGCAACCCGCAGCCAGCAACTGGAATGCTCATTGAGTTCACCGTCGCGATCCCAGGCCAGTTGCACCTTGACCCGGCCGTACTCGTCGCAATGGATTTCACTGTCTTTCGGGCCGGTGACCACGGCCGGTTGATAGCCGAGCATCCGTGGTTTTTCCGGGCCCATCGGCGGGCGAAAGAACACGTCCCACGGCGTGGCGAGAAAGGTATTACGGTAACCCTGGAATTCATCACCTTCGCTGGTCACCGATTCCTCCAGCACTTGCGGCTGTCGGCCATGGTGTTCGAGCGAGGTCAGCAGCCAGAGGTCATTCAAATCCTGGCGCGGATGCTCGGTCAGTTGCAGGAAATATCCACTGACCAAGGCAGATTGATCACTACGCCCCTCGGCCTGACGGTAGTCGGCGACATGGCGCTCAAGCGTGCGCCGGGCCAGTTGCTTGCCGGTTTCGCGCTCGGTGAACTGGCCGGGAAAGTGGTAATCCTCCAGCACCGGGCGCTGTTCGCTTTCGGCGCGACCTTGCAGCGCCAGCCGGGGTTTGGTGAAGTCGTAATCTCGTCGGGTGACCACGCTGGTGCGGGTTTCAACGCGTACGGTGAAACGCTTGATCGCCGGTGCCGCCGCAGCCATGCCGCTGCCCGGCAGGTACAGCGTCGGCTCGGCCAGACGCGGGAACACCGTTTGATCGTCGCCGAACACCAACAGATGCCCGTCCGGACTGTGTTGAAAATGGAAATGAATGCCGACTTCGGCACACAGACGCTGGATAAACGCCAGATCGCTCTCGGCGTACTGCACGCAATACTCACGCGGCGCGTAATCGCTGCCGAGGCGAAATTCGAAGGCATCGCGCAGGATCGCGTGATCCTTGAGGATCCGCGTCACGATCTGCGGCACGCTTTGATGCTGGAAGATGCGCTGATTGATCCGGTGGCCAAGATAGGCCAGGCGCGGAACAAGACTGACGTGATAGCGAGTCAGACGCTTGCCGGAATCCCCCTGCCCGACCCGATAGATCTGACCGTGAATACCGGAACCCTCTTCATCAAAACTCAGAAACGCCTGACAGTGCAGCAGGCTCTCCAAATCCAGATCCGGCCGCTCGCTGACCAGTTCCAGGTCGAAGCGAAAGGGTTGGCTGATGGCTTCCTTGCCCGTGAACTCAAGGACTTTGAGATCAAACTGGGCGCCTTCGACGGTCAACGTGAAACGCGGTTGATTGGCAGGCGCGAACATCCGATGTCTCTCTGCAGAATGAGGGCGGGCGATTCTGCATGAGGGGCAAGGAGTGCAGGACGGGTGACTGAAAAATCAGATTTCCCCTACTTGAAACTTCGATCTCCCCTTCAAGAATCAAAGCATTCGACTACAGACTTTCCTTTCAAAAAAAATCGCAGGCACAAAAAAGGCCCGCTTCCGGGTAGGAAACGGGCCGTTTTCTTGTGAGCCTCAGCTCATTCCCATCACTTGTTCAGATGGAAATCCTTCTCGGCCGCTTCAAAGCGCTGAACCATGCCGGCGCTCGGCTGGCCCATCAGGCTGACCAGGTAGATCGCCAGGCTGGCGAAGATGAAGCCCGGGATGATTTCGTACAGACCCAGCAGCTCGAAGTGCTTCCACACGATCACGGTGATTGCGCCGACCAGGATGCCGGCCAGTGCGCCGTCACGGGTCATTTTCTTCCAGATCACCGAGATCAGCACCACAGGACCGAAGGCTGCACCGAAACCGGCCCAGGCGTAGGACACCAGACCCAGTACACGGTTGTCCGGGTTGGCGGCCAGAGCAATGGCGACCAGCGCAACCAACAGCACCATGGCACGACCGACCCACACCAGCTCAACCTGAGAAGCGCTCTTGCGCAGGAAAGCCTTGTAGAAGTCTTCGGTCAGGGCGCTCGAGCACACCAGTAACTGGCAGCTCAGGGTGCTCATTACCGCCGCCAGAATGGCCGACAGCAGCACACCGGCGATCCACGGGTTGAACAGGATCTTCGCCAGTTCGATAAACACGCGCTCGTGGTTCTCGGTCACTGGACCCGCGACTTCCGGGTGCGCCGAGAAGTAGGCGATACCGAAGAAGCCCACGGCCACGGTGCCACCCAGGCACAGGATCATCCAGGTCATGGAGATGCGACGGGCGTTGGCGATCGACTTCACCGAATCAGCGGCCATGAAGCGCGCCAGGATGTGCGGCTGGCCGAAGTAGCCCAGTCCCCAGCCCATCAGCGAAATGATGCCGATGAAGGTGGTGCCCTTGAGCATGTCGAAGTTGCTTGGGTCCTGTGCTTCGATGGCCAGGAACGTGGTGTCCACACCGCCGGTGGCCAGCAGCACGATGATCGGCGTCAGCAGCAGGGCGAAGATCATCAGGGTGGCTTGTACAGTATCGGTCCAGCTCACCGCGAGGAAACCGCCGACGAAGGTGTAGGCAATCGTCGCCGCAGCACCGGCCCACAGCGCGGTCTCGTAGGACATGCCGAAGGTGCTTTCGAACAGACGGGCGCCGGCCACGATGCCGGAAGCGCAGTAGATGGTGAAGAACACCAGAATCACGACTGCCGAAATGATACGCAGCAGACCGCTTTTGTCTTCGAAACGGCTGGAGAAGTAGTCCGGCAGGGTCAGCGCGTCACCGTTGTGCTCGGTTTGAACACGCAGACGGCCGGCGACGAACAGCCAGTTCAGGTAGGCACCGACGATCAGGCCGATGGCGATCCAGCTTTCGGACAGACCGGACATGTAGATGGCGCCCGGCAGGCCCATCAGCAGCCAGCCGCTCATGTCGGAAGCGCCGGCGGACAATGCGGTCACCACGCTGCCCAGGCTGCGGCCGCCCAGAATATAGTCGGAAAGGTTGTTGGTGGAGCGATAGGCCATGAAGCCGATCAGCACCATTGCTGCGATGTAGATCACGAACGTGATCAGGGTTGGATTGCTTGCGCTCATTACGTACGTGCCCTGGCTTTGTTTTTATGTAGCGGCGGCAGTTGCACCGTTTACAGACTGACGTCTGACAGACGATTCGCACGGCCGCGCATTTATGACCAATGTTTCCCCAGGAAAGCCATTGGCCGGTAAACCGGTTTTCCCGGTTGCACCTTGGGCGCGAATCCTATGCAACAAAGCAAAAGAGGTGCAACCAGTTTCTTGGGAATTAGTTGCACCTACGTCGGATTTTCCACCGAAAACTGCCGATTTTGCGCGACTCCGGTGCATTAACACCCGTTCATCTGCCTTGAAAGCACCGATCTAGAGCGGCCATCGAAAAGCTGAAATTTATTCCTGACAAGCTGCCGAATATTCCGACAAAAAAAGGGTTGCACCCGGTTGCACCTCTTTCAGCTCGCAGCTAATCTTGCCGCCAGCTGTTGTCGCGCAACTGCGGCACCTATGAGGATAAAAATATGGCTACCACCACCCTTGGGGTCAAACTTGACGACCCGACCCGCGAGCGCCTGAAGGCCGCCGCAACCTCGATTGATCGCACACCGCACTGGCTGATCAAGCAGGCAATTTTCAATTACCTGGAAAAACTCGAGGGTGGTGCAACCCTGACCGAGCTGAACGGTTTGACCGCCAAGGACGCCGACGACGCGGGCGAAGTCCACACCGATCACGCTCACCAATGCTTCCTCGAATTCGCCGAAAGCATCCTGCCGCAATCGGTGCTGCGCGCTTCGATCACCGCCGCTTACCGTCGCCCTGAGCCGGAAGTGGTGCCGATGCTGATCGAGCAGGCTCGCCTGCCGGCACCGATGGCCGAAGCCACCAACAAACTCGCCGCAACCATCGCGGAAAAACTGCGTAACCAGAAGAGTGCCGGCGGTCGTGCAGGCATTGTTCAGGGTCTGTTGCAGGAGTTTTCCCTGTCGTCCCAGGAAGGCGTGGCACTGATGTGCCTGGCCGAAGCGCTGCTGCGTATCCCGGACAAGGGCACTCGCGATGCACTGATCCGCGACAAGATCAGCACCGGCAACTGGCAGCCACACCTGGGCAACAGCCCGTCGCTGTTCGTCAACGCCGCGACCTGGGGCCTGCTGCTGACCGGCAAACTGGTGTCGACCCACAACGAAGCCGGCCTGACTTCGTCCCTGAGCCGCATCATCGGCAAGAGCGGCGAACCGATGATCCGCAAGGGCGTCGACATGGCCATGCGCCTGATGGGCGAGCAGTTCGTGACCGGCGAAACCATCGCCGAGGCCTTGGCCAATGCGAGCAAGTTCGAAGCCAAGGGCTTCCGCTATTCCTACGACATGCTCGGTGAAGCGGCGCTGACCGAACACGACGCCCAGAAGTACCTGGCCTCGTACGAACAAGCCATTCACTCGATCGGTAAAGCGTCCCATGGCCGTGGGATTTATGAAGGCCCGGGCATCTCGATCAAGCTGTCAGCCCTGCACCCGCGTTACAGCCGCGCCCAGTACGAGCGCGTGATGGACGAGCTGTACCCGCGCCTGCTGTCGCTGACCCTGCTGGCCAAGCAATACGACATCGGCCTGAACATCGACGCCGAAGAAGCCGACCGCCTGGAGCTGTCGCTGGATCTGCTCGAGCGCCTGTGCTTCGAGCCGCAACTGACTGGCTGGAACGGCATCGGTTTCGTGATCCAGGCCTACCAGAAGCGTTGCCCTTACGTGATCGACTACGTGATCGACCTGGCGCGCCGCAGCCGTCATCGTCTGATGATCCGTCTGGTGAAAGGCGCGTACTGGGACAGCGAAATCAAGCGCGCCCAGGTCGAAGGCCTGGAAGGCTATCCGGTCTACACCCGCAAGGTGTACACCGACGTTTCCTACATCGCCTGCGCCCGCAAACTGCTGTCGGTACCGGAAGTCATCTACCCGCAGTTCGCCACGCACAACGCCCACACCCTGTCGGCGATTTATCACATTGCCGGTCAGAACTATTACCCGGGCCAGTACGAATTCCAGTGCCTGCACGGCATGGGCGAACCGTTGTACGAGCAGGTTGTAGGCAAGGTTTCCGAAGGCAAGCTGAACCGTCCGTGCCGCGTGTACGCTCCGGTCGGCACCCACGAGACCCTGCTGGCGTATCTCGTACGTCGTCTGCTGGAAAACGGCGCCAACACCTCGTTCGTCAACCGTATCGCCGACCAGTCGATTTCGATTCAGGAGCTGGTGGCCGATCCGGTGGCACAGATCGAGCAGATGGCAACCGTGGAAGGTGGTTTCGGCCTGCCGCACCCGCGCATCCCGCTGCCGCGTGACCTGTATGGCTCCGAGCGCGCCAACTCTGCCGGCATCGACATGGCCAACGAACATCGTCTGGCGTCGCTGTCCTGCGCCCTGCTGGCCACCGCGCACAACAACTGGAAAGCCGCGCCGATGCTTGGTTGCGCCTCCAGCAACGAAGCGCCGGCACCGGTGCTGAACCCGTCCGATCTGCGTGACGTGGTCGGCCATGTGCAGGAAGCCACGGTCGAAGACGTCGACAACGCCATTCAATGCGCCCTGAACGCCGCACCGATCTGGCAGGCCACCCCGCCCGCCGAACGTGCGGCGATTCTGGAACGCGCCGCTGACCTGATGGAAGGCGAGATCCAGCCACTGATGGGCCTGCTGGCTCGCGAAGCCGGCAAGACCTTCGCCAACGCCATCGCCGAAGTCCGCGAAGCCGTCGACTTCCTGCGTTACTACGCGGTGCAGGCGCGCAACGATTTCAGCAACGACGCTCACCGCCCACTGGGTCCGGTGGTGTGCATCAGCCCGTGGAACTTCCCGCTGGCCATCTTCAGCGGTCAAGTCGCCGCCGCACTGGCCGCCGGTAACCCGGTACTGGCCAAACCGGCCGAACAGACTCCGCTGGTCGCCGCACAAGCCGTGCGTCTGTTGCTCGAAGCCGGGATTCCGGAAGGCGTGCTGCAACTGCTGCCGGGTCGCGGTGAAACCGTCGGCGCCGGCCTGGTGGGTGACGAGCGCGTCAAAGGCGTGATGTTCACCGGTTCCACCGAAGTAGCCCGCCTGTTGCAACGCAACATCGCTGGTCGCCTCGACAACCAGGGCCGTCCGATTCCGCTGATCGCCGAAACCGGTGGCCAGAACGCGATGATCGTCGACTCTTCGGCCCTGACCGAACAAGTAGTGATTGACGTGGTGTCGTCGGCCTTCGACAGCGCCGGCCAGCGTTGCTCCGCCCTGCGCGTCCTGTGCTTGCAGGAAGATTCCGCTGATCGCGTCATCGAAATGCTCAAAGGCGCTATGGCTGAAAGCCGTCTCGGCAACCCGGAGCGTCTGTCCGTAGACATTGGTCCGGTAATCGACGCCGAAGCCAAGGCCGGTATCGAGAAGCACATCCAGGGCATGCGCGACAAAGGTCGCAACGTGTACCAGGTGGCCATTGCCGATGCCGAGGAAATCAAACGCGGCACCTTCGTCATGCCGACCCTGATCGAACTGGAAAGCTTCGACGAACTGCAACGCGAGATCTTCGGCCCGGTGCTGCACGTGGTGCGCTACAAGCGTAAAGAGATCGACCAGTTGATCGCCCAGATCAACGCCTCCGGTTATGGCCTGACCCTTGGCGTGCACACCCGCATCGACGAGACCATCGCCAAGGTGATCGACAACGTCAATGCCGGTAACGTCTACGTCAACCGCAACATCGTCGGCGCCGTGGTCGGCGTCCAGCCGTTTGGTGGCGAAGGCCTGTCGGGTACCGGTCCGAAGGCCGGTGGCCCGCTGTACCTGTACCGTCTGCTGTCGACGCGTCCTGCCGATGCCATCGAACAATCCTTCGCTCGCGGTGATGCTGCCGCAGCACCGGACGTTCGTCTGCGCGACGCCATGAGCAAACCGCTGACCGCCCTGAAAGCCTGGGCCGACAGCAACAAGTTCGCCGACCTGAGCACCCTGTGCGTGCAGTACGCAGCGCAGTCGCAAAGCGGTATCACCCGCGTACTGGCCGGCCCGACCGGCGAGAAGAACAGCTACGCGATCCTGCCGCGCGAGCACGTGCTGTGCCTGGCGGACATCGAAGGTGATCTGCTGACCCAACTCGCTGCAGTACTGGCGGTAGGCGGTTCGGCAGTCTGGCCGGAATCCGACACCAGCAAGGCATTGTTCGCACGCCTGCCGAAGGAAATTCAGGCGCGGATCAAACTGGTTTCCGACTGGAACAAGGACGACGTGGTGTTCGATGCGGTTCTGCATCACGGCCATTCCGACCAGTTGCGTGCGGTCTGCCAGCAGATCGCCAAGCGTGCCGGCGCCATTGTCGGGGTTCAGGGCCTGTCCCAGGGCGAGACCAACATTGCGCTGGAGCGCCTGGTGATCGAGCGCGCGTTGAGCGTCAACACCGCAGCGGCGGGTGGTAACGCCAGCCTGATGACCATCGGTTAATCAGCGACTCTGCCAGCCACCTGAAAATGGGCGCCCTCACCGGCGCCCATTTTTTTGGCCTCTCCATCACCGTTATCAATCTTCCTGTTCAGCCTTTATTCGCACGCCTAGACTCGGCCCATTCCAAAAAAAGGTAGGCCGCCATGTCCGAGACGTTGCTCAGTTCCCGCAATCTGGCTTTCGAGCTGTACGAAGTCCTCGATGCCGAGGGCCTGACCCGGCGCGAGCGGTTTGCCGAGCACAACCGCGAAACCTTCGATGCCGCCATCGGCACGGCGCGCAACATCGCCGAGAAGTACTTCGCGCCGCACAACCGCAAGGGCGACGAGAACGAGCCGCGCTACGAGAACGGTCAGGCGATTCTGATTCCCGAGGTGAAACCGGCGGTGGATGCCTTCCTCGAAGCCGGATTCCTCAACGCTGCGCGCAGTTTCGACGCCGGCGGCATGCAACTTCCGACACTGTTGTCCCAGGCCTGCTTCGCCCACTTCCAGTCGGCGAACGCGGCTTCGACGTCGTATCCGTTCCTGACCATGGGTGCGGCCAATCTGATCGAAAGCTTCGGCACCGAAGAGCAGAAACAGCGCTTCCTGCAACCGATGATCGACGGCCGCTTCTTCGGCACCATGGCCCTGACCGAACCTCATGCCGGTTCGTCGCTGTCGGATATTCGTACACGCGCAGAACCGGCATCCGACGGCACTTATCGCCTCAAGGGCAACAAAATCTTCATTTCCGGCGGCGATCACCCGCTCTCGGAAAACATCGTGCACATGGTGCTGGCCAAGCTGCCGGACGCGCCGGCCGGGGTGAAGGGTATTTCGCTGTTTATCGTGCCCAAGTTTCTGGTCAACGATGACGGCAGCCTCGGCAAGCGCAACGACGTGCTGCTGGCCGGGCTGTTCCACAAGATGGGCTGGCGCGGGACGACGTCCACAGCGCTGAACTTCGGCGATAACGGCGAGTGCGTCGGCTATCTGGTGGGCAAGCCGCACCACGGTTTGAGCTACATGTTCCAGATGATGAATGAGGCGCGGATTGGCGTCGGCATGGGCGCGGTGATGCTCGGTTACGCCGGTTACCTGTACTCGCTGGAGTACGCTCGCGAGCGTCCACAGGGCCGGGTGCCGGACAGCAAGGACCCGACGACGGCACCGGTGGCGATCATCCAGCACGCGGATGTCAGACGCATGCTGCTGACGCAGAAGTCCTACGTTGAAGGGGCGTTCGATCTCGGCCTGTATGCGGCGCGACTGTTCGATGACACCACCACGCTTGAGTCCGAAGCGGAGCGCAAACAGGCCCACGAACTGCTGGACTTGCTGACCCCGATCGTCAAATCCTGGCCGTCGGAGTTCTGCCTGAAGGCCAACGAACTGGCGATCCAGATTCTCGGCGGCCACGGCTACACCCGCGAGTACCCGGTGGAGCAGTACTACCGCGACAACCGCCTGAACCCGATCCACGAAGGCACTCACGGCATTCAGTCGCTGGACTTGCTGGGACGCAAACTGGCGCAGAACGGTGGCGCCGGGCTCAAGCAACTGATTCGCCTGATCGCCGACACCGCCGAGCGCGCAGTGGCGTGCGAGTCGTTGACCGCACTGCGTGAACCGCTGGAGAAACTGGTGGCACGCCTGCAGACAGTGACCATCGGTCTGCTGACCGATCTGGCACAGGGCAAGGTCAACAGCAGTCTGGCGAATTCGGCGCTGTACTTGAAAGTGTTCGGGCACACGGTGATTGGCTGGCGCTGGCTGGAGCAGGCAATTCGGGCCCAGGAAGGCTTGGCCAAGGGGAATGCGGCGGATGTCGACTTCTATAAGGGCAAGTTGCAGGCGGCGCGGTATTTCCTGACCTGGGAAGTGCCGGGTTGCCAGCATGAGCTGACGTTGCTGGAGGCGCGGGATGATACGTGTCTGGCGATGCAGGATGCGTGGTTCTAAAGCCGGCCCTCACCCCAGCCCTCCCGAAACGTCGGACCGCCCGGAGGGAGAGGGGGCCGAATGGGGGGATGCTTCAGAAGTACACCGACCTGAAAGTGCTTTACCGAATCCATAATCGACAAGGTATTTCAGGTCGACGGAGAGCGTGAGACATCGCGGTCGGTCCCCTCTCCCTCCGGGAGAGGGCTAGGGTGAGGGGGCTTTGGACGTTCACTACTTCAGATAAGTTTGAACCCACCCATCTGCCGCGCCAGGTCATCCGCCAACCGCTGCAACATCTGACAATCCTCACGACACGCCCGAACCTCCCCCGCCGTCGCCCGGGCCAGATCGGAAATCCCCTGCACGTTGCGGTTGATCTCCTCGGTCACCGCCGACTGCTCCTCGGTCGCCGTCGCCACCTGGTGGTTCATGTCACTGATGCGCTCGACCTGCCCGGTAATCGCAGTCAAAGAGGCCCCGGTACGCTGGCTCGACTCAACCCCAGTCCCCGTCGCGGCCTGCCCGGTGCGCATCGAAGACACCGCATTCTCCGCGCCCTGCTTGAGGCTGCCGATCATCTGCTGGATCTCGTCGGTTGAAGACTGGGTGCGGCGCGCCAAGGTGCGCACTTCATCGGCCACCACCGCAAAACCACGCCCCATGTCCCCGGCCCGCGCCGCTTCAATCGCCGCGTTCAACGCCAACAGGTTGGTCTGCTCGGACACCCCGCGAATCACCGCCAGCACTTGATCGATCGACGCCACCTGATGCGCCAGCTCACCCACCGCGCCAGCGGCAACGCCGATTTCATCGGACATGCTTTCTATATGGCGAATCGAGCCGCCGACCACTTCCCGCGCCTGCATCGCCTCATCGCGGGCGGTTTGCGAGGCAAGTGCGGCGTTGCCAGCGTTCTGGGCGATTTCCTGCACGGTCAGACCCATTTCGTGGACGGCGGTGGCAACCATGTCGGTCATTTCCTGCTGCCGGCCGGAGCGTTCGGCGGTGTTATCCACAACCCTGGCCACCTGGCCGACGGCAACGCGCAGGCGCTCGCTGGTGGTCAGTACTTCGCCGATCATCCCGCGCTGGCTGTCGAGGAAACGGTTGAAGCCCCGAGCGAGGTCGCCCAGTTCATCGGCGCGGCTGGAATCTAACCGGTGAGTCAAATCTCCACCACCGCTACCGATTGCTACCAGTGCAGCTGTTACCTGACGAATCGGCCTTACCAACCCTTGGGCCAGCCAGATCACCAGCGCCAGGCAAACCAGCGCCACCGCCAGACCAATGCCGCTGCTCATCCACATCGCCCGGCGAGCTTCGGCGTAGATCTGCGACTGTGGCACTTCGGCCACCAGCGTCCAGCCGAGGTCGCGCAAAGGCAGGCTGAAGGCGAGGAAATCTTCGCCGTCGCGCTGGAAGCTGCTGTTGGCGGCGACTTTATGGCCCATGACCGCTTGTGCTGCCGAGCCACCGATCTGCTCGCTCAAGGTGCGCTTGCCGCTGAACTGCGCCTCGGGATGGACCTGGATCAATCCGTCGGAACGTACGAGATAGACCTTCCCGCGCTCGCCGAAGCTGAAGTTGTGAATCAGCTCGGACAGCTCTTTCATGCTCAGCCCGAGCCCCGCGACACCGACCACTTTGCCGGCCTGCTCCACCTTCAAATCAATGAACAGCGCCAGCTCTCCGGTAGCCCCGTCGTTGTCGATGTTCAGGGTTCGTGGCTGATTGCTGTCGAGGAAAGAGTAGAACCACGCATCGGCCGGTTTGTCGCGACTGAGGGTCCGATCCAGGCCTTTTTCGGTGATGTAGTGATTGGATTCGGTGCCGATGATCAGCGCGGTAAACGCCTTGTGTTCGGCGCGGATGCCTTCCAGATACTGCGCGAAGCCCGCCGTTTTGGTGGAGTCCTCACCATTGGCCAGCCAGTCGCGGACCATGGTGTTGCTGGCGATGTCTTTGGCGGCGGTCAGGGGTTGAACGAGGATTCGTTCGATGTCGTTGCGCGTCGCTTCGATGCTCGACGGCAGGGCCTGTTCGACCAGATAGCTCTGGGCGAGGCGGTTGACCACCAGGGTATAAATGCCAACCACGATCAGAATGCTGACCAGCAGGGCGGTGCCCATGCCGAGGATCAACTGCCATTGAATACTGCGACGCCAGAACTGCATGGAGCACCCCCAAAGAATAAGAGGCTGAAACACTGCAACAGCCGTGCCGATTGTATACAGCGCAATCGACAATCTTATTCTTTGGTTGTGCGCAACCCATCAACCCTGATTGATGGTCTTGGCGATGGTCTCGACCGTGGCGCTGACTTGCTCTTGGTAACGCTCGAGTTCTTCCTGATGCTGCTTCTTCATTTCAATCTGCTGGGAGCACAGATTCATCGCCGCCAGCACCAGCAGGCGGTCGCCGATCAGCGTCGGGTATTTCTTCTTGGTGTCGGCCAGTGCGGCCTTGAGCATCAATGCGGCGTCCAGCAGGGTCTGTTCTTCCCCGGCCGGTGCCTTGATCGAATAGTCCTCCCCCATGATGGAGATGACTTTTACCCCTGCTGTACCGTGGTTCATGCGCTGACAGGACCTGCGTTGACGCGATCAACCAGGGCCTGGATGCGCGCGGCAGTGGCGCCGTGCTTTTCTTCCTGTTCCATCAGGCTCAGTTGCAGGCTTTCGTTTTCATCCTTGGCCTGGGCCAGTTCCATGGACAGGGTCTGGTTGGTTTCCGACAGGGTCTGGTTCTGTTGCACCAGGTCGCTGACGAGCTGTTCCAATTGGCTGAGGGATGCTTCCAACATTTTGATCTTCCAGGGCTTTTTCAAAGGGCGCGTACGATAAAGAAAAGTCGTCGTTGACGCCAGGGTTAAACCGGCGCAAGGCCTTGATTTTCCTGGCGGCTCGACCGTTCTTGCGAGTCTTAGAGACTGTGATCTGCCGATCTGGTTCCTGCACTTCGTCGCCCGCCCCCTCATGCGACAAATACGCGCACCGCCTCAAGACTTTAGTCGTATGACCGATAAGTCATCCAACAGCAGTCTCAGCCCGCATGGATGCGGCCCTTCCTGGTATACGCCCCCATGTCCCTTCGCAATATGAACATCGCCCCCCGGGCGTTCACCGGCTTCGCCCTGATCGGCGGCCTGATGCTGATTCTCGGCGTGTTCGCCCTGAACCAGATGAGCAAAATCCGCGGCGCCGCCGAGGACATTTCCTCCAGCAGCGTGCCAAGCATCAAAAATCTTGACGAATTCACCCAGCTGACCTTGCGTCTGCGGGTGCTGTCGTACCGTTTGCTGGTGAACCGCGAGCCGGACGTCCAGCAGAAAACCATCGAGCTGCTGGAGATGCGCAACCAGCAGATCCGCAAGGCCCAGACCGATTACGAGCCGCTGATCGGCAGCCCCGAAGAGCGTGCGGCCTACGACCAATACGTGCAGTTGCTGGGCCAGTACCGCCAGATCGAAGACCGGATGAAAACCCTGTCGCGCAACAATCAGTTCGATGAGCTGCGCAACCTGCTGAACACCCAGCTGCTCGACAACTCCGAAGCGATGAACACCGTGCTCAACCGCTTGATGCAGATCAACGGCCAGCAGATCAGCGAAACCAACCAGCAGGCCGCCGACCAGTATTCCTCGGCCTTCAATCTGGTGGTAACCCTGCTGGTGATCGCCACCGGCCTGACCTTCCTGTTCGCCTGGTTGCTGACCGCCAGCATCACCAAGCCGATCGCCAAGGCACTGGATGCGGCGGAAACCATCGCCGAAGGCAACCTGACCCAGCCGATCCACGTCGACGGCACCGACGAAGCCGGTCGCCTGCTGGCGGCCATGGCCAAGATGCAATCGAAGCTGCGCGACACCCTGCAGCGGATTTCCGGCTCGGCGACTCAACTGGCCTCCGCCGCTGAAGAGCTGAACAGCGTCACCGACGAGAGCGCCCGTGGCCTGACCCAGCAGAACAACGAAATCGAACAGGCCGCCACCGCGGTCAACGAGATGACCAGCGCCGTGGAAGAAGTTGCGCGTAACGCAGTCAGCACCTCGGAAGCCTCGAAGAACGCCACCACCTCCGCCGGCGACGGTCGCGATCTGGTGCAGGAAACCGTCAGCGCCATCGAACGCATGAGCGCCGACGTGCAGAGCACCGCGACCCTGATCGGCGATCTGGCCAACGAATCCCGCGACATCGGCAAAGTGCTGGACGTGATTCGCGGCCTGGCTGACCAGACCAACCTGCTGGCCCTCAACGCTGCAATTGAAGCGGCCCGCGCCGGTGAAGCCGGCCGTGGTTTTGCCGTGGTGGCCGACGAAGTCCGTGCCTTGGCGCACCGCACCCAGCAGTCGACCAGCGAAATCGAACGCATGATCGGCAGCATTCAGAGCGGCACCGAACACGCCGTGGACTCGATGCGCAACAGCACCGAGCGTGCCGAGTCGACATTGAACATCGCCCGTGGCGCCGGTCTGTCGCTGGACACCATCAACACCGCCATCGTCGAGATCAACGAGCGCAACCTGGTGATCGCCAGCGCCGCCGAAGAGCAGGCGCAGGTGGCGCGGGAAGTGGACCGCAACCTGGTGAACATCCGCGATCTGTCGGTGCAATCGGCGACCGGCGCGAATCAGACCAGTGCGGCGAGCAACGAGCTGTCGCGCCTGGCGCTGGATCTGAACAATATGGTTGGGCGGTTTAGCCTGTAATTTTGAGATCAAGATCAAAAGCCACCCCCTCACCCCAGCCCTCTCCCCCTAAAGGTGGCGAGGGGGAAAGGGAGCAGATCTTCGTGCGTTTCAAGACCTGAGTTCGACTCGCTATTTCAGGTCAATGTAACTCGAGAGAGCCACTCGGTCAGTCCCCTCTCCCTCCGGGAGAGGGCTAGGGTGAGGGCAGCGATCGCAAGCCGAATCCAAATCCCGAATCCCCCGCTGAAAAACCTTTTTGACAGCATCACATTTCAACAGGTTAGAATCGCTGGCACGCAGACTGCATGGTCAGTTTGTGCCCGTCTTTCCGCTTCTGGAGTACTGCCTTTGAATGCGACGACCATCAACAGCCTGTTCTTGATCGGCGCGTTGCTGGTAGGTGCAAGCATTCTTGTCAGTTCCCTTTCGTCGCGTCTCGGCATCCCGATTCTGGTGATCATCCTCGCAGTCGGCATGACTGCCGGGGTCGATGGTGGCGGCATCATTTTCGATAACTACCCGACGGCCTATCTGGTCGGCAACCTCGCACTGGCGGTGATCCTGCTCGACGGCGGTTTGCGCACCCGGGTGTCCAGTTTCCGCGTGGCCCTGTGGCCGGCCCTGTCGCTGGCCACGGTCGGTGTGCTGATAACCACCGGTCTCACCGGCATGGCCGCCGCTTGGCTGTTCGACCTCAACCTGATTCAAGGCCTGCTGATCGGCGCCATCGTCGGCTCCACGGACGCCGCGGCGGTGTTCTCGCTGCTCGGCGGCAAGGGCCTGAACGAACGGGTAACCGCCAGCCTTGAAATCGAATCCGGCAGCAACGACCCGATGGCGGTGTTCCTCACCGTGACCCTGATCGACATGCTCGCCAGCGGCCAGACCGGCCTGCACTGGAGCCTGCTGACCCACCTGATCCGCGAGTTCGGCATCGGTGGCGTGATCGGCCTCGGCGGCGGCTGGCTGATGCTGCAACTGGTCAACCGGATCAACCTCGCCACCGGCCTTTATCCGATCCTGGTAATCGCCGGCGGTCTGGTGGTGTTCGCCCTGACCAACGCCCTGCACGGCAGCGGCTTCCTTGCCGTCTACTTGTGTGGTCTGGTGATCGGCAACCGTCCGGTGCGCAGTCGCCACGGCATCCTGCACATGCTCGACGGCATGGCGTGGCTGGCGCAGATCGGCATGTTCCTGGTGCTGGGGCTGCTGGTCACTCCGCATGACCTGCTGCCGATCGCCTTGCCTGCTCTGGGTCTGGCGCTGTGGATGATTCTGTTCGCGCGGCCGCTGTCGGTGGTGGTCGGGCTGCTGCCGTTCAAGGCTTTCCATGGTCGCGAGAAGGCCTTCATTTCCTGGGTCGGCCTGCGTGGCGCAGTACCGATCATTCTGGCGGTGTTCCCGTTGATGGCCGGGCTGCCGAATGCGCAGCTGTACTTCAACCTCGCCTTCTTCATCGTGCTGGTGTCGCTGCTGGTGCAGGGCACGAGTCTGCCGTGGGTGGCCAGACTGCTCAAGGTGACGGTGCCGCCGGAGCCGGCGCCGATCTCCCGCTCGGCCCTGGAAGTGCACATCACCAGCGAATGGGAGCTGTTCGTTTACAAGCTCGGTGCGGAGAAATGGTGCATCGGTTCGCCCCTGCGCGAGCTGAAAATGCCCGAAGGCACGCGTATCGCGGCCCTGTTTCGTGGTCAGCAACTGCTCCATCCGTCGGGTAGTACGGTGCTGGAAGTCGATGATTTGCTGTGTGTTATCGGCCATGAACACAACCTTCCGGCCCTCGGAAAGCTCTTCAGCCAGGCGCCGCAGCGCGGCCTCGATCTGCGCTTCTTCGGCGACTTCGTGCTCGAAGGAGACGCCCAGCTCAAAGCGGTTGCCGCCCTTTACGGCCTGTCGGCCGAAGGCATCGATCCGGACATGACCCTGGGCCACTTCATCGCCCAGAAAGTCGGCGGTGCGCCGATCGTTGGCGACCAGGTGGAGTGGAACAACACCCACTGGACGGTTGCGGTCATGGACGGGAACAAGATCGCCAAAGTGGGCGTCAGATTCCCCGAAGGAAGTCGCCCGGGCCCCGGGCTCTTCCTCTAAACTGCGTCCACTCTCACTTGCTTGACCGGTCTCTATGCCTACCCTGCGCTCCTTTTTCGTCGCGGCCCTGCTGGGCCTGAGTCTCACTGTCGGCCCACTGCAGGCCGCCGAACCGCCGTCCAGCGACGCCGTACAGGCCAATCTGGACAAGATCGCCGACAGCAAACTGCCCGAGGCCGATAAAAAGACCCTGCAGACGATCCTGCAAAACACGCTGAACCAGCTCAACAACAAGCGTGACTACGAGCAGAAACTGGTCGATCTCAAGCAACAACTGGCCACCGCGCCGAAGCAGACCATCGAGAACACACGTGAACTGACGCGACTCAAAGCCACCCCTGCGGTGCCGGTGGCGCAGCGTTTTACCAAGGAAAACATCCAGCAGCTGGAACAGATGCTCACCGAGCGCTCGACCCAGCAAAGCGACCTGCAAAAAGCGCTGGCGGACGCCAACAGTCTGATCATCACTGCCCAGACCCGCCCGGAGCGTGCCCAGGCCGAAATTTCCACCAGCCAGACGCGCATCCAGCAGATCAACAGCATCCTCAAGACCGGCAAGGACAGCGGCAAGACCCTGAGCGCCGAACAACGCGACCTGCTCAATGCCGAGCTGGCAGCGCTCAATGCACTGATCCCTTTGCGTCGCCAGGAACTGGCCGGCAACAACCAGTTGCAGGATCTGGGCAACAGCCAGCATGACCTGCTCACGGAAAAATCCGATCGCCTGGACCATGAGATTCAGGAACTGCAAACCCTGATCAACCAGAAGCGCCTGGCCCAGTCTCAGGAGACCGTCACCCAGCAGTCCATCGAAGCGCAAAAGGCCGGCGGCAGCAGCCTGCTGGCCACCGAAAGTGCGGCCAACCTCAAACTCTCGGACTACCTGCTCAAAAGCACCGACCGCCTCAACGAAGTCACCCAGCAGAACCTGCAGACCAAGCAGCAACTGGACAGCGTGACCCAGAGCGACTCGGCCCTCGACGAACAGATCAACGTGCTCAAGGGCAGCCTGCTGCTGTCGAAGATTCTCTATAAACAGAAACAGTCGCTGCCACGTCTCAAGGTCGACCGTGACCTGGCGGACCAGATCGCCGATATTCGCCTGTATCAGTTCGAAGTCAGCCAGCAACGGGAACTGCTGAGCAACCCGGCGGCCTACGTCGACAACCTGCTGTCCACTCAGCCGCCGGAGCAGGTCACGCCACAACTGCGCAAGAGCCTGCTGGAGCTGGCCAACACTCGCGCCGACCTGCTCGAGCGCCTGAACCGCGAGCTGAGCGCGGTCCTCAACGAATCGATCACCCTGCAACTGAACCAGAAGCAACTGCTGAGCACCGCGCAAAGCCTGCGCGCAACCCTCGATGAACAGATGTTCTGGATTCCCAGCAACAAGCCGCTGGACGCCGAGTGGATACGCGGTGTGCCAGAACGCCTCAAGCGCCAGATCGACACGCTGCCCATGGCGTCGAGCTTCAGCGAACTGACCGACGGCCTGACCCAGCGCCCGTTGCTGTTCCTGCCACTGGCGCTGCTGATCGGTGCCTTGCTGTGGCGTCGCAAGCAGCTGTATGCACGCCTGAACAAGGTTCACCAGGACATCGGCCACTTCAAGCGCGACAGCCAGTGGCACACGCCGCAGGCGATCCTGATCAACATCCTGCTGGCGATGCCGGTGGCGCTGGGGCTGGCGCTGTGCGGGCTGGCGCTGCAGATCGACGCCCGGGGTCAGAACGCCAACATGGGCGCCGCCCTGCTGCAAATGGGCCAGGCGTGGCTGGTGTTCTACACCGCTTACCGGATCCTTGCGCCGGGTGGCGTGGCCGAATTGCACTTCCGCTGGGAGAAACCGCAGGTCGAATTCCTCCAGGGCTGGGTGCGTCGCCTCGGCCTGGTGGTCATGGCCCTCGTGGCGGTGGTGGCGGTTGCCGAGCTGCAACCGGCGGCACTGGCCGATGACGTGCTGGGCATGCCGGTGGTGCTGACCTGCTACGCCCTGATGGCATGGCTGCTCAGTCGCCTGCTGATCAGCAGCCCGACTCACGAAAACGCCTCGCTGTTCCGCAAGGCCGTGGGGATCATGTTCACGCTGCTGCCCATCGCCCTGTTCGTCGCGGTGTGCTTCGGTTACTACTACACCGCGCTGAAACTCAGCGACCGCTTGATCAACACGCTGTACCTGCTGATGTTCTGGCTGGTGATCGAAGCCACTTTCGTTCGTGGCCTGGCCGTTGCGGCTCGACGTCTGGCCTACCAACGCGCCCTGGCCAAACGTCAGGCAGCGAAAGAGGCCGGCGACGGCGAGGCGGTGATCGAAGAACCGACCCTGGACATCGAAAAGGTCAACGAACAGTCCCTGCGCCTGATCCGTCTGGCACTGCTCGGCGGCTTCATCGCGGCGCTTTACTGGGTCTGGTCGGACCTGATCTCGGTGTTCTCGTACCTCGACAACATCACCCTCTACGAATACACCAGCGGCACCGGCGCCAACATGAGCATGGTGCCGATCAGCATCGGCGACATGCTCGGCGCGCTGATCATCATCGGCATCACCTTCGCCCTGGCACGCAACCTGCCAGGTCTGCTCGAAGTGTTCGTGCTGTCGAAACTCAATCTGGCCCAGGGCAGTGCCTACGCGACGACCACGTTGCTGTCCTACGTGATCGCCGGGGTCGGTTTCGTCTCGACCCTGTCGACACTCGGTGTGAGCTGGGACAAGTTGCAATGGCTGGTGGCGGCGCTGTCGGTGGGTCTCGGCTTCGGCATGCAGGAGATCTTCGCGAACTTCATCTCCGGCATCATGATCCTGTTCGAACGCCCGGTGCGGATCGGCGACACCATCACCATCGGCAACCTGTCGGGCACGGTGAGCAAGATCCGCATCCGCGCCACGACCATCACCGACTTCGACCGCAAGGACATCATTGTTCCGAACAAAACGTTCATCACCGGTCAACTGATCAACTGGTCGCTGACTGACACCATCACCCGGGTCACGCTGAAACTGGGCGTGGATTACGGTTCGGATCTGGATCTGGTCAAGGAACTGCTGCTCAAGGCCGCCCGGGAAAACCCGCGCGTGCTGAAAGAACCCGAGCCGCACGTGTACTTCCTCAATTTCGGCGAGAGCACCCTCGACCACGAGCTGCGCATGCACGTGCGCGACCTCGGTGACCGCAACCCGGTGATCGACGAGGTCAACCGCTTCATCAACCGCGAGTTCAAGAAACAGCACATCAACATCTCGTTCCGGCAGATGGAGGTGTACCTGAAGAACCTTCACGGCCAGGAGTACAAACTGGTGCCGATCGAAGACGACAGCAAAACCATCGTGCCCGTCAACGGCGAGCAAAAACCGCTGCAAGAGCCGCCGCCCGCCAAACTCGACTAACCCGGTCATTCCCAGCAGAATGCTCGGACATTCTGCTGGAGCCGGCCCTTGAAAGCCCTCGACGAACTGACCTTCGACAACCGCTTCGCTCGCCTGGGCGACGCGTTCTCGGCCCATGTGCTGCCCGAACCGATCGACAACCCGCGACTGGTCGTCGCCAGTCCTGCGGCGTTGGCGCTGCTGGATCTGGAACCGGCGACGGCCGACACCCAGGAATTCGCTGAACTGTTCGGCGGCCACAAGTTGTGGGCCGATGCCGAGCCGCGGGCGATGGTCTATTCCGGGCATCAGTTCGGCGGCTACACCCCGCAACTGGGCGATGGTCGCGGGTTGTTGCTGGGCGAGGTCTATAACGAGTCCGGCGAGCACTGGGACTTGCACCTGAAGGGCGCCGGACAGACACCGTTCTCGCGCATGGGTGATGGCCGCGCGGTGCTGCGTTCGTCGATTCGCGAGTTTCTCGCATCCGAAGCGCTGTATGCGCTGAACATCCCGTCTTCACGCGCCGCGTGCGTGATCGGCTCCGACACCCCGGTGTGGCGCGAAAAACAGGAACGTGCCGCGATGGTGCTGCGCCTGGCGCCGAGCCACGTTCGCTTCGGGCATTTCGAATATTTCTATTACACCAAGCGTCCCGAGCAGCAGAAGCTGCTCGGCGAGCATGTGCTGGCGATGCACTTCCCAGGGTGCCTGGAGCAGCCGGAGCCGTATCTGGCGATGTTCCGCGAAATCGTCGAGCGCAACGCCGAGCTGATCGCCAAGTGGCAGGCCTACGGTTTCTGCCACGGGGTGATGAACACCGACAACATGTCGATCCTCGGCATCACCTTCGACTTCGGCCCGTTCGCCTTCCTCGATGACTTCGACGCGAACTTCATCTGCAACCACTCCGATGATCAGGGCCGTTACTCGTTCAGCAATCAGGTGCCGGTCGGTCAGTGGAACCTCAGCGCCCTGGCTCAGGCCCTGACGCCGTTCATCAGCGTCGAAGCCCTGCGCGAAACCCTCGGTCTGTATCTGCCGCTGTTCCAGGCCCATTACCTCGACCTGATGCGCCGCCGCTTCGGCTTCACCACGGCAGAGGACGAGGACCAGCAATTGCTGGAGCAACTGCTGCAATTGATGCAGAACAGCGGCGTCGACTACACCTTGTTCTTCCGTCGTCTGGGCGAAGAGTCAGCCGGACAGGCCGTCGCCCAGTTGCGCGATGACTTCGTCGATATCAAGGGTTTCGATGCCTGGGGCGAGCGTTATGTCGCCCGTGTCGCGCGCGATGGCGCGACCGATCAGGAACAACGCCGGGCGCGGATGCATGCGGTGAACCCGCTGTACATCCTGCGCAATTACCTGGCGCAAAAGGCGATTGATGCTGCCGAGCAGGGTGACTATTCAGAAGTGCGCCGGTTGCACGCGGTGCTGAGCAATCCATTCGAGGAACAGCCTGGAATGGAGAGCTACGCGGAACGGCCGCCGGAGTGGGGCAAGCATCTGGAGATCAGTTGCTCGTCGTAAGCGGGAACGACTGAACCTTGATAATCGATCCGTACGGCTCCAGATCAGTCGTACGATCCCGTTTTATTCATTGAGCTGATCATGACCGACCCACTCCTCATCCCCTGCCCCTCCTGCAACGGCCTCAACCGCATTCCCGCCGAACGCCTCAGCGACCACCCAAAATGCGGGCGCTGCAAGTCAGAGGTGCTGTTGAACAAGCCGTTCGAACTCAAGCAAGGCGATTACGCCAGCCAGATCAAGGGCGATCTGCCGTTACTGGTGGACGTGTGGGCGGACTGGTGCGGGCCGTGCAAGTCGTTTGCGCCGGTGTTCGAGCAGGCCGCTGGGCAATTGGCAGGCAAGTGCCGGCTGGCCAAGCTCGACAGCGAGGCCAATCAGCAGTTGTCGGCGCAATTGGGGATTCGCTCGATTCCGAGCTTGATTCTGTTCAAAAACGGCCGTGAGGTGGCGCGGCAGAGCGGCGCGTTTCCATTGCCGCAACTGATGGCGTGGTTGCGCAGCCAAGGCATCTGACACACCACCAACCCATGTGAGAGCTTGCTCTCACATGGGTTTATTCAGGCGTCTTCGAGCAGGTTGTGCAGCTCGACGAACTGTTGCGTCAGCTTGTGCCGTGGATCGAGGTGGATCAGCGGCATGCTGGCCTGATGCGATTCGCGCATGCGCACTGAACTGGCGAGGTAGACCGGCAGCACCGGCAGGCCCTCGGCGATCAGTTCGTCGAGGATCTGCTGCGGCAGGCTGGCTCGGGCCTGGAACTGGTTGACCACAATGCCTTCGACTTCCAGGCCTTCGTTGTGGTCTTCCTTCAACTCGTCGATCTCGGCGATCAGACCGTACAGGGCCTGACGCGAGAAGCTGTCGCAGTCAAAGGGAATCAGTACCCGATCAGCAGCAATCAGCGCCGAAACCGCATAAAAGTTCAGCGCCGGCGGCGTATCCAGATAGATCCGGTCGTAATCTTCCGACAGCTCGTCGAGCAGCTTCCGCAGCTTGTTGATCTTGTGTTTGGCCTCAAGCTTGGGCTGCAAGTCGGCCAGCTCCGCCGTGGCGGTGATGATGTGCAGGTTGTCGAACGGCGTTTCGTAGATATCCGCCTGATTCTTTTTCGAGAACGGCCCGGAAGACAGGGTCTGCTTGAAGAAGTCGGCAATGCCCATCGGAATGTCATTACCGGTGAGCCCGGTCAGGTACTGAGTGGAGTTGGCCTGGGCATCGAGGTCCACCAACAGCGTGCGATAGCCCTCGCTGGCGCTGACCGCCGCCAGATTGCAGGCGATGCTGGATTTGCCCACGCCACCTTTCTGATTGAACACCACGCGCCGCATGACAAAACCTCCGTGTATCAAAGAATGACCGAGTGTAGTGTCGCCCAGCCCCGCTTCGCTACCTTCATGGACGCGGACTACAGAGTCAGACGCCAATATCTCAATGAACACGGCGCAAAGACTGCAACGGACTGCTGATCCGCCTGACAGAAAAAACCGGCGTGTTCTGGATAATGGCCAAGTGACATTTTTTACAATGTACCCTTCGGTCCATTTCAGCGCGCAAAATGTAACCAGCATTTGCTACACACTCGTCACACCGGGATAATGCGCACCACTCGGGGCCAAGCGCCACGCCACTTCCGGCAGGGTCAGCGCAACTGCGACGCTGGCAAAACAGCGTCACTTTAGCCCGCAGGGGCGGGATGAATGTCCGTGATCAACTTCAACATCGCCCAATGGCGCGCGTGGGCTCCCGGGCTCGACAGCGTGGACGCCTGGCAGGCCTGGAGCCGACAACCGGTCGTGCTCCCGAGCAGCGATGCCGCGCCCGATGTGTCGTTTCTTGCGGCCATGCAGCGACGCCGTCTCAGTCGCCTGGCGCGCATGGCCTTCAGTGTTGGCTGGCCGTTGGCCGAGGGGCGGGAAAACCTGCCGCTGGTGTTCATTTCACGCCACGGTGAAACCCCGCGTACGTTCGATATTCTCAGTGATCTGGCCAGCGAGCAGCCGCTGTCACCGACTCAGTTCAGCCTCTCCGTACACAACGCGATCATCGGTCTGTGGTCGATCATGCGCGGAGAAACCAGCGAGATGACGGCCCTTGCCGCCGCCGGCGACGGCCTCGAACACGGCATGCTGGAGGCCGCCGCGCTGTTGGACGAAGGCGCCCCGGCCGTACTGCTGGTGATCACCGAAGAACAACCTCCCGCGGCCTATTCGGCCTGGATCGATGACGTGCCGTTCCCATACGCGGTTGGCTTGCTGCTGACCCCCGGTACCGACTGGCGGCTGACCCTGAACAGCGCCCCGCCGGCACTGTCCAAAGCGCAATGGCCCCATGCATTGAGCCTGTTGCAAACCCTGCTCGGCCAGCAACCCCTTTGCCAACATGCCTGGAAAAATCGTGTATGGACCTGGCAACGCAACCCGTGACCGAAAAGCACCGCGACGCCTATTACTGGCGCTTGCTGGCCACCGCCCTCAGCTTTGCCCTGTTCGGGCTCGGAGGGCTGTGCCTGCGTTTGCTGGTGTTTCCGCTGCTGGGCTGCCTGCCCGGCAACGCGAAAGCCCATCGGGAGCGGGCACGACAGACCGTCAGTCGGCTGTTCTGGTTTTTCGTCCGGTTCATGGCCCGTACCGGTGTGCTGACCTATGACATCCAGGGCGCCGAACGCCTTGGCCGCCCGGGGCAGATGATCATCGCCAACCACCCGTCGCTCATCGATGTGGTGTTTCTGATCGGTCTGGTACGCCACGCCAATTGCGTGGTGAAGAAAAGCCTGTGGGAAAACCCTTTCACCCGCGGCCCGCTGCGCAGCACCGAATACATCAGCAACGACGGCAGCATGGACATGCTCGATGCCGCCGCCGACGCACTTCGAGACGGCCAGACCCTGATCATTTTTCCCGAAGGCACCCGCACCCAGCCCGGACAGGCACCGGCCTTTCATCGGGGCGCGGCGGCCATTGCACTGCGGGGTGCGAAAATCCTCACACCGGTCATCATCAAGGTCAGTCCGACCACTCTGACCAAAGCTGAACCCTGGTACCGCATCCCCAGCCGCCGTGTTCATTTCAGTTTTCGCGTCGGGGCCGATATAGACCCACAGACGTTTGTCGCGCAGGGCCCTGCACCGCAGGCCTCGCGCAAGCTCAACGACTTTCTGCACCATTTTTTTATCAAGGAGCTCGCCGAAGATGAGCGATCTGCACCGTGAGATAAAACTGCTGATCATCGACGCCCTGGGCCTCGAAGACATCAGCGTCGACGACATCGGCGACAATCAGACGCTGTTTGGCGAGGGCCTGGGCCTGGATTCCGTCGACGCACTGGAACTCGGCCTGGCGATCCAGAAAAAGTACGGCATCAAGATCGACGCCGACGCCAAGGACACCCGCAACCATTTCACCAACGTGGCGAGCCTCGCGGCGTTCGTCACGGCAAAACAGGCAGCTTGAGACCGGACCATGCAAACTCGTGACGACATTTTCAACACCCTGCGCGATGCCCTGGTCGAGCTGTTCGAACTGGACCCGGCTCGCGTGAGCCTGGAATCGAACCTGTATCAGGACCTGGAAATCGACAGCATCGACGCCGTCGACCTGATCGACCACATCAAACGCCAGACCGGCAAGAAAATCGCCGCCGAGGAATTCAAGTCGGTGCGTACCGTCAGTGACGTGGTCGAGGCGGTCTACCGTCTGGTTCAACCGGCCGCATGAGCCGACTGATCGGCCTCGGCCTGCTGCTGGCGGGCCTGCTTTATCCCTTTGCGGTGTACTTCGGCATGGAGCACTTTGCGCCGTGGCAGTTCGGTCTGCTGCTGGGCAGCCTGTGGCTGGCCCGCGCGCTGACCGGCGAGCGCAAGCCCGGCAGCCTGTGGATGGCCTGCGTGGCCATCGTGTTCTGCCTGCTGCTGGCGCTGTTCGACAGCCCGCTGTTGCTGCGCTGGTATCCGGTGCTGATCAGCGGTTTCATGCTGGGGCTGTTCAGTCTGAGCCTGAAATACGGGCCGCCGATGGTTGAACGCCTGGCGCGGATTCGCGAGCCGCAGTTGCCGCCCGAAGCGATCCGCTACACCCGCCAGGTCACCGTGGCCTGGAGCGTGTTTTTCTTCTGCAACGGTCTGTGCGCCGCGCTGCTGACCCTTTGGGCGCCGCTGCACTGGTGGATGTTGTACACCGGCCTGATCTCCTACGGATTGATCGGCCTGATGTTTGCCATTGAATGGCTGGTACGACAACGGGTAAGAGGTCGCCCATGAACTGGATAAGACTTGAGCAACTGTTGCTCAAGGATCTGCCGGGACGCGCAGTCACTGTCGCGCCGGCACTCGATCACGGACATCTGCGCGAGCAGGCCCTGCGCCTGGCCGCCGGCCTGCAGGCCAAAGGCGTGCAACGCCTGGCCGTGCACCTGGACGATGCCGCGGAACTGGCGATCGCCCTGCTGGGTGCCTGGCGAGCTGGCGCCAGCGTGTTGCTGCCTTCGGATCTGCAGGCGCAGACCCGCCAGCGCTGGTCAGGCGAAGTCGACCTGTGGCTGACCGATCACGCAGACGACGCGAACCTGAGCGACTTGCAGCACACCGCACTGACGGGCGCCGAACTGGATCTCGACCAGTGCCGCCTGAGCCTGTGCACCTCCGGCTCCAGCGGTGAGCCCAAGCGCATCGACAAATCCCTGCGGCAACTGGCCAACGAAGTCCAAGCCCTGGAGCAACTGTGGGGAGCGGATCTCGGCGAGGCCTGCATCATCGGCAGCGTTGCCACTCAACACATTTACGGCCTGTTGTTCCGTGTGTTGTGGCCGCTGTGCGCCGGGCGCCCGTTCCTGCGCACACAACTGGCCTTTCCCGAAGACCTGCAGCGCGCCAGCCGCGAACACCCGGCCTTCGCCTGGGTGGCCAGCCCGGCACTGCTCAAGCGCATGGGCGACAACCTTGACTGGCCGGCCCTGAGCACCGTGCGCCGGGTGTTTTCCTCCGGTGGCGCGCTGCCGGCAGATGCCGCGCAGAGTCTGCACCAGCGCTTGCAGCAGTGGCCGACGGAGATCCTCGGCAGCTCGGAGACCGGCGGCATCGCCTGGCGTCAGGGCCAACAGCTGTGGCAGCCGTTTGCCGGTGTCGAGCTGAGCCAGGACGGTGACGGCGCCTTGCTGATCGCATCACCGTACCTGCCCGCCGGACACGTCGAACACACCGCCGATGCGGCACGCATTGCTGCCGATGGTCGCTTCGAACTGCTCGGGCGACTCGACCGGATCGTCAAACTCGAAGAAAAACGTATTTCCCTGCCGATGCTTGAACAGGCGCTGGTGGCCCACGACTGGGTCAGCGAAGCGCGTCTGGGCGTAGTACAGGAAAACCGTGCGTCCCTCGGCGCCTTGCTGGTGCTCAGCGAATCCGGCCTGTTTGCCCTGCGCGAACACGGCCGGCGAAGCCTCACCGAAACCCTGCGCCGTCACCTCGGCGAACATTGCGAAGCCCTCGCCCTGCCCCGGCGCTGGCGCCTGTTGCGACAACTGCCGCTGAACCCTCAGGGCAAGCTGCCCCAGGCCGAGGTCGAAGCCTTGCTGCTGGCGCCGCGTCCGAAGGCTCCGGAGGTTCTGGAACAGACCGAAACCGAGGGCGAGTGGAGCCTGCAACTGAGCGTGCCGCCAGACCTCGCTTACTTCAGCGGCCACTTCCCCAAGGCCCCGGTACTGCCCGGCGTGGTGCAGGTCGAGTGGGCGCTGAACCTGGGTCGGAAACTGCTGAACCTGTCCGGTGCATTCGCCGGGATGGAAGTGCTGAAGTTCCAGCAACTGGTGCGCCCAGGCGATGAAATCCAGTTGCACCTGCGCTTCGACCCCGAACGCGGCAAGCTGTATTTCGCCTACCGCAACGACACCGCGACCTGCTCCAGCGGGCGGATTCTGCTGGGGACTGTCAATGCATAATCCTTGCGCAGTCATTCCGGTCTACAACCACGAAACCGCGATCTCCACGGTGGTCGACGCCCTGCTCGCCCAAGGCTTGCCGTGCATTCTGGTGGACGACGCCAGCAGCAAATCCTGCGCAGCCGTGCTGGATGTGCTGGCCGAACGCGAGCGGGTGTATCTGGTGCGCCTCACCACCAATCAGGGCAAGGGCGGCGCGGTGATGACCGGCCTGCGTGAAGCGGCGCGACTGGGCTTCAGCCACGCCTTGCAGGTCGATGCCGACGGTCAGCACGACTTGCAGGACGTCAGCCGTTTCGTCGAAGAATCCCGCGCCCATCCGCGAGCGCTGATCTGCGGTTATCCGCTGTACGACGCCAGCGTGCCCAAGGGTCGCCTGTACGCCCGCTACCTGACTCATGTGATGGTGTGGATCAACACCCTGTCGCTGCAGATCCGCGACTCGATGTGCGGTTTCCGGGTGTATCCGCTGGAGCCGACCCTGGCGCTGATCGACTCGGCCCGGATCGGCAAGCGCATGGATTTCGACTCGGACATCCTCGTGCGCCTGTCCTGGCGCAACCAGCCGATGCGTTGGCTGCAAACCGGCGTGCATTACCCGCTGGACGGCGTGTCGCACTTTCGGATGTTCCACGACAACGTGCTGATTTCGAGCATGCACACGCGCCTGTTCTTCGGCATGTTGCTGCGCTCGCCCGCCATCCTCTGGCGACGGTGGCGCGCATGACCGTCGAAACCGACAAGAAGCACTGGGCCGACCGCGAAGAACGCGGCAGCTTTGTGCTGATGAAATTCACCGCATTCGCCGCCAGGGTTCTTGGCCGACGCCTGCTGAGCCCGCTGTTGTACGGCATTGTCCTGTACTTTTTCCTGTTCGGCCGCACGGCCCGGCGCAGTGCCTGGCAGTATCAGCAGCGCCTGGCCGACTGGAGCGGTCGCGGCGAATTGCGCCCGAGCCTGTGGCGCGTGTTCGGCCAGTTCATGGCGTTTGCCGATTCACTGCTCGACAAGCTCGACGTGTGGAACCGCAAGTTGCGCATCGAACAGATCGAAATCATCGACCCCGCGCTGTTGCGCAATCAGTTGCGTGGCAGTCGCGGGCAAATGCTGGTGGGCGCGCATCTGGGCAACCTCGAAGTGTGCCGGGCGCTGGCGGAGATCGGCGAAAAGGTCACCATGAATGTGTTGGTGCACACCAAGCACGCCGAACAATTCAATCGGCTGCTGGGTGAAGCCGGGGCGACCAATCTGCGGCTGATCCAGGTCAGCGAGCTGGACCCGGTGATCATGCTGCAACTGCACGAACGCCTGGAGCGCGGCGAATGGCTGGCGATTGCCGGCGACCGGGTGCCGCTGCACGGCGGGCGCAGCGTGACCGTGGACTTCCTCGGCCATCCGGCGCGGTTCCCGCAAGGCCCGTGGCTGCTGGCCGGCCTGCTGAAATGCCCGGTCAATCTGCTGATGTGCCTCAAGCAACCTGACGGACACTATCGCCTGACCCTCGAGCCGTTCACCGATGCCGTGACGTGGACGCGCCGCGATCGCGAACAGGTCATTCATCAGTGGGCGACCCGCTACGCCGAACGCCTGAGTCACTATTGTCTTGAAGCACCGAAGCAATGGTTCAACTTTTACCCTTTCTGGAAGACCGATGACGACGCCAACCCATGAGCCGGTAACCTTCGGCGAACGCCCTTTGCGCATCGAAGACGTACTGGCCCTGGCCAATCGTCAGGCGCCCGTGCAGTTGCAGAGCGACGCCGACTACCGTGAGCGCATCGCCAAAGGTGCGCGGTTCCTCGACTCGCTGCTGGACAAGGAAGGCGTGATTTACGGCGTGACCACCGGTTACGGCGACTCCTGCGTGGTTGCGGTGCCGCTGCATCACGTCGAAGCATTGCCACAGCATCTCTACACGTTCCATGGCTGCGGGCTGGGCAAACTGCTCGACGCCCAGGCTACCCGCGCGGTGCTGGCGGCGCGTTTGCAGTCGCTGTGCCACGGCGTGTCCGGGGTGCGCATCGAACTGCTGGAGCGCCTGCATGCGTTTCTTGAACACGACATCCTGCCGCTGATCCCCGAAGAGGGTTCGGTGGGCGCCAGCGGCGATCTGACGCCGCTGTCCTACGTCGCCGCGACCCTGTCCGGCGAGCGTGAAGTGATGTTCCAAGGTCAGCGCCGCCAGTCCGCCGATGTGCATCGTGAACTGGGCTGGACCCCGCTGGTGCTGCGCCCGAAAGAAGCGCTGGCACTGATGAACGGCACCGCCGTGATGACCGGCCTCGCTTGCCTGGCTTACGCCCGCGCCGATTACCTGCTGCAACTGGCCACCCGCATCACCGCGTTGAACGTGGTGGCGCTGCAAGGCAATCCGGAGCACTTCGACGAGCGCCTGTTCGCCGCCAAACCGCATCCGGGTCAGATGCAGGTGGCCGCGTGGCTGCGCAAGGATCTGGCGATCGACGCGCCGACCGCGCCGCTGCACCGCTTGCAGGATCGTTATTCCCTGCGCTGCGCACCGCATGTGCTTGGCGTATTGGCCGACAGCCTGAGCTGGCTGCGCTCGTTCATCGAGACCGAACTCAACAGCGCCAACGACAATCCGATCATCGACGCCGAAGCCGGGCGCGTGCTGCACGGCGGGCACTTCTATGGCGGGCATATCGCGTTCGCCATGGACAGCCTGAAAAACCTCGTGGCCAACGTCGCCGACCTGCTCGACCGACAACTCGCGCTGCTGGTGGACGAGCGTTACAACCACGGTTTGCCGAGCAACCTGTCCGGCGCCAGCGCTGATCGGGCGATGCTCAACCACGGCTTCAAGGCTGTGCAGATCGGTGCCAGCGCCTGGACCGCCGAAGCGTTGAAAAACACCATGCCCGCCAGCGTGTTCTCGCGTTCTACCGAGTGCCACAACCAGGACAAGGTGAGCATGGGCACCATCGCCGCCCGCGACGCCATTCGTGTGCTGGAGCTGACCGAACAGGTCGCCGCCGCCACCTTGCTCGCGGCCAATCAGGGCGTGTGGCTGCGCAGCCGTGATGAGGACGCGCGAGCGCTGCCACCGTCCCTGGCCGCCATGCACGAAGAGCTGGCCCAAGACTTCCCGCCAGTGATCGAAGACCGCGCTCTGGAAGGCGAACTGCGCCTGTGCCTGCAACGCATCGCCGAACAACACTGGAGGCTGCATGCGTAGCGCCGGAGTGCTTCACGCCGATACGGAAATCCTCGTGCCGTTCTTTGACGTCGACACCATGCACGTCGTCTGGCACGGCCATTACGTGAAATACCTGGAAGTGGCGCGCTGCGCGTTGCTCGACAAGATCGGCCACAACTACAACCAGATGGTCGACTCGGGCTACGCCTGGCCGGTGATCGACCTGCAATTGCGCTACGTGCGCGGCGCGGTGTTCGGTCAGCGGCTGAACGTGCGCGCCAGTCTGGTGGAATGGGAAAACCGCCTGAAGATTCACTACCTGATCACCGACGCCCGGACCGGCGAACGCCTGACCCGCGCCAGCTCCGTACAGGTCGCCGTCGAGGTGAGCAGCCGCGAGATGCAACTGGCCTCGCCGAAAGTCTTCACCGATGCCGTGGAAAGGATGCTGCGATGAATGTGTTCGTGAAATCCCTTGGGGTCCTGGCGCTGCTGACGCTGTCGTCGCTGGCCAACGCCTTCGACCTGCAACAGTTGAGCGATCAACTGGCGAAGCCGGACGTGATCCACGGCCAGTTCATCCAGGAAAAGCACCTGCGCGCCCTGCCCCAGCCGCTGATCAGCAAGGGCAGCTTCGTGCTGGCGAAAAACCACGGCCTGCTCTGGCTGCTGAAAACCCCGTTGCAGCAGGATTACCGCATCAGCGCCAAAGGCATCGCCCGTCGTGACGTAAACGGTTGGCAACTGTTGCCCGGCAAGAGTGCCGGCGCCGAGCAGAACCGCTTGTTCCTCGCCGTGCTGCAAGGCGACAGCAGCGGTCTGCAACGGGATTTCGAACTGGCCCTGAGCGGCGATGCTCAGCAATGGCATCTGACACTGACCCCACGCTCGGTGCTGCTCAAGCAGGTTTTCAATCAGATCAACATCACCGGCGGCACGCTGGTGAATACCATCGAACTGCTGGAAACCCAAGGCGACAGCACCGTGCTGCGCATGCAGGACAGCACCGCCGACCAACCGTTGAGCGACGCGGAGCAACATGACTTTGCCGAGTGAACGCAGGCTGCCCTGGCTGTTCCTGATCCTGCTGCTGGCGGTTGTCGCACTGGGCGCCTGGCAGTGGCGCGACGGCGCACCACTGTCGGCCAACCTGATGGAGCTGGTGCCCGGCACCCACCCGGACGCCATCGAGCAGCGGGCCGAACAACGCATGCAGGATCCGCTCAACCGGGAAATGCTGGTGCTGGTCGGTCACACCGATCGCCAGCAAGCCGTTGCCATGGCCCAGACCCTGGGCGAGCAGTGGCAGGCCAGCGGACTGTTCGAAAAGGTCCAGTGGAATCTGCAAGCCGATTTGCCCGCGCTGCGCACGCAGTTGCTGCAAGGGCGGCTGGCGATGCTCTCGGCGGATGATCGGCAACTGCTGATCGAACACCCGGACGCCTTTATCCAGCAACGGGTGCAGGCGCTGTTCGATCCGTTCACCGGTTTCAGTCTGGTACCGAGTCAGGACGACTGGCTGGGCCTGACCGGACGCATCCAGAACAGCCAGCCGCAACATGGCGCGGTGCAACTGGACATCGGCAGCGGTGCATTGATCGCCGATGCCGACGGCAAGAGCTGGGTGCTGCTGCGCGCACGCACCACCGGCAACGCCTTCGACATGAGCCTGCCGCTGCAAGTCGCCACGCTGCTGCAACACAGCCGCGAACAAGCGGCGAAATCCGACGTGCAACTGCTGGCCGCCAGCGGCCTGCTGTACGCCGCCAACGGTCAGCAGCAGGCGACCCGGGAAATGACCTGGGTCGGCGGCGGCGCCACGGTCGGCATTCTACTGCTGTTGCTGCTCGCCTTCCGCCGCTGGCGGGTGCTGCTGGCGTTCATTCCGGTGCTGGTCGGCATGCTGTTCGGTGCAGTGGCCTGCGTGGCGCTGTTCGGGCACATGCACGTGATGACATTGGTGCTCGGCTCCAGCCTGATCGGCGTAGCCGTGGATTACCCGCTGCACTACCTGTCCAAGAGCTGGAGCCTCAAGCCATGGCGCAGTTGGCCGGCGCTGCGCCTGACAGTATCAGGCCTGACCCTGAGCCTGATCACCAGCGCCATCGGCTATCTGGCGCTGGCCTGGACACCGTTCCCGGCCCTGACCCAGATTGCCGTGTTTTCCGCCGCCGGGCTGCTGGGTGCCTACCTGTCGGCGGTGTGCCTGCTGCCGGCGCTGTTGAGCGGCGTCGAGCTGCGCCCGGCGCAGTGGCCGCTGCGGCTGGCCGAACGCATGGTCAACCTTCGGGAAACCCTGCTGGAGCACGTGCGCACGCCGATTCTGTTCGCCCTGTTGATCGCCTTCTGCGTCGGCGGTCTGGTGCAACTGCAAAGCAAGAACGACATCCGCCAGTGGGTCGGCGCGCCGCAGCATCTGACCGATGAGGCGCAGGCCATCGCCCGCATCACCGGTTATCAACCGACCAGCCAGTTCTTCCTGGTGCGCGCAGAAAACCAGGAGCAACTGCTGGAGCGTCAGGCAGCGCTGAGTGAGCGACTGGAGCAACTGGTCAACCTCGACAAGTTGCAGGGTTTTCTGGCGCTCAACCAATTGGTCAGTCCGCCCAGCCAGCAGCAACAGGTGCGCGAAGCCCTGAACAAGTTGCCGCAGTTCTGGCAGCCGCTGCTTGAAGTCGGCGTACCGCTGGCAGCCCTGCAAACCGAACTGACGCAATTGCAGTCCCTGCCCGCCGAAGACATCGACGCCGCACTCGTCGGCCCTCTCGGCGAGCCTTACCGCACCTTGTGGCTCGGCCCGACCCAGGGCGGTGTGGCGGCGATGGTCAGCCTGCAAGGCCTGAACAACCCGGCACTGCTGCGGGTGCAGGCACTGGACTTGCCCGGCGTGGAGCTGGTGGATCGACTCGGTGACCTGAACCGGGTATTTGCCGAAACCCAGATCAGCGCCGCCGAACTGAAACTCGCCTCCTGCGTGCTGATCGTGCTGGTGCTGATCCTGCCGTTCGGCCTTGGCGGCGCGTTGCGCATCGTTTCCCTGCCGCTGCTCGCGGCGCTCTGCAGTCTGGCCAGCCTCGGCTGGCTCGGTCAGCCGCTGACGCTGTTTAGTCTGTTCGGCCTGCTGCTGGTGACCGCGATCAGCGTCGATTACGCGATCCTCATGCGCGAACAGGTCGGCGGCGCGGCGGTCAGTCTGCTCGGTACTTTGCTGGCGGCGCTGACGACCTGGCTGTCGTTCGGCCTGCTGGCAGTGTCAAGTACGCCGGCGGTGAGCAATTTCGGGTTGTCGGTAAGCCTCGGGCTGGCCTTCAGTTTCATGCTCGCACCCTGGGCCGGGCGTCATGCTCATGCGGCGACAGTCGCGGAGCCGGCAGCATGATGGTCGTGGGCTTCTGGCTGATGGCGCTGGCGTTGTTCGCCGTGGCCACCCGCGTCGGCCGGCATTTCGGGTTGATTCCGATTGTCAGCCAGTTGCTGCTGGCCAGCTTCGTGCTGCCGCTGTTGATGTATTTCTGGATCGAACCGGGCTGGCAGCTCAGCGGCGCAGACCTGATTGCGCCGGCCTGGCTGAAGAATCTCTACAGCCTGAGTTTTGCGCTGTTGCTGGGGCACATTCTCAGCGACGTGATCGACCTGCGCCTGGATCGCCAGAGCGTGAAAATCGCCGTGCCGAGTTTCGCCGTGCCGTTCGCCTGCGGACTCGCAACGACGTACTGGCTGCTGCGAGCGCAACCGTGGATCACCTCGTTGGCGATCGGTCTGGTGTTCGCCATCACCGCGATCCCGGTGTTGTACCTGTACCTGCGCCACATCGACTACCCGCCCGCCGCCACCCGGCGTCTGGTGCAGACCGCGATCCTGATCGACCTGACCTGCTGGACCCTGTTCGGCCTCGCCCAAGGCAGCCTGCACCTGAGCAGTCTGTTGCTGCCGCTGGGGCTGGCCTGTGTGCCATTGCTGCTACGGGTGTTCGGCATCCGCCGGCCGCTGACTTACAGCCTGGTTTTTTTTGCGCTGTTGGTGCTGGCCGAGCACTACAAGGTCAATGCACTGATTTTCGGCATCGGCTACCTGCTGTGCATGGCCGCACTGAAGGTGCCGTTGGTGTTGCCGCTGCCGGCACGCTGGATGAACCGTTTGCAGACGTCGATTGCGATTCCGCTGATCCTGACGTTCGGCATTGTGCAGATCGATGTGCACAGCGCCCTCGCCAGCCTCGGCGTTGTGCAATGGACAGCACTGCTGCTGTTGCCGATCGCCAGCAAACTGCTCGGCAACTGGCTGGGTCTTGGCTGGGCCGGCGCATCGTTCGAAGGCGCCAGTCGCTGGCGCGAAAGCGTGCTGCTGAACATTCGCGGCTTGAGCGAAATCGTTTTTCTCAACCTGCTGTTGCAACAACAGATCATCAGCCCGGCGCTGTACTTTGCGCTGATGCTGATGGGGCTGATCGCGACGCTGTTGCCGGCCTTCATCGGCCTGCACCGCAGGTCACTGAACCCTATTGCCGTACCCGGGAGCTCGCGTGCCAATCGTTGAAATGGAATCCCGTCAGGTCGTGATCATCGGCGCCGGCCCGTCGGGCGCCATCGCCGCCGCGTTGCTCAAGCGCAAGGGGCACGACGTGCTGGTCATCGAGCGCCAGCATTTTCCGCGGTTTTCCATTGGCGAAAGCCTGCTCAGTCATTGCCTGGATTTCGTCGAAGAAGCGGGAATGCTCGACGCCGTGAACGCCGCCGGGTTCCAGCGCAAGACCGGCGCGGCATTTGCCTGGGGCGAGCACTACAGCGCGTTCGATTTCGGCGATACATTCACCGGCGGCAAACCGACCACCTTCCAGGTACAACGCGCCGACTTCGACAAACTGCTGGCCGATCAGGCAGCGTTGCAAGGTGTGGAAATCCGTTATGGCGACGCCATTGTCAGCGTCGACTTCGAGCGTCCGCGTCCGCAACTCGATGTGCGTCGCGAAGACGGCAGCGAGTACCGTGTCGAGGCTGATTTCGTGCTCGATGCCAGCGGCTACGGCCGGGTGCTGTCTCGCTTGCTCGATCTGGAAGCACCGTCGAATTTCCCGGTGCGCCAGGCCGTGTTCACCCATGTCGAAGATCACATCGACCACCCGGCCTTCGACCGCGAGAAAATCCTCGTCACCACCCACCCGCAGCATCGCGACATCTGGTTCTGGACAATCCCGTTCAGCAACGGTCGCTGCTCGGTGGGCGTTGTCGCTGCCGCTGAACATTTCAACGGTCGCGATGCCGATCTCGATGCCTGCCTGCGTGGTTTCATCGCTGAAACCCCGAGTCTGGCCAAAGTGCTGAACAACGCCGTGTGGGACACCCCGGCGCGTACCCTTGGCGGTTATGCAGCCAACGTCAAAACCCTGCACGGCCCAGGTTTCGCGCTGCTGGGCAACGCGGCGGAGTTTCTCGATCCGGTGTTTTCTTCCGGCGTGACCATCGCCATGCGCTCGGCGAGTATGGCCGCCGGCGTGCTGCATCGGCAGTTGCAGGGCGAAACCGTGGATTGGCAAAGCGAGTTCGCCGAACCGCTCAAGCGCGGCGTCGATACCTTCCGCTGCTATGTCGAGGGCTGGTACGCCGGCACCTTCCAGGACGTGATTTTCCACGAGCAAGGCTCGGCGCAAATCCGTCGCATGATCTGCTCGATCCTCGCCGGTTACGCCTGGGACGAACGCAACCCGTTCGTCAGCGAAGCGCGTCGCCGGCTGAAGATGATCTCCGAACTCTGTGCAAAGGACGCCCCATGAATTACTTGAGCGACAGCTACGTCGAGGAAACCCGTTTCGGCTTCTGGTTCCTGCGCAGCCACACCTGGCAGCACCATGTGCTGCGCGTGGCGATCAACGACTTGCGCGGGTTGTTCAGCGAATCGCTGCCGGCCAGTCCGGTGCTGCTGGATGCGGGATGCGGTCAGGGCAAGTCGTTCGGCCACCTGCGCCAGACCTTCGCGCCACAGCGTTTGATCGGCGTCGATGCCGACCCGCACAGCCTGGAATTGAGCGCCGCCGAAGCAGAGCGCCAGGGGTTTGCCGTCGAGCTGATCGGCAGCGACTGCGCGACACTCAATGTCCCGGATGCGAGCGTCGACCTGCTGTTCTGTCACCAGACCTTTCATCACCTCGTGGAACAGGAAAAAGCCCTGGCCGAGTTCTACCGGGTGCTCAAACCCGGTGGTTATCTGCTGTTCGCCGAGTCCACCGAGGCATACATTGATACGTGGGTCATCCGCTGGTTGTTCCGTCATCCGATGCACGTGCAGAAGAGTGCGGCGCAATATCTGGAGATGATCCGCCAGCAGGGATTCGAGTTCGCCGAGCGGAATGTTTCCTATCCGTACCTGTGGTGGAGCCGTGCAAAGGATTTTGGCCTGCTGGAACGTTTTGGCCTGCGCAAGCCGAAGCCGTTTGGCCAGCGTGAAGAAACCCTGGTCAATGTCGTGGCGCGCAAACCGCTGGAAGAGGTCGTCTGATGCTGCGTGTTCTGCTGCTCGCCTGCGTCCTGCTGCTGACCGCTTGCGCCAGCCAGGCGCCGCTGCCTGTGGATAACCCTACGCTGCCCTTGCCGCTGCAACTGCACATCGAGCGCCAGCAAGCCGGGCAGCGTCAGGACTGGTTGCTGGTGATCCAGCGCGAGGGCCCGGGCATCCGCTGGTCGATGATGGATCCGCTGGGCATCCCCCAGGCCCGTCAGCAACTGATCGACGGACGCTGGCAGGCTGACGGCCTGCTGCCGCCGAATCCGGAGGCCCGGGAGTTGTTCGCCGCGCTGTTGTTCGCCCTGACACCTGCCGGCGAGCTGTCGCGCAATTACCCCGCGGCGCAACAACACGACGGGCAACGTTCCCTGCCGGCACGCTGGAACATCCGATATTCACAACCGTCGAGCTTCGAATTGAATCTGCCACAAGGCCCGCACTATCGCGTGTCTCCCTTAGGTGAATCGACGCCATGACCGCCTACCTCAACGCCCTCGGCGTGATCTGTGCCCTGGGCCGTGACAAGCAGCAAATCGCACACCACCTGTTCGCCGGCAATTGCTCGGGCATACGCCACGAGGCTGGCTGGGTGCCGGAGCGCGAGCTGCCGGTGGCCGCCGTGCGCGGTGATCTGGCGCTCATTCCGCCGCAGATGGCCGCGCATAAAAGCCGCAACAATCAGCTGCTGCTGGAAGCCGCGTTGCAGATTCGCGACGACATCGACGCCGCCATTCAGGCCTACGGCCCGGAGCGTATCGGTGTGGTGCTCGGCACCAGCACTTCGGGCATCGACGAGGCCAGCCGGGGTCTGGCGCATTACATTCGCAGCCAGCAGTTCCCGGCCGATTACGACTATCGGCAACAGGAACTCGGCGCCCCGGCGACCTTCCTCGCCGACTGGCTGCAACTGAGCGGCCCGGCCTACGTGATTTCCACCGCGTGCACCTCCAGCGCCCGGGCCTTGATGAGTGCACGACGCCTGCTGGATCTGGGGCTGTGCGATGCGGTGCTGTGCGGTGGTGTCGACAGTCTTTGCAAACTGACCCTCAACGGCTTCTCGTCGCTGGAAGCGGTATCCGACCAGCGTTGCAATCCGTTCTCCGCCAACCGCAACGGCATCAACATCGGCGAGGCGGCGGTGCTGTTCGTGATGAGCAGACAGCGCGGCGACGGCCCGGCCATTGCCTTGCTGGGCGCCGGCGCCAGTTCCGACGCGCACCACATTTCCGCGCCGGAACCGTCGGGTCGCGGCGCGTTGCAAGCCATGCAACAGGCGCTGGATCGCGCACAACTGCGAGCCGCGCAAATCAGTTACCTGAACCTGCACGGCACCGCCACCCAACACAACGACGCCATGGAAAGCCTGGCCGTTGCCACCCTGTTCCCGCAGGGCGTGGCCTGTTCCTCGACCAAACCCATGACCGGCCACACCCTGGGGGCTGCCGGAGCGCTGGAGGCCGCGTTCTGCTGGCTGAGCCTGAGTGCCGACAACCCCGACCGCGCCTTGCCGCCCCACGTCTGGGACGGCCAGGCCGACCCCGACCTGCCAGCGCTGAAGTGGGTGACCGCGAGCGAGCGCCTGGCGTCCATTGCACCCCGCTACCTGATGAGCAATTCGTTTGCCTTCGGTGGCAATAACGTCAGCCTGATTATCGGAGATGCACCATGAATGACTGGCCGCTCGCCGAATTGCTGCCCCACGCTGGCGACATGATTCTGATCGACCGGATCCTCGGCTTCGACGACGAGCAGATCCACACCACCCTCACGGTCAAGCCCGATGGCCCGTTCAACCTGCCCGACGGCAGCCTGCCGGCATGGGTCGGCGTCGAATTGATGGCGCAGAGCGTCGCTGCATTTGCTGGCTGCCATGCACGGCAGAAAGGCAATACGGTGGAGCTGGGCTTTCTGCTTGGCACCCGCAAGTTCGAATGCAATGTCGAGGCATTCCCCGTCGGCTGTGAACTGACCGTCCATGGCATCCGCTCGCTGGAAGACGACAACGGCATGGGCGTGTTCGAATGCCATATCACTGCGCCCGGCATCGAAGCCAGCGCCCGGCTGAACGTGTTCCGCCCGCCGCAGGCCGACCAATATCTTCAACAATCCAGGGAGTCGAACGATGACTGAATCCGTACTGGTCACCGGCTCCAGCCGTGGCATCGGCCGCGCCATCGCACTGCGTCTGGCCAGGGCCGGCCACGATATCGTCGTGCATTGCCGCAGTGGCTTGAGCGACGCACAAGCCGTGCAGGCCGAAATCGAAGCCTTGGGCCGCCATGCGCGCATCCTGCAATTCGACGTGGCTGAGCGCGAAACCTGCAAAGCCATCCTCGAAGCCGACGTCGAAACTCACGGCGCCTATTACGGCGTGGTGCTGAACGCCGGTCTGACCCGCGACGGCGCGTTTCCGGCCCTGAGCGATGACGACTGGGACGTGGTATTGCGTACCAACCTCGACGGTTTCTACAACGTCCTGCACCCGGTGATGATGCCGATGATCCGCCGCCGCGCCGCCGGTCGCATCGTTTGCATCACCTCGGTCTCGGGGTTGATCGGCAACCGTGGCCAGGTCAACTACAGCGCTTCGAAGGCCGGCGTGATCGGCGCCGCAAAAGCGTTGGCGATCGAACTGGCCAAGCGCAAAATTACAGTCAACTGTGTCGCGCCGGGCCTGATCGACACGGCCATGCTCGACGAAAACGTGCCAGTGGAAGAACTGATGAAAATGATCCCGGCACAACGCATGGGCACCCCTGAAGAGGTGGCCGGTGCGGTGAATTTCCTGATGTCGGCGGAAGCGTCGTACATCACCCGCCAGGTCCTGGCGGTCAACGGAGGCTTGTGCTGATGAAGCGCGTTGTCGTCACCGGCATGGCCGGCATTACCTCGCTGGGCAGCGACTGGGACACCATCGCCGGCAATTTTGCGGCCAACCGCAGTGGCATCCGCCGGATGGACGAGTGGGATCGTTTCAGCGAACTCAACACCCGACTGGCCGGGCCGATCGATGATTTTCTGGTGCCGGCGCACTGGACCCGCAAGCAACTGCGCAGCATGGGTCGGGTTTCGCGGCTGGCCGTCGGCGCTGCCGAAAAGGCACTGGCCGATGCCGGCCTGCTGGGCGACGAATCGATCAAGGACGGGCGCATGGGCGTGGCCTGCGGCTCGTCCACCGGCAGCACCGACGAGATCAAGGCGTTCGGCAACATGCTGCTGAACTCGGTGGCCGAAGGCCTGAACGCCAACTCCTATGTGCGGATGATGCCGCACACCACCGCGGCGAACATCAGTATCTTCTTCGGCCTCACCGGCCGCCTGATCCCGACCTCCAGCGCCTGTACCAGCGGCAGCCAGGGCATCGGTTACGCCTACGAGGCGATCAAGTTCGGACGCCTGCCGCTGATGCTCGCCGGTGGTGCCGAAGAGCTGTGTCCGACCGAGGCCATGGTGTTCGACGCGCTGTATGCCACCAGCCTGAAAAACGATGCGCCGCAAACCTCGCCACGCCCGTACGACAAGGGCCGCGATGGTCTGGTGATCGGTGAAGGCGGCGGCATGCTGGTGCTCGAAGAGCTCGAACACGCCCTCGCGCGCGGTGCGCACATTCACGCCGAAATCGTCGGTTTCGGCAGCAATGCCGACGGCCAGCACACGACCCGGCCGGAACAGATCACCATGCGCCGCGCCATGGAGCTGGCGCTGGAAGACGCCAGTCTGGAACCCGACGCCATCGGTTACGTGAACGGTCACGGCACCGCCACCGAACAGGGCGATATCGCCGAAACCCTGGCCACCAGCAGTCTGTTCGGCGAACACATGCCGATCAGCTCGCAGAAAAGCTTCCTCGGTCACACCCTGGGTGCCTGCGGTGCGCTGGAGTCATGGTTCAGCATCGAAATGCTCAACCGTGACTTGTACGTACACACGCTCAACCTCGACGAGGTCGATCCGCACTGCGGCAAGCTCGACTACCTGCGCGGCGAATTCCGCCAGATGCACCACGACTACGTGATGAACAACAACTTCGCGTTTGGCGGGGTCAACACCTCGCTGATCTTCCGCCGCTGGACGCCACCGAATTAATCCAGGTCAAGGAGACCTCCATGCGTTTGAACAAACTCGCTGCCGCCCTGCTCATCTGCGCGCTGCCAGCCGTCAGCCAGGCCCGTGACACGGCGGTGTACCTGCCGTTCGACAAGGCGGTCGCAGAAGCAACCCGTACCGGCAAGATCGACGGCAGCGTGAAGTTCTATCTGGCAGGGAACGCCCCGGCCGGCAAGGTCAGCGTCGTCAGCCCTGGCGCGGTGACCAACAAGAAGACCAACGCCTTCAACAAGTCCGACCAGGAAGCCTGCGAGTGGGTCGTGCAATCGGCCATCATCAGCCTGCATCAGGCGGCGAAAAACGCCGGCGCCAACGCCGTGACCAATATCGTCAGCTTCTACAAGAGCAACGAGCGCAAGGATGCGAAGAACTATGAGTGCCACGCGGGCGCGATCATGGCCGGCGTTGCCTTGAAGGGTGATCTGGCGACGGTTCAGTAACTGCCGGAAACGACAAAGGGCGCCTTTCGGCGCCCTTCGTCGTTCAGCTCATGTGCTGGCGTGCAACTTCAGCCCCAGCGCTTTCATGACTTTCAGGATCGTTCCAAACTCGGGATTTACCTCGCCTGACAGTGCGCGATATATGGCGTCTACACTCGTCATACCCATGATTTGCTGCGCGTTACGTCAAGGAGATGACCATGCAAGCGAAAGCCCTGATCGCTGCCGCCCTTTTCAGCCTGCTCCCCAGTGCCAGCCACGCCACCAATCTGATGTACATGCCGTTCGAAACCGTGCTGTCGGATGCGATTCGTGCCGGGCGGCTGGATGGCAGTGTGAAGTTTTATCTGATCGGCAACGGGCCCCAGGGCACACAGCAGTTGTTGAAGCGCGGGGTGGTCAGCGACTTGAAGACCAACGGCTTCAACAAAAGCGATCACGACTCCTGCGAGTGGGTCTTGCAGTCGAACCTGATTGCGCTGCAGGCCGAGGCCAAGCGCGTCGGGGCCAATGCGGTGACCAACATCGTCAGCTATTACGACCAGCATGTGCGCAAGGATCTGAACACATACGAATGTCGGGCCGGGGTGTTTGTGACGCGGGTGGCGTTGAAGGGCGATCTGGTGCGGCTGCCCTGATCAACCGGCTTCGACCTTGCGCGTGAGCAGCTCGACAAAGGCCTTGGCCATCGGCGATTTCTGATCCTTGCGCTGCACCAGCCATACGGCCGTCACGGCCTCGGGATCGAGCAGCGGTCGATAGACCACACCGTCGATGCGCATCCGCTGATACGAGGCCGGCATGACCGAGACGCCCAGGCCCGCCGCCACCAGGCCGATGATCGTCATCGCCTCCCCCGCTTCCTGTGCAAAATGCGGACTGAACCCGGCGTCACGGGCCAGGCTGATCAATTGCGAGTACAGACCGCTGCCATAGCTGCGTGGGAAGAACACGAACGGCTCCAGAGCCAGCGCCGAGAGAAACAGACCTTCCTCACTGCCTTGGGCCAGAGGATGCTTGGAACTGAGCACCGCCACCAGAGGCTCGCGCGTCAACTCGACCACGCTCAGCGAATCAGACAAACCCAGCGGGCGCATGATGCCGACCTCGATCGACTCGTCCACCAGTGCGTCGGCCACCATGGTGCTGCTCATCTCCCGCAGGTTCAGGTGCACGGCCGGGAAACGCTGGCGAAAGGAAAAGATCGCCTGGGGAATGGTCGAGTTGAACGGTGCCGACGAGGTGAAGCCGATCTTCAGTTCACCCAGCTCGCCGAGTTGCGCACGGCGGGCCACGTCGGCCGCTTTATCGACCTGGGCCAGCACCAGCCGCGCTTCCTCCAGAAACAGTCGCCCGGCTTCGCTCAGTTCAACCCGACGATTGGTACGCTCGAAAAGCCGTGCGCCGACTTCCTGTTCCAGCGCCTGAATCTGCTGGCTCAGCGGTGGCTGGGAGATGCCCAGCACCTGTGCGGCGCGGCCGAAGTGCAGTTCTTCGGCGACGGCGATGAAGTAGCGCAGATGACGCAATTCCATGGATACCTCATTAGGTCGTGAAAGCTATCAAACAGGTCGAACAATATATTGGATAGAAACATTAGCCAGCTATATGATTTTTTCATTGCCTGCCTGCCCGCGCCCTCCGAGGTCTGATGTGAAAACCGCCGTCGCTCCACTGGCCCATGAAGTCCCGCCCGCTGCGGCGGACGATGTGCTGACCGAACTGCAAGAGATCTACATCGAGAAAGGCACGCCCGCGTTCATGCGCACGGTACTCGCGCTGTTCAGCGGCGGCTTCGCGACGTTCGCCCTGCTGTACTGCGTACAGCCGATGATGCCGCTGCTGTCTCACGAATATTCGATCAACGCGGCGCAGAGCAGCCTGATCCTGTCGGTGGCCACCGGCATGCTAGCGTTCGGTCTGCTGATCACTGGTCCGATTTCCGATCGGGTCGGGCGTAAACCGGTGATGGTCGCCGCGCTGTTTGCTGCAGCCCTGTGCACCATCGCCAGTTCGATGATGCCGAGCTGGCACGGCGTATTGATCATGCGTGCGCTGATCGGGTTGTCGCTCAGCGGTCTGGCTGCGGTGGCGATGACGTACCTGAGCGAGGAAATCCATCCGCAACACATCGGTCTGGCGATGGGCCTGTATATCGGCGGCAACGCGATTGGCGGGATGAGCGGGCGGTTGATCACCGGCGTACTGATCGACTTCGTCAGCTGGCACACGGCGATGCTGGTGATCGGCGGTCTGGCGCTGATCGCGGCGGCGGTGTTCTGGAAAATCCTGCCGGAGTCGCACAACTTCCGCTCCCGCTCGCTGCATCCACGCAGCCTGCTCGATGGTTTCACCATGCACTTTCGTGATGCCGGCCTGCCGCTGCTGTTCCTTGAGGCGTTCGTGCTGATGGGCGCGTTCGTCACGCTGTTCAACTACATCGGATATCGCCTGCTCGCCGAGCCGTACCACATGGATCAAGTGTTTGTGGGGCTGTTGTCGGTGGTCTACCTGTCGGGTATCTACAGCTCGGCCAAAATCGGTTCGCTGGCCGACAGACTGGGTCGCCGGAAAGTGCTGTGGGCGACCATCGCGCTGATGTTCGCCGGCCTCGCCCTGACCATGTTCACGCCGCTGCCACTGGTGATCATCGGCATGCTGATCTTCACTTTCGGTTTCTTCGCCGCGCACTCGGTGGCCAGCAGCTGGATCGGCCGTCGGGCGCTCAAGGCCAAGGGCCAGGCGTCGTCGCTGTACCTGTTCAGCTATTACGCCGGGTCGAGCATCGCCGGGACGGCAGGCGGGGTGTTCTGGCACATGGCGGGATGGAACGGGATCGGCCTGTTTATCGGCGCGTTGCTGCTGGTGGCGCTGTTGGTGGCGTTGAAGCTGGCGAAGCTGCCGCCGCTGGGTGGCGTCAAAGCTTGATTCACGCCCACAAAAAACGCCCGGCATAAGCCGGGCGTTTTTGTTTTCTACCATTAGCACTGAGCGCCGATTACTCGTGATACTGCGCCGACAACTCGTGCACCGCGCGCAGGAACGCGCCGGCGTGTTCCGGATCGACTTCCGGCGTGATGCCGTGGCCGAGGTTGAACACGTGGCCGCTGCCTTTGCCGTAGCTGGCGAGGATGCGCCCGACTTCGGTGCGGATCGCTTCAGGCTTGGCGTACAGCACGGTCGGGTCCATGTTGCCTTGCAGGGCGACCTTGTCGCCGACGCGAGCGCGGGCGTTGCCGATGTCGCAGGTCCAGTCCAGGCCCAGTGCGTCAGCGCCGGCGTCGGCGATGCTTTCCAGCCACAGGCCGCCGTTCTTGGTGAAGAGGATCACCGGCACCTTGCGACCGTCGTGCTCGCGGATCAGGCCGCTGACGATTTTCTTCATGTAGGCCAGGGAGAACTCTTGGTACGCCGCCGCCGACAGGTTGCCGCCCCAGGTATCGAAGATCTGCACCGCTTGCGCGCCGGCCTTGATCTGGCCATTGAGGTACGAGGTCACCGACTGCGCCAGCTTGTCCAGCAGCAGGTGCATGGCTTGCGGGTTGTCGTAGAGCATCGCCTTGGTCTTGCGGAAGTCTTTCGACGAGCCGCCTTCGACCATGTAAGTGGCGAGGGTCCAAGGGCTGCCGGAGAAACCGATCAGCGGCACACGACCGTTCAGTTCGCGGCGGATGGTGCTGACCGCGTCCATCACGTAACCGAGGTCTTTGTGCGGATCCGGGATCGGCAGGGCTTCGATGTCGGCCAGGGTGCTGACGACTTTCTTGAAGCGCGGACCTTCACCGGTCTCGAAGTACAGGCCCTGGCCCATGGCATCGGGAATGGTGAGGATGTCGGAGAACAGGATCGCCGCGTCCAGTTGCGGATAGCGGTCCAGCGGTTGCAGCGTGACTTCGCAGGCGAATTCCGGATTCATGCACAGGCTCATGAAATCACCGGCCTGGGCACGACTGGCGCGGTATTCCGGCAGGTAGCGGCCGGCCTGGCGCATCATCCACACAGGGGTGACGTCTACGGGTTGCTTGAGCAGGGCGCGGAGGAAACGGTCGTTCTTCAGGGCAGTCATGTCGGCATCCGGAAAAAAAGTGCGGGCATTTTCTCAGAGCGCGACGCAAAAGGCACGGATGCAGGTCAGCCTTTTGTCTATCGGGTCAATTTGTCGCGCTGGAAATGCGCTATCAGCAACACCCTGAAACGAATGTGGGAGCGGGCTTGCTCGCGAATTCGGTGTGTCAGACAACAAATCTGTCGACTGACACTCCCTCTTCGCGAGCAAGCCCGCTCCCACAGGTTTACTGCATTTCAGCTCGGGATCGCGGTTAGACGCCCAGGTAATCCAGGATCCCTTCCGCCGCATTGCGGCCTTCGAAGATCGCCGTCACCACCAGGTCGGAACCGCGCACCATGTCGCCACCGGCGAAGATTTTCGGGTTACTGGTCTGGTGCTTGTACTGACCTTGCTCGGGCGCAACGACGCGGCCCTGGCTGTCGGTCTGGATTTCGAACTGTTCGAACCACGGCGCCGGGCTCGGGCGGAAGCCGAAGGCGATGACCACGGCGTCGGCCGGGATGATCTCTTCGGAGCCCGGGATCGGCTCGGGGCTGCGACGGCCACGGGCGTCCGGTTCGCCGAGACGGGTCTCGACCACTTTCACGCCTTCGACCCTGTCTTCACCAACGATGGCGATCGGCTGGCGGTTATAGAGGAACTTCACGCCTTCTTCCTTGGCGTTTTTCACCTCTTTGCGCGAGCCGGGCATGTTCGCTTCGTCACGACGATAGGCGCAGGTCACCGACTTGGCGCCCTGGCGGATCGACGTGCGGTTGCAGTCCATCGCCGTGTCGCCACCGCCCAGCACCACGACCTTCTTGCCTTTCATGTCGACGAAATCTTCCGGCGACTTTTCAAAGCCCAGGTTGCGGTTGACGTTGGCGATCAGGAAATCCAGCGCGTCATAAACGCCCGGCAGGTCCTCACCGGCAAAACCGCCCTTCATGTAGGTGTAGGTGCCCATGCCCATGAACACGGCATCGTATTCGGCGAGCAGTTGCTCCATGGTCACGTCCTTGCCGACCTCGGTGTTGAGGCGGAACTCGATGCCCATGCCGGTGAAGACTTCGCGGCGATTGCTCAGCACGGTCTTCTCGAGCTTGAACTCGGGGATGCCGAAGGTCAGCAGACCGCCGATTTCCGGGTTCTTGTCGAACACCACCGGGGTCACGCCACCGCGCACCAGCACATCGGCACAACCGAGGCCCGCCGGGCCTGCACCGATGATCGCGACTCGCTTGCCGGTCGGTTTGACCTTGGACATGTCCGGGCGCCAGCCCATGGCGAATGCGGTGTCGGTGATGTACTTCTCGACCGAACCGATGGTCACCGCACCGAAGCCGTCGTTGAGGGTGCAGGCCCCCTCGCACAGACGATCCTGCGGGCACACCCGGCCGCAGACTTCCGGCAGGGTGTTGGTTTGGTGCGACAGCTCGGCGGCCTGGAGGATGTTGCCCTCGGCCACCAGCTTCAGCCAGTTCGGAATGAAGTTGTGCACCGGGCACTTCCATTCGCAATACGGGTTGCCGCAACCCAGGCAGCGGTGGGCCTGGTCGGCCGACTGCTGGGGTTTGAACGGTTCGTAGATTTCCACGAACTCTTTCTTGCGTTGACGCAACAGTTTCTTCTTCGGATCCTTGCGCCCGACATCGATGAACTGGAAGTCGTTATTCAGACGTTCAGCCATTGTTAAAACCTCATCAAACTCTTCAGGCGCATATCACTGCGGGTTGGCACGGGTGCTGGAAAGCAACGATTTCAGGTTGGCAGCCTTCGGCTTGACCAGCCAGAAACGACGCAAGTAGTCATCGAGGTTCTCGGCGAGCTCACGACCCCACTCGCTGTCGGTTTCCGCGACGTACTCGTTCAGCACGTTCTGCAGGTGGCTGCGATAGGCTTCCATCGCCTCGCCGCTGATCCGCTGGATTTCCACCAGTTCGTGGTTGACCCGGTCAACGAAGGTGTTGTCCTGGTCGAGCACGTAGGCGAAACCGCCGGTCATGCCAGAGCCGAAGTTGTAACCGGTCTTGCCCAGGACGCAGACAAAACCACCGGTCATGTACTCGCAGCAGTGATCGCCGGTGCCTTCCACGACCGTGTGGGCACCGGAGTTGCGCACGGCGAAACGCTCGCCTGCGGTGCCGGCGGCGAACAGCTTGCCGCCGGTGGCGCCGTACAGGCAGGTGTTGCCGATGATGGCGCTGTTCTGAGTCTGATAAACGCTGCCCTTCGGCGGCACGATGACCAGTTTGCCGCCGGTCATGCCTTTGCCGACGTAGTCGTTGGCATCGCCTTCCAGGTACAGGTTCAGACCGCCGGCGTTCCACACGCCGAAGCTCTGACCTGCAGTGCCTTTAAAGCGGAAGGTGATCGGCGCCTTGGCCATGCCCTGGTTGCCATGCTTGCGCGCGATTTCGCCGGAGATCCGCGCGCCGATCGAACGGTCGCAGTTGCAGATGTCCAGGTCGAACTCGGCGCCGCTGAGGTCGTTGATCGCCGATGTCGCCATCTCGACCATTTTCTCGGCCAACAGGCCCTGGTCGAACGGCGGGTTGCGCTCGACGCCGCAGAACTGAGGCTTGTCCGCCGGGATGTGATCGCTGCCCAGCAGCGGGGTCAGATCCAGGTGATGCTGCTTGGCGGTCTGGCCTTCGAGGACTTCCAGCAGATCGGTGCGGCCGATCAGCTCTTCGAGGGAACGCACGCCCAGCTTGGCCAGCCACTCACGGGTTTCTTCGGCGACGTAGGTGAAGAAATTCACCACCATGTCGACGGTACCGATGTAGTGATCCTTGCGCAGCTTCTCGTTCTGGGTCGCGACGCCGGTGGCGCAGTTGTTCAGGTGGCAGATACGCAGGTATTTGCAGCCCAGCGCGATCATCGGCGCAGTACCGAAGCCGAAGCTTTCGGCGCCGAGGATCGCTGCCTTGATCACGTCGAGGCCGGTTTTCAGGCCGCCGTCGGTCTGCACCCGAACTTTGCCGCGCAGGTCGTTGCCACGCAGGGTCTGGTGGGTTTCGGCCAGGCCGAGTTCCCACGGTGCGCCAGCGTATTTGATCGAGGTCAGCGGCGAAGCACCGGTGCCACCGTCGTAGCCGGAGATGGTGATCAAGTCCGCATAGGCCTTGGCCACACCGGCGGCGATGGTGCCGACGCCTGCTTCAGCCACGAGCTTCACCGAAACCAGCGCCTTCGGGTTGACCTGTTTCAGGTCGAAGATCAACTGCGACAAGTCTTCGATGGAATAGATGTCGTGGTGCGGCGGTGGCGAAATCAGGGTCACGCCCGGTACTGCGTAACGCAGCTTGGCGATCAGCCCGTTCACTTTGCCGCCCGGCAGTTGTCCGCCCTCGCCCGGCTTGGCGCCTTGGGCGACCTTGATCTGCAGCACTTCGGCATTGACCAGGTATTCCGGGGTCACCCCGAAACGGCCGGTCGCGACCTGCTTGATTTTCGAACTCTTGATGGTGCCGTAGCGCGCCGGGTCTTCGCCGCCTTCGCCGGAGTTGGAACGCGCACCGAGGCGGTTCATGGCTTCGGCCAGGGCTTCGTGCGCTTCCGGCGACAGGGCGCCCAGCGAGATACCGGCGGAGTCGAAGCGCTTGAGCACCGATTCCAGCGGCTCGACTTCACTGATGTCCAGCGGCGTGTCGAGGGTCTTGACCTTGAACAGGTCGCGAATCATCGACACCGGACGGTTGTCCACCAGTGAGGTGTATTCCTTGAATTTGGCGTAGTCGCCCTGCTGCACGGCGGCTTGCAGGGTGTTGACCACGTCCGGGTTGTACGCGTGATATTCGCCACCGTGGACGAACTTCAGCAGACCGCCCTGCTGGATCGGCTTGCGCGGACTCCAGGCTTCGGTGGCCAGTGCTTTCTGTTCGGCTTCGATGTCGACAAAACGCGCCCCTTTGATGCGGCTCGGCACGCCACGGAAGCTCAGGTTGCAGACTTCTTCGGACAGACCGATGGCTTCGAACAGCTGCGCACCGCGATACGAGGCGATGGTCGAGATGCCCATCTTCGACAGGATCTTCAGCAGGCCTTTGGTGATGCCTTTGCGGTAGTTCTTGAACACCTCGTAGAGGTCGCCCAGCACTTCACCGGTCCGGATCAGGTCGCCCAGCACTTCGTAGGCCAGGAACGGATACACCGCCGAGGCGCCGAAACCGATCAGCACCGCAAAGTGATGCGGATCGCGCGCGGTGGCGGTTTCCACCAGGATGTTGGAGTCGCAGCGCAAGCCTTTTTCGGTCAGACGGTGGTGTACCGCGCCGGTCGCCATCGAGGCGTGGATCGGCAGTTTGCCCGGCGCGATATGGCGGTCGCTCAGGACAATCTGGGTACGACCGGCACGCACGGCTTCTTCAGCCTGATCGGCCACATTGCGGATCGCCGCTTCGAGGCCGACGCTTTCGTCGTAGTTGAGGTCGATGATCTGCCGCTCGAAACCCGGGCGGTCGAGGTTCATCAGCGAGCGCCACTTGGCCGGGGAAATCACCGGCGAGCTGAGGATTACGCGCGACGCGTGTTCCGGCGATTCCTGGAAGATGTTGCGCTCGGCACCGAGACAGATTTCCAGCGACATCACGATCGCTTCACGCAGCGGGTCGATCGGCGGATTGGTCACCTGCGCGAACTGCTGACGGAAATAGTCGTACGGCGTGCGCACGCGCTGGGACAGCACGGCCATCGGCGTGTCGTCGCCCATCGAGCCGACGGCTTCGTAGCCTTGCTCGCCGAGCGGACGCAGTACCTGATCACGCTCTTCGAACGTGACCTGATACATCTTCATGTATTGCTTGAGCTGATCGACGTCGTAGAAAGCCGAACCGTGATCGTTGTCTTCCATGGTCGCCTGGATGCGCAGGGCATTCTTGCGCAGCCATTGCTTGTACGGATGACGGGATTTCAGGCGGTTGTCGATCGCGTCGGTGTCGAGGATCTGACCGGTTTCGGTGTCCACGGCGAGGATCTGGCCAGGACCGACGCGGCCCTTGGCGATCACGTCCTGCGGCTGGTAGTTCCAGACGCCGATTTCCGAAGCGACAGTGATGAAACCGTTGGTGGTGGTAACCCAGCGCGCCGGGCGCAGACCGTTACGGTCGAGCAGGCACACCGCGTAGCGACCGTCGGTCATCACAACGCCGGCCGGGCCGTCCCAAGGTTCCATGTGCATCGAGTTGTACTCGTAGAACGCACGCAGGTCCGGGTCCATGGTTTCGACGTTCTGCCACGCAGGCGGGATGATCATCCGCACGCCACGGAACAGGTCGATGCCGCCGGTGACCATCAGTTCGAGCATGTTGTCCATGCTCGAAGAGTCGGAGCCAACGCGGTTCACCAGCGGGCCGAGTTCTTCCAGATCCATCAGATCGTTGGTGAACTTGGTGCGACGGGCCTGAGCCCAGTTGCGGTTGCCGGTGATGGTGTTGATCTCGCCGTTGTGGGCGAGGAAGCGGAATGGCTGGGCCAGCGGCCATTTCGGCAGAGTGTTGGTAGAAAAGCGCTGGTGGAACACGCAAATTGCAGTTTGCAGGCGCTGGTCACCCAGGTCCGGATAGAAAGCGGCCAGATCGGCCGGCATCATCAGGCCTTTATAGATGATGGTCTTGTGGGAAAAGCTGCAGATGTAGTGGTCGGTGTCGGCGGCGTTGGCCACCGACGAACGACGACGGGCGCTGAACAGCTTGACCGCCATGTCCTGATCGCTCAGGCCTTCGCCACCGATGTACACCTGCTCGATCTGCGGCAGGCGCTCAAGGGCGAGGCGGCCGAGGACGCTGGTGTCGATCGGTACTTTGCGCCAGCCGATCAGTTGCAGGCCTTCGGCCAGGATCTCGCGGTTCATGTTCTCGCGAGCGGCTTCGGCCTTGGCCGGATCCTGATTGAAGAAGACCATGCCCACGGCGTATTGCTTGGGCAGCTCGACGCTGAAGGCTTCCTGGGCAATGGCACGCAGGAAGGCGTCGGGTTTTTGAATCAGCAGACCGCAACCGTCACCGGTCTTGCCGTCGGCATTAATCCCACCGCGGTGGGTCATGCAGGTCAGGGCCTCGATGGCCGTTTGCAAAAGGGTATGACTGGGTTCGCCCTGCATATGGGCTATCAGGCCGAAACCGCAGTTATCCTTGAATTCATCTGGTTGGTACAGACCTGCTTTCATAGACACTTTCTCACCAGGCTGCCTCTTTTCGAAGCAAATTTCTTTTCAATTCAACCACTTGCACCTAGCGCCGAACGTACGCCGGCTTTGCGGGGGCAAAAGGGTGGTCATTGTACACAGCGACACAGAGGCTCACAAATTTGACGACGAAATGTCGCAAATCCATGTCGCATTTGTGAAAGGTTTAAAACGATCTGCTGTGCTAGTCAAAACTTTTTTAATTTTGACCGCAACGACTCAAAGACTACTGTGACGCAGACACCACAAGGCACGCGGCCCGTAAGGGCGGCGCGCACTTGTAGAAATTTTGAGGTGCTTGGAGAGGCGGCCTGGGTAAGGCCGCCGAATCTTCAGCGAGTTGTTGCCAGTTCCTGTTGGACGCTGGCGACAGTGCGAGGCCAAGGTTTACCAGCCTGAACCTTCGCTGGCAAGGCCTTGATGGCAGAAACGGCCGCATCACGATTGGCGAAGCTGCCATAGGTGATCACGTAGAGCGGCTTGCCGTTGAGGACTTTCTTGAAATAGCGGTACTCGCCGCCCTGCTCCTTGACGAAGTTTTGCGCGGCGGCTTCAGAGCTGGTGCCGAGGATCTGCACCACGTAGTTGCCCGGTGCTTGACCTGCATACCAGCTACCGCCGGCGGCTTTGGCGACGGCAACCGGCTTCTCGGCGGCTTTCTCGGCCGGTTTGGCCGCTGCCACAGGCTTGGCAGGCGCCGGGGCCGGCTTGGCCACCGGAGCAGGTGCTGGCTTGGCGGTAGCCACCTGGGTCGGAGCCGGTGTCGGTTTGGCCGCAGGGACAGGGACCGGAACCGGCGTCGGTGCAGGACCGGCCGGCACACCGACCGGCGGCGCAGAAGTGGTCACGGTTGGCGGCGTATTGCTGGAACCTTCCAGCGGCACACCGTCGTCACCTTCGGTGATCCCGCCGGCCGCTTCGGCCAAGGGCTTGCGCATGACCGGCTGCGAATTGCCGACCAGCGGCAAGGGCATCGGCTGGGTGTTACCGGCGAACTCCACGTTCGGCGCACCACCCTGACCCAGTGGCAGTTGTGCCTGTTCATTGGCCGGTGCGCCGGTGGTCGGCGCCTTGTTGCGACCGGGCATCAGCCAGGCGGCAGCGACCGCCACCACGACAACGGCGGAAATCGCCAATACGTGTTTCTTCGGCATGTTGAACCCCATACTTGGACGCTTCACCGCAGAGCGGCTGGCAATCATGACTTCGATCAGTGCATCGCGAGCGACCTGGTTGATGTTGCCGGGCCAACCCTCGGAGCTTTCGTGAATATCAGAGATCTGATCCGCGGTGAAAAGTTCGACGCCCCGGCCGGCGCCTTCGAGCCGCTGGTCGAGATATTCGCGGGTTTCTTCTTCGGTGTACGGCTGCAATTCGATGACGTGGAAACGCTCTTCCTCAAGGTGCAGCGCCTCAAGCTGTGCAATCAGCGACGACTCACCGAACAGGAACACGTGCGGACGGCCTTCCGGCGCGCCGGCCCCCAAAGCCATCAGGGCTTCGAGCGCGGATTCGTCGAGCTGCTCGGCGTCATCCACCAGCAGATAGACCTCCTGACCAGTCAGCGCCAGCTGTACGACCTGATCGAGGATCGCCCCGACCTCGGCCTGGGCGACATCCAGCCCCTGAGCAACCTGACGCAGCACACCGGCCGCATCGCCGGCGCCACGAGCGGAGACGACAACACTTTGAACCGACTGCTTGTTGGTGCTGGCCACCAAAGCCTGGCGCAGCAACGTCTTGCCGCTGCCCTGAGGGCCGGTGACCACCAGCAGCAACTGGCTGTAACGCGCCAGGTGGTGCAGTTGACCCAGCACCGGTTTGCGCTGGGCCGGGAAGAATTTGAAGCCCGGGACCCGTGGTGCGAAAGGGTCGTGACTTAACTGGAAATGGCCGAGGAACGCCTCGTCGGCATGCAAACTAGTCATCGGAATCTTATTAACCTTTAAGCTGAGCCAGAGCGCGGTAATCCGCTCCCAGCGTGGCCTGTAGAACCTCTTTCGGATAATCGTCGGTCACCACCGCTTCGCCCATCCGGCGCAGCAGCACCAGGCGCAAACGACCGTCGATCACTTTTTTGTCAATTGCCATGTGTTCGAGAAAATCGGCCTCGGTCATCTCTTCCGGCGGAATCACCGGCAGACCGGCCCGCTGGAACAGTCGGATGCCGCGATCACGCTCCTGCTCGCTGATCCAGCCGAGGCGCGCGGACATTTCCATCGCCATTACCGTGCCAGCAGCGACCGCCTCACCGTGCAACCAGACACCATAGCCCATGTGGGTCTCGATGGCGTGGCCAAAGGTGTGGCCGAGATTGAGCGTGGCGCGCACACCGGTTTCTTTCTCATCGGCACCGACCACCGCCGCCTTGGCGGCGCAGGAACGCTCGATGGCATAGGTCAGGGCTTTCTGATCCAGTGCACGCAGGGCGTCGACGTTGTCTTCGAGCCAGGTCAGGAACGGCTCGTCGCAGATCAGGCCGTACTTGATGACTTCCGCCAGACCGGCCGACAGTTCACGCGCTGGCAGGGTTTTCAGGGAGGCCGTATCGATCAGCACCACGTTCGGCTGGTAGAAGGCGCCGACCATGTTCTTGCCCAGCGGATGGTTGATGCCGGTCTTGCCGCCCACCGACGAATCGACCTGGGACAGCAGCGTGGTAGGAATCTGGATGAAATCGACGCCGCGCTGGTAGCAGGCGGCTGCAAAACCAGCCATGTCGCCGATCACACCGCCACCGAGGGCGATCACCGTGGTGCGACGGTCATGACGAGCGGTCAGCAGGCCGTCGAAGATCAGTTGCAGGGTTTCCCAGTTCTTGAAGGCTTCGCCGTCTGGCAGCACCACGGAAATTACCGAGTACTGCGCCAGGCTGCGGGTCAGACGCTCGAGATAGAGCGGCGCAACGGTCTCGTTGGAGATGATTGCCACCTGCCGCCCATGGATATGCGGAGCCAGCAGTTCAGGCTGATCCAACAGGCCTTCGCCAATATGAATCGGGTAGCTGCGCTCGCCTAGATCGACCTTGAGTGTCTGCATGTGTCCCCACAGTGAAGATGGAAGCAGGCGTCCTGCCTTGAATTATCGGATGTCCCCGGTCTTGAGTGATGTGACGCCGCTTGCGTGCGATCCGCCACAACCCTCGACAGGACGCCGAGGATAGCGCATTTCGGGCGGCGCTTTAACGGGGCGGAAGTTGCGCCAGGCGGTCAAGAATGTCGAGCACCACCATGCGTGGCGGCCGCTCGTCGGTTTCCACCACCAGATCGGCGATTTCCCGATACAGCGGATCACGAATCGCCAGCAGGTCGCGCAGGGTTTTCTCGGGATTGGCCGTGCGCAACAGCGGGCGATTGCGGTCGCGGGAGGTGCGGCCGACCTGCTGTTCGACGGAGGCGTGCAGATACACCACCCGCCCGCCCTCGTGCAGGGCCTTGCGATTGGCGTCACGCATCACCGCGCCGCCGCCCGTCGCCAGCACCACGCCGTCGAACGCGCACAGCTCGGCGATCATCGCCTGCTCACGATCACGAAAACCGGGCTCGCCTTCCTTGTCGAAGATCCACGGGATATTGGCGCCCGTACGCAGCTCAATTTCCTTGTCGGAATCCTTGAACGGCAGGCGCAGCTCTTTGGCCAGTAATCGGCCGATGGTGCTTTTTCCAGCCCCCATCGGTCCTACAAGAATCAAATTTCGCACAGAATCAACGACTCACAGCAATCGCCTGGTTATTCATGATACGCGGAGTGAGGAATACCAGCAGCTCGGATTTTTTCTCCGAAACCACATCACGCCGGAAAAGGCGGCCAAGATACGGCACATCGCCAAGAAATGGCACCTTATCTACGACCTTGCTTTGAGTATTTGAGAAAACGCCCCCGATCACGATGGTCTCGCCGTCGTTCACCAGCACCTTGGCATTGACCTCGTTTTTCTTGATCGGTGGTACATCCTGCACTTTGTTCAGGTAGTCCGGTTCGTCCTTGGTGACCTTGACCTCCATGATGATGCGGTTGTCCGGGGTGATCTGCGGCGTGACCTCCAGCGACAGCGAGGCCTCCTTGAACGACACCGACGTAGCGCCGCTGGAACTGGCTTCCTGATACGGAATTTCGGTGCCCTTGAGGATCTTCGCGGTCTCTTTGTCCGAGGTGACCACCTTGGGCTGCGAGACGATTTCGCCGTTGCCGGTCTTTTCCATCGCCGTCAGCTCAAGGTCCAGCAAGACGTTGTCGGTGATGAACGCAATGCCGATCCCGGACGTGTTATTGACCGTGCCCATGTCGACGAACGGCGAGTTGGTGCTGGTGCTCCCCGGCGTGCCGATGGTGGTCGACGAACCGTTGCTGACCCCGGAAGTGTTCCAGTTGCCCTTGTTCTGGATCGACCCGCCCCAGCGCACGCCCAGGCTCTTGTCGTAATCGACGTTGGCCTCGACGATCCGCGCCTCAATCATCACTTGGCGCACCGGGATATCCAGCTGCGCCACGATCCGCCGCAGTTCGTCGAGCCGATCCTGGGTCTGGTAGGCGATGATGTTGTTGGTGCGCTCGTCGACGGTGATCGAACCCCGTTCGTCGACCTTGGCCTCGGCACTGGTGACCGACTGGAACAGCTTGGCGATGTCCGCCGCCTTGGCGTAGTTCACTTGCAGCAGTTCACGACGCAGTGGCGCCAGCTCGGCGATCTGCTTCTGCGACTCCAGCTCCTGCCGTTCGCGGGCGGCGATTTCATCCGCCGGCGCGACCAGCAACACGTTGCCGACCTTGCGCTTGTCCAGGCCTTTGGTCTTGAGCACCAGATCCAGCGCCTGATCCCACGGCACGTTTTGCAGGCGCAAGGTGATTCCGCCCTGCACTGTGTCGCTGGCCACCAGATTGAGATTGGTGAAGTCGGCGATCAGTTGCAGCACCGAACGCACGTCGATGTCCTGAAAGTTGAGGGACAGTTTCTCGCCGCTGTAGCTGTTGCGGTCGGCATTGCGTTTTTGCAGGTCGTCGATCGTCAGCGGCCGGATGCTCACGGTCAGCTTGTTGTCGGTCTGGTAAGTGGAATAGTCGAACGTGCCGCCGGGCTCAACGGTAATGGTCGCCCGATCCCCACTGACGCCGGCATTGACGAACTGCACCGGGGTGGCGAAATCCTTGACGTCGAGACGCACCCGCAATGGCTCTGGCAATTGGGTGCGGGCAAAGTTGAGGATGATTTTGCCGTCATGTTCCTGGATGTCCGGCGCGATGGTCGGGTCGGACAGGTCGATGACGACATTGCCCTCACCCGCCGTGCCGCGCTGGAAGTCCACACCACGAATGGCCCTGGCGACGGGTGCGTAAGTCCGCGCCGGCGCTGCCACCGGCGTGGAGCGCGGTGTCTTGGCGGCAGGTCGCGGCGCGGTGGCCTTGGTGCCTTGCCCGACCACCACGAACAGCGTGTTGCCCTCCACCCGGGCGTCATACGGCGCCAGTTGCGTCAGATTGATGATCAACCGGGTGCGGTCATTGGCCTCGACCACCGTGGCAGAGCGCGCATTGCCGCTACCGAGGTCGCGAGTCTTGGTCGCGAGCTGGCTGGCTACTCCCGGCAGGTCGAGGGCGATGCGCGCCGGCGAGTCGGTGGTGTAACCCTTGGGCTGCGGCGGCGGGCCGTCGAACGACAGCTTCAGCTCGACGCGATCACCCGGCAGCGCGGCAACATCCAGCGTCTTCAGGTTGGCCGCTTGAACCATCGGTGAAAGCAGCGCTATCCATAGCGAAAAACCGAGGGTGGAGAAAATCCTGTTCATTGTTCGACTTCCACTATGAGTGCTCTTTCAAAGGAATGGTGCGCGGCCGCTCCAGCCAGGCGCCTTCGCCGTCGGGAACGATTTCGACCACATCGACCTGGGAGGCGCTGATCGCGACGATGCGCCCGTCGTTGCGCCCCAGGTAATCGCCGACCTTCAGCCGGTGCACTCCACCCGCCCCGCGCAGCAGCGCAAAGGAACCGGAGGCATTGGAAATCGTGCCGACCATCTCGAACTGCTCGATGTTGAAACCTTCGAGGTATTGCTTGATCCGGTTCGGATCCGGTTTGACGTTGCGCGAGCCGTGCTGCTGCCCGGCCAGATCGACCCGCACCTGACGCGAGAACGGGCTGCGCAGGTTCGCGGCGCTGTAGGTGAACGTCGGGTAGGAACGAAAGGTTGGCGTCGGCTCGATCCTGCCCGGTGGTCGCAGACGCACTTCATTCATGTAGGCGTCGAGATCGCCGAAGTCGTTGCCGCCGCAACCGCTCAGCCCCAGCATCAATGCCGACAACAGAAGAAAACGGATCGGGCTCATTTTTGCAGCCCCTTGTCGTTGTAGCGGTACGTCTTGGCGAGGATGCTCATGCGCAGCTTCGTCCCGCCTTCCGGGTTGGCCGGCGCCAGCTCGAAGTCGTGCAGGGTCACGATTCGCGGCAATCCGGCCACGCCGCTGACGAAGGTGGCGAGGTCGTGATAGGCGCCCGTGACGGTGATCTGGATCGGCAATTCGATGTAGAACTGCTGCGTCACCTCCGGCAACAGCTTGATCTCTTCGAACTCAAGACCGCTGCCCAGTCCGGTGCGCGTGATGTCCTCCAGCAACCCGGGCACTTCGGTATCGCTGGGCAATTGCCGCAGCAACACGCCGAACGAGTTTTCCATCTCCTTCATCTGCTGGGTGTACAGCTCCAGATTGGCCGCCATGTGCGCCTTGCTGGAGAACTGCTCCTTGAGCGTGGCTTCTTCCGCACGTTTGGTTTCGAGCTCGCTTTCCATGTCGCTGACGAAAAAGTTGTAGCCCAGCGCCAGCACCAGAATCATCAGCAGTACTCCGGCCAGGCCTTTTACTGCCGGTGGCCACGAGCCGATGTTGCCGGTATCCAGCTCGTTGAAGTCGATACTGCGCAGGCTGGCCAGCCATTCGGACGGTTTCATGGCTCGTCCTCCAGGTTCTTCGGCCGGGTCTGATGCACCGTCAACTGGAACATGTTGGCCTGATCCAACTGCCCCGCCGTGGTTGCCTTGACTTCGTTCAGGGTCGGGGCATCGAACCAGTCGGACGCTTCGAGATTGCGCATCAGGTCGGAAACCCGATTGTTCGACTCCGCTGCACCACTGATCGACAGTGTCTTGCCGACCATCTTCACGCTGGTGAAATAGACGCCGTCGGGAAGGGTCCGCGCCAGTTGATCGAAGATCCGCCCGCTGACCTGCCGGTTGCCCTGCAGGTCCTGGATGATGCGCATGCGCTCCACCAGTTGCTGGCGACGTGCCTTGAGCTCACTGATCTGCTTGATGCGCTCATCAACTACAGCGATCTGCTTGCCGATGTAATCGTTACGCGCCCGTTGATGCTCGATGGCGGTGCTGAAAACCTGCGCGGCAATGAACAGCGCCCCGACGGAACCGACCACCACGCCGGTCAGGGCCAGCAGGAAGCGTTTGCGCCGTTCTTCGCGGCGCTCCTCGCGCCAGGGGAGAAGGTTGATCCGCGCCATCAGTCGAAACTCCTGAGCGCGAGCCCGCAGGCAATCATCAGGGCCGGCGCATCACTCACCAGGGCTCCGGCGTTGACCTTGTTGCTCAAGGACATGTCGGAAAACGGATTGGCGACCTGGGTCTGTGTGCCCAGTCGCTCTTCGATCAGCCGGTCCAGCCCCGGCACCGAGGCCGTGCCGCCGGCCAGCAGAATGTGATCGACCGCGTTGTACTGGCCGGAGGCGAAGAAGAACTGCAGTGAACGTGAAACCTGCTGTACCAGCGCCTCGCGAAACGGTTGCAGGACTTCGCTGACGTAATCGTCCGGCAGCCCGCCCTGCTTCTTGGCCAGCCCGGCCTGCTCGAGGGTCAGGCCATAGCGGCGCTGGATTTCCTCGGTCAGCTGGCGACCGCCGAACAGTTGCTCCCGGGTATAGATGATCCGCCCGTTATGCAGGACGCTGAGGGTGGTCATGGTCGCGCCGATGTCGACCACCGCGACCGTCAGGCGCTCCTGGGAGGCCGCCAGTTGCGTGGCCAGCAGGCCGAAGGAGCGTTCCAGCGCATAGGCCTCGACGTCTACCACCCGCGCAGTCAAGCCGGCAAGGGCCAGGGCCGCCTCACGGACTTCGACGTTCTCCTTGCGACAGGCGGCCAGCAGCACGTTGACGCGCTCGGGGTTGCGCGGCGAGATGCCCTGGACTTCGAAATCGATGGCGACTTCGTCCAGCGGATAGGGAATGTACTGGTCGGCCTCGATCTTGAGCTGGTTTTCCAGCTCATCCTCGGACAAGCCGGCGTCCATCTCGATGACCTTGGTAATCACGGCAGAACCGGCTACCGCCACTGCGACGGTTTTCAGCCCGGTGCGGGCCTTGACCAGCACCCGGGACAGGGCGTGCCCGACGCCTTCGAGTTCAGCGATGTTCTTTTCGACCACGGCATTGGCCGGCAACGGCTCCACCGCGTACGCCTCGACCCGGTAGCGCTCGCCCTGACGGCTCAGCTCCAGCAGCTTCACCGAAGTGGAGCTGATATCGATCCCCAGCAATGTATTGGTCTTTTTATTGAAGAGTCCTAGCACTACCAATTCCCTATGACTTTCCGTGAGTTACGGACTCTGTAATGCGCATTGCGTTCCCTCGCCCCGTCTTGACAGAAGCGCAAATGACGCCCCCAGCGGAAAAGTGCTTATAATGCCCAGCGATTTTTTCCGCTTTTTACTGCCGGCGCGGGCCGTTCTGTGTGTTCCCGGAACCCTGTCGCCCAATTCATTCTTTGCCCTGGATGTCCAAAAGCCTTGATTCGTCTGCTGAAATTCTTCGGTTGGTCCATCGTCGCCGTTTTCTGCGGACTGCTTTTAGTTCTCAGTGGCGCGTTTCTTTACCTTAGTCCGGGTTTGCCATCTGTGGAGGCGCTGAGAAGCATTCAGTTGCAGATTCCGCTCCGGGTGTACAGCAGCGACAACAAGTTGATCGCAGAATTTGGCGAAATGCGCCGCACACCGATCCGTTTCGCCGACATTCCCCCCAATTTCATCAATGCGTTACTAAGTGCTGAAGACGACAACTTCGCCAACCACTATGGCGTCGATCCGAGCAGCCTGATGCGTGCCGCGACCCAACTGGTCAAGAGCGGGCACATCCAGTCCGGCGGCAGCACCATCACCATGCAGGTGGCGAAGAACTTCTTCCTGACCAGCGAACGCAGCTTCTCGCGCAAGACCACGGAAATCCTCCTGGCCCTGCAGATCGAACGCCAGCTGACCAAGGACGAGATCCTTGAGCTGTATGTGAACAAGATCTATCTGGGCAACCGCGCCTACGGCATCGAGGCGGCGGCGCAGGTGTATTACGGCAAGTCGATCCGCGAAGTCAGCCTGGCGCAGATGGCGATGATCGCCGGCCTGCCGAAAGCCCCGTCGCGCTTCAACCCGCTGGCCAACCCGGCGCGCAGCAAGGAGCGTCGCGACTGGATCCTCGGGCGCATGTACAAGCTCGGCAAGATCACCGAGGCCGACTACACCGCCGCCATCAACGAGCCGCTGAACGCCAGCTACCACGTGCCGACCCCGGAAGTGAACGCGCCGTACATCGCCGAGATGGCCCGTGCGGAAATGGTCGGCCGCTACGGCAGCGACGCCTATACCGAAGGTTTCCGCGTCACCACCACGGTGCCGAGCAATCTGCAGGAAATGGCCAACACCGCGCTGCACGAAGGCCTGATGACCTACGATCAGCGTCATGGCTACCGTGGCCCTGAATCGCGCCTGCCGGGCAAGACCCGCGAAGCCTGGGCCACCGAGCTGACCAAGCAACGCACCATCAGCAGCCTGGAGCCGGCCATCGTCACCCAGGTCGACAAGAATGGCCTGCAGGTGCTGACCCGCACCGGTGAAGAACACGTTGCCTGGGACACCATGAAGTGGGCCCGCCCGTTCCTCAATACCAACAGCATGGGCGCAGCTCCGCGTCAGCCATCGGATGTGGCGCAGGTCGGCGATCTGGTGCGCGTGCAGCGCCAGCCGAACAATTCGCTGAAGTTCAGCCAGATTCCGCAGGCCCAGGGCGCGCTGGTATCGCTGGACCCGCAGAACGGCGCGATCCGCTCGCTGGTCGGCGGTTTCGCCTTCGAGCAGAGCAACTACAACCGTGCCATGCAGGCCAAGCGTCAGCCGGGTTCGAGCTTCAAGCCATTCGTTTACAGTGCCGCGCTGGATAACGGCTACACCGCTGCCACGCTGGTCAACGACGCGCCGATCGTGTTCGTCGACGAGTACCTGGACAAGGTCTGGCGCCCGAAGAACGACACCAACACCTTCCTCGGCCCGATCCGCCTGCGTGAAGCGCTGTACAAGTCGCGCAACCTGGTTTCGATCCGCCTGCTGCAAGCCATGGGCGTGGGCAAGACCATCGACTACATCACCCGCTTCGGCTTCAACAAGCAGGACCTGCCGCCAAACCTGTCCCTGGCACTGGGCACCGCGACCCTGACACCGATGGAAATCGCCACTGGCTGGAGCACCTTTGCCAACGGCGGTTACAAGATCACCCCGTACATCATCGACAAAATCGAAAGCCGCAATGGCGACACGCTGTTCGTCGCCAATCCGCCGACCGTGCCACAAGGCGCCTCGGCCACTGACGGCATCGCGGCGCCGGCCAGCCAGTCGTTCACCGTCAACGCCGCACCGGTGCCGGGCGAAGCGCCGGGCGCTGCAGCGGTGCCACAAGCGCCGGCAGTCGCCGAGCGCATCGTCGATGGCCGCACCACTTACATCCTCAACAGCATGTTGCAGGACGTGATCAAGCTCGGCACCGGTCGTCGCGCACTGGCCATGGGCCGCAGCGACATCGCCGGCAAGACCGGTACGACCAACGAATCCAAGGACGCATGGTTCTCCGGTTACAACGCCGATTACGTGACCACGGTCTGGACCGGTTTCGACCAGCCGGAAAGCCTCGGTCGCCGGGAGTTCGGCGGCACCGTGGCGCTGCCGATCTGGATGAACTACATGAGCGCAGCGCTCAAGGACAAACCGCCGCATGTCCAGCCGGAACCGGAAGGCATCCTCAGTCTGCGGGTGGACCCGGTCAGCGGCCGCGCAGCGTCGCCGAGCACGCCAGGCGCCTACTTCGAGCTGTTCAAGGCCGAAGACACGCCGCCGTCGGTCAACGAGATCGGCAACGGCACGGCACCGGGCAGCCCGCTGCCGGCGGATGAACAGGCGCCGATCGACCTGTTCTGATCCTGATCCGCAAAAAGCCCCGCCTTCGTGAGAAGTGCGGGGCTTATTTATGCCTGCCAGATTTGTATTGCATGGACTGACCCCTTCGCGAGCAAGCCCGCTCCCACATTGGAATGCATTTCACCTGTGGGAGCGGGCCTGTTCGCGAAGAGGCCCTCGCCGACAACACAGAATTCATAGGCACAAAAAAGCCCCGACTCTCGCGAGCCGGGGCTTTCGGTTGAAGCACTACAACGACTTAGCCGTTGAACACATCATCCACGCTTTTCAGCGGGTAGTTCTTCGGATACGGCAGGGTTGCTACGCCGGTCTCGATCGCAGCCTTGGCCACGGCGTCGGAGATCACGGTGATCAGGCGCTTGTCCATTGGCTTCGGAATGATGTACTCACGACCGAATTCCAGGGAGATGCCGCCGTAGGCGTCGCACACTTCCTGAGGGACCGGCAGCTTGGCCAGTTCGCGCAGGGCGTTGGCGGCAGCGATCTTCATTTCTTCGTTGATGCGCTTGGCGCGAACGTCCAGGGCACCGCGGAAGATGAACGGGAAGCCCAGCACGTTGTTGACCTGGTTCGGGTAGTCCGAACGGCCGGTGGCCATGATCACGTCGTTGCGGGTGGCGTGAGCCAGTTCCGGGGAGATTTCCGGATCCGGGTTGGAGCAGGCGAAGACGATCGGGTTGGCCGCCATGCGCTTGAGTTGCTCGGCGCTCAGCAGGTTCGGGCCCGACAGGCCGACGAATACGTCAGCGCCTTCGATGGCGTCGTCCAGGGTGCGCTTCTCGGTAGGATGAGCGAACACGGCCTTGTACTGGTTCAGGTCGTCACGGCCAGCGTGGATCACGCCGGTACGGTCAACCATGAAGATGTTCTCGACCTTGGCGCCCATGCTCACCAGCAGTTTCATGCAGGAGATGGCGGCTGCGCCAGCGCCCAGGCAGACGATCTTGGCGTCGGCCAGGGTTTTGCCAGCGATTTCCAGGGCGTTGATCATGCCCGCAGCGGTCACGATCGCGGTGCCGTGCTGGTCATCGTGGAACACCGGAATGTCGCACTGCTCGATCAGGGCGCGTTCGATCTCGAAGCACTCCGGAGCCTTGATGTCTTCCAGGTTGATGCCGCCGAACGTGATGGAAATGCGTTTTACGGTGTCGATGAAGGCTTGCGGGCTTTCGGAATCGACTTCGATGTCGAATACGTCGATACCGGCGAAGCGCTTGAACAGTACACCTTTACCTTCCATGACCGGCTTGGAAGCCAGTGGGCCGAGGTTACCCAGGCCCAGAATCGCGGTGCCATCGGAAATGACTGCAACCAGGTTGCCCTTGCCGGTGTACTTGTAGGCCAGTTCAGGATCGCGGGCGATCTCGCGCACTGGTTCAGCTACGCCGGGGCTGTAGGCCAGCGACAGGTCGCGGGCGGTAGCAGTGGCCTTGGTGAGCTCGACACTCAGCTTCCCTGGACGAGGATGGGCATGATATTCGAGAGCGGCAGTTTTCAGATCAGACATTTTGGCATTCCGCTTTTTACTGTTGGACAGACTGGTCAGCGAGGATACGCGCCTCGCAAAGTCCCCACAAGACTGCCCGGTCACCCCTGTCAAGCGCCCTGCCCTACGACTTTGGGCCAAGAGCCACGGCGCACAAGGGTTAGACTGTTCACAATCGACAGAAAAAATGTCTACAATTTTTTATTCAGCGGGACGACTGGAGCATCGAAGGATCGGTCAGCGGCAACAGCCAGCGCGCCTGGCCAGATTTCAATCCACCGCGCCGAGAACGGTCGACCACCCAGCCACGGGCCTCGATCTGCTTGCCCTTCAACGCTTGCAGAGAGGCACCATCGAAACGATCCAGCAGATTGGGTGCAACGCGCAGTACAAGCTTGTCCTGCAACTCGATCCAGATTCCGCCGCGATTGCGCTGAACCTTGCTCACACGCCCGCTGACCAGCGCGAACCCCGAACGCTCGATCTGCTCCGCTTTCAGTACAGGTGAACGCTTCCACAAGCCAAGCCCGGCCTGTCGCGCGCGGCGTTCGGCGGCTTGCTGGCAATCGGCCAGATCGACATTCGGCGCCACCGCGACCTGAAAACCGAGGCCATCGGCGAGCATTTGCGCTTCGAGGTTCTCACCCCTGGCGCTGAAAACATGGGCCAGGGTGCGGCCGTAATGGTCTTTGGGCTGGGCGCCGAGTCGCAGGCCAACCCGCCCGTCGCTCTCGGCGACCAGGGCTTCGAGACGCTTGCGCGCGGCAATCGCAAACGGCTCGTCGCTGCGGCCCTGCTTGCCGAGTTCGGGCGTATTGAGACCGATCATCCGCACATTGCGCCCGTCGCTCAGGCGCAGGGTGTCGCCGTCGACCACTCGCTGCACGGTGGCGCTGTCCAGCCCGGACGGCGCCGGGCAGAAGGCCTGGGCGGCGGAGAGCCAAATCGCGGACACAAAAAAGGCGCCCGCAAGGGACGCCTTTTTCATCAGACCGGAAAAGCCGCTGAGGTTTTCCAGAATGAAGGGCCTTAGGCCTTTTTCGCGCCGAAAGCACCGAAACGGTCGGCGAACTTCTGAACGCGACCACCGGTGTCCAGAGTCTTCTGCTTACCGGTGTAGAACGGGTGGCACTCGTTGCAAACGTCGATCGCCAGGGCTTTGCCGAAGGTCGAACGGGTTTCGAACTTGTTGCCGCAGCTGCAAGTTACTGCAACTTCTGGGTAATTCGGGTGGATATCGGCTTTCATGGTGTTTTCCTCAGCTGGCGTGCCGCCATCCAACACGATTGTTGAATACCGCACGTAATTAGGCCGCGAATTCTACCAGACAATCCCGATCACGCAAGCTGTCACTGAGACCGACCGTCTGCTAGGCTCGCGCCCCAAATGCTGATCATCTGCCCGCGAAGAGTCGCATAAAGTCGGCATCTTCATCGACTGTCAGGACGCTTTCGCGGGCAAGCCCGCTCCCACAGGGTTCGCGCTCAGCCTTTCTTACTGCCCGCTCACAGAGAATCCCCCGCGTGCCCGACGCCATTCTGCGCCTCGCCTTGCCTTCGCCCCTGCGCCGCCTGTTCGACTATCGGGCCCCGGCCGGCGTACTGCGTTCGCAGTTGCAACCGGGCATGCGCCTGCGGGTGCCGTTTGGCCGACGGGAGATGATCGGGATTCTTGTGGAAGTCACTGACACCAGCGAAGTGCCGGTGGAAAAACTCAAACCGGCGCTGGCCCTGCTCGATGCCACCGCACCGCTGCCGCCGGCGCTGTTCAAGCTGTGTCTGTGGACAGCCCAGTATTATCAGCACAGCCTCGGCGACACCCTGAGCTGGGCGTTGCCGGTGCTGTTGCGTCAGGGCGAACTGGCCGAGGTTCGGCAGGAACGCTTCTGGTCCGCCGCCCCCGGCGCCAGCCTCGATGACCCGCGCATCGCCCGCGCCCCGCGCCAGCGTGAGGCCTTGGCAACTTTGGCCCAGCACCCTCACGGCGTCGCCCATCAGTTGCTGAGCAAACTGATGCTGAGCAAGGACAGCCTCGACCTGCTGCTGGCCAAGAATCTGGTGCAGGTCGAAGTGCGCCGCCACGCTCCCGGCGCGCGCCATGAACACTGGCTGGCCCAGCCCGAGCTGCCGCTCAACAGCGAACAGCGCGCCGCGTACGAGGCGATTCGCGCCGGTTTCGACAGTTATCACGCGTTCCTGCTCGCCGGGGTCACTGGCAGCGGCAAGACCGAAGTCTATTTGCAGCTGATCCGCGAAACCCTCGAGGCCGGCAAGCAGGCGCTGGTGCTGATTCCGGAGATCAACCTCGGCCCGCAGACCCTCGCCCGTTTCGAACAACGTTTCAATGCGCGCATCGCCCTGCTGCACTCGGCGGTCAACGATCGTGATCGTCTGGATGCCTGGCTCGCCGCCCGTGACGGCGAGGCCGACATTATTATCGGCACTCGTTCAGCGCTGTTCACCCCGATGAAAAATCCGGGGCTGATCATCATCGACGAAGAACACGACGGCTCCTATAAACAGCAGGAGGGCCTGCGTTACCACGCGCGGGATCTGGCGCTGGTGCGGGCGCGGCAGGAAAACATCCCGATCGTGCTCGGCTCAGCGACGCCATCGCTGGAAAGCCTGCACAACGCCTACACCGGTCGTTACGGGCTCCTGCGCCTGAACGAACGGGCCGGCGGTGCCAAGCAACCACGATTCCTGCGCCTGGATGTGAAAAGCCGTCCGCTGGACAGCGGCATTTCCGGGCCGATGCAGCAAGCCATCGGCCAGACCCTCGCCGCCGGCCAGCAGGTGCTGGTATTCCTCAACCGCCGGGGGTTTGCCCCGACCCTGCTGTGTCACGATTGCGGCTGGATGTCCGAGTGCCAGCGTTGCGATGCGCGGATGACCGTGCACCAGCGTTACGGCGAACTGCGCTGCCACCACTGCGGTTACGTCGAGCGCGTGCCGCGCCAGTGCCCGAAGTGCAACAAGGTCGATCTGCGGCCGGTGGGCGCCGGCACCGAGCGGGCCGAAGAACGACTGGCGATTCTGTTCCCGGACTATCCGGTACTGCGCGTCGACCGGGACAGCACGTCGCGCAAGGACGCGATGAACCAGCTGTTCGCCACAATTCAGAAAGGTCAGCCATGCATTCTGGTCGGCACCCAGATGTTGGCCAAGGGTCACCACTTCCCCCGGGTCACCCTGGTGTCGATCCTCGACGCCGACGGCGGACTGTTTTCCGGCGACTTCCGCGCCAGCGAGCGCATGGCGCAATTGATCGTGCAGGTCGCCGGCCGTGCCGGGCGGGCGGAAGAACCGGGCAAGGTGATCATCCAGACGCATCTGGCCGACCATCCTTTATTGGTGCAGTTGACCGAGCAGGGTTACTTCGCCTTCGCCGAGCAGGCCCTTAGCGAACGCCGCGCCGCCGGCCTGCCGCCGTTCGCCCACCTCGCCCTGCTGCGCGCCGAAGCGCACAAGCCGGGACAGGCCGAAGGCTTTCTCGATGAAGCCTGCAGCGAGGCCGAGCGTTTGCTGGCCGAACAGAACCTGAGCGGAATCGAATTGCTGGGCCCCGTGCCGGCGCCGATGGAACGCCGGGCCGGACGCTTCCGCGCGCAGCTGCTGTTGCAGGCCACGGCCCGGGCGCCGCTGCACCGATTGCTGGCGAGCTGGCTGCTGGCGCTGGAACAGATGCCGAGCGGCCGGGCGGTGCGCTGGTCGCTGGATGTCGACCCGGTGGATCTGTACTGACCGGGCAAAACCGGCCGAATTGTCACCACACATCCACATCCTGCCTGCTAAGGTTGGCAAGCCCGTCTTCGCAACGGATAATGCCCAGTTTTTCCACCCGCGCATCGATGCGCCGCCGCGCTTGCGGTCGAAAGAGAAGACCATGAAAGACACCATTCGCCAGCTGATCCAACAAGCCCTCACCCAACTCGTCAACGAAGGTGTGTTGCCTGAAGGCCTGACGCCGGCGATCCAGGTGGAAAACGCCCGGGACAAGACCCACGGCGACTTCGCCAGCAACATCGCGATGATGCTGGCCAAGCCTGCCGGCATGAAACCGCGTGATCTGGCGGAAAAAATCATCGCCGCCCTGCCGGCTGATGAAAACGTCACCAAGGCCGAAATCGCCGGTCCCGGTTTCATCAACTTCTTCCAGAACACTCAAGCACTGGCCTCGCGCCTCGACGCCGCCCTGGCCGACGATCACGTTGGCGTGCGCAAGGCCGGTCCGGCGCAACGCACCGTGGTCGACCTGTCGGCACCGAACCTGGCCAAAGAGATGCACGTCGGCCACTTGCGCTCGACCATCATTGGCGACGGCGTGGCGCGGGTACTCGAATTCCTCGGCGATACCGTCATCCGTCAGAACCATGTCGGCGACTGGGGCACCCAGTTCGGCATGCTGATGGCGTATCTGCAGGAAAACCCGATCACCAGCGACGAGCTGTCGGACCTGGAAAACTTCTACCGCGCCGCCAAGCAACGCTTCGACGAGTCAGCGGAATTCGCCGACCGCGCCCGTGGCCTGGTGGTCAAGCTGCAGGCCGGCGATGCCGAGTGTCTGGCACTGTGGACCAAGTTCAAGGACATCTCGCTGTCGCACTGCCAGAAGATCTACGAACTGCTCAACGTCAAATTGACCATGGCCGACGTGATGGGCGAAAGCGCCTACAACGACGACCTGATCAACGTGGTCAACGACCTGAAAGCCGCCGGCATGCTGGTCGAAAGCAACGGCGCCCAGTGCGTGTTCCTCGACGAATTCAAGAACGCCGAAGGCGAGCCGCTGCCGGTGATCATCGTCAAGGCTGACGGCGGCTACCTGTACGCCACCACCGACCTGGCGGCCGTGCGCTACCGCAGCGGCAAGCTCAAGGCCGACCGTGCGCTGTACTTCGTCGACCAGCGTCAGGCCCTGCACTTCCAGCAAGTGTTCGCCGTGGCGCGCAAGGCCGGCTTCGTGACCCATCCGATGGAAATGGAACACATGGGCTTCGGCACCATGAACGGCGCCGACGGCCGTCCGTTCAAGACCCGTGACGGCGGCACCGTGAAGCTGATCGATCTGCTGACTGAAGCTCAGGAACGCGCTTACACCCTGGTGAAAGACAAGAATCCGGAACTGGCGGAAGACGAACTGCGCAACATCGCCAAAGTCGTGGGCATCGGCGCGGTGAAATACGCCGACCTGTCGAAGCACCGCACCAGCGACTACAGCTTCAACTTCGACCTGATGCTCAACTTCGAAGGCAACACCGCGCCGTACCTGCTGTACGCCTACACTCGTGTGGCTGGTGTGTTCCGCAAACTTGGCAAGGATTTCAGCGAAGTCGACGGCCAGATCGTCCTCGAAGCGGCGCACGAACAGGAACTGGCGGCCAAACTGGCGCAGTTCGGTGAAGTGCTGAACAACGTTGCGGAAAAGGGCACGCCACACACCCTGTGCACCTACCTGTACGACGTGGCCGGCCTGTTCTCCAGCTTCTACGAGAACTGCCCGATCCTCGCCGCCGAGACCCCGGCACAAATGCAAAGCCGTCTGCGCCTTGCCGCGCTGACCGGCCGTACCCTCAAGCAAGGCCTGGAACTGCTCGGCCTGGAAACCCTGGAGCGTATGTAAGTTGGCTGCCAAGAAAAAACCTGCACCCAAGCGTGGCGCCAGCCGTTACCAAGCTCCTGCGAAGCAACCGATTCCGGGTTGGCTGTGGATGGCCATCGGCCTGACGGTCGGCGCGTTCATCGTGTTCCTGATGAAACTGGAGCCGGGCAAGGGCAGCGACACGGTCAAGCGCGAGAAGGTCGAACAACAGCAACAACAGAAGGCCACCAAGATCGCCGAGGCCAACAAGACCCCGCCGAGCCCGACTCAACCGGTGAAGCCGAAGTACGACTTCTACACCCTGCTGCCGGAATCGGAAGTGATCGTGCCGCCTGATGCGGTGCCGGAGAAAACCCTGCCGACGCCACAGGTGCCGGCGATCCCGACCACGCCGGTGACCCCGGCGGAAGCGGCGAAGATCGACACGGCGCGGGCGCAGGCTGCACTGGCCGGGATCACCCCGCCGCCAGCGCCACCGGTGACCAAGGCTGCGCCGGTGACCAAGTTCTTCCTCCAGGCCGGCTCGTTCCGCAAAGAGGCCGATGCCGACAAGGTGCGCGCGCAGATCATTCTGCTCGGCCAGGCGGTAGCGGTTGAATCCGGGACGGTGAAGGATGAAACCTGGTATCGCGTACTGGTCGGCCCGTTCAGCAACCGCGAACAACTGACCACCGCCCAGAAACAACTGGCGGGCGCAGGTTTCAGCAACCTGTTGTTACAACAACGCCAGAGCCGCTAACAACTCCCCACCGATCGTTCCCACGCTCTGCGTGGGGAATGCAGCCCGGGACGCTCCGCGTCCCTTGCCGCAGGGACGCGGAGCGTCCATTGAGGCATTCCCGCGCGGAGCGTGGGAGCGATCACGTTGCTTTGCGTGAGAACGACCCCGCGCAAACCACCGCTCGTCCCCTCTCCCTCCCCGCAGTTGAAATCCTCTCCACCACCCCCATATGAATGGGCATAAGGCATTTTCGCCCCGCAGTGTGGAGACTCTTCCCTTGACCACCATCGTTTCAGTCCGCCGCCACGGCAAAGTCGTCATGGGCGGCGACGGCCAGGTTTCTCTCGGCAACACCGTGATGAAAGGCAACGCGAAGAAAGTTCGTCGCCTGTACCACGGTCAGGTCATCGCCGGTTTCGCCGGTGCCACCGCCGACGCCTTCACCCTGTTCGAACGTTTCGAAGGCCAACTCGAGAAACATCAGGGCCATCTGATCCGCGCCGCCGTCGAACTCGCCAAAGAATGGCGCACCGACCGCTCCCTGAGCCGCCTCGAAGCGATGCTCGCGGTCGCCAACAAGGACGCTTCACTGATCATCACCGGAAACGGTGACGTGGTCGAACCCGAGAATGGCCTGATCGCCATGGGTTCCGGTGGCGGTTACGCCCAGGCTGCAGCCAGCGCGCTATTGAAAAAGACCGACCTGTCGGCCCGTGAAATCGTCGAAACCGCACTGGGCATCGCTGCCGACATCTGCGTATTCACCAACCACACTCAGACCATTGAGGAGCAGGATCTCGCTGAAGAAGCCTGATACGGCCCCTGTGCCACGGCTTGTTTCTGCTAGAGGACCGTCAATTACTATGTCCATGACTCCCCGCGAAATCGTCCACGAACTCAACCGCCATATCATCGGCCAGGACGATGCCAAGCGCGCCGTCGCGATTGCCCTGCGCAACCGCTGGCGTCGCATGCAGCTGCCTGAAGAGCTGCGCGTTGAAGTGACCCCGAAGAACATCCTGATGATCGGTCCGACCGGTGTCGGTAAAACCGAGATCGCCCGTCGCCTGGCCAAGCTGGCCAATGCGCCGTTCATCAAGGTCGAAGCGACCAAGTTCACCGAAGTCGGCTACGTCGGCCGCGACGTCGAATCGATCATCCGTGATCTGGCCGATGCCGCGATCAAGATGCTGCGCGAGCAGGAAATGACCCGCGTTCGCCACCGTGCCGAAGACGCCGCCGAGGACCGCATCCTCGACGCCCTGCTGCCACCGGCACGCATGGGTTTCAGCAACGAAGAAGCGCCGACCCAGGATTCCAACACCCGCCAGCTGTTCCGCAAGCGCCTGCGCGAAGGTCAGCTGGACGACAAGGAAATCGAGATCGAAGTCGCCGAAATGGCCGGCATCGAGATCGCCACGCCGCCGGGCATGGAAGAGATGACCAACCAGCTTCAGTCCCTGTTCGCCAACATGGGCAAGGGCAAGAAGAAGTCCCGCAAGCTCAAGGTCAAGGAAGCGCTGAAGCTGGTGCGCGATGAAGAAGCCGGTCGCCTGGTCAACGAAGAAGAGTTGAAGGCCAAGGCCCTGGAAGCGGTCGAGCAGCACGGCATCGTGTTCATCGACGAAATCGACAAGGTCGCCAAACGCGGCAATGTCGGCGGTGCCGATGTGTCCCGTGAAGGCGTGCAACGCGACCTGCTGCCGCTGATCGAGGGCTGCACCGTCAACACCAAGCTGGGCATGGTCAAGACCGACCACATCCTGTTCATCGCCTCCGGCGCGTTCCATCTGAGCAAGCCGAGCGATCTGGTGCCGGAGCTGCAAGGCCGTCTGCCGATCCGCGTCGAACTCAAGGCCCTGAGCCCGGAAGACTTCGAGCGTATCCTCAGCGAACCGCATGCCTCGCTCACCGAGCAATACTGCGCGCTGCTGAAGACCGAAGGCCTGAACATCCAGTTCCAGCCTGAAGGCATCAAGCGTCTGGCGGAGATCGCCTGGCAGGTCAACGAGAAGACCGAGAACATCGGTGCCCGTCGCCTGCACACGTTGCTCGAGCGCCTGCTGGAAGAGGTGTCGTTCAGTGCCGGCGATCTGGCCAGCGCCCACGACGACAAGGCGATCCTGATCGACGCCGAGTACGTCAACAGCCACCTGGGCGAATTGGCGCAGAACGAAGACCTGTCCCGTTATATCCTGTAAGCCATACTTACAGTGGTCGTGAAACTGTGGGAGCCATCGGCTCCCACAATTTTTTTCACCTGACGGAACGCCGGCGATGACCCAACTCCCTACCGACATCAAACTGCACAAAGCCTCGAAAACCCTGTCGCTCAAATACGCGTCCGGCGAGGAATACACCCTGCCCGCCGAATTCCTGCGTGTGCATTCCCCCTCCGCCGAGGTCCAGGGCCACGGCAAACCGATCCTGCAATTCGGCAAGCTGCACGTCGGCCTGACCAAGGTAGAACCGGCCGGTCAGTACGCACTGAAACTGACCTTCGACGACGGTCACGACAGCGGCCTGTTCACCTGGGATTACCTCTACGAACTGGGGCGACGTTATGACGCACTCTGGGCGGATTATCTGGCCGAGCTCAAAGCCGCCGGCAAAACCCGCGACCCGGACGAGTCTGTCGTCAAGCTGATGCTCTAGTCCGCGCCTCGTACTGTTTAGAGGGCATTTTCTAGATTCATCTGTTTGAATGCTCCGCTAAAGCGGCCCGGGATCGGCTGCTTGCGAAAAAAATCAATCTCGGGTAACCAATGGAACTGGCAAGTTCCCTGCAGTGCTCTACGACTGTAAAGCAGCTATGCAGAATCAACGGTCACCCGAGCAGTAGTACCTGGCATTGGCTGTGGAACTGCACAGCAGAAACCGGGTACTCGTCTCAGGACAATGGAGCGTCGTAGATGAGTAACAAGAATAACGATGATTTGAAGTACCAGGCCTCGGAAAACACCCTGGGGCTGAATCCTGTCGTTGGGCTTCGCGGAAAGGATCTGCTGGCCTCTGCTCGAATGGTGCTGACCCAGGCCATCAAACAACCGATCCATAGCGTCAAGCACGTCACCCATTTCGGTCTCGAACTGAAGAACGTGCTGTTCGGCAAATCAGAACTGCAACCGGCCAGCGATGACCGTCGCTTCGTCGATCCGGCGTGGAGTCAGAACCCGCTGTACAAACGTTACCTGCAAACCTACCTGGCATGGCGCAAGGAACTCCATGCCTGGATCGACGACAGCAGCCTCTCGCCCAAGGACATTGCGCGCGGCCACTTCGTGATCAACCTGATGACCGAAGCCATGGCGCCGACCAACACGGCGGCCAACCCCGCGGCGGTCAAACGCTTCTTCGAGACCGGCGGCAAGAGCCTGCTCGACGGCCTCTCGCATCTGGCCAAGGATCTGGTGCACAACGGCGGCATGCCGAGCCAGGTCAACATGGGCGCGTTCGAGGTCGGCAAGAGCCTGGGCGTGACCGAAGGCGCGGTGGTGTTTCGCAACGACGTGCTGGAGCTGATCCAGTACAAGCCGATCACCGAGCAAGTGCACGAGCGCCCGCTGCTGGTGGTGCCGCCGCAGATCAACAAGTTCTATGTATTCGACCTGAGCCCGGACAAGAGCCTGGCGCGCTTCTGCCTGCGCAACAATGTGCAGACCTTCATCGTCAGCTGGCGCAACCCGACCAAGGAACAGCGGGAGTGGGGCCTCTCGACCTACATCGAAGCCCTGAAGGAAGCGGTCGACGTGGTCACCGCGATCACCGGCAGCAAGGACGTCAACATGCTCGGCGCCTGCTCCGGCGGCATCACCTGCACCGCCCTGCTCGGCCACTACGCCGCCACCGGTGAAAACAAGGTCAATGCCCTGACCCTGCTGGTCAGCGTGCTCGATACAACGCTGGACAGCGACGTCGCGCTGTTCGTCGACGAGCAGACCCTGGAGATGGCCAAGCGTCATTCGTATCAGGCCGGCGTGCTGGAAGGCAAAGACATGGCCAAGGTCTTCGCCTGGATGCGCCCCAACGACCTGATCTGGAACTACTGGGTCAACAACTACCTGCTCGGCAACGAGCCGCCAGTGTTCGACATCCTGTTCTGGAACAACGATACGACTCGACTGCCGGCCGCGTTCCACGGCGACCTGATCGAGATGTTCAAAAACAACCCACTGATCCGCCCCAATGCACTGGAAGTGTGCGGCACGCCGATCGACCTCAAGCAGGTGACCGCCGACATCTTCTCGCTGGCCGGCACCAACGACCACATCACCCCGTGGAAATCCTGCTACAAGTCGGCGCAGCTGTTTGGCGGCAAGGTGGAATTCGTGCTGTCCAGCAGCGGGCATATCCAGAGCATCCTGAACCCGCCGGGCAACCCGAAATCACGCTACATGACCAGCGATGAAATGACCGCCAATGCCGATGACTGGCAGGAAAACTCGACCAAGCACGCCGACTCCTGGTGGCTGTACTGGCAGGCGTGGCAGGCCGCGCGTTCGGGCGAGCTGAAAAAGGCGCCGACCAAACTGGGCAACAAGGCGTATCCGGCAGGTGAAGCCTCGCCGGGCACTTACGTACACGAGCGGTAACCGACACACCTCACTCCCCTGTGGGAGCGGACTTGCTCGCGAAAGCGGTTGATCAGCCAACATCAATGGCGACTGACACGACGCCTTCGCGAGCAAGCCCGCTCCCACAAGGGGTACGAGGTGATACTGAGATCGACCCATAGGGCCTTGAAGCATGCCGCACCCGTTCATCTTTCGAACTGTCGAGCTGGATGGCCAGACCATCCGCACGGCGGTCCGCCCCGGCAAGCCTCACTTGACGCCCTTGCTGATTTTCAACGGCATCGGCGCCAACCTGGAGCTGGTGTTTCCTTTTGTCGCGGCGCTGGATCCGGACCTGGAAGTGATCGCCTTCGACGTGCCCGGTGTCGGCGGTTCCTCGACACCGAGCCGGCCGTATCGCTTTCCGGGGCTGGCGAAGCTGACGGCAAGGATGCTCGATTACCTCGACTACGGACAGGTCAATGTGATCGGCGTGTCCTGGGGTGGCGCGCTGGCGCAGCAGTTCGCCCATGACTATCCCGAGCGCTGCAAGAAGCTGGTACTGGCCGCCACGGCGGCGGGCGCGGTGATGGTGCCGGGCAAGCCGAAGGTGCTGTGGATGATGGCCAGCCCACGCCGCTACATCCAGCCGTCCCATGTGATCCGCATCGCACCGATGATTTACGGTGGCTCGTTCCGACGCGACCCGACGCTCGCCGCCAGTCACGCGGCCAAGGTGCGTTCGGCGGGCAAGCTCGGATACTACTGGCAACTGTTCGCGGGCCTGGGCTGGACCAGCATTCACTGGCTGCACAAGATCCATCAGCCAACCCTGGTGCTGGCCGGTGATGACGATCCGCTGATCCCGCTGATCAACATGCGCCTGCTCGCCTGGCGAATTCCCAACGCGCAATTGCACATCATCGATGACGGGCATCTGTTCCTGATCACCCGGGCCGAAGCCGTGGCGCCGATCATCATGAAATTCCTGCAGGAGGAACGTCTTCGTGCCGTGATGCACCCCCACCCGACACCGCTGGGCGGATAACCGGCCCGATCCGGTTTTCTGGACAGCTCCTTGCAGAGCGCTTTGCAAGTGCGTGGCAGGACGCCGCGCAGGCAACAACCCACAACAGCGTCTATGGTGTTCTGGTTCGGTGTGTTTGTTTTTGACCTGAAGACGAAGGAGTGTTGAGTCATGCGCGACAAACCAGCGACGGGCGGAGTGCCCAGTCCTGCCGTGTTCATCAATGCACAGAGTGCAATGACCGGCCTGCGTGGCCGCGATCTGATTTCGACGTTGCGCAGCGTCGCCGCCCATGGCCTGCGCAACCCGATCCACAGTGCGAAACACGCATTGAAACTCGGCGGTGCGCTCGGACGCGTGCTGCTGGGTGAAACCCTGCACCCGACCAACCCCAATGACAGCCGTTTCGCCGACCCGGCCTGGAGCCTCAATCCGTTCTACCGCCGGGGCCTGCAGGCCTATCTGAGCTGGCAGAAACAGGTCAGGAGCTGGATCGACGAAAGCAGCATGAGCGACGACGATCGCGCCCGTGCGCACTTCGCTTTTTCCCTGATCAACGACGCCGTGGCGCCCTCCAACACGCTGCTCAATCCGCTGGCGATCAAGGAGCTGTTCAACTCCGGCGGCCACAGCCTGGTGCGCGGCCTGAGCCATCTGCTCGATGACCTGCTGCACAACGATGGCCTGCCGCGCCAGGTGACCAAACAGGCCTTCGAGATCGGCAAGACCGTTGCCACCACCACCGGCTCGGTGGTGTTTCGCAACGAACTGCTCGAGCTGATCCAGTACAAGCCAATGAGCGAAAAGCAGTATTCGAAACCGCTGCTGGTGGTGCCGCCGCAAATCAACAAGTACTACATTTTCGATCTGAGCCCGAACAACAGCTTCGTCCAGTACGCTCTGAAGAACAGCTTGCAGACCTTCATGATCAGTTGGCGCAACCCGGACGTGCGCCATCGCGAATGGGGCCTTTCGACCTACGTCGAGGCCGTGGAGGAAGCGATGAACGTCTGCCGGGCGATTACCGGCGCTCGGGAGGTCAACCTGATGGGAGCCTGCGCCGGCGGGCTGACCATCGCCGCACTGCAAGGGCACTTGCAGGCCAAGCGGCAGTTGCGGCGGGTCTCCAGCGCGACCTATCTGGTGAGCCTGCTCGACAGTCAGATCGACTCCCCGGCGACGCTGTTCGCCGACGAACAGACCCTCGAAGCGGCCAAGCGCCGTTCCTATCAGAAAGGCGTGCTGGACGGTCGCGACATGGCCAGGGTGTTCGCCTGGATGCGGCCCAACGATCTGATCTGGAGCTACTTCGTCAACAACTACCTGCTGGGCAAGGAGCCGCCGGCGTTCGACATCCTCTACTGGAACAACGACAGCACCCGCCTGCCAGCCGCGTTTCATGGCGACCTGCTGGACTTCTTCAAGCACAACCCGCTGATTCATTCGGGAGGCCTGGAAGTCTGCGGCACACCGATCGACCTGCAGAAAGTCACGGTCGACAGTTTCAGCGTGGCCGGCATGAACGACCACATCACGCCATGGGACGCGGTGTATCGCTCGACCCTGCTGCTGGGCGGCGAGCGACGCTTCGTACTGTCCAACAGCGGCCACGTACAGAGCATTCTCAACCCGCCGAGCAACCCCAAAGCCACTTACGTCGAGAACGGCAAGCTGAGCAGCGACCCGCGCGCCTGGTACTACGACGCGAAAAAGGTCGACGGCAGTTGGTGGCCGCAATGGCTGGAATGGGTCCAGCAGCGTTCCGGCACCCTGCGCGAAACCCAGATGTCTCTGGGCAACGCCAATTATCCACCGATGGAGGCAGCACCCGGCACCTACGTGCGCGTGCGCTGACCGGCCTCAATCCCTTTAAGAAAACTGGATGAAAACAAGCGACCGGATCCTCGAATGTGCCCTGCAGTTGTTCAATGAAAAGGGCGAGCCGAACGTCTCCACCATGGAGGTTGCCAATGAAATGGGGATCAGCCCCGGCAACCTCTACTATCACTTTCACGGCAAGGAACCGCTGATCCTCGGGCTGTTCGAGCGCTTCCAGAACGAACTGGCGCCACTGCTCGACCCACCCGCCGATGTCGAACTGGCGCCGGAGGATTACTGGCTGTTCCTGCATTTGATCGTCGAGCGGCTGGCGCAGTACCGGTTCCTGTTCCAGGACCTGTCGAACCTGGCCGGACGCCTGCCGAAACTGGCCAAGGGCATTCGCCAGTTCCTCAACGTGCTCAAGCGTACGCTGGCGTCACTGCTGGCACGGTTGAAGGCCTCGGGGCAGTTGGTCAGCGATACACAGGCGCTGGGGCAACTGGTGGAACAGATCACCATGACCTTGCTGTTCTCGCTGGACTATCAGCGGATTCTCGATCGCGAAGGGGAAGTGCGGCTGGTGGTGTACCAGATCATGATGCTGGTGGCGCCGCATTTGTTGCCGCCGGTGAAGGTGGCGACGGAGCGGATGGCTTTGCAGTATCTCGAAGATCACGAGTAACCCGACGGCTTTTACCCAAACAAAAACGCCCGACCTTCACAGGCCGGGCGTTTTCTTGAGCCCTGAAAAATCAGGACTGACTGGTCGGCGTCGACGGCGTCGATGCAACAGTCGAAGCTGGCGCCGGGGTTGGAGCCGAGGCGGAGTTCGACGTGCTGGCCAGTGCTTGCGGTGTGGTCACCGGTTTTGGAGCAGCAGCTTTCGGCGCAGCGGCTTTCGGTGCGGCCGGTTTTTTCACGGCTGGTTTTTTCGCCGCAGCCGGTTTGGCGGCAGGCTTGGCAGCGGGTTTGGCGGCAGCGGTTTTCGCTGCAGGCTTGGCCGCAGGTTTGGCAGCTGATTTTGTTGCCGGCTTGGCGGCGGCCTTGGCGGCAACCGGTTTGGCCGCGGCCTTCGCTGCAGGCTTGGCGGCTGCGGTTTTGGCTGCTGGTTTTGCTGCCGGTTTGGCGGCGGCTTTAGCCAGTGGCTTGGCAGCGGTTTTGGCCGCAGGCTTGGCTGCTGCGGTTTTCGCCGCGACAGGCTGAGCTTTCAGGCCGGTGAGTTTTTCGATCTGCTTGGTCAGGGTATCGACCTTCTTGTGCAGATCCTTCACCTCGTTGCGGCTCGGTACGCCCAGGCGCGAAATCGCACTGTTCAGGCGCTTGTCGAAAGCTCCTTCCAGCTGATCCCAGGTGCCCAGTGCGCGATCTTTCACGCCGCTGATGCGCGATTTTGCCGAGCTTGCAGAATCCTTGGCAGCATCGACTTTCTTGCCGACTGCAGCCTTGGTGAGCTTCTCGGCTTTCTCGCCGTCTTTGACCAATGTATCGAAGAGCTTGCTGCCGTCAGTGTCGATCTTCGAGTACACGCCTAAACCAGCCAGCCAGATCTTGCGGGAATAGTCTTCGACTTTTCCGATCCACGAGCTGCCTTCTTTATCGGTGTTCTTTTTACCAGCCATCCCGTTCTCCTTAAGATTTACGCGCGACGCGTTCGAGCAATGCCGTCAGCTCATCGAGCTTAGCAGAGAGTGTCTCAACGTCATGTTTAGACGGAATGCCGATACGATTCAAGGCACTGGCGACACGCGTGTCGAACGCCTTCTCGACCTTGTCGAGCTGAACTTCGACCCGGCCTTTGAAAGAGCTGACTTCGCTCTTGGCTTCATCGATCTCGGCGTTGGCCGCTTCGAGTTTTTCGGTGACGGCTTTTTTGCCTTTCTTTTCAACAGTTTGACCAGCCTTGATCAACTCCTGAAAGTACTCGCTGCCCTCCTGACCGACCTTGGTGTAGGCACCCAGGCCTGCCAGCCAGATCTTGCGGGCATAGGATTTGACGTCGCTCAGAGCGGAAGTCGAAGCGTCGATTTTTTTCTTCAAAATGACTTTGGCCATGGTGCACCTCACGCGCAGAAGGTTTGAGGAACTGCCCTGACGAGTGTCGGGCTCAGGCACAAAGTAGGGAGAAAAATTAGAAACGGCACCCTAACAACTGACATAAACAGCTGGGCACACCACAAAACAAATGTGGGAGCGGGCTTGCTCCCACAGGGGGATTTCATTTCAGGCAGAAATCAGACCAGCGCTTTATCCAGCGCCTTTTCGATCTCGGCTTTGATCATGCCGCTCATGGCCGACATCATCAGGCCCAGTTCCACGTCGACCCGGATCGAATCCTCGGCCACATGCACCGCGCCCTTCACGCCCGAACGCTTGAGGTTCAGGACATCGCCCGACCACTGCGGCTCCAGGCCATATTGATCGGAGAGTTTCTGCGCCAGTTTGTCGGCTTTCTCGCGGGCCGCTTCCTTGCCCAGGCTGTGGGCACGCTCAACACTGATATGGGCCATTGAATGACTCCTGCTTTTTGAATGGGGCTATGAATGCCTGCAACGAATCTTGACCGCCACTGCGGCAAATCGTCCCGAAGGTTGCCCATCTTACCTTTAGCCATTCCAAGACAAAGCATGGCTTGGGGATTAGAATGTCGCGCATTCTCTTTTGGTGACAGCGATATGACTGATCAGCGCAAAGGCAGCGATGCCGAACCCACCACTCACTTCGGCTTCAAAAACGTTCCGGAAAGCCAGAAAGCGGAAAAAGTCGCTGAGGTGTTCCACTCCGTGGCCGCCAAGTACGACCTGATGAACGACCTTCTGTCGGGCGGCATGCACCGTCTGTGGAAGCGTTTCGCGATCGAACTGTCGGGCGTGCGCGCCGGCAACCGCGTGCTGGACATCGCCGGCGGTACGGGTGACCTGACCAAGAAATTCTCGCACCTGGTCGGCCCGACCGGTCAGGTGGTGCTGGCGGACATCAACGAATCCATGCTCAAGGTCGGTCGTGACCGCCTGCTGGATGTCGGTGTTTCGGGCAACGTCGAGTTCGTTCAGGCGGACGCCGAAAAGCTGCCGTTCCCGGACAATCACTTCGACTGCGTGACTATCGCCTTCGGCCTGCGCAACGTGACGCACAAGGAAGACGCCCTGCGCTCGATGCTGCGCGTACTCAAGCCGGGCGGGCGTCTGCTGGTGCTGGAATTCTCCAAGCCGACCAACGCCCTGATGTCCAAGGCCTACGACGCCTACTCGTTCGCCTTCATGCCGCTGATGGGCAAGCTGATCACCAATGACTCGGAAAGCTATCGCTACCTGGCCGAATCGATCCGCATGCACCCGAATCAGGAAACCCTGAAGTCGATGATGGTCGACGCCGGTTTCGATCGCGTGACCTATCACAACATGACCGCAGGCATCGTCGCCCTGCACCGCGGCATCAAGCCCTGATGCTGCTGACCGGGCTGCTGGCCAGCGTCGAACTCGGCCTTAACCGCGTGCTGCGTCTCGACAGCACGGCGCTGCCGCGACTGGCGCATTTGACCGGCAAAGTGATTGCCGTCGACTGCCGCAGCCCGGCGCTGCAACTGTTCATCCTGCCGAGCGATGAAGGCCTGATGCTGGCGTCCCACTGGGAAACCGGCGTCGACTGCACCCTGCGCGCCCCGGCCTCGAGCCTGGTGAAACTGGCCTTGAGCAAGGACAAGACGGCGGTGCTGCACGCGCCGGAAGTCGAACTCGACGGTGACAGCGGCGTGCTGCTGGAACTGGCGGGTGTGCTGCAGGATCTTGAGCTGGACTGGGAGTACGAACTCTCGCGCTGGATCGGCCCGGTCGCCACGCAACTGGTCGGCGGTCACCTGCGCAGCCGCGCCCGCTGGTATCAACAAGGATTTGCCAGCCTCAACCAGAATCTCGCCGAATACCTGGCCGAAGAATCTCGCACCCTCGTCGGGCAGCGCGAAGCCGAAGCCCGTTTCAGCGAACTGGACCGGATCAAACTCGATCTGGAACGTCTCGAGGCGCGCTTCGAGCGCCTTTCCCGATCCCTCGACCCAAGCGATAACGCATGAAGCTGCTCGCCGTCCGCCGTCTGTTGCGCATCCAGCGCGTCGTGATCCGCTACCGCCTCGATGACCTGCTGTTCGATCTGCCTTTGCCGTGGTTCCTGCTGGCGCTGCGCTACGTCCTGCCGTGGCGCTGGTTCCCGCGCAAGCCGCTGGACCTGAGCCGTGGCGCACGCCTGCGCCTGGCCTTGCAGGACCTGGGGCCGATCTTCATCAAGTTCGGGCAGATCCTCTCGACCCGCCGCGACTTGCTGCCGGAAGACATCGCCGATGAGCTGATGCTGTTGCAGGACCGCGTGCCGCCGTTCGATTCGCAGCTGTCGGTCAAATTGATCGAAGAACAGCTGGGCAAGAAGATCAGCGAAGTGTTCAGCCGCTTCGACGTCGAACCGCTGGCCTCGGCCTCGGTGGCGCAAGTGCATGCCGCGCAACTGAAGACCGGCGAAGAAGTGGTGGTCAAGGTGATCCGCCCGGGCCTGAAACCGATCATCGCGCAGGATCTGGCGTGGCTGTTCATTCTCGCCCGCGCTGCCGAAAAGGTCTCCGCCGACGCCCGACTGCTGCACCCGGTGGACGTGGTCAGCGACTACGAAAAGACCATCTACGACGAACTCGACCTGTTGCGCGAAGCGGCCAACGCCAGCCAGTTGAAGCGCAACTTCGAAGGCTCGCCACTGCTCTACGTACCGCAAGTCTATTGGGACTGGTGCCGGCCGAAAGTGCTGGTGATGGAGCGCATCTACGGGATTCAGGTGACGGATCTGGCGACCCTCGCCGACCAGCGCACCGACATGAAGATGCTCGCCGAACGCGGCGTGGAGATCTTCTTCACCCAGGTGTTCCGCGACAGTTTCTTCCACGCCGACATGCACCCGGGCAACATCTTCGTCAGCACCGTCAATCCGTGGAGCCCTCAGTACATCGCGATCGACTGCGGCATCGTCGGCAGCCTGACCCCGGAAGACCAGGACTATCTGGCGCGCAACCTGTTCGCTTTCTTCAAGCGCGACTACCGCCGCGTGGCGCAATTGCACATCGACTCGGGCTGGGTGCCGGCGGAAACCAAGCTCAACGAATTCGAAGCGGCGATCCGTACCGTGTGCGAACCGATCTTCGAAAAACCGTTAAAAGATATTTCATTTGGCCAGGTGCTGATGCGCCTGTTCCAGACTGCGCGTCGCTTCAACATGGAAGTGCAGCCGCAACTCGTCCTGCTGCAAAAGACCCTGCTGAACATCGAAGGCCTGGGCCGTCAGCTGTACCCGGACCTGGATCTGTGGAACACCGCGCAGCCGTTCCTCGAGCGCTGGATGCGCGAACGCGTCAGCCCGAAAGCCTTGATCGGCAACGTCCAGAGCCAGTTCGAACAACTGCCGCACCTGGCCAACATGGCCCGCGATTTGCTCGAACGCATGTCCCAACCGCACGCCAACGACCCGCCGCCCCCGTGGCAGAAACGCAAGGACGACTGGTTCCTGCGCCTGCTTGGCAGCGCGCATCTGGCAGGCGGCACGATCCTCGCCGCCGGTGGCCCGCTGCATGAGCTGGGGCATTGGCCCGCCGGGATCATGGTAGCAGTCGGCTTGTATCTGGTCGTTCGCCGATAGCCAGTTGCGTGATCGACTGGCACACTGTTTCAACGCCTGAACCCGACTATTGAAGTGTGGGTTCGCTGTCGGAGTCGAAGATGAAAAACTGGCTGGACGAGATCAAGTGGGACGCCGATGGCCTGGTGCCGGCGATTGCCCAGGATCACAAGACCGGACGCGTGCTGATGATGGCCTGGATGAACCGCGAAGCCCTGGAGCTGACCGCGGCGGAAAACCGTGCCATCTATTGGTCACGTTCCCGTGGCAAGCTGTGGCGCAAGGGCGAAGAGTCCGGCCACGTACAGACGCTGCATGAAATGCGTCTGGACTGCGACGCCGACGTCATCATCCTGATGGTCGAACAGATCGGCGACATCGCTTGCCATACCGGCCGTCAAAGTTGCTTCTACCGCGTCTTCGAAAACGGCGACTGGAAAACGGTCGACCCGGTCCTGAAAGACCCGCACGCTATTTATTCCGCAGGACACAAACATGAGTGACACCCTGACTCGTCTGGCCCAGGTGCTCGAAGAGCGCAAAGGCGCAGCAGCCGACAGCTCATATGTAGCCAGTCTGTATCACAAGGGCCTGAACAAGATTCTGGAAAAGGTCGGCGAAGAGTCGGTCGAAACGATCATTGCCGCCAAGGACGCCGCCATCAGCGGTGACTGCAGCGACGTGATCTACGAGACCGCCGACTTGTGGTTCCACAGCATGGTCATGCTCGCCCAGCTGGGGCAGCATCCGCAGGCTGTACTCGACGAGCTGGATCGTCGCTTCGGCCTGTCCGGACACGTCGAGAAAGCCTCGCGCCCGTCCGCCTGAACAACTTCAAGAGAGGAACAGCAACATGGGCATTTTTGACTGGAAACACTGGATCGTCATTCTGGTTGTCGTGGTGCTGGTGTTCGGCACCAAGAAACTGAAAAACCTCGGCACCGACGTCGGCGAGTCGATCAAGGGCTTTCGCAAGGCCATGAACGACGACGAGAAACCGGCCGATCCGACCGTCACGCCTGCGCAGCCGGTACCACCGGTTCAGCCGCAAGCCACCGCTCAGGCCAACCCGCCGCACACCATCGACGTGCAGGCGCAGAAAGTCGAAGAGCCGATCCGCAAAGACGTGTGAGCACTGACTAATGTTTGGTATCAGCTTCTCTGAACTGCTGCTCGTCGGCCTCGTTGCCCTGCTGGTGCTGGGCCCCGAGCGTCTGCCGGGCGCTGCACGCACGGCCGGCCTGTGGGTCGGACGGCTGAAGCGCAGCTTCAACGCGATCAAACAGGAAGTTGAACGTGAAATCGGTGCCGACGAAATCCGTCGGCAACTGCACAACGAGCACATCCTGTCGCTGGAACAGGAGGCGCGGAAGATTTTCACGCCACCGGTTCAGCAGGAGCCGACGCCCGTGCAGCCGGCGGCAGACCAGACGCCAACACCGCCTGTCGCAGAACAAACGATTCATGCACCGGCGAGCGTCGAACACGTCTCTGCCGCAAGCGCTGAAGCTGCTCCGGTCATGAAACCGATCGAACCCGTTGCTCCAGCCGCCGCGCCAACCACGCCGGCCCCTCACGACACCACTTTGCCGCCGCGAGCCCCATGAGCGATCTCCCCGAAAACGACCAGCACATGCCGCTGGTTTCGCACCTCACCGAGTTGCGCACCCGCCTGCTGCGTTGCGTGGCGGCGATCTTCATCATCTTCGCCGGGCTGTTTGCCTTCACCCAGCAGATCTACACCTTCGTCTCGACACCGCTGCGTCAGTACCTGCCGGCCGGCGCGACGATGATTGCCACCGACGTGTCGTCGCCGTTCCTGACGCCGCTGAAGCTGACGATGATGGTGTCGCTGTTCCTCGCGATCCCGGTGATCCTGCACCAGATCTGGGGCTTCATCGCGCCAGGCCTGTACAAGCATGAAAAGCGCGTTGCAGTACCGTTGCTGATCTCCAGCATCCTGCTGTTCTACACCGGCATGGCGTTCGCCTACTTCTTCGTGTTCCCGCTGATCTTCAAGTTCTTCGCCTCCGCCACCCCGGCCGGCGTGGAAATGATGACCGACATTACCAGTTACCTCGATTTCGTCATGACGCTGTTCTTCGCCTTCGGCGTGGCGTTCGAAATCCCGGTGGCCGTGGTGCTGCTGGTGTGGATCGGCGTGGTCGACGTCAAATACCTGAAGAAGATCCGGCCATACGTGATCATCGGTTGCTTCGTGGTCGGCATGATCCTGACCCCGCCGGACATCTTCTCCCAGACCCTGCTGGCCGTGCCGATGTGGATGCTGTTTGAAGTCGGCATCCTGTTCGGCAGCCTGGTCAGCAAGCGCGAGCGCCCGGACGAAACCGTCGACGACCACAACGACCAGCCGCCAGCGACCCAGCCATGAACCTGCTGCTGCTCGAAGAAGCCGATTTCATTGCGGCCGACCGCGTCGTGCTGCGCGACCGGCGCCTGACCCACATGCAGGAAGTCCACCGCTCGGAAGTCGGCGACAGCTTGCGGGTCGGGCGCATCAACGGCTTGATGGGCTCGGCCGAGCTGCTGCGTCTGGACGCGGGCGAAGCCGAGCTGCGAGTCACCCTCGATCAACCGCCGCCGGCCAAACTGCCGCTGACCCTGGTGCTCGCCCTGCCCCGCCCGAAGATGCTGCGCCGGGTGTTCCAGACCGTGGCGACCATGGGTGTATCGAAGGTGATTCTGGTCAACAGCTATCGCGTCGAGAAGAGCTTCTGGCAGACACCCTTTCTCGAGCCGGAAGCGATCCGCGAGAATTTGATCCTCGGCCTCGAACAGGCCCGCGATACCGTGCTGCCGGAAATCATCATCGAGAAGCGCTTCAAGCCGTTCGTCGAAGATCGGCTGCCGGCCATCACCGACGGCACTCTCGGTCTGGTCGGTCATCCCGGCAATTTCCCGCCCTGCCCTCGCGCCCTGAGCGAACCGGTGACCCTGGCCATCGGCCCGGAAGGTGGCTGGATTCCCTACGAAATCGATCTGCTGGCCAAATCCGGCCTGCAACCGGTGCAACTGGGCGATCGCATCCTTCGGGTCGAAACCGCCGTCACCGCCCTGCTCGCCCGCCTGTTTTGAACCTGCCGGCGCCATTGAGCGCCGGACAAATCGCGTTACAGATTGCGATCATCCAGCCGATACAGTCTCCATAAGTCCAATTAGTGGTCCGAGGGGAGTCGTCGCATGTACCGTTGGTTAGCCGAGAGTCTTGGAAATGTCAGTGTCAAACGCAAGCTGGGCATCGGTTTCGGCCTGGTGCTGCTACTGACGCTGTTGATCACCTTTACCGGCTGGACCGGCATGAGCGGCATCATCAGCCGCGGTGACAAACTCGGCTTCATCTCCAGCCTCAACGAGCTGACCAAGGACCTGCGTCTGGCGCGCCTGGACTACGAAATGCGTCGTGGCGAACAAGGCCCGGGCGCGGTCAATGACCTGCTCGGCAAGCTCGACAGCGGCCTGCAGACCGCTCGCAACCTGATCGAACAACCCGCCGACGCGGCGAAAGTCGACCAACAACTGGCGGCCATCGCCGAGTACAAGCGCGCCTTCGCCGACATGGTGCAGGCCGGCGCCAACCGCGAAGATGCCCGCAGCAAACTCGGCGCCACTGCCGACAACGCCGTGGCCAAGGTTGCCGAAGTCGAGAAATCCATGCTGCAGGGTGACAGCGTTGCCCAGTTCAACGCGGTGATCGATCTGAGCAAGTTGATCCAGCAGGCCCGCTTCCAGGTGCGCGGCTACACCTACAGCGGCAAGACCGAAGCCGAGCAACCGGCCCTCGACGCCATCGACAACGCCCTGAAAAACCTCGAGACCCTGCCGGCCAAACTGCCTGAGCAACACATCGCCAACCTGCAACAGGCCACCGATTCGCTGAAAGCCTATCGGGCCGCCGTCAGCCAGTTCCGCGACTCGCAAGTTGCCAGCGCCAAGGCCCTGGCCCGCATGGCGGCTCAGGGTGACATTCTGTTCGACGTCAGCCGCCAGCTCACCGAGTCCCAGACCATCGTCCGCGATACCGATGCCGCCAGCGCCAAGAACCTGTTGCTGATCGCCACCCTGCTGGCCGTGGCGTTCGGCCTGCTCGCCGCCTGGGCAATCACCCGACAGATCATCATCCCGCTGGAGCAGACCCTGAAAGTCGCCGAGCGCGTGGCTGCCGGCGACCTGACTCACAACCTGGTATCGCTGCGTCGCGACGAACTCGGCCAGTTGCAGCGGTCGATGCAGAGCATGACCCAGGGGCTGCGCGAACTGATCGTCGGCATCAGCGACGGCGTCACCCAGATCGCCAGCGCCGCCGAAGAACTGTCAGCCGTGACCGAGCAAACCAGCGCCGGCGTGAACAATCAGAAAATCGAGACCGACCAGGTCGCGACCGCCATGAACGAAATGGCCGCCACCGTGCAGGAAGTCGCGCGCAACGCCGAGGAAGCTTCGGAAGCGGCCGTCGCGGCTGACCAGCAAGCCCGTGAAGGCGACAAGGTGGTTGGCGAGGCCATCGCCCAGATTGAACGTCTGGCCGCTGAAGTCGGCCATTCCACCGAGGCCATGGGCGAGCTCAAGCGCGAAAGCGACAAGATCGGCAGCGTGCTCGACGTGATCAAGTCCGTGGCCCAGCAAACCAACCTGCTGGCCCTCAACGCCGCCATCGAAGCGGCCCGTGCCGGTGAAGCCGGCCGTGGTTTTGCGGTGGTCGCCGATGAAGTACGCAGCCTTGCCCAGCGCACCCAGAAGTCCACCGAAGAGATCGAAGAGCTGATCGTCGGCCTGCAGAACGGCACCCAGCAAGTGTCGACGATCATGGACAACAGCCGCACCCTGACCGACAGCAGCGTCGAGCTGACCCGTCGCGCCGGTGGCTCGCTGGAAAGCATCACACGCACCGTTTCGGCGATTCAGGCCATGAACCAGCAGATCGCCGCAGCGGCCGAGCAGCAGAGCGCCGTGGCCGAAGAGATCAATCGCAGCGTGCTGAACGTGCGGGATGTGTCGGACCAGACGTCGGCAGCGAGTGAAGAGACGGCGGCCTCCAGCGTCGAGCTGGCGCGCCTGGGCACTCACCTGCAAACGCTGGTGGGCCGGTTCAAGGTTTAAACCGCGCAAACAAAAAAATCGCAGCCATTGGCTGCGATTTTTTTTGTCCTGCGTTTAGAGGACTTGGCGCAGGAACGCCTGGGCTCGCGGATCCTTCGGCGCATCGAAGAATTCGGCCGGTGAGGCATCTTCCAGCAGTTTACCGTGATCGAAGAACAGCACCCGATCCGCCACTTCCCGGGCAAAGCCCATTTCGTGGGTCACGCAGACCATGGTCATGCCTTCCACAGCCAGGTTCTTCATCACGTCCAGCACTTCACCGACCATTTCCGGATCGAGGGCCGAGGTCGGTTCATCGAACAGCATGACCTTCGGATCCATCGCCAGCGCCCGGGCGATCGCCACGCGCTGCTGCTGCCCGCCGGACAGACGCGAAGGGTATTCGCGGGCCTTCTGCGCAATACCGACTTTCTCCAGCAGCGCCAGGGCCTTGGCTTCGCTTTCTTTCTGGCCGCGCTTGCGCACGACTTTCTGCGCCAGACAGAGATTTTCCAGCACGGTCATGTGCGGGAACAGGTTGAAGTGCTGGAACACCATGCCGACTTCGCGGCGGTAGGCGTTGACGTCGGTTTTCGGGTCGGCCAGCTGCAGGCCGTCGATGCTCACCGAACCGGAATCGAATTCTTCCAGACCATTGAGACAACGCAGGAAGGTCGACTTGCCGGAACCGGACGGGCCGAGCACCACCAGCACTTCGCCCTTGGCCACGTTCGTACTGACGTGATCCACCGCGCGCACTACCTGGCCGCGGGTGTCGAAGACTTTTACCAGATCGCGGACTTCAATCACTTTGCGCGAGCCTCCGCTCGAGCCGGCTGGCGATTTTCGACAGCGGCAGGTTGATCAACAGGTACAGGCCGGCAACGCAGAACAGGATTTCGAATGGCGAAAACGACGTGGTGATGACTTCACGGCCGCTTTTCAGCAGCTCAGTGATGGCGATCACCGACACCAGCGAAGTGTCCTTCACCAGACTGATGAACTGCCCGGCCAGCGGTGGCAGCACGCGCTTGAAGGCTTGCGGCAGCACCACGTGGCGCATCGACTGGCCAGCGCTCAGCCCCAGCGAACGCGCCGCTTCGTTCTGCCCACGGGCAATCGACTGCACGCCGGAACGGATGATTTCTGCCACGTAGGCGCCGGTGAACAGCGACAGCGCGGCGATCCCGGCGAACTCCCGGGACAGGTTCATCACCGTGCCGATGAAGAAATAGAAAATGAAGATTTGCACCAGCAGCGGCGTGCCGCGCACCAGCTCGACATAGATCGTCGACAGGTCGCGCAGGGTCGGGTTGCTCGACAACCGGCACAATCCGGTCGCCAGACCGATCAGCAGTCCCAGTACGCCAGACACCGCCGACAGCCAAAGCGTCGTCCACAGCCCCCACAGCAGCGGACCCGCCGCCCAATGCCGGGTCACGCCCACGACATCGCCTTCGGCCACATCGTCGCCCTGAGCGAATTGCAGGCTGTTTTCGTCGACGGTCAGATGCTGCTCGTCACCGGCATCGTTGCGCAGGGTGACCTGCGCGCTGCCGCCCTTGCGCACCAGTTCGCTGACGGTGGAAATGTCGGTCGCGCGCTGGGTTTCCTCGGCCTGGTAGGCGAAGTACTGCGGCACGCGGTTCCAGCGCCATTCGTAGGACATCAGCGACGTGGCGTAATACAGCGCGCCAGCCAGGCCGACCAGCACCAGCACAGTCAGCACGTGCCAGGGCCATTGGGCTTTTTTCTGTTTCATGGGTTTAGCGAAATCCGAAAGTTGTGTCGCCGGGGAGGTCGCCTTCGCGGGCAAGTCGAATCGTCGCACCGCCGCTCCCACAGGGAACGCATTCCAATGTGGGAGCGGGCTTGCTCGCGAATGGGGCGACTCGGTCTATATGACCGAGTTATTCCATGTCCTTGAGCCACTCGGTGCTCTTGAACCACTTGTCATGGATGCGATCGTAGGTGCCGTCTTCGTGGATCTGGTGCAGGAAGTTGTTGATGAAGTTGAGGCTGTCGTAGTCACCCTTCTTCAGACCGAAGGCCAGTGGCTCGTAGGTGAACGGCTTGTCGAGGAACACCAGTTTGCCGGCACCGACCTTGTTCACTGCAACGACGTTGTACGGGGCGTCGTAGATGAAGGCGTCAGCCTTGCCGTTGACCACGTCGAGCACGGCTTCCTGCTCGTTGTCGTAGCCGTGGTACTTGGCCTTGGCGATCAACTTCTTGGCGACCATCTCGCCGGTGGTGCCGAGCTTGGAGGTGATGCGGTAGTCGGCGGTGTTCAGGTCTTTATAAGACTTGATGGTGCCTTCCAGCTCCTTGCGGATCAGCAGGGTCTGGCCGACCACGATGAACGGTTCGCTGAAGTTCAGGCGCAGGTTGCGCTCCTGAGTCAGGGTCATGCCGCTGCCGATCATGTCGAACTTGTCGGTCATCAGCGCCGGGATGATGCCGTCGTAACCGGTCGAAACCAGCTCCAGCTTGACGCCCATGGCCTTGGTCATGGCTTTGAGGATGTCGACTTCGAAGCCGATGATTTCGCCGCGCTTGTTGGTCATCTCGAACGGCATGTAGGTCGGGTCCATGCCGACTTTCAAGGTGCCGCGCTTGACCGCGTCATCGATTGCGCCGGCCTGCGCCGCATTGACTGCAACCAGTGCCGTGACGCCGACCAGCAGCATCGACAGATACTTCTTCATCTTCAAGTCCCCAAAACCATTGCGTTTGCGGCGCGAAAACCGACAGAGATGGACAAAATTGTCCGGGTGCGCCAATTCGGGGACGGATGCTAACGCACTCGATTTTTTGCACAAGGTTTAATGGGCGATTTGTTTAACAATCAAGTGCCGGGCCGAGGGGCTCCTTTATCGAGATCAAAAAAAACCCCGCTTTCGCGGGGTTTCTTCATCAGGCCGGTTGCGCCTGCAAGCTCACAGGCTTGAGCGGCAGCAGCGGCGCATGGGGGTCGGCTTTCACCGAAGCCCGCCAGGCGTCCAGCCACTCGTTGTGACCTTCGGCCCACACCTGCTCGTGCAAACGGGCCAGGGCGACCGGATCGCTCAGCAGTTGCAGGCGATCATGGTTGTTCAGCCCGGCCGGGCCAACCTTGATCGCGTGACGCACACGCTCCTGACGCAGCCATTCGATCGGCTCGGCCTCACCGTGACGCGAAGTCGCCAGCGAGCACGCCAGGGCGTTCTGCTGCGGATCGACCACGGCACGGACGAAGCCGTCGTTCAGCGCGTGCCAGCGGTTTTCGTGGGTGTACTGATCAGTGGCCAGCAGCGCCTGTGGCGGATTGTATTCCTCGGGGATGAGGAACAGGCTCTCGTCACGGGATTTGAGGCCCAGCCCCACACGGCTGGAAATCACCGACACCGGAATCGACAGCATCAGCGAACCGACGATCGGCACCAGCCACCACAGGAAGCTCGGGTTCAGCCAGATCACCAGCAGCGCCCAGAAGAAGCCCAGTAGCGTCTGCGGACCGTGGCGCTTGACCGCCTCGCTCCATGGCGTGGAGTCGTCGTCACGTTGCGGCGAGTTCCAGGTCGCAGCCCAGCCGAGGAACGCGGCCAGCACGAAACGGGTGTGGAAAATCATCCGCACCGGCGCCAGCAGCATGGAGAACAGCATCTCCAGCAGCATCGACAGGGTCACCTTGAACTTGCCGCCGAACTCTTTCGCACCCTTGGCCCAGATCAGGATGATGCTCAACAGCTTCGGCAGGAACAGCAGCACGATGGTCGTCGAGAACAGCGCAATCGCCTTGTCCGGGTGCCATTGCGGCCACAGCGGATAGAGCTGACGCGGTTCGAGGAAGTACTGCGGCTCCATCAGCGTGTTCACCGCCAGCAGCGCGGTGGACAGCACGAGGAAGAAGAACCACAGCGGCGCCGACAGGTAAGACATCACGCCGGTCAGGAACACCGCGCGGTGCACCGGGTGCATGCCTTTGACCAGGAACAGACGGAAGTTCATCAGGTTGCCGTGGCACCAGCGACGGTCACGCTTGAGTTCGTCGAGCAGGTTCGGTGGCAGTTCTTCGTAGCTGCCCGGCAGATCGTAGGCAATCCACACGCCCCAGCCGGCACGGCGCATCAGCGCGGCTTCAACGAAGTCGTGAGAGAGGATCGCACCGGAGAACGCCCCCTTGCCCGGCAACGGCGCCAGGGCGCAGTGGTCGATGAACGGCTTCATGCGGATGATCGCGTTGTGACCCCAGTAGTGGGATTCACCCAGCTGCCAGAAGTGCAGGCCGGCGGTGAACAGCGGACCGTAAACGCGAGTGGCGAACTGCTGCATGCGTGCATACAGCGTGTCCATGCCCGAAGCACGCGGCGCGGTCTGGATGATACCGGCGTCCGGAGTGGCCTCCATCAGGCGCACCAGACTGGTCAGGCACTCGCCGCTCATCACCGAGTCGGCGTCGAGCACGACCATGTACTTGTAGTCACCGCCCCAGCGACGGCAGAAGTCGTCGAGGTTGCCGCTCTTGCGTTTGACGCGGCGACGGCGGCGGCGATAGAAGATCTTGCCGAAGCCCTTGGCTTCACGGCAGACGTCCAGCCAGGCCTGCTGCTCGGCAACGCAGATGTCGGTGTCGTTACTGTCGCTGAGGACGAAGAAGTCGAAACGATCCAGGTCACCGGTAGCGGCGACCGACTCGAAGGTCGCACGCAGACCGGCGAACACTCGCGGCACGTCTTCGTTGCAGATCGGCATCACCAGCGCGGTGCGCGCATCTTTCGGAATCGGTTCGTTGCCAGCGCTTTTACCGGAGATCCGGTATTTATCGTGACCGGTGAGCAATTCGAGGAAGCCCATCAGCGCGGTCCAGAAACCGGCCGACACCCAGCAGAACAGAATCCCGAACATGATCAGGATGCTGGTCTGCAGCGCATACGGCAGCACTTGCGTGGCGGTCTGCAGCAGCGGTTGATGCAGGACTTCTTCCAGATCGACGAACGACCAGCCCTGGTACGGCATGATGCCTTTCATGTACCAGCCGGCGACGATGGTCTGGCCGAGCATCAGGATCAGCAGGATGTAGCGACGGATCGAACCGACGGTGCGCCAGCGTGCGGCCGGCAGCACGTTCTGGTCCTTCGGCGGCTGCGGCGGGTTGGTCCGGCCGGTCATACGACGCCAGCCACGCACCAGGATATTGGTGCGCCACGGCTCCGGCACGACCTTGGTCCGACGGATCGGCGGCGTAGCCTTGAGGCTGACCCGGCCACTGGCATCGAGCACCAGCATTTCCGCGTCTTCCAGCTCTTCGGCGGTGCTCAGGGTCAGGCGCTTGCCGACCGAAGCCTGGGCGGCTTCGGTCGGCGCGTCGAACGTCGAGGACGACAGGCGTTGATGCAATTCGCTGAAGGACTGGCAGCCCGCGAGTTCCGCGCGCTGTTCGTCGGTCATCGGCAGATGCGCCAGATACTCGGACAGAGTCTCTGGCTGTACTTGAGAATTACTCATCGGCAGGCAACTGATAGCTCCAGGTCTCGGTCAGGACTTCTTCAGTCGAGGCCGGTTCCGGTGTGGCTGGGGCCGCGTCCGCAGCCGCTGGCTGCTTGGCGTCTTTGTTGGCCTTGTCCTTGGCGTCTGTCGCTGGCTTGGCGTCGGCCTGTTTGGCTTCGGCGGCCTTGGCTTCCTTGTCGGCTTTCTCTTGCTGCTTGGCGGCGATCTTGTCGGCCTTCGCAACCGAGGAATTGGAAGCCGGCAGCGAGGTCTTGGCCAGATCGGCCGGGACGATGTTCTGCACCAGTGCGGCACGCATCTCGGTCGACTTGCTCGCGTCCTTGATCTTCATCCGCAGGGTCAGGCGCCAGCCCTTGGTTTCAGGGTTGTAGCGCACGCTGTTTTCGACCAGTTCGGCGTTGTCGCCGACGCTGACCTGGCTGCGAACGTCCGCATCCGGGGCCAGGGCCGCCAGAGACGGGCCTTCGAAGTCGACCAAATAGGCAACGCTGCCATCCGGCTGACGGATCAGGTTCGATTGCTTGACGTCACCGGTCGAACGCAGGGTCTGCTTGACCCAGGCGCTGTCCGGCGCGTGAATCGCCGCTTCGTCCATGGTCCAGTGCATGCGATAGGCGAAGTCCAGCGGCTTGCCTGGCTCCGGCAGTTTTTCCGGGTTCCAGAACGCAACGATGTTGTCGTTGGTTTCGTCGGCGGTCGGGATCTCGACCAGATCGACGGTACCTTTGCCCCAGTCACCCTTCGGCTCGATCCAGGCGCTTGGACGCTTGTCGTAGCGATCATCGAGATCTTCGTAGTGGCTGAAGTCACGGCCACGTTGCAGCAGACCGAAACCACGCGGGTTTTCGACGCTGAACTGGCTCACGGCCAGATGTTTAGGGTTGTTCAGAGGGCGCCAGATCCATTCGCCGTTGCCGGCATGGATCGACAGACCGCTGGAGTCGTGCAGTTCACGACGGTAGTTGAGCACTTTCGACGGCTGGTTGGCGCCGAACAGGAACATGCTGGTCAGCGGCGCGATGCCGAGCTTGCCGACCTTGTCACGCAGGTACATCTGGCCCTTGACGTCAACGATGGTGTCGCTGCCCGGACGCAGGATCAGGCGGTAGGCGCCGGTCGCACGCGGCGAATCCAGCAGGGCGAAGATCACCAGATGCTTGTCACCCGGCTTCGGCTGTTGAATCCAGAACTCGCGAAAACGCGGGAATTCTTCGCCGGACGGCAAAGCGGTATCGATCGCCAGGCCACGGGCCGACAGACCGTAGGTGTGACCCTTGCCGACAACGCGGAAGTAGCTCGCGCCCAGCATGGTCATGATTTCGTCTTGCTTGTCAGCCTTGTTGATCGGGTACAGCACACGGAAACCGGCGTAGCCCAGTTGTTCGGTGGCCTTGGGATCGAACTGCAGGTCGCCGAAATCGAAACGGCTCGGATCGTATTTGATCTCTTCGACGGTGTTCGCGGTGATTTCGTTGATTTTCACCGGCGTATCGAAGTGCATGCCCTGATGGTAGAAGGACAGCTTGAACGGGGTCTTCTGGTCGGCCCATTCGGCTTTTTCGGTGCGGAAACGAATCTTCTGATAGTCCGCGAATTTCATTTCACGGAATTCGTTCGGCAGGTTGCTGCGCGGGGCTTCGAACTTCTGCCCGGCCAGCTCTTTGGCCTTGGCCGACACATCGTCAAGATTGAATGCCCAAAGCTGGCCGGCGCTGAGCAGGCAGAGAACTGCCGAGCCCGCTACCAGAGCGCTGCGCAAGCGTTTGGCAGACAATTTTGCTGCATTACAGGGACTAACAATCACGAGCAACCCTCGCCGAAAACAGATCAATAAACCAACGGCCAGATGAAGCGCCTGTGAGGTATTCGGTACAAAAATAACCGACCTTGCAGGACACCCTTGCCAAGTTGGCGAGCATTGTTCCGACTCCGCTGGGTCGAAATGATTCCCCAATCGGATCCGGACAAGTCTCTACCTAAGTCAAAATGGACCAACGAACGCTGATCCCCGTAGCGCGCGATTATCTAGTAGCCCGCGTGACAACGCATCAGGGGTAACAAAGTATTTATCGCGAAAATTCCCTGTTTTCAGTCGAAAAGCCCTTAAAAACGTGTTTCAAGCACTTTCATGTCTGTAACAGGAAGGTTACCGGGCCGTCATTGACCAGATGAACCTGCATATCCGCGCCGAATCTACCTGATGCCACAGTGCCATGCATCTGTTTCGCTTTGCTGAATAGATAGTCGAACAATTCCTCGCCCAGCGCCGGAGGGGCGGCGGTCGAGAAACTCGGACGCAACCCGCTTCTGGTGTCGGCAGCCAGGGTGAACTGAGAGACCAGCAGCAGCCCGCCGCCCACATCCGCCAAAGACAGATTCATCTTGCCTTCGGCGTCACCGAATACTCGATAGTTAAGCAGTTTATGCAGAAGTTTGTCGGCGCTGGCCTGCGTGTCGTCGGGTTCGACCGCCACCAGCACCAGCAATCCCTGATCGACGCTGCCGACCACCTCCCCCGCCACTTCGACCCGCGCGCCTTTCACGCGCTGCAAAAGCCCCTTCATGCTTCTTCGGGCGGCAGGTCGAGCAGGCGCCGGGCCATGTTGCTGGCGGCGCGTACCAGCGCATCGGTGATACCCGGCTCCGAGGCCGCGTGACCGGCATCGCGGATCACCTGCAGCTCGCTGTTCGGCCAGGCCTGATGCAGTTCCCAGGCATTGTCGAGCGGGCAGATCACGTCGTAGCGGCCGTGGATGATCACGCCGGGCAGATGGGCGATCTTGCCCATGTCGCGGATCAACTGGTTCGGTTCCAGGAAAGCGTTATTGGTGAAGTAGTGGCATTCGATCCGCGCGATCGACAAGGCACGCTGCGGCTCGGAGAACCGGTCGACCACCAGCGGGTTCGGGCGCAGGGTCGCAGTGCGCCCTTCCCAGGTCGACCAGGCCTTGGCCGCGTGCATCTGGGCGATCTGATCGTTGCCGGTCAGGCGTTTGTGGAACGCGCTGAGCAGGTCGTCGCGCTCATCCAGCGGGATCGGCGCCAGGTAGTCCTGCCAGTAATCGGGGAACAGACGGCTGGCCCCGGCCTGGTAGAACCATTCGATTTCCTGCGGGCGGCAGAGAAAGATCCCACGCAGGATCAGACCATGCACGCGCTCCGGGTGGGTTTGCGCATAAGCCAGCGCCAGGGTCGACCCCCAGGAACCGCCGAACAGCACCCATTTGTCGATGCCCAGGTGTTTGCGGATACGCTCGAGGTCTTCGACCAGATCCCAGGTGGTGTTGTTTTCCAGGCTGGCGTGGGGGGTGGAACGTCCGCAGCCACGCTGGTCGAAGGTGACGATGCGATACAGATTCGGATCGAAGTAGCGGCGACTCTGGGCATCACACCCCGCGCCCGGGCCACCATGGATGAAGACCACCGGCAAACCTTCCGGTGAACCGCTTTCGTCGACGTACAGCGTATGGGTGTCATCGACGGCCAGATCGTGCCGTGCGTGAGGTTTGATCTGCGGAAACAAAGTCTGCATTGCGCGCTCCGTAAGGGGTCGAGGTCATCCCTGGGGGGACTTCTATTATTCTGCCGTCCGGCATCATAAACCCGATTTACGTCAATGAGCATGCCCGCGCGCTGTCACATTTTGTCAGTCATGAACCCCAGCAGGTTCTCAAAGAGACGATCGACCTCGGCGACCTGATGCCGCGCCCGCAGGCAACCGTGAACCAGCCCTTCGCCGTAGTACAGCGCCGCGTCGACGCCCGCCGCGTTAAGCCGTTCGGCGTAGCACACGCCGTCGTCACGCAGCGGATCGAACTGCGCCACGGCAATCCAGGCCGGGGGCAAACCACTGAAGTCATCGGCCAGCAACGGCATCGCATAGGCGTTCGGCTTCGCGGTGCCGCGCAGGTACAAGGCGTGATAACAATCGACATCGCTGCTGGCGAGCAACGGCGCATCGGCGCATTCGCTGCGCGACGGTAACTGTGCGTCGCCTCCCAGCCCCGGATAGATCAAGACCTGCGCGCCCGGCAGCGGCTCGCCGGCATCGCGCAAGGCCAGGCACAACGCCGCCGCCAGATTGCCGCCTGCGCTGTCGCCGGCTACCAGCATCCGCTCGGCGTCGAACCAGAACGGCCCGCTGCGCAACGCGCGCCAGACGCTCAGGCAATCCTCGAAACCGGCCGGGAACGGATGCTCCGGCGCCAGCCGGTAATCCACCGCCACCACCATCGCCCCCAGCGCGATGGACAGTTCACAGCAGATGAAATCATGGGAATCCAGCCCGCCGACCACCCAACCGCCGCCGTGCAGATACAACACGCACGGCCAGCCACTGACCGATGGCCGGACGGGCGGGCGATACGAACGCACCGCCACCCCGCTCAACTGGAAATCCACCACCTCCAGACCCGCCGGTCGCTCGGGCGCGAAGGCCCGGCACATGTCGTCATAGGATTTGCGCAAACCCGCGAGGCTGCCGTCATCACTGGCGAAGCTTTCGGTTCTGGCGACAAACGCCGCCATCGCCGGTGAAAGTGGATAAGTGCTCATCAGTTTTTCAGGCTGGCCTGGACTGTGGCCACGCCGTCCTTGCCGTCAAAACTGCTGACACCCGCCAGCCAGCGTTGCAAGTCTTCGGGATGCTCACGCAGCCAGGTTTTCGCCACTTCCTGTGGTGTCTTGCGCTCCATGATCGGCACCATCAACTGGCTTTCCTGGGCGGCGGTGAAGGTCAGGTTTTCCAGCAGTCGATGGACGTTCGGGCAGCGCTCGGCGTAGTCCGGCGCAGTGACGGTGGAAACGGTGGCGGCGCCTTCGTTGGGGCCGTAAACGTCTTCGCTGCCGGTCAGGTAGGTGATTTTCATGTTGATGTTCATCGGATGCGGGGTCCAGCCGACGAACACCACGAATTCCTTGCGGTTCACCGCCCGCTGCACGGCGGCGAGCATGCCGGCCTCACCGGATTCGATGATCTTGAAGTCCTTCAGGCCGAAATGGTTGGTCTCGATCATGGTCTTGATCGTGGTGTTGGCGCCGCTGCCGGGCTCGATACCGTAGATCTTGCCGCCGAGCTGATCCTTGAATCTCGCGATGTCGCCGAAGGTTTTCAGCCCCGCCGCCGCAACATAGTCCGGCACTGCCAACGTGGCCTGGGCATCGGCCAGGCTTGGCTTGTCCATCACCTTGACCTGATTGGCGGCGAGGAACGGCGCGATGTTCTTGTCCATCGCCGGTTTCCAATAGCCGAGGAAAATATCCAGACGCTTGTCGCGGATGCCGGCAAATATGATTTGCTGCACGGCGCTGGTCTGCTTGCTCTCGTAGCCCAGGCCGTTGAGCAGCACGTCGGCCATGCCGCTGGTGGCGATCACGTCGGTCCAGTTGACCACGCCCATGCGCACGGTTTTGCAGGATGCATCGTCGGAAGCCATGGCGCCGGCGCTGAGCAGCGCACTGCCGGTCAGGATTAACGCACAACGAGTGAACAGTCTTTTCATGTGGGATCGTCTCGTGCGGCAGCGGTTTATTGTTCGGATCGGTGTCTTCTTGCACCGTGACCGAAACATTACGCAGCAGGCGAGACGGAAAAGCGAACTGTGGCGACCGGGATTTGCACGGTGGCGACTGTCGGCCCCTTACTTGTGATCACCAAAAACGGTGGGAGCGAGCCTGCTCGCGATAGCATCATTACATTCAACATCTCGTTGACTGACAGACCGCTATCGCGAGCAGGCTCGCTCCCACAGGGGGAACCTTATGCGTTGTAGTGGGATTTGCCCCAGGCGAGCAGCCCTTGCAGCAACTCCTTGAGCACCACCCGCGTCGGCTCCGCCAGATCGGCGCGGTAGCGGAACGGTTCGAACTCTTCCATGTATGTGCACTGGCCCAGTTCCAGCTGCACGGCGTGGATGTTCTCGGCCGGGTTGCCGTAGTGACGGGTGATGTGGCCGCCCTTGAAGCGTCCGTTCAGCACATGGCTGTAATCGCCATGGCGGGCACAGATCGCCTCCAATTGCGTGGCCAGTTGTGGATCGCAACTGGCGCCGTTGAAGGTGCCGAGATTGAAGTCCGGCAGTTTGCCGTCGAACAGGTGCGGGATCACCGAACGGATCGAGTGCGCATCGAACAGCAGCGCGTAACCGAACTCGGCCTTCAGCCGCGCCAGCTCTTCCTGCAAGGTGCGGTGGTACGGCGTCCAGATCTGCTCCAGATAGGTCGCACGCTCTTGTTTCGACGGCTCCTGGCCTTCCTTGAACAACGGAATGCCATCGAACAGCGTCGCCGGGTACAGGCCGGTGGTGGCGCCGGCGTACAGCGGTTTGTCGTCTGACGGCCGGTTCAGGTCGATGACGAACCGCGAGTACTCGGCCGCCAGGGTGCTGGCGCCCAGTTCGGCGGCGAAGTCGTAGAGCTGCGGAATATGCCAGTCGGTGTCCGGCAGGCTTTTCGCGTCCGGGATCAATCCTGCCTCGACCGCCGGAGTCAGGCGCACACCGGCGTGAGGCATGCTGATCAGCAGCGGCACGCGACCTTGTTTGAAGTTCAGAACCTTATCCACAACCGCTCTCCTACAGACTTGATTCAACGCCGTGACGCACGACGCGTTTGTCCAGTTCACCACCGAGCCAGTACGCCAGATCCGCCGGACGGTCGATCTGCCAGGCGACAAAATCCGCGACCTTGCCGACTTCCAGCGAACCGTGGGTCTCGGCCATGCCCAGGGCTTGCGCCGCGTGAATCGTGGCGCCGGCCAGCGCCTCTTCCGGGGTCATGCGGAAACAGGTGCAGGCCATGTTCAGCATCAGGCGCAACGACAGCGCCGGCGAAGTGCCGGGGTTGAGGTCGCTGGCGATGGCGATTTTCACTTTGTGTTTGCGCAGGGCGTCCATCGGCGGCAATTGGGTTTCGCGCAGAAAGTAGAACGCCCCCGGCAACAACACCGCGACGGTGTCGGATTCGGCCATGGCGATGGCGTCGGCTTCGTCCATGAACTCCAGGTGATCGGCGGACAATGCGTGATAACGCGCGGCGAGGCTGGAGCCGTGCAGCGACGACAATTGCTCGGCATGCAGCTTCACCGGCAGACCGAGTTTTTGCGCGGCGATGAACACCCGCTCGACTTGCTCCGGGGAGAACGCCAGGTATTCGCAAAACGCATCCACCGCGTCCACCAGACCTTCGGCGGCCAGGGCGGGGAGCAGCTCGGCGCAGATGTGATCGATGTAGTCGTCGGCGCGATCCTTGTATTCCGGCGGCAAGGCATGGGCGGCCAGGCAGGTGCTGCGCACGCTGATCGGCAGCTCGGCGGCGAGACGACGGATGACCCGCAGGATCTTGCGCTCGCTGGCCAGATCGAGGCCGTAGCCGGATTTCATTTCGACCGTGGTCACGCCATCACGCATCAGGCTTTTCAGGCGTTTGGCGGCGCTGGCGAACAGTTCGTCTTCCGACGCTTCACGCGTGGCGCGCACGGTGCTGGCGATGCCGCCGCCGGCGGCTGCGATCTCGGCGTAGCTGACGCCTTGCAGGCGTTTCTCGAACTCACCGCTGCGGTTGCCACCGAACACGGTGTGGGTGTGGCAGTCGATCAGGCCGGGGGTGACCCACGCGCCCTGCAGATCATTGACCGCCGGGTATTCGCCGGACGGCAATTGGCTGCGCGGGCCGATCCACTCGATAAGTGCGCCGGACGTCACGATGGCCGCATCCTCGATGATCGAGTAGACGCCTTGCGCCATGGTTGCGACGTGGCAGTGTTGCCAGAGGGTTTTCACTGTAGGCCTCCGTTGGATTCTGTTTGGTGGGCAGCCTTCAAAAGCCCCCTCACCCTAGCCCTCTCCCGGAGGAGAGGGGACTGCCCGGGTTGTTCTTGCGAAGTACATCGACCTGAAATATCGAGTCGAACTCAAGTCTGGAAAATCATGAAGATCGGCTCCCTTTCCCCTCTCCCCCTTGGGGCGGTCCGACGTTTCGGGAGGGTTGGGGTGAGGGGTGGCTCTTACAGGCTCGGCAGCAGTTTCGCCGGAACCAGTTCAGTCAGCACCCGCGAAGCCAGCAGTTCGGTCGCCGCATTGATGTCCGGCGCGAAGAAACGGTCCTTCTCGTAGAACGGCACTTCGCGACGCAGAATTCCCCGGGCTTTTTCCAGTTTGCTCGAGGTCTTCAGGCCGTTGCGCAGGTCCAGCCCCTGCACCGCCGCCAGCCATTCCACCGCGAGAATCCCGCGCGTGTTCTCGGCCATTTCCCAAAGACGCTTGCCAGCGGCCGGGGCCATCGACACGTGGTCTTCCTGGTTGGCGGAAGTCGGCAGGCTGTCCACCGAATGCGGATGGGCCAGTGCCTTGTTCTCGCTGGCCAGCGCCGCAGCGGTCACCTGGGCGATCATGAAACCGGAGTTCACCCCGCCATTGGCCACCAGGAACGGCGGCAGTTGCGACATGTGCTTGTCCATCATCAGCGAGATGCGACGCTCGCTCAGGGAGCCGATTTCGGCGATGGCCAAAGCCATGTTGTCAGCCGCCATGGCCACCGGTTCGGCGTGGAAGTTGCCACCGGAAATCACGTCGCCTTCGGCCGCGAACACCAACGGGTTGTCGGACACGG